>OBXC01000031.1_pt1 | contig 151384 bp, 136 predicted proteins | sample 1538111 | NCBI WGS metagenome assembly OBXC01 (sample SAMEA2580137, study PRJEB22360) | human gut metagenome | biome: human gut; feature: human-associated habitat; material: faeces | place: Denmark | collected 2008/2010
TTCTTTGCGGTTTTACAGGTTTTCACATAATCTATTTGAAGTAGCACAATAGGTTAAGTTAATGACATTACCGAACAAGGGGCTTCTGGAACGCTACAATCCAAAGCGTGTGGAGATTCTGTCTCTCGATTATGAATATGACGGTGAAACCTTTGACATCGAAGATACCACGCAGCCGTCAGTCGAAGATCAGGTTCTGGACAAGCTTTGCCCGGAACCTACCGAAGAAGAACTGAAGATCAAGCTTCTGGCTCACTTCGACAAGGACAACCCTCGCTATGCCAAGATCATCCGTCTGAGCCTGCAGGGAATGTCCATTGATGACATCTGCATTGAGATCAATCTGAAGTCCAGTCGTGGCCGCCAGGAGATCAACAACGCCCATGATGCGGTCTGCGAATACCTGAGACTCCGCCACTGTAAGAAGAACCGTAAGTAAGACAACCGTATAAGCCAAAACTTAAGAAAGAGCGGTAACATCCATCATTGGGTGCTACCGCTCTGCTTTTAATGCTTATAGACTGGCTTCCTGCCGTTTAATTGAAATTCATCATGGGACTTAATATCCCTGATCGCCCTCCGAAGTGTCCCACACCGGGAATGGCTGTGATAAGGATGGTTGATATGATGCTTATGATAAACCAGACAAAGATTCCGATCCTTCAGCTCCACACTGTGGATATACCAGACATGCCGGGTATTGTTGCTAATCAGAGTCACATCATAGGCATCCGCTACAATCACCGTAAAATAATTCCTGTCGATTGACTTCAGTTCTTCCGTGGTAAACATTATCACCACCTCGCTCCCGGCTCCGCTACCATCTGAGCCCTTATTTTGACTTTCTCAGCCTCGTAGCGCTTCTGTAAGGCTTTCATCTCCCTCTCCATGAACTCAGCCTCTGCCGCCTTCACAGCAGCCCTCTCGGCATCCTGGGTGATGATGATCTTGCCGTCTTCGCAGGTGACGGAGATATAATCCCCGATATCAAAACCGGCTTCCTTAAGCCACAGCCCTTTAAGCATAATTGTTGGCGTCTCCCGGTATTTATAGCCACTCTGTCCGTAAACCTTAACACTTCTCTTCTTTGCCATTATGATTTCCTCCGTTTCTCAGATTGTCATTGATTGTCAGTTACTGTTCCAAGATCACCGGATCCAGATCATAGGCACCACCTCCCTTCGGCGAAAAAAAGCTGCCAATGCTTTTACACATCAGCAGCTTTCGCTTTTAGTTCGGTGTTCTATTTTCAGTTCTGATTCTTCTTTGCGTCCTTGATACGGTAGTAGTCTTCCAGATCCACATCGATCCTTACTTTCGTATCAGGTTTTCGGTTGCTCAAGAGGCACACAGTCTCCACATGCACCGTCATCGGGAACTGATCCACCGCCCGCCATTTCTCCAGCCGGTATCCGCCCTCTCCGCAAAGGAACTTCAGATCCCGCGCCAACGTCGCGGAATCACAGCTCACATACACGATCCGCTCCGGTTCCATCTCAACCATCGTCCGAAGAAGCGATTCTTCACAGCCTTTCCGCGGCGGATCTACCACGATCACATCCGCATGGGCATGTTCTCCCGGATGTTCTTTCGCATAATTTTCATAATATTTTGGCAGGACTTCCTCAGCTTTTCCGACATAAAAACGTGCATTCTCAATTCCGTTGATCTCTGCATTCCGTCGCGCATCCTCGATCGCCTGCGGTACAATTTCTACACCCTGCACTTCCCGCGCCTGCTGTGCCAGAAAAAGGGAGATCGTCCCGATTCCGCAGTACAGATCCCATACGGTCTCATATCCGAACAACTGTGCATATTCCAATGCCAGCCCGTAAAGTTTCTCTGTCTGTGCCGGATTCACCTGATAAAAAGAAAGCGGCGAGATCTGGTATCTGACATCTCCGATATAATCCGTGATATATCCCTGTCCCCATAGCGTCTCATAGGTCTCTCCCATAATGACATTGGTCCTGTTCCGGTTTGGACTGATCGTAATACTTGTCATCCCTTTGATCGCCGAAAGTTTTTCCACAAGCACTTCTGCATGCGGGATCTTCTTTCCATTGATCACATAACAGACCATGATCTCCCCGGTTTTAAAACCGTAGCGGATCAGGGCATGCCGGATCAGACCCTCGCCGGTAGTTTCATTATAAGAAGCGATCTTGTACCGCTTCATAAATTCCAACGTCAACTCCAGAATTTCTTTGTTCACGGAAATTCCCAGAGCGCAATCGGTATTTTCAATAATATCATGTGTTCTGCCTGCATAGAAACCGGTGACAGGATTTCCCGCTTTATCTGTTCCGAACGGGAACTGTGCTTTATTTCGATAATAAAACGGCTCGTCCATTCCGACGATCGGATCCATCGTTTTCTCCGTTACTTCCGGTGAAAATCCGCCGATCCTTTCCAGATTGCCTTTCACTTTCGCCTGTTTAAATGCAAGCTGGCGCTCATAGGACATTTCCTGTATCTGACATCCGCCGCATCGCCTTGCATGCGGACATACCGGTTCCACACGGTCTTTGGACGGTGTGATCACACGCATCAGCCGTGCATAACCGTAGTTTTTCTTTGCCTTTGTGACTTTCACTTCCGCCACATCACCGATCACGGCGTCCTTAATAAATAGGGTATAGCCATCAACTCTGCCTATACCCTCTCCATTTACTCCGATATCTTCAATTGTTACGATCGCTGTTTCATTTTTCTGCATTCTTCTGCTCCCACTGCATTACGCATTTGTACTCTGCATCGCACATATACACTCCGCATTACGCACCCTATGTATTTCTTCTATATAGTTCTTCTATGTATTCCCTTTTGTACACCGACACAATATCTTTCTCATGTACTTTATAAATAGTTTATACTTCGCTGGTCCGTCTCAGATTCGACTCAAAAAGCCGGTTATATCCAAGCCAGTCCGTTCCTTTTTTATCCTTGAAAATCTCTTTCAATGTCTGCATTTTTGCGTCTGCATTATCTGCGAGGTTCAGCGCCATTGCCTCTGCAAGCGCCGGCTTCTTCGGCGAACCGAACTCCAATTCTCCGTGATGCGCGATGATGCAGTGTTTCCACTCATTTGCAAGCACCTCCGGGAAATCCGGGATCGTACGGATCGCATCGCTCAGCATCTCCACACCCATCACAATATGTCCGATCAACTGACCCTCATCCGTATAGTCATTGTCCGGAAAACTTGACAACTCCTTTGTCTTTCCGATGTCGTGGCAGACTGCCGAGGCGATCAGAAGATCTTTGTTGATGATGTCGTATGCCCCCACAAAATATTCACACAAATGTACCACGCTCAACGTATGTTCCAAAAGTCCGCCCGCAAATCCGTGATGTACAGTTTTGGCCGCCGAATGTCCTTTGAATTTCTTGATAAACGCTTCATCATTTACAAAATAATATTCCACTGCGCGGCGGAGGTACTCATTGGAAATCCCTCTGATATAAGTAAGAAGCTCTTCATACATCGTATCCACGCTCTTCTCGGAAGTCGGCATATAATCTGCCGGATTATAATCTCCCTCCGAAGCGATCCGAAGCTGTTTGATGTTCAACTGCAGATTGTTATTGTAAGTGATCACATCTCCGACCACCTCGATAAAGTCTTTCTCGTCGTAATCTGCGATCCCCTGTGAATTCGGATCCCAGATCTTTCCGTCCAAAGTTCCTGTTTTATCCTGAAGAAGCAGGTTATCATACGGTTTTCCGTTGCGTGTCTCCGCAGAACGTTTCCCCTTGCACAGATAAATGCTTCTGATTGTTTCACCCTCGTGTAAATCTTTGATATATTTCATATGCTGTTAAGTCCTCTTTCTGTTTCTGTTTTCATAAAAAATCTCTTGCCGTCCCACCGTTTTTCACTCCCAGCTTCCCACCGTCAGGGTAAACTGGATGTCCACATATCCGGCTGCGCCTCTTCGCTGTCCTGTGATCCCGATCTCTTTTCCCGGTTGACATTCCAGCATCACTTTTTCATATGCCGCAAATCCGGAAATCGGTTTTCCATCCACTTCCCGGATCACATCGCCATTCTGGATCCCTGCTGCCATCGCCGGCGAATCCGCATCCACCGCCGTGATATACAATCCCTCCGGAAGCCCCTGCTCCTGCGCCGCAGCCGCGGTCACAGTCACGCCATAAATTCCCGCATAAGGTACTTTTTCCCCGTTCAAAAGCAGTTCCATCGTCGATTTCATATCCGAGATCGCAAGCGCATTCGCCGTCACCGAGATTCCACCCTCTTCGGTTTCCGGACCGATCCCCTGACGTACGATTCCGATGACCGCTCCGTCCTGATTCAAAAGGATACCGCTGCCATCCGCTTCCAATGGAATGTCCGTGGAAATCACCCTGCAGTCTCCATCGGAAAATGTGGTCGACAATGCCGTAGAACTGACCACGCCATATCCGAGTCCGTTGTCGTAACCAAACAGATTGCCAAGCGCGATCACGGGATCTCCTTTGCCAATGATATTAGAATTACCGAGATCTGCTACCTGGATCTTTCCCCACGTCTCCTCCGGAACGATACTTCTCACGATAGAAAATACCGCCAGCTTCCGGTTTTGATCCTGCACTTTGAGCGCCGCCGCACAGCGGCTTCCGTCCGCCAGTACGATTTCCCATGTATCCGCATCCTTACAGACAGAATTATCCGCAAGGATCAAAAGTTCCTGTCCGTTGTCCGCGGCGATGATCCCTGTCACTCCCGGATCGGAACTGCCCGTTCCCATCCAGTCATCCGATCCGTCCGCGCTGCCAGCATGAACCGACACCACGCCTTTTCCTGCCTTCTCCGCCGTCGCAGACAGGCTTTCCATCATTGCCTGATAACTTGCGACGTCCAGAACAGGCGCCTTAGCATCTTCCTGCGCCGCCTGTTCGTCTGCTTCCGCCGCGGCGCCGTCCTCTGCATCCTCGGGGATCGTAACTTTCTGCGGATCTTCCCGAAAAGTCTCTTCCGCCCACGGTTTGAGCGCAAAAAAACTACAACAGGCAAACATTCCAATGATGACGCCATAAATCGCCATCCGCAGCAACTGCATGAAAATCTTTTCCCTGCTGACAGGTTTCGGTTTGATCGTCTCTTTTAAAAAAGAAAAGGAATCTCCGGAACTGGAGTTTTCGTCCTGTTTCGGATCCGGGTTCTGATCGTACAGCATAGCCAAATTCTCCTTCTGTTCTAGTATAACCGATTCCATTTCATTGTTCAATATTTATCCTCTTTTCATTATAGTGTAAATGCGTTAAAATGGTTACAGTCCATACAATAGGAACAGGAACTTATACCGTCGTTTCCGGGCGGAAGAACGGAGATTTTTATGAACCAAAAGACATTATTAAAATTAGAATATAATAAGATCATCACACTTTTAGAAGAACAGGCGGCTTCATTCCGCGGACGGCAGCTTTGCCGCAAATTAAAACCGATGACGGATCTGGAACGGATCGACACCTTTCAGGAACAGACTGCAGCCGCATTTACAAGGATCGTTAAAAAGGGACGCCTCTCTTTCGGCGACGCATTTCCGGTTGAGGAATCTATGAAACGGCTGGAAGTGGGCGCTTCACTCGGAAGCGGAGAACTTCTTCGTATCTGCAAAGTCCTGCAGAATGCCGGACGCGCCAAAGCATACGGACGGCACGACACTCAGGATGAACTTGCGGACTGTCTCGACGCATATTTTGATCAGCTCGAACCGCTGACTCCGCTCAGCAATGAGATCGAAAGTTGTATCATCGCAGAAGACGAGATCAGCGACGATGCAAGCCCTGCACTCAAACATATCCGCCGGAGCATAGCCGGGATCAACGACAAAGTCCACGCAACGCTGAACAGTCTGGTCAACGGCTCCCTCCGCAGCTATCTGCAGGATCCGATCATCACGATGCGCGGCGACCGCTACTGTGTTCCGGTCAAAGCCGAATACAGAAGTCAGGTAAACGGCATGATCCACGACCAGTCGTCCACCGGTTCCACTTTATTTATCGAGCCGATGGCAGTCGTCAAACTGAACAACGATCTCAAAGAGCTCTACGCAAAAGAACAGGAAGAGATCCAGGTGATCCTTGCGCGTCTGAGCGAGGACACTGCCGAATATATTGAAGAGATCCGCACCGATTACCGTGTGCTGACCGATCTCGATTTCATTTTCGCGAGAGGACAGTTGGCGCTTTCCATGAATGCCAGCCGTCCGATCTTGAACAACGAGGGACGGATCCACATCCGGGACGGGAGACATCCGCTTCTGGACTCTCGCAAAGTTGTTCCGATCACGGTCACATTGGGAGAAGATTTTTCTCTTCTGATCGTAACCGGACCGAATACCGGCGGTAAAACCGTCTCCTTAAAAACCGTAGGTCTGTTCACCTTGATGGGGCAGGCAGGGCTGCATATCCCGGCGGCTGACCGTTCGGAACTTGCCGTATTCCATCAGGTCTATGCGGACATCGGCGACGAGCAGAGTATCGAACAAAGTTTGAGTACCTTTTCCTCCCATATGACCAACATCGTCTCGTTTTTAAAAGATGTCGACGAGCAGTCGCTCGTTCTTTTTGACGAGCTGGGAGCCGGTACCGATCCGACCGAGGGCGCGGCGCTTGCTATTGCGATCCTGTCTCATCTGCATAACCGCGGAATCCGCACAATGGCGACAACCCATTACAGCGAACTGAAAGTATTTGCGCTGTCCACCGAGGGAGTGGAAAACGCCTGCTGTGAATTTGACGTGGAGAGCCTGAAACCGACGTACCGGCTTTTGATCGGTATCCCCGGAAAGAGCAACGCATTTGCCATTTCCGGCAAACTGGGGCTTCCGGATTATATTATCGAAGATGCCAAAAACCGGCTGACTGAGCAGGACGTCTCCTTTGAGAACCTGCTGACCGACCTCGAGAACAGCAAGCGTATCATCGAAAAGGAACGGGATGAGATCCAGACATACAAACGGGAAGTAGAACGCCTGAAAACACAGACCCGCCAAAAACAGGAAAAACTGGACGAACAGCGGGATCGTATTTTGCGGGAAGCCAATGAAAAAGCCAACGCCATTTTGCGGGAAGCCAAAGAAATGGCAGATGAGACAATGAAAAACTTCCGCAAATTCGGCAAAGAGGGGATTTCCGCCGCCGAAATGGAACGGGAACGCGAACGTCTCCGTAAGAAGATCAAAGATACCGCAGGAAAATCCGCGCTCAAGCCGCAGAAACCGAAAAAAACCTACAAAGCGTCCGATTTTAAACTCGGTGAATCCGTCAAAGTCCTCAGCATGAACCTGACCGGAACGATCAGTTCGCTTCCGGATTCCCGCGGAAATGTCACCGTGCAGATGGGGATTCTCCGTTCACAGGTCAACATTTCCGATCTGGAGATCATCGAAGAAGCCAATCCATACGCGCCTAAAAATATGCGGCGCACCGGAAGCGGCAAGATCAAGATGAGTAAATCACTCTCCGTCAGACCCGAGATCAATCTGCTTGGAAAGACTGTGGATGAAGCGGTTGCCGAACTGGACAAATATTTGGATGACGCGCTTCTCTCCCACTTAAACACGGTCCGTGTTGTCCACGGAAAGGGAACCGGAGCGCTGCGCAAAGGGATCCACGAATATCTGCGCCGTCAGAAGCACGTGAAATCCTACCATCTGGCAGAATTCGGCGAGGGTGACGCCGGCGTGACGATCGTGGAACTCGGTTAAGCCGCATAACATATCCGGGAAATATATCCGGGAACACCTACACCACAGAACGGACAGAATATAAAGGAGATCATCTTATGAATAAACAAAAAATTCTTATCGTCGATGACGACGAGAATATCGCGGAACTCATTTCGCTGTACCTGACCAAAGAATGTTTCGATACAAAAATGGTCTACAACGGCGAAGACGCTCTGCGCGCATTTGATACCTATCAGCCGAACCTGATCCTTTTGGATCTGATGCTTCCGGGCATCGACGGCTATCAGGTATGCCGCGAAGTGCGCGCCAAATCTTCCACGCCGATCATCATGTTATCCGCAAAAGGAGAAGTCTTTGACAAGGTGCTCGGTCTGGAACTGGGCGCCGACGACTATATCATGAAACCATTTGATTCCAAAGAGCTGGTTGCCCGCATCCGTGCCGTGCTGCGCCGTTATCAGCCTGCAAAACCGGAAGCCGCCGCAGCCCAGAGTGCTTCCCGGGAACGGATCAAATGTGTCGAGTACGATGATTTGGAGATCAATCTGACCAACTACTCCGTCGTCTGCGACGGTCATCCCGTGGAAATGCCGCCAAAGGAACTGGAATTACTCTATTTCCTTGCATCTTCCCCCAACCAGGTCTTTACGAGAGAACAGCTTCTGGATCAGATCTGGGGATATGAATACATCGGCGACACTCGCACCGTGGACGTCCATATCAAACGTCTGCGCGAAAAGATCAAAGAACATCCGTCATGGCGGCTCAGTACCGTCTGGGGCATCGGCTACAAATTTGAAACCCGGTAACTACGCTGCCGATTTCTGCTTGTACAAATATTTATCTTTCAGGAGGAAACCAACATGAAAAGTACACTTTATCTTAAATTTGCTCTGCTCTATATCGTGTTTGGTTTCCTGAGCCTGTTTACAACCTCGATCCTCGGACAGCAGCTTCTTCTGAACCAGTTGGAGAACAATGCCTCCCAAAGTCTCTACAAGGAAGCAAACGTCATGGCAACCACTTATCTGCCCTCCTATTTTTCCAACAATATGACGTCCTGGTCGGTTCATTCCCAGCTCTCCGCCATGAAAATTTATCTGGAAGCAACGCTTTGGTTTGTGGAAGAGGACGGGACACTGATCACTTCCTCGAACCTCGGGACTGCAACCGCCCCTGCGATGATCGAAGATTTCGATCCGGCGGAGATCGGAAACAGCCAGTATATTGTCGGCCGCTATCACGGGTATTTTGACGAAGACGTCATCACGATCATGGCGCCGGTCATTCAGGGCTTTCAGACCGAGGGCTATCTCCTGATCCACAAACCGGTCTCCACACTGGAAGAAACTTGCACCCAGCTTATGACAACCGTTCACATTATCCTTGGCGCAGTTTATGTGCTGGCATTTTTGATCCTGATCGGATTTCATTTTTTTGTCTTCCGACCGCTCCGCAAAATTACCGAAGCCGCCACACAGTACGCTTCCGGAAATCTGGATTACGAAATCCCGGTTTACACGCAGGATGAAATAGGCTACCTTTCCGCTTCCCTCAACTACATGTCAGCGCAGTTGAAAGACATGGAAGACTATCAGAAAAAGATCGTCGCCAATGTTTCCCATGACTTCCGTTCGCCGCTGACTTCGATCAAAGGTTATGTGGAAGCGATGACCGACGGAACGATCCCTCCGGAACTTCATGAAAAGTATTTGAAGATCATTTTATTTGAGACCGAGCGCTTAACCGATCTGACCAAAGATCTGCTCACATTAAATGAATTTGATACAAAAGAACTGCTTCTCGACAAGACACGCTTTGATATTCAGGAGATGATCAAAAATACGGCGGCATCTTTCGAGGGCATCTGCACTGTGAAACATGTTTCGATCGAACTGCTCCTGCTTCCGCAGGATGTGTTCGTCTTCGCCGACGCGCGAAAGATCCATCAGGTTTTCTACAATCTTCTGGACAATGCGATCAAATTCAGTGAGCATGATTCTTCCGTCACTGTGGAAGTGACCCGCCGCAATGACAAGATCTTTGTATCGGTCAAAGATCACGGGATCGGGATTCCGAAAAAAGAACTCAACAAGATCTGGGAACGATTTTACAAATCCGACCTTTCCCGCGGCAAAGATAAAAAAGGCACCGGACTCGGGCTCGCGATCGTCAAAGAAGCAATCCAGGCACATGATGAACATATCAACGTCGTCAGCACCGAAGGGGTCGGGACCGAATTTATTTTCTCTCTGACACGCGTGGACTGATGAAACCGACACATCCCGGCATGAGGACAGACATTGCCGCAGTGTATGAGAAAAAGAGCAAGGTATGCTTCTCCCTAAGAAACTTCCCTGCTCTTTTTCTATGCTTTCCTATATCCTTATCCTGTTTGCCCGCGGTTGTTATCTCTTTCCTGTCCGGACTTTATTCATACAGCATTTTCCGGATCGATTCGGACTCCATATTCTCTTTCGTCACCCACACATAACCTGTGTTGACTTCCGCTTCATTTCCTGCCTGCAGTACCGTTCTCGCCGCCGCGATCACCGACGCATAACCGATTCCAAACGGATTCTGCACGACCAGTCCGGAAATCTCGCCATTTTTCAACGCGTCAAGCTGCGCTTTTCCGGCGTCAAATCCCATCAGAAGAATCTCCTCTTCCTGCTCGTTCTCTGCTTTGTCGGCTTTATCCGTATCTTCCGCCTTTTCTGCATTTTCCGTTTTCTCTGTATTCCCGGAATGATCCGCTTTCTTTTCTGCCAGCGCGGAAACGCCAAGCTGTGTAGCCATATCATTTGTTCCAAACATTCCTTTTACATTTGGATATTTTTCCAGATAATACAAGATCACATCTTCATCCGTCAGTTCCGCACTTTTCGCCGCAAGCTCTTCCGCCGGTATCTGTGTCTCTGCTGTATCGGACTCTACTGTACCGGAAGCCGCATCCGTTTCCTCTGCCGGAGTATTCTGAGCATCCGCCACGGCTGAAGCCGCCTCTTCTGTGCCTGCTGAACCTGCCGCCGCATTCGCCGTGTTTTCCGTTTCCGATGTGTTGGAAGCAGCGTACTGTTCTTCCACGATCTGCTTTTTCAACTCTTCAAACTGATCCACATAGAGGATCTCCGCCACGTTCACATCCGGATATTTTTCTTCGATCTCCGCACAAAATGCTTCCGTCCGTTCTTTTGCCGTCTCTGATTTGGAATCATGCACAAGGAGAAGAATGTCTCCCGTACGCCCCATGGCATCTGCAAGCTTATAAGCGCCGGTCTTCGCCGCCTCGGCATTATCCGTCTTCACAGTACACTGAATGCCCTGATAATTATTTCCCGAATCCAGAGCGATCACGGGAATCCCGTTCTCCGTCGCCAGATCAAACTGTACGCTGCAGGCGTCCGCATCAATACTTGCCACGCCTACAACATCCGGATACCGGGCAAGTTCCTCATCTAAAATGTTGACCTGCTCATCAATATTTTCTTTTTTCGCCGGCGCATTGTACGTCACTTTGACCTTATCGTTTCCGGTATACCCCAACGTCTTATTAAGATCTTCCTCCGCCTGCTGCACCCCTTTTTTTACATTCTTCCAGAACGCAGACGCCTCATCTTTCCCTATAATGGAAATATATGTCCCCGGTTCCAGATTCAGACCATCGGTCTCACTATATGCGATCGGAGAAATCACATCCAGATTTGCCTGATATGCCGGCTCCTCCGTCTTATCCCCTGTAAATGTTTGCCGTTCTTCTTTTGCACAGGCTGTCGCGGCAAGAACCATAGATGCCGCCAGCATAGCCGCCGTAATACGCTTTGTTTTCATTGAAATTTTCATAAAACAAACCTCTTTCTTCTTGTACCACTTCGTTTTCAGACGCCCCTTTGGCGTTCCTTATATACACTACCATGATTCTCGTAAAAAAAAAAGAAATATTTTCTTAATTTTTCCCAAAAACAAGACGGATTATCGAAGAAAATCGCTTGTATATTTGGCACTTTTGTATTAGAATGGGTTTAGCAATGAATGTTGCAATATTACATAAGGAGGATACATACTATGGCACACGTAATTAGTGATGAATGTGTAAGCTGTGGATCTTGCGAAAGCGAATGCCCGGTAGGAGCTATCTCTGAAGGCGATGGCAAATACGAAATCGACGCTGATGCTTGCGTTGATTGTGGAGCATGTGAGGCTGCCTGTCCGACAGGTGCTATCTCAGCAGAGTAATTGTATGATCCCCTTGATCTTCAAGGGATATATATCGCAAAGTGATCACAAGCAAAGATACCGTTCCGTTTTGGGACGGTATTTTTTTGTCTTGATTTGACGAACGATTATCAGGTTGCTTTTCATCCTCCTATGCTATAATGAACATATCATCAACAGCTTGATATACGAACAGCATACGATCCCTGGCTGTCGATGATACTACCAATGAACATCTTAATAGGAGGTATTACATATATGGGTGAAGTCAGATTTATGATTTCCGAAGCTGCCAAACAGGTTCATGTAGAATCTCATGTGCTTCGTTACTGGGAGGAAGAACTGAACTTAAAGATCGGGCGCACGGAAATGGGACATCGATATTATACCGAAGATGACATACAACTTTTTCTCTGTATCAGAAAACTAAAGAATGAAGGCATGTTATTAAGGGACTTAAAACCATTGATCCCGCAGCTTACCGCAACCCGAAAAAAATTGACCGACGCAGTACACGCCGAGGATACTCCGGAACAGACTTCGGACACAGTGGAAAATACATCGATCGCCGCAGCGGACAATACCGGGACAAGCAAGGCTCACTCCGGTGCTTTGGTCCCGGCCGACGCAGAAGTCATCCCGGTCACACAATTAGAGCAGGTACGAAGCCTGATCGGCGATGTATTGACGGAAGTTGTCACCTCGAACAATACCGTGCTGGAACAGCAGATCAGCCAAAAAGTCACCACTGATGTGATCCGGGAAATGGATTTTCTCTTCCAGGCAAAAGAACGGCAGGAAGAAGAACATTACCGCAAATTGGACAGCCTGATCCGCCAGCAGCAGACACTTAGGCGCGAAACGGCTTCCCGTGAAAATCCGCTCGGACGCTTCCGGAAAATCTTTACCTGATCTGCTTGTATGTCAGGAACAAACAGTCAAACGCGCGTAATGTCGCTTATATAAGGCAGCATTACGCGCGTTCTCTTACAGTTCCTTTTTTCTGTTTTAATCCGCTTTTGCGCGTTCCTCGTTTCCGAATCTCGTGTACTGCGGCATCCATGCAAGGCGTACCGTTCCGATCGGACCGTTTCTCTGCTTGGCAATGATGATCTCCGCAATATTTTTATCTTCCGTATCCGGAATATAATAATCCTCACGGTAAATAAACATACACACGTCCGCATCCTGCTCGATGGCCCCGGACTCTCGGAGGTCGGAAAGCATCGGACGTTTATCCGTTCTCGACTCCACCGCACGGCTGAGCTGGGAAAGTGCGATCACCGGCACATTCAACTCACGGGCAAGTCCTTTTAACGAACGGGAAATCTCGGAAATCTCCTGCTGACGGCTTTCGTTGCTCCGTCCGCCGCTTCCGCTCATCAACTGCAGGTAGTCGATGATGATCAGATCCAGTCCCAGTTCCAATTTATATTTTCGGCATTTTGAGCGCATCTCCGCGATCGAAATACCGGACGTGTCGTCGATGATCATTCTTGATTTTCCGATCCGTCCCGCACCCTCGATCAGCTTCTCCCATTCGGTATCTTTCAGATTACCGGTTCGAAGCGCCTGTGCGTCGACATGGGATTCCAAAGAGAACAGACGGTTCACCAACTGTTCCTTTGACATCTCGAGACTGAAGATCGCCACCGCCAGATTCTGGCGGAACGCCACATGCTGTGCGATATTCAATACGAACGCCGTTTTTCCCATCGACGGACGCGCCGCGATCAGGATCAGATCCGACCGCTGCAATCCGGACAGCTTATAATCCAGATCGATAAATCCGGTCGGGATACCGGTCACGGTTCCTTTTGTCTTTGATGCGCGCTCGATCACATCCAGCGCATTCAGAACAACCTGCTTGATCGGCACATATTCCTGCACATTTCCCCGCTCTACAAGATCAAATACCTGTTTCTCTGTCCGCTCCAGGATCACTTCCAGCGGTTCATTTTCCATATAACATGTATTGGCGATCTCTTCATTGATCTTGATCAGCCGCCGCAGCGTCGCTTTCTCACTTACGATCTGCGCATAATATTTCACGTTCGCCGAAGTCTGCACTCCCGCGATCAGATCCCGGACAAACTCCAGACTACTGACTTCCGGCGGGACATTTTTTTCTTTCAAATGTTCCTGCAGTGTGATCAGATCGACCGGATGTCCCATCTGGAACAATTCCACCATCGCGTCAAATAAAATACCATATGCGTTCTGGTAAAAATCTTCTCCGCTGATGATCTCCGACGCCGTTGTGATCGCGTCTTTATTCATCAGCATCGCTCCGATCACCGCCTGCTCCGCCTCCTGGCTGTGCGGCAGGATCCGCTTGATTACTGCTTCATCCATTCAGACAATCCCCTTACTCTTCGCTCACGATGACCTTTAGCTCTGCGGTCACTTCCGGATGCAGTTTCACCGGGACACTGTGAGTTCCAAGTGTTTTGATCGCATCTTTCAGCTGCACTTTTTTCTTATCGATCTCCAGATCCATCTGCTCTTTCACTGCTGCAGCGATCTCTTTTCCGGTCACGGAACCAAATGCTTTTCCGCCCTCTCCCATCTTGATCGCCAGTTCGATCTTGCCTGCCTGCAGTTTTGCCGCCAATTCTTTTGCCGCTTCCAAATGCTCTTTTGCAATCTTCGCCTGATTATCTTTCTGCAGTTTCAGATCGTTTAAATTCTTTCCGTTTGCTTCCACGCCGAGCTTCTTCGGCAAAATAAAATTCCGTGCATATCCGTCATTCACATTGACGATCTCGCCTTTTTTTCCAAGTGACTTTACGTCCTGCAATAAAATTACTTTCATGTTCTGTCTTCTCCTTTATGCCATTTACTATTTTACTGTTTCTAATATATAACGAAGATTTCTAAATATCGCCCTCCTCGATCATCTGATCGATCGTCGCTTTCAGCGCATTGATCGCCTCTTCCATATCGGTATGATCGAACTGCGCGCCTGCGGCATTGATATGACCTCCGCCGCCTAATTTCTCCGCGATCACCTGTACGTTGACTTCATCGATCGAACGGGCGCTCATATAAATCTTGCCCGAATAGATCGTCAGCACAAACGACGCCTTGATGCCGCTGATATCCAGCAATTCATTCGCCGTCTGCGCCGCAAGCACCGTCGGGCTGTCAATATCGCTCGGACACTCTGCGATCGCATACTCTTTCCGGTATACTTCCGCCATCCGTACCGCTTCCGCTTTTGCCCGGTAAGACGCCATATCGTCCCGGAACATCTTGCGCACCCGCGTAATGTCCGCTCCGCATCTTCTCAAAAATGCGGCCGCTTCAAACGTACGCACACCGGTACGGTTCATAAAATTCTGTGTATCGATCATGATTCCCGCATAGAGACAGTCTGCCTCTACATTCGGGAAACGGATATCGTCGACAATATACTGAAGCACTTCCGCAACCATCTCGCAGCTTGACGAGGAATACGGCTCAATATAAGAAAGCACCGCATTTTCAATACCGACACTGCTCTGCCGGTGATGATCCAGCACCGCGATCGTCTTCGTCTTTTTCAGAAGCTCCGGACACTCGGTCATCTGCGGTTTATTCGTATCGACTACAACAACCATCGTATTGTCATTGATATAATCCATCGCCTGCTCCGAGGTCAGGAAAATATCCTTTTCATACGCCGGGCTTTCCGCGATCTCATCATACAGAGGGCGGACCGAACTGGTCACTTCGTTCATAACGATATGTGCTTTCTTCTCCAGCTCCTTTGCCGCACGGTAAATTCCCATACATGCACCGAGACAGTCCGCGTCTGCGATCTTATGCCCCATGATAATGACCTGATCTTTCGCAACGATAAACTCACGGAGCGCCTCTGCCTTAACACGCGCTTTGACACGCGTATTCTTGGATGTCTGCTCTTTCTTTCCGCCGAAATATGTAATGCCGTGGCAGTCTTTCACGACCGCCTGATCTCCCCCCCGCGCCAGCGCAAGGTCGATCGCGACACGCGCGTAGTTGTAGCTCTGCGCATAAGTCGCTGTATTGAGTCCCAATCCGATACTAAGCGATGCGGAACGCGCATTTCCGATATTCACCTGTTTGACTTCTTCCAGCAAAGAGAACTTATCCGCCTCAAATTTCCGGTAACTTTCTTTACGTATCACGATAAAATACTTGTCTTTTTCCAGTTTTTTAACGATGCCGTCCACATCTCCGATGTATTTATTGATCTTCCGGTCAATCAACGCTACAAGAAGCGACTGCCGCACCTCTTCGACACTTTCCATCACTTCATCATAATTATCGATATAGATCAGTCCGGCGATCAGACGCTGATCCTCGTTCTCCTTGATGTAGGCGTTCAATTCGGTCACATCATTGAGATATACCGCAATAAAATACTCTTTTTCTTTCGGGATCTGAAGCACTTCTTCCGTATCACTGAATCCCTCCACCGAAACTTTCCGCAGTTCCGCCTGATAATCACGGTCGTTGTAATGCACTTCCAGTTCCACATGATCGACATCCCCTTTCGGGTACACGCCGCGGTTCAACTCCGGAATCAGCTTGTTCAAATATTTTTCTCTTCGCCTGTCTGCAAATAATTCTGCAAACCGGTCGTTCTTCCAGACAATCCGTCCGTCCTCCATCAGAATCGCATACGGAATCGAAAGTTCCTTTAGAAGCGTATTCTGAACTGCTTTGTATTGCGTTGAAAACTGAACCATATCCGCAAGGATCAGTGATCTGTTGTACACATAGAGCACGCCGACGATCACCATATAGATAATGACCATGACAGACATCATTCCGCCTGCTTTCCGGTCAACCATATACATCCAGATGTTCATTGCAGCCAGAAGCACCGTCATGATCACCGGCCACTGCATGTACATCCGCAGCTGTCCTTTCAAACGCACATCCTTTTTCTTCATGGATTTTTACCCTCCAAAATAACACACTTCGCTACTTACCCACTATTGTCTTAGTATAGCACTTTTCTGTCTATTATTCCACTAAGTTTTTGACTTGTTTTCCATGCTCTCGTTCTATATAATAGGATGAGAATCAGATTTATATATCCAAAAGATAATATACGAGGGGGATTTTTCCTATGAAATATCAAATGCTCGTGCTGGATCTGGACGGCACTTTAACCAATTCCAAGAAAGAGATCACAGAACCGACCAGAAAGGCGCTTCTTGAGATCCAAAAAGAAGGAAAGATCGTCGTACTTGCCAGTGGACGACCGATCAACGGCGTTGCCCCGCTTGCCGATATTCTGGAACTGGAAAAATATGGCGGATACATGCTTTCTTTCAACGGCGCCCGCATCACCAGATGTTCCACCGGCGAGATCGTCTACAACCGCACCTTGCCGCCAAGTGTGATACGCCCGATTTATGAGACGGTAAAAACATACCCCGGCGTGGATATTATTTCTTATACCGATACCGAGATCTTATCCGGAATCTGTTCGAATGAATACACGGAAAAAGAAAAATTCATCAATAATATGAAAATCGTACCGGTCACGGATTTCCCAGACGCGCTGGATTTCCCTGTCAACAAACTTTTGCTTCCCGGACCGCCGGAGCTCCTCGAGGAAATCATGCCGAGACTAAAAGAAGAATATCACAGCCTTCTGAATATTTACCGTTCCGAGCCATATTTTCTTGAGATCATGCCGCAGAATATCGACAAAGCGCATTCTCTGCAAAAATTATTAAGCAGTATCGGACTTACCGCTGATGAGATGATCTGCTGCGGCGACGGCTACAACGACCTTTCCATGATCGAATATGCCGGACTCGGCGTCGCAATGGAGAACGCCCAGCCGGTCATCAAAGAAGCCGCAAATTTCGTCACACGTTCCAACGACGAAGACGGGATCTTGTATGTGATCGACCGATTTATGCGGTAAATAAAATGAACAAAAGAATCCCCGTAAGGTCTCCTTTATCCATTGAATAAAAGATACCCTCGGGGATTTTTCATTCTACAATATATATCCGGATGCACATCGTTCATCCTCTGAACAAAATTCCGAATATCATCTATCTGTCCTTGCTTTATCCTCGCGGATCAGTTTGCGGATTGCCAGAACTGCCACCTCAATTGCAGGTTCCATCTCATGCACCACAGGATTATCCAATCCTGCTTTTTCTCGCTCCTGATTTGCCAATGCCAGAAACACAGAACCTACCCGAACTCTTCGGAATGCCCCTGCAATAAACAATGCTGCCGACTCCATTTCCGATGCCAGACATCCCATCCGTTTCCACGCCTCCCATTTGTTGATCAATTCATAGGAAACCGGCATTTTTTCCGGGTCATGCTGCCCGTAAAATGCGTCTTTACACTGTACAACCCCTGTGTGATACACCAGCTCTTTTTCTTTTGCCGCCGCAAGCAAGGCATTTGAAATCTCAAGATCTGCCACCGCCGGATATTCGATCGGCGCATACTCCTTGGACGTCCCCTCCATTCGGACCGCTCCGGTTGCGATCACCAAATCTCCTCCTTTTACACTCAGCTCTATTCCGCCGCATGTCCCCACTCTTACAAAGGTGTCAGCACCGCAATTACACAGTTCTTCCAAAGCGATCGATGCCGAAGCGCCCCCGATCCCCGTCGATGTCACTGATACTTTTTCGCCGTCCAAAAATCCGGTATATGTGACAAATTCCCGATTATCCGCTATTAATTCTGCATTTTCAAAATGCTCCGCAATTTTTTTACATCGCTTCGGATCTCCCGGCAGGATCACATATTTCCCCACATCCCCCTTTGACATATTGATATGATACTGTAGCCCCTTTTTACCTGAATACTTCTGCATAATAACCTCCTGTTCTGTATCTTTCACTCAGATTTGATACAATCGCTTATATTAAGTTATCCGGTCCAAATCCATATGGAAGCAGTTCTTCCAACATCCGGACCTCATATTTCTCCTCATTATCTGCCATCACAACTTTCAGGTCTTTTCCAAATTCATATAACATCTGCCGACACACACCGCACGGACTTACAATCTCTTCTGTCTTTTTCTCTCCGTTTTTCGGACCTCCAACCAGCGCAAGCATTTTAAATTTCCGCTCCCCCTCCGAAACCGCTTTAAATAAAGCTACGCGCTCCGCACAGATTGTCGGTGTATAAGAGGCAGATTCAATATTGCAACCGGTATAAATCTTTCCGGATTCAGACAATATCGCCGCCCCCACACTAAAGTTCGAGTATGGAGAGTACGAATATTCTCTTGCTTTCATTGCCCGTCTGATCAAGTCTTGAATTACATCTTTTTCATTTTCCAAAAAATCACCCTCCTTCTATTATCTTTATTATAATAAGTAGTAGCGTCGGTGTACAAGGGGAAATACGCCTCAAACCGCAAATATTTCGGTGGATATTCTGATAGAACCTTGATAGAATGATAAAAGAAAATAAAGACTGGACTGGTTGAATAAAATGAATGTAAATGAAGTAATAGAAAAAAGCTGACTCAAAGGGTTTCCCCTAAGAATCAGCCTTATATTTTTGATTAGTCCTGAACGTACGGCATCAAAGCGATATGTCTTGCTCTCTTGATTGCTACTGTAAGAGCTCTCTGATGTTTCGCACAGTTTCCTGTGATTCTTCTCGGAAGAATTTTTCCTCTCTCAGAGATATATTTCTTTAACTTTGCAACGTCTTTGTAATCGATTTCGTTATTCTCTTTACCACAGAATACGCAAACTTTTTTTCTTCTGCGAGCCGGTCCTCTTCTTTTGAAACCGCCCTCTGGTCTGCTGCCTTTTTCAAAAGCCATCTTGCTTTACCTCCTATTTTCATCACTTGGTGATAATCGGAAGTTAGTTAAACGGTAATTCCTCGTCAATCCCGTCCGGAATATTCATGAAGCCGTCACCTGTATCCATGCTCGGAGCGGAAGCCGGTGCCTGACTTGCCGGCGCATTGTTATACTGGAAAGAACCTCTGTTCGCTTCGCTCTCCGCTCTGCTCTCAGCAAATTCCTGCTCTTCCACGATCACTTCGGTTGTATAAACGCGCACACCGTCTTTGTTCGTATAGCTTCCGGTCTGGATACGTCCGGAAACTGACACGCGCATTCCCTGACGGAAATACTTCTCTGCAAACTCGGCAGAACGACCGAATACAACACACGGAATAAAATCTGCGGTCGGTTCGTTGTCCCGTTTGAATCTGCGGTCTACGGCTACCGTATATCTCGCAACTGCTGTTGCGCTGTCTCCCTGGGAATATCTAACCTCCGGGTCTCTTGTAAGTCGACCCACCAAAACTACTTTATTCATATATACCTCTTTCTCTTATGCTTCCTGTTTCACGCATAAATATCTGAGAACATTATCCATGATACGGATACGCTGTTCCACTTCACCCGGAACAGTAGCCTCAGCCTCGAAGTGGATGAAATAGTAGTATCCTTCTTTCATCTTCTGAATTTCGTAAGCGAATCTTCTCTTACCCCATTCATCAACGTCAGTTACGTTGCCACCGAAACGTGTCACTAAATTTTTCACTTTTTCGATCACTTCAGCTCTGGCGTCGTCTTCGATTTTTGCGCTGACAACAACAGCTAATTCATACTTGTTCATGTCTTTCGCACCTCCTTTTGGTCTCTGGCCCCCGACTCCTTCGGGAGCAAGGAATGTAAACATCCGTCGTCTTATTTCAATTCAACGGGTATGCCACGAGTACATATCATAACATAAACAATTCACGGTTTCAAGCTTTTTTTCTAATTTCTCTTGTGTTTTTTTCCACCAGTTTCCGCGGCACCATAACCTGATGTCCGCATCCTGTACATTTCAGACGAAAGTCTGCCCCCACGCGGAGGATCTCCCACTCGTATGTCCCACACGGATGCGGCTTTTTCATCCGGATAATATCTCCGACCGCAAAACGATCCGCCATCCTCTCACCTCCATTCCATCTGAAGCTTCCCGTCTCTTCCAGACCGCTTATTCTTCCGATACCAGCACGCCCTGAACGATAAAACGCTCATCGTCACGCACATTGGTACACGTTGATAACGTCACGATACTGGAGCCCGCGCCGACACTCGCATCCGTCTGGTATGCCGAACTGTTTTTACATGCTTCCAGATATGCCAGATATCTTTCATCCGATTCAAACTCCAGCGTATAGTTTTCCGCCTGATCACTCACGACACCCGCCACAAAGACCTGATACGTTCTCGTCTTCCCATCCGGTGTATAAATATAGAAATAAGGATGTTCTTTATAAAATGCTTCGTCGCCATATGCATTCAGCTGTGAAAACATCTCGCCGCCCACTTTCAGATTGTGCCCGTAGATGATCGTATTTCTGTCTGAAAATGAAGATGCATTCCGGTAATCCATGAAAATCGCACCCAGTTTATTATCCGACGCAGAAAATGTCTTCGTCAGATAGAGATCATTATCCATCCCTTTTACAACCGGATAGCTGATCACTGCCGGTTCGTCAAATCGGATCCAGGCAACTGTATCGGAATTTTCTTCCTGCAGCGCCTCAAAATCCACCTGAAATTTTTCTTCGCCCTCCGCGGTCTTCTCTGTCGTGATCACCAGCTTTTTCACCTCATCGTACTCCTGTCTGCCGAAATAATACGGGACGAGAAGCATAGCGAGCTGATAGAGTGAAAACACAAATACACAGACCGCCACGATCAATATGGTGATCGAGATCACATCCGTTTTCTGTTGATTTCTGCGCTTTCTTTTTCGCTTCACAGTATTTTTTTGCTTCGCAGTATTTCTTCGTTTCTTTTTATCTTCCATATTAAAATCCTAAATTCTCGTCTACGAGAATGATCTTTGTCCGTTTCGGCACTTTTGAAAATCTCGTGATCAAAATCTGACAGCAGATACACTGTGGTGATTTACAATTAAAACAGCTTCCGTTTTTCACACACGGAGTGTCCACTCCGAAGCGTTGTGCATTGATCGGCGCCGCTTCATTTCTTGCGCGGCTCATCGCATCCGCCTCTGTCTTCACGACTTTGTTCATCCCTACGATCAACAGTACGTTCTTCGGTCCATAAGCAAACGCCGCCACACGGTTTGCATTTCCATCCACATTTACAAGGACTCCGTCCTCCGAAAGCGCGTTGGTGCTGCCGATAAAGAAATCGCAGTTCAATGCCTGATGTGCGATCTTTTCTTTTTCTTCTCTTGTCTCTACCTGCTCTCTGTCATACACATCGTAATTTCCTTTATGAAGCGCATCGGTCAGTCCGATCTCCTGCGCCGACATCGTTCCGCCCCAGCTGATGCTGCTCCCCTCCGGAATCAGTTCCAACGCTTTCGCCAATGCCGCTTCCTTTGTCTTCACATAATATGCTTCCATATTCCGGGACTCCAACGCTTTGACTACACGATTTCCGAGTACCTCGTTTCTCATCTCTCTGACATTCATATCAGACAACGCTCCTTTCTTTTCCGCTTTCCAACAGCGAGTTTACTTCCTATTATACCTTTCTTTTATTTTTCCGTAAAGTGGATTCCCCGATCCAAAGCATTCTCTGCCGCATCCATTTCTGCCAGTATCACCTTCTGCCGTTCCTCAAATAAAAGTCCTTTATTATATCGATAATAAGAATCCGATCCGTTTTCCTTGATAAACCACATACTATATGAATTTGCATTTAATTCCGTGATAAAAAATACCATCTCCTGACTCTCTCCAAACGCATCTTCAAGAAAATCAAACACATTTTGCAGGATTTCTTTCACTTCTTCTGTTTTCGTCTCCAACGCTCCGGCTTCTTCTCCAAACCGTTCTTTCGTATATTCATACGCATCCATGTCAATTAAAAAGTTGCCTTTCGTGTGTTTTACCACATTTTCCATAAATGCTGTGACGCGCTTCCACATACGGGATTCTGCACGGTTCAGCATTTCCGCTCTCTCAAGAGCTTCCCGATCCGAAGCTATTTTTTGCAGGATTTCCTCCGCTGTTACATGATCTCGTTCCTCCCGGTATGTCAGCATATACTCATACAGCTTCGACACAAACGCATCCGTCTCATAACATTCCCTGAATAATTCGCTCAATTTTCCATTCAGAAGACTTACGATACTCAAATGTTCATCCAGAGCCGCGCTGCGGATTTTCTGCAGCGTAGTCGGGCTCCATTTTCCGTTCAGGATGTCTTCCACTCCGTAGTCCGTCCGATATTTATAGTACAGTTCCAGATACCCGGCAAAATCTTTTGCGATCATCGGATGCTGGATATACTGAAAGACCACTTCCCTGTCCATCTTCGTTCCGATCGCTTCGTACGCCTGGATCAACTGGGATAAATCTTCCCATCCCCGTGCCGTCGCAAACCGTTTTCCGTCCACGGTCGTCTCCACCCGGTAGAAATTCTGCTTCCTCAATTCCAGATAAGAGATCACAGCCGGGTGGATTCCCTGCTGATAGGCATATTCTTTCCACACCTCAAAATCCGCTTCCACGTCGATCTTCTTCAGACGATCCAATGTTACCACATCAAATTCCCGGACAGATTTATTATATTCCGGCGGATTCCCCGCCGCCACGATGATCCATCCCTCCGGCACTTTCTGGTTGCCAAAGGTCTTTCCCTGAAGAAACTGCAGCATTGTCGGCGCCAACGTCTCCGACACGCAGTTGATCTCATCGATAAACAAAATCCCCTCTTTGATCCCGGTCTGCTCGATCTTCTCATAGACCGAGGCAATGATCTCGCTCATCGTGTATTCAGTCACGGAATATGTCTGTCCACCGTAAACTTTTTCCTTAATAAAAGGAAGCCCCACCGCGCTCTGTCTTGTATGATGCGTGATCGTATATGCCACAAGCCCGATCTTACATTCTCTGGCGATCTGCTCCATGATCTGTGTCTTTCCGACTCCCGGGGGTCCCATCAGAAGCACCGGACGCTGACGCACTGCCGGGATCTTGTACTCGCCGAATTCGTCTTTCGCCAGATAAGCTTCGATGGAATTTTTGATTTCCTGTTTCGCACGCTTTATATTCATTGCTCCCGCATTCTCCTTTTCTTCTGTTTCTCTTTCAGACTTTCTTCTGTTTATTACATTTCCTCCGATTATTCCAATGTTTCATCCAGCATGATTTTCATTGCCCACGGCGGTACCTGCCGCTCTTCTGCTTCCTCCTCAGCAAATACAAACGCGGTCTGATATCCCGGCATCTTTTCCGGATAAATGCCATAGCCGTCCGTAAAATAAAGCAGCCCGCGCAGATGTTCAAATTCCCCGTCCCGGATCAGTTGATCCACATAGGAAAATGCCGGACGGAAATCCGTTCCGCCCTCCCCGTAAAGAGTCAGATTTTCCATATACGTCTCCAAATCCTCTGCACAGGTGATCTTTACATCCGACTGCACTTCTTCGTCACACTGGATGATATGCACATTGACTTTTTTAAAAAAACTTTCGCTTCTTCCGAGCACATCGTAAGTCACTTCCAGAAACTTTTTCACCAACTCCCCGGAACAGGACATCGACGTATCGATCACAACCGCAAATTCCTCAATCTTTTTGACTTCCTTTGTCTCCTGCGGTTCGATCAGCGGCATATTGCCGTAAAGCGACAATCCATAGCTGTAAAATGTATAGTCAAATGTATCCGCATCGACTCCCAGTTCCTCTCTGTAAACCGAAAACTTTCTTAAGAACTCCCTGTAATCATATCGTTCCCGATTCTCCACTCGGACCTGCCCCAACAGATCCCCGCTTTTCTCCGACGCTTCCTTGGAAAACGTCTCCAGATCGGTTTCCATTTCTTCGTTGATCTCCTGCCACTTCCGGTTCAGATCCGGGTTCGGCGGCTTCTCATCCGGACTTTTATTTTCCCAATACCGATGATCGTCCACATAAAATTCCTGCCGTAATTTCTGCCACTTTTCCTCTGTCAGATCCCATTTTCGAAGCAGGCGAAAAATACGCTCGGCATTTAAGACTTTCCCATCCGCCTCCCGCTCCAACCTTCCATAGGTGTCTCTGCGAAGCAGACTTTTCGAATACCGCACCGACCGATGGTAATTTCCGTCGATCAAACGCTCGACTGCAATATCACAACTTAAATCCCACAGAAAAAACACCGCTTCCCGCTCTGTTTCCACGAACGAAATCTGTTTGACCATATGGCGGAACAGACAATGGTACACCATATGCAGATACCCGCGGTTCACAAGAATCCGGTTTTCCCGGTACAGACCGCCCAGCTCCCTCGGATGAAAATAAATCGCCCCGCCGTCTGTACCAAATGGATGCACTTCCGAATCCATCTGATATACAAAACTGCTCAAAGCGACATCCAAAAAACGCATGCCAAGATATAGTTCATCCCGGGATGCCGCCAGAATCTGCTCGCCGATCCGCCGAAGCCTTTCTATATTCTCCTGTCCGTTTTCGTATTCCATCCCATGTTCCAACCTCTCACTCAAAATCATATTCTTCTCTATAATTCAAATTTTCTTTTTTTTGCTCCCGTTTTTTTGGGAAACAATCGTTGCCGTTCATTCATCAAAAATCCGGCGGCTTCTGCTTTCCCGAGATCTGCCGCCGAAACTGCCGCCGCTTCCAGAACATCTTCTTTCCAAAGTCCGTAGACGCTGATCTGTCCAAGCCGGTCGATCCGGTCTGTTTTTATCAGATGTTCCACGATCTGCCCTAACTGCCCGGAAAGATACGTTTCATAATTCTTTCGAGCCCGCCTGCTCAGTCCGTGCGGATATTCCATCCGCCAAAACACCAGATCTTCCAACACGTCCCGAGGCTCCTGTGCTTCCGCAAGCACGAACAGTTCGTCATATTTCCGGTAATCCAATTCCCTGCTGTAAAAACACTGCCGATAATTATTCCCCGTACCGTGGTGCTGTGTAAATAAAATCCGTGCCGGCGTATTTTCCACCGCCTCCTCGTAATGCTCCGGAAAAACCAGTTTTACAACTTCCGTTTCCCGATCTGCACTCCGCTGATTTACGGTTTGCGGATCCGTACTCTGCAAATTTACATCCTGCTGATCCACAATTTTCACATATTTTCTGTAAAAAGTCACGTCAATCCGCTGCCACAATTCTCCCAGTATTTCTTTCACACAAGATTTTTCGCCGTCCATCAGAAATACATTCAATTCCCGAAGTTTTCCGCAGCCGGTAAACGCGCCGCTGCCGATCCGGTAAAGCCGGTCAGAAAACGTAAGTTTCTTAAGCTTCCTGCATCCGTAAAAAATATAGTTCCCGATCTCCTGCACCGTTTCCGGAAACACCACCTCGGCGATCTTCTCTCCTGCCAGAAGCTGTTCCCTGTCTTCTTCCAAAAATCCGTCTTCCGTCCGGTATTCCAGCACATCTTGATCTTCCGATGATTTCTTGTCCGAAAATGTATATGCCGCCACGGCACGCACTGTGATCTCCCCGATCTTCTCCGGAACAACAACCGTTTCTCCCGTACCGAAACACCGTACAATTTCCGCATATCCATCCCGTATCCGATATTGTATCCTCATTCAAATCCCCTTGCTGTTTTTAAAAATCCATCCTCATTTTAGCCTTTACTAACCGCGCTGTCAATATCGGCTCTGCTCTGGGTAAAAAGAGGGATCTCCCATATTACATTAGAAGAAATTGGCAAAAACAGCGCCGCGTCACTGACTCTTCGGAAGAAAAATACTGAACACACTTCCCTGTCCTTTCAGGGAAGTATCTCCCCCTTGGGTCTCGGCGGCTCCCTCCGTAATTTCCGCTCTCCAGGCTTCCGTTCTCCAGACTTCTGCTTTCACATATCCGTTTTCCTGATTCAGGATCTTTCTCGTCAGATAAAGTCCCAGACCGACACCCTCTTTCACAAGTGCCGCATTATTTCCGCGATAAAACCGTTGATAAACCTTGCCGTATTCCGCCCGCGTAAGCGGTACTCCGTAATTTTTCACATCAATCCGGACACCATCGGATATTCTTCCATCGACACGATAATTTTCCGACCTTTTTCCCCGTATTTCACCGCATTGTCCAACAGATTGAACAGCGCTTCCTCGATCCACCGTCTGTCATATACGCCGCAAATATCCTGCGCTCCCTCCAGACAGATCTCCTGTCCGTTTTGCTCGGCTTTCCATGCAATCTGATCGATCGCCGCCAGCACCATCTCCAAAATCGGCTGTTCGGTCGGACGCATCTGCATCACATCTTCCTCCAGCCGGATTGCCTTTGTAAATCCGTCTCCGAACCACCTCAGTTTCTCAACCTGGCTGTCAATGATCCGGCAGATCTTCTCCCGCTCTCCCGGGCAAATGTGTCTCTTTCCAAAAACCCGCAGTACATCTGGATGTTTGTGAGCGGCGTATTGATCTGATGCACAAGATCCGCGATCAGTCCGCTCATTTCCCGGCGCATTTTCTCTTCCCTTTCCTTTGCCCCGTTGATGATCTCATACAGCTTCCAGATCTGGTTTTGAAATTTCCCCAAAGAAGATTCTTCTTCCATTCCAAAGAACTGCTTTTTTTGCCCGTCGATCAAGCGCTGGATACATGCGTTGATGCCGTTCATCGTCCGATTGATCGTTCTTCGGACCGCCCAATATCCGCAGCCGAATATGCACAGATTCCAGATCCCGTAACTGGTACAGGCACTTATCCACACAAGAGGCGGTTTTTCGATCAGTTTTCCACATAGTAACACAAAAATCAGCAGAGATATCAACCATATCCCTGCCGTGATACATACAATCTTCCTGATTTTCCCCTGACTATCGTACATGTTCATCACTCCACTTATATCCGATCCCGAATACATTTTTATCCACAAAATTCCCATCCACAGGTTCTTCCGCACGCTCTCCGCCGCGAAGTACGATCAGATTCAGCGTCATTTTCTGTCCCGGCTTCATCTCCATTCCAAGATGTTCCGCCATCGTGTCGGACAACAGGATCTCTTCCGGAACTTTCGGATATTCCCCGGAGATCAGGTCCACATACTGATGTCCGTAAAAAGAATCACTGACGCCAAGCAGGCGAACCGTCAGTCCTGCGAATTCTTTATTGTGCGGAGTCCCCTCGGTACAGAGTCTCGCCAGATCCGCCCACTCTACTTCCGGCTGTTCCAGCACTTTCTCATATACTTCCACTCCGCCCATGATCGCAGCGCCGTTGCATCCCGGTCCCGGATTCATCTGTTTTTCTTTGATCGTTGCCAGAACAGTTCCGATCCCCATCCCGCACAAAACGGTGATCAGGATCGCTGTCAGCGCGATCGCTACTCTCTGCTGCTGTCCTCCCGATAACTGTCCCGGAAATGCTTTTCTTTTATTTTCAATCCCAAGCATTTTCATAATTCTGGAAATATATGCTTTGTCAACCTGACTGCCGTCCAGCTTCACCGGCATCACGATATTTTTGTAGACATTCAGCACGGACACCAGATTATAATTCTGAAAAATGAATCCGATCTTTCTTCTTCAGAACACCGTCAGTTCATCCTGCGTCATCCTGGAAATGTCCTGCCCGTCGATGATCACCCGCCCCTCATCCGGCGTGTCCAGTCCGCCGACAAGATTTAAGATCGTACTTTTTCCGGATCCGCTCGTTCCGACAATCACGACAAATTCGCCGCTCGCCACCGAAAAACTGCTGTGATCCACTGCTTTCACAAGACTTTCGCCTTTTCCGTAATATTTTACCAGATTTTCTGCTTTTAAAATTTCCATGATCGTTCCTCCTTGTTCGCTGTCTTACCTGATCTGTTCTGTCTGATGTCAGTATACAAGGAAGTTCTTACAATCCTCTTACAACTTACAACAATTTTATTTTTTGTGATTTTATTCATAGTTTATTTTCTATAAAGATATATGTTTTCATGTATTTTACACTATATATTTTTCCGGTTATCCTAAATATAAGATCATAAATATGATATTTTACGGAGGTTTCCATGAAATTTGCAATCCTGCTGTTTAATCAAAATCTTATTATGTTATTTTATCTCCTGATCGGATATTTTCTCATGCGAAGAAAACTGGTTGGTTTGCAAGGAAGTTCAGACATTGCCCGGCTTTTGCTTTATATCGTCATGCCGACGGCAATTCTCAATTCCTATCAGACTACTTTTACTATGGAGAAATTAAAAGTGCTCGGAATCTCTTTTTCTGCCGCCGCACTGGCGCTTTTCCTTTCTATCCTTTTAAGCCGTTTGTTTTTTTCAGCCGATCAGGCAACAGAACGGTTCGGCGCCGCCTTTTCCAATGCCGGATTTATCGGGATCCCGCTTGTGCAGATGACTTTTGGAAATGAAGCCGTCTTTTATGTTTCTTCTTTTGTTGCTCTGCTCAATATTTTGCAGTGGACATACGGAGTAATGCTTCTGACAGGCGACCGAAAATATCTCTCTTTCCAAAAGATCCGTACAAACCCGATCGTTCTGAGTTTCCTCGGTGGACTGCTCCTTTTTATCCTGCCGTTCTCCCTCCCGGAAATCATCAGCGGTCCAATCCGTACGCTTGCTTCCATGAACGGACCGTTGGCAATGATCGTCCTCGGGACTTACCTTGCGCAGATTCCATTGAGATCACTCTGGAGAGACCGCACCGCATATAAATGTACTTTTGTAAGACTGATCGTGATCCCACTGTTCACCATGCTGCTTTTCCTGCTGCTTCCTGCAGATCTGCATACATTAAAACTGACGATCCTGATCGCCGCCTCCGCTCCGGTCGGATCCAACGTCGCTATTTTCGCACAGCTCTATGACCAAGATTATGTCGGTGCCGTCCGTGAAGTTTGTCTGAGCACTCTGCTCTGCATTGTCACACTTCCTCTATTGATCGGAATCGCCGATTGTATTTTATAAAATAGTCTGTGATAATATTTTTACAAAGAATAAACGCTTCGGTTTGATATAAATCCGGATCCCATTCCATGATCAGGTAACGCTCCATCGGAAGATCATGAACTGCTTTCAATACCGCAGTATCTTCCGCAAACCGATACCAGGTATATTCCGGAACAAATGCACAGCCCAGATTTAATTTTAAAAACTGACGCATCATCGCCGGCGAATCTACATAAGTCGTAATTTCCGGCTCCCAGACAATTTCGCCGGTAAATGTCCGTATGATCTGCGCAAGATCACTTTGAACACCCAGACTAATGAACGGCTCCCCCTTTAAGTCCTCCGCAAGAAGCGTTTCTTTCTCCGTAAGTGGATGGGACTTTGGAAGCAACAGACGGATCGGTTCTTTCATCAGAATCTGCTTTGTTTCGTCTCCTCTTTTCGCTTTGATCTTTTGCGAAAATTTTGCTGCCGAATACAACCGCAGCATCGGGAGCCCCTCCTCTGCATCCTTCGGATCTTTCACGATACGCAGATGGATATGAGGATCTGCTTTCTGAATTTGTTTTACGATTTCCGGAAGCAAAAGCGAAGCTGAGGATACGCACAATGTCACTTGTTTTTCTTTTTTCTCCGTGTGCTCTGCAAGTTCCAGTTTCGCATTGTTCAAAGCTGAAAAAATCTGGTCTGTATATTTTAAGAAAATGACGCCGTTTTCATTCAGCACAAGCCGTTTTCCGATGCGGTCAAATAAGGAAATCCCAAGTTCATTTTCCAGACGTTTCAACATCTGACTCAACGACGGCTGTGCAATATGCAGTTTTTCTGCTGTCCGGGATAAATGACCACTGTGTGCAATTTCCCGGAAATACCATAATTGTAACAATTCCATATAAAAACCTCACATTCTGAATGTAAATTCTGTATGTTAAAAAATTAATTTATAAAACAATGAAAAGGAGACTTACGCAATGGACATTGAAAAAATCTTCAAAGCCAACATGAAACGGGAGCAATCAGAAAAAATCGCCAAGTACAATGTACTGAACACATTTGCACAAAAAGGAAAGATTCTGTTCACCGGTTCTTCCCTAATGGAACAATTTCCGATCAACGAACTGCTCATGACTGAGGGTATGAAACAGATCGTTTATAACCGTGGTGTCGGTGGATTTACAACCGATGATATGCTGAAATACATGGACACTCAGATTTTCGATGTTGAACCATCTAAGATTTTCATCAATATCGGAACAAATGACATCAGCAACCCTAGCGTTTCTTTTGAAACTGCCCTGACGCACATGCTTTGTAATTACACGGAAATCTTAACCCAGATCCAGACGAGACTGCCGAAAACCGATGTTTATCTGATGGCATACTATCCGGTCAATGAAACGGATAAAGTTCCGGACGGCGAATGGGGAAAAACGCTTTTCGTCAACAGAAACAACCATAATATTCCGATTGCCAACATCGAGATCCAAAAACTTGCAAAAACTTTCGGCTTCCATTACATCAACGTCAATGCCGGCTTAACGGACGAACGAGGTATGCTGAAAAAAGAATATACCGTAGAGGGTGTTCATATGTATGCCAATGCTTATCAGATCATCTTGAAAAATATGAAACCATACCTGTAAAACACATATTCTTCCGGATAAGTACATCATATATCAGCATGACCGCCATGTGAAATCCATCATTTTCATAAAAAGCTTCCACCAGGTAGAATTTACTTCTACAAGGTGGAAGTTTGTTTTATCCCTCGATCAGCCTCTCAATTCCTCTATCATCTTATACACAATTTCTTCCGACTCTCCGGTCACTTTTATGATCTCCTCAATCGGCATATTCATCTCCAAAAGATTGGAAACCACTGTTTTGACCGCTTCAGATCGTCCCTCTTTTAATCCCTCTCTTCTTGCTTTTCCTCTCTCTGCTTCAAACTCTTCTTCCATTAATTCACGCAACGCCTCACACATCCTTTTATCCTCCCTGTTAAATTGTTGTGTATTTGCCCGCACAATCACATCCATCATCGATTGATACAGTACATTTTTTTCATGTTTTTGATATTCATCGATCAGTTTTCTCGCCATCCGGCGCTCATGCAGATCATTTGTCAGACTCCGCAGCCATAGATTTTCGGACGGATCTAATTGGCTTGTCACCAAAATCTGGATTGGGATCTGATCGCCATACACATAGTAAATACCTTTTTCTGATTTACATATTTGATATTTTTTTATTTCTCTTAAGTGCCGGACCAGTTTTCTCGGATAATTCGTGCTCACGAAAGTGATCGTCAGATCCTCGATTGAAATCGAATCCACATTTGATACATCTGATTTGTAAAAGCACGCATATCCAAAGCGAACACTTTTAAACCAGTCTCAAAAATCGTGTGCAGACCTTTTACTGCGTCAGTATCATTTGGCGTACGCCCTGTACGCCTCAATCTACTTCCTTGTAAAATGATACTGCACACGATTTTGAGACCCTGCGGCATGAAATCTTATACTCGATCACGTTATGCGTTCGAAAAATACGCCCGATATTTTTCCGAATCCGTCTTTCTTTTTCCTTTTTCACCAAAACATCGATCGCCATCGGTTTTGTTCCCAGTTGATGTTCCGCTTCAAATGAAAAATACTTCGCCTCATCTCCCAATTCAATCTGTATTCCTGCAAAGAAAGCCGGATGCCATTGAATCGTCTGTTCCTTTTGCTCCATTCAGAACCTCCTTTTTCTGTTGTATCAGGAGATTCCCTTTTTTTCGGAAACTCCTGCTTAATAAGTGAATAAAAGCATGAATTTTCCGAAAAACCAGAAGTGGGTTTAGATGCGCAGTCGCCAGAATTGAAACTGCGTATAGAAGCTATGACTTTCGTATTTCAAATCTTTACACATTTAAAATATTTCGTCATATCGTCAAGAAAACAATGCTTTTGTATCAGTATACCATCTTCCTTTTCCAAATAAAAGATAAATCGCTGATTTCATTATCACATATTTTTATAAGTCGAACAGCAAAAAATATAAAAAAAGAAAAATGAAAAATGAAAATATAAAATTTTAAGATTGCAACGTTGACGTTCAAAAACAGATTTGATATAATAATATTATTGCGAGTGACTTACTCACAGTAAGGCGCAGTAGCCAAGTGGTAAGGCGTGGGTCTGCAACACCCTGATTCACCGGTTCAAATCCGGTCTGCGCCTCGTCTTAAATACCCCCGAAACGTTTGTAATCCGACGTTTCGGGGGTATTTGCATTTCCGGAAAAGTATGTTGTTTATCAGTTCACTTTCAGGCTTTCATCCAAAATCAAAAGTTCACCGTTGCGCTCTATAATTCCCGGCTGAACAACCACGATCTTCATGCCCTCCTGTAATTCCAAATACTGAGAAGCATATCCCCAGACTCTGATCTGATCGCCCTCTTCCAACTCAACAGCCTCTCCGACTGTGCCATCCTCATTCAAATGCTGATTGGCAACACAATACAACTGACCGGTTTTATCCTCTGCAATGTAAAGTGAAACATCCGGAGAAAGAGGGGTCCCCGATAACTTTTTATATTCGCCGACTTCTTCGCTCCAAACAGTACCCTCACTATAAAAACCAACGCTGAGATTCTCTTCATATCCATCAATGATCGCATCGAAATTCTCCGCATATGGTTCCATCTCCGACTGCACTGTCTGCTGATAAGCCGCTGTTTTCTCACTGGATTCCTGCTGTTTTACTTCCTGCGGCTGATAATCCCGATATTCAAACACATTATCAGAAGCCAATGTGATCGTCGTGCTGTCTTCCATCAACATCACTTTATAAACGGCAAGTTCATCATCTCCCACGGTGCGGGTGATTGCAATGTTCCCGGCAGTGCTGAATTTGTATCCGTCCACATCTTCCAACGCTTTCTGCAGATCATCATCCGCCATTGCACAATTGATCCCGTTCAGTGTGACAAAGAAATCCGGATCCGCCATATCTTTTTTTGCCGAATATTCCAGTTCGATCACGGTTCCTCCCTCAGCCGGGCTGCATGGTTCCATACCGTCATTGACGATCGCCGCATCCAGTTCCTGTTCGTCCCGGGTAAACTCCCCATAAATCCGTTCCCCCGGCTGCAACATCACTTCTGCCGCCTCGTATTCCTCCGTCTCCAGACTCCAACCTGCCTGTACCAGCTTTGAAGCCTCCAACGGAAGCGTATAATATGTTCCGTCCAGCACAAATTCCGGTGTTCCGTCATTTTTCAGCTGAGACAAAATCGTTTCATCCGTACAGGCTCCGGCATTCCCGACATTCCCCCCATCTCCCTGTTCTTTTACCGGTTCCTGCGGCTTAGAACCGCATCCGGCAAGCAGGCTGCATGCAACTGCACACCCAGCCAATAATACACTCCAACGTCGTTTCATCTTCTCCTCGTCTCCTTGCTTACTGTCAATATATTGTTTAATTATATCAACTCATCCCGGCTTTTACAACGAAAATGCCAGATCATACGCTCCCCAGATCACATTTTTCAGATTTCCGACTTTCGCCGCATCCCCGAGAATATGTACATGTTCCGAAGACTCTTTTACAAGCGATGTTCCCGGTACATATCCGACGGACAGGACAACCGAATCACAATCGATCACTTTCTCTCCATCCGGCGTCAGGATCACAACATTATGATCCTGAATTTCTTTTAACGTACTCTCCAGATAAACCGGAACTTTATAGTAACGGAGCAGATCGCGCAGGCAGCTTGAATTTGCCGCACAGATTCCGAGCGCTTTGATCAGATCTTCTGTCATCTCCACCACAAACGGCTCCTTGCCTTTCTTTGCAAGATCATAAGCAATTTCACAGCCTGTCAATCCTCCTCCTATCACCGCGACCTTTGTTCCAACCTCTTTTTTTCCGAGCAGATAATCGATCGCTTCGATCCCCTTTTCAAATCCCGGAACCGGAAGCTTTCGAGGCGCCGCTCCGGTTGCAACTACGATCTCATCCGCCCGGATCTCGCTCAGTGATGTGATCTCTGTATTCATATGTAATGTAATTGGCAGTTTTTTGATCTGTGTCTTGTACCACTCGATCAATTCTTTATCTTTCTCTTTGAAATCCGGCGCTGCAGCCGCAATAAATACGCCGCCGAGCCTGTCTGTTTTTTCATAAAGATCTACGGTATGTCCCATCATCGAGCAAAGCCTTGCCACTTCCATTCCGCCGATCCCGCCGCCTATCACCGCGATTTTCTTCTTCACCGCCGCCTCTTTGATCTCATATTTTTTCTCCTCAAATGAAACCGGGTTCAGCGCGCAATGTCCCTGCGAGTTCGGAGAACTCAAATCTGCTGCCGCTCCGGAATTTTTATAATATGCGATCGGCAGACAACCGTTGTGGCACGAAATACATGGGCGTATATCTTCTTCTCTTCCCTCTTTTAATTTGGTCAGATACTCCCCGTCGCAAATAAACTGACGTCCGATCGCAACTGCGTCCAGTCTGCCCTCTGCGATCGCCTGCGCCGCCGTCTCCGCCTGCATCCGCCCCGCGCAGATAACCGGAATATCCACAAACTGTTTGATATGCTCTACTTCCGGAAGATTGCAGTTCAGCGGCATATATACCGGCGGATGTGCCCAATACCAGGAATCATAAGTTCCATTATCCGCATCCAGCGCATCATATCCTGCATCCTGCAGATATTTTGCCGCCTTCTCACTTTCTTCCATATCCCGTCCGAGCTCTGTAAATTCTTCTCCCGGAACCGCTCCTGTCTTAAATCCGATCACCTTGCTCGTAACCGAATACCGCAGCATAACCGGATAATCTTCACCACATTCCTTTTTGATCGCACGCACAACTTCCACTGCGAAACGGAAGCGGTTTTCAAATGAACCGCCATATTCATCGGTTCTGTGGTTTGTATATTTGGTCGTAAACTGATCCATCAGATATCCCTCATGGACCGCATGTACTTCTACGCCATCCACCCCGATCTCCTTGCAGAGTTTTGCCGATTTTGCATATCCCTCGATATAATTCCGGATCTCTTTTACCGTAAGCTGTCTCGCTTTATACTGCGGCGCCCATACCATCTGTTCTCCCTCATCCGGCGCAACCATCATCTCATTGAGATGCAGGATCGGATTTGTCAATGTCTTCAACGCTTTATTCCCGGCGATCTTCAGCATCTGTGTTGCGAGCGTATAATTTCGTCCTGCAAATCCGGCTCCAAGCTGGAAGAAAATCTTAGAACCGTTTGCATGGATCTCCTCCACGACCGGACGTGCCTGCTCAAACACTTTCGGACTTTTATGCAGCCATTTTCCCATGATCATGGAATAAACGGGGATCATTCCCGGAATAAAAAGTCCTACATCATTTTTTGCCCGTTCTATGTAATAATCATGGCTTTTTTCGTTAAATTTCGGACCTGCCATATTGTCCACAATGTTCGTGCCCTCCATAGCCGGAATGATCACTCTGTTTTTGATCTCGCACGTTCCGATCCGGAATGGAGTAAATAATGCTTCATACTTTTTGTCCATTTTTCTTCCTCCTTGCAAAGTGCTTTTTGACACTTCATATTAGAAAATATTGTACCACTTTCAAAAAAATTTACTTTGAAAAACAAATTTTTTAATTCTTTTTTTATTTTTGCACTTACCCAAAGCAAACAGTTTCTACCTATGTTATAATCAATCTACGTCGCATAGAAAATCACATTTTCTTATACGAGAAAGACAAATCCGGACAAATCAATGGAGGAATTATGGAAAACAAAATGAAAAGCATTGAGAAAAAAGACCGCTCCGCTGATCTGATACAAGCACTTTTAGATGTGTGGGAAAAATCCGTCCGCGCAACACATCTCTTTTTATCGGACAGTGAGATCCTCAACATTAAAGAATATGTCCCACAGGCACTTTTCGGTGTACAAAATCTTATCATTGCAGAAAACGATAACGGAAAGCCTGTCGCCTTTATGGGGATTGAAGATCATTCATTGGAAATGCTGTTCATTTCACCGGAAGAGCGGGGAAAAGGACTCGGAAAAGCTTTGATCCTCTATGGGATCGAACACTACGAGGTCGAGCGACTGGCTGTAAATGAACAAAACCCGGGCGCAAAAGGATTTTATGAACATATGGGATTTCAGGTTTACAAGCGGACAGAGAACGATGAACAGGGAAATCCCTATCCGCTTTTGTACATGCAGAGAAAAAACGGATAACACATAACGGACATCAGCCGGATGCATAATACTCTAAAAGGGAAGCCGGGAACTCACGATCATGCTCCCGGCTTCTCTCACTATTTTCCCTAATCTGCCAACAACGAATAATCTTCCGTGAACACGCCGTTCAGCCCCGGAAATACATACGCATCCCCGATCACATACAGCGTATACATTTTTCCCGGTTCCACCCACTCGGTCAGATCAAAGATTTCCGCTCCGCTCTCCGCCTCCGTAACGAGGAACATCTGCTGTCCCTCCATAAACTGCCGGTACGCGGATACGCTCTTAAACCGAAGATCATCAAATACGATCCGCCCGGTGCGGTTCACCACGTCGATCGCAGGCGCATTGTAAGAAAGATTCGCCGCACGGACACAGGCGAAATTCTGCATCTGGTTTCTGCATGGAAAATCAGGAACAAGTACCATTGCGATCCCATTCATGCCATTTACAAGCGCAATGGTATACACATCTCCGTCATTGAACAAAAACCGCTCCCGCGCCAGCACAGCTCCTCTTCTTCCGGCTTCGGTCACAAGGATCTGCTTAAATCCGGTCGTCTCCGTATAATAAGAAGTGACTTCGCCGTACGGCACCTGATGCGCCACTGTCTTATTCCCGATAGAAATGTTCACCGGATCAAATCCCGCCGCCGCATTCAAAAAACGGATCGTACAATAAGAGGGACGGTTGTTTGAACCTCCCGGCATATTCCCCGGGAAGACCGGGATCGGATACACCGCGATCGGCGGCCACTGTCCCCCAGGAAATCCTCCCGGTCTGTTCGGTCGATTCGGGCGGTTTGGGCGCCCTCCATTTCCACCGCCGGACGGCGGCATCGACGGAAGCGACGGGGTCGGCAGCGGATAATCCGGATTTTCCCCCGGCATAAACGGAAACTCCATGTCAGGAAATTCCCCCTCCGGGAAATCCCCGTCCGGCATCCCCTCGTTTTCCCCCGGCGGCGGACCAAATTCCGGTGTTTCCGGAGATAATTCTGCTCTTCTCCTTTGATCTTCCCGCGGTTCTTCGTTTGGTTTCTGCATATTTTCATTTTGGTCTGGCATGACACGATTCCCTTTCTGCACATCAGTTCTACAATACTGTATGATATGCAGATCTCGTCTGGATTGTGCCTGCCGGAATATCTTTTATTTAATCCTTTCCTTACGCCAGTTCCCGGAACAGCCCTTTCACCGCCGGATAGATCTTTCTGAATTTCTGATACCGTTCCTCATATTTTGCCGCCAGCTCTGCATCCGGCTCCACGGTATCCACAACTTTTACCAATTTCTGTGCCGCTTCTTCCACAGACGCAAATTCGCCGCAGCCGACTGCCGCAAGGATCGCGCCGCCGTATCCCGGTCCCTCCTCGCTTTCGATCACATCTACTTTCAGATTCATCACATTTGCGATGATCTTTTTCCAAAGCGGACTCTTCGCGCCGCCGCCGCAGATCTTCGTGCGCTCGATCCGGATACCGAGACTTTTCGCCACTTCCAGCGAATCGCGAAGTCCGAATGCCACGCCCTCCAGCACTGCCTGCGTCATCTCTTCCCTTGTCGTATCCATCGACATTCCGATAAATGCCGCGCGCGCTTTCGGATCGTTGTGCGGAGAACGCTCTCCCATCAGATACGGCAGATAGAATACGTTATTCTCGCCGAGTTTCGTGATCGTTTCCTGCTCTTTGGAATACTCCGCCGTCTTTAAAATCTCATCCATCCACCATTTGTTGCAGGAAGCCGCGCTCAGCATACATCCCATCAGATGATAATATCCGTCCGCATGGTCAAACGAATGAAGCGCATTGTGTTCATCCACACCGAATGTTTTGCTGGAAATAAAAATCGTACCGGACGTTCCGAGTGAAATGTTGCACATTCCATCGCCGACGGTTCCTGTTCCGACTGCCGCCGCCGCATTGTCTCCGGCGCCCGCAACTACTTTGACATTCTCCGAAAGCCCCAGTTCTGCCGCGATCTCCGGCTTTAATGTTCCGACAACTTCATAACTCTCATATAATTTCGGAAGCTGCTCTTCTGTCACTGAACAGATTTCCATCATCTCTTTTGACCAGCATTTATTTTTCACATCCAAAAGCAGCATGCCGGACGCATCCGAATAGTCGGTGCAGTGTACGCCGCTTAAGCGGTATGCCAGATAATCTTTCGGAAGCATGATCTTTGCGATCCGTGCAAAATTTTCCGGCTCATTTTCTTTCATCCATAGGATCTTCGGCGCTGTAAATCCTGCAAATGCAATATTTGCCGTGTACTCTGACAATTTTTCTTTCCCGATCACCTGATTCAGATAATCGGTCTCTTTCTCGGTTCTTCCGTCGTTCCAGAGAATTGCCGGGCGGATCACCTCGTCATTTTTATCCAATGCGACAAGCCCGTGCATCTGTCCGCCGAAACTGATTCCGGCTACCTGACTTTTATCACACTCCGCCGTCAATTCCCGGATTCCCTCCATAGACTGTGTAAACCAGTCTTTCGGATCCTGCTCCGACCATCCCGGATGCGGAAAATACAGCGGATATTCTTTTGACACGATTTTGTGGATCTTTCCGTTCTCGTCCATCAACAGCAGTTTTACCGCAGAAGTTCCGAGATCAACACCAATATACAACATAACGTTTCCCTCCTTGTTTTTATTGAAAAGGGACAGCTCTCTCAAAAAGAGGGAACCGTCCCCTTGGGATTTTCCTGATGATTTATGTCCTTTAAAATTTTCTTATTTCCACGGATTCTCCGTCGGATAACGTACGCCTGCCGGCTGGTTATATCCGATCTCCTCAACCGGAACGCCGATGTATTTGAATACTTCAAACAATGCTTTTCCATGGTTGCCAAATGCCACCGCACCGTGATGCGGATAGTTGCCCTCGATCAATACATGACGGTAGAATCTTCCCATCTCCGGAATTGCAAATACACCGATGGATCCGAAAGAGCGTGTCGCTACCGGAAGCACTTCTCCCTGTGCGATGTATGCGCGCAGTTTGCAGTCTGCTGTGCTCTGCAGACGGAAGAATGTGATATCTCCAGGTGCGATGTCACCCTCAAGTGTTCCCTGTGTCACTTCTTCCGGAAGAGATCTCGCCATGATCAGCTGATATCTCATCTCACAGAATGAAAGCTTGCTGGACGCTGTATTTCCGCAGTGGAATCCCATAAATGTATCTTTGTGTGTATATGGGAACTTGCCCTCGATCTCTTCTTTGTACATATCTGCCGGAACGTTGTTGTTGATGTCAAGCAGCGTCACTGCATCCTGGCTGACTACGGTTCCGATAAACTCGCTCAACGCTCCGTAAATGTCTACCTCACAGGATACCGGAATGCCCTGTACGGTCAGACGGCTGTTCACATAACACGGAACAAATCCGAACTGTGTCTGGAATGCCGGCCAGCATTTTCCTGCGATTGCAACATATTTGCGGTATCCTCTGTGCTCCTCTACCCAGTCTTTTAAGGTCAGTTCGTACTGCGCCAGTTTTGCGAGGATCTCCGGTTTCTTATTTCCTGCGCCGAGTTCTTCTTCCATCTCTTTCACCACTGCCGGGATTCTTTCGTCTCCTGCATGTTTGTTGAATGCCTCAAACAGATCCAGCTCGGAGTTCTCTTCAATCTCGACACCCAGATTGTAGAGCTGCTGGATCGGTGCGTTACATGCGAGGAAGTTCAACGGACGAGGTCCGAAGCTGATGATCTTTAAGCTGTTCAGCCCGATGACTGCGCGGGCGATCGGACGGAATTCCGCGATCATATCCGCACATTCCTCTGCAGTTCCGATCGGATATTCCGGAATATATGCTTTTACATTTCTCAGTTTCAGGTTGTAGCTTGCGTTGAGCATACCGCAGTATGCGTCTCCTCTTCCCTGAACAAGGTTGTCGCCTCTTTCTTCCGCTGCCGCAACAAACATCTTCGGTCCGTCAAAATGCTTTGCAAGCAGTGTCTCGGAAATCTCCGGTCCGAAGTTTCCAAGATATACAACAAGCGCGTTACATCCTGCTTTCTTGATATCCTCAAGAGCCTGTACCATGTGGATCTCGCTCTCTACGATACAGATCGGACATTCGTAAATATCCGCGTCTCCGTATTTTTCTTTGTATGCTTTCATCAGAGCTTCTCTTCTGCTTACAGACAGGCTCTCCGGAAAACAATCTCTGCTCACTGCAACAACTCCGATTTTCAATTCTGGCATGTTATTCATTGTAATACTTCCTTTCTTTGCTTTCTTGGCTTTCTTTGTTTTATCTTTGCGTCTTTCTTCACCTTACCCGTTTTCTCTCGGCTCAGATCTCGATATTCTCGCCTTTCAATCCGCAAAACGCACCGTCAATTCCGGCTTCCTCATGGGCGATCAGCCATTTATTCTTTGCGGTGATCAGACGTTCTTCACCGTCCTCCCCTGCCGGGAATGTCAGATCGGTGTTCGTTCCCGCCGGAAGTACGACTACGCAGCGAAATCCGCTCTCGCCCTCCGCTGTACACGGCGCATAGTGCAGCGTCGTCGCATATACTTCGATCACCGTTCCCGCCGGAACGAGGAACGCCTCCACAAGCGAAGTGTCATATGTATAGTCCGCCTGAATATCCTGCTCTGCTCCCAGCAAAAGCACAAGATCGTTCACTGCGATATTGATCTCCGAAGAACGGTGATATTCCAGCGCATTCAGCTTCTTGTTGTCTCCGTTGCAATACCCGATCTGGATCGGCAGTCCTCCAAACGCACGGTTCTTCATCTCCTCCGCGTCCGGCAGTGCCTCCATCTCTTCAACTGACGGAACATATACAACCTCTTTTGTGAGTGGTGTGTGTTCCATTTCTTTTAAGATACCGGCTACATGATATCCGTTCAGAACTTTTCCGTATTTTTTGAATGATTCGTCATTCACATTTTGGATCTTCATCAAAGTCCTCCTTTCCGATTTCCCTGTATGCCAATATCATAGCAAGATTTTTTGTGAAACTCGACCATTTATTTATCTAAAACATGGCACTTTTTTGTCCTTTTTTATGTTACAATAAAGCAAGAAATACAAAACCGGATAATATAAAGAGTAATCATTAAGAAACATCATTCAGGAGGTCACCATGCAGTACAGTCATGAACTGATCATGCCAAATAAAGATCTGCCGTTTAAAATGTTCCTTTTCGAGGGAAAGGACGGCAACTATTTTCGGGACAAGCACTGGCACCGTTCGATCGAGATCTTCGCAGTGCTTGACGGAGGACTCGTTTTTCATATCGGAGACCGTACTTATCCGCTCTCCCGCGGTGAATTTATTCTTGTCAATTCCAACGAGATCCACTCCGTCGATTCGCCAAAACCGAACCGCACCGTTGTACTTCAAATACCGCTGAAAACATTTGAAGAATATTTTACCGGCGATCAATTTATCTTATTTTCGCACGACCCGAAAATACAGGATGAACAGGTCATGGCGCTGATCCGCGAAATGTACGACGCGTACACCGGAAAAGACTGCGGTTACGAAATGAAAGTGAAGAGTCAGTATTATATGCTGCTCTATCTTCTTGTCACAAAATACCGGGAACTCGATGTCAGCCGTGACGCTGTAAAGCGCAGCAAAAAACTGACGAAATTGTCCGCGATCACGAACTACATCAAAGAAAATTATACCGAAGACCTCTCTCTTGAAACGCTCGCGGAGATCTTCGGCTATTCTCCCGCCTACCTTTCCCGGATGTTCCAGAAATACGCCGGAATCAACTACAAGTCCTATTTACAGAGAATCCGTCTGGAATATGCCTACCGGGAACTGCTCGAAACTAACCACACGATCAGCGATACCGCTTTGAACAACGGCTTTCCGAACAGTAAAGCATTTTCCAAAGCATTTACAGAAAAATACGGACGGCTCCCAAGTGAATTCCGGCGGGAGCAGAAAAAACGATTTTGAAAATACAAAGCCCTTTGAGATGCAAAAAACATCATCTCAAAGGGCTTTCTTTTTCATTTTCCCGATTCCGTCTTCAATCCGCTCTTATTTCAGAACCTTTACCTTGTATTCCTCTTTTTTCCCGAAACGATGACCAGTGCCAGCATCGCGCCCGAAAGCACAAGGAAAAGAATGCAAACGATAACGTTGCTGTGATCTCCTGTCTTTGGAGTACCTTGCTTTTCTGCCGTCCGGGATACATTGCCGCTGTTGTCTGACTTGGAGACATTGCTCGTTTCTCCCGGTTTTGCGGGACGATGAGCTCCTGCCGAAGACATATCCGTATCTGATTTTTCCGATTCCTTTTCCGGAGTCTGCGGCTGCTGCGGTTGTTCCGGCTTCTGTGGTTTTTCCGGTTTCTGCGGTTGTTCCGGTGTACCGCCCGGATTCTCTCCCGGAGTCTGCGGCTGTTCCGGCTGCTGCGGTTGTTCCGGTTTCTGCGGTTCTTCCGGTGTTTCACCCGGATTTTCTCCCGGCTTCTCGATCTTCGTATTCGTTACAACAAATCCGTTCGCCGCATTCCCGGTGATCGACGTACTGTATTCCGGAACCGACACTTCCGACAGTGTATACTCGATTTCATGTCCGTCTTTCTCATCATATTTCGGCAGACTTTCAAAGATGCCTGTCCACTGATCCGCTTCTGTCAGTTCTTTTTTCCGGATCGCTTTCCCGTCTGCATTCAGGCTGATCTCCGCCTTATCCGCCGCCGGTCCGACCCATACTTTTGTCACCGGAATCGAAATTTTTTCGGCATTTGTATTGATCACGGTAAATCCATCCGCCATATTTCCGTCGATCACGGATGTATATCCTGCCATCGGCTCTTCTTCCACCGAATATAGGATCTCCTGACCGTCTGCGCCGTATTTTCTTAAATCAGTAAATGTATATTCCCAGCCGTTTTCCTCATTCAGAAGCTGGCGGGCAACCTCCTGCTCTTTGTTCATCAATTTCACAACCGCACTGTCCGCTGCCGGTCCGATCCATTCTTTTCTTACAGATACGGACGTTCTGTATACATCATTTGATACCACAACTTTCTGGACCGGATTTTCCACAGTCTTTTCTTCCACTTTAAATTCGATCTTCTGATCTGACAGTGCATATCCGTCCGGCGCCTGTTTTTCGATCAGATAATATTCTTTTCCGACCAGAAGATCCGGAATTGTCGCCAAACCGTCATGATTCGTCGTGATATTGTCTTTGATCAAAAGATCCGTTCCTTTTTCATACAGTGCGAACACTGCATTGTAAAGCTTTTTGTCCGGAATGTTCAGATCGCTCTTCTCGATCACAACGAAGTAAATTTTTTCGGATCATCCGGTCGGTTCTTCGCGTCTTTCAAGATCTCCGCCCACACGCCGGACGGAGTGTCTGACTGGAGGATCCCGTACTGATCTCCGTTTTCGGCTACTCCGATTTTATTATTGTCAAAAGACATGCAGGAATAGATCCGGTACGTCTTTGTTTCCAATCTGCGCGTTGCCAGGAAGCTCAGTTCAAAAGAATTCTGCCGTTCTCCGTTGATCGCACCCGTGGATTCCGGTATCAGCAGTGTCTTCGGTTTTGCAACGACAAGATTGAATCCATCCTGGTAGCCCCGGATCACCTCGATACTGTCAAATACATTTTTATCTTCGATCGGTTCCAGACCGTCCGGCACCAGATAATAAATGTTCAGATTCTGAGGCGTCGTCGCATCCGCAAAATTGCCATACCGATACTGTGTATAAGATAATCTTGTCGTGATCGTATCGTCCACAAAGAACTGGGAACCATTTGTCACTTTTACCGGATTTGTCCGTTTCGCTTCCTCGTACTGCATCCGGAATTCATCCCTCGTGCTGTCTGAAAGGCTTTTTCTATGTTCACTCGGCTCCTCACCTTTTTTGACAACAAACTTCGCCGTTATTTCCGTTGTATCGTAATCTCCCTGATAAGAAATAACCGGACTCTCCCCTTTCCCAAGTTTCTCTGCCAAAACATCATAGGCTTCCTCTTTGATGTCAGCCGTCACATCGGACCAGATGGAAGAATAGAATTTTTGAATTTGCGGCTTTCCGACAAATTTAAGCGTTTCAGGATATTCAAACAAAATATAGGAATATCCCTCTCCTCCGGAAAATTCCTGCCATCCGTCCGCCGTATGTGAGTTCACATATTTGTCATAAGATACGATCGGAACATTGTCCGTGATCAACGTCTTTTCCCCGCCTGCAGTGACGCCATAGGCTTTCGTTCCCTGAAGCATCGCTTCCACTGTCGCCGTGTCCTCCGCACTCAGTCCCATGACCATAAGCCGAACCTCATTTGGAATCGTATACGGGCTCACCTGGATCTTAGAAGAACGAATGGAAAGTTCCTGTGTCTTTTCATCCCCTTTTTCATAAGAGATATAGAAATTTGAAACATTCTGATGCGTATAGCGGATGCGCTGTGTATGCAGCAGTTCCCGGTTATAAGAACAATACGTCAGATTCCTGTCAGAATAGTATCCACTCCCATAGCGCCAGCTTCCACGGGGATCGAGCCCTCCGCTCACCGGCTGGTAATTCTCATCGATCGTTTTATTATATGCATAGGTATCCGTACTACTACTTCCTATGGAAGCACCGACTTCCCCGGGTGCCGGCGGCTCTTCTTTCAAAATATAATAATCCCGGTAACAGTATGCCTTATACGGACCGAGATCCGTCTGCGGCACGCCCTCCACAACCGGCTGTGTCGTGAAATCCACCTGAAATCTTTTTACTTTTTTCTCACTGTCAAAAGCCGACATATCGATGCCGCCCAGATCGAGTGTGATCGACGGACTTGACCACCGATCCCGTGAAACGTCTTTATAATAACGTCCGGTTTCCGGCTCCAGCGTCCATCCGGTTCCCTCTTTTACCCTCGTCCCCTCCGGGATCGAAGCATAAATCCGCCTGTCGCGCGGATCATTTTCATTGCTGTTTGGAGAAGAATAGTTTACCGAAAAGGTTCGTTCCGTCCCCGCCTTGATCACATAATTTTTATCCACTTCTGTTTTTAACCGAGAAGCACTGTTTGTATTATTGCTCAAAGATTCAAGCCGTGCTTTTCCCTTTATGACCAGTTGACTCTCTGTCGTCAGTTTTTTCCCGTTTTTATCGAAAAATTGCTGTTTGACTATATTTTCACTCTGATTGACAGTCATGCGCGGAAGCAGATTGATCCTTACCGGCACGCCGCTGCTGTGCCCTCCGTACATCGTTTTGTACGTCGTAATGATCTCATAAGCATCGTCCGTCTCTTTGATCTCCAAATCCTTAAAGTTATCAAACGCCGTAGAAACGTCTCCCTCTTTCGGTTTTTGGAATTTATCTTTCGGAAGAGAGATCACCGTATACGCGCCCTCCTCCACTGTTGTCTGATTTCCCGAAACGAGGACATTATTGTAGATCGTGATGATCTCGCCTCCGTAAAATGCATCCTGATCCCCGACCAGATTGATATACGAATCGATCGCGTCTGTCACTCCGCCGTCCTCGCCGTCCAAAACTTCCACCGTCTCTCCGGTCAACGCCCCCGTTGTGTCTCCTGCCGGAGTTTCCTCCGGATTTCCTGCAGCAGCGTCTTCTTCCAAATCATCTAAATCTATCAACGGCTCCTCCTCAGCAGTCTCATCCTCCGAAGATCTGCCATTTTCATACTCTATAACCTCTCCCCCGTATCCGCGATCTGCAGTATCTGCGTTTTCCTCTGCCGGAGCGCCGACCGATGCCTCGCCGATCCCGGCTTCCACATTACTTTCTGCGGCATCGGCAGCCATATCGGAAGCCGCAGCCGCCGGAACAGCCGGATAAACCGCTAACAGAACCGCGATCGTAAAAGCCAGAAATCGCTTTGATCTTTTTAACACTTTCATTTGTTCCTACTCCTTTCCTTTTCTCTACATTTCCCCTTGTGCCCTGACGCTTCCCTTTTTGTTTGAAATGCTTTAATAAAATATATCCCTTTATATCATAGCAAGTAGGAACGAATAATTCTTTGTATCATCCAATCTTCTTTTGGTCGAAAAATACATGCTCATTATGTCAAAAAAATCGCAGGAAGCCGTACTCCCCCAACATGTATGGCAGGCTGTACCGCTTCCTACGATTTTTCTGTAAAATGCAAACACCCCCGAAACGCTGTGCTTCCAACGTTCCGGGGGTGTCTAAGACGAGGCGCAGACCGGATTTGAACCGGTGAATCAGGGTGTTGCAGACCCACGCCTTACCACTTGGCTACTGCGCCTTATTTGATTGATAGTCCGAAGACTAATGACTCCAACGGGAATCGAACCCGTGTTACCGCCGTGAAAGGGCGATGTCTTAACCGCTTGACCATGGAGCCATTATCGGTCAACCGCTAAGCAGTGACCGATAATTATATTAACACATCTGCATGTAGATTGCAAGTATTTTTTCATTTTTTACAATGAATCTCTTTTCTGCTTCTAATCCACGGACACATTATCCTGATATTTCTTAAAAATATGTCTCAGCATGATCACTGCGCAAATACTCAGTACCAGTTCCGCTCCTGCCTGTGCGTATGCCAGTCCGTAAAGCGGAAACAGATAATTCAGCAAAAACAGCAACGGGATTTCCAATATGATTTTCCGCATGATCGCAAAGATCAGCGCATATTTGCCAAATCCCAATGCCTGAAATACACCCACAGATAAGAAGTCCACACACAGGAATACAAATCCCAGACTGAACCCTCTCAAAAACGCCGCTCCATAGGAAACGATCGCCTCATTATCCATAAACGCACGGACGATCCCACCGGCGCCGATGTTGTAAAGAACGGTCACCGCCGCAAGGATCGGAAGCATGATCTTCATCGCAAACAAGATCGTGTCTTTCATTCTCCGCCGGTTTCCGGAAGAAAATGTATAGCTGACCAGCGGCATGATCCCCTGTGAAAATCCAAGCGTGATCTGCATCGGAACCATATAAATCTTATAAGAGATTCCCATCGCCGCCACCGCATCCGCACCGTAAACAGAAGTAAAATTGTTCAGGATCGTCATTCCGGTCACGTTCAGAAGATTCTGGATCGACGCCGGGATTCCGACACTGCATATCTCGGCTGCGATCGCTTTCTTAAAGTGGAATCGCTTCGGATTCACACAGACAAATGTTTTCCCTCTTTTTACATACAGCAGAACGAAGAAATAAAGACACGCCGCACAATTGGAAATAAAAGTAGCGCATCCGGCGCCTGCCGCCCCCATATCCAATCCCCAAGGCAAAATAAAAATGGGATCCAGTATAATATTAAGGATACAGCCGCTCATCGTTCCGATACTCGCATGAAGTGAAGCGCCCTCCGACCGGACCAGATATGCCATGACCACATTTACGATCGCCGGAGCTGCTCCTAATGATACTGTCCAGAACATATACCCCTGTGTGGCGGCTCTCGTCGTCTCATCCGCACCGATCAGCGTAAGAAGCGGACTGCCGAATACCGTGCAGAGAATCCCGAAGATAATACCGCTGACCAAAGCGCAGTAAAATCCAAATGCCGAGCTCTCCTCCACCGTATTGTAATCTTTTCGTCCCATCGCACGGCTCATCATGCTGGATGTGCCGACGCCGAACAGATTATTGACCGCATTGAACGCCAGCAGCACCGGAGCTGCCAGCGCAACAGCCGCATTTTGTACCGGGTCGTTGAGCATTCCTACAAAATAAGTGTCCGCCATATTATAAAGTACCATGACAAGAGAACTAAACACCATCGGAATACTCAGTTGGGCAACCGCCTTTGGAATCGGCATACTTTCAAATAATTGGATTTTTTGATTTTGTTCCATAAAATAACTACTCCTTTTTCTTCCCTTTTCCCGCCGATACTATTCCTGACAGTTCATCTGCATGGACAATACTTTTCCGTCCGGGTCAAAATTGATCTGACAGCTGCGGAAGAAATGTTCTGCATCATGCCATGTATACATACTGACAGACTCATTTTCAAATACGTCCTCACATTCCCCGTATTTTTTCAGCACATCTTCTTTCAGACTTCCGATCTGTACGCCGCCCGGAAACTGTACCGTCAGCCCTCCGGCTTCCAGCGCCTTTGTATCCACGGAAATACTTCCGATCAGACATTGACTGACCGGCAGAGCTTCCGCCGACGGATTGACTAATGTAACTTTCAGTCGGTTTCCCGCCGTATCATTGTAATATCCCGTTACATATTCTCCGATCTCCACGGTCTGATCTGCCGCTGTCACAGACTGATCCATCTTAAGTCCCGCGGCTTCCAGATCTGCCGCCGCACACGGCAATGTTACCACCGCGTCATTAAGCTGAACCGTATAACTGTCCCAGCTTTCACCAAGCGCTTCGGACTTTGACGCCGCATCCATTTCACCGACGTCTTCCGCCGTAAACTGATCGATCCCGGTCACGACCGGTCCGTTTTTTGCCTGTGTACGGACTTCCTCCGGAACCTGCACCTTTTCCGCCGTATTATATTCCAGGATCGTCAGATCCAGATAATAAGTATTGATCTCATTTTCCCCAAAACCAAGCGTCTCTGCAGCACTTTCTTTCAGATCCACAAAGATTCTGGCCGGGAGCAGTTCCTCCTGATAAACCAAAATCTCGCATGGGAACCGCATCTGCTCCAACGCCCCCTCTGTCAGTCTTCCGCCTAACCCGAGTGAATTGAGCATCTTCGCATCCGCCACGCCCTCAAGAACGTCTCCTGCGACAGTTCCGGTCAGCTTATAGCAGGCTTTTCCGTTTACCTCCGCAGTTTCCTCTTCCAGCGTCAGCGATCTCGCTTCCTCGGCAAATTCTTCTGCGATCTCTTCCGCAATCTCCGGACTCAATTCGATCTCCGCATCCTCCGCCGGACTGCGCGACCATGTATTCTGCATATTGGTATAAGACACCGTCTCATCCTTTTCTTCGGTCTGGTAAATCTCCGTGTCCAGCGTATAGCCTCCGCCCTGTACGTTCACTTCGATCTGCCCTTTTGCATGGACCGCCTCCGACTTCCGATCCGTTTCCATATCCAGATCCATTTTTACACCGGATGCCGATCCCGCATTCCCGGTTTCCGCCTCCAAGATCAGATTACATTTCATCGACTTCACAGACTCGCTCTCTTTTTCCATCATCTGCAGAAGCGTCTCCGCTGTCTTTGGTTCCTGTTCTCCCGCACATCCCGTAAATACTGCTGTCATCACAAACACGCCGATCCCCAGTACGATCCGACGACATTTTTTTATTTTCCAATCCAAAAAATCACTTCCCTCTTTTTTCAAACACTGTTGTTAGCGTCGATGTACAAGGGGAAACACGCCTGCTTGTACACCGACGCTACTTCTTTATTATAGACTGCCTTTACATCGTTGCACAAGAAAGAATTTTATCTTCTTCCTCCCTGCTCCGTCTTCCGGTAAGAAACCAGCAGATCCACCATCCGGTCATAACTCTTTACCCCGTCGCTCTGCCCGTTCACTTTCAGGTAAGTATCATTGATCTGATTGGCGACCTCCGACACTTTCCCCTCATACGAATCCCAGAACCGGCTGTTTGCTTCCAGATCCGGCTCCACGCTCTGATCCAGACCGGAACGTACTTCCTGCCAGACCTCATGATCCGCGCGATACAGCGCATTGGTGCTGTAAATCCATGCCATCAGATATCCGCTGTACTGAAAATCGATCCTCTCTGCATGCTCGCATGCCAGAAACGCGATAAAATTCGCTTCCTGTTCCTGCATAAATCCACGCAGATGCGACAGTTCGTGACATGCAGTGAACGGAATGTTATAAGGCTGCATATCTCCGTTATAATTTGCCTCGACCGTAAACGGCGCATAGATCCCCGTCAGACTCTGATAGGAAAGGATTTCCGAAACGATCAGCTTTTTCGGACGCGGATAAAATCCCTGTAAAGATTCATACTTTTCGGAAAGCGCCTCCATCGCCCGCACTGCATCCGTCTCCTCCGGCGCATCCAGTCTCATTTCTCCGTCTGCATCCCGACTTACAAGATCTGCCCGGCTGTTGACTTCTTCCGTCAGCCACTCACAGACTTCCTGCAATTCCACGACAGTATACTCCCCGACATGAAAATGTTCTTTCTCCGAAAACGATTCTCTTTTATAGTTCACACCACAGTTTACGACATAGAGGAAAAACAGAACACACGCCAGAAAAAATACGCCCACAGCCCACGAGAATACCGCCGCTGCTCTGTCCTCTTTCTTTTGCAGAACTGCCCGCACCAATGTGACCGCCAGCATCAGGATCGTCACATACAGCCCGATCTCCACGACTGAAAACGGCACCGCCCCTGTCACATGACCAATGACCCGTACAAGCACAGGGTAGATCGTTTCCGCATATCCGTCTGCAAATCCCGGTATCTTCGCCGCACAAAAAAGCAGGATTCCGGAAACCAGAAGCAGCACACACGAAAGATACGGCAGAAAATAAGAAATCTTTTTCCGTCTTTGTCCCTGTTTTTCTTTCATCTCCCAGCCCCCTGTTCCGCCTGAAGATCGATCTGCCGCGTACAGATCCGATCCAGCAGTTCCCGGTCATGGCTGACTGCCAGTAGCCCGATCCCACGCCGCCGGATCTCATCCATCAGAAAATGCCAGATCTCACTCTGTGTCACAAGATCCAGCATTGTCGTGATCTCGTCCGCAAGCAGAAAACGGGTGCGCTTTCCAAGCGCCCGCGCAATGCAGAAACGCTGTAGTTCTCCGCCGGAAAGTTCCTGCGGATACCGTCCCATCCACTCTTCTCGTATCCCCAATGCATCCAGCACACGAAGTTCCACCTCGTCGCCCTCCGCGATCATATTCCGCATCCGCATTTTCGGATCCACTGCCAGCTCCGGCTGCTGCCAGATCATCTGCACCGGACAATATCCGCGATACGAAGCAAGCGGCTTTCCATCCAGAAGAATCTCTCCGGCGGACGGTTTCAAATATCCCGCCAGCAAACGGCACAACGTAGTTTTTCCAAATCCACTCGGTGCTGCTGCGCCAACCAGTTCTCCGCTCTCAAGCGTCAAATCGAAACGGGATAAAATTCCCCTCGTCGTTCTGTTTCTTTTCGTTCGTTTGCTCTCATTTCCCGGAAATCCGATCTCATTCATTCCGGACATATCATACGAAAAACAAAGCGCTTTTGCTTCCAGTTTCATCTTCATCTCTCCTCATCATTTGCACCACGAACCGATACAGACCAGTGAGACGGCATCGCCCTCCAAAGTGCCTTTGTGTAAGGATGACGCAGTGTTTCTTCCGCCTGAAAATCCGCGGGAAACGCCTCTTCCGCCACACGCCCCTCATGCATCACCAAAATACGGTCTGCCGTCTCGACCGCCAGTTCCAGATCATGAGTGATCACAAGCACGCTGCTCCCCATCTCCGCCAGTTCCCGAAAATGTCCCATGACCATCTTGGCTGTCTTCTTTTCCAGTCCCGGCGTCGGCTCGTCCGCAATCACCAGCCTCGGTTCTTCGATCGTCGCCGCCGCGATCAACACCCTCCTGCTCATTCCTCCGGACAGCTCAAACGGATACAGCGCCGCCGCATCCTCCTTTAAATGATAACGTTGAAAAATTTCTTTCAGCTTTGCTTTTTTCTGTGGATCCCGGCTTCCCTTTAATATCTGTGCGCCCGATTTCATCAGCGGATCCAAATAAGACGCCCCCTGCGGAACCAGCAAAATTTCGCTTCCGCGCAGTTGTTCGATCTGTTCTTTCTCCAGCAGTCTTCCACGATAAAAAATCTCCCCATCCATCGAAGCATTATAAGGAAGAAGCCCCATCACGGCATGTGCCAGCAGACTTTTTCCCGACCCGCTCGCACCGACAAGGGCGGTCACTTCTCCGGCATATGTGGAAAAAGACAGCCCGCATACATTTTCGATCGTCCGCCGCTGCAGCCCGCGGGTATACTGCATAAAAGAAATATGTAGTTCTTTCAACTCCAGGATTTTCTCACTCTGCATCTTTTTCCTCCCCTTAATCATGCACGTCCTTAATCATGCACGCTGCCCGGATCCGTCAGTTTCCGCAGATTCTGTCCGGCTGCATAAAACAGTCCGGTCACGATCGTCAAAAATACCCCCGGGAACACCGCAAGCCACCACTGCCCTCCGAGCAGATACCGCATGGATTCCGCCAGAATATTTCCAACCGCCGGCTGGTTCGACGGCAATCCAAATCCAAGGAATGTCACACTGGATTCATGCAGCACCGCGTGGGGAAACAGAAGAACCGTCCCGACAAGAAACTGCGGCAGCACATGTGGGATCACATGACGCCGGATCAGATGCCATTTACTTTTCCCCAATTTCTCCGCGACCTGAATGTACGGACTTTCCCGCAATTGGATCACCTCCGCCCGGACAACACGGGCCAGCGCCGGCCAGTGCGTCAGCGCGATCCCCACAGCCACCCCGAAAAATCCTCTTCCCAATGCCACGGTGACCAAGATCAGAAGCAGGATATGCGGGATCCCCAGCACAAGATCGATCAAAAAGGATATCACAGCATCCACTTTCTTTCCAAGGACTGCAGCCGCGATCCCCAATATCAGTGCGATCCCGGCGCTCACAGCTGCAGAAACGATCCCAAGCCCGATACTGAGCACAAGTCCCCGCAGCGTCCTTGCAAACATATCTCTCCCCATCCAGTCTGTGCCAAATGGATGTGCAAGACACGGCGCGATATTTTTCGCGGTAAAATCAGTCGCCACCGCCGCATCCGCAAAGTAAATCCCTCCGATTCCGACCGCAAGCAAAAAGAACATCGCGCCAACCAGCCCGATCAGACTCCGTTCTCTCATCGTCATCTCTGTGCGCCTCCTTTCCGGATACGCGGATCAACCAGCCCATACAAGATATCCGCGGTCAGATTTCCTGCCGCCGCCAGCGCCGCGCAGATCAGCGTCACAGCCATCAAAAGCGGCATATCGCTTCCAAGTCCTGCCTGCACTGCCGCCTGTCCCAATCCCGGATAAGAAAAAACCTGTTCCACCAGCACCGAACCGCCGATCAGCTCCCCGATGGAAGCCGCCTGTAATGTGATCGCCGGGAGCAGGATATTGCGCAGTCCGTGCCGCCAAAACAAACGAAACCCACGCTCCCCTCCCGCACGGGCAAACAGCATATAATCGCTGTCCATTACCTCGATCATTTTTTCTCTCGTGTGCAACGTAATATTCGCGGTTCCGGTCAGACTCAACGTCAGCGCCGGAAGCACAAAATGTGAGATCCGCTCCGCCAGAGACACTTCGGACGCCGCGACACCGATCGGTACGCTCATCCCGATTGGGAAACATCCAAGCCAGACTCCGAAGACGATCAAAAGCAGCATGGCGACCCAGAATGCCGGAGTGTCCGAGATCAACAGGCTGTACCCGCGGATCAGCCGGTCGCACCACTTCCCACGCCGCATCCCTGCCACCACGCCGAGCATTACGCCGAGAATTCCCGACAATACCCATGCAAAAAGCAGCAGCGGCAGCGAGTTTGCCAACCGTACCGCGATCACCTGACTGACCGGCTGCCGATATAAAAGAGACGTTCCCATATCCCCTTTCAGAAAATCTGTGATCCATGCAAGGTACTGCTGAACCGGAGAGGCATTCGTCCCCCAGTATGTTTCCAGTTTTTCAATCTGCTCGGCGCTCATACTGCCAAGCGCACTCTGTCCCACATTTGCCTGAAGAGGATCCACCGGCGAACATTTCATCAATGCAAATGCGGCGATGCTCGTACAAAAAAGAAGCAGCAAAAACCGTATGCACTTTTTCCCGATACGAATCCATGTATCTCTCACAGCGATCCTCCTTCATTTCTTCTATTTCTTATGTGTTTTCCACATTCACTGCTTTTTTCAGATCAGTTTTCCACATTCCATGACCACTGATCCACATTATTCACGATCGACCACCCATGTCCGTGTGGATGGATCTTCTGCTCCGCAACCTGCAGTCCGTCCCGCACAAAATACAGATGATCGATGTTGCAAAGCCAGATCCACGGAATATCTCCCTCCTGCGTAATTCCGGTCGTACCATCCCACTGTGCTTTTTTCCATAATTCATAAGATTCCGTCTCCGAAGATGCGGCAAGCGCCTGATCCATATACGAATCTACCGATGCATTTGCATAAGGAGAGTACTGTGCCGTCTTTGCCTCTCCCATCGTATGGTAAATGTTGTAAAGTTCCATCGGCGTATGCGCTCCCCAGCCCCATATCATCGGATCCGACTGCGCCCGGTCATACGCGGTATCCCAGCCTACTCCCTCAACCGTCACTTCGATGCCGAGTTTGGCAAGCTGATTCGCTGTGTCCTCCGCAAGCGCCTGCCTGACAGAATCTCCGTTATTAAACAATAATGTGAACGCTGCTTTCTCTCCGTCTTTCCTCCGGATCCCATCTTCAGCCATTTTCCATCCGGCTTCGTCCAGAAGCCGTTCCGCCTGTTCCGGATCATAGGAAACGGCGCTCTTTTCATTATACCACGGCATCTGATCGCAGACACTGTACGCCTCCGTTCCGTATCCATTCAGTACATGCTCGATCATTTCCTCCCGGTCGATTCCGATGTTGATCGCGCGGCGCACGTTTACATCCGCGGTAAATGCATTTCCATACACAACGCCGTCACGCGTCTCTTCCTCACTGCACGGCAGATTAAATCCGCGGTTATCCACCGTATGAACTGCCATCAGATGATATCCCTCGATTTCCTGATCGCTGTACGAAGCTGCCGTGTGCGCTACATCTGCCTGACCTGCCAGCACTGCCGCAAGCGCCGCATCCTCCTCCATGAACAATACCGTCACGGTTTTTATTTTCGGAGCCTCCCCGTAATAGTCCGGATTTGCCTCAAAAATCATCTGCTGTCCGCGATCCCATTGTTTCAGCTGATATCTTCCCGAGCCGATCGGATTCTGCCCGTAATTTTCGTCGTATGCATGCTTGGGCATGATCCCCACGACCGCCATCGTATACGGCCAGATCGAGTATGGTTTTGTCATGGAAAATTCCACCGTTGTCTCGTCCAGTGCTCTCGCTTCTTTCAGCATCGTAAAGTCTGCCACAGTGCTTTCATCCCGGCAATGATTGTATGTAAACGCCACATCTTCCGCGGTCAGTTTTTCCCCATCTGTAAATGTCACGTCATCCCGGATCGTCACCGTCCATGTCAGACCGTCCTCGCTGACTTTATAATCGACAGCAAGATCTTTTCCGATCTGCAAGTCTTTTGTTGTAGTCGTCAATGTGCTCTGGATCAGCGGTTCGTGGGTATGTTCCCCGGCACCCCATCCATATGCCGGATCGAATCCCGCCTCCGGCTCCGACGTCTTCGGCATCGTCACGACCACTGAATCTTTGCTTTCCCCTGTCAAATGTTCCTGTCCTGTCTTCTCCGATACTGCGTCCTTTTTTCCGCAGCCTGCCGCCAGACTTCCGGTCATCCCGATCAAACAGACCGCCGCCAAACCTGCCAGCACAGCCCTCTTCTTTCTCATCTTCATTTTCTCTCCTGTAAGTTCAAACTATCTCAGAATACAATAAAACCCGGTACAAACTGTACCGGGCAAAGTGGAGAATACGAGATTCGAACTCGTGACCTCCTGCTTGCAAGGCAGGCGCTCTCCCAACTGAGCTAATCCCCCATATCCATTCTATATTGCTTCATCGAACTTTTATAAAATAGCATATTCCAAACGTCCTGTCAACCGTTTTGAAGTGATTTCGTTGTTTTCGTTGTTTTTTAGTGTTTTTTCTGTGACAAATTCCGGACAAACCTTGATTTTCCACTCTCCTCATGCTATACTACAACACGTTGCAAAGCCCACAAAAACAAGGTCTTATAAGGGTTTCGCCGATTTCCGGCGCAAGCCAAATACCCACGGTATTTGACTCTCGCGACATTCGCCAAACGGATGTGCAAGCACCTCCACATGGCTCATTGTTTCACGGAAATGAATCGAGTGTTCGTGACCTTCCACTCGTAAAACAAAACTAAAGGAGCTTAAAAATGAAAGAAAAGAAAACCATCTCTGTGCTCTTCATGGCACAGGCAGCGATGATCGCTGCAATCTACGTCGTAGTAACTCTTGTGTTCGCGCCATTCAGTTATGGTGAAGTGCAGGTTCGCCTGTCCGAAGCACTGACGATCCTCCCGGTGTTCACTCCGGCTGCAATTCCAGGACTTTTTATCGGCTGTCTCATCAGCAATATCTTAGGCGGATGCATCATCCCGGATATTATTTTCGGTAGTCTTGCCACTTTACTTGGAGCGGTCTTCACTTACATGCTTCGCAATCGGAACAAATTCCTTGCACCGCTGCCGCCGATCCTGTCCAATATACTGATCGTACCGTTTGTACTTCGTTATGGATACCAAGTGCCGCTGCCGATCCCATTTATGATGCTGACCGTCGGAATCGGCGAAGTCATCTCCTGCGGTGTGCTCGGCATGATCGTCTATGCCGCATTGAACCGTTATAAACATACCATTTTCAGAACGGCTTCGCTTTCATAGATTGAAGCAGATAAATCACCGGAAGCGCCAAAAGGCACATTCCGGGATTGTAAGCAGTCGCCAGGGTCTCGGGCAAGCCCGGACTTTGGCTCGTCGCCTCTACAAGAAAAGACGTCGAAACAATCTTTCCCCGGAACTCCAAGGGACACGATTGTCTCGACGTCTTTCTTTTATTTCATTTGTTTTATAAATTTTGTACCCGCAGGGCACGGATCGCGTTCAGGATCGCAAGGATCATCACTCCGACGTCCGCAAAGATCGCCGCCCACATATTTGCGATTCCCAATGCCCCCAACCCAAGGCAGGCAAATTTGACAACAAGCGCAAATACAATATTCTGATAGACGATCCGCAGACATTTTCTCGAAATCCCGATCGCTTTCGCTATCTTTTGCGGATCATCATCCATCAGCACAACATCCGCGGCTTCGATCGCCGCATCCGATCCCATCGCTCCCATTGCGATTCCGATATCCGCCCGTGTCAACACCGGAGCGTCGTTGATCCCGTCGCCGACAAATGCCAGTTTCTCTTTCTCCGATTTTTTCGCAAGCAGCTCCTCTACCTTTTCGACTTTATCTGCCGGAAGCAATTCACTGTATACTTCATCAATTCCAAGTGTTTCTGCCACCTGTTCCGCTACACGCCCGGCGTCTCCGGTCAGCATGACCGTCTTTTTCACTCCGGCTTTTTTCAGTTCCGCAACGGCTTCTTTTGCATGTGGCTTCACAAGATCGGAAATCACGATATGCCCTGCATACTCGCCGTTGACCGCCATATGGATGATCGTCCCGACTTTATGGCAGTCACGATATTTTACATGCAGCCGCTCCATCAATTTACTGTTTCCTGCTGCGACTTCCTGCCCGTCAACCTTTGCAAGAATACCATGACCGCTGATTTCCTGAATCTTGGTCACACGGTTCCGATCGATTTCTTTTCCGTATGCTTTGCGGATACTTTTACTGATCGGATGGGACGATGCACATTCCGCAAGCGCCGCATACTCCAACAATTTTTTCTCATCCATTTTGTTATGATGAACCGCGCTCACCTCAAACACACCCTGTGTCAAAGTTCCTGTTTTATCAAACACAACGTATTTTGCCTGCGACAATGTTTCCATATAATTAGAACCTTTGATTAAGATTCCTGCTTTGCCGGCGCCGCCGATTCCGGCAAAAAAGCTGAGCGGAATACTGATCACGAGCGCGCACGGACAACTGATCACCAGAAATGTCAATGCACGGTAAATCCATACGCTCCACTGTGCAGTCTGCCCCAAAAACAACATCTGGACAAGCGGCGGAAGAATCGCCAGCGCAAGCGCTCCATAACAGACTGCCGGCGTATATACTTTCGCAAATTTCGAGATAAAATTCTCCGATTTCGATTTACGGGAACTGGAATTTTCCACAAGTTCCAGTATCTTAGATACCGTAGACTCACCGAATGCTTTTGTTGTCCGCACTTTCAGAACACCTGTCATGTTGATACAGCCGCTGATGATCTCGTCCCCCGGCTTCACGTCTCTCGGAAGACTTTCACCAGTCAATGCGCTCGTATTCAGGCTCGCCGTTCCCTCGGTCACGATACCGTCCAGCGGAACTTTTTCTCCCGGCTGCACAACGATGATGCTTCCGATCTCCACCTCATCCGGATCCGCCTGTTCCAACTTGCCGTCTCTTTCCACATTGGCGTAATCCGGACGGATATCCATCAGCGCGCTGATATTTTTCCGGCTTTTCCCTACCGCATAACTCTGGAAAAGTTCCCCGATCTGGTAAAACAGCATCACAGCGATCGCTTCATTATAGTCGCCGCTTCCGGAATAAATCGCCAGTGCAAATGCGCCGATGGTCGCAACTGCCATCAGAAAGTTTTCATCAAACATCCGGCGGTTTAAGATCCCTTTTCCCGCTTTCCGCAAAATGTCATAACCGATCACAAGATATGCAGCCAGATAAAGAGTCAACTGCAAGACTCCCTCTATTGGGATCAGATTTAGCACAAGTACCATCACGGCAGTGATCAGAATCCTGTAAAGCATCTTTTTCTGCTTCTTATTCATAGCCGTTCTCTCCTTTTCATTTTCTCCACTTTATGATCTCACTCATTTTATTATATGTTCAATCATTCATATGTTATCTTTAAATTTACACCCCTTTTGCGCTCGCAGCCGGGGTGCTCTTTTCTATTTCCTATAATTCGATCTCGCAGTCCGGTTCTACCTTTTTACAGGCTTTCAATACGTCTTTCATAACCGCTTTTACATCCTGACCGTCTTCAAATTCAACGATCATCTTCTGTGTCATAAAATTCACGGTTGCATCCGCAACTCCTGCCGTTTTCTTTGTAGCTTCCTCCATCAGGTTCGCACAGTTTGCACAGTCCACTTCAATTTTGTAAGTTTTTTTCATGATGATTACCTCTCCTTTTATCATTTTATCAATTAATCATTTGTTTAATCTTTGTAAGATTAATATAGTCCTTTTCTTGCAAAATGTCAACTGCTATTTTCAAAATTTTCGTATCGGTATATCAAAAAGCAGATCTCGCAAACGGCAATTTCAATTTCGAAAACTCACCGCCCTGCAAAGTCTGCTTTTCCTGTTTCTTCTTTTTTTACTTTTTTATTTCATATACGCAACAAATGTATTTCCGCTTCCCGCAGTCATCGCTTCCATCTCTTCCATTGTCACCGTATATTCTGCCGCGCTTTCCGGATCCACATAAGTCACCGTGTCCGTACTGTATCCGGTCAAAAGGATCGTATGGCTTGCATCCGTCATCGCCAGCACCGGCGTTCCCCTGTTGATAATGTAGAGCACCTGACTCAATGTACATCCGCTCAGATCAATTTTCTTTAAGCCGTACTGTTTTGCAAATTCCGTACATGCATCGAATGATGTCTGCCCCTCCGCAAGTCCAAACGGCTGGATCTCATTATAATAGACAAGATCGCGATTTCCTTTTTCCCAGATGTAAGCCTGTTCCGAAGAGATCACCACTCCGGATACCTGTTCCGCTTTCTGGATCGCATACGCCGCTTTGTCGTAGATTGCTACAAGCTCGCCCATTCCATACACATAATACTGATCGGACGGTATCTTATCATTCAGGGCGATCGTCACCGCCTGATCGATCATGACCTGTTTCGGGCGTAAAATGTGCGGAGACAATTCTTTGATCTTCTTTGCAAATGTCAGACGCATCTGTCTTTGCTTTCGCTCCGTATCATAAGATTCCAGCGTCACCGCGCTTTCTTTCCGCTCTTCATTGCTCGTGATATAATCCTGACTTGTTCCTGTATAGATTTCGCCCTCTTTTGTTACCCGGTTCAATGTCACCATATTTTCTTCCACGATAATATCGGAAATATAAATGCCCTCCTGAGCATAGTTCATCTCCGCCTTATTATCGGCACCGCGGATCTCCAGTTCATACATCGGGATCACTTCTTCGCCCGCAGTTGTTTTTCCAAGGTCACTCTCCCGCACATATCCGCATATGAAATCATTTTTAATAAATCCAAGCGGACGGATCGCTTCCCCTTTCCGGGCTTCCACCTGATAAGAGGAACCGTCTGCAAGATCCATCACCTGAACCGTCTTCGCAGTGTTCAATTCTCCGTCCGTCTGGTACGCCAGCAGATGACCGTCCGAAGACGCCACATACTGTCCCTCTTCCAGACCGGCCGCAAGCTCTTTCTGTGAATTTTTTGTCACATCCACCTGATAGAGCACACCCCCGGCAAGCACATAGAGAAGCTGTTCCCGATGATTATAGTAAACCATCTTGCCCAGTTCCTCTTCCGCGATCGCAAATGATTTCGTGCTCGGGATAAATGCGATCTCATTGACGGCATTTTCCTGAATATCAAAGTAATAGACGTCCACACCGACTTCTCCCTCGTGCTCTCCGCGGTTCATATAGCCGTACACGGCAAATACGGTACTTCCGTCCTCTTCCATGCTGATGATCCGGACCGCATGCTCGTCGTTGCGGCTCCGCACATCATGTCCCTCCATGTTGGCAAAGCTGAATACAAGAGACAATTCGTCCGTCTTCTGATTGTACGTCCACAAATCCCGTTCCTGCACAAAGGAGACGACCGTCCCTTTTTTATTTACCGCAAAATCCAGATCCGGCTCTGCCATTCCAAGCAGGATCCCCGTCTCATCCAGCACATGTTTGTTGCCGTTAAATACTTGATTCATACTGCGGTTATAGTCCAGAAGATACATCTCTCCGCCGCTGTACCGCACGCGGAAAAATTCTTTCACATTAAATGTCTCGACTTCCCCGGCATCACCTTTGCAAGTCACCTGATAATCCGCCAGCAGCGACGTATAAACACTGTTGCTCTCTTTGATGCTCCATTCCACTTCCGTTGAGATCTGCGGTTCTAATTCCCCCCATTTGACCTGCGAAAGATCCGAATGGATATTGACGGTCTGCAGCGTCGTGTTGTCACTCTCTTCTCCCGGCTCCAGATATCCTCCAAGATTCAGACCGTTCTCCGCTCCGAACGTCGCGTCATGAAACTGCACGGCAAAATCCAGACATTCCGCAATGGACAACCCGGACTGCCACTCGATCCTCGTATAATAAAAAATCTGTTCTTTTTCAGCAGTTTCCAGGATCACTTTCAGAACTGCCTCCTGCACACCCTCCGGCAACCCCCGGTTCACATCCAGCGTCACGCTGCTTCCAGTCAGATCCCGCACCGTATCTTGCAGATAGGTCGTACCACCGTCCAGTGAGTACACCTCATACTGCACATTTTCAATCTCGTTTCCTTTCTTCTCCAGACCCAGCGTCAGGATCCCATTGTCCGGAACCGGTGTGATCGTATCCCGCATCGCGGTAATATCCATCTCATCCACATATCCGGCAAGGATATTGACCGTATGATCTTCCACGGAAAATGAAACTCTCGGCAGTGTCGGATCCCCCAGACTGATCGTCTGATCCGCGGTCCCTCGGTTCGTCAAAAGACTGCTCACAACAAGCGCAAGAAGAAAAACGCCGCTTAAGATTCCGATCCGCGTCCAGATTCCGCCTTTCGTCTCCCGCTTATTTTTTTCATTCTTCTTATTCTTCATACGCACCTCCTGCTTTCAGCAGTGCACCAAGTGTCGGTTCCACATGAAGAAATGCTTCACAGTCACGGATCTGCCGCGCACACTTCTCTGTCTCCGCGCGCTTCGCCGGCTCTTTCTCTCCGTTTTTCTCCCGGACCGGTTTTACCGCGCGGATCAAAATATTTTTCGGCGTGTGCTCCATATCGATAAACTCCAAAATCTGCGTCTCATAGCCGACGCTTTCCAGATACTGCGCGCGAAGCCCGTCTGTCACAAGCGCTGCGAACCGTTCCTTTAAAAGTCCGTATTTCATGACAGGAGCAAGAATATCGTTTCGCATCTGTCCGTTCAGCTCATGCTGGCAGCACGGCACTGACAAAATGACTTTCGCATTCCAGCCAACCGCTTTTGCAAGCGCATGATCCGTCGCCGTATCACAGGCATGAAGCGTCACGACCATATCGACCTCGTCGACTCCGTCGTAATCCGCAATATCCCCCTCCAAAAAAGTCAGTTTTTCATATCCGTATTTTACTGCCAGTTCACTACAATGGCGGATCACATCTTTTTTCAGATCCAGCCCGATGATCCGAACGTCGTAATTCTGAAGTTCATGCAGATAATAGTACATTGCAAATGTCAGATAAGACTTCCCACATCCGAAATCCAGGATCGTCACTTCCCGTTTCTGATCCAGTCTCGGAAGAATATCCTCGATAAATTCCAAAAAACGGTTGATCTGCCGGAACTTATCAAACTTTGTGCGCACGATTTTCCCATCCTGCGTCATCACGCCGAGATCCTGAAGAAACGGAACCGGGATCCCCTCTTTCAGAATGTATTTCTTACTCCGGTTATGGGAAAGATCCGCCTGCTTTTTCCCGCCTTTTGCCTGATGTTTCTGGATCGTCACTTTCCCCTTTTTACTCACGAGAACCGTATATTCCATGTTCCCCGAATCAAGCTGCATCTGCCGGAACTCTTCCATATAGGACAGAATCCGCTCCGCCGCCTGCTCCGTCTCCAGATTCTCATGAAACGCCTGTGTTTTCGTAAAGGATTCCAACTGGTAAATCCGCTTTCCGCGCATCTCCACCGGGCGTACTTTGATCTTCAGAACGCCGTCTTTTTTACGCGGATTGCTCAAGATCGCCTGTACAAATTCTATATTCAATACGTCATTTAATAATTTCTGAATTGCTTCCATAATTTCCTCATCTATTCTGTCAAATCAATCAAACTTATTTTCACCCTCCTATTGTAAAGCAAAACCCGGGAACACGCAAGCATCCGCCGTGCATTCCCGGGTTCATCCCCACTCCACTGTATTTCATACATATTTTCTTACACGCAGTTCTACGCCGACCGACTCTGCCAGTTTCCGGCTCGCCTCGATCTCCTCCGGCGTAAGTACGTCCACAACCGTCATCTTTACCTTTGGTATCTGTTTTCCGCATTCCTGTGCAAATGCGAGCATTCCCTCAAACGCATTTTCAAACTGCGGGCGCGTGATCTCCATGTAGCTCTCTTTGGTCGGTGCGTTCAGACTGATCGATACGACGTCCGCAACCTCTGCCAGCTCCGGAACAATATCCCGTTGATGATAGAGATTTCCCAATCCGTTCGTATTGACGCGGATTTTCAGACCGTAGGTTTCTTTTGCGTACTTCGCAGATGCAGTCAGCACGTCCAGTGCACAGGTCGGTTCCCCGTAACCGCAGTATACAAGTTCGGATTTCCCCGTAAAGTCGTATGCATCGATCGCCGCTTTTACCTCTTCAAGTGTCGGGTCTGCTTTGTGCCAAAGCGTCTGTGCATCCCCGACTGTGTCATGGTGCGTCCGAATACAGAATTTACAATTACAGTCACATTTGTTCGTCAGATTTACATAAACCTGATCTTGATAAGTATACAATATCTCTGCCATTTTTATGCGCCTCGCTTCCCGAAATTTTTCCAGTCTGCACCGGGGATCAACATTCCCAGATATTTTTCGTAGTTCGCCCCCTCATTGCGCGGGACCTTCTCTTCCGCCGCGTCCGCCATCGCCGCCCCGATCAATGTGCCCGCCAGTTCCACCGTCTCAAACAGATCCTCGCCGCGCGCCATTCCTCCTGCCAGAATCGACGCAAACAGATCTCCGGTTCCCGAGAAACTGCCGCCGATATATGGAAATGCAAGAAGTTTCGTCTGCCGCTTCGTCACGACCAGATTTCCGATCTTCATTGCCCCTGTTTTCTCGTCTTTGAAACGGATCCCGGTCACGACAACCGCCTTTTTCACATGGCTGTTCGATCCTTTCCGCAGAAAATTCTGCCCCATCTGCTCTGCGATCGTCACAAGATGTTTTTCGTCCGTCATCTGCTCCAGCATCCGATAATCCGTCCCGGTCAGAAGACACAGTTCCGTCAGATTCGGCGTGATCAGATCCGCCTCCCCCGCAAGCTCTTTCATACCCGCAAGCAATTCGGGGGTAAAGATTGAAAATATTTTCCCCTCATCTCCCATGATTGGATCCACGAGCAAAAATGCCCCTTTTTTATAAAACGTATCCAGAAACCGGAGCATCTGCCTGATCTGCGCTTCGTTCCCCGCAAACCCGGTATAAATCCCGTCAAAGTGAACGTCCATCTTCTCCCATTCTGCGCGGATCTTTTCCATTTTCTCTGTATAGTCATCGTAAAAATAGCTCGGAAATCCGGTCTGTGCACTCAAAACCGCTGTCGGAAGCGGACACGGCTGCACACCCATCGCCGCGATCACCGGGATTGCCGCAGTCAGGGAACATTTTCCGAATCCGGACAGATCATTGACGACTGCTATTTTCTTTATCATAAACTTCCTCTTTTCTACCAAACACAATGTTTCTATCCGTAAATCACCGGAAGTGCCAAAAGGCACATTCCGGGATTGTAAGCGGTCGCCAAGGTCCCGGGCAAGCCCGGGCGTCGGCTCGTCGCCTATACAAATAAATCGGGCGTCGGCACATACCGACGCCATGCTTTTACAATATCACAAGTCTGGTTCTGTCAAAATATCCACTATCTTTCAATTCATCCAGTCCAGTTCATTGCCGCAAACTATTTTCACGATACAAGAAAATGTTTCTGCCGCAGTGCATCCTCGATCAGATCCAGCGTTTCCTCCGAGTCTGCCGCCACTTTATGATAATGATAGTTGGAAGTGATATTTTTCAGCGGACTTGATTTTCCGCTCCGGATATCCTCCATAAATGCTTCTACTTTTCTGCGGGAGTTGATCCGAAGTTCCGCTTCCATATGCCCATATACCCGGTGATTCACCATAACGTTGACGACCGTACCGCCCAGATCGATGATCGAATACAGCTCTTCCTCCAACTGTTCATCCGTATGATTGACTTTAAAGACCCGCTCTCTCACAAGCGGTTCCTGTATGATATATCCACGGTTCGTAGAAATAATATCATATCCGGACGCCCGGATCAGAGCTATATCCTGTACGATCACCTGACGGCTCACATCACACTGTTTTGCGAGCGCAGTTCCGGAAAGCGGCTTTTCACTGTTCTGGATCAGTTCTACGATCTTTGTTCTTCGCTCCGTCCCTGTCATGTCTTCTTTAAGCCTCCGTCGGATGCAGATTTTTCAGGGAAATATCAAGGATCGGTGCGGAATGTGTCAGCGCGCCGCTGGAAATGTAATCCACGCCGAGACTTGTCAGTCTTCCGATATTTTCCTTTGTCACGTTTCCGGAACATTCTGTCTCCGCCCGTCCGTCAATGATGCGGATCGCTTCCTGCATCTCTTCCGTGGACATATTGTCGAGCATGATAATGTCCGCTCCGGCTTCCACCGCTTCTCTTACCATATCGAGATTCTCCACTTCCACCTCGATCTTCCGTACAAACGGCGCGTACTCTTTTGCCATCTGCACTGCCTTTGCCACGCTTCCTGCCGCTCCAATGTGGTTATCTTTCAGAAGTACGCCGTCAGAAAGATTATAACGGTGATTGAAACCGCCGCCGACACGCACCGCGTATTTTTCAAAAATACGCATATTCGGCGTTGTCTTTCTCGTGTCCAGCAATTTTGTCTTGGATCCCTCCAATAATTTTGCTACATTACTTGTATAAGTCGCAATCCCGCTCATCCGCTGCAGATAATTCAGCGCGACACGTTCCCCGGACAAAAGCACACGGATATCGCCGTAAACTTTTCCCATCAGATCTCCGTTCTTCACATGATCTCCGTCTTTGCAGAAAAATTCCACCTTTGTCTCTGCATCCAGAAGTTCAAATACCCGTTTGAAAATGTCCAGTCCCGCGATCACACCGTCCTGCTTGCAGATCAGATCCACCTCGCCTGCCACTGCTTCTTGCATCACGGAATTGGTCGTCACGTCTTCACTGGAAATATCCTCTCTCAATGCTTCTAAAATCAAATGATCTACCTGTAATGTTGTTGTAATCTTATTCATCTCTTCCACCTCGTTTTTCTATTTCATCTGCGGCACGTTTTGCAAAGACAAGACTCTCCAGCAGAGAGTTGCTTGCCAGACGATTTGCTCCGTGCACACCGTTGCAGCTTGTCTCCCCGACCGCATACAAATGCGGCATCGAAGTCCTGCTGTTGGAATCTACCCAGATCCCTCCCATAAAATAATGCTGCGCCGGCACAACCGGGATGCATTCTTTCGTCACATCATATCCCTCTTCCAGACAGTGCCGGTAAATATTCGGGAAATGTCTCAGGATCGTCTCTTTTTCAATATGTTCCATCGAAAGCCATACAAAATCAGTCCCGTCTTTTTCCATCTGTTCATGGATCGCCTTTGTCACGACGTCCCGCGGCAAAAGCTCATCCACAAACCGTTCCATATTTTTATTATAGAGCACCGCGCCCTCTCCCCGAACTGATTCGGAGATCAGAAAACGCCGTCCCGGCTTCGTCGAATACAGTGTCGTCGGATGGATCTGCACATAATCCAAATGCTCCAGACGGATTCCGTATTTCTTCGCCAGCTCAATCGCATCTCCCGTCAAATGCGGAAAATTCGTCGAATGCCGGTACAGTCCGCCGATCCCTCCGCTTGCAAGGATCGTGTTCTCTCCATAGATTTCCAGTTCTTCCGTTTCTCCCGAACCGTCTTCATTCCGACGCACTGCCTTGATCCCTTTGCAGATCCCATCGTTGATCAGAAGATCCGTCATCGTCGTATATTCGTATAACGTCACATTTTTTAATGCTTTTACCTGTTCCAGAAGTTTGCTCGTGATCTCTTTTCCGGTCACATCTTCGTGGAATAAAATCCGCGGTCTCGAATGCGCGCCCTCCCGTGTAAATGCAAATTCTCCGTCTTTCTTCTCAAAATCCACGCCGTATCCGACCAATTGCCGGATGATTTCCTGAGAGCTGCGGATCATAATGTCCACCGACTCTTTTCGATTTTCATAATGTCCCGCGCGCATCGTGTCTTCAAAATAACTGTCGTAATCATCCTCATCTCTGAGCATGCAGATCCCCCCCTGTGCCAGGAACGAATCGCTGCTCTCAAGATCGGATTTTGTGATCATCACGATCTTTTTTTCCCTCGGAAGACTCAGCGCGCCAAACAGCCCGCCGACTCCGGTACCGACGATCACAACGTCTGCCTCTATTCTCATGTTTTTAAATTCCTTTCCGACCGGCTTCCTATTTTGGCTTCCTATTTTGCCAATTCCAGCATTTTTTCCAGCGGGCGCTTGGATAATTCTCTCAATTCCTCACTGATCTGAACTTCATTCTCCCCGGTCTTCAGTACATGCAGGATCTTCTCAAGCGTGATCTTCTTCATATCCACACATACCGGTTCCGTCTCTGTAAAATAAAACTTCTTTCCCGGGTTCTCTTTTTCCAGTTTGTGCCGCACGCCGTTTTCCGTACAGATGATAAATTCTTCTGCATCGCTGTTTTTTGCATAATTGATGATCCCCGATGTGCTTCCTATGTAATCGGAAAGCTCCAATATTGCTTTCGTACACTCCGGATGTGTCAATACCAACGCATTCGGATGTGCTTCTTTTGCACGCTTCAATTCTTCAAGCTGCATCTCTTCGTGGATCGGACAGAAGCCCTCATTATATACAAAATGCTTTTCGGGTACCTGCTCTGCAACAAAATGTGCCAGATTCCGATCCGGGATAAAGAAAATATTCTTATTCGGCAGCGCCTTTACGATCTGTACCGCATTTGCAGAAGTCACGCACACGTCCGAATACTGCTTTAATTCCGCGGTGGAATTGATGTAGCAGACAACCGCCAGATCTTCGTATGTCCCGCGCATCCGCTCGATCGTCTCCCGGTCTGCCATATGCGCCATCGGACAGTCTGCCTCTGCATCCGGCATCAGAACGGTCTTCTCCGGATTCAGAACTTTTGCGCTCTCTCCCATAAATGACACGCCGCAGTATACGATCGTCTGCTCTTCTAATCCGACCGCGATCTTGCTCAAATAAAAAGAATCTCCGATATAATCTGCAATATCCTGTACTTCCGGCGTCACATAATAATGCGCCAGGATCACTGCATTCTTCTCTTTTTTTAACTGTTTGATTTCCTCTGTAATTGTCATTGTCCTTGCCTTTCTCAAATGAATTCCCTTTGAGTTGTTTTCATTTGCCGCGGTCAGCACATAAATCGATACTGACAAAAAAAAGCGGAGACATTTGCTCCGCTTTCCGCATACAAATTCATTTGATTATAGCACATAACTTTACAGGTGACAAGACAGTAATCTTCCTATTACTTTTATTTTTCTTTTATATATTGAACACGGTTTATACACATTTTCTGGCTATACTAATAACCAGATAGTTGATAAACAACTATCTCCCCCCTCATAAAGTATAGGTATCCCGGGCAACCGGGGTACCGCACTTTACTCTCATTCCTTTATAACTATAATAATTACAAAAAACCGCCTGTACAGGCGGTTTTTTGCATACTTTTTCATACCAAGTTTTTGCATATCTGAGCTCTACGAATCCAAGATTCCCTGAACTTTACCAAGTATTTTCCCAAAACATTCAAATCGATCATTCTCATGAACTTCCACATCCGGATCCATGACATTCAATGCACGCAGCCTGATCACACCATCTTTTCGGTAAAACAGGCGAATGTAACATGCCCCATTCAATGAAAAAATCCCGATTTCATTTTCTCCTACCGGCTGCTGTGCCAACGCAATGACATCATTCTTTTTAAATACCGGTTCATATCGATCAATTTGAATCTGGAAGCAATACTCCATCCCGTCCACGATGTTCTCCCGTCTGACACGGAACACATCGGGGTGAGGCGTCATAAGAAATGCTGCATCGCCATTTCGTTCGCCCGGTTGATAACAAGGAAATACAACCCATTCCTCATGCTGCATCCGGTCGTATTCCTCATCGATCACAGTTCTCACGAACCGCTTTCCCTTATTGCTCAATTCTCGATATTTTGTTATGGCATCCTTTTCTTCCGCTGACAACTCCTGACCATATGTCGTTAAAACCATTTGATCTTTTAAATAATCCTCAAACAAATAGTTTGCGTCTATTTTAAGTGCCAAAATTAGTGAAATCAAAATATCGGGTTTCGGATAGCTGATACTATTCTCATAATTTGCTATTGCCGAGGCTGTCACATGAACCATCTCTGCCAGCTGCGCTCTGGACAGATTCAGTTCCTTGCGGCGTTTCTGCAGTCTTTTACCAATTACCATAAAACCCCTCCTTCTATTCACTTTCACACTTTAAAGTGTATTACAAATTTCTTGAAAATTCAAGGCGTTTTTGCAAGAAATTTGTAATTCTCGTTGACATTTTTTGGTATTTATCGTAAACTATAACTTGCACGATTCAAAGAGAGAAACAAAGTGAGGTGCCACAAATGAGGGATAAAGTTATTGATGTACTACTAGATGTTGGAGTTCCGGCAGGTGTAAAGGGATTTTCGTATATATGTGATGCAATTGAAATATTCGACACGGATCCATATTATGCAGATGGGAAAATGTCTGCATTGTATATTGACATTGCCAAGAAGAACGACACAACCTCTTCCCGTGTTGAAAGGGCAATCCGTCATGCTTTTGAAACTGCTATTATGAAAGGGAATCAGGATATGGTCAACAAGTATCTTGATACAGTTAATACACAGAATTCGAATCTGCTGAAAACTCTCTACCTGAGATTAAAGCAGGAAGAACATCGTCGGAATGACTGCACTCCAGCCCATTGCTCTGTCCAGAACTGCGAGCTGAAAGCTGAGATTTATATGGAAGCAATGCAGATTTTATCCGATGAAATCGAAACGCTTCTTGCAAGAACCTTATCTTCTGTAAAGAAAAGTATGGATAATGCAATCAAATGATCTTCCTGATTTTTAAGGGAGCATATCAACCGCAAAATCACACTGTTGATATGCTCCCTTTTTTATTCGTTGTTTATTATTTGATCTTGCTTTCCATCCAGTGATAGAAATCCTCATACACTTGATTCCGATCCCGTTCATTCAGCAATTCATGCCGATCTCCCTGATATAATTGAAGCGTCACATCTTGTATTCCGGCAGCCCTGTATTTCTCATAGATACGCCGGATGCCTTTTCCAAACTTACCAACCGGATCTTCCGTCCCTGCCGCCATCAAGATCGGCATCGCCTTAGGAATTGTAAATACACTCTCCTTTTTCTGCATACCGATCATTCCGCTGAACATATGATAATAAGCATTCACAGTAAACATAAACGAACAAAGCGGATCCGCCACATACTCATCTAGCTTTTCCTGATCACTTGTCACCCAATCAGCCCGTGTGCGAGCCGGCTTGAATTTTTTATTAAAAGATCCGATCACCATATTGTCAACCAGTTTGCTTTTAAAATGCCAGCCGCGCACCATTGCTATTCCACGGCACAGTCTTTTTCCAAACTTAAGGACAATTTGAGGACGTTCAGCCACAGCGCCGATGATCAGTGCCCCTGCCAGTCCGTTTCCATACATCTGAATATATTGACGAACCAGAGAAGATCCCATACTGTGCCCTAAAATAAAATACGGAACTCCGGGATATTTTTTCATTGTGCGCTGTCGCAGTGTATGCATATCTCCCAACAGACATGCATTCCCATACTTTTCATGGAAAAATCCGTATTCACTCTTACACTGTACAGACTTGCCGTGTCCCAAATGGTCATTTCCCACAACATAATATCCTTTTGAGCAGAGATACTCTGCAAACTCACGATACCTGTCTATATATTCAACCATTCCGTGACTGATCTGTAGAATTGCTTTCACATCGCCTTCCGGTTTCCACTCAATCGTATGAATCTCTGTATTCCCATCTTTTGACGGGAAATAAAATTCGTCTTTCATTTTATACTCTACCTATCATCTAATTTTATATATTCCCGATGCGGTGCAAGCGGCTTATATGCCGGTCGAATAATCTTGTCTACATTCTTCAGCTCTTCCAAACGATGTGCACTCCATCCTACGATACGCGCCGCAGCAAAAATCGGTGTGTATAATGCCGGCGGCAAGTTCAGCATACTGTAAACAAGCCCACTGTAAAAGTCTACATTTGCATTAACACCTTTATACATCTTACGCTTCTCACCGATAATAACCGGCGCCAGACGTTCTACTTTCTCATAAAGCGCATACTCTTGTTCACGATGCTTCTCTTTTGCAAGCTGCTGTACAAAGCCTTTGAAAATATCTGCTCTCGGATCGGAAATCGAATAAATCGCATGTCCCATTCCATAGATCAGACCTTTCTGATCAAATGCTTTTTTATCAAGCAGTGCCTCAAGATAACGGCGAATCTGATCTTCATCTTCCCAGTCTGTGAGCGTATTCTTCATATCATCAAACATCTGTGTTACTTTTACATTCGCTCCGCCATGTTTTGGTCCTTTCAAGGAAGCCATCGCCGCGGCGATCGTCGAATATGTATCCGTACCGGAAGACGTTACAACGTGTGTTGTGAACGTAGAGTTATTTCCACCGCCGTGATCCATGTGAAGAACAAGAGCCATATCCAGAATCTTTGCCTCCAGTTCCGTATACTGCCGATCTTCCCGAAGCATCATCAAAATATTCTCCGCTGTGGAAAGCGACGGATCCGGAGCGTAAATATACAGATCTCTTCCTCTTCTGTAATTATATGCATGATATCCGTAAATCATCAGCATTGGGAACTGACTGATCAGGTTCAGACACTGCCGAAGAACATTCGGGATGGTTGTATCATCCGCTTTTGCATCATAGCTGTAAAGCTGGAGGATACATCTTGAAATGTTGTTCATCATATCCCTGCTTGGCGCTTTCATAATGATATCTCTTACAAAATTCGGAGGGAGCATTCTTCGCTCTGCCAACATCGCCTGAAATTCTTTCAACTCACTCTGTGTCGGCAGTTCACCGAATAAAAGCAGGTACGCTGTCTCCTCAAATCCCGGATGATGTGCTTCCAAAAATCCTTTGACAATATCTTTGATATTGTACCCACGATAATAAAGATTTCCCTCGCACGGAACTTCTTCACCATTCACTACTTTCTTTGCGCAGACATCTGAAATATTCGTCAATCCTGCAAGCACACCTTTTCCATTCAGATCCCGCAGTCCCCGCCTCACCTCATACTGAGTATACAGTTCTCTTTCTATTGCATTATTCTCTTCACACTTACGGGCCAGTTCCTGTATTCTGAGAGTATTCTCAAAGAAAATGCTGTCTACATCCTTTTGCATATATGCGCTCCTCCTTTTTCCGTTTTTATATACTTTTTTATTATACTAAAAAACACATTTTTTGTACAATAAAATGTTTATTAAGTATTTATGAGAAAATCGTTACAAAATCACTCTTTCGTATGCATTCTTTCACTTTCACACAAGAGGTTGGAAAGTGCGGCAAACTCTTCCAAGGTCAGCGCTTCCCCTCTCACACTGACACTCTTTCCAATTCCCTCGATTGCTTTTTCTATTTCTTCTTTTGAAAATTGAAGCTCCGGAGAATTTTTCAGACCGTTTGCCAGTGTCTTTCTTCTCTGATTGAACGACGCCCGTATGATACGGAACATCAACTTTTCATCTTCTACCTGTACCGGCGGTTCGTCATACCGTTCCAGACGGATGACCGCAGATCCCACTTTCGGTCTCGGCATAAAGCAGTTCGGCGGAACATTCGCCACAATATAAGGCTTCGCATAATACTGGACTGCCAAAGAGAGCGCGCCGTAATCTTTTGTTCCGGGTCCTACCTGCATCCGGTCGGCTACTTCCTTTTGTACCATAACTGTGATACTTTTTAACGGTACATGATTTTCAAACAATCCCATAATGATGGGGGTGGTAATATAGTACGGCAGATTTGCAACCACTTTGATCGGTCGTCCGCCATTCTCTTCCTCCGCTAATTTTGCAATGTCAACTTTAAGTACGTCGTCATTGATAACCTGCACATTCTCATATCCATCCAGCGTATCTTCCAAAATCGGAATCAGCGCCTTATCAATCTCAATGGCAGCCACCTTCCCCGCCGCGCATGCCAGATATTGTGTCATCGTTCCGATTCCCGGACCGATCTCAACAACCATATCCTCTTTTGTAATTTCTGCTGAACGGATGATCTTATCCAGTACATGTGTATCGATCAGAAAATTCTGTCCGAATTTCTTTTGAAACGAAAAATTATACTTTTGGAGTACCGCAATTGTATTTTGCGGATTTCCCAGCGTTGGCTCTTTCATATCCCGTATATCCTTTCTGCATTCTCCGATGTGATCTGAATCACTTCTTCCGGTGTAATTCCCTTTAACTCCGCGATTGCCGCTGCTACATATTTTAAATTCAGTGAAGAATTTCGCTTTCCCCGATTCGGTTCCGGCGAAAGATACGGGCAGTCTGTTTCAAGCACAAGAGATTCAATCGGAACTTCCTGAACAGTTTCTTTTAATTTCCGTCCGTTTTTAAATGTGACAACACCGCCGATCCCAATCGAATATCCCATCTTGACATATTCTGCCGCCATCTCCGGCGAATAGGAATAACAGTGTATGATCCCGCGCAGTCTTTTTCCATATTCACGCATGATCTCCATTGTATCCGCCGCCGCATCCCGGCTGTGGATATTGACAGGCTTTCCCAGCTTTTCTGCCAGTTCCAACTGTCGGACAAACCACTTTTTCTGCACATCGTGACTTTCCTGATCCCAATAATAATCCAGACCGATCTCGCCGACCGCGACGATCTTCTCTTCCTTGAGAAGCTGCTCCATCCTGAAAAACTTCTCTTCATCCAGTCCTCCGACCTCATCCGGATGAACACCGATCATTCCATATACGAACGGATATCGCCTTGTCAATTCTATCACACTGTCCCAGGACGAGATCGCGGCGCTCGCATTTACGATCTTCCCGATTCCGTTCTCCTGCATCATACCGAGCAAAGCTTCCCTGTCCGCATCAAACTGCTCATCATCATAATGTGCATGTGTATCAATTATCATCGCTATGATCCTCCAGTGATCCGGTAAAACCGGATTCAAAAAAATATTGTTTAAAAAACCGGGGAATTATAAGGTCATAAAACCACCTATGTGCAAGCACAAGGTGGTTTTATGACCTTTTGACCCTGACATTTGAAATCTATTATAGCACAATGTCATCCAGCTTTTCAAATGTATGCACGTCGTAAGCTTCCACTGTATTTCCTGCAATAAGATAAAATCTGTCCCCTACATAAAAAGCACGTACATTTGTTGCATAACCTGTCATATCCCGCTGCATCAGGCATGTAAATCCATCTTCTCCATAAGAAAATACATAATAGCTGATCGTCTCTGCATTTACGGTAAATCCGATCAGGTTCTTTTCCGGATCCGCCAATACCACTTTATAATTGTAAGCAGCATCTGTGGAATACGCACCTTCGATCACATACTTTTGAATCTCCCTGACGTCTTTCGGGTCACTCACATCAAACATAGATAATTTCACCCCGTTTGTCGTCATTCCGGTTGGATCTGTATCCATTCCAATCCCGAGAAGCAGACCGTCTCCATACGGATGAAGATACTCGGAAAATCCCGGAATCTTAAGTGCACCGAGTATTTCCGGCTTTTTCGGATCGGAAAGATCTACGGAAAACAACGGATCCATTTGACGGAATGTTACGAAATATCCGGTATTTCCGATAAACCGTGCGGAATATATGCTTTCGTCCGGAGCGAGTTCTTCGATTCTGGACAATTCTTTTAACTTATCATCCAAAACATACAGTGTATTTGTAGTAACGGTCTTTTCCGTTGTCTGAACAGAGTCTTCCTCTTGTGAGATCGGCATAACGGAATTTCCGAATCCTGGTGTCACTGTTGTCACCAGACGAAGATTTCCCTCATATTCATCGATACTGAACGAATCATTCAATACACCTTGAACCTTTGCCTGTGCCACAGCTTTTAATTCTCCGTTTTCATAAGATAATTTTCGGATCCATGTTGCGTCTGTCTCTGTTTCTTTTGATGCATACTCCGTCTCACAGATATAAATGTTCTTTCCGCTCACATAACAGAGACCTGCTGTTCCGAATACCGCTTTACTATCCGTCTTTTCCCCGGGATCCTGCAGCGAAAATGAAGTGATCACCGTATAGCTGCTTCCGCGTTTGACCGGTGGGATCACAATATTACTACTGTCCATATATTCGCCCTGTATCGTCGGAATATATCCCGAAAGATCCGTTCTCAGCACCGATATATCCGCGCGAAAATCACTGAACAGATACACATATCCATCCACGATCCGCATCGTATGATAGCTTCCGCTCTGTGTGATCTTCCCCAATGAAACCGGATTTTCCGGATCGCTGATGTCAAAAGTCTCTGCTGTCGTATATTCTCTGTACGGATACGAACCGGTGGGGTCTGTCTCCTCCGGATACTCTCCATACACGGCAACCAGACGGTCCCCCTCAACAAAAAATTCGGAAAAATGAACCTCTCCGTTCAGCGGAATCTCCCCGATCTTCTCCATCGTCTCCTGCTCGATCCCGACGATCTCGATCGTCTGATTATTCAAAATATACAGCCGCTCTCCGTCTGTTTTCGCAATATCACCTTCTCCGACGCCATCCTGCCGGATATTCGTATCCGAATATCCCGCACCGCCCGTACTGTCTGCCTCCATGGTCTGTGCACTTGAGGCAGTATCGCTCACGGCGTTCTTTTCCGCTCCGTAAGCCGCAGCATCCTTTTCCTGTGCATCCCTCTCTGCTTTTATAAATCCATAGATCTGATCAAAATCTTCCGCTGTATCAATCCTGCCGGCTGTGACCTCACCGCTTTCGGTCTTTTCCCCCTTGTCTGCTGTCTTATACAGGGTTTCTCCATCGTCCGGGCTGAGTCGATTCCACATACCGACTGCTCCGATCCCCAGTACGACCACGCCGCAGGCTGCAAACGCTGCCGCTTTCTTATAGTAGGATCTTCTCTTTTTCTTTGCTTTTTCTTCTAATCTTTCAACAACTGCTTCCGGCTGCAAAGAAGCAGGAACTTCTAATTTATCAGTCTGTTCATCAATCAGCTTTTTGATGTTTTTCCCATCCATCTCCATACTGAAATCCCCTTTCTTTCACCCTAATTTTCAAGGATCCGGTGCATCTGTTCCAATGCTCTCGACTTCCGGGAACGAACCGTTGCCGGATTCATCTCCAGAATCTTCCCGATCTCCTCGCTGGAATATCCTCCGAGCACAGACCAGGCAACGATCAGCCGATCGTCTTCCCCAAGCAGCATCAAAGCTTCCCTCACATCATGGTCTGATGCGTGATCCGGCTCTTCTGCGATCAGCTCATCACTCAGTTCCTCCGTCTCTCCTTTTCGTAAAAAACGCTTTTTGCATTGATTCGCCAGGATCGTAAAGATCCAGCTTCGGAAAGATTCCTCCTTTTTCAGACGGTCGATGCCCTCGTAGGCTGCAACAACCGTCTCGCTTACCACATCTTCCGCGTCCTGCTTATGGCGCATCGTATACAATGCAAATCGGTAAAGTTCTTTATAAATCCTCCCATATAATACGCCGAATGCCTGAATATCTCCCCGGCGTGCTCTGCGGATCAATACTGTTTCCGAACAGTTTTCAAAATCTTTCATCCGTTCCCCTCCTTTCTTTCCGGACAAAATACGTCCGCTTCTACTGTTCTTATCTATTAGAGTCAAAAAAAGTCTGCTTTGTTGCAAAGAAATCCAAAAAATTTATAATGCAATAAGATTTACAATTCCGGATCACAGTTCCGGTTTTGTATCGTCCGGATTTTTATCATCCGTTTTCTTGTATTTCTCATATAAATCTTCCCCTGCCAGCTTCATAATATCCAAAATCTCTTCTTCGGACATCTTCATATATTTTGCCAGCTCGCCGATCGTTACCGCACGGCCTTTCTCGTCTGCAAGCTGATGAAGCGTATCATCCAGATGATTGACCTGTTGTTCCATCTTTCTGTCGCAACGCTTCTGTTCCTGCTGTTCTTCGATCATCTGTGCCATTCCCTGACGGATTTCATCCAGCAAAAATGCTTCCGCATTTTCCGCACCGTCCAGAAGATCCAGCGCAAGCAGAAGACTGACATTTCCCTCCTGTACCAGATCCCCTAAAAATACCTCTTTCGTGTGCATCTGCTCCGCAATGCCAAGCACCGTCATAAGGTACAATTCCGTCAGACGGCTCTTCGCAAGCCCATCTCCTGCCGCCGCAGCTTCAAAAAGTCTCTCCCTTTCTCCTGCTTCTGCCGGACGGATTCCGGAAAGTTCCCTGCGGTATTCTTCCAGATACTCTTTTTCTTCCGGCGTATATGCCGCCGCTGTCTCTTTCTCCGCTTTCTCCGTCAGTTCCTGTCCTTTCATGTATCCGACCACAGAAATCTTCTGCGTGAGCAGGTAATCATATACAAGCAGCATCTGCTCCTCTGACAATTCGCTGTCCCCAAAGAATGCTCCGACCTCTTCTGTTGTGATCCGATTGCCGCTGACTGCCGCAATATCCAATAATTCTTTTAATTTTTCCAGAAATTCTTTCTCGCTTCCCATGCGCTTCGTACACCTTTCCCTTTTCAGATTATGATTCTTTAGACTATTAGAGCAGGGAATCACTCCCTGCTCCTTGTATCATCTCTTTTTGTATCGCTTATTCATCTCTAGCCTTTGTAATAATTGATCAGGCATCCTTTTAAAATGATCTCTCTTTCCGCATCTGTCATGTCGCCCAGGCGAAGTGTGATCTCTTTCAATTCTGCGCCGACCACATAAGCTTTTACCTCGGACTGCTTCTTTTCGATCACATTTCTCACATCCGGAACGAACAGATAATCACCGTTCTTAAACGGAAGCGCTTCGTGATCCGCATCTGTCAAAAACGGAAGCATTCCCCAGTTGATCAGATTCGAACGATACCGCTTTGTTGCGTATTCATTGGCAATATTTGCCCAGCCGCCAAGCACTTTCTGACAGGACGCCGCCTGTTCACGGGCGGATCCGTCTCCCGGTTTCACCGCAAAGATCGTGCTTCCGACACCGATATTACCCTCTCCGACTTCGGGATACGCTTTCCGGATCGTCTCCATAACCGGTTTCAGTTCTTCCAGTGCATCTAAAGGACAATTTCCTGCTTCGATCGCTTTCTGTGCTGCCTGTACCTCTTTCGCACGTCCCACATATGCCGGATCCTTTCTGGAAAGTGCGAATTCCGCAAGTCCCAGCGGATTAGAACGGTAAGAGGAAGTCTCTCCGGACGGGATCAGCTCATCGGTCGTCGTCACCGGATCATGAATCTCGGAAACAACTTTCAGGATCAGGTTCTCCGGCAGCGCGGACATTGCCGGCCAGTCTTTGATATTCGGTCCGAATTTGATCTCCACGGACGGATCTGCTACACCCTTACTGTCAAATACACGATTCGCATAAATGCTGGAATCAAAATGATATTTCTGTCCTTTATATTCCACATCCATCGCCGTTGCCGGAGTCAGGAATCCTTTGTTTGCCGCCGTTGCCGCGATCGAACGTGCATCCATAAGCGCTACGGACGAAATCTGTCCGCTCTGCAGCTTGGATCCCTCACGGTTCGGGAAGTTTCTTGTCGAGTGACGGATGGAAAGCGCATTGTTGGCCGGCGTATCTCCCGCACCGAAGCACGGACCGCAGAATGCCGTCTTCACGATCGTTCCCGCTGCCATCAGATCTGCAACCGCTCCGTTTTTCACCAGTTCCATATAAATCGGCGTACTTGCCGGGTATACGCTGAATGTGAACTCGTCCGCACCGATATTCTTTCCGCGGATAATGTCTGCCGCTGCGCAGATATTTTCAAATCCGCCGCCCGCGCATCCTGCGATGATTCCCTGCTCCACATACAGCTTTCCGTCTACGATCTTGTCCTGCAGTGTGTAATCGACCGCACCGTCCAGACTGACAAGCGCTTTCTGCTCTACATCGTGAAGAATGTCTTTGAGGTTTGCATTCAGCTCATCGATCGTATATACGTTGCTCGGATGGAACGGCATCGCGATCATTGGTTTGATCTCGCTTAAGTTCACATAAACCATACCGTCATAATATGCGCATGCTCCCGGATTCAGTTCTTTATAATCGCCGCTTCTTCCGTGGATCTCATAAAATTCACGGATCTTTTCATCTGTCTTCCAGATCGAGGACAGACAAGTCGTCTCGGTCGTCATTACGTCGATTCCGATACGGAAGTCCGCGCTCAGTTTCTCAACGCCCGGTCCGACAAATTCCATTACTTTATTGTTTACATAGCCATTTTTAAATGTCGCCCCGATGATCGCCAGCGCCACATCCTGCGGACCAACGCCTTTCATCGGCTCGCCGTCCAGATAAATACCGATCACTCCCGGCATCTTGATATCATAAGTCTTGTTCAGAAGCTGTTTGACAAGCTCCGGACCGCCCTCGCCCATCGCCATCGTTCCGAGCGCACCGTAACGGGTATGGCTGTCAGAACCGAGGATCATCTTTCCTCCGCCTGCAAGCATCTCTCTTGCATACTGATGGATGACTGCCTGATGCGGCGGAACATATACGCCGCCGTATTTCTTTGCGCAAGTCAGTCCAAACATATGGTCATCTTCGTTGATCGTACCGCCGACCGCACAAAGCGAGTTGTGGCAGTTTGTCAGCACATACGGGATTGGGAACTTCTCAAGACCTGACGCTCTGGCTGTCTGGATGATCCCGACAAATGTAATATCATGGGAAGTCAGCTTATCAAATTTGATCTGCAGATTCTCCATATTTCCCGATGTATTGTGCGCACTCAAAATACTGTATGCCATCGTATTTTTCGCCGCTTCTTCTTTAGAAAGCGGAGCCTGCACTCCCGCTTTGTCTTCTACAAGTTCTTTTCCGTTGAGCAGATATACTCCGTTGTCATATAATTTGATCATGTAAATCCTCCTTTATTTTGCGCCGTATGCACGGTGTTTTTCTTTGCGTCTAATCTCTTTCGCGCAGTACTTTTTTTACCTCGATCTTTGTCTCTCCAACCCCGATCACATCATCTCTCTGGATCACAACCGGCTGCTGGATCCTGCGCCCGTTCAGATATGTACCGTTTCGGGAACCCATATCTTTCAGATACAGCCTGTCCTCTTTCCGAATGACCGCGCAGTGCAGTTTTGACACTCTCGGATCATCCTGTACCGACAGGAACCTCTCAAATTCCGAACTGTTCCGGCTTCTTCCGATCCCGATATTGTCATAGAAAATGAAATCAAATTTTTCCCATGTATCGAGATTCTCCAGAATCAGTTTCCATTGCTTTTTCACCGGATCTTTGGACGTAAGTTCTTTCCCACGCTCGCCTGCTGCCGGAAACGGCGTTGTCTGCCCCGGCGCTTCCCTGTGATCCACCGTTTCTTTTACACGGCGCGGCTGGCGATATTCTTCTTCGTACTCATAATCGTCATCTTCCAGATCATCTTCGTACTCCTCGTCGTAGTCATAACCGTCCTGCGTCTTTTTCTCTTTTTTCAGCGCTACAATGATGATCACAATGAGCAGCACCGCAACAAAGATCAAAATCCCCATCACAATCCAATACCACATACGTTCATCTCCTTTTAAACTTATTTTATCTTACTATATTTTTTCACCGCAGGCAAGAAAAAACGGCGGGATCCTCTCCCACCGTTCTCAATGTAATGTCACTCGAACTCTTTTCGTCCGCATTTCCGCAACCTCTTATTCATACTCATCCGCGGGCTTGTCCGTCACCCGCACATTTCCGCTCCCCTGTTTTTTACTTCGATATGCGTAGCGCAGGTGTGCAAAGTGGAAAACGGTCGTATTTTCCCTTGCGCACTGACGCCAGACTCTGTCATGCCAGAAATTCCTCCAGAATCTGCCGGATCGCTGCCTCTTTCAACGCCGGCCGATCCTCCCCGTCTGTTTCCCGGCTCACACGTCTTTCTGCCGGAGAACGTCTCTTCTCCCCGTTCTCCACATTTCTTGGTTCCCCCTCTATATTGATCGGAAGTTCTGTCTCCGTTTCTTCTATATAATGAGCAGCTTCACTGTACCGCTCTTCCTGAAAGCGTTCTTCCTGCTCCTGCTCTGCCTGCAAAAATCCCTCTTCCGGCACTCCCCGTTTCTGACGGGTTTCCTGCCGCCTTGCCTCCTGCACTTTTCTGCGGGAAACGGGACGTTCCTGTCCTCTTCCTGCCCGGGATCTCATTTCCTTTCGCTTCACACTTTTCAGCGGTCCTGCCGCCGGTTCATTGGCTGCACTGCATTCCACAGCCTCTTTTTCCTGTACGCTCCCCGACTGATTTCCCTGTACATTTCCCTGTGTATTTCCGGCGCCGCGCACAGCTGCTTCCGGCTGGATCACATCGATCCTTGCTTTTTGTTCCCGCTCGCTCTGACGCAGCTTTCGGTACTTATAAGCACATACATTTTCCAGATAATCCACCATATAATTTTTGATTGCTTCCATCCGATACTGCTCGTCCGATACTTGACTGATCACAAACAGCAGGATCATCTCCGCGGCTCCAAGTGCTGCGAACTGATACACACGTTCGCCCACTCCAAATGCAGTGTAATTGAAAACAGCTCCAAGCGCTGCCAGAATCCCCGCAAACCAGATGGACTGCACCTCCAACTGTCTCCAGGTATGGATCCGAAATCCCATCCCCCTGTATTCATATATGTATTTTTCCACAAATGCCTCTGCATTTTCTACTCTGTCGTGCAGCATGCACGCGTGCTCATATTTCGCGCGTACCAGTCTTATCAGTCTGTGTGTGCTCTTTGACATGTTGCCGGCTGCCCGTGCCATCCGACGAAGCGTAAACAAATTTACAACTTTTGCCACGCCTCCGATGACTCCGACCGCTATCATCAGATAAAACATAATATCGGTGCCGGTGATGACTTCATAAAACATAGCCAAATCCTCCTGTTATGAAATTTATGCACAATGATCCGGGATTGTGTCCGAAATCATTATATCTCAAATATCCGGCAATTTCTTCCATAACCGTTTGACACATTTCTACATCTGCCGCAGTTTTTGTCTAAAAATACAGTTCCGTAGTTTCTATTTCCGTTTTCTCCTGACTTTCTTGTCAGATTTGTGCACTTCTTCGGGAAATTTGACTTACGATTCCCTCCCATCTTTGCGGCTTTCCATCTGTTTTGGACTGCCTGACGATACGAAGATCATTTCTGCCAAAACCGTGAGCCCCGTAAGCAGGATCGTATTTTTCAGATCAGAAAAGAATCCCGCATCTCCCGGGCACAACAAGCAGCGCTGAAGTTCTCTGAACATTTCCCGTTTTTCGGCAATGAGCCGTGGAAAGAATCCCATATCCGACCACATTGCGGGCAGATAATCGCCGCTGAACCGAAATGTCCACGCAAGCCCTGCTGCCGTCATCCCGCAAATTGCCCCTGCGACCAGTATTTTTGCAAAAAACCGGATGCCGGATCCTGAGATCCGGTTCAACTGGCGATATCCGTTTCTTATGTATACAAAAAACAATATCCATAACGGAAGCGAAACGATCGCCCTTGCAAGTGCGCTGTACAAATTTCCCTCAAAAAAGCCGTTTGCTTCCTTTCCGGTCATCTGCATCAAAAGACTTTGTGCGGAAGAAGCCGGCTTCGATTTCTCCCCGTATTCCAGAAAAATCCCGTTCAGTCCCTCTTCCTCTTCTGCCCGGACAGCCGCAAATATACTTCCGTTTTTCACACATCCTCGAATGTAATACTCCATTCCCGCGATCGTGATCCGGTTTCCCTGTACGTTTTTTGTTCCAAATAATTTTTCCGCAAGCGCTGTACTCACCATACAGCCCTGCACATCGTCTTCCCATGGATAACTGCCGCCGGCGAGTTGTCCCGCAAAGAAGCTTTCCATACTTCCTGCGATCTTCCATACATCAGCTGTTACCACTTCCCGGACTTCACTGCTTACAGACTGCATTTCTTCCATGGACCATCCTGTCGTCTGCGGCAATACATCCGCCTGTTCTCCCGGTTCTTTCTGTTCTGCCTGTTCTGTGAACGCGGATAATGCGCTCCGGGTGAGAACGGGCGTATCATAATATGCATTGAAACATCCCGCTTTTTTTTCGGTCTCTCCATAAAACAGAAGTGCCAGAAACCAACACCCTGCTCCCAAAAAGACGATGCCTGTTTTGATCCATTTCTTTTTCATTCTTCAAGCCTCACCTTATCTCCCGGCGCAATCTCTTTACTACTCCCGATGATCACCTTGTCATCCGGATCAAGCGCTGCGTTTACCGCCGCGCTGCTCCCATCCTTTTCAAGTACCGTCACCGGAACCCGCTTTGCTTTATACTCATTTCCGAGTATCGTTTCCTCCTGTTCTGCCACAAGGCAGAATGTACCGTCCGAATCTTTTCTGACTGCCGAAAGCGGAAGAATCTGCTGATAAGCCGACTCCGTCTGTCTGCTGATCTCATACGAGACCTCACTGCCGTACATGGCTTCATTTTCTTCCAGCGGTACATAGAATACTCCCGCCATATTTTGTCCGCCCGATGCGCTTCCACCTCCCTGTGCACTCTTCTCTCCCGCTGTTCCGAAAGAGGCATCCGCTCCAAACCGCACTTCTTCTACATTCTTTTTCAATGCTTTTCCTTTTCCCGGAACCGTCACCGACACTTCGTCCCCCTGTTCGATCTTAGACAGATCTTCCGCCGTCAGAGCGCCCTTGATACGGTATCCTCCACAGCCGAGCATCAGAAAGGAAGTATCATCCGTCACATTTCCCGCTGTCATGGAACTCTTTTTTAATACACCGTCCACAGGCGCTTTGACTTCTCCGTTTTCATTCTGCACCTGTACCAGTTTTTCCAGTTCTTTCCTTGCAAGATCCAGATCCACCTGCGCCGACTGTACACTGTAACTGCCCGCTTCCGCTGTCTTCTGGTCATTTTCCGCCGCGGCTGCGTCTTGCTCCTGCGCGCTCTGATACGCATTATACGACTGGGTTCTTGCCGACTCCTGATTCTGAAGTTCCGTCTCCGCCTGCGTTTTCTGTGCCTCCAATTCCTGCACTGCTCCGTCGTAGACTGCCTGCGCCTGTGTTTTTCTTTCCACTGCCGCTGCTTCTGCCTGTTGGCGCAGCTTCTCTGCCTCTTCTGGTTTTCCCTCACTTTCCATCTGCTGTGCCTGCTGCATTGCCGCTTCTTTTTCCGTTTCCGCAGCCTGTATTTCCGCATCCAATATCTGCTGTTGCTGTGCGGTTCCCTCATTCCACGCACGCTCCGCCGAGGAATAGGACTCCCATGCTTTGGAATAATTTTCCTCCGCCAGTTGTACGTCTCTTGCCGCACCCTCGGAAGCCTCCACTCTCGCCGGCGGTTCTCCCGTGAGTTGAGCCTGTCCGACTGCCAGCTCCAGTTTCGTGATCTCCGCCTGTTTCTTCTCTATGCTTTCCTGCAAATATGCCTTATCATACTGCAGGATCACGTCTCCCTGCTTTACAGCCGATCCGGTCGGCTGTACCTTTTCCACACGCAGTCCGCGTTGCAGTGCAAGCAGATGTTCCGATCTTGTCTCCACCGTTCCGTTCCCACGGATCAGAATGTTGAGTTTTCCCTCCTGCACCCTGCCTGTCGTCACCGTCGGCACGACCATAGATGCCGCCGCACGGGAAACTGCGGTGCAGACCGCCATCACAAGAAAAAATACGGCAAATGCGGTCGCCGCTGTCTTTTTTTTACTGATCTTCATTTTCTTCATGTACTTACTCCTTTAGCCCTGATGCAAGAATCCCCTGCTCCAGATAATCCTGCCCGCAGGCAAACAAAAATACCGACGGCGCCATGATCAGGATCGAAGCCGCAAAAGCGGTTGCAACATCATTTGCCGTAATATTGGACAAATACAATGAGACCGGAAGCAGACTTTTCGTCTTCAAAAATGTCATCGGCGCCTCGATCGCATTCCAGCATTCCATGAAATTCAGGATCAGCGAAGAGACGACTCCCGGCATTCCGAGAGGCAGTCCGATTCTGAAAAATACTTCCCATGTGCCCGCGCCGTCCACTTTTGCAGCCTCAAGCAGCGAATCCGGTATCTGCTGAAAAAACTTCGTCATCAAAAACACCGGAAAAGTGGAAAAAATCCCCGGAAGTATGACCGCCCAGTGTGTATCCAGTATCTTCAGAAAAGACAACACCGTATAACCAGAAACCATCGTGACCTGAAACGGCAGGATCATTAAGATCATATACAGATAAAGCACGAGTTTCCGTCCTTTAAACCTGTACCGTCCAAGCGCCCACGCCGCCGGAAGCCCGACACAAAGCTGTCCTGCCAGTACCGTAAACGTCTGTCTGCATGAATTCCAGAACATCACGAAAAAATCAGGACTGTCCAGCAAAAGCTGTAGATACGCTTTCAATGTCGGATAAAGCGGAAATAATTTCCACTGAAGTTCACCGCCGCTTCCGTAAAGGACACTGCCGTAACTTTCCTTTAATTCTGCCGGTCCCATCAAAGAACCCGCCGCCAAAAGCAGGATCGGAAAAATCAGGATCAGGACAAACAACGTTACGCCGATCCGGACTGCCGTTTTCTTTTTCCTCACATGTTCGTCCTCCGTTTCTCCTCGATCTTCTGGCTTCCGATCAGGATCAGCCCCAAAATAAAAGCAAGCATCACCGCAGCCGCCGTCATTTTCTGCATATCCAGCTTCAAAAACCAGTTATTGAATAAATGCTGCAGCATATAAATACTGTCATGCGGATAATTTCCCGCGATCATATATGCCTCCCGAAATACTTTAAACGCATTGACCAGAGATAAGATTCCTGTAAGAAATGCCGTTGGGATCAAAAGCGGGCAGGTAATATGCCAAAAGCATTTTAAGCCGTCTGCTCCGTCCATCCTCGCCGCCTCATACAGACTGTCCGGTATCCCCAGCAGTCCCGAAAGCCAGAGGATCATATCATATCCGAGATTTTTCCAGATATATACCACGACCAATACGCCAAATGCTTTCGGTGTGTTCATATAATCCGGTCCATGGACTCCAAACTTCTGCAGCGCTTCATTCAGAATCCCTCCCTGATCAAAAAAAAGCTGCCAAAACAGAACGACCGACCCTGCCGGAACCGCCATCGGAAGTAAAAAACCGGATTTCAATATACCGCTTTTCCTGCCTGTATTCAAAAGCAGGATGCCGAAAAACAGCGAGCTGCCCAAAAGCAAGGGCAGGCAAACGATCAGAAACCTGACCGTATTGCCCGCTGCCAGCCGAAACGCTTCATTTTCCAGCACTCCCCGATAATTTTCCAGACCGACAAATTCACTGCCCACCGCATTGAAAAAAGATCTCCGCACCACATCTGCAAACGGAATGAGGATAAAGATCCCCACTCCGGTCAGACTGGGCGCCAGCAAAACCCACGGAATCCAGCTTTCCTTTTTACTCGGAAAGGTAAAGTTCCATTTTTTCACCCAATGTTTTCGCTGCTTCTTCCACACTGATCGTTCCTCCAAAATACTGATCCGCACAATCTAAAAATGCCTCTCTCACTGACAGATCTATGATGAGCGGTGTGTCTGCGCCCTTTGCCAGATCCAAGATCGGTGCGATCTGATCTCTGCTCGGATAACCATACGAATGCATTTCCCCATCGCTGAATCCAATGGAGAACAAATCTTCCTGCCCGCCTTTTTCCGCAATGTCTGCCTGCTTATCCAGACTTTCCGTACGAACCGGAAGCCCCTCCATGAATTCCTGCTGCTGGATCTCATCACTCAGCATCGTTTCTATAAACTCCTGCGCCAGTTCCTTTTCGTCGGAAGACGCATTGATACCCATGCGGTTCATTGGTATATAGAGACCATGTGGGTTTACCACAGACAATCCCTGTTGTTTCTCCAAAATATCACACACAAGTGCGATCCTGGATAATCCATATATTTCATCCACGCCCGCAATATCCGTTTGCTCATATAATTCCAACATGCCGATCCCAGAAAATGCCGATATCGTATTGCCGGATGTCATAAGACCTCTGAAGTTCTCTGACCATGTATGTTCCATATCTTCTGACGGATTATTATCGACAAGTTGTTTGGACAATTCTAAAAGTTCCTGTATCTTTTCCTCTGAAAAGCTTCCGTCTTCTGTCTTCAATGCTTCATAATTGGACGCAAATAAAAGATATGCCATCTGTCCGTAAGCCGCGGCTCCGATCACCTTTCCATCCGGCTGTGCTTCTAAAAACTGCCGGACAGATTCCAGACTGTCCAGTCTTGCCAGTGCTTCCTCCGTTCCATAGAATACAGGCATCCGGAAAGAAGCCGAAATCTCATAATTCTTTCCCTCTTTTTTTACTCCGTTTATTACTCCCTCCAGCAATGTCTTGTCTTTTACTTTTTTCTCTGCAAGATCAGTCATGTCTTCCAGTATTCCTTTTTCGATATAAGAATCGACCGGAAGATCATCTAGGAGCAGAACATCCGCCCCCTCTTTATTTAACAGGCTTGTATTCAGCGCATCAATATAGTCTGCCGGATTTCCGTCTGCCCCTTGCCCGAGCGCATACTGATAATCGACGTCTACTTCCGGATGTTCTTTCTCAAATGCCCGGACTGCCGCCTCTGCCATCCTACTCTCATAAAGTCCGTATACCGACAATGTTTTCTCTGTTTTTGTACTGAGTTCGGCGTCATAATAATAACGGCAGATATGGAATGTATTGGTCTGGTAATTCTCATAAACTCCATAGAGATTCTGATCGCCGTCCGCCATAAAATTCCTCATGACAAGACTGTTCTCGATCTCCCCTAAACTTCCGCGGCTTCCGTCATAAATCTGCTCGCCGATGCTTCCGTTCTCCTGATAAACAGAAATTCCGTTTTTCGTCGCAATATAATAAGTTCCGTTCTCATCTGTTGCCAGAAAACCGATTCCGTTCTCCAGCGCCTCCACTTGTGTTGCCCCGGACTGCTTTCCTGTCAGCGCATCGTAGTTCAACAGATTTTCTTGATCCTGTCCCAGTGTCACGATCGTATTTTCCCGAACCGCGATCATACCGTCATTGTTCGTCAGGATCTGGTGGCTCGGCAACGTATATTTTTCTTTTCCTGTCGCCCCGTCATACAATACAATATTGGTCGTTGCCGCCCCGACAACCGCAACATCTCCGTTTTCCACAACGCCCAGATAATACGGAAGAAAGCCGCCGTTTTGCTTCTGATATTCCAGATCCATACATTCCAGCATGACCTCCTGTGTTTCCCCCTCCGGCGTATGCCGATACAGATACGTCGGCTGCGGCGGAAGTACAAACTCTCCGTCCGTCGAAGTAATCTGGTCGGATTCCCCAGTATCTACAATGTCCGTCGTCATCAGATACAGGTTATCATCGGCTCCCCGCAAAAGATAATTCACATAAGTATCTACATCGATCCGCTCTTCGACCCAAACTTCTTCTGTTTTTTCCCAGTCATCTTCCGCCTGCTGTGTATATGAATATACCTGCGGCTCTTCTCCTCCGGTCTGGGTATATACTTCCAGCTTCTTTTCCTCGTTTAAAAAGCTGCCGAGATAAATTTCCTCTTCTCCCCACGGTCCTTCGATTTCTTTCTCCACATAACCACCTTTTGCTTCTTTTTTACTTCCGTCTTCCTCCTTTTTATCTTCACTCCCGGAACATCCGCCAAGTAATCCGACGGTAATCGCCCCGCAAAGTACAAGTGCAAGTATTTTCTTTAATTTCATACGTCCATCTCCTCTCTGACCCGCCTGTTTGCTGCTTAACATCAATGTACAGGAAGTATTCCCCCTTGTACACCGACGCTAACGTTATCATTTATCATAAACAAAGATTCTCTAAAAATCTTTAAAGAATCCGAAATGTTTTTGGAGAATTTTTAGAGATTTGTATGATACAATAATCTGAAACAAGTTTTTCATAACATTTCAGGAAAGGATTTTTCTTATGAGAATTTTATTGATCGAAGATGATATCTCACTCTGCAACGCACTGATGATTCATCTGCGCAGCGAGGGATATGAAACGGACGTCTGTCACAATGGTACGGACGGTCTTTCCTATGCCTTGCAAAACACTTATGATGTGATCATTTTAGACCGTATGCTTCCGGAACTGGACGGTCTGACCCTTTTGTCCGCTATCCGCCGGAAAAATATTTTTACGCCGGTGATCATTGCCACTGCAATGGACTCGCTTCAGGAAAAGATCAACGGATTGGACTGCGGTGCGGATGATTATATCACCAAACCGTTCGATGCCCAGGAACTTCTCGCAAGGATCCGGGCTCTATCCAGACGTCCCGCAGTTCTGAATGACAGTCCGCTGCTTTCCTATGGAGACTTGTCTTTCAATCCGGAAAAACAGGAACTCACCGTATCGAACAAGACACTGTCCCTGTCCAAAAAAGAAGCCGGTCTCATGGAATATCTGCTGAAAAATAAAGAACAGAATCTGCGCAGAAATCTGATGCTTTCTTATGTCTGGGGAGCGGATGCAGAAGTCGAAGAAGGCAACCTCGACAATTATATTTATTTTTTACGCCGCAGACTGCGCACTTTGAAAAGTAACGTCCAAATAAAAACGATCCATGGCGTCGGCTACCGCCTGGAAGAAAAATCCGCTGAAGCAAATGCCTGCGGGGAGGATTTGTGATGTTTAAAAAACTTCAAAAAAAGCTGACTTTTTTATACACGCTGACCACCGGTACGATTCTGACCGTGATTCTCATTATCTGCTTTTTCTATATGAAAACTGCCGTAGAAGCACGATACAAAGCCGAATTTTCCGATATTTTTCTCACAATATCCAATCGGTTTCAAACAGAGTCTTTTTTTACCGATTCTTGGCTGGCGCAAATGGAATCAGACAACCATCTCCTGATCCATATCGAAGAAAACGGAAAACCTTTATTTTTTCAGGGCGCATTTTCCCCTGATACGAAACGGGACGTCCTGCTGGAAAATGCCCGCAAAAAAGCCGCGGATATGGGGATCACTTTGCAGGCAGCTACTTTTTCTTCTCCCCTGCAGACCTCCGCTTTCACCGTAAAAGGAAATGCCAACGATTCCTATTTGTGTATGTATCTCGTGGAAGCAGGCATTTCCGGCGGTAAATCCCTGCTTGTCATGCAGGATGTCAGTTCCTTTTCCAGACAACTGTTGTGGCAGGTATGCTTCTTTCTTTTCACCGGAATCGCAGGGATTATTTTACTTTATCTGGCGAGCTGGCATACAGTGGGAAAAACGCTGATTCCTCTAAAAGAAAATCAAAAAAAACAGGCAGAATTTATCGCCGCCGCATCCCATGAACTCCGCTCCCCTCTTGCGGTCATTCAGGCAAGCGCTTCCGCTGTGCGCGCTTCCCCGGAAAATGCAGACCAAATGCTTTCCAATATCGAAAAAGAGTGTACGCGCATGGGCAATCTGATCAAAGATCTCCTCGTGCTGGCGGCATCCGATTCAAGAAAATGGCAGCTTACATTGGAAACTTACGACAGCGACACCCTGCTTTTGGATGTATACGAGACATTTGAACCTGTCTGCCGTCATAAAAACATCCGGCTGAATCTGCTTCTTCCGGATACCGAACTTCCCCATGTCCGCTGTGATAAAAACCGCGTCATTCAGATCCTCACAATTCTTCTGGATAACGCCATTGCCTACACCGCCCCCGATGAAACGATCGATCTGCAAATTTCATCAAAAAAGAAAAAAATCTGTTATCTGGTCGCCGATCACGGGAAAGGGATTCCCGACGAGGAAAAAGACAGGATTTTTGACCGCTTCTATCAAAGCGATAAATCCAGAAAAGAAAAAGAACATTTCGGGCTTGGACTTTCCATTGCCAGAGAACTTGCCGAACTGCAAAAAGGTTCTCTGACCTTAACAGATACCCCGGGCGGCGGATGCACATTTTTACTTCTTCTGCCGATTGCCGAAGATCATCTGTGAAAAATACCGCGAAAAATCAATCTCTGAGAAATCCCCGAAAATCACGTTCCTGAAAATCCGGAAATTTCTTCAAAAAGCGACATTTACAGAAAATAAGAACTTTGTTATAATCAACTCATGTTCACGCAATGTCCACACTGCAGTTGTGAACAATTACATTTAATACAAACTTTTTTCAAAAAGGAGGAGTTTTCTCATGCAGTATAGACCAAAGGGAGTCTGTTCCCAATCCATCGATTTTGATATCGAAGATAACAAAGTGAAAAACGTCTCATTTGTCGGCGGATGCAGCGGAAATCTTCAGGGAATTTCCCGTTTGATCGAGGGAATGGATGTCAACGAAGCGATTTCCAGAATCGAGGGAATCCGTTGCGGTTTTAAAAGCACATCCTGCCCGGATCAGCTCGCAAAAGCATTAAAAGAAGCAACCGGCAAATAATCACGGTTGCTTCTTTCTTATTTTTATGGAGTTGTCTGCTTTTTTATTTGCGCTGTCTTCCCACGCGTTCCTTTAAGCAATGAGAGCAGTCACTGTTATGTAGCACGGAATTGTGGCGTTCCCGGTACAAGCTGCTATACTCTTTTTCATCTTATTTTTATAGTTGCTTCATGTGCTTACGAATACAGTGACTGCTCTCATTGCTTAATGTGTGGGAAATCAAGCTTGTCTAGTCTACTTTGATACCATCGGTGAAAGAAATCGCCTCATCATATGGAAGATCGTCCACATTTCCCGCATAATGTGTACAATGAACACGATAATAATACCCTCTCGGTACCTGTAATGTTTTTCCGGTTGATACATAATATGTATTTTCCGCTTCTTTTGCCCAAGAATAAACCTGTTCCCAATCACCTGTCTCTTCATTGTATTGGTCTACAAAAACAAGAACCACTATTTTATCTACTTCATGATCCGCCGTTGTTGCACCATATGCGTAGATCCTTCCTCTTCCTGATTTTGAAATTGCGCTTTCTCCATCCATCAGATGCTTTCCTTTCAAAAGAGCATCTTCCGAAACTGTCCCTCGCGATTCTTCGGCTTCCGTCAGATAAGAACCATCCACTCTTTTCTCTTGATCCTGTGCGGATACTCCCAGTACGTTTCCTGCAATCAGCAGGCACAACATAATCATTGTTCCCAGCATCGATATAAATCTCTTTTTCATGCTACTTTTCCCCTACTTCTCATGTATATTCAACTTGTTACATTAATATGACAACTGAAAAGCAAAAAACTTACGCGTTTTTTATAAAAAATATAAATTTTTTAAAATTTCATCAAATTTTTCTTTTTCCATGATTCCTTTTAGTTCATACTGTATTCCTTGATATTCAAAATTCGCAACTCTTCTTACTGTATTTCCTTCCACTTTTTGAAAATTCTCTACTTTTATTTCTACATCTTCTTTATCAATAATATATTCTTCAATCAATTCATCTTCCTCTTTTGCCCCTATTGATGAGTCTTTATTGTTAATATAAATTGTATATCGTATGGATTCATCTTTATACTTATAAAACATCTTAGCCTGTCCTAATTCTTGATTGATTTTATACTTTTCTAATTTCATCTCCTTGGGTTTATACATAAATTGCACTACTGTAATCCCTAATTTATCACCAATCTCATTATATGCATTCACCTCATCAACATCCCCTGTGCTTTGTTTATCCATGTCCTCCACATTGATCACTTTTACAGATTCATCACCCACGATCACATCCAGCAATTCTTTCCAATAAGACTTGCTGCCAACACTGACACTTCCAAAAGCAAACACCAGCACAAGTACTGCCGCCAGAACAAGATACCAGTGTTTTGTCCTTTTTCTCCGGTATCTCTTTTCAGGCTCACTTGCTCTATTTTCTTGTTCTTCTTTTCGATACTCCTTTTCTTCCAATTCACGGATTTTTGCAAAAAGGGCATCGTCCATTTCTTTTGTCACCTGAATGTTATCTAACTCAGGATGATCGTCCAGTTCTTTTTCAATCTGCCGAACTTCTTGTTCTGATTCGTCTTTTATCGATAATTTTCTTGTTTTTTCCATTCTGCTGCCCCTTAATTCTATCGTTACTTTCTTCTTGACTTTTCTTTAAATAAGGTTAATATGAATCTAGGACTTTTCGTTTTTTCACTTCTGCCGAACACATACAGCAAAATGAATACGATCTATTTGTCCTAAAGAATATATTCTATCTGGAGGATTTTATATGAAACGGATCATACTCACCGGCGGTGGAACTGCCGGTCATGTCACTCCGAATATTGCACTGATTCCTAAACTTCGCGAACTAGGTTACGATATTCAATACATCGGTTCCTATAACGGGATTGAAAAAGAACTCATTGAACCTTTCGGTATTCCATATCACGGAATCTCATCCGGTAAATTACGCCGCTATTTCAGTCTGCAAAATTTCACGGATCCATTCCGTGTATTAAAAGGATTGAGCGAAGCTAAAAAACTGATACGCGAGCTCAAACCTGATATCATTTTCTCAAAAGGCGGCTTTGTATCCGTTCCGATTGTTCTTGCCGGAAAGAAAAATAAAGTTCCGGTCATTATCCATGAATCGGATATGACACCCGGTCTGGCTAATAAACTTGCCATTCCTTCCGCAACAAAGGTATGCTGCAACTTTCCTGAGACTATGAACTATCTTCCTGCCGAAAAAGCTGTGCTTACCGGTTCTCCGATCCGTCAGGAACTTTTAACAGGAAATCGCATCACTGCACTGGACTTATGTGGATTTACCGCGGACAAACCGGTTATCCTCGTAATCGGCGGAAGCCTTGGTTCTGTCGCAGTCAATACCGCAGTCCGTGCTGCGCTTCCTGAACTGCTTAAAACATTCCAGATCATCCATCTCTGCGGAAAAGGAAAACTGGATGAATCACTGACCGACCAAAAAGGATATAAACAATTTGAGTACATCAGTGAAGAACTTCGTGATATTTTTGCTTTGGCAGATATTGTGATTTCCCGTGCCGGTGCAAATGCGATCTGCGAGTTATTAGCACTGCGCAAACCGAATCTCCTGATTCCGCTTTCCGCAAATGCAAGCCGCGGAGATCAGATTCTCAATGCCCGTTCTTTTGAACGTCAGGGATTCAGCATGGTTCTGGAAGAAGAAGCTGTCAATAAAGAAACGCTTCTTTCTGCTGTACAACAGTTGTATCAAAACCGTGAGGTCTTCACCGATGCGATGAAAAACTCCGGTCAGCAAAACTCCATTGATACCATTATCAAGCTGATCCAGGATCATTCCAAATAAACCAGTATTGCATTGTCGTATCTTAGACCATTTCAATCTGAAAGAAAACAGGTGCTTTCCCCGCACCTGTTTTCTTATAAGTGCTTCAACTCTTCGTATTCCACACTAAATGTCTTTTTGATCCACTTTCTTGCCCTGTACAGTAAAACATAAAAGGCGTCTTTCTTCATCCCCATTTTCCTTGCCGCCTCTTCCTGCGGATATTCCATAAGACATACCAGCATAACTGCCTCGTACCACTTCGGATTCTTTTCCAGCAATGCTGTCATAATCGTTTCATGAAGCTTTGCTCTTTGCTTTTCCGTATACTCACCCATATATTCTTCCTCTGAGCTTTCCCTCATCGATTCTGTAAATGATATCTTTTCTTCCGAAGTGCTCTCCGCAAACTCACGGGAAAACCGTTTTTTATAATTGAGTGCGCGATGCTTTGCTTTCAGGCAGAGCCATGCTTTTATATTCCGATATTCCGTTCCCTGTTCTTTGTATAAAGTCAAAAATATATCCTGCATAATATCTTCTGCAGCCTGCAGATCACCGCTAACCTGATATGCCACTTTCAGAACAAGATTCTTATATTTCTCATAAATCTCGTTAAACTCGTGATTCTCTATCAACATTCTATCTCCGGTAGTTCTGCTATTTTTTCAACTTCATTAAAATCTCTTCTTTGTCTGTCTCTGTAAGTTCTCCCATTTTCCATCCCAAGCCAACCTGATCGCCCTCGTATCTCGGGATCAGGTGCATATGAAAATGAAAAACGGTCTGACCTGCCACTTCTTCATTATTCTGTACAATGTTATATCCATCACATCCAAGAACATCTTTCAGTTGATTGACCATCTTCTTTGCCAAAACCATTACTTTTGCAGCAAGTTCATCATCCAGATCAAACAAATTTCTGTAATGTTCCTTCGGCAGGATCAGCGCATGTCCTTTCGACGCCGGTCCCAGATCAAGGATCACCCTGAAATCATCATCTTCATAAAGTGTTGCCGACGGGATCTCTCCTGCCGCTATTTTGCAGAAAATACAATTGTCATCTCTCATAGTATCCACTCTCTTTCTGTAACTTTTATTTCTTGTAGTATATCCTATTTCTTCCAAAAAGAGAAGTCAAAATCAATTTCCCGGCTCTTCTTCCCACTCTTCAATCTGTTGCTTTTCCCGGCAAAATTCTTGTCGAAATATGTCTCACTGATTTTATTGAATCCCACACGTCCGCATGCTAGACTGAGGGTGTTATCAGTTAAACTTACCACTTTTACTACGAATACGAAAGGAAATACTATGTTACATAATATCGATTTAAACAAAATGAATCAACTCATGAAAGAAAATAAAGACGCAAAACAGATTATCAGCCAGCTGCTCGAAAACCACCATACCGCAGTTTCTACCATTGCGCATGAAATACGAAACCCGCTGACCCTTGTTTCTTCCGCACTTCAAGTCATGGAAATACAGCATCCGGAAGTAAAAGATTTTTCACACTGGTCACAGATGCATGAAGATGTTGATTTTATGTGCAGTTTGCTGAATGAATTATCCTCGTTCAACAACAGTGATTCTCTGCACTATTCTGTTTTTTCCATCGGGCAGCTTTTAAAAAATATTGCCGTTTCATTTGCGATCTCTCTGGATGAGCACGACAACCATATTGAATTTTCTTCTGATATAGCCCCGGATCTTCACGACTTTACAGGTGACAAGATCAAGTTGGAAGAAGTCCTGCTGAATATTTTGAAAAATGCACAGGAAGCAATTCCGACGGACACTTTACATGGTTCTATCCATATGAAAGCCGAACAGATCGCCGATATGCTTATCATCAAAATCACTGACAATGGATGTGGAATTTCCGCAGATCACTTAGAATCCATTTTTGAACCCTTTACTACCTACAAGCAAAATGGAACCGGTCTCGGACTTTCCCTCTCCAAACGGATCATTGAAGCTCATGGCGGAACTATTTCTGTGAACTCTGTTCCCGGAAAAGAAACCTTATTCACTTTAAGACTCCCTATGTGATCTGTATCTGCTTCTACGAAAAATCTGCCATATTTCCCCAAGCACCGCTTCCAGCAGAAATCCACAGATCAAGCCGCCAATATGAGCAGCATTGTCGACTCCACTGCTGCTCAGACCAAAATAGAGGCTTAAAGCAACCATGAAGAACAATCCTCTTCTGCTCACCCTCCCAACATATCCCCGATTACGGATCGCGACAAATAATAACGCTCCCATCAACCCGAATACCGCGCCGGACGCTCCCGCTGAGACAACATACACTCCCGAATTTCTATTCAGAAAAAGTGAAAGCAGATTTCCTCCGATCCCACTGAACATATAAATCAAAATAAAACGTATTTTTCCTGTGACATCCTCTAAATTCCAGCCGAGAGCACCAAGCATTACCATATTATTTAATAAATGCTGCATCCCAAAATGCAGAAACATACTGGTCACCAGACGATAATACTCTTTCCCCTCCAGAACATATGGGGCGTACATCGCTCCATGTTCCAGCAAAAACATCGTATCTCCGTCTTTACCGATCAACATGATTCCTAAAAAGATCCCGATATTGACAATAATAAATCCCGTTGTACAAATGGCTTTTTTCTTTCCCTGCAAAACCTATCCTCTTTCTCTTATTTCAATTCAATGATTCTATTATAGGTTAGTGGATTCTTCTTGTCCATCTGTTTCCGTCATCAGATCATCCCATTCCCCCCAGTTTTTTCCGGGTGAATGCCATATGGATCGCTTCCAGGGATTGTGCCATCCATCTTCTTCTCGTATCATCTCCGCATGGGAAATAACTTTATGCCTCCATTTCTGATGAAACTGTCTTTTAAGTACATATTCTTCTTCCTCACATTCCTCCTCATCTGACAGCGTAAATGCATTCCCGAATTCCTGCTGTACATCCGGTTCCTGTATCTCTTCTTTTTTTCGCTCTTCCTCATGAATCTCATATTCCTCCATAATTGTCTTCAAATCATATTTTTCCTGTAATGTTGCTTTATGAAGTTCATATGCCAAAAAAATTCCTTCGACATCTTCATAATCTAAAGTCTTCACAAAATATTCGGACAGTTCATGAAAAGATTGCAACAGTTTTTTCTTTTGTACCGGCAAATAACAGAACCACCATTTTCCTGCTTTCCGAAAAAGATACTCCGGTTCCAGCATGAGACAATCCGGATTCAACATATGTTTTTGTAAAATTTCAATCACCTCGAGCAGTCGTCCGATCAATTCCTGAATATCTGCTTTTTTCATACAATCTTTCGCATACAGATCACTCATAGAAGCGCATCCGCCTACACCATATGTATAGCAGCTTGCACCGTTCACTCCGCACCCCTCTATGGGTAAAATCCCATCTATTGGATTCCTTTGCAGCATAGGCATCTGGTAATCTTCTGTATACGGTTCTGCCACCGTCACTCTGAAAAAAGCCTGACTCAAATTTGTCTCATACTCCATGTGGATATGCTCTTCCATTTTTACATCCCTCCTCTTTCTTTTTCCACTGTACTTTCACTTCCTATGCTGTCTTTCACCTCTTCCAGCAACCGCTTTCTGCGTATTTTTCTCTCCGGTTCTACAATCGAGGCACTCTGTCTGATCTGTAATTTCATCTTTTTTCGCTCTGCATATACATTCACACGGACTCGCTTTTCACTTTCTTCAATAGAAACTTCTGTGTGAGGAAATAAAATCAATTTTCCTTGTATGCGTTCCCGATAAAATTCTGTAAGATCCGCTTTTCCATCTGTCTCCGGCTTTCTGGTCATCTGAGCTGCCACGACCGCAGTCTCTCCCGCCGCACCTATTAAAATATTTTTATCATGATAATAAAATACGGTGTATATGATCATTACAAAAATAAAAAATATCATAGGCACAATGTATGTCATCTCCACGGTGATCACTCCGCTCACCGTTCTCTTTGCTTTACTTTTCTTATCTTTCATATGATTCATCCCACACCTCCAAGTACTCTTACAAAAAAATATCCAATCCCCAAGAATGGTACAAATGGAACTGTCGTTTTTCTATGAAATTTTCCAAATACCAATGCCGCAGCAGAAACCACTGCTGACAGAAAAAATGCGATTGCCAGCAAACTGATCAGATTCCAAAATCCAACGGCCACACCTAACAGCAAGATCAATAAACTGTCTCCGTATCCAAAACTTTCCCGCGTCATTTTACTTATCATTAAAAAAATACAGCCTGCTGCCGCCCCGAATAAACAAAGTTCCCATGGAGTCTCTCTTCTGATAAGCTGAGAAAGTATGACACAGATCCCACCAGCCGCCAATAACCACACCGGCAGTTTTCTGGTTCGTATATCCAACACAGAAAGTATGACAAGATATATAAAAAACGTGATCTGGATTATTTTCCACATTTATTGCATGCCCCCATTCCCGCAACCTCTGATTTTTTCACTGCCCGGATTGAGCGCTTCAAGCCACTGCAGTTGAGTGAATTATGATATTTAGTTCCATAATTTGTAATATAAACTCCCGCCATCGATTCTCCGTGAACACATTTGTCACACGCATGATAAATTCCTCCCGATTCATTCCTGAGATCTTCTACTGATGCTGCCGGAACAAACTGAACGGATAGCTGAAGATAAGAGCACCGATAATCGGTATGATACACAATCCCTGTCTCTGTAATATAAACAATACTTTCCTCCCCTTCCGCTTCATTCTGATCGGCATATCCCGTCCATGCTTTTACTTGAAACTCATGTTCCTGTTTTAACCGGATCCCTGTATATTCAGGAAACGGAAGCTGCAGTTTATACGAAACTTTAATGTGCAGCACTTCGTCGTTCGAATCATAATATGTCGCCCAACAGCGGATACCGCTGCTTCCTCCTGATATAATGCTCCGGTCCAACCGTTCCGCTTCCGCCAGATTCACCAGATCTGCCTGAAATTTGACCGGATTAAAAAATGGGTGAATGGCAGCATCTTCCGCTGCGATTTTTGCCGCTCCATGCGCTGCCGTTCCGATTGAAAACCGAATAGCCTGTATTTCCAAGAGATAAACCAGACACATGATCGCGAATAAAAATAATGGAATTGTCAATGCCGACTCTACGGTTACACTGCCTTTGATCCTTGTCTTTGAATCTGATGCAGACGCCCTTTCCCGATCGGATATGGATGGGTTTCTATTTATTTGTGTCATCGCAGTCTTCCTTTCTTTTTATTTTTGTAGTAACTTTGGTGTTTCTATCTGTGGGGAACAGACAGTCTCGGGATGAAAAGGCGCCTGCATCAGATTCAAAGATTTGTTACAGCAGCAATGTGCAAAGAACAATGTGCCCTTTACACACTGCCGCCAGCGTCGATGTACAACGGGAAATACGCTTGTTCATCAACGCTAAGAATATCCGAAATATGCCGGAAATGAATATGTGATCCCTGTTCGTATTTCGGCAGTACTTTTTATCTTTAATTTTGTAACGCATTGGTCTGCATGAAAATGAGAATGTCCCTTTTCAAATCTGATATTTTGCTCAATTCGGTCCAAAGTCCGCATTGTCAGTTCTTCTTCTCCTTTCATAAAAAGCAAGATCTGTAAATACTGCATATAAGTCATTCCATCCTCTGCATCCATCCCCTCCATCCCGTCTTCCCCCGAACCGATCCGGAATACAGACTCCAATGACAGCTGCCATGTCTCTTCCGACTTCATCAAAGCTGCTCGCTTTCCCGAGAGAAGTGCCCGCAGATCCATCACACTTTCCCCAAAGCACCATAAGAGCAGCAAAATCTGTTTTAACCCCTCTGCCGCCTCCGGATGCAATGCAACTGCTGCCAAGGCAAGCGCCAAGACTTCCGCTTCGCCTTGCTTCTTTGCATCAGACAACAAATACACATAATTCATCGCTAACCGGAAACAGAAAAGTTGCCGGACTACGGACCTTAAATTTTCTTCATCGCTACTTTTACCACTGATCATATATTCGATCTCGTAATCCAGATTTCGATTTTTTCCGTGCGGTTCTGTTGCAGATCCGAACGTTTCCAGAATATATTGTTCATACAATACTTTTCCCTTGACTCCCCCGGTATTGGAGCGCTGGGGAAAACTCCCCCAGCCCGACTCCTTATTTCCGGCAGACAACATTTCTGCCGGATTTATCAACTTTGATGATAAAATGAATGTTTTCGGCAGTACCAATGACAACAGACCAGACTTTTTCGCCTCTGTGATTCCATCAAACTCTTCCGGAAGTATCTCCTCATTCTGCCCGATCAACTGATCGATCTCCTCCGATACCGCTTCACCTTTGATCTCTTGTTCTTCCCATTTTTCCGATAATCCGACAAGATTCTGAATCAGGTCAATTCCGTCCTTACTTTCCATATACGCGAGCACTTGCTCACGAAATGCCTGTCCACCATTGTCTGTCAGAAGCTGAAGATCTGTGATTTCCTGTTCTATTCCCGGATTTCCGTAATATGCCATCCGATTTAATAACAGATCTTCCTCGAATTGCCCGCTTCCGTATGACATATCAAATGCAAAAATATCATAGTCCTCCAATAAATCTTTCTGATATTCCCCGAAAACAGAATAGAGCGCCCGATCTACATCCATTCGTTTTTGATTCTTTGAAGTTTGGATCATGGAACTTTCTGTCAGCGCCAGGATAAAAGATACCAGCAGTACAAAAACCAGGCTTAAAAATGCCGTAATCTCACCTCGTACTGTCCTTTTCTTTTCTCTTTCCCGATTACTCTTCATTCTCTTTCCTAAATGCCTGCACTTTCGCTTGTAATCTTATCAAAAATCGTATTGACTAAATCGATCAGTTGATTTTTGAATATCAAAATCAGGGCGATGATCACCACCAAAATAAGCAGCATTTCTATCACTGATAGTCCCGAGTTGTCCTTTAAAATCGCAATCCCTTCCCGGAATTTTCTTTGGATCATCCGTCTCATTTTCTGTATTTTTTTCATAAGCTTCCCTCCATCTTCCGCCTTTATCGGCACAACAGCCTTTTAAATCTGTACGGAAAAGAATGCCGGAACAACGATGATAACAAGCACAACTCCCAGCATCAGGAACATAGGAGCCAGCATTTTTGTTCCTGCTTCTTCTCCAAGTTTTTTTGCAAAGTCTTTCCGTTCTTCAAATGCCTGAAACGCTTCCTGCTTCAGCAGTTCAGAAATTCCTCTGGAACCTTTTTTCAGATTCTGTGAAAGCAATGTTCCGAATTTCCGATACTTCGTGAGTCCACATCGTTCTCCAAACCGTTCATAACATTCGCTTTCCGACGCTCCGCTGCTGATTTCATGCATTGTATATGCCATTTCCTCATAAATTTCCCTGCGCCCGTTTCTTTTTTCCTCTTCTTCATAAGACTGGACAATTTTACTCCATGCATTTCTCACCGGTAAACCAGCCCCCAAATAAAGCGTAAATCTGCTGATCAACTGTGGATAGTCGAATTCCATCTGCTTTTTCCGCGCCTTGTCTTCTTCTTTTTTCCTTTGTCCTTCCGCCGCATAACACAACATCGCAAGTATGGTTCCAAGCAGAAGGATCCCCACAGCCCGAAAATCCGTCACATATTTCCATATGACCTGCTGTCCGTCCACACTGGCCGGAAGAGACATCTTGTCCTTTGTTGCCTGTTCTTTATCCAGTCTTTCCGTTTCTGCTTTCAGATCCTGTAACCATCTCTCCGCCTTTGTAAGTTTCGGGGGATATATATGCACATAAAATGTATGATAAAATGTTTCTTCCCCATAACTTAACACAGCATCTAACTTCAACAATATTCCCGATGCATCCACCACCTCCTGACGCAGTTTTCCCTGTTGATCCATCACCTCATAATTATCCAATTCCCACGCGATCGTTATCCCTGTTTCCGGTATCTCCGTAATCAGATCCAGATCGCTTCTTACCTCATCCAGACTTTTGTTTTCTCCCAGAATAAGTGTTTCCAGCTTCCTTGCAGCTTCTTCAAATACATTCTCCAACTCTTCTTTGGTATATTTTTCCTCGCTGACTTTCACAGTCACGGATTCTTTCACATCCCCGATCTGCACTTCCAGATCTTCTTCCCGGCTTCCCATCCCGGGCGCATTTCTCTGCAAAACACTCTGCCCATGTTCATCCTGCAAAAGTTTCTTTCCGTTATCCGACATAAATACAAGAAATGCGATTCCTGCCGTGCCAAGAAAAATCAAGATTATTTTTCTGCAAAGTTCTTTTCCCGGTTTCTTCATTCTTCTATACCTCAATTTTTATGATCCGATTTCCAAGCCGGTAGGCAAACAGATATACGACCATACATCCCGTCATCAATAATACTCCCGGAATGTTTCCATACAATACATTTAGAAACTCCGGGAATGCCATGCGCATATAACCGATCATCCCAAGAGGAATCACACACATCACATGAAATTCCAATCGTTTTGCTGCCAGAACCGTCTGTATTTCGCGTTCTGTCTCTATCTTTCCGCCTATGATCCGAACCGTTTCTTTCAATATAGAGATACTGTCCCCTCCTGTTCTTTTCGCCGCCGCAAATACCGTCACAAAGTTATTCACATCCTCCTGATTTACTCTTTTTGAAAATGAAGTCAAAACTTGTTCCGCCGTAAGATTCATATCAAGTTCTCTGACCATTCTTTCAAATTCTGTCCGTATCCGACTGCCCTCCCGGTACAATGGACGCAAATCTTTTTCCGTCTCGCGTATCGCATTTTCAACAGAATATCCTGCCTTTAAAAGAGACGATAAAATCTGGATCCCATTTTGAAATTGTTCACGAAAAAGTTGTTCTTTTCTTTTACAACACTCCTCTCTCCACTCATGCCAGTACCAGATTCCGACCGGAAGAAGCGCCGCGACCGCTAACCATGTATTATAAAAAAGCCATGCCGCAGTCCCCACCAGTAACACAGACTGCACTGCTGCCGCCACATACTCCCTCCGGCTGATATCCTGCTGCCAGCAGCTTGTCCCGAAAAGCCAGTTCTTCCACCTTCACCAATGTTCCCTTAATTTTTCCATTCTCCATTCCCTCCTCCCGAAATTCATACAAAGTCCGCAGCCTGATCTGACCATCCTCAACTCCCATGACCTCTGCTATCTCCAAAACTCTCCGGCTCTTATCCCGAAGTCTTCCAAGATGAACGATAATATCCAACGCCGAAGAGATCTGCCGCTGAATTGCGGCAAGCGGCAATTCAATCCCCATCATCATCATTGTTTCCAGACGGTGCAGCATATCTGCCGGATTATTGGCATGCCCGGTCGACATGGATCCGCTGTGTCCGTTCAGCATCGCGGAAGAAATCATATCTACAGTCTCTTCTCCTCGAACTTCTCCTACAATGATCCGGTCCGGACGCATTCTCAGCGCAGACCGGATCAAATCCCGGATCGTAACCGCGCCTTCTCCTTCCAGATTTGCATTTCTCGCTTCCAACCGTACCAGATTCGGAACTCCGTGTATCTGTAGTTCCGCATTATCTTCGATCGTTATGATCCGTTCTTCTTTCGGAATAAAATCAGACAACACATTTAAAAACGTTGTCTTTCCAGCTCCGGTTCCTCCACTCACAAAAATGTTATATTTGGCACGCACCAGAATTTTCAAAAAGTCAGCCGCCTCTTTCGGGAGACTACCCCATAAGATCAGTTGTTCCATCGTAACAGCCTCTTTCGGAAACTTCCGGATCGTCACGATCGGTCCGTTCAATGCGACCGGTTTCAGCACAACGTTTACCCGTGATCCATCTTCCAGACGCGCATCTGCGATCGGAGAACTCTCATTTACATAGCGGTTCGTACCGGCAACGATCTGCTGTATCACATCCTCCAATCTGTTTTGTGATAAAAAACGCCGGTCAGAACGCACGATCCGACCATCACGTTCCAGAAAAATCTCATCCGTACCATTGATCATAATCTCCGTGATCGTGTCATCCTCAATCAGTTCCTGCAAAATATCCAGCTTTCGAAATGAATGAAACAACTGACGGCTCAGCAAAATCTGTCTGCGCAACGGTATATATTCTTCCTCGGCCGCTTCCTGAAGCACTTCTCTGATCAGATCGGTAAGTTCCTCGTCCGATATATCTCGTGTCAGATCGATCCGCTCTAATACGCGTTCATATAATTGCTCTTCCCTCACTTCTTTTTCCCTGCTCCGATCTTTCTCCGCATCTTCACCTGTACCGTTTTCTCCAAAACTTCTTCAAGACCCATTTTCCGCAAATTCTCCGTATACTGTGACATCTTTGCCAGTGCGGCTGCCTCCTCGATCACCGGAGTATATATCGTGTCGCATCGCATCAGAATAGAATATAACCCTGTAATGCTGTCTCCAAGATCCAGAATCACTTTTCCGTAAACGCACTGCTCTAAAATGCACTCAAGCAATGTCAGCCATTCCCGCTCTTCTACTGCCCGAAGATCCTGTACACAGGCAATCGGATACACGTAATCCAGCTTTCCCGCCTGTCCTGTCATGGAACTGATACGAAGACCGAAATCTTTTCTTTCCTGACTGCAGTAATAAAGAAGATCGCCCAACGTCTGATCCTGTTCCCCCGGAAAATACAAATTCCCACCGGAATATTCCTCCAGATTCAAATAGATCGACGGTTCTTTTTCCGCCAGTCTCTTGCCTAATTCAATTGCAAACCGGGTTTTCCCAATGCGGTGTATCGGAGAATATACTCCGATCAGTTCTCCCTCTGTTTCCTCCACCGGAAAATACTTCTTATCGATACACTGCTTTTCTGCCTCCATCATACGGTTCCAGATCGCTTCCGCACTTTGGTAGCGATAGATTTCCCGACCTCCCGCTCCAGCCTTTTCAGAAAGTTCTCTCGTCAGCAGAAAGCAGGTCTTCGCAGGGATCGGAGATTCCAGTTTCTGAAAATATTCGCCGGCGATCAGAAGAACATGTATCGTCTCTTTTTCTGAAAATTCTGCCGCCTCCTCTACTGTATCGAACAGATACAAGCGAATCCCGGCTACCTTTTTCCCACTGAATATTTGCAGAAGATTTTTTGCATACTGCTTTTCACAGTCGCAGATCACAATATTTTTTACATACAACCTATCCCTCCTGTTCTTCTTTTTCACTTTCTAATTCGAATAATTTTGCTGCGAATATGCAGCATGATCCTTACATGACGGCTGAATTCAGATCTATATCAGCCTAAGATATATCTGTCTCAAAAACGAAAACAGATGTGACAGCAGCACTGATGTCTGCTGTGTGAGTTGTATTATAAACACGTCATTCTGAAATGTCCATAGCCATTTCTAAATTTGCAGCTTTTTGTTAAATACTTACAAATTTTGATAGAATAAAATTCCATAAAGGAGGCACACCCCGGGAATTCCAAGAGTTCCGGATGTCAAAACAGATAATGCATTCAGACCGACATTCAATATTTTCTGATCGGTAAGAATATACTGATTGATAAAAATAATAAGACCCGATCCAAAAATTGCACGAATGATAAAATTCACCACCATTGTTGATAACTTATGTTCCATGTGTTTCCCCTCCCTTCATATGTTTCATTTATATTCAAAAAATCCGCATTTATTCACACCACTGTGAACAAATGCGGATCTTTTTTATAAGCCTATTCCAATATTCCGACCGGTTCGTTCATATTTACGGTACTCTACACCTGCCGCGTCCAGCATCCTTTTTGATGCGATCACCGCAGCCGTATCTGCGTATTTATCACAATCATAGATCAGTTCCCTGATTCCACACTGGATGATCGCTTTTGCGCACTCATTGCATGGAAACAATGTTACATACATTTTAGCGCCAACCAGTTCTCTTCCCGGACCACTGTAATTTAATATGGCATTCAGCTCGCTGTGCGTAGAATAAACATATTTTGTTTCCAGAGGATCCTCACCATCTCTCGTCCATGGAAAAGCATCATCGGAACACCCCAGCGGAAATCCGTTATATCCCATAGATAAGATCTTATTATCCTGACTGACAATACAACAGCCCACCTGTGTTCCCGGATCTTTTGAACGCATCCCGGAAAGCATCGCAACCCCCATAAAATACTCGTCCCAGGACAAGTAATCCCGTCTCTTATCCGACATCATCCTGTCCTCCTTTATTTTATTTTGTGCCGAAAATACGGTCTCCCGCATCTCCCAGTCCCGGCAGAATATACGCATGTTCGTTCAAACGCTCGTCCAGAGCGCCGATATACAGCGGAACATCCGGATGATCTTCCTCCATACGCTTTACGCCCTCCGGAGCAGCGATGATACACAAAAAGCGGATATGTTTGACCCCTTTTTCTTTTAACATCTGGATCGCAGCAGAACAGGATCCGCCTGTTGCCAGCATCGGATCTACCACAAAAACTTCCCGTTCACTGCAGTCTGCCGGAAGTTTACAGTAGTATTCTACCGGCTCATGCGTTTCCGGATCTCTGTAAAGTCCGATATGTCCCACCTTTGCAGCCGGAATCAGGGATAAGATCCCGTCCACCATTCCAAGACCCGCACGAAGAATCGGCACAACCGCCAGCTTCTTTCCTGTCAGTTCCTTTCCTACCATCTCGCAAAGCGGCGTTTTGATCTTAACATCCTGTAATTTCAAATCTCTTGTTGCCTCATAACACATCAGACCTGCGATCTCGCTGACAACTTCCCGGAATTCTTTTGTACCCACATCTGTTTTCCGGATATGTGTGATCTTGTGCTGAATCAGCGGATGATCCATTACATATACTTCTGACATTATGCTCCTCCTTCTGTAAATGAATTTAATTTTTCTGTCAATTTATGAATTAACTTGGAAAGTGTTTCCAGACATTCCCCGTATACATTCAGCGGTTTCCCGTATGGATTCGGTATGTCTGTCTCTTCCCCCGTAAATTCTTTAAGTGTGTAAATATTACCATTATCACCATACTGTTCTGTCAGCTTTATTTTCTGCTCTTCGTCCATGGTCAATAACAGAATATCCCCCTCCATCTCTGCCTCAGACAATGCAACGGCAGTATGAGAAGCCATCGTCATCTGCGCACTTTTCATCACGGCTTCTGCTTTTTGATTCACCGGTTCCGGGAATAGAACGACCATCCCCCTGGAATCGATCACATATTCCTGATGCAGATCTTCTCTTCGCAGCATTTCCGCAGCCATTGGTCCCCGACAGGTATCTGTCATACTTACAAATATAATTCTCCTGTATTTCTGCTGTTTTACAACAGATGCGGCGGAAATTCGCAGATGTCCCGCGGCTTTTTCCAGACGGTTCATGATCGCGTTCCCGATTCCCTGAAGGGCAAAAGATTCGCTGTAAATCTCGTCAACTTCTTCGTCGTCAAATTCACGCAGCACCGCATACAGATTCCTTGCGATTGTTTTTTCATTTTCACGGGTTCCGATATTTTTTACAACTCCGTTTGTATAATAGCTATAAGTCTCATTTGTAGCGATGATGCCGACCCGTTTTCCCTCCCGGACGGCTGCGTAACACAACTGTCGGATTGCAAGAACTTCTTCTTTTACATTTCCCTCAACGATCATCAATTTTGCTTTCGGCGCGTAATGGCGATATTTCATTCCCGGCGCTTTCGGCGCCTTATCTGTCTCCCTGCCGAGAAGCGTCTCGTCAATACTGACATGCCCCACAACAGGTTCCATCATATCTGCGGTGATCGCTCCCGGTCTTAAGATCATCGGCGGTGTGACCGTCATATCTAAAATGGTAGATTCCAAACCGATATCTACGCTTCCTCCATCCAAAATCATTTCAATCTTACCGTCCAGATCTTCTCTGACATGCTCCGCTGCTGTCGGACTTGGTCGCCCGGATGTATTAGCGCTCGGCGCAGACACATATCCGCCCGCCGCCCGGATCAGTTCTCTGGCGATCGAATCACTCGGCATGCGCACTGCTACCGTGTCCAACCCTCCGGTTGTCCCGTAAGGCACTTCATCGCTTTTTTCCAGGATCAATGTCAGCGGACCCGGCCAGAACTTTTCCGCAAGCCGCCCCACTTCTTCAGGAATGTTCACTGCGATCCGATTTAATGCATCAACTTCACAAATGTGTACGATCAGCGGGTTATCCGATGGTCTTCCTTTGGCTGCATACGTTTTTCTGGCCGCCTCCTCGTCCAGTGCGTTCGCTCCCAGCCCATATACGGTTTCCGTCGGAAATGCCACAAGACCGCCCTTTTTCAGTATCTCGCCGGCTTCCTGTATCGTCTTCTGGTCTATATTCATTTTATCTATTTTTTTTATTATTGTCTCCATGTTTTTCATTATACCATTATTATGGCAGAAAGACGAACTAAATTTGCAAATACGATAAAATTCCGTTTGCAATCCCCTCCGCAAGCTTCTCCTGATATGCATCCTCGCAAAGTAATGCTTCTTCTTCCGGATTACTCAAAAAACCACATTCAACGATCAGCACCGGAGGCTCTGTCTTTTTCAGCATATAATATGTATCGTTTGCTTTTATTTCCCTGTTTTTCTGCAGTTCCACTTTCTGAAGTGCTTCCTGTACGACCTTTGCGGCATTTTCTCCCTCCCTTGAATGTGTATAATAAAAAACCTGTGTTCCGAAAACGCTTGGATCCGGATAGCTGTTCTGATGGATACTGACTGCAAGCACCGGTTTCGTTTCATTGATCAGTTTTACTCTCTCTTTCAAATCTTCCACCTGTGAATCTGCCATCCCGGCATCGTCCGTTCTCGTCATGATCACCGTGATCCCGGCTTCTTTCAGATGCCGTTCTACTTTTTTTGCGATGCACAGGTTCATTTCCTTTTCCTTTGTTCCCTGTGTCCCAATTTTTCCGGGATCGCGCCCGCCGTGCCCGGAATCCAAAATAACCGTCTGTTCTTCTTTCTCTGCTTTCTCCTTTAATTTTCCGCTTGTTTCCACCTCTTTTTTATTTCGGGAATTCAGATATTCCCCGGTTTTCTGACTGACCACGATGATCCCGGCAAGCGCAGCCATTAATAACAGAATCCCCATTTTCCTGACGACTACTATTTTTTTCCCTTTGATCTTCTCTTTCATTTTTCCTTTAAAACGCAAAAAAACATCCCCTTTGGCATACATATATTCCATATATATGCCAAAAGGAGATGTCCTTTTCCGTTAATTTACATATTGGAGAATCAAATCCCATATGCTGGAATTTTCCCAGCCAAGTTTCCACTCTGCAACACCTGCAAGCTGATTGCTCTTGATCAGTTTCAGTTTTTCTTCCAGAGAAGCGGTATCTTCCAGCCAGATCTTATAGACTCCGCCGTCTGCTTCCCATTCCGCATAGTATTGCTTGTCTGTATCATTCCATTCTGCCTGTACGCCGGCCGACTGCAAAATCTGCTGTGCTTCATCCATACCCATCGCTGTGCTTGTGACTTTGTTGGCATAATTTGCTGCCTCTCCCTCACTCGCATCCATCTCTGCATCTGTTTTCGGTGTTTCAAACCATAACCGTGTATACAATGGAACGCCGATAACCAATTTCTCTTTCGGCACAGATTTCAATGCATCTTTGATTCCCTGTTCTACATAACCATACGATGCCACTGAGCCGGCTTCATAAGATCCCTCTGTATGTTCATCATATGCCATGATCACAACATAATCTGCCATGATTCCCTGTTCTTCCAGACTATAATGTCCGTTGTACGGCTGCGGTACATAATTATCCACTGAAAATACAAGTCCATTCTGACGGCATTTTACCGACAGTTCACGGACGAACTGGATATAATGCTCGCCGCACTCTTCGGAGATCAGTTCAAAATCCAGATTGATCCCGTCGATTCCCGACTGAAGAGCTGCTGCGATCACCTGATTGATCAATGTCTCGCGCTTTGACGTATAACTGAGCACTTCATACGTCTCCTCATATGAGTTGATTCCTCCATGGAAATCTCGAAGCACTGCCCATACATCCAAATTAGACTGATGCGCATAGTTCACATAATCCGAACTTGCAAGAGAATTGATATTACCGTTCGTATCGGCAATACTGAACCAAGTCGGCGCGATCGTCGTCAAACCTTTGGTTCCTGCGATCGTCTCCAGTACATAGCTGTTAGCTTCTGCATTGTCCACATTGTGCCATGCCATATTAATCGTCTGATTCATTGAAATATTTGTATACTCCGGTTCTGTAAACTCTCTGGAAATTTCTTCCTCCACAACTTTTTTCAAAGCGTTCGTCTTCACATATCCGATAAATCCATCCGCTGTCGCTACTTTCTTCCAATCATCTTCATCTTCTAGCACCGTAACTTTATCTGCTTTCTTGACTTCCGTCAGAATCGGGCTCTTTACTCCGCCTTGATAACGTACTTCTGTATCCCGTTTTAATACCGAAGTCTGGATCTTACCCCAGTCACTCGTAACAACGACTCTGTCCGGATTCTTATAAACACTGTAATCCAGATTGGTGTACTGCTGAATAAACGGAAGTGCGATATATGCTGTTCTTCCTTCAGTTTTCAGGATTATAAAATCTTCACTTTTCTTTTCTGTAACTTCTGTATACTCTTTGCTGCCGACAGTAACCGAAACATTCCCATTCGGTAACGTATAAAGCATAACGCTTTCGTTCGGATCCCAGTAAAAACGTTCATTGATAAACTTTCTTACCACAGAATATTCAATATACGGCTCTCCATCGATCATCTTTCCGACTACATGACCGCTGTCTTCTCCTTTTATCACCTGATCGTTGACAACAAGTGCAAGAGAGTCTTCTCCTGTCAGCCCGTAATATTGTTCTAAATCAGCTTTCTCTTTCGACGGACCGTATCGCTGCCAGATAAAAACGCCTCCTGCAATTCCTACGATGACAGCAATCAGCAAAAACATCCTGATCAGAAGATTGCGTCTTCTTCTCCTCGCCCGGCTGCTTCTTCTCTTTGGACGCTGACCGCCCGGCTGTGCTCCTGCACTACCCCTGCTGCGACTGACATTTCTGCTTCGATTTCCGCCCGCATTCGCAGATCCGCTTCTCGAAGATCCGGAATTTGTACTGCCATTCCTCATAGGCTCTGTACCGGTTCCGCCAATCCGCTGTCTGTTTCCAGCATTCACTCTGCTCCATTCTTTTCCGTCCTGCGTATAAGATGCTGACGGATTCCGGCTCGACATTCCGCGCCAGCTTTCATCGTGCTGAGTCGTTTCCCTGCTGCCTGATATTCTATATTCTCCTGTTCCTGAACTTCCCGGTCTTTGGTCGCTGCTGCCTGGGCGTCTGACTGTACCCTGCTGCCTGGTCCTCTGATTCAGGAAATCATTTTCTCTGTTTCCTCTTTCGTCCATGCGGCACCTCCTGTTAGACCTTATTATATCATATTTTTTTTATACGTCATTATAATTTTACTATTTTAGCAAAGATTTTGTAACATTTCAGCCAATTCAAACTATTTCTAACGAACTTCTTTACATGTTACACTTTTTTATTCCTTGAATACAGAGTCTTCAACCATTCTGAATAAAGGGGGAATTGCGTCTGGCTGCTCTTTGACCTTTCTGTCTTCTGTTTTTTCGATACTTTTCGTTGATATTTACAAAAGAAAGTGATTCAATATGACCCTCCGGATCAATTTCATAATCCCGCATATAGCTTCCGGCTTCACGAACCATATGCTGCCGTACTACCTGCATTGGACTCGCACTGTTCCCGTCAATCAATATACAGACTCCTTTCTTCTCATAATCCTCCAGTTCCGTATACAGGTTTTCATATACCGCACTATCTTTTTTCATTACACTGCTCCCTTCCATAACGACTCGGATCAGCAATAAAAACTGCATCTTACAGACCAACCGGAAGTTTCGTGACATACCGCTGAATGTTCATGCAGCTGGAAGATAGCAGAGTCGTTCTTTAAATTCTCACATTCTTTTGATTTGTTCCAGAAAACGGAACATCGAAATATATTGAACTATTAACAGAATATTGCCAGATTCACTGATACAGCAATCTCCGTGCCCCTCCTTTCATGATTTTTTGACACTCACTGATCAAAAGCTATCCTCTGTGCCGCTATTATATATCCGCATTTTTCTCTTTTTCAATGTGTTTCTTGTTTAAAACCGTTGTGAATTTGTTGATAAATACATTGCACGGAATTTCGTTTTATTCACATCATGTGTAAAGAAAGCTCCAATGTCAATTTCTTCCTTTTCTTTTTTCTTTACATCCTGCAAATTTTTGTTTATACTATTATGGAATAAATATATTTTCTAATCATTGAAGGATGTGATCATATGAAGATTGAAAAACTGAATGAAAATCAGATTCGCTGCACTTTGACACATGCTGATCTGGCGGAACGCCATCTAAAACTAAGTGAACTTGCATATGGTACGGAAAAAGCGAAGTCATTGTTTCGTGACATGATGCAGCAGGCATCTTTTGACTTTGGTTTTGAAGCTGAAGATATTCCACTGATGATCGAAGCGATTCCTGCTTCTGCTGATTCGATTGTCCTGATCATAACGAAAGTGGAGGATCCGGAAGAATTAGACACCAGATTTTCCAAGTTTACTTCCGCCGGAGATGCGGACGGAAAGACCCGCGAGCCGCTCAGCAAACTGGAGGGGGCAGAAGAATTTATGGATCTGCTCAACAAAGTAAAAGATGCAGCGTCCAGCGTAGAAAAATCTGCTTCCAGGAAAACAGACAGTGCAGAACCTGCACCGATCCCTGTAAAGCTTTTCTCCTTTGAGACGATCGATCTGGTCATCTGTGCAGCACGCCTGATCGCACCGATGTATCAGGGTGCCAACACCTTATATCGTGATTCGGCAAATGACATGTATCTTCTTGCTCTTACGCCATCCGAGCACACAAAACAGGAGTTCAGCAAAGTCTGCAACATGCTCTCTGAATTCGGCGCTCAGGAAAAGGCAAGTGCTTCCGTGCTCGCTTTTCTGGAAGAGCATTGTGAAATCACCATTGCGGCTGATGCAATCCAAAAATTATCCGCACTCTAAGTTAAAAACATATCGGTTATTCACATAACGAAAACCGCAGCAGAAATCAAAAACGAAAGATCCTTTTTGACCTCCGAAATGATTTCTGCTGCGGTTTTTCTTATTCGATATTTTTCTTTAAATTTTAAGATTAAGCCTGCATCGCTTTCTTTGCAGCATTGATCTTCTCTACGAGCAGATCTGCATCGATTCCATGGACCATTGCAGCTTCTTCCAAAGATTCCATCTGTGCAGACGGGCAGCCGAGACAGTGCATTCCAATCTCCATCAGGATCGGAGCAGCCTCCGGAAATACGGTTAACAGTTCACCGATTGTTGTATTCTTAGAAATCTCTGCCATTTCTATTTCCTCCTTTATTGTTCAGTTGTTTTAACAACACTACGGTTTATTATAATCTCTAATTTTAAAATTATCAACCACGAACTATAAGTATGTGAATATTCTGAATTGTCTATATTCTGCATATCACTTTTAGACTACTTAAAAGTCAACATCTTTCTTTCTTTTTTTCGACAAAATATAATTTTCATGATATGTAACCAAAACACGCGTTCTTTTTTTATTCAAAGTAATTCACATAATTCACACCTTTTTGTGTGGATAATGTGGATAACTTTTGTATAACACACTTTTTTCCACATTTTTTGATATTTTGAATGTGGATAAGTTGAAAACTATTCTTTTCGTTCATTCGACTTTTTTTTACATTTTTACCTCAATTTGTGCACTTTGCATATTATCATTTTTTCGTGCATTTAAAACTGCAAAATACTTTTTCTTTTTTCATAAAACAAGTTATCTGTGAATTTCTTTTTCTACTTATAAAAGAAAGACATCACCTCATAAAAAAGTGATGTCTTCCTGTTTTCTCTTCTTATAAAACCCGGCGTATTGTGACGATCGGCGCATACTGCGCACTGCAGATTCCAATTCCATCTGTCTCATTCATCGCATTGACGATATTTCCATCTCCCATATAGAGACCAACATGCCCATCGTAAAGAACGATGTCACCCGGCAACGCCTCATCGTAACTTACCTCATAACCTACCCCGACCATATCCCATGTCGTTCTCGGAAGACTGATTCCGAAATTCGCATATACAGCCTGAACAAATCCGGAACAATCCGCCCCATTTGTCAGGCTCGTCCCACCCCACACATAGGGATTTCCGATAAACTGACATGCAAAGTCGATCACCGCCTGACCTCCGGTCGCATTTTCTGTATTCCCGACTCCGGAAGTCACTTTTCCTGCCAAAACTGCCTCGTTATCTATAGCTTCTGCAGAAGAGACTGTAACCGCCGCTGTTTCTTCCGCGATCCGTCTGCTCTCCTCTTCTCTTGTTTCTCCATAAGAATAATCTGTTGATATTTCTATATATTCTCCGCTTACCCAGCCATCCGTAGCTCCTGCTTTCACCGGATACCAGTTATCCACCGCATCTCCGGTCACTTCATACTGCTGACCGAATGTGACCTGTGTAAGAATTGCAGTATCCGTTCCCTGCCCGCTTCTCACATTCAATACCTGCGCGAGAACAGTCGCTTCCGGCTTTTCATATTCTTCCGCGCGTCTTTGCGCTTCATCTCCTGTATATAATGCTGAATCCGGAACATATCCGACTGCATTTCCCGATTGGATCTTTATCCAGCCGTCGCTGTACTCCAACACCGTTGCCGTCGAATCACTGTAAAGCTTTCCGGTCCAGTCACTTGTTTCATCCGGGGCACTTCTAATATAAGTAAAATCACTTGTATTAGAAAATGCCCTGTTCACATACTCACCCTGTTCTGTCGGTACCAGATACAAATCTATATTTTCTTTCACATTTACTTCATAACACTCTTCCAGTACCGATTCGATCCCTGCAATCGGCAAAGGTGAAGAAGTTCCATGTTCTTCCTCCGCTGCCTGAGCCGTCATTGCACTCCCCGGGATCATCACTGCCCCTACGATTGCGGGCAGAATCCAATTTTGCCTTTTGTGTGTAGTTCTCATATAAAACCTCCTGCCTTGTTCTGTCTTTATCTTTTGTAGGAAGTTCTAAATGTTACACATTTATTAAATTTTATTACGTTGTCATTATAACAACTCACTCACTCTATGTCAACCTGTTTAAAGCCTTTTTCATACATCACAGCTCGACATTTTCTATAATTATTTTTAACATTTCCTATCAAAAAGAAATGGTTATTAATTATTTTGTAACATTTTGAAAATTTTATTCTTCTGTCGAAAAAAATGTGTTTCTTCTATATTAAGATGTCAGCGGCAAAAGATCGCAAACTACGTTGCGTTTGCACATATGTGGTTTATGCCTCTATGACTCGCCACTGACGCTTGCGTCTGGGTACAAGGGGAAATACCCGCGGTTGAGGTCTGCGAGTCGAAAAGAGACTGAGATTTGCTCTTCATCGACCGTTTCTCCCCTTGTACTCCGACGCTATCTTAATGTAATAAAAATTCACTTAATAAAAATTTTTACTGAATTTTTGAAAAAAATAGGTTGACATTTCCCTCTTAATCATGTATATTTTAATTACAGTAATTGTTACTATTATTGTTTTAAAGGAGGATTCCCAATGGCTAATTTAAAATATAGCCGGCAAAGAGAATCCATCAAACATTTTCTAGCGACTACGAAAGAACATCCAACTGCCGACACAGTTTACATGCATGTGAAGGAGGAGTTCCCAAACATCAGTCTGGGAACAGTTTATAGAAACCTAAAGCTTCTGACCGACTTAGGCGAAGCGATCAAGATTACCGCCCCTGACGGCGGTGACCGGTTTGATGGATGCACTCAGCCGCACAATCATTTTTATTGCACAAAGTGCAAACGAATTCTGGATTTGGATCTGGATATGAAAAAGATTGAGATGATCAACCAGGCTGCCGCAGACAACTTCGACGGCATCATCCATTCCAGCAACACCATCTTTTTTGGTGAATGCAGTGACTGCATTAAGAAGTCATAACAATATATTTTATAAGAAAAGGAGATCAAAACTATGAAAAAATTTGTATGTACAGTATGTGGTTATGTTTACGAAGGAGAAGCAGCACCGGCAGAATGTCCACAGTGCCATGTTGGAGCTGATAAATTTAAAGAGATGACAGGAGACAGAGAGTGGGCTGCAGAGCACGTTGTAGGTGTTGCTCAGGGCGTTAGTGAAGACATCCTTGCTGACTTAAGAGCTAACTTCGAGGGAGAATGTTCCGAAGTTGGAATGTACCTTGCTATGGCTAGAGTTGCTCACAGAGAAGGTTATCCGGAAATCGGACTGTACTGGGAAAAAGCAGCTTACGAAGAAGCTGAACATGCTGCAAAATTCGCTGAACTGCTCGGTGAAGTTGTAACAGACAGCACAAAGAAAAACCTTGAAATGAGAGTAGAAGCTGAGAACGGCGCTACCGCTGGTAAATTTGACCTGGCTAAACGTGCGAAAGCTGCAAACCTTGACGCTATCCACGATACAGTTCACGAGATGGCTAGAGACGAAGCTCGTCACGGAAAAGCTTTCGAGGGACTTCTGAAGAGATACTTCGGCTAAGATTCAGCTGAATAAAGAGAGAGAAGACTGAGAATTGTATCTTGGTCTTCTCTCTTTTTATTTCTCACTGTTTCAATGCTCTATTTCGTACATTGCCACTTCATCTGTCTCTCTGTTTGTCGACACAATCACATCTTTTCCATCCCTCACAAAATGCCAGACATTTGCCGGACCGCAGTCATGATCAATAACATCGCTTTGATATGTTTGTTTTTCCTTATCATAAGAAAAGCAAAGTAAATCTCTGTTTCCTTTTCGATGTCCGATCACAAGCGCATTTTCACCGCACAAGGAACCACCATAAATCGCATGACAAAACTCTGCCGTTTTTTCATATGAGTAAATACATTCAAAATTTCCTGTCTCTTTCGCCCTTTTGTATATTTTGATCTGATCCCCATGAAATGGGGCGATTACCGCAAGCTCCTCTTCGCCATCCTCATCAAGATCTACGAGCACTGCATCACTTGCCGGTATCGTAAGTAATGTTTCGGTCTTCCATTCCCCTCCGGCTTTTTCCGGCGGTATAAAACGAAATATTCCGTTCTCTGACGAGATCACACTGGTATCATATCCATTTTCACGGACCCGATAATATCCATGATTCTTTAACATCTGATCTTTGATCACAAAAAGTTCCAAAGCATGTTCCTCTCCGGTTTCTCCCAAGTTTTCAGGTAATACCGCCCCATATACTTTTCCTGGAGATGACCAGTCATCCTTATATTCATGTCCCGATTTTAATGTACAGGCAATCAAATAATGAATACCGTTCCGCTCTATAATATCAAATCGGTGTACATGTGGCAGCGAAACCAGTGTTTCCACGCTCCACTGTTTCTCCTTTTCTTTTGGCGGTCTGACAAGAACGATCGATGCTTCTTTTGAATCATTTGGAGAATAGAAGCGGTGTGTCGCAAGAAATACACCATCGCTTCCCGGAACTTGAACCATACTCATAACGCCACCCGGCTGTTCCCATATTGTATCAACTTCATTTCCTTCTAAATCAAATAGAATACAGCGATCTGTTTTCTCCGCCGCCACAAGGAAAAAATCCTTTCCTTTATAATGAAGCGGTGCTATTGAATAACATTTTGTTAAATTTGAAATAATCTTTTTGTTAATCTTCACACTTTTCCCCTCTCTTTCTACATACAAGAACGAAACGGAATATTTTGCGGCGCTTCAAAGCAGTCTTCAAACCCCCGTCTGTGATGATATGCTTTCTTATCCTTATCGGTTGGATATACATATTTTCCTCCAACTTCCCAGAAAAATGGATGAAACTTATAATTCAGTCGATCTTTTTTCATTTCGTACAACATTTTGATCTCGTCAACATCCGCCATAAAGTTGGTCCACACATCATAATGTACCGGTATCACAACTTCACACCGCAGTGCTTCCGCCATGCGAAGAATATCTACGGATGTCATTTTGTCCATAATTCCCGGAGGATTCTCACCATATGATCCAAGCGCAACATCAATGTCATAATCTTTTCCGTGTTTTGCATAATAAATGGAATAATGAGAATCTCCACTGTGATAAATATTTCCCCCCGGAGTTTTTATCAAATAATTTACAGCTTTATCGTCCATATCTGTCGGACAAATTCCGGTCAGTTCCTCTCTGTTCTCATCGGTACGGTCTGTTGTCACAAGGCAGGTCCGATCAAATGAATCCAGAACCACAATCTCGATATCTTTGATCTTAATCGTATCTCCCGGCTTCACAGTTATGCATCGCTCTTCCGGAACCCCCCACTTCATCCATGTTTCTACTGATTTTTTCGGACCAATAAATGGAACCGGAATTTTCTTTCCATCTTCATCAACTGTTGTCAATTCAGCTTTGATCACATGAGATGCATACTCTGCACTCATATGATCCTGATGATAGTGTGTCGCAAGAACCGCATCCACTTTTTGAATTGCAAACGGATCAAGTACAAACGGAACTGCCCGAAGATTCGGCTGCATCATCCGTGCACCGCTCATATTTGCCATTTGATGACCAACTGCCATCTTTCCATTTCCATGAGTACGCTTTCCATTCCCACACCAAAGATCAATACTGATATTACAATCTTCCGGTGTCTTGACCCAGATTCCGGTACAGCCAAGCCACCACATCGCAACAGTTCCCGGTTTTACATCTTCCATTTCGATTTCTTCGTTTAGCCACGTTCCCCATTCCGGAAATGTATTCAATATCCAATTTTCTCTTGTAATCTCCTCAATTCTACTCATAATTCTGCCTCCTTCTTTTCATATGACTCATAAAATGCTTCATAGTAATTTCTCAATTTATTTGTGTTTTGATATAAAATTTCTGTATCCGGATCTGGTTCATAACAAAGATCCTCTCCATTCTCAGCGTAACGTTCATATCCCTCCTGATAATTATCCACATTTCCCAACGTTTTTTGTGCAGAAATCCACGCACCTAGCCCGGTTGCTTCCATTTCTTTTGGTTTTTTCACCTCTTTTTGAAACATATCCGAAAGGATCTGGCAATAAACCGGATTTCCTGTCATTCCACCCGCAGCCAGAATACTTTTTTGATTTCCGCCAACCACACGCTCTACTTCTTTCACACATTCCGAAAGTTCTGCTGCAATTCCCTCTAAGAGTGCACGTACCAAATCTCCCTTATTGTTCTCAAATCCAATTCCCATAAATCCTGCCCGTACACTTGGATTCCAACGTGGTGTCCCTTTTCCTGAAAATGATGTAGACGCAATTACGCCATTCGCTCCCGGACAGGATTCTTCACACACTTTTGAAAATTCTTTAAAATCTCCCTTTGACTCCGGGAAAAACTGTTCATTCATCCACGCCGCTGCTTTTCCTGCGCTCAATACTGCGCCCTCCACAATCCATTTTCCGGGTATTGCTGAAACATTACAATTTACACTCATCTTTTTATCCAAAACCGGAACATCTGATAATCCGATCACATATGCCCCCGTTCCTGAATTCACTTCCATATCCCCATGTTCCAGACATCCAAGACCAAGCGCTGCACACTGCTGATCCCCTCCGGCTGAAATTACCGGGATCGATGTTCTTTGTTTCAAACACTTGGAAACTTCATCTATCGTATTTCCAACAATCCCACCAACTGGTATCAACGAACACAACTTTTCTTTTTTTACACCAAATATTAAAAGAAGTTCCTCTGACCATTCCAACTTTTTAATGTCAAAAAGTGATGTCCTGCTGGCTATGGAATGATCCGTTGCAAATTGGTGGGTAAGCTGATAAATCACATATTCCTGAAATCCGATCAACTTATACGCTCTTTGATATACCTCCGGTTTATTTTTTTTGAGCCAGACCATTTTTGGCGCAGAAAACACCGGCGATAATTTCATTCCCGTAATCTGATAGATTTTTTTCCATTCGTTCTTATATTCTAAGCAAATCTCCGCCGCACGCCGGTCTTGCCATGAAATTGCCTCCGTCATTGCACTTCCGTACTCATCTACCGGAATAACAGAAGAACGCTGCCCCGTCACCGAAATCACTTCGGCTTCCATTTGATTCTGCCCCAGCCATTCTCCTGCAGCTTTTAACATTTCCCATATTTTTCCCATAACCTCTTCCGGCTTTTGAATAGCCGTACTTTCATTCAGAACATACAGCGGATAATTTTTCTGAAATTTTGTACAAATCACTCCTTTCCGGTCAATAACAAGAAGTCTTGCACTTGATGTTCCGATATCGATCACGAGAGTTGCACACCTTTTTTCGTTTTGCTCCATATCTCTCTCATCCTTTCACAGAACCGGAAAGCATCCCCGCCTGTACTTTTTCATGGAACATCAAATAGATAATCGTCAAAGGAAGTACCGCCAAAACGATCGATGCAAAAATCGGTCCCATTCGTACGGAAAAATCACCTTTAAAATACATCAGGCTTCTGGATACCGGGTACTTATCCGGCGTTGACAACAGAATAACCGAAAAGATCAATTCACTGTATGCATATACAAAAGAAATGATAGATACTGTTGCAATGATCGGTTTGGAAATCGGTAAAATGATCTTAAAAAGAATCTGCGTCATACCGCATCCATCGATCACGGCAGCTTCATCCAATTCACGGCTGATTCCTCTGATATATCCCGTCATCAAAAAAATAGCCTGTGGAAGTTGAAATGTCGTATATACAAGAACAAGCATCCAATATTTATCATATCCACCTAAATTTGCCGCAATCCTTGAAATTGGGATTACCGTCGTATGGATTGGAATCATAACGCCCAGCATAAACAACATAAAACATGGTGTCAAAAATTTGTACTTCATCCTTGCAAAAATATAGGAAGCCAACATTCCCACAATAACAACTAAAAGCGTTGTAGAAATAGCAAGCAACAATGAATTTCCTATTGCCCGCAGCATATTTGCCGATAAAAGAGCATCTTTGTAATTCGCAAACTCCCACTTTTCCGGAAATGCAAACATATTCCCATAAATTCCATTGTTGTCTTTAAATGAACAAAGCACGGTTACAAGCAGAGGATAAAGCGTTACGATCGCCCAAAACCATGCAAATATACGAAATATAACATCTGATATTTTTAATTTTTTCATGGTATTTTCCTCCTTAATCTTCTGATTTCATCGCTTTATTCAAACCAATACTCAAAACCATTCCGAGCACCAGGATCACAACCCCGATCGCATTTCCCCGTCCGAAATTCTTAGAACTAAACGCTTCCGTATACAATAATGTAGCAGGAACTTCCGATGTGTGATTCGGTCCGCCGCCTGTCATTGCAAACATCAGATCAAACGTCTTCAAACATCCGCAGATACAAAGAACAGAAAATACTTTAAATGATTCTTTCATCAACGGAAGCGTAATATAGATTAATGTTTTAAACTTGCTTGCTCCGTCGATTTTTGCTGATTCATACACATCCTGCGGAATCGAAACAAGACCCGCTGCAAAAATCAGCATATTAAATCCGGCAAAAATCCATTCATTGACAAGAACAACCGAAACAACATTTAATGTTGGCGTTCCCAGCCAGTTCATTGCCCATTCACTAAGTCCAACCTTTTCCAAAAGAGAATTGACCAATCCCCAATCCGGCTGAAGCATATAAACCCATATCAAACCAACTGCTGTTACCGGAAGCATGACCGGAAGATAATAAGATACTTTAAAAAATTTCACTCCACGGATACTTGATGTAATAATTTTTGCCAGCAAAAACGCAAGCGGCATCAAAATTAAAAATCCTCCGATCATAAAGAACAAGGCGTTTCGCATCGACAGCCAGAAATTTGGCGACTGAAATACTGCCTTATAGTTTTCCAATCCGATAAAAATCGGTTTGGCACTTGCGATTCCCGTCCACTTATAAAAGGAAAGTTTTACCGCCTCAAAAACGGGATAAAGCAAAAATACAAATAACAAGCTGAGGGCCGGCAAGATAAATGCAATCGACCAGACAAGATTCTTCCTCTTCTTTACCATGATCTTCTCTCCTTTCAGGATTCTTCTTTTAACTCAATTTCCAGCACCGTATCAATTTCATTTTCCAACAGAAATGTTCCCTGAATCGGTTCTTGAAAATTAATGAATGTATACTCTGGAAATAGCTCCGTCACCCACGGTCTGACGATCAATACCTCAGATCCATCTGATACTCTTCTGATTTTTTTTATTTTTTCTGTCGGTATATTCAAGGCGATCGGTCCTATTTCCTGTTGAAGTAAATGCGCATATACATAATTTCCGTTTCTTGTATAATATCCCCAATCTGGTTTTCCAAGCCCTGCTTTTCCGCAATTCCAGATAGATTTTCCATAATCTTCAAACCATTCCGCCATATCACTCAACACTTTCATTGCCGGTTTCGGAAATTTTCCACGCGCATTCGGTCCGATATTAACAAGAAGATTGCCTCCTTTACTGACACATTCCACTAATTTACGGATCAGACATTTCGCATCTTTATAATTATACGGATTCGGAGTATAGCACCAACTATTATTCATCGTGCAGCAAGCTTCCCACGGAAGATCATTCCCCATATCATCCAGAATCCCCTCCGGTGGAATAATCTGTTCCGGCGCCACAAAATCACCGGCATATACCGTAGGATTTGCAGTGCTGATACTGCCTTTTGCCGAAGCATTACATTCCAATCGGTTGTTTATGACTATATCCGGCTGAAGACTTCGGATCATAGAAACCAGTTCTGTTGCTTTCCATTTTTCTCCCCGCATTTCTCCATAGGAATTATCAAACCATAAGATATCTATTTTCCCGTAATTCGTGCACAGTTCACGGATCTGATTATGCATATATTCCAGATACCGGTTAAAATCATATTGATAATCTTTATACGCTTCATTATCCCTCATTGGATGATACAGATCTCCATAATGATGATAATCCGGATGATGCCAGTCAAACAACGAGTAATAAAATCCCACACCAAGTCCCTCTGCCCGAAAAGCTTCCGCGAACTCTCTTGCAAGATCACGCCCGCATTTTGTATTTGTTGATTTATAATCCGTGTATGCTGAATCAAACAGACAAAATCCTTCATGGTGTTTGACTGTCAAAACCGCATACCGCATCCCTGCTTCTCTAGCCATCTTCGCCCATTCTCTCGGATTAAAATCAACCGGATTAAATTCCTCAAAATATTGTTCGTATTCTTCTATCGATAAACGTTCATAGGAGCGCTTCCACTCCGTCACACCATTGATGCAATATAGCCCCCAATGAATAAACAAACCAAATCTGGCGTCCATCATCCATTTTACATGTTGAAATCTCTTATCCATTCTTCCTCTCCTTACAGTTTTTCCTTACGATCGGAGCAAAATGGCATTCCGCCCCTTGTACACCGACACTATCCTCTTTTTTGTAAAAAACAGGAGCTGCTGCGAAACCTGTCTGGTATTGTTGCAACAGCTCCCCTCTCTGCTAATTTTATATACTCTTGCGTGCTTTACTTTACTTCTTCTTGTGAAACGATTTCTTCTCCGCAACTCTCCGGTGTTCCATCAAGGAATAATCCCTGCAGCGCGGTTCTTACTGTATTTAACATATGTGTTTCCGGATCGATTTCCTGCATATCACCGTGAAATTCTTCTGCTTCATCTACAATCCCTTTGATTTTTACGGTCATATCGTCAATCTCTGTTTCCGGATCTGACTCAAATTTCACCGGATAAATACCGCCATTGCTTGCCTTTTCCAATCCGGCATAATAGTCTTTCGATGTCAGATATTTTACAACTTCAACTGCGGCGTCATTCACTGCTTCATCTCCGCTGTCCGTGATGGAAAATCCCTGTCCGGATCCGCCCTGTACACAAGCTTTATATTCTTCTTTCTCTGCAAAATACGGAAATGCAGTTACATCTACTTTTCCATCTACCTCTGTTCCGGTAATCTCACCTACAAACCATGCTCCATCATAGCGAAAAGCACTTTCACCGGAAAGAAACGCTGCTTTCTCACCATTATTGTCTACACTAAGTGGATTACTTCCAAAATACCCCTTCTCGTTCCATTCCTGAATCTTTGCATACATCTCCAGCATTTCTTCTGAATCATAATTTATTTCTCTGCTTGCCAGCTTATCAGCAATGTCTCCGCCGTATGCTTTATAACAAAGATTATTCAATAAATGTCCCGCCCGGAAATTACTGCTTTCTCCTAACTGGAATGGCGTAATTCCTGCTGCAACTAATTTATCACAGGCAGCTTCCAGTTCCTCGATTGTTTTAGGCTCTTCAATTCCATTTGCACTCAGAATATCCGTATTGTAATATAACAAAATCTGATACAACATTACCGGAACGCCATAAGTTGCCTCTCCATCCTGCCAGTTATCAAACAATGGAAGAAATGAATCACGCCACTCCGGATCTTCCTCAAAATATGGTTCCAAATCTAACAGGACACCACCGTCTATGTAGTCCTTAATGCTTGTTCCACCATAGTTGATAAAAACACTAGGCTGTGTTCCTGCACCAAACTGAGAACTCAACTTATCAAAGTATTGCTGTTCGTCCGTTACATTGTCCGCTACAATTGTAATTCCATTATCAAGTTCATTAAATTCTTCTATCTTCTGATTAAAATACTTAGACAATGTTTCCTCTCCGCCCCAACGTGACGTTAAGCGAATCTCAATATCTTCGCCTTTTGATCCATCACCTTTTTCCGATCCATTGTCAGAACTCCCGCCACAAGCTGTGAGTGAAAATATCATTGCAGCTCCCAGCGTACAGGCAATCCCTTTTTTCAATGCTTTTTTCATTGTTTCCTCCTTTTCTCTGTTCAAAACAGTCTTTACGAATCTATAATTGTTCTTTTGTTGTTTTAATTGTATCTTTTTACTAATGTTTCGTCAATTGTCATCAGTTACGAATTATTATTTCCAGAGATATTCTAATTTTATTGTTTTTTCACAATTTATTGTTCTTAACCCATTTTTTAAGAACTTTTTATTTACTTTTATTATTTTTGCACAAAAAACAGTTGGAAAATTTATGCATTTTTTTGTTTTCCTTTTATATATTTCCATGTATACTTATAGCTGAAGACATCTTTGCAAACATTCATAAAACTCTACAAAAGTACATTTATTTGAACAGGAGAGGACTCATGAAACAAAGCAAAAAGCAAATTGAAGAAAGACGGCGCAATCTGATCACTTTATTGCAGGAACATTCCAGTTGTCGTGTTTCTTTTCTCTCGGATATACTGCAAGTATCTGAACTGACTATACGCCGTGACCTTGAAGAATTAGAAAAAGAACATGTAATCGAACGTTTCCACGGCGGAGCTCGTCTGATCCAAATTGGAAATGAACAACCTGCCGATGCAAAAAAACTGGATTACTCCGTTGAAAAAGATTTGATCGGCAAAGCTGCTGCCGACCTTGTTCCCAACAACTCTACCATTTTCCTTGGTTCAGGTACCACTACATTGAGCATTATCAAACATTTAGGAAACAAACGTGTTACGATTGTTACCAATAACGCGCTCGCTCCAACCTGCACTGAAAATGAACATATCACGTTAATTTTATGTGGTGGAGAATGTCGGTTAAAAGCAAAATCGCTCATCGGTCCTTATACGGAACATGTCATCAATTCCATTTTTGTAGACATGGCATTTCTGGGTGCCAATGGAATTGACGCTGTAAACGGAGTCACCACAAATATTTATCAGGAAGCGAAAATATATGAAAATATCGCCCGCAATTGTACCGGAAAAATTGTTCTTGTTGCCACCGGAAACAAGCTTGGCAAAACATACACATTCAAAAGTCTGGATTTAAATGCAATCGATCTGTTGATTACAGATTCAACTGCCGACCGAAATCCTCTTTCAGATTTGAAAGCGGAGGGAATGCAGGTATGTTTTGCAGATTCACTTTCTTCTCTTTAAAAAAATAACGTTCTGCCGGATCATCACTTTTCCTGCAGAACGTTGTTTTTTTTATTTTCCCCTCTCCACTTTTCAATCAATTCCGTCTTCTTTTTCCGATTCAGCTGTTTGATCGCATACTCCCTTTTCATCGCCTCTTCTTTTGTCTCGAACATCTCATAATACATAAGCATCACCGGTCTTCGCGCTTTTGTGTACTTTGCGCCCTTTCCGGTGTTATGAGCGTCAAGCCGCTTCTCAAGATCGTTGGTCCAGCCTGTATAATAAGTTCCGTCACTGCACTGTAAAATATATGTATAATTCATTTCTCATTATCCTCTGTCATCTTTCCGTTTCTTTTGGCATCACCGGTCAGAAATATGAAAATCCACGCGTTTTCTCTTTTCTTCGGAATTTCACATTTCTGACCTTGTGCCGGGTTCATCTGCTCTGATCCGTATGATCTTACACACGTTACGGCATTTTACCCCTCCATAAAATCCATTGGATTTACCGGAGCTCCATCTTTCTGTACTTCAAAATACAGATTTGCTCCCTCTGTTGCAAAATATTTCGTAGGCTCGCTCAGATAACCGATCGTCTCCCCTGTATTGACATAGGAACCCACTTCCAGCGGCACTTCTTTCAACTGACCGTAGATCGCGCTATAACCGTTTCCCATATCCAGAGTCACCGTGAGACCGGTCTGTGCATTCTGCTCGATGTTCGTCACAACACCCGGTGCCGACGCGCCGATCATCTCTCCCACTTCACCGCCTACGATCAGAGCCGGATTGTATTTATACTGTTCCAATGTTGCAAAATAAACAGTCTTGTCCATACTGTAATTGATTAGAACCGCTCCGCTCGCCGGCCATTCAAGGATACTCTCCTCACTGAACCACACATCGGCTGCCGCCCCCGCTGTTTCTGCGCTGCCATCTTCCAACGGAAGCGCATCGTTTGCAGCTTGTCCTGCATCTTCCGCAGCGTCTTCCTCCGCTGTCTCTGCATCTTCCGTTCCCTCTGCTTCCGGCAAAACGATCTCATTCGTCGCGGTCTCTTCGCTGTTCTCTTTTGTCTCCTCGTCAGCCGCCGTCTCTGCTTTGGCAAGTTCCTGCTCCATCCGGTTTTGATAATTCCGAAATGTAAATGCACCTACCATTGTGATCACTGCAACAAAACAGATGACCGTCGCAACTGCTGCGCCTTTCCCTTTTAAGAAAGACGGCTTTTCATTTTTATTCATATTCATCACCTCTGCCTGTATTTTTGCCAGAAATGAGGTGACTTATACTCTTTGCATGGTAACTTTTCTTCCGAAATATTATACCATATTTCTTTCCGCTTTTATCTCATTTTCATTTTTCGGATGCCTCTCCGGGATGAACCATTGTCTCCACATCCCCACCGTCCGCTAATTCTGTTCCCTCAAAGAAGAACTGCAGGATCTCTTCATACGTCTTCCCCTCTTTTGCCATCTCATTTGCAGTCCACTGACTCATTCCCAGTCCATGCCCGTTTCCCATTGTTGTGATTTTTAACCCCTCCTCCCCTTCCTGCAGGGAAAATGCGCTCGAAGAAAGAAACAATGCGTCCCGGAACTGATCTCCGGTACAGACGGTCTCGCCGATCCGCAATTCTGCCACATATCCTGCCGAATCGTAGGAAAGGATTTCAAAATCCGGAAATGTATAGGTTTTTCCTGCCTGTTCCTCTTCCACCGCAACAAGAAAAGGCTGACATTTTGTCTGTACTTCCTTATAAGGAAGTTCTAAAATCTGCATTTCGTCGTTTGCTTCCTTATCCAGCGGACATTCCCGCACAGCCAGATAGGGAAAGTTCTCCTCTCCGGTCACTTCCTGCGCGCTTCTCGTCATTCCGCTGCTCGACTGATGAAACGGCGTCCATGCATAATTCCCCTGATAAAACAAAACCTGATTTTCCGTTTCCTCCATCGCCCGTCTTAATTCTTTATAATATGTTTTATAATCTTCTCCGCCTTTCTGTTCTAATTCTTCCATACTTAAATACCGATCCGTCAAAATAAGATCTTCTCCGGCAATTTGTTTTCTATTCAGTTCTTCATACAATTTCGTCCGGATCAGCACTGCCTGCGCTTTGCAAAATTCCGTCTCTTTTTTCTCCGGAAGTTCCAGTGCAAGCACCCCGAGAAAATATTCCTGCCACGGAACAGCCCGTAATTCGTTCCCATTTTCCCCATCGATCTTCACATTGACATAACAGTCCCTATTCTCAGTCAGACTTCGTCTGTCCGCCCCATGGATCAATACGGTTGCCACATAGGGAAGCAAGATCAAAATCAAAAGAAACGCTCCCATCGAACGCATTTTTTGCTGTATTCTTCTTTGCCGCATCATTTCCTGTCTCATAAATAAGAATTCTGCTCCGCAGGATTCTCCGCCTGCGGCAGGGCTGTAAAACAGCCATATTCTACTCTGCCACAGTGCGATCCCACGAAGTGTCTTTATTCACAATAGGTCTCATTTTCCTATTGAATAAAAACAGCCCTCCATACCATACGATATGAAGAGCTGTCTTTGATTATTCTGCTTTATTTCCCTCCGAATTTTCTGACAGGTCGGGTAATTCGATCACCGGAGCATTCTCCTTTGCAGACTGCTCCGATACCGATGGCTTCACCGGCATACCGTTCAAAAGCCCTCGCTGCGGTACAAAACCACTTTCCTGCCGCGTCTCAGCGCTCGATTCAAATCGAGCTTCCTGTGCATTTTCTCCCTGCATGTTCTGCCCGGATCCGTCTCCGTTCATTCCCCCGAATCCGAATGTCATCCCCTCCGGTTCCATTCCCGGACGGAACGGTTTATTCCGCATCACAAAGAAACAGATCGGCTCATAAAGCGGGATCACCGCGGACAGTACACCATGAGCAATGGACATATTTTTTGAAGTAAATCTTTCCAAAATCTGATGATCCACCAACACTTGGAGCACCTTATAAATTCCGGAATATACGACCATCACTCCGATAAACAAAACGCCCACAACAAGCAGTGCGATAACAGATCCGACTCCCGGTCCGCTGTAACTGTTCATTACGGAGATCAAAGCTCCGATCCCGACTGCCCACAAAATAATATAAAATATAAAGAAAATTGCTCCGTGGATAAACGGCAGCGCCAGAAGCCAGATTCCCGGATTCTGGATTTTTTTGTCTTTCAATACGATCTCTCCGCCCAGTTCTCCCTGCAGATATGCGCGGGCAAACGGGACATAGGCAAGCCACGGATAATCCATTCCACGCCGTTTTGCGATCGTGTACATTCCGATCCCTTTTAAAATATAACCTGCCAGCGAAACAAGTCCCCATACAAGTAAAACGATCAGATAAATCAATAATATCGTTATGCCGACGGCGTCACCTCCTGACACGGTCGTTTCATAACTGTAACCATCATAGTATCCCATAGGCACCTCCTATTCCGGCTGTTTGGACGCAACCTCTACTTTTTCCAGTTTCCAGATATCCCTTACATATTCCTCGATCGTTCTGTCTGATGAGAACTTTCCGCAGCTTGCCGTGTTGAGCAGCGCCATTCTCGCCCATCTGTCTTTATCTCTGTATGCTTCCTCCACACGTCTCTGCGCATCTGCATAAGAACGGAAATCTTTCAGGATGAAATACATATCCGGGCGGTCTGTACACTGTGTATTCAAAAGAGAATTATACAGATTTTTGTACATATTGTGGTCGCCGTTCGCATAAGTGCCATCCATCAACTGATCGATCACCCGTTTCAGTTCCCAGTCATTGAAATAAATATCCGTCGGATTATAGCCGCCGTTATTCTCATAATTGATGACTTCTTCCGAGCTCATTCCGAAGATAAATGCGTTCTCCGCTCCGACTTCTTCCACGATCTCCACATTTGCTCCGTCCATTGTTCCGAGCGTCGGCGCTCCGTTCAGCATAAATTTCATGTTTCCGGTACCGGATGCCTCTTTCGACGCCGTGGAAATCTGTTCGCTGACATCTGCCGCCGCAAAAATCAGTTCCGCATTCGATACACGGTAGTCTTCGATAAATACGACTTTCAGTTTTCCGTTGATACTTCTGTCATTGTTGACTACGTCTGCAACGGAATTGATCAGCTTGATCGTCTCTTTTGCACGCAGATACCCTGCCGCAGCCTTTGCGCCGAAGATAAATGTTCTCGGATAGAAAGACAGTTCCGGATGCTCTTTGATCTGATTATACAGATACATCACATGCAGGATATTTAAAAACTGACGTTTATACTCATGCAGACGTTTTACCTGCACGTCAAAGATCGAACGTGGATCCACATCGATTCCGTTATGTTCTTTGATGTATTTTGCAAGCCGTACTTTATTCTGATATTTGATCTGCATAAATTCATCTCTTGATTTCGGATCGTCCGCCAGCGGTTTCAACTTGGACAGCTGCGACAGATCCGTGATCCATCCGTTGCCGATCTTCTCCGTCACCCAGTTTGCAAGAAGCGGATTTCCGTGTGCAAGGAATCGTCTCTGTGTGATACCATTTGTTTTATTGTTGAATTTCTCCGGCATCATCTCATAAAAATCTTTTAACTGTTCATGCTTTAAGATCTCTGTGTGGAGCGCTGCAACGCCGTTTACGGAAAATCCGGCGATGATCGCCATATTGGCCATACGCACCTGACCGTCCCAGAGGATCGCCATCTTGCGCACTTTTTCCTCATTGCCCGGATATTTCGCACGCACCTCATTTACAAAGCGGCGGTCGATTTCCTGTACGATCTGATAAATACGCGGAAGCAGTCTGGAGAACAGATCGATCGGCCATTTTTCCAGAGCTTCGGCCATAATCGTATGGTTGGTATATGCGCATGTCTTCGTCGTTACATCCCATGCTTCTTCCCATGTCAGTCCCTCTTCATCGATCAGAAGATGCATCAGTTCCGGAACTGCAACCGTCGGATGCGTATCGTTCATCTGGATCACAACTTTTTCATGCAGTTTGCGGATGTCTCCGTGATCTTTTTTATAACGCTCGATCAATGCCTGTAAACTTGCGGAAATGAAGAAGTACTGCTGTTTCAGACGCAGTTCTTTTCCCGCATAATGATTGTCGTTCGGATACAGTACCTCGACGATCATCTTCGCAAGGTTCTCCTGCTCAACCGCTTTGTGATAATCACCTCTGTCAAAGGAATCCAGCTGGAAGTCTGTGATCGCTTTCGCATCCCAGATACGCAGTGTGTTCACAACATGATTTCCATATCCTACGATCGGCATATCATAAGGGATCGCAAGTACGGACTCAAAATCTTCCTGGATAAATCTGTCTCTTCCGGTCTCCGGATCTCTTTCAAACCGTACTTTTCCGCCGAAACGCACTTCTTTTGTATACTCGTCTCTGCGCAGTTCAAACGGATTGCCGTCTTTAAGCCAGTTATCCGGTGTTTCCACCTGATAACCGTCTTTGATCTTCTGCTTGAACATGCCGTAGCGATACCGGATTCCGCATCCATACGCCGGATAGTTCAGTGTTGCCAGTGAATCCAGAAAGCATGCCGCCAGTCTTCCGAGACCGCCGTTTCCAAGAGCCGCATCCGGCTCCTGGTCTTCGATCACATTCAGATCCAGTCCCAATTCTTCCAGGGCTTCTTTTACACCGTCATAAACTGTCAGGTTGATCAGGTTATTTCCAAGCGCACGCCCCATCAGAAACTCCATGGACATATAATAAACGGTCTTCGCATCACTTTTCTTGTAAGCTTCCTGTGTTGCCAGCCAATCGTCGATAATCGCCTCTTTTACCGCGTAAGAAACGGCCTGAAACAACTGCTGCTGTGTCGCCTCGTCGATCGTCCGGCGGTACAAAGTCTTCACATTTTCTTTGACCATCTCTTTGAATGTTTCTTTATCAAATTCTTTTCTAAGCTGAATATCGCTCTTTTCTGCCATACTGCTATCTCTCCTCTTTTTGAACGCCAAGATTTACGGCTTCGCCATTGATCTTCCACTCTTTTACATATCCCGCCGGCTGCGCTTTTGTCACTGCAACTGCCAGAACTTCGTTTCCGATCTCTTCTCCGTGCTTTTCAAAAACAGACTCTGCTTTTTCACTGCCCTCATAAGTTACCGTGATCTTATCCATCACTTCAAATCCTGCTTCTTTACGCATTGTCTGGATCTTGCTGACGATCTCACGCACAAATCCCTCTTCCAGAAGTTCTTCTGTCAGATTAGTATCCAGAACTACGGTGATTCCGTTGTCATTTTCAGAAACGTAACCCGGGATCTGTGCGGTATCGATCAGAAGATCTTCTTTAAATAATGTGATCTCCTGTCCGTTTACATCCAGTTTCAGGGAACCGGTCTCATTGATTTCATCCATTGCCGCATTTCCGTCCAGCTGTTCCAATCCCTGACGGATTCCGCCCAGCATTTTTCCGTATTTCGGTCCAACCGTCTTAAGCTGTGGTTTGAAGCTGTAAGAAGTAAAGTCGCGCACATCTTCTGTAAATTTCACATTCTTCACATTCAGCTCATCCGCAACGATCTCCTGATAGAACTCCGGCAGCTCGAATCCTGCTTTTACAAACATCTGACCGATCGGCTGACGGTTCTTGATATTTGATGTATTACGGCATGCACGTCCCATCACAACCAGTTTCAATACATGATCCATGTTCGCTTCCAGTTCCGCATCGATGAACTCTTCCTTGACTGTCGGGAAGTCACACAGATGGATACTTTCCGGTGCGGATGCGTCAATGCTTCCGACCAGATTCTGATAGATCTGCTCTGTCATGAACGGGATCATCGGAGCTGCCACTTTCGATACGGTCACAAGCGCTGTGTACAATGTCATATATGCATTGATCTTATCCTGTTCCATTCCTTTTGCCCAGAAACGTTCACGGCTTCTTCTGACATACCAGTTACTCATATCATCCACAAATTCCTGCAGCGCTCTTGCACTTTCCGGAATCCGGTAATTTGCCAGATGATCGTCTACTGTTTTGATCAGTGTATTCAGTTTGGACAGAAGCCATTTATCCATAACACTGAGTTTATCATATTCCAATGTATATTTTGTCGCATCGAACTCATCGATATTGGCATACAACACGAAGAATGCATACGTATTCCACAGAGTTCCCATGAATTTACGCTGTCCCTCTGTCACCGCTTTGCCGTGGAAACGGTTCGGCAGCCACGGCGCGCTGTTTACGTAGAAATACCAGCGGATCGCGTCAGCTCCGTAAGTCTGCAGCGCGTCAAACGGATCGACGGCATTTCCTTTGGACTTACTCATCTTCTGTCCGTTTTCATCCTGTACATGTCCGAGAACGATTACATTCTCGTAAGGCGCTTTGTTAAACAGCAATGTGGAGATCGCGAGCAGGGAATAGAACCATCCTCTCGTCTGATCCACCGCCTCGGAGATAAATTTCGCCGGGAACTGCTGTTCAAACAGGTCTTTATTTTCAAATGGATAGTGATGCTGTGCAAACGGCATGGAACCGCTGTCGAACCAGCAGTCGATCACTTCCGGTACGCGATGCATCGGTTTTCCGCATTTCGGACAGCGGATCGTCACTTCATCGATATACGGGCGGTGAAGTTCGATATCATCCGGACAGTTATCGGACATCGATTTCAGTTCCTCAATACTTCCGATCGAATGCATATGTCCGCACTCACATTCCCAGATATTGAGTGGTGTTCCCCAGTAACGGTTACGGCTGATTCCCCAATCCTGCACGTTTTCCAGCCAGTCGCCGAAACGGCCTTTTCCGATACTTTCCGGAATCCAGTTGATCGTATTGTTATTGGCGATCAGATCGTCTTTCACTTCTGTCATCTTGATAAACCAGGATTCGCGCGCATAATAGATCAGCGGTGTGTCACATCTCCAGCAGTGCGGATAACTATGTTCGAACTTCGGAGCATCAAACAACTGTCCTCTTGATTCCAGATCTTTCAATACTTCCGGATCCGCTTTCTTTACAAATAATCCTGCAAACGGAGTGGATTCTGCCATATTTCCTTTTTCATCGACAAGCTGTACGAACGGAAGATCATATTTTCTTCCTACATTTGCGTCGTCCTCACCAAATGCCGGCGCGATATGAACAACTCCGGTACCGTCTGTCAACGTAACATACTCGTCGCATACAACGTAAAATGCTTTTTTCTTCTGTTTTTCTGCAAGATCTGCCGCGCACTGATACAGTGGTTCGTACTCTTTGCCCTCCAGATCTGTTCCTTTGTACGTCTCCAGAACTTCGTATGCGCTCTTTTCTTCTCCGTCAGCAAGTTTGCCGAGAACGGTATCCAGAAGCGCACATGCCATATAATAAGTATAGCCGTCGGCAGCTTTCACCTTTGCATAATCTTCTTTCGGATTTACACAAAGCGCAAGGTTGGACGGAAGTGTCCATGGCGTTGTTGTCCATGCCAGAATATACGCGTCTTCGTCTTTTACTTTAAATCTGACGATCGCGGAACGTTCTTTTACGTCTTTGTATCCCTGTGCCACTTCCTGCGCGGAAAGCGGAGTTCCGCAGCGCGGGCAGTACGGTACGATCTTAAAGCCTTTGTAGAGCAGACCTTTGTCCCAGATCTGTTTTAATGCCCACCATTCGGACTCGATAAAGTTGTTGTCGTATGTGACATACGGATTATCCATATCAGCCCAGAAACCTACGGTACTTGAGAAATCTTCCCACATTCCTTTGTATTTCCAGACGCTTTCTTTACATTTGTCAATAAACGGCTCCAGACCATATTCTTCAATCTGATCTTTTCCGTCAAGACCGAGCAGCTTTTCCACTTCCAGCTCTACCGGAAGACCGTGGGTATCCCATCCTGCCTTTCTCGGAACCTGATATCCTTTCATTGTGCGGTAACGCGGGATCATATCTTTGATCACTCGGGTCAGCACATGACCGATATGCGGTTTTCCATTTGCAGTCGGAGGTCCGTCATAAAATGTATACATCGGATTGCCCTCCCGCTCTTTCATGCTCTTCTGGAAGATATCATGATCCGCCCAGAATTTTTCTACTTCTTTTTCACGCTCTACAAAATTCATGTCAGTAGATACTTTCTTGTACATGTCTTTTCATCCTTTCTTCTTGATTCCTTTTTTAACGCATTTGTTGATTCATTTGTGTTTCATTCATTGAAACAATCATGAGATTTTGCAAAAAGTGTATTTTTCTCTCCGAAACATGCTTCGGAAAAAACAAAAGACTTCCGTCCTGTAAACAGGACGAAAGTCTGAAACTTCGCTTATTACCACCTTTTACAACATACTCCGGCTTTCCGCCGTTTATATGCGTTCCGGTAACGGTGGAACTCCGTCGGCTCCTACTCCTTTTGTTTCGCCAGCCGCGACTCAGAAGTGATCTTCAGAAATACCTTACTCATACCGGACTCCCACCCTCTCCGGCTCGCTGGGACTTTCGATAAAACTTACTGTCTTCATCATAGTCTTTTTCAATCATTATCAGAAAATATTATACGAAACTTGCCATTATTAGTCAAGAGGTGAATCTGCTCTTTTCCCTATACAGCCCCACACACTTTGCTCACAAACATCCTATTCATTCAAATCGATCATTTTTCCAATTCTTCAATGATCTTCGTTACAGTTTCTTCCGACTCTCCGGTCGCCTTTATAATATCTTCGATCGGCATATTCATCTCCAGAAGATTGGAAATGACCGTTTTTGCCATTTGGGTCTGCCCTTCTTTCATTCCTTCTTTTATTCCCTCTTCCATTCCCTCTGATCTGGCTTTCCCTCTCTCCACCTCAAACTCTTCTTCCATTAATTCGCGCAACGCCTCGCACATCTTTTTATCCTCCCTGTTAAATTGTTGTGTATTTGCCCGCACAATCACATCCATCATCGATTGATACAATATATTTTTTTCATGTTTTCGATACTCGTCGATCAATTTACTCGTCATCTGACGTTCATGTAAATTATTGGTCAGACTCCGCAGCCACAGATTTTCTGACGGATCTAATTGGCTTGTAACTAAAATCTGGATCAGGATCTGATCGCCATATACATAGTAAATTCCTTTTTCTACTTTGTGTATTTGATATTTCCTAATCTCTCTTAAGTGCCGAATCAGTTTTCTTGGATAATTCGTGCTCACGAAAGTGATCGTCAGATCCTCGATTGAAATCGAATCCACATTTGATACATCTGATTTGTAAAAGCACGCATATCCGTACACTTTATAAAAATCATCCACACTCAGGTAATCCGTCGGACTTTTGTACTCGACCACATTGTACGTTCGAAAAATGCGACCGATATTTTTCCGGATCCGTCTTTCTTTTTCCTTTTTGATCAAAACATCGATCGCCATCGGTTTTGTTCCCAATTGATGTTCCGCTTCAAATGAAAAATACTCCGCCTCATCTCCCAACTCAATCTGTATTCCTGCAAAGAATGCCGGATGCCATTGAATCGTCTGTTCCTTTTGCTCCATTTAGAACCTCCTTTTTCTGTTGTATCAGGAGATTCCCTTTTTTTCGGAAACTCCTGCTTAATAAGTGAATAAAAGCATGAATTTTCCGAAAAACCAGAAGTGGGTTTAGATGCGCAGTCACCAGAATTGAAACTGCGTATAGAAGCTATGACTTTCGTATTGCAAATCTTTACTTATTTGGAATATTTCATCATATCGTCAAGAAAATAATGCTTTGTATCAGTATACCATCTTCCTTTCCCAAATAAAAGAAGAAGAACAAATTTCATCATTCTTCCTAATTTGTGAATGAACTTTGAAATCTGTTCTTCTCTTTACGAATTTCATCTGCTTATTTTTTCCGTCTCCGGCGTCTCTGTTTTCTCCTCTTATTCCGCTGATACCGGACATATACGATCCAACCTCCGACTGCGGTCGCAAGCACAGCAGCCGCAGATGCCCCGATCAGCACCATTTTTTTCACCGGACGTTTCTCTTTCGCTTGTTCCCCTGTCACAGCCGTAATATTTTTATTTTCGCTGTCAGAAACCTGTACGTCTTTCTCTTTCTGAAAATATGCATCACTCAGCAGAACTTCCGTACTTCCGACATTCTGCCCCTGTATCGTAAAAACCGCTGTTCCTTTCTTTCCCTTTACCTCGGTGATCTCACATTTGACCTGCGAAGTATCTGCTCCATTCGGCAGCACGATATATGCATCCTCATTTGTATACTTTGCGATTTCTTCCGGCTGTTCCAGTTTTGTAATCGGGACTTTGGAAAAATTCTGAAATACATAATCCATCATTGCTCTTGTATCGGTATATGCATCCACGCCGTAATCATAAAGGATCACTGCCGCCAGTTCCATTTCTCCATTATCTGCCATCGTCACAAGCGTTGTCATCGCCTGATCTGTGTATCCGGTTTTCCCTCCGGTACAATATTCGTAATAGTACGTATTTTCCGGCCAGAGCATCTTATGATTCTGCTGGAATACACGTTCTTCCTGTGTCAGATTCGTCACTCCGATCCGATATTCCAATGTATCCATAATCTTCCGAAACTGTTCTTTTTGATAAACTTCCGAAGCGATCAGCGCCATATCATGTGCGGTTGTATAATGCTGTTCGTCGTGCAGTCCATTCGGGTTCACCCAGTTTGAACCGGTACACCCAAGCTCTTTCGCCCGTTCATTCATCCTTGCAATAAACGTACTGTAATCCCCGTTCATCCGGTTGATCCCGGTACTTTCTGCCACAGCATAAGATACTTCGTTGGCCGAAGCAAGCAGAACCGCATACAGCGCGTCTTCCATACTGATTTCTTCTCCCGGTTTCATCCCGATATGCGCATCATCCCAGTTTAAAATGTCCACACTGTCCTGTGAAAATGTTACTTTATCTGTAAGTTCCGCATTCTCCAATGCAACAAGTGTTGTCAAAAGTTTCGTAATACTTGCCGGATAATGCTGTTCATCCGGTTTCTTTGCATAGAGGATCGCACCGCTTTTCATATCCATGACCACGGCCGAATGTGCATACACTGCCGGTCCCTGCGGCCACCCTGGCAGAAGATTTGTATCTGCCTGGCTTTCGAGAGACGCCTGTTTCTCCGCTTCCAGCTTTGCCCGTTCTTCCTCTGCGATCTGTTCCGGAGTTTTCTCTTCTTCTGGTGTTGTTCCGGCTTGCTCTCCCTCCGCAGATGCCGCCGATTCCGCCCCATTTTCCACCGGAGTTGTATTTTCTATCGTCGTCTCATCCGCTGACACCGTCATCCCGGGCTGCAGCGCAGCGAGCAGAATGGCAAGTGCACACGGCAGGATCTGTTTTTTCCTCATATAGTATGCCTCCATTGCTTTTAGACTTTCCATTTCTACCCAATTTTATCCCATATCATAAGAATTGTAAAGAAAAGATTACAAGAGTATTTCGCAATATTTAAGAAATAATCTCTACAAATGTTTTGTAAAAATCATATAATTTTCCCTCTTCTTCCGCACATAATAAAAAACGGCTGATCACAGCACCTGTCCGATATTTTTTCCGGATATGCGACAAAATTTCTTCCAAATTGTTCGGATATCCTTTTACAACTTCTTCTTTCATCAGACACGCAACATAAGATCGGTTCTTCTTTTTCCAGATAACTTCCGAATCCGGAAATCTCGAAATCTGCTCTGACGGAATTGTCAATCCACGTTTTTCTTTTTGAATATTTTGAGACTCTTGCACGCGGGAATATAAATAAGGGTTTTCAATATATTGCCGGAGTTTTTCAATTTCAATTAAATCAAAAGAGACGATACACTCTGTATCAATATCCGTTTCCATGTACGGATGCTCCCGCAGCTCATTCAATTTCCGGATCGCATCGAGTCTGCTATGTAATTTTTCAATACGACTCTGTATCTGAAGCTGTTCTGCCTTTAACTCCTCTATCTTTTTGTAAAATAAAATTTCATGCTTTTCCGGTGCGGAATGTTCCAGCTCATTTATTTGTTTAAGAGGAATCCCAAGATTTTTATAAAAAATAATATCCGAAAGACTCATCAGATCCGCAACCGTATACTCTCTATAATTATTTTCACTGTTTTTCCCGGGTGTTAAGATTCCCGTCTCTTCCCAATACCGCAATGTAGACGCAGACAGATCAAAAATTCGGGAGATCTCTCCTATATGAAATCGTTTTTCCATACACATTCCTCTCACTAAGTTTTGCTTGATTATATCAAATCCGCTCTTGACCTTCAAGCAACTTAAAGGTTTAGAGTAAATCCGTAAAGGAGAAGTATTATGGAAAAGTTATTGATTTTTGATTCTGCCAAGGATGTGTGTTTTCAAAAGGTATTAAAATTTATCATCCCAACCTATTTAACCTCTTTATTCAACACTGTCTATACGATCGTAGATGGCATTTTTGTTTCATCCTATGTCGGAACAAATGCATTAGCCGCCATCAACATTGTATATCCGATCGTAAATATACTGACCGGCATCGCCCTCGCTTTCGCGACAGGAGGAAGCGCAATTACCGCTCTGCACATCGGCGGAAATAAAAAGAAAGAAGCCGATCAGACCTTTTCAGTTTGTATGGTCGCTTCTATCTTGTTGGAATGTCTTTTGTCTTGTTTCATCTGGCTTCATTTATCTGACTTACTAAAACTACCAGGTGCAACATCGCTGACGATAACCGACTGCAAAATTTATGCTTTCTGGTGGCTGATCGGCACTCCCGTCGTGATCGGCAAAGAACTGCTTACTTACTTTATTCGTGTAGACGGCGCCCCGACATACAGCTTTCTGACAGCGCTTTCCGGAGGAGTCCTGAATATTGTACTGGATTATGTTTTTGTAGGACGTTTAAAAATGGGGATTCTCGGCGCTGCTCTCGCAACAATCCTGGGACTCCTGCTATCATTTATCATGGGCGTTTATTATTTTATAAAATCTCCGAATACACTTCATTTTACATGGCATCCGCTCTCCGTAAAAACTGCATTTCGCTGTGCGGTAAATGGTTTATCGGAATTTGTAAATCAAATAGCAATTGCGATCACCACAATCGTCTTCAATCGGACTGCTATGATTTTTGCAGGAGAAGATGGAATTGCCGCAGTTTCTATCATCATGTATCTGCAGTTTTTATGTATAGGTGTCTATTTCGGATTTTCAATGGGAATCGCACCGCCCCATTGGTAATCTATGCGCTGACTTATTTCCTTGCGCCCACCGGCGTCTCCTTTTTTGCCGAAAAGAACAGTATCGTATATGAATTGGCAGTCACAGGAATGCGGATATACGGACTTGGATTTTTATTCTCCGGGATCAACATCTTTTCCTCGATCCGCATGATGGCTTATGGCAAAGGATATTTTTCCGGAATCATCACTTTTCTTCGCTCCTTTGCACTGCTTCTGCTTTTTTTGATCATGCTGCCTGTATTTTTCGGACTCAACAGAATTTGGCTTGCCGTACCGCTTGCGGAATTTTTCACTCTGTTTCTTTCCGTAGTCTCACTGATCGCTTTTCCTAAAAAAGACGCTCTTCTAATGTACCCTTGACGTCGGTATATTTTTTAAAAGAAAAGATTCCCGGTAAGATGATACACGATACTCCTATAATAACCGCCCACATCTTACCGGGAATCTTTTTACCTACTATTCTTTCATTTTCAATACCCGATAATTATCCGGATTTTCATAATCTTTTCCGATACCGTCATCCGTGTAAAGATTATAAGACGATCCCGGATATCCGATCAGCTTTAACGATTCTTCGTTCAATTCATCCACCGTCTTTGCCGGATCTCCGACCGGAATACATTTTCCTGTTCGGATAAACAACGGCACTTCATCCAATGCAACTTCCACAAAATGATCTCCCGCCCCCAGGATTTCTTCCGTGATCGTTCCATCGGAAAGAAACTTCACAAATTTCATTTCTTCCGGCAGATAAACCATACGACCTCTCGCGTTCTGTTCATAGACCGGCGCGATCATGATCTCATTGCCGAGCATCATCTGATCTTCGATCCGCACCGCCCTTTGATCCTCAGGATATGCAAATGCAAGCGGTTTAAAATAGAGATCATCCTGCAGCGCCGCTTTCATATATTCACTGTAAAGATACGGGATCAGACGGTAACGCACTTCGATCAACCCACGGAAATCTTCCGGATCCTCAAACTGCCAGCACTCCTGTCTCCGCGTACCTTTTGCCGCATGATTCCGCATCAGCGGAGTAAATACGCCAAGCGCCAGCCAGCGCATCAGAAGATCTTTTGTCGCATCTGCGCCAAAACCTCCAAGATCGGCTCCTGCATACAAAAATCCGCACATATTCAATGACGGCAGCATTTTCAAATTCAACAGAAGATGCGACCACCAGGATTTATTATCTCCGGTCCAGATTCCGCCATAGCGATGCATGCCGATATAAGAAGAACGTGAAAACATTAAAAAACGTTTGTTCGGTTCGATCCGCTCAAATGCCTCCCCCGCAGCTCTCGTCATATAATACCCATACAGATTATGCACTCTGTCATGGCGAACTTTGTTTCCATCCATGTTATGATAAAACCGTTTGTAATCTTCATGGCTGTTCGCCAGACTTCCAAGTTTTCCCATAAGTACCCATACCGGCAGATCGTTTGACTCATCTTCCATCAGATCGTGCAGCAGCGCTTTTGTCTCTTCCATGCTTTCCTCGGAATAAAAAATCGACGGTTCGTTCATATCGTTCCAAAATCCCTCGATCCCCTGATCTGTCAGAAAACGGTACTTATCTCCAAACCATCTTCTCGCCTCCTCATTCAGAAAATCCGGATAATGAACGGCTCCCGGCCATACGGCGCCTACAAAATTACTTCCGTCTTCTCGCTGACAGAAATAATTTCCTTGCACGCCCTCCTCGTAAATAGAATATCCGTCTTCGATCTTTACCCCTGCGTCGATGATCGGAATCAGACGGATATGATCTTTCTTCATCTCCTGCACAAATGCCGGAAAATCGGCAAATTCTTTTTCATTTAAGCTGAAGTCTTTAAAATCCTGCATGTAATCAATATCCATATAAATCATATCAAGCGGGATATGATGCTCCCGGTATCCTTTCAATACCTCACGGAAATCATCTTTTGTCTCATATCCCCACCGGCTCTGTCCGTAACCAAATGCAAATTTCGGCGGAATATAACTTCTTCCGATCAGTTTCCGGAACTGCTTCACAATATCATATGGGGAATCTCCCTCGATCACATAAAGATCCAGATCCGCATTTTCACAAGTGACACAAAGTGTATTCATCTTCGTGTAACCGATGTCAAATGTCATCGTAGACGGATAGTCAAAAAATAATCCAAAATTTTCTTTCCCTGCGATCACGATAAAATTATGCGCCGCATAAAGTGATCGTTTGTCCTCCGTATGTTCCGGATCATCGGCACAATCGCTGATATAACAATAACCGCGCTTATTGATCCCGCGATTCGCCTCGCCGAGCCCGTAAACAATATCGTCTGCATCCATCTGATATACAAATTCAAATCCATCATTCAAAGAAACCGTACCATATGGTATCTTTACTTCCTGCACCTCTTCCTCCGTTTTCTCCGGCTCAATAAAAACAGTCACTGCATCTGTCCGGATCGGATTTCCATATACAAATTTTCTCGTCATCTTATTTCCTCCCTTTTACACTGACGCTAGTGTCGATGTACACCGACGCTAATCACATTATATAAACTTCACCTTGCATTTTCTTGCATCTTTTCATAAAATAATGACACAATATTGACTTTATATGGATCAACTATTTCATTTGTTTTACATGCCCATCCGCAAAAAAGGAGGATTTTATATGACACCGCACACTTTGAAACCGGAGTCTTCCGAAAATATCCGAACAGATGCCTCGTTTCGCGAGACGATCGCTCATGGTACAAAGCAGCAGCCGATCACCGGAATTTCTTTTCAAAGCGGCCCCGGAACAATTTATCCGGATCACTTTTTTGTTGGAAGACACTGGCATCCGACGATTGAGATCATTTTTATAAAAAAAGGAACTTACAAATTTGAAATCAATCTGGAAGAGTTCATTTTGCATGAGGGCGATCTCTGTTTTATCAATGCCGGGGATCTCCATCAGATCACGGGATTCGATTCATTTACGATGCATGAAGTCCTTTTATTTGATCCGCAAATCCTTTCCTTTTCCTATCGGGATGAAATTCAGGAGCAGATCATCGCCCCGCTCCTGGATCAAACTCTGATTTTTCCACATACCCTGCGAAAATCAGAAGAGTTATACACATTTATCCTCCCTTTCATAAGAAAACTTTTGGATTACTCCACATCCAAAGAGGATAACTGGTATTTCCATTGCAAATTACTTTTATTAGAACTACTGACACTGCTGCATAAAAAGTCTGGATTCGTCCCGGTAAATATCCAGCTTTCCGCCGTCGAACGTCAGAAGATCAGCCGTTGCAAACAGATCATATCCTACATTGAAACCCATTTTTCCGAACCGGTTTCTCTTGCGCAGATTTCCGCAACCGTAGGGCTCAACAGCCAATATCTCTGCCGGTTTTTCAAAGAATTTACCAGTATGACGCCCATTCAATATCTGATTTCCTACCGGATTGACAAAGCCTGTCTGATGCTGGCTGATACGACTGACAGCATTCTGGAAATCAGCTTAAACTGTGGATTTGAAAATGTCAGTTACTTTATCCGGAAGTTTCATCAACTGAAAGGATGCACGCCGAAAGAATATCGAGATCTTTCATCATACAAAAGACCGCCGCATGAATAATGGGATCCATCATTCATACGGCGGCTGTACATGCATTCTATTTCTTTTTTATTCCCCTTACAACAATGACCACGATCACTGCCGCGGCTGCAAGCATCACGAGCAAGATCGGCAGCATATTTGCTTCGTCTCCTGTCTTCGGAACGCTTACTTCCGGTGTATCCGGATCGTTCGGTTCTCCCGGGTTTGGTGTATTCGGCTGATCGCCTCCCGGCGGTGTACCCGGATTCGGATCTTCCGTCGTCGGTTGTTCCGGATCCGGTGTTGGATCTGGGTCCGGGGTCGGTTCCGGGTCTGGCGTCGGATCTGGGTCCGGGTCTGGCGTCGGCGGTACATCCGGTTCTTCATATTTATTCGTAAATACTGCACCATTTTCCGGATAAGTTACCGTGGCTTTCAGTTGACCGTTTCCATCGTCTGCCACATAAACCTGAATGTCATAGACAGTCTCATCATAAACGATCGTTCCGTCTTCTCCTCTTACTTCCGCCAATGTATAACGATGTTCTCCCTCTCCGACTCCGTCTTCATAAGTCAGGTCAAATCTTATTTTTCCCTCTGCGTCATTTGCTGCGCGTGCGATTTCCACACCGTTTTCGCATAATACAAATGTAAATTCACCCTCTGCAAGATCTTTTCCAAGCAAAATCTTTCCTGCTTGGATCGTCACATTTGCCGGCGCTGCCGCATAACTATTATGAAATACAACCTGTTCAAGTTTTGTCACGCGATCTTCCGCATAATATTCCGGTTCCGATACCGCAAGGGTTCCGTCTCCATTATCCGTAACGATCACCTTTGCCGTATATACCGTCCGGTCATATACAAGACCGTTGCCGTCATTTCCGATTTCCGTGATCGTATACCAATGTTCCCCGATCAAACCTTGAAGCTGTTCCGGCGTCGGATTTTCACCGATTTCCGCAAATCCAAATTCCGGGAACACAACCGTTCCGTCTGCACCGTTCGACGCCTTGGAAACGATCGCTCCGCTTTCATCTGTCACGAGAAAACCGAACTCTCCGGCTTTCATGTCACGACCGGTCAGTTCTTTTCCCGCATACAGCCGGATCACCGGCGCTTCTCCGAATTGCGCATGATAATCATTTATGAAAATGATCTCGTCTGCTGCTTCACCGTCCCTGCTGTAAACCGGAGTTCCGGCTGTGAGCATTCCGTTTCTGTCGTCGGTCACTTCAACCGTCACGGTATAAACTGCCGGATCATACGTGATTCCACCGATATTTCCTGTGGTTTCTCTCAATGTAAATGTGTGAGTTCCTGCATTTTTCAGCGGGATATCTGCAAATGTGATCTTTCCATCCGCATCGTTTGCCGCAAGCATCGGATCTGCCAGATCATCTCCCGACAACTCAAATGAGAACTGATTTTCTTTTAATGTACCCGGCTCACTTTTCTGACCAAAATACGTCAGTTTTTTTGTCGCATCGATCGTCACTTTTGCAGGCGCGGCATCGTATACGTTCGTAAATGCTGCCGTTACGATCCCCGTCTGTCCATTGGACGTATCTCCGTTGATCTTTCCGCTCACGGTCTGTTCATTTGCCGTATATCCGTCCTCTGCGATCTCCGCTTCCGTCACGATATATCCGGCGCCGTCCGGAAGTCCTGTGATCAGAGCTGTCTGTCCATGTTTCAGGATCAATGTATCTCTGCTTTTCAGTTTTCCGTCTGTCACAACCGGTGTTCCGTCTGCGTTTGTGATCGTGTAATCATAAGTTCCCGTCAGCTCGCTCTGCGCATTTTCCGCAGCGGCGTCTTTCAATATCACTGTAAATGCAAATTCCTTTGTCTCATCGATCACAGTTCCCTGTTCCGGCTTTGTCTCCACCGTTTTTGTGATCGCAAGTGCGCCGTCTTTCGGAAGCTCTGTCACCACTTTATTTGTCACTTTCGGATCGTCTTCTCCGATCTGTACTTTCGCCTCGTTTTCAATCTTCTCGACCGCGCTCTCATTGATCCTACCTTGGAAGCTTACCGTTTTGTTCACGCCCGGCTCTACTGCGTCCAACGTCCATGTGATCGTCCGGCTGTCCGCATCATAAACCGCATGATCTCCCGCGCTTCCATCTACATAATCCAAACCGGTCGGTATAATATCCGTAATGATAATATCTGCCGGCGCATCTTTTACATTTTTATAGGAAATGGTGTAGGTAAGGATTTTTCCTACCTGTGCTTCCGCATCGCCTCCGATCTCTTCCACGTCAACCTTTTTCCCCGGAACAAAATTTTCAACCTTGTTCGTCACGTTCGGCTGATCGGATCCGATCTGAACCGTTGCCTGATTCTCAATGCTGTGATCGACCGCGCTCTCATCCACTCTCACCCGGAAGCTCACTGTTCCGCTTTCGTGCGGCTGCTTATTTGGCATACTCCATGTCACGGTATTCGACGCCGGATCATATACGCCGCCGGTTCCGTCTGCGGAGCCCTCCACATAGGTCGTTCCCGCCGGAATGGTATCGGTGATCGTAATATCTGCCGCGGCATAATTGCCGTCCGTATCTTTTGCATCATTCACCCAGTCGATCTTATAAGTCAGAATATCCCCCGGCTGAACGAGCATCTGATCCAGATCCGCTCCGTTTTCATCTTCGACGGTCTTCTTCTGTTCGCTGTACACATTATAAAATGATGCTTCCGGAATATTGGTGTCGCCGTCATAGTTTACACTTTGAACTTCCAACATTCCCTGACCACGATCAACGACACTCACCACAACATCCCATGTATGATTGTCATATACCAGATCCGCCTGTGGATTTTCCGGGATCTGCTCAGTGATCGTATAGGAATAGTCTCCGATTGCCGTGTAGGCGATCTTTCCGAAAGCGCCCCTGTGATCCGGCGCAGATGCGTCCACTGTGATGCGTGACGTCTTCGTCTTATCCTCCGGATTTTCCACTGCATCATCCGGCATCGGAACGCCCTCCTGAGCCGTCAGTTCAAAGGTAAACTTATCTTTCTCTTTCCACTCACGTCCGATCAATTCTTTTCTTGCCTGAAGCTGTGCTTCTGTCGGTACGGCTGTGTAAATATTTTCAAAGAATTTTGCATTTTCACTGTATGTAACAGTCACATATGCGATCAATTCCCCGATTCCGTAATCCTCTACCCGGATCTCTACAGCCGCAGAAACATTGCTATATGTAATACCGTCTTTTACAAATCCACCCTCTCGTCTCTCTTCCTCGGTCGCGTCTTTGTAAGTCACCGTAGTTCCGTCCGCCCTCTGTTTCACAGCGGTATCCGGGATCACCTCGCGCACGGTGTAATTGTAAACGCCCGCTTTATCAAATGTAACCGGACCGAATCCAAATTGCTCCGCATTTGCCTGTGTCACAATGATCTGTGGGGACTCCGGCGCCGGCGCCCCGTTTTCTGCCGTCACTTCAAAGACAAACTGATCGTCATCTGTCCAATTGCGCCCTGTCAGCTTTTTAGTCAGCGGTGCAGTTGCCGATGTGTCGTATACCGTCACAGGCGCTGCCTGATACCTGTTTGTAAATGCTGCTTTTGCAGTCTCTCCTTTGGAACTGTCATATACGACTTCCTGCGGATCTGCAATGCTGTTACCAGCTTCATCCACAAGCTGTTTCACCGTAGTGATCGTATGCATCTTTCCCTTTTGATCATCCAATACCTGAATTTCAATCCGATACTCTGATCTGTCATAAGTTACGCCCTTTAACGGCAGACCGCCCGTTTCTGCGTTCGGTATTTCTTCACTCACAACATACTCATACGTTTTTCCTGCATCTGTCTGACGGAAAGAAACGTTTTCCATCACACTCATGATATCCGCTGTTCCCTCGCCTGCAGCAGCATTTGTAAATCTCCGATCAGACGCCGCTAATTTTGCATCCGCCTCTTCTTTCGTCGTGCCTCCTGCAACATCTGCCGTGCAATCTGCACCGCTCATCGTAAATGCAAATTCACCGGCTCTCAACTCTCTTCCGACCATCGTCTTTTTTACAAGAAGACCACCGTAAGTCATATTGGTCTCATAGCTGTTTGTAAATCCGGCACGATCTGTCAAATCTTTATCTGCATCTGTGACTGCCAGACTGTTATGATATGAAACTGCCGCGTTCAGCGCGCCTTTTCCGTCGTCCGTTACTTCAACTTTTACAGTTGCCGTATGTCCGTCATAGATCATACCGTTATCCGTTTTTTGTGGGATCGTCTCTTTCACCGTAAATGTATACGTTCCTGCTTTTGTAAACGTAATCTCCGGGAATGAAAATCCTACCGGATTACTTCCATTTTCTATTGCCTCTGCGCTCAACGTCTCCGCAGTTTCATCATTATCTAAAATTACCCAATCCTCTGCGAGCGCATCTTTCGTTGTCTTCTGATCTTCCGCATTTACATATGCGCGGTCATCCGCCGCAAGCGTAAATTCATAGCTCTCACCGTCGAACCATTCCCGTCCGGTGATCGTCTTCTGACCGTTTATCACTACATTTTCTATCGGTTTTGCTTCGTATTCATTGGTAAACTCCGCTCTCGTGATTTTGTCGAGCACCTTGGAGTCTTCCAGCGGTCCGTCTTTGTATACCGTGGACACCGTCACAATAGATTCTCCATCCGGCTCTTTCACGACTTGAACTGTCATATGTGCATAATATGTAGTGCGGTCATATATAATCCCATTTGTATCCTGAGGGATCTCTTCTGTGATCTTATACACATATGTGTTGCCTACATCATCTGTCGTAAATGAGATCTGTCCAAAGGAAATCGATCCGTCCGCTGCATTTGTCACTGTTATTTTTCCATCTGCAGCGCCATCCGGCATCGGATTCGGAATCTCCTTTCCATCCCCATAATGGCCGTTTGCCTCCATTACGAATGTAAATGCTCCCTCTTTCGGATCCGTCTCTTTTCCATTCTCGATATAATATTTGTCTCCTAACAAACTGATCTTTGCGGTCTCCGCAGAAAATGTATTTGTGATCACTGCCGGTTCTCCTAAAGCAACCTCATTACCTGTCGTCTGTCCGGCGTCATTTTCCCACTGAATCATCTTTACATTTGCTGCCAACGCGCCTTTTCCATCATCCGTAACAGTTACCGTCACCACATAAAGTGCGTCGGAATAATTCACTCCCGGAATCTGCGCGCTTTCTTCCGGCGTTTTTTCGTAGATCACATACCGGTATATTCCGGGTTTCACATAAGTGATCTCACCAAATGTCACGATTTTTCCGTCTTTCACCGTTGCTCTGATCCCGGTTTCTTTTCCGTCTGTATACGCTTCCTGATTTTCACCCGGTGTCGGAAGCGGAGCCTGATTAATTCCTGCCAGTCTGATTTCAAATCCGTCTTTTCCTGCAAGTTCCCAATTGGAAAATTCTTTCCGGGCTTTTATTTCCCCGGTCACCACTGCCGGTTTCACCTGATATGTATTGATAAAGTATGCTCCTGCTTTCTGACCGGCTTCCGGAATCGTGCCCGCAACACTTTGTGTCAATTTATCTGCCGTTCCGCCGCCAATCGCCGTCGCATCTTTAAACTCAAAATATTCCGGCCATCCCGGTGCTTTTGTATCTTCTGTTACTATATATCCTGTTCCCGGTTTTAATCCGAAAATCTGCAGCTTCTCGCCGTGCTTTATTGTCTGTGTGATTGTTCCGTTCTCAACTTTTCCGGTCAGGTCATCTTCAATGACCGTTTCGTCGGAAGCCTTGACAATCCTCATCTTATAATTGTTCGCAAGTGTTTCTCCTGCCGCCGGCGTCAACCGGATCGTAAACGGGAATTCCTGTTCTTCCCAATTAGCCGGTCCTGTCAGACCATCCGGGATTTCCACGGTTTTTCCGATCTCGAGCGCCGCATTTCTCTGATTTTTCACCTGCACAACCATAGAACCGCTGAATAGCGGCGTCAGATCCTCGTTCCGTATATCGTCTTTCAGCTCACTCGTAACGTCAAAGGCGGCATCGCCATAATTCTGTTTGACAGCACCCATGACCATCCGGTATCCCTCTCAAATCGTACTTTTCCGCCTGCCACACTTGCACCGTACTGTAATGGCTCCCCCCCCTTTCCGCAACTCCGCCTTCATACAGAAATATCTG
>OBXC01000032.1_pt1 | contig 150124 bp, 124 predicted proteins | sample 1538111 | NCBI WGS metagenome assembly OBXC01 (sample SAMEA2580137, study PRJEB22360) | human gut metagenome | biome: human gut; feature: human-associated habitat; material: faeces | place: Denmark | collected 2008/2010
GAGCGTATAGCTGACCCCCGTCGCCGGCGAGAGGGGCGCCAGCCGCCAGTGGGTCGAGTGGTTCTTCCGGTCGATGTTCGAAGAACCCTGCCTCGCATTCGCCTACACCCAGGCCGGGCAGGAAAACTCCTTCACCTGGGGCAGTATGGAGAAGGGGCTCAACATCCAGATCCCGCTGCTGGCAAACCGTTTCCGCAAGGGCGAAATCCGTGTGGAGACGCTCACCCGGTCGGGCGAATGGTTCCGGGAGAATTTCCCGGTAACGCCCCCGACGGCCGTCACGGCACTGACCGACTACCGTGAAAAGGATCGTAAAACCGTATGGTACAACAGCCGTTACTACCGCACCAACCTGCTATGGGAGGGCGGCGCATTGTGCATCCGCGACATCCACATATTCGATCAGCGGATGGAGTCGGACTACTACCGCAAAGCCGGCACCACCAACCAGTGCGTCTACACGACGCTGCCCGTCGTGGACGGCTGCATGTGGAGCACCCGGGAACAGCTGGCCGGGCTGCGGGTCGTGCGGCGCAATGCTGACGGAAGCCTGGCCCAAGCGCATGGCGGCACCCCCGCCGTAACGGAAAGGGGCAAAGGCAAATTACTCGTGGAGTGGCCGATGGACGACGGACGGCAGCTCACGATACTGCTTTCGGAAGAAGGGATGGAGATCGCCGCCCCCGGCAAAGGCCCCGACTGGATGCTGGAGCTGACCGCAGCACCCGGTGCAGCGTTGCCGTTCACGGCGTTCGGGGCAAGGCGGATCGCCGCAGTCCAAAAAGGGTTCGCCTACGCATTCGATTGCACGAAGGGCACCATCGCAACCGACGGCACTTCCGCGGGTAGCATATTCGTCCTGCATCCTTCAGACGGAAAGATCTCGCTGAAATTCAAATAACGGCGCAACGGTTTCACAAGCCGGCGGCCTGCCTCGGGATCGGGGCGGGCCGCCAGTGTTTAAAACCGTTCCGGGAATGCGGTATTCCCGCAAATTTTCGTTAGCTTTACGACATGGGAGCCGTCACTAACCGACGTCGTCCGCACAATCATGAAAGTATGCAAATCGCCTCTCCCGGAAAATTCGCGGATCGTCCGCGACCCCGACGCCAATTACTGCGACTGCTTCCGCTGCCGCCTGCAAAATCCGGGAAAAGTATCCCCGAACCAGGTGATGGCGGCATTCTGGACGACCTGCCCGGCATGGCTGAAGTTTCTCTTCCGGCTACGCGACCTGCTGGTCAGGCCCTTCGGGCTGAAAACCGGGGAGGGGCCCAGCCGGGAAAAACTGGAAGAAGCCCTGAACAACGGCGAGAGCTGCGGTTTCATGTCCGTCGCCGAAAGGACGGCCGACGAAACGATCGTCGCCCTGGACGACAAGCACCTGGTGGCCTACATGTCCATCTACATCGAAGGCGGCCAAGTCTTCGCGAGCACGGTCGTGAAATACCACAACAAACTGGGAGTGGTCTATTTCAACCTCATCCGTCCGTTCCATATCCTCATCGTGAAAAACCTTTTCAAACAGATGATGCGCGAACGCGGATTCTGACACGGAGTTATTCCCGCGTCACCCGTAAACACCGCCGGCCATGAAACCGAATGTCCTATTACTCGGAATACTGCTATTCCTGTCGCCGGCCGCCCTCGGAAATAACGCAGGCGACGATACGGATGCGCTGCTGATCGCCGCCACATATATCGGCGACGGGAACGGGACGATCTACCGCGGATACGGCACCAACCCGCTGGATGCGGCATATACGTTCAAAAACGGCAGAATCTACAAAGGCGACGGCAGGTTCACCCTGTCGCTCGACGCCCTGTATACGATCAGAGACGGAAGAATTTTCGAGGGCAACAACACCTGGCCCTACGATGCCGCATATTCCATCGAAGGCGAGCGGATATACCGGGACAACGCCACATTTGCCTCGTGGTTCGACGTGTTGTTTACGGTAAGGGACGGACAGTTTTACAAAGGGGACAGTTCGTTCATCCTCGACATAGCCTACACCGTCAGGGACGGCCGGGTTTACGAAGGTCGCGGGGAGTTCACAAATACGCTATTCGATGTGCTGTATACGATCGAATACGGGGGTTATTAAGCATCGGAGGAAATCCCGGGGCACGTAATTTACAGACCGGGCGCCGGAAATATACCGTGTATCCCGATCTTTCATGATCCCTGTTATTTATTACGGTTGGCAAAGGGGCGCCGCCCGTCGTGGGCATCCTTGAACGAGCGTATTAACATCGTTTCATATTCACCGGGGAGTTCTTCTGCCAATTCTTTCCAGCAAATTATCAGGCGGTCACAGTCTTCCATCTGCCAGATATAGCAACCACCCCGGTGTCCTACGGGCTTTCCTTCACCAAATTGCATATACTGTTTTATCCGTCGGCGCAATGAACTTCCGGTCATTCCTATATAAAGAATATTTGTTCCCGTCACCCAATTGTTTTTCAACACGGTAATATCCACATTGGGATCCTTTCCCTTGAAAAAACCGCCGCGGCCTACCTCGGCAAATTCAGGGAAACTTATTTCTTTTCTGAGAACCAGATATACTCCTTTCGTCTGCGGAATACAGTCCACCTCCTTTTTAAGGGCCGCAACCGTTTTAAAACCCACAAATCCCCATGCCCTTGCATCTTCAAGCGTATTCATAAACAAAAGATTTTGGTACAGGCCCATAGTAAATCCGGACAGTTATTGGTTATCAATCAACTACACCCAATTCCAAACATAAAAACAGGGGTTGGATTGAAAAATCCGACCCCTTTGGTAGCGGGAGGAGGACTCGACTATTTTCTATATACAACTATAAATCAAACAATTACGCTTCCGGCTTATAATATATATTCCAGTCAAACTAAAGTTATGCTCTTGTTTCTTCTATCTTTTTTGCTATCAATTCGACTATTTCATCTGCTTCTGCCTCGAAACACTCTGGAGTCACATCAAACTGATAACCACCATATTTTCTAGTTTCATCAAATATTGAAATATCAGTATCAGAATACCAAATAGGGATAATCTTATTTTCACCAAATCGAGTTTTAAATTGCTCTGATTCAAATTTAGTCCATATTTTCTTCGGATAGTGCGTACTCAACAACACAACAACATATTCTGCTTCTGATCGGTATATTGGTGCTAAATAATCTTCTACATTTTCGGCAAGAATTCGATGTTGTTCATTTCTATCATAAAATACCGATATTTCTCTTGCTGCTAATTTATCAAATAAAACTTGTGCTAAATCTCTATTTTCGCCAGCAAAAGAAAGTGCAACATCATATGGTTTACTAAAATGAATATCAATATACCCAATCTGTTTTGCAAATTTATTCCACAAAAGATTTCTCACGTAAAATAAAAATTTAGGATCCTCTATTGTCAATGTTTTAGATATACTATCATAGTGAATTACATCTTTAATATTATCATTATTTTTAATTAAATTTTCCAGATAACCCTGATCATGAACCTGTTTTATAGATAATTTCATTTCAGGATAGGTCGTATATATCTCATGTAATTGTATAGCCCAATCATCACTATGCGCCAACCAATACAATAAATGCAAATACGGAGCTCGCCCCTCTCGTCTAATTTTAGGGCCCATTGCAAAAGCCTTAGCTCTATGGGAAAAAACTCTATCTAATTCTTCAAGAACTTTTTGTTTTACGACCTCAATACTTATTGTTGTTTCACGGTGCTCGGCTTGTTTTTGTAAAATTCCTTGTTGAAGACAAATTTCCTTACATAACATTTGAGCAATATGGAAACTTCCAGAAGCTTCTCTAATCACCTCCTCTTTTATATTGATACTAATATTAAGAGCATTCTCACCCTTATTAATTAATTCAAGAACTTTTAATTCAGGATTCGCTTCAAATCGGATAGTATCAATCCGATTATTTAAATCTGGTGAAAACTCAATTAATGTATCCCCAGCCTTATTAATTCCAACCAGAATCAATTTTGTTGTAGGATTTATTTCTTCTGCTAACACTTTCAAATGATTAGATAAATCCTTTTTTGTTTCAGAGGGTAATACATGAAAATCATCTATGATAACAGTTCCTACATTCGCTGTATCAGGCAAAAGATTAAGCATCTCACAATCATCTTTTTTTCGAGCAGACAACACTGTGATATCCTTATTAACAGACAACTTTAGTTCATGAATTGCTTGCATGATACAAGTTGTTTTTCCAATACCAGAAGGGCCCTCTATTATTACTCCTCGCCCCGGAGTCCGCAAAGCAACTAATAACCTTGTATATTCAGCCGGTTGTACGAACGTATATGTAGGTATCCCCGATGTTTTAAATACATCTTCAACTGGCACAATCTTATCATCCATACAAAAGATATTTTGTTTCAAATATAAGCATTTTTCTACAAGAAACAATGGACTAATGATATTAGTCCATTGTTTCATTTCATTCCACAAACCACCTGTACCGGGTATCTCCCGCCAGTGCTTTTGCCAGTCCGTCTGCAAATACCATAGCATTGCGGCTCCTCGTTAGGAACGAATCGATATAACTCGACTTGTTGGCTCCAGTAAAGAGGTTGAACACTCGCCATAGGTCTATCTCTCCTTGCTTGTCGCAGGCAAATGCCGGGTCGTTGTAATAGGCCCTTGCAATGGTGTTCAGATGGCAGTCCGTGAACTCGAACTCCGGGAGCAGTTTCCGCTGTGCCGGTGGCAGAAACTGGTATAACCTCGCCTTGCCTACCAGCTGTGCGAACTGACTCTCCGACATGGAGGTATCGAGCAATGCCCGCATCCGCTCCAGATGGCGTTTGGCATTATAGCTTACCACCAGTTCGGTAATCTTCGCCGTCAACTCTTGCGTATTCGTCACCCGTATCTCTTCGGCCACACCGTCCGTAGCCACACACATATTGCAGCACACCATGTTTTTGAAGCCGATAAAGACCTTGAACTTCTCGAAGCCTTTCTTGCTGTACAGGTTCTCTTGGTTATAGGCTCTGACACCCCCTATCGTAAGGTTCAGCCTGCATCCGTCGATGGTTTCCGTGACAGAGGGAATTTCGATGCAGAACATCATCCGTTCGTAATAAATCGTCTTGTCTGCATCCGTAAGTTCGTGCACCGCCTTGTGGATGGCTTCGGGAGTCCGGCCCTTGACGATATGGCTCACCCGGATTTCGGGATTGTCTACCGTATCTCCTCTGAACATCCGCTGCGCACACTCCCAGATGGTTTCGATGAACTGGTTATGGGAGATGGTCACCTCGTTGTCTTTGGAGAATACCGGGGTAATACAGTCGTTCTTGAGGTGGTAAAGGCTGACTTGTTTGGTATTGGCCTCGATAAAGGGTTTACGGGGCTGCGGCGCAGGAATCTCCAGAAACGGGGATTCTTCATCCTCACCGAACGAGGGAGAGGAAATAATCGGCTGCACATCGTCCTTCGCATCTTCAACGGGTACAAAGGGCAGCAGGTGGTGCTGGTTATCGGGCTGCATTGCCCGCCGGATAGTTGCTTCCATAACTTACAGGGGTTGGGGTTTGACATTGGTTGCACCAGTCGAGAATCCGTGTCCCGACTTGGCTGGTAATGGGAAATTCCGGTTTCCCGGCGAACAGTTCCGTACGGTCTTTGGATGCCGTGGCATAGTGCTTCATGTTCACGTCGAAGACGATGGTGAACTCATAGTCCACGTTGTCACGCTGCACGGCCTTCAACCCTACTTTCTCCGGAATCATCTTCCCGTTACGCTCGTTAAGCACGTACTCCTGTTTGCTGCGCATGGTACAGATGACATGGCACGAGGAATTGAGGATACGCTGGATAAAGGCGTTCTGACGCGGCGTGACCTTGGCCCAGTTGGCAAAGGAGTTGCCTTGCAGATTGGCGTGGAAATCCAGCAGGTAATCCCAGCAATGCGAAATACTGTCGATGATGATTACTTCCATGCCTGCGCTTTCGCAGATACCGATGGCATCGATGTATTTCTCCGGGTTGTAGGGTTCCGAGAGGGAGAGTACGTTGTAGGCTCCCAAATGGGCATAGAGGTCTGCGCTGCCGTTCTCGGTGTCGATAACGGCGATTTTCGTCCAGTCGGAAGCCATACCGCAGGCCAGCAGCAGGCTGGAATAGGTCTTGCCCGAACCCGATGCCCCTTGCAGGGCCAGCCGCATCTTGGCTGCCCGGCGTTGTGAATGTCGTAATTGCATAGATAAATGGTTATTTGATATGGGAATGATTATAGTACGGTGATAAAAAGCAAGGCTGCTCCTTTTGCGAGGAACAGCCTTTTAAATGAAGAGGGCGATTCTTACAGTACGGCAACCGTGGTGAACTGCGGATTGTCGCCTGCATTGTGAAGCAGGAGGAACTGCTCGCCGCTCTCCTCGGAGAGAACTTCCGAAATGACGGGATGGTCGAGCGCTTCGGTGGGATACTTCGATGTGACGGCGCCCGCCTTATCGCCATACCCGAAGAAATGCTTGCCCGTCTGCTCGTTGCGGATGATGCGGATTTGAAGGATGCCTTTCCACTCTTTGAACTCGTCAAGGGTGAATGTCCGCAGGAATTTGAGCGTGTGGTTCATAGTCATGGATTTATTAGATTCGACAACATGGGCAATAATATGATATGCCTCAAAGCCCAGCCGGGGTCGTAACCCAATCCCGCAAAGCGGGAGGGGGTATTCGGGGGATATATTGCACGGGCATACATTTTCAGCCTTTCAGAAAAATTTTTATTGCAGAAAATAATGAATTCGACTCAAGTAACCACAAGAATTCGTCGTATGATGGGTGGTACTTGAGCCGATTCGCATGTGGGGACAGAGGATATTCGGTTATATCATTTTAATAGCCGTAGTTACTTGATTCTCATATTGCAGGAGAAAAAGCCCGGACAAAAGTTAGGTTACTCACTCAAACATAAATTTTTATATAAAATAATTAATCTGAATGAGTAAACCCCTATTATAATAACGGGCTGAATGGATGTTTGACAGCAACCTTTATACTCGCTTACTTTATATATCTATTACAAAGTAAGTGAGTATAAATTAAGATTGGGTAGACGCTCTCAATTGTTTAATATATTCCAACTCTCTTTGAGCAAATTCCTTATTAACCTCGTCTTCTAACATTTTTGTAAATTCAGTCTCAGCCTCATCTAATTTTCCCATATCAATCAGCACATAGCCCCGTCTCCTATGTAAGAAATGATAATAAGATATGATTTCACCTGTGAACTCATTCTCTTTCAATTGCGACAATCGTTGCAATTCACGAAGAATAAACCACATTGCTCTAATATCCTTACTTTGCACTAAACAATTGATATATTCGACTTTATCTGCGACATTCCCACGTGATAGGCATATTTCCAGATAAAATAAAGCTCGTTCATATAACTTTAACTCAGCATAACACCACCCAATTGAATAACAACTATCATAAAATGCAACCTGAGCATCATCGGGCAACTCACTCTTGAACCAAAGTTCTTTCAAACTATAATATACATTTTCGAAATACACAATTGCACCCCAATAGCGTTTTTCTTGTAATACTTTATTGCCCCAATAAAGGTCGTGACCTACATTTGGTATGAATAAATCTTGAATCCATGATTCGGGCTCTTCTAATGGTTCTCCCGCTTTAATCTTCTTTATTGCATTATTATACACTGTATGATATTCAGCAATACGTTGAGTTGAATCTGTATTGTCATAAGCTAATAATATGGTGAATGTTTGAGGTTGATTCTGCGTTCTTATATACGTTTTATCATCCTCTAAAGTAAAGGCCGGAATCATTATGGATGCCCGAATAAACCATGTATCTTTTCCACCGCCACATCCTCTTAAATGGATAATAATATTATTTTTTGTCCGACCAATAGGAACGTTGAGTGACAGATATATCGGAGTGACCAAGTAATTTGCTCACAACTTCAATAGGCACATCGTTATAGAGCAAAATCGTCGTTGCAAAGGTTTTACGGGCTGTATGGTGGGTCAGTTTTTTGTCGATACCCACAACCTCCGCTATTTCCCGTAAATAGGAATTGACCTTTTGATTAGAGATGCGCGGTTGCACATACTCATTTACCTTGCAAAACTTTTCAAACCAAATTATTAATTTTTCGGCCTGAGGAAGCAGTGGAACAGCAATCTCCCGGTCTGTTTTCTGACGTACCAGATTAATCCAGTTTCGCCCATCGAAACCCTTGACAATATGTTTCGGTTGCAGGGCTTGTGCTTCATGGTAAGCCAATCCAGTATAGACGGAGAAAAGATAGATATTCTTCACCTCTTCCAACCGTTGTTGGACAAAATGATAATTTTCCAACAATTCCAATTCTTCCTGCGTAAGAAAAACCAGTCGTTTTCGCTCTTTTAAAGGTCTATATTCAACAAAAGGGTCTTGCTGGATGTAGTTGCACTTGAACGCATATACGACCATCTGACGCAGCCGCTGCATGATTTTATTTATAGTAATCGCTTTCAGTCCTTGAGATAATAGGGTGTCCTCGAACTGTTTTACGAAAAGATAATCCACACGGCGTATCGGAATGTCCGTACTCTTATATAAATTCTGGATATATCGCTCCACGTGGGCGAATACTTCTCGGAATTTTTGCAACGTAGAAGGTGAATATTCTTTGCCTACGAGAGATTCCATCCGCTTTATACGTTCCCGGAAAATTCCACACAATGTATGCTCATTGGCAGTCTTATTCTTATAAAGAGAATAAATTTCATCGAGTGAAACATTTCCATCTGCTTCGTATAATTTACGCTCGATGCTTTTCAGCTCGACGGTGATGTCCTGTAACCGACGGTTAATCAACACGGCATCTTCCGAGGTTCCACGGACACATTGAGCGTCTTTGTCCCAAATTTCAGGTCTGATATACAACCGGGTAGAGAATTGCTGACGGTTAATCCCGTCAGTAGTCAGCTTGCAATAGATAGGTATCTCTCCTTGCTTTGTACGCTTAAATTCATAGAGATAATAAGTGATTCGTAATATTTCAACCATAGTCAGCAGATTGTTTTATAACCTACTGGAATACTTTTCATTACAAGTCTGGAATACCGAGATTTTCAGATTTTGCCCGGTATTCCAAAGAACCCCTAAAATGCCCCGATTTTGGTTAATTACTAAAATATCTTAAAATATAGCAATTTTGCTTATTTACTGATTATAAGACACTTAAATAATTTACAGAGCATAAAATTAGGGGCCAAACATTGCTGTTTAGCCCCTTTGGTAGCGGGAGGAGGACTCGAACCTCCGACCTTCGGGTTATGAGCCCGACGAGCTGCCAACTGCTCCATCCCGCGATATATCTTCAGTGATGTACTATCGCTTTTGCGTGTGCAAAGATAAGACAAATATTCGGACTATACAAATAATTCTGCGCATGTTCCCTCCGCACACCGCTTATCGTACTATCTATCAGCCGCAAAAAATATTTTATTATTTTTCGAAGGTTAGCCCCACGCTGATTTTTCCACAGATTTCCTGCCACCCGGAACAGGGCCGGATGAAAACGCACACACCGTCTGCAGATCCCATTCGCCACACACACCGTCATTCCCAATCAGCGGATATTGGCTGCGACAATCTCCGCCAGGTCGCGGACTTCCCCTTTCGTACCGCGCCCGATGGCTTTTTTGCAAAGCGGGCAGGCCGTGACGATCACCTCGGCACCGGTAGCTTCCAACTGCCCGGCCACGGATTTTGCGATCTGCACCTGCTGACCGTCGGAAATCGCCGTATTGGCGACCGAAGAGCCGCAGCAGGGAGCGTTTTCGCGGGTTTCCGCGGGTTCGAGCAATTCCCCGACTGCTTCGATCACGGCACGCGGATCGTCGTAAATCCCGCTGCCACGTCCCAATTCGCAGGGGTCGTGGTAGGTATAACGCGTCGAGCCGTGCCCGACATGGAGACGGCCTGCCTTCATCAGACGCAGGATATATTCCGAATGGTGCAGCACCTCGACCCCTTCGAGCGCATAATCCTCACGAAAAACCTTGAGGCAGATCGGACAAGAGGTCACGAGCGTCGTGATGCCGTGCTTGCGGAACAACTCCGTATTGTAGCGCATCATCTTGCGCGCCGAATCCGTCTCACCGGCCAGTTTCAACGGGCGTCCGCAGCAGACGCCCCCTTCGCGGTCGGCCCACCAGACCTCTTCGCCGGCGGCCTGGAATACTTTTTCCATCGCCGACATCGTACGGGGCGTCAGGAGGGTCATGCACCCGGCGAAATAGCCCACCTTCCCCTCGCCGGACGAGCGGTCTAACCCTTTGAAATAACCGTAGCGCTTTTCGTCGGGGACATTGCGCATCGTATCGCGGGAATTGAGGCGCAGCGTATTGAGGTCGATGTCCACCGGGCATTTCTCGGCGCAGCGTCCGCACATCAGGCAATTGTCGGCCACCTGCAGGCGCAGCATCTTATATCGCCGGTCGCGCAGAAAATAGACAGACTGCACGTTGTCGATGCCCAGCACGCTCTGCAACTGGCAGGGGTCGATACAAATGCCGCAGCGCGAACAGGCCTCGACCTGGAAGTTGTCGAACGACCCCTCCTTTTCGGTCGAGCGGAGCTTGTAGTGGCGCAGGAAGATCAAGGGTATCTCCGTGAAGATGTGCATGTAACGGGAGAACGGCAGCGCCACGAAGAAAACACCGAGACACGAGGAGTAGAACCACCACGCCACGCTTTCGAGGTTTATCAGCACGAAGGTGCTCATGTGCGCAGCCATCCATCCGCCCAGCGAACCGGTGAGGAATCCCCCGCCGCCATAAAGGGCGCAAGTCGTGCTTTCGGCGATCAGGCGCGCCGGGAATACGAACCACAGGGCCGAAAGCGCAATGCGGTCGCCCGGCACATGTTTGGTCGTGCGGCGCATGCCCATCCTCTTCGAGAAAAAGCGCTTGCCCCAGGCCAGCGCAACGCCCGACAGAACGAACAGCAGCAACAGATCCATCAGGAAATCGAAGACGGGCTTATGCTGGAGCCCCGTCGAAAAGTACTTGAAGAAGACATGCCCCTGCAACGGCACATAGCGGAACCCGAAGTAGGCGACGGTCTCGATCCACCCCACGGCGATCAGCAGGAACCAGCCGAAGGCCAGGCTCATGTGCATGTAGCCCAACAGCGGGTTGACCCTGAAGATCCTGCGGTGGAGCAGCGATTCGCCGACGACCTCCCCGATCGCCGAGAAGGTACGGCGTGTAGGCAGCCCGAACAGAATCCGTTTCTTGTCGGCGAGCGGCAGACGGTAGAGCCACAGGCCCCACTTCCACAGCAACACGATGAACATCACCGCGGCGCCGATCATGAAAGGTATGCAGAATGGTGCGAAAAAAGTCATCGTCAGAAGTCCCCCAGTTTACGTTTGATAAGCATCACCACACCGCGCGTATTGATCCCGCGCGGACATACCAGACGGCATTTGCCGCACAGCATGCACTTGTTCATCTCCTCGTAAGCCCCCTGGTATTCGCCGCGCCGCACCAGCGTATGTACCTTGCGGAAGTTGAATTCCGTAAGGTTGCCCGCCGTGCAGACCGCCGTGCAGGCGCCGCAGCCGATGCAGGCCTGCAACTCGGGCATCTCGCGCAATATCTCGTCGCTCTTGCGCAGGTTGTTGCGGTCGATGTCGATCGCCCGCGGCTTGGAGATGGTATATCCGAAATTGATCGCTGCCATATGCTAAACCCCTACATACCGGGCCGCAGCATCGGCGGCGGCCGTCCCTTCGTTCAGGCTCTCTCCGATATTCTTCGGCGCCGTGACCGTCCCGGCATAGAAAATACCCTCAACATTGCTCTTCACGTTGCCGAGGAACATGTCGCGCGGCGCCATGAAGCCGCTCGGCGCACGGTTCAGCCCGGCCCCCTCGGCAAAAGCGGCGTTGTCGTCGTTGGCACGCATGCCCACGATCAGGATCAGCATGTCGACGCTCATGCGCAGCGGACGTCCCGTGAGGGTATCCTCGGCCTTGATCTGTACGCGTCCGTCGATCATCGGGCTCGCCTCCGAAATACGCCCGCGGATGAAATGAATGTTGTATTTCTGCTGTGCCTCGCGGTACATCTCCTCGTAACCGGGGCCGAACATGCGGATATCCATGTAAAAATTGAACACGTCGGCCTCGGGAAACATCTGCCGCATCTCCATGGCCTGCTTCACCCCCGTGATGCAGCATACCTTCGAGCAATGCTGCTGGCAAACCTTCTCGTCGCGCGAGCCCACGCAATGCAGGAAGGCGATGCGCTTGGGGCGCGAGCCGTCGGCCCTGGCCACGCGGCCCTCGTTGAGCATCCGCTCGATGTCGACCGTCGTAAAGACGTTGTCGTAGATGCCGTAGCCGTATTCCTCCTTGATCGAGGCATCGAAAAGCGTGAAGCCCGAGCAGACCACGACCGAATCGCATGCCAGCATACGCCCGTCCGGGAGCTGAACCCCTTCGCGGCTGAACCCCCTGGCTTCGGTACGGGTCATCACCTCGATCCCGCGCTCGGCAATGCGGCGGCGCAGTTCGGTGAGTATCTCCGACGCCGGGGTGAACGACGGGAACAGCACGTGCCATCCCCGGAGCTTGCCGCCAAGTTCGGCCTCCTTTTCGATGATTACGGGCTCGACGCCCTGTTCTGCGAGGCGCAGGGCCGTCTGCATGCCCGCTACGCCGCCGCCTATGACTGCAACTCGCTTCATTATTCTCTGATGTCGTATATTGTGTCCGTCGGGCAGCAATTGACCACGGCCGACGCGGGTTTACCGATATATTTTCCGTTGCGGCCGAGGTATTTGGCCGCGGGGTCGTATTCGACGCCCATCTTGTCGAGCAAGGGTTCGACGTCGACCTGGTGCATCTGCATTCCGAGCACCCACGGGTCGTAGCCCAGCACCAGCCCGGCCATCTCCTCGTAGGTCAACACCGGAATGCCGTGGCCGTTCTCGCCGTAGGTCGTACCCTCCATTTCGGCGATCGCATACTGCCACTTGTCGAGGAACATCGCGCACCCCGGGCAGTTGGCCACGATGAAATCGGGTTTGTAAGGCGCCATGCTTTCGAGTTTCTTATGCGAATTGGCGATCGAATAGCCGCGGTTGGCCTGCACCAGGTAGTTGCGGAACCCGAACCCGCAGCAATGCCGCCGCTCGGGGTAGTCCACGCATTCGCCGCCCCACGACTCGACCATGCCGGCCAGCACATAGGGGAATTCCGAACCGCCGATGCCCGACTTGGGGAATATCTTGGCGTAGTGGCAACCGATATGCTCCACCACGCGCAGTGGCTCCCCGGTCTGGACGTTTACCAGTTTATGCTTTGCCCGGGCGGCGATCTGCTCGCGGAAATGGAAAACGATGTCCGAGGTATGCGCCAGGCTCGCAGGCTTGCGGAACTCGCGCCCCGTGGCTTTAAACAGGTTTTCCCGGGCTTTTTCTTCGGTCTCGGGGAACTCGTGCCACGTGGCCAGTATCTCCGAATAGACACCGAACGAAGTGATGCACGAGGTCACGAAATTCTCATAGCCCGCCTCGGTCATCAGCGCGAACTGCCGCGCCACGACCGTCATGATGGTTTCCAACGGCACGATATCCGAATGGTAGCCGATACCCGTACACGACGAATGCATGGGATCGTCCAGCAGATCCTTGCCCAGGTCGTTGTGCAGCATGTCTATGAACAATTTTTCGCTGCCCGGGAAAAAATTCTGCCGGATACAGCTGCGGCCGTAATAATAGTTATCTTCGGCGATCTGTTTCTGGTATTCTTTCCAGCTTGCCCGCTTCATCATGATCAATAGTGTTCGTTGTTGTTATGAAGGAAGACATCCATCATATATTGCTGATCGGCGCCCTGATCGTAGCCCAGTTCCCGGGCCTTGCGGTCGGAATGCTCCTCGATGGAGTCGAACATCTCCTTGCCGCCGCTGACTTCGAAGATTTTGTTGATCTCCTCGAGCGACTGCTCGTCCAGACGGCGCAGGGCCCCCGCGCCGTGGCGCATGTATACGGGCGTGAATTGTCCGTAGACCTCCTTGTCGTTATCGTAGATCCACTGCCACACGGTTCCCTGCTCGGGGTGCAGCTCGGGCTTCACCAAGCGCGGTACGATGCAGTAGCCCGTGCGGAGGATATTTTCGCCGATGATGCGCTTGAGGGCCAGCTGCTGGCGCCCCTTCTCGCTCTCGACGAAGAAACCCAGCTTCTGCGACAGTGTGCGCAGCGCCTGAATCACATACCCCGGCGTATTGCCGCGCGGACAGCGCGGGCGGCACGACATGCACTCGCCGCAATACCAGATCGTATCGCTTTTCAGCAACTCCTCGATGGCATCGTCGTCGCGCGTCTGCACGATATTGACGATCTGACGGGGATCGTAGTTGTAGAACTCGGCCGCGGGACATACGCCCGTGCAAACACCGCAGTTCATGCACGACTGAAGGCCCTCTTTCATCCGCACGTCCTCCATCAGCATATCGAAATATTTTCCCATAATCTTACCTTTCACCGGGCATGAAACCGTCCCGGATGCAACAAAAAAACCTTTGCAGTGCAAAGGTAGGGAATACGGGCGAGCCGTGCAGTGGTATAAATACCTAATTTCGCCGGCGCTCGTAGGTCTCGAAGGCGAAAGGATAAGGGTAGTTCGCACCCGATGCGAAGGATTCGGACGACAGGAGCCGCCACTGCGCTTCGTCCCACTCGGGGAAATGCGTGTCGCCCTCGTAAGCGCGGAACACGCGCGTCAGGTAGAAGCGGTCGGCCAGGGGCAGGGCCTGCGCATAAATCTGCGCGCCGCCGATGACGAAAACCTCGTCGTCCCCGGGAAACAGCGCGACGGCCTCCCCGAGCGAATGAACTACCCTGCAGCCGGGGATTTCGACCTGCTGGCGCGTAATGACCACATTGGTACGGTTCGGAAGCGGGCGCCCGAGCGATTCGTAGGTTTTGCGGCCCATGATCACGGGGTGCCCCGTCGTGACGGCCTTGAAATGTTTCAGGTCTTCCGAAATATGCCAGAGCAACGTATTCTTATCTCCGATCACGCCGTTTTCGGCCACGGCAACGATAATGCTAACCATAAATTTCAAATTTTAACGTCCGGCGGCATCGCAGCCGCGTATAACGAAGCAGGTACGGCCGGCACGGATTGCGCGCTCAGAACGACATCGGCGCCTTGATCGCCGGCCAGGGATCGTAGCCTTCGAGCGTGAAATCCCCGTAGCGGAAATCGAAGAGCGATTTCACATCGGGGTTCAGCCGCATCACGGGCAGCGGCCGCGGTTCGCGCGACAACTGCTCGTCGGCCTGTTCCATGTGGTTCAGGTAGAGGTGCGCGTCGCCGAGCGTATGGACGAACTCGCCGGGTTCGAGGCCGCATACCTGCGCCGTCATCAGCGTCAGCAGGGCATACGACGCGATATTGAACGGCACGCCCAGGAACGTGTCGGCGCTGCGCTGGTACAACTGGCACGAGAGCCTCCCCCCGGCCACGTAGAACTGGAACAACACGTGGCACGGCGGCAATGCCATGTCCCCGATCTCGGCGACATTCCAGGCCGAGACGATGATGCGCCGCGACTCGGGATTGTGCCGTATCAGTTCGACCGCCTGCGCGATCTGGTCGATGAAGCGGCCGTCGGGCTTGGGCCAGCTGCGCCACTGGTAACCGTACACATGGTTCAGGTCGCCGAACCGATACCCTTCGACAGGCGATTCGACACCGTCCTGTGCCGCACGCAGGAACGTATCCCGGTCGACGGGCAGCACACCATGGCGCACGCAGAGTTCGTTGTAATAGCGGAAAGCATCGTTGTCCCAGATATGGACGCCGTTGTCCACGAGGTACTTGATATTGGTATCGCCCGCCAGGAACCACAGCAATTCGTGGATCACGCCTTTCAGGAATACTTTTTTGGTCGTCAGCAGCGGGAAGCCTTCGGAGAGGTCGAAACGCATCTGGTGTCCGAAGACGCCTTTGGTGCCGGTGCCGGTACGGTCGCCGCGGACGACGCCCTCGGCTTTGATCCGCCGCAGCAGGTCGAGGTATTGTTTCATCTCTCCAGCATTTTTAAAGTCATTCCGCCCGATGCGTCCAGCACGGCGCACGAAGGGTATTTCTCCCAGCACCCCAGGTTTATCACATGCAGGCCCTGCTCGCGGTAGTCGCGCGGGAAATGCATGTGCCCGAAGACGAAGTGGTCGACGTCGTGTTCGGCGGCATACCGGCGGGCATATTCGATCAGCGGCTCGGTAAGCGAGACGTCGAGTTCCTCGGCACCGTGCGATTTGCGCGACTTGCCGCTCCACCAGTGCCCGAAGCGCATCGCCAGGTCGGGATGCAGCAGCCACGAAAAGAGCCAGCGCAACGTCCGCGAGCGGAATACCGTATTGAGGAATTTGAGCACCGGCTGTCCGTCGATGTTCATGTTGTCGCCGTGGGCGATGAAGACGTTTTTACCGTTCAGGCAGAATTGCTGCGGCGAGGTATAGATCTCGACGCCGCATTCGCGGGCGAGGTAATCGCCGACCCACATGTCGTGGTTTCCCGTAAAGAATACCACCCGGATACCCCGGTCGGTCAGTTCGGCCAGCTTGCCGAGCGTCCGCACGAAGCCCTTGGGCACCACGCCCCGGTATTCGAACCAGAAGTCGAAGACGTCGCCCACCAGGAAAATCGCCTCCGCATCCTGCGCCGCATCGTCGAGCCAGCGCACGAAGCGCCGTTCGGTCTGCTGCGCAAACGCCTCGCCGCCTGCGCCCAGGTGGATATCCGATGCGAAATAGTACATCAACGGGTCAGTTCATCGAGTTTTTGTTCGAGGCTCTTGCCGTAAATATCCTTCCCGACGATATTCCCCTCCTTGTCGATCAGGAAATTGGCCGGAAGTTTCTGCACGTTGTAAAGTCCCAGCGACGACGATGCGCGCCCGCGCAGGTCGCTCACCGAAACCCAGGGAAGCTGCTGCTCCTGCACGGCCGAAATCCACAAGGGCTTCGACGTGTCGATGGCAACCTGGTAGACCTCGAATGCGACGGGGGCGTCGGCATATTTCTTATAGACCTCCTTCAGTTCGGCATTGAGCGTATTGCTGTTGCCCAGCTCGGCCGACCAGAAATCGAGCAGCACGACTTTCCCCGCGAGCGACGAGAGACGCACCTTCTTGCCGTAGATGTCCGACAGCTCGAGGTCGGGATACCCCGCCTCGGTAATCTGGGACGACAGGCTGATGCGGGCGTCCATGCGGGCGATCTCCCCCATGAGCGATTGCAGGTAGGGCGATTCGGGATAAGTCTGTTCGATGGCCTCGGCCACCGTGCGGTAATAAACCACGTCGCTGTCACCGTTGAACAGGTATGTATCCCCGGGCAACCGCTGGTAAAGGGCATAGACCGCCGCCAGCGACGCTTTATTCTCGATGATGAAGCGCAACTGTTCGCGGCGGATACGGTAATATTCGGCCGTGTACTCCTTTACCAGTGCCTGGCGGTCTTCCTCGGACAGCGTTGCCTTGGCAAACTGCGAGGCGATGTTATCCAGCCGCTGCGCGCCCGAAACGAAAGCCTGGTAGAACTGCCGCAGCAGTTCCGACTCCTTCGAACCTTCGACCGTATAGTTGCGTACGACGCTCCCCACCGAATTCAGGGAAAGTTTCTCGCCGCCGGCGAGGAACAGCGGAATGCGTTCGCCGTTATATATTATATTATAAAGCGACGGGGTCTTCGCCACGCCCTTCAACTCGAAACGGTAATTCCCGTCCTTGTCGAGCACCGCGGAGTCGATCACCGACTGCGTCAGGGGCAATACCTGTTCCAGATAAACATCCTTGGCATCGTTACCTACGAAGCGACCCGAAATCTTCACCTTCGACGACTGGCATGCGCACAGCATGACGGCCGTGGTCAGGGACACGAAAAGCGTTTGTTTATTCATTTATCCTTGTTATCGCAGTTAAATGCTTACAAATATAGCAAAATTCCGGATATGCGCACTTTTTATTTCGACGAATTGCGGTGTGCGCCGTTGTTTTTCGAGAAATTGCGCCCGTGCTGCTGGTTGCGGTTTTTCTGCGGGCGCTGCTGCTGACGCTGCTGCGGCCCCTTCTGGGGACGTGCCGTAAAGTGCTGTTTATAGTCACTTCGGAGATTATTTAATGCCACTTCATCGATTTCGATCGCTCCGCCGGACATGCGTTTGATGTCTTTTACGATCACTTCGTTGTTGGGATGCTCCTGGTTGTACTCGTAGCTCTTCGTGCGCATGTAGCGGGCCAGGTTGTCCACCGTGCGCGCCATGGTACGCCGGTCTTTTTCCCCGGAAAGCCCGGCGATCATCCGCTCGACATACTTGCCGTAATGCTTATAGGAGATACGCCCCTGCGTGTAAGCCATGCGGCGCGGCGTAATGGTCAGCTCCTGACGCGAAGGCTGCGGGTATGGAGAATCCACATCGAGCTGGAAATCAGACATTATGAAAAGGTGATCCCACAGCTTGTGGGTGAAGTCGGCCGTATCGCGCAACAGGGGGTTCAGGTTGCCCATCACGGCGATCACGGCACGCGCCTGGCGGTTGCGCTCGCGACGGTCTTCGATCAATTGCAACGAGTCGATCATCTCCTGGATATGACGCCCATACTCGGGCAGGTACAACTTGCGTCGTGTGTAATTATAATTCTTTTTCATATTGTATTTGCGGTTCTCCGCACTGTTTCAATCCGTCCGCCGGAGCGTCCGGCAAGCCCGTTGCGGTAAACCGATTCAAGACGTTTTTTCCGACTTTCCACCCCATCCGGCAAGACCCTACAAGATTGGTTTTACACCGCAGAAAGTCATAACTTTGGGACAAAAGTAGGTAAAATTTCAGGAAAAACAAGCTATGGCAAAGGTTTTAATTTTAGACCAATCAAAAAGTATGCGAAACACGCTGCGCGAGCGGCTCGAATACGAAGGTTTCTCGACAGAGGCCGCCGAAGACGAAGAGGCGGCCTCCGTCATGTGCGAGAAAATCCCGTTCGACGTCATCCTGTCGGACACCGGGTGTAAAATCCCCGACAAGGGCGTCCCGTTCATCGTGCTGTCGTCCGAGGCGTCAATCGACTCGGCCGTGGAGGCCGTACGCAACGGCGCCCAGGACTATCTGACCAAACCCATCGACATGAACCGCCTGCTGCAGTCCATCCACCGCACGATCGACGACCCGGCCCCCGCGCCCGCCCCCGCGGCGGCCCCGGCACGCCGCACCCGCCGCGGGCACAATGCGCAGACGGAGCATATCATCGGCACCTCGCCCCAGATCGAACATGTCCGCCTGTTGATCGACAAGGTCGCGCCGTGCGAAGCGCGCGTGCTGATCACGGGCGAAAACGGCACCGGCAAAGAGCTGGTCGCACGCTGGCTGCACGCCAAAAGCAACCGCGCCGCGGCTCCATTCGTCGAGGTCAACTGCGCGGCGATCCCCTCGGAACTGATCGAAAGCGAACTCTTCGGCCACGAACGCGGCGCCTTCACCTCGGCCATCAAGCAGCGAAGGGGCAAGTTCGAACAGGCCGACGGCGGCACGCTGTTCATGGACGAGATCGGCGACATGTCGCTGGCGGCGCAGGCCAAGGTGTTGCGGGCGCTTCAGGAAAACAGGATCAGCCGCGTAGGCAGCGACAAGGACATCGAGGTCAACGTACGCGTCATCGCCGCCACGAACAAGAACCTGCGCGAGGAGATCCGGAAGGGCAATTTCCGCGAAGACCTTTACCACCGCATCGGAGTGGTCGTCGTGCGCGTCCCGGCGCTGCGCGAACATGCGCAGGACATCCCGCTGCTGGTCGACCATTTCATACGCACAATTTGTGCCGAATACCACATCCCGGCAAAACGCATCGAGGACGAAGCGCTTGCCGAGCTGCAAACGATGCCCTGGAGCGGCAATATCCGCGAACTGCGCAACGTCATCGAGCGGCTCATCATACTCAGCGAGGAGCGCATCACCCCCGCCGACGTCAAGGCCTACTGCTGACCGAGGCTCAGAACAGCACCCCGACCTTCAGCAGGAGGGTGCCGTGGCTGAGCTGCTCGGCAAATTCGGCGGAGAACCAGCAGCCTTCGTATTTCCGGAGCCGCTCCAGCCGCTGCAACTCATAGCCCGCCGCGAAGAACAGGTGTACCCCGCAGCGCAATGCATACTGCACCCCCAGTTCGGGATTGAGCAGCAGTCCCCCGTTGGCATCCCTGCGCGGTGCGAAAGCATATCCGGCGGCGCACCCGGCATAGGGCGTAAAGCTGCGGCGGCGCATAAGCAGGAACTTCGCATCGGCAAAGAGCGGCACGAGCGTTTTTTCATAGCAGGAAACCCCCGTTCCGGCACCGACCGAAAACCGGCGACTCACATTGTAATGACCCGTCACGCGCCAGACGACGGGCACCGACGACGGACGGGTCAGGCCGAAACCCGTCCCTACGGACGCCGAACAGGAAAAGCGGGGCAACTCCTGCGCCGGCACCTCGGCGGCAAGGAAAGGCAGCACGCACAGCGCCGCGGCCAATACTCGGGATCGCCCCGTCATCGGACACGGATCGTAATGCGTTCCACGATCCGGAGCGCTGAAGTGAGCCCCGAAATATCGGGGTCTATCCCGCCCGAACTTCCGTCGGGACTGCTGTGGCCGACCAGCACGGCTTCGAACTCCTCGCTGCCCGACGACAGGTCGACGTCGGCGGCATAGACCACGGCCGGCTGGCCGCTCCCGTGCCGCCCGCCCGAGTAACCGGGCTCCCCCTCCTTGGCCGATTCGGGATAGGTTTCGTTGAAATCGGTCGAATGGTTCACCTCGACCTTTACGACGAACCGATCGAGCCCCGCCCCGGGCGAGAGCTTCAGGTCGAAACTGCCGCGCGGCGTGGCACCCGATATGCCGTCCGCCAGCGGTTCGCTTTTCGTCGGCAGGTAAAGCCCGTCGGCATATTGCACGCCCCGGCTATGGCACCAGTGAGGCAGCGCCTCCCTGCGGCGGTTTCCGCCCGCCGCCAGCCAGGACTGGGTGGCGATTTTGGAACTCGCATAAACCGTGGAGAGGTAGCGCCCCTGCGCATCTTCGATCCAGACCGCGATCTGGGGCGGGTTCTTCCTTTTAATCCCCAGGAACAGGGGAAAATCATGCAGCCATGCGTCGCCCCGTTCCACGACAATTTCCACGCTTCCCTTTTCGTATTCGACCAACTCCTTATCGCAGGAACCAAGCAATACGAACGGTAAAATCCATGCCATTGCCATCTTTCTCATTGTTTTTGGTTTTCATTTTGTTACCTATTGGTAACATTTGTTGTAAAAAAAATACACACTCTTTCCCGGGCCGCGGGCCGGTCATTCCTTAAAAGTCTTGTCGATCAGCAGGTCTATCCCGAGGACGATCTGCTCCCAGCCGGCAGCCTCTCCGATCGGAATCCCGTTGTAAACCGGGCAATATTCCTCCAACAGCACAAGGTAGGTCACCGAAGCCGTCAGGAAAGTAGCCAGCACGGCCACCTCCGACTCGGGCAGCCCGGTTTTCCGCGACACCCGGGCGATCAACTCCAGCCCGGCCTGCTCGCGCTGCCTGCGGAGCGCCGCCACGAGTTCGTTCTTCGAGGACAACTCCCAGCGGTACAGGCGCCTAAGCGTAGGGTCGCCGTGCAAACGCCCGATCATCGTGCGGAACGTCTTTTTCAGAAATTCGGGCAAATGCGCGCGGCCGGGAATGTCGAGCGGAAAATTGATCCAGAAATCGTGCTGCCGGATATAGGCGGCCAGCAGTCCGTCCAGCGAACCGAAATAGCGGTAGATAAGTATTTTCGAGACTCCGCAATGCGCCGCGACGGCATTGACCCCGAGTTTCTCGAAACCATCCCTGCGGATCATCTCGCCCACCGCTTTCAGCATACGCTGTTCGGTAGCATCCCGGTCACGCTCGGTATTGTTGTTCTTCGCCATATGTTACTATTCGGGAACAAATATATGTCTTTTTTCCCGGAATCATGCAACTTTCCGGGAATATTCACATATTCGGCATAAATTGAGAAGAATCCGCAAAAGGATCCGGACTGCCGGACAACCGCGGCACCCGGACTATAACAACTCCAATATCTTGGCCGGATTGTCGACGATGTACCGCGCCCCGGCCTCCTCGAGCTCGGTGCGCTCACGGAACCCCCACGTCACCCCGACCGAGCGAACACCGGCGGCCGCGGCTGTCTGCATGTCCACGCCCGAGTCGCCGACATAGAGCACCCGCTCCTTCGCCACGCCCGTAAGCGCAAGTATCTCCCCCACCACCGCGGGGTCGGGCTTGAGCGGCACGCCCTCGCGCTGGCCGAAGACCGCGGCGAATTCGACACCGGGGAAAAACAACCGGATCAGTTTTTCCGTTCCAGCCTGGAACTTGTTGGATGCCACGGCGATACGGATACCTCGCCGCGCGATCTCCGCAACCAGTTCCGGAATTCCTTCGTAGGGTTTCGTATAAACGTCGATATGCTCGGTATAATATTTCACGAAATCCGCGCGCACGGCCGCGACCGTATAAGGCGTGCGGAGCTCTTCGGGCAATGCCCGCTCCACGAGCCGCATGATGCCGTTGCCCACGAAATGGCAGTATTCGTCATAGGTATGCTGCGGCAGGCCGCGCATGGCCAGCACGGCATTGCATGCGACAGCCAGGTCGCCGATCGTATTGAGCAGCGTGCCGTCGAGGTCGAATATCACAAGTCCGGTATCCATCTTATATTCCATATTAATGCGGATGCGCCGCAGTACCTGCGGCTCTTTTGATCTTCCACCCGATGGCCGCCACCGCCAGCGACATCAGGGGACTGACAATATTGAAAATACAGTAAGGCATGTAGACGAATGTGGAAACACCCAGCACAGTGGCCTGCGTCATGCCGCACGAGTTCCACGGCACCAGCACGGAGCAGACCGTGGCCGAATCCTCGACCGAGCGGCTCAACAGCCGCGGTTCGAGTCCCCGCTCCGCATAAAGTTCCCGGAAAAGGCGCCCCGAAAGGATGATCGAGATATACTGGTCGGCGGTGCAGAGGTTGAAGAAGATGCCCGCGCCGACGGTCGAAGCCACGGCCGAGAAGGCACGGCGCACGAAACGCAGGAAAACCGACGTCAGCGACCCCAGCATCCCGCTGCCGGTCATCACGCCGCCAAAGCACATGGCGCAGATGATGAGCCATACGGTATTGAGCATACCCGCCATGCCGCGCGTAGCAACCAGCTCGTCCAGCTGCGGGCTTCCGGTAGGGATCGCCGTCGGGCCGAAGCAGCTCATCAGCACACCCTTGAACCCCGACATGAAATCCAGCCCTCCGACTCCGGCCACCTTCGCCACCAGTTCGGGCTGCGCCAGCAGCATGGCTATGCAGGCGAAAACCGCGGCGCAGAAGAGCGTCACGATGGCCGGGAGTTTGCGCACGATCAGCACGCCCGTCGCCACGGGCACCGCCAGCAACCAGGGCGTGATGCGGAACGTCCCGCGCAACGACTCGGCATACATCCCGGCATGCGTGCCGCCCGTATGGTCGAGCGTCAGCCCCGCGATGACGAAAACCGCCAGCGCGATGACGAACGAAGGGATGGTCGTATACAACATGTAACGGATGTGCGTGAAAATCGGCACCCCGACGGTCGACGAGGCAAGCACCGTGGTATCGGACAGGAGCGAGAGCTTGTCGCCGAAATAAGCGCCGGAGATGATCGCGCCCGCGATCCACCCCTCGGGGAAACCCATGGCCTGCCCGATGCCCATCAGCGCCACGCCGATCGTGGCGATCGTCGTCCACGAACTGCCGGTCATCAGCGAAACGCCCGCGCAGATGACGCACGAGGCAACCAGGAAGAACGAGGGGTGCAGGATCTTCAGCCCGTAATAGATCATCGTCGGCACCACGCCGCTCACCATCCACGACCCGGCTATGGCGCCGATCAGCAGCAGGATGATGATTGCCGAAGCCGAAGCCCGGATGTTGTCGATGATCGCCTCTTCCAAGACCGCCCACTTGCAGCGGTAAATGCCGATGGCCAGCATGACGCAGACCGACGTGGCCGACAACAGTGCGATCTGGCTGCCGCCGTTGATCGCGTCCCCGCCGAAACAGCGGATGACCACGTAAAGCAGCAGCGTCAGCACCGCCAGCGGCAACACCGACACCCACGGCGAAGGCTGTTTGGCCGCATATTCTTTCATTTCCGGATTCCCATTAACCATACGGACGGCAAAAATACGAAAAACTTACCACATATCCGCACGCCCGGCACCGGGGATAACCATTTCCGACCGGAAGATATGCGCGTGCAACTTTTCCGGGCGCATTGTTTTTTATTTCCGAAATTTTATCTATTTTTGGTAAAAGATAGCGACGGATATGGCGGCACAAACAATCAAAAAGATCTTCCGGTTCTACCTCGACGGGTTCCGGAGCATGACCGTAGGCAAAACCCTGTGGGCCATCATCCTGGTCAAGCTGTTCATTCTGTTCGCAATCCTCAAGGTATTCTTTTTTCCCGATTTCCTGGCCGGGCAGAGCCCCGAAGAGCGCAGCCGTTCGGTCATGAAAGAACTAACCCCCGACAAATAACCTACGCTTATGCTATCGGATTATCTACAAACAGTCGACTGGTCGCGTGCGCAATTCGCCATGACGGCCATTTACCACTGGCTTTTCGTCCCGCTCACGCTGGGACTGGGGTTCATCATCGCCATCATGGAGACCCTTTACGTCCGCACGGGCGATGAGTTCTGGAAGCGCACGACCAAATTCTGGATGCGCCTGTTCGGCATCAACTTCGCCATCGGCGTGGCAACGGGCATCATCCTCGAATTCGAGTTCGGCACCAACTGGTCGAACTACTCGCATTTCGTGGGCGACATCTTCGGTGCCCCGCTGGCCGTCGAGGGCATCATGGCCTTCTTCATGGAGAGCACCTTCATCGCCATCATGTTCTTCGGCTGGAACAAGGTCTCGAAAGGCTTCCACCTCACGGCGACATGGCTCACGGCCATCGGCGCGAACCTCTCGGCACTGTGGATCCTGGTCGCCAACGCCTGGATGCAGCACCCCGTGGGATGTACGTTCAACCTCGAAACCGTACGCAACGAAATGACCTCGTTCTGGGAGGTACTCTTCTCGCCCGTGGCGATGAACAAGTTCTTCCACACCATCACCTCGTCGTTCGTGCTGGCGGCACTGTTCGTCGTGGGCGTCAGCGCCTGGTATCTGCTCCGGCACCGCGAACAGAAGATGGCCCGCAAGAGCATCGCCATCGCCTCGGCCTTCGGCTTCGTATTCGCGCTCGTCACGGCGATGACGGGCGACAAGTCGGGCGCCGTCATCGCCCGCGTGCAGCCGATGAAACTCGCAGCCATGGAGGCGCTCTACGACGGGCAGCAGGGTGCGCCCCTGACGGCCATCGGCATCGTGAGGCCCGAGGCGGAACGCACTTCGAACGAGGACGCATTCTATTTCAAGATCGACATCCCGAAACTGCTCTCGATCATGAGCTTCCGCGACGCAGACGCCTATGTGGCGGGCATCAACGACCTGGTGAACGGCAACGAGAAATACGGCGTGATGTCGGCCGCGGAGAAGATGGAGCGGGGCCGCGTCGCCGTGGGTGAACTGGCCCGTTACCGGGCGGCACTCGAGGCCGGCGACCAGGCGGCGATCGACCAAATCACCGCCAAGTTCGACCCCTCGAAGCCCGAAGGCGAGGAGTTCCTGCGCGAATATTTCGCCTATTTCGGGTACGGCTACCTCGACACTCCGCAGCAGGTAGTCCCCAACGTACCGCTGCTCTTCTACTCGTTCCGCGTGATGGTCGGTGCCGGGTGCTTCTTCATCCTGCTGCTGGGCGTCATCTGGTGGCTCAACCGCAAGGACAAACTGGCGGACAAGCGATGGTTGCTGCGGGTCGCCGTATGGTCGATCCCGCTGGCCTACCTCGCTTCGCAGGCCGGCTGGGTGCTGGCCGAGGTCGGACGCCAGCCGTGGGCCATCCAGGATCTGATGCCCGTGGGCATCGCGGCCTCGAAGATCGGCCCCGGGTCGGTATCGGCCACCTTCTTCATCTTCCTCGCGCTCTTCACGGCGCTGCTGATCGCCGAGCTGAGCATCATGTTCCGCCAGATCAAAATCGGGCCCGAAAACGAAAAACAGTAAACGACTATGGATACCCTGGTACTTTTGCAACACTATTGGTGGCTGATTATCTCCCTGCTGGGGGCACTGCTCGTATTCCTGCTCTTCGTACAGGGCGGGCAGGGGCTGCTCTACGACATCGGCAAGACCGAAGAGGAACGTAACATGCTGGTCAACTCGCTGGGCCGCAAATGGGAATTCACCTTCACGACGCTCGTGACCTTCGGCGGCGCATTCTTCGCCTCGTTCCCGTTGTTCTACTCCACGTCGTTCGGCGGCGCGTTCTATGTATGGATGGCGATCCTGCTGGTCTTCGTCATCCAGGCCGTGGCCTACGAATACCGCCGCAAACCGGGCAACGTCTTCGGCGAAAAGACATTCAACGTATTCCTGATGATCAACGGCATCGCCGGCCCGCTGCTGCTGGGCACGGCCGTCGGAACACTTTTCACGGGCGCGAACTTTACGGTCGACCGCCTCAACCTGGCCAACGGCGCCGGAAGCGGCAGCGCAACGGTGATCTCGCAGTGGACAACCCCGTGGCACGGACTGGAAGCGCTTACGGATGTCTCGAACGTCTTTCTGGGCATTGCCGTGACATTCCTCGCCGCAACGCTGGCCTGCCAGTATTTCATGAATAACATCGATGACAAGACCATCCTCGAACGTACCCGCCGGCGGATGATCCCCGCAGCAGTCTGTTTCGTGCTCTTCTTCGTAGTGTGGCTCGGCATGCTGCTCTTCGCCGACGGCCGGGCGGTCGATGCCGCAGGCCGGATCTCCATCGAGCCGTACAAGTACCTGCATAACTTCATCGAGATGCCTTACCTCGCCGTGGTGCTGCTCCTCGGCGTGGTGGCGGTACTGTGGAGCATCGGACTGGGCTGGCGCGGCCGGCGCAACGCCATCTGGTTCGGCGGTGCGGGTACGGTACTGACGGTACTGGCGCTGCTGCTCTGCGCCGGATGGAACGACACGGCCTATTACCCGTCGCTGGCCGACATGCAGTCGTCGCTGACGATTTACAACTCCTCGTCGAGCCTCTTCACGCTCAAGGTGATGTCGATCGTCTCGCTGCTGATCCCCTTCGTCGCAGCCTACATCTGGTACGCATGGCGGGCGATGAACCGCAAGCCGATCACCCGCGAAGAGATCCGCGGGGACGACCACCAATACTAATACCGACTGCCTCCGACCGTATGAAATATAGTATAATATTACTCCCGCTTGTATTCTGCAGGCCACGCCCCCGGCAGCCCAAAGTCCGCAACCGACAGACCGCCCCGCCACGGCAAAAGACGCAGGCCGGCAGACCTGCCCCGTCTCGGTAGAAGATACGGTTCGCCGCCAGCTCGGCGGCAAACTGTTCTTCTCCGAATTTTCCAACTTTAACCCGGCCGACTCGATAACCGTTATCGAAACTCATTACCGCAAGGCGGAAGGAAAGGAACTCTACCGCGAATACCGGTTTATCACCCACAACCGGAACAGTCCCGCCCACAGGTTCTTCGAGAGCCGTTACCTCGATTCGGTCTACATGTCTTATTTAAACGACCCAAGCTATCGCGATTTTTATGACCAGATGCTGCCCGACTCTGTAAAATCTGAATACATCGCCCCGGAAATCCGGAATTTCAACGGCTATTGGGTCAATCTGAAGGAATACAAGGGTGATTATTACCTCGATGACGACTGGTCATGGCACATTTCGTTCCACATTGCTGACAGCGTCAAAACAGATCTCTATATGGACGGGCCCTATCCCCGGAAAATCAGGACGGCAACAGTGCTTCCCCAGGGCGGCATATTGCTCCGCTACCACAGGGCCGATTCGCTGCACTCCTACAAGTACGACTCGCTGCATATCGAGGCCGTCGACATCCAAAGGGGCGTCTACCGGCTTTCGGGCGAAAGCGACTATTTCGCGGCTCCGGCGAAAGCCGTACACAATTTCGAGATCATCCAGTACGCCAACAGCACGGGAGATATATTTTAAACCGGCACGAACAATGATTTCCCACATATTGATAAAAGGGAAAGCCTGAAAAGGCTTTCCCTTTTATTCAAGCATCTCCGCCAGCTATTCCGCGTTCTCGCCGAACGGGTACTGGTTCTGATGCACGTCCTCGAAACGCATCCCCTTTTCGTAGGTCTTCATGGCGCGGCGGCTCATACCCATCGACGCGAAACCGCCGTCGTGGTAGAGGTTCTGCATCGTCACTTTGCGCGTAAGATCCGAGAAAAGCGTCAGCACATAGTCCGCGCAGTCGGTAGCCGAGGCATTGCCCAGCGGCGACATGTTCTCGGCGAAATTCATCAGGTCGCCCATCCCCAGCACGCCGCTTCCGGCCGTGGTCGGCGTCGGCGACTGCGACACGGTGTTGATGCGCACGTGCTTCTCACGGCCGTAAATATACCCGAAACTGCGGGCGATCGACTCCAGCAACGCCTTGGCATCGGCCATGTCGTTATAACCGTAGAGCGTACGCTGTGCCGCGATATACGAAAGCGCCACGATCGACCCCCAGTCGTTGATGGCGTCCTTCTTGCGGGCCACCTGGATCGCCTTGTGGAACGAGATCGCCGAAATGTCGAGCGTCTTGGAGAGGTAATCGTAATCCAGGTCGTCGTATGTGCGCCCCTTGCGGACGTTGGGCGACATGCCGATCGAGTGGAGCATGAAGTCGAACTTGCCCCCGAAATGTTCCATCGTCTTGTCGATTAGGTTTTCCAGGTCTTCGACGCTCGTAGCGTCGGCCGGGACGACGATCGTATTGCATTTTTCAGCCAGCCGGCCGATTGTACCCATGCGAATAGATACGGCAGTATTCGTAAGGACGATTTCGGCCCCTTCTTCAACGGCGCGTTCCGCCACTTTCCATGCGATCGACTGCTCGTTGAGTGCTCCGAAAATAAGGCCCTTCTTGCCTTTCAATAAATTGTATGCCATCCTATTTAGATTAAAAATTCGGGCAAATATAACAAAAATATTTGAAACGGGCGAACCGCTGTCCCTGCAAACCGCGGCAAACGGCATGTCCCCGAACCAAAACGCGGGTTGTAAATCACGGTTTTTTCACGTTTTACACATTTTTCGGCTTTTTATCGTACCTTTGTGCCGAATAAAACATGCACATGACCATTACAGACGATTTCAGCGCCCTGGGGCTTTCCGAGCAGATGCTCGCCGCAGTCCGCGCCAAGGGATTCGAGACGCCCACCGCAATCCAGAAGCTCACCATCCCCCACCTGCTCACAAAACCCAACGACATCATCGCGCAATCGCAGACCGGCACGGGCAAAACCGCAGCCTACGGACTGCCGATACTCCAGACCCTCGAACCCGCCCGCGGGCCGATACAGGCCATCATCCTCGTACCGACACGCGAACTCGCACTCCAGGCGGCCGAAGAACTGCTCTCCTACAACCGCGAAAAGCGGCTCTCGATCACGGCCATCTACGGCGGTGCGGCGATGAGCGAACAGCTGCGTCGCCTTGCCAAAGGCATCGACATCGTCGTCGGGACACCGGGGCGCGTGCTCGACCACATCCGCCGCGGCACGATGAAACTGGAAAACGTCCGTTACCTCGTGCTCGACGAAGCCGACGAGATGCTCAACATGGGCTTCGTGGAGGACGTCGAAGAGATCATGAGCCACACCAGCGACGAGCGGCGCGTGCTGCTCTTCTCGGCGACGATGCCCGAGCGCATCATCCGGCTTTCGAAAACCTACATGCGCGACACGGAGATCGTGCGCGTGGAACACAAGCAAATCACGGCCGACCTCACAGAACAAATCTATTTCGAGGTACGCGAGGCCGACAAGTTCGACGCCCTGACCCGCATCATCGACGTCGAACCCGAATTCTACGGCATCATCTTCGCCCGCACCAAGATCGGCGCCGACGAAACCGCCTCGCGCCTGACGGCGCGCGGCTACGCAGCCGAGGTGCTGCACGGCGACGTGTCGCAGGCGCAGCGCGAGAAGATACTCCGCAAATTCCGCGACCGCACGATCAATATCCTGGTGGCTACCGACGTGGCCGCCCGGGGCATCGACGTGGGCAACCTGACCCACGTCATCAACTACTCGCTGCCGCAGGACTCGGAGAGCTACGTGCACCGCATCGGCCGCACGGGCCGCGCCGGCAAGCAGGGAACGGCCATCACGTTCGTCTCGCCCTCGGAGTTCCGCGGCCTGAATAACCTGATGCGCGACATCAAGGTCGAGATCAAACGCGAAACCCTCCCCTCGCCGCAGGACATCGTAGAGATGAAACGGCTGAAGATCAAGGAGGAGATGCAGGAGATCGTCGAAAACGAAAGCTACGACGGTTACAAGGAATTCGCCGAAGAGTTGCTCGCCGAATACCCCCCCGACATAGCCCTGGGTGCGCTGCTGCGCCTGGCGTTCCGCAGCGAGCTCGACCAGAACAACTACCCCGAAATACGCTCCTTCTCGGTCGACCGCAAGGGTACGGCGCGGCTGTTCCTGGCCGTGGGCAAACGCGACGGCTACACGGCACGCAAGCTGGTCGACATGCTCAAATTCAAATGCGGCCTGCGCGACAAATATATCAACGACGTCCAGATTTCGGACAACTTCTCGTTCGTGAGCGTCCCGTTCCGCGATGCCGAGGAGGTCGTCCGCAAACTCAACCGGCTGAACCGCGGCCGCCGGCCGATGGCCGAGATCGCCCGCGACGGGGAAAACGGGGCGCAGGAAGCCCCGGTTCGCAAGCCCCGCCGCACAAAAACCGAGGATTACCAGACCGCCGGGCAGACATACGCCCCGGCACCGAAAAAGCCGGCGCGGAACGTGAAGCCGGCAACGCCCGTCCCGGCAACCCCGGCGGCGTACGACCCGGCGCCCGCCCACGACGAAACGGTACACGCAGAACCCTCACACGACCAAACGGCATATGACCCAACGTCATCGCCGCGCCGGAAGCTGAAAACCAAGACCCCACCCCACCCGGACATCCCCGATTTCAGCAAGATGTCGAACGAAGGTTTCGACTGGTCGGCATTTATGAAATTCGACGAAGGCACGGCATGGGGACGCGACGAGAACGGCAAAGGCAAGGGCAAAGCGACCAAAAGCGTCCGCAAGACCCCGAAAAAGACGGTCACAGCCGCCCAGCGGGTCGCCGCCAAAGGCAAGAAACGGAAATAACGGTTCCGGAAAGGACACCGGGCGGTATCTTTTCTTCCGTCCGCCCATATACCACGAAACGCGGTTGCAGAATATCTGCAACCGCGTTTCGTTTGGCGGAAAGTCAGGAAACAGAACCTTTCCTGTATTCCGCCGTATATCAGTCTGTTATACGTTGACCTCAATTTAAGTACACAGAATAGCCTACGGCCGATTTGCAACAGTTTACCCTGTGTTGCAGTTGGTTAGAGCAAAGATAGAAAAATTATTTAACTCGGTATCATCAAAGTCAAAATAATTTTTGTTCATTATAACTATATTTACTTTTCCTCCTTTTCTTCAAAGGAACTAATACATCCTTAGGGTTATCGTCATCGCCAATTTTCAATACTTTCATGACGCAGTATTTGATATCTACCTTTTCATCATCTTCAATCTTGGTTATTTCTAAATTACATTCGATATAAGTGCCGTTTTTGAAAGTAAATATACCCTCTGCAACTTGATTTTTGAAATTATGATCCAACATTCGGAATAAGATTGATTCTCCCCTATATATGCCTTTCCATAAATCTTTTCTTCCTTTGTCTAATATAGGCGCAATAATATATATTCGCGCCTCCTCTGCTTCGGTTATCGTATCAAATATATCAGTTGCAACATAATCATTAAAATCAGAAACCGGAATTGTAATAGGTGCTTGTAATTGGGGTGATTCAGCTGCAATTTGTTTGATATCCGGGATTTTTTGTGCTTCTTTAAAAAAATAGATTTGCGTTTTTTTATATACCTATCATTTGCAAAAATACTTTCAAAATTTTCAGAAGTAATTGTTCCGGATTCAATTAACTGTTTTGTTTTCTCAATATTCTCAAGATTATTTTTTGTTTCTTCAGAGGAGTGAATATTAGGTCTAAAGAAATTATTAATAAAGGCATTAAATACAGCACCAAAAACAAATGTAACACTTGGGTTAGTAAGTATTTCAGCACATATAACTTGATATGTGTCAATTACTCCACCTTCTTTTTTGACTTGTACATCTATAGAGATTTTACAACCTAAATATTTTTGCAGATAATTAATAGCTTTCAGGAATTGTTTTTCGCATTCATTCCGGGAAAAAGCATCCATTTTATGAACGTCGTCGTCCATAAGACTATAATGAATAGAGATAAGATTGCTATTCATAGCTTTGTAAATCAGTTCATTATGCTTATTAAGTATAAATGTGTTTCTTTCAAATATACTAAAAGTATTTGAAAATGACTAATTTACAGCACCGAACAAAATATTGTATTGTAAATCCTTGCAGAGAATTTCCCCAATAAGACGCCGATTGCGAAATATTTACTACCTTTGCCCTTGCGAATAATTCTTTCTAACAACTTTTACTCCGTGCGCTCAACAGTTCGGACATACTAAAGGTATGCGCAGAGCTGTTGGGGAGAAATCCCGCGAATGGCACGCTGTTGAGCCTGTAAAAGGGGGAAAGAGTTGTTCGCAGCTGCGCATATTTTTATTTTATGCGAACAACTCTTTCCGTCCGTACCCCGGTACAGACACGCCGCAAGGCCAGCCGCAGGCGGTTTCCGCCGTGCAACCTCCCGATCCGGTTCCATTTTCACCCGCCCGATTAGCAAACGACTGCTAACCAAACCTTTATTCTCTTTGTTGTGCCCCGTTGCACGATAAGGACAGCCCTTTTTATGCCCATCGTATCCGCTGCCACAGGCAGCAGCAGGCCGAAGCCTCCCCCGGCGGAGGTCTGCAAACACGCTGCGCATGTTTTCAAACCCCGCAGGCTTCGTCTGCAATCTTAAAATCAAACAAAATGGAAACGAATCAAAACCCCGCGCAGGAACAGCCTGTGCAACCCATGGTCCCCCAAACCACGCAGGCCGCGCAACAGCCGGACATCGAACAGATCGTCGCTCCCGCCATGGAACCGGCACAGCCCGCCGCACAATCTGCCGCGCAACCCGCCCCGGCACCACAACCGCAACCGCAACCCGGACGACCCGACGAACTGCTCTACGACCCCAACGAAGCGGCGCAGATGATCCGCCACCTGACGGACGGCTATTTCGACCCGGAATACGTCCTGCTTTTCGGAAAGCTGGCCGGCGGCACGCCCCACAGCGATGCCGTGGCCTACGACCTGCTGATGGTCGTGCGCGAAACGCCGGAATACGACTGGATTCGGGCAAAACGCATCCTGCGGTACAGGATGCCGTACCGCTACCGGAAGGTCTCCTACATCAATCCCTATATCCTGCCGTTGAACTATGTCGAATCGCATCGGACGCCGTTCCTCTACTTTGCCCATGCCGAGGGTGAACTATTGCATTGCAGCGACCACTATCGGTTTCGCCGCCCGAAGCACCCGATCGACTTTGCCAAAGCCCATGCCGACGCCAAATTCCATTTCGACACGTTCCGCACGCTCGGCAACGACCTGCTCGAACAGGCGCAGGATGCGTTTGCCGGGGGCCGCAACGTGCGGCTGGCGGCACAGTTCTCGGCGCAGGCGATCGTCTATTTCTACCACACGCTCTACTATGTCTATCACGGTATGGAATTCGACATCCATGATCCGGTCGTGATGCACGACCGGATGCGGACGCTTTCGACAAAGCTGATGCTGGTATTCGACGACAACCATATCGAAAACATTTTCACGCTGCCATGGCTGAACCAAATTTTGATGAAAACGCCGTATAGCGCCGAATTCTACATGGCTCCGCAGGAATTGGAAATGCACATGGGGCGTGTTCAAAAGGCTGCCGAAATAATCGAAAACTACTGCGGCCTGCGGCTGGAACTCTATAAATAACTGGGCACGCAATAGGCCACCCCGACACCTGAATAAGACAAGAGGGGCTGTGATAGCCCCTCTTGCTGTCGATTCTTCATACATTCGGCGGAAAGAGAGGGATTCGAACCCCCGGAGCCTTGCAGCTCAACGGTTTTCAAGACCGCCGCAATCGACCACTCTGCCATCTTTCCGGGGACAAAAGTAGCACGGTTTTTCCATTCTGCCAAATCTTTACCCCGATTATTTCCGGGACGGCCGGAGCGGAACTTCAAATTAAGGACATTATTTTTGACTTTTAGGAAAATTCCATATCTTTGTCAACAAGTTAGGTAAGGTCGCAACTTTTCACACATTATAGAACATGAACAAAGCGCAGCTGGCCGAGGCGGTAGCCCTCGACGCTAACATCTCGAAAGTCGACGCGCGCAAAGCGGTCGATGCCATCATCCGGGTGACCGTACACAGTCTCCGGCAGGGTGAGCGCCTTACCCTCACCGGGCTCGGGACATTCAGCGTGCAGCAGAAATCCGCACGTATGGGCCGCAATCCGCGCACGGGCGCCCCGGTGAAAATCCCCCCGCGCAAGGCCATCAAGTTCCGCCCCACGGCAGAGGTCGAGTAATTTCCACTGCGTTTTTTAACTTTTTTCACACATGCCAGAAATCTCACAACGCGCCGAGCTGATGCCGGCTTCACCCATACGCAAGCTCGTCCCGCTGGCCGAAGCCGCCCGGGCACGCGGCACCAAGATCTACCACCTGAACATCGGCCAGCCCGACCTGCCGTCGCCGCAGACCGGGCTCGACGCCCTGAAAAAGATCGACCGTACGGTGCTCGAATACAGCCCCAGCGACGGGTACCGCTCGCTGCGCGAGAAACTGGTAGGTTACTACGAACAGTTCCAGATCAAGCTCTCGCCCGACGACATCATCGTCACGACGGGCGGTTCCGAGGCCGTGTTGTTCGCCTTCATGTCGTGCCTCAACCCCGGCGACGAGATCATCGTCCCCGAGCCGGCCTACGCCAATTACATGGCCTTCGCCATCTCCGCAGGGGCCGTGATACGCCCCGTGGTATCGTCGATCGAGCAGGGATTCGCACTGCCCGACGTCGCGGAATTCGAAAAGCTCATCAACGACCGCACGCGCGGTATCCTGATCTGCAATCCCAACAACCCCACGGGGTACCTGTACACACGCAAGGAGATGAACCGCATCCGCGACCTGGTCAAAAAATACGACCTGTTCCTCTTCTCCGACGAGGTCTACCGCGAATTCATCTACACCGGGTCGCCCTACATATCGGCCTGCCATCTCGAAGGCATCGAGCAAAACGTGGTGCTGATCGACTCGGTGTCGAAACGCTACTCGGAATGCGGAATCCGTATCGGGGCGCTCATCACCAAGAACCGGACGCTGCGTAACGCCGTGATGAAATTCTGCCAGGCGCGCCTCTCGCCCCCACTGATCGGACAGATCGTCGCCGAGGCTTCGATCGACGCGCCACGATCGTACAGCACCGAAGTCTACGAGGAGTATATCGAACGGCGCAAATGCCTGATCGACGGGCTAAACCGCCTACCGGGCGTATACTCGCCGATCCCGATGGGCGCCTTCTATACCGTGGCACGGCTGCCGGTAGAGGACAGCGACGATTTCTGCGCATGGTGTCTCTCCGACTTCGACTACGAAGGCGAAACCGTTATGCTCGCCCCCGCATCGGGCTTCTACTCCGATCCGGCATGCGGCCGCAACGAAGTCCGCATCGCCTACGTGCTCAAGAAGGAAGACCTCGAACGGGCGTTGGTCGTACTGGGCAAGGCGCTCGAAGCATATAACAACCGGAAATAGCCAGACCGGCAATCTCGGACACGCAGTGCGGCACGGATAATGCCGCACTTTTTCTTGGAAGCCGGTGTGTCCGGCCATATCCGACGTTTCGGCCAATCCTATACCATATAGGTCAATTTTCAGGAATTTTAGACCAAAAAATTTGGGCGGCAAAGATAGTTTTCATACTTTTGCCTCGATTTTTACACGCCGCAACGGGCGTATAGTATAAACCAAACCAATACGTTATGAAAAACTTTTCCTTCTTCTGGCCACCGCTGCCGTCACCTCGGGAGCATACGCCGAAGGATATCAAGTGAACAACCTCTCTTCGAAGCAGAACGGTATGGGACACGTGGGTACGGCCATGAAGCTCAACTCCGAGTCGATCTGGTTCAACCCCGCCGCCGCCTCGTTTCAGGACACCCGATTCGACATCTCGGTCGGCATCACCGGCATCGCTTCGAAGGCCACCTATACGTCGCTCCCCGACTATACGGGCAAGACCAAGCCGCTGCACTACATCTCGGACAACAGCATTGCGACCCCGCTTTACGCCTATTTCAACTACAAACCCCTCGACTGGATGTCGGTCGGCCTGGCTTTCAATACGCCGTTCGGCTCCTCGATGGACTGGGGCGACAACTGGCCGGGGGCGCAACTCGTCCAGTCGATCAACCTCCAGGCCTACAATCTCCAGCCGACCGTCTCGTTCAAACTCTGCGAGCACCTCTCCATCGGCGGCGGTCTGATGATGACCTGGGGCAAGTTCGACCTTTCGCGCTCGCTGCTGCCTATCGGCGCCGACAATCCGCAGAACAAAGCGCTCATGGGCGCATTGCAAATGCTCAACCCGCAAATGCCCGACCTCTTCGAAATGGCCGGGGACAAAAACCTGATATCGCTGGGGCTCGAAGGCAAAGCCAAAATGGCCGTCGGAGTAAACCTCGGTGTGATGTGGGACATCAACGAACAGTGGTCACTGGGCTTTACCTACCGTTCGAAACTCAAAATGAAGGTGGATTCGGGTTCGATCGACCTGCGTATGATCGACAACACGCAAATCGCCCAGGTCATCGGACAACTCCTGCCCCAGCTGGGTCTCGACCCCGCCAAGCTCACATCGGCCGTCGTGAAGACCGAACTGCCCCTGCCGGCATCGCTGACGTGGGGTGTCAGCTTCCGTCCCGTCCCGAAGTGGGAGTTCGCCGTCGACCTGCAATATGTGCTCTGGAGTGCCTACGACAAACTCGACGTCAAGATTCTCGAACCCGGCAGCAACACCCCCGTACTGAACATCCCGGTCAGCGATAAAAAATACTCCAACACGCTGGCGTTCCGTTTCGGCGGCCAGTACCACGCACTCGACTGGCTGACCGCCCGTATGGGTATGTACGTGGATGAAAGCCCCGTGCGCAGCGATTACCTCAATCCCGAGACCCCGTCGATGACCAAGCTCGCCTATACGGCCGGCGTCACCTTCCGCCCGATCAAATGGATGAATATCGACATCGCATACGGCTATGTCAATTCGGCCGATCCCGAACGTACGGGCTCCTATCCCTACACCAATTCGGTGCTGGGCATCGTGAACGAAAAACTGGCGGCAGCAGGCGTTCCCGAAAGCCAGCTCACCAATCCGGTCACCGATTTTTCGGGTAATTACACCGCCCGTGCCCACACATTTTCGATCGGCGTAGGGTTCAGTTTCTAAAACCGGGAAAAATTATTATATTTGCGGTGCGCTTTGCAGAAAAGTGCGCCGCAATTTTTATCCGGCCTCATAGTTCAAGGGATAGAACGAGGGTTTCCTAAACCCTAAATTCGCGTTCGAGTCGCGGTGAGGCTACGAAAAGGGAAAGGTTCCGGCCTTTTCCTTTTTTCGTTCCGCCCGGGCGGGAGCAGTTTAAATCTCCTGCCGGAAAAGGGAACATCCGACAATTTACATTATCTTTGCCGCACATATAAAGCCAGTTTATGGAGTCACTCAAAGAATTATATAAGATCGGCAACGGCCCGTCGAGCAGCCACACGATGGGGCCAAAAAAGGCTGCCGAACGTTTTGCCGAACGTAGTCGCGACGTCGATTCATACCGTGTGACACTCTACGGATCGCTTGCCGCCACGGGCAAGGGACACCTCACCGACGTGGCGATCCTTTCGGTGCTGGAGCCCATCGCCCCGACCCAGATCGTCTGGGAGCCGAAGGTCGTGCTGCCCTTCCATCCCAACGGCATGTTGTTCGAGGGGCTGAAAGCCGGCAAGGTCGTCGACAGTTGGACGATATACAGCATCGGCGGGGGTGCCCTGGCGAACGAGAGTTCGCGCCTGGAGATACCCGCCAGCATCTATCCGCTGACGACGATCTCGGAGATCAAGGACTGGTGCTACCGCGAAGGAAAAACCTATTGGGAATATGTCAACGACTGCGAAGGCCTCGAAATATGGGATTACCTCGACCGGATATGGACGGTGATGTGCGAAACGATCCAGCGCGGCCTGAACAACGACGGCGTACTGCCGGGAGGGCTCAAGGTCGCCCGCAAGGCGAGCACCTACTGGGTCAAGTCGAAGAGCTACACCGACTCGCTGAAATCCCGCGCCCAGATCTACGCCTACGCCCTGGCGACCTCCGAAGAGAATGCCTCCGGCGGCATCGTCGTAACCGCCCCGACATGCGGGTCTTGCGGCGTGGTTCCGGCAGTGCTCTACCACCTGGCCAATTCGCGCAACTTCCTGCGCATCCGCATCCTGCGCGCCCTGGCTACGGCGGGACTGTTCGGCAACGTGGCCAAAACCAACGCTTCGATCTCCGGCGCCGAGGTCGGCTGCCAGGGCGAGGTCGGCGTGGCATGTGCCATGGCCGCCGCCGCGGCATGCCAGCTTTTCGGCGGCACCCCTTCGCAGATCGAATACGCCGCGGAGATGGGGCTCGAACACCACCTGGGACTCACCTGCGACCCCGTATGCGGATTGGTGCAGGTGCCCTGCATCGAACGCAATGCGATCGCGGCAGCCCGGGCTTTCGATGCCAACGCCTACGCCACGCTCTCCGACGGCTCGCACATGGTGAGCTTCGACCGGGTCGTGGAGGTGATGAACGAAACCGGGCATAACCTCCCGAGCCTCTACCGGGAAACCTCCGAAGGGGGTCTCGCCAGGCGCTATAACGGCAAGAAATAATCCGGACAGGATTCTTACGGCGGGGAACCGTGTTTTTTTGTGCTCCGGGATTTTTCGCAATTCGGAACAGGGAATCTTCCAAAACTCAGACCGATAAGCATCCGGATAGCGAATGATCTCCGACTGTTCGTGTTCGGCCCCCTTGACCGGCCGCACGGCAGTCTTTTGCACAGTCACCCTGCGTTCCGCCCAGTTGCCGCGTGCGTCGAACTTCACGTATTCATAGGTATAGATCCGCTCCGTCTCTCCATCGTAATTATGAACTGTCTCGCGGCGGGTCTCAAGTTGTCCCGCGGCATTATAAGTATAGACGGTCTCCACACCAGTTTCCCATAAAACCGTATAGGATCGCGTCAGCCACCCGGCGCCATCGTATGAAAATTCGGCAGACCACTCCCCGTCGCCCACTGCATCACCCTTATATTCGAGTTTCTGCACAATGATCCGGCCTGCGGCACCATAAGTCAGCGATGCCGGCCTCCCTGCCTGCGCACCCCCTCCATACAGAAACACCATATCCGCCCGATAAAAGTACGGCCGGCAATGCCGCGGGAGTGCGAACTATTTCGGCTCCGGCTAACCATCGGGACAGTGCAGGTCGAAGATAATCAGGAATCCGGATAAAATAAAAAGAAGCCGTTCCCAGGGAACGGCTTCTTTCGAATCGTATATGCAGCCTCGGATTTACTGCGCCTGCTGGAGCGATTCCAGTTCGGCCTTCGATCCGACCACAAGGTTGTCGTAATCGCGCAGGCCCGTACCGCCGGGAATCAGGTGACCGCAGATAACATTTTCCTTGAGGTTTTCCAGCGGATCGACCTTGGCCTGGATCGCAGCCTCGTTGAGCACCTTGGTGGTCTCCTGGAACGAAGCCGCCGAAATGAAGCTCGAGGTCTGCAACGCGGCGCGGGTAATACCCTGCAACACCTGCGTCGAAGTAGCGGGCACAATGTCGCGCACCTGCACGGGTTTCTGGTCACGGCGCTTGAGGCTCGAATTCTCGTCGCGCAACTTACGCAGCGAAACGATCTGCCCGGGCTGGAGCGACGTCGAATCGCCCGCATCGGTGACGACCACCTTGTCGTAGAGTTCGTCGTTCACATCCATGAACTCCCACTTGTCTACGACCTGGTCTTCGAAGAACCGGGTATCGCCCGGATCCTCGATCTTCACCTTGTTCATCATCTGGCGGACGATGACCTCGAAGTGCTTGTCGTTGATCTTCACACCCTGCATGCGGTATACCTCCTGCACCTCGTTGACGATGTACTCCTGCACCTTCGTCGGGCCGAGGATATTGAGGATGTCGCTCGGGGTGATCGCACCGTCGGACAGCGGGCTGCCGGCCTTCACGTAGTCGTTCTCCTGCACGATGATCTGACGCGACAGGGGCACGAGGTAACGCTTCACGTCACCCTGCTTCGAGGTGATGATAATCTCGCGGTTACCACGCTTGATCTTGCCGAACGATACCTCGCCGTCGATTTCCGACACGATCGCCGGGTTCGACGGATTACGGGCTTCGAACAGCTCGGTCACACGCGGCAGACCACCGGTGATGTCACCGCCCGACTTGCCGACGGCACGCGGAATCTTGATCAGGATATCGCCGGCCTTGATCTTGGCGTTGTCCTTCACGACGACGTGCGCCGAAACGGGCAGGTTGTATTGCTTGACCTCCTCGCCCTCCTTGTTTACGATCTTGATGACGGGGTTCTTGGTCTTGTCCTTCGACTCGATGACCACCTTCTCCGAAAGGCCGGTCTGTTCGTCACGCTCCTCACGGTAGGTAATACCCTCGACGACGCTGTCGTAAACGGCCTTACCTTCGTATTCGGAGATGATAACGGCATTGTACGGATCCCATTCGCAGATCAGGTCGCCCTTCTTGACCTCGGCACCGTCCGCCATGAAAAGCGTCGCGCCGTAGGGCAGGTTGTGCGTATAGAGTACGATCTCGGTCTTCGGGTCAACGATGCGGAATTCCGACTGGCGCGAAATGACGATGTTGATCGCCTCGCCGGAGGCATTCTTGCCCTTCACGGTACGCAGCTCGTCGATCTCCAGACGGCCTTCGTATTTCGAAACGACATTGGTCTCGACCGCCGAGCCACCGGCCACACCACCGACGTGGAACGTACGGAGGGTAAGCTGCGTACCCGGCTCGCCGATCGACTGCGCCGCGATGACACCCACGACTTCGCCCTTCTGCACCATGCGTGCGGTAGCCAGGTTGCGGCCGTAGCACTTCGCGCATACGCCCCGGCGTGCCTCGCAGGTCAGCACCGAGCGGATCTCCACCGATTCGAGCGGCGATTTCTCGATCGCCTCGGCAATCGCCTCGGTGATCTCCTCGCCCGCCTTGCAGATGACCTCGCCCGTCAGCGGATGGATCACGTCGTTCAGGGCGACACGGCCCAGAATACGATCGTAGAGGGTCTGCACGACGTCGTCGTTGCGCTTGATGGCCGTAGCAGTCAGGCCGCGGAGCGTACCGCAGTCCTCCTCGTTGATGATCACGTCCTGTGCGACGTCAACCAGACGGCGCGTCAGATAACCGGCGTCGGCCGTCTTCAGTGCGGTATCGGCAAGACCCTTACGGGCACCGTGCGTCGAGATGAAATACTCGAGCACCGAAAGCCCCTCCTTGAAGTTCGAGAGGATCGGGTTCTCGATGACCTGCTGGCCACCCTCGACACCTGACTTCTGCGGCTTGGCCATAAGGCCACGCATACCGCTCAGCTGACGGATCTGCTCCTTCGAACCGCGGGCGCCCGAGTCAAGCATCATGTATACCGGGTTGAAACCGTCGTCGTCCTTGATCAGCGTATCGATCACGACCTTCGTCAGCTTGGTATTGATGTTCGTCCAGACGTCGATGATCTGGTTGTAACGCTCGTTGTTGGTGATAAGACCCATGTTGTAGTCCTCCATGATGGCGTCCGAACGCTCGTAACCTTCCTGTACGAGTTTCTCCTTGGCGTCGGGGATAATCACGGCGTCGAGGTTGAACGACAGGCCGCCGCGGAATGCCATGCGGTAACCCATGTCCTTGATGTCGTCGAGGAACGCGGCCACCTTGTCGGCACCGGCCTTCTTCATCACCACCGCGATGATGTCGCGCAGCGAACGCTTCGTGAGGATCTCGTTGATGTAACCCACCTCCTTGGGTACCACCTGGTTGAAGAGGATTCGGCCGATGGTCGTCTCCTTCAGCTCGCGTACCGGGTTGCCGTCCGCGTCGATGTCGTCCACCATACACTTCACAATGGCGTGCAGGTCGGCCTGGCCTTCGTTGTAGGCGATGATCGCCTCCTCGGGGCCATAGAATGCGCGGCCCTCGCCCTTGACACCCTTGCGGGGTTTGGTGATGTAGTAGAGGCCGAGTACCATGTCCTGCGACGGCACGGTGATGGGTGCGCCGTTGGCGGGGTTAAGGACGTTGTGCGAACCGAGCATCAGCAGCTGTGCCTCCAGGATGGCGGCATTGCCCAGGGGCAGGTGCACGGCCATCTGGTCGCCATCGAAGTCGGCGTTGAACGCCGTACATGCCAGCGGGTGGAGCTGCATTGCCTTGCCCTCGATCAGCTTGGGCTGGAAGGCCTGGATACCGAGGCGGTGCAGCGTCGGGGCACGGTTCATCAGCACGGGGTGTCCTTTTATGACATTCTCCAGAATGCCCCAGATCACGGGGTCTTTCCGGTCGATGATCTTCTTTGCGGATTTCACCGTCTTCACGATTCCGCGCTCGATGAGCTTGCGGATCACGAACGGCTTGTAAAGTTCGGCCGCCATGTCCTTCGGAATACCCATCTCGTGCATCTTCAACTCGGGGCCGACGACGATGACCGAACGCGCCGAGTAGTCGACACGCTTACCCAGCAGGTTCTGGCGGAAACGTCCCTGCTTGCCTTTCAGCGAGTCGGAGAGCGACTTGAGCGGACGGTTCGACTCGTTCTTCACGGCATTGCTCTTGCGCGAGTTGTCGAACAGCGAGTCCACGGCTTCCTGCAACATACGCTTCTCGTTGCGCAGGATCACCTCCGGCGCCTTGATCTCGATCAGGCGCTTCAGACGGTTGTTACGGATGATGACACGACGGTAGAGGTCGTTCAGGTCGGACGTGGCGAAACGTCCGCCGTCCAGCGGCACCAGCGGGCGCAACTCGGGCGGGATCACCGGGATGACGTTCAGCACCATCCATTCGGGCTTGTTCTTGCCCTCCGACGCACGGAACGACTCGATGACGTTCAGGCACTTGAGCGCTTCGCTCTTACGCTGCTGCGACGTTTCGGTCGAAGCCTTGTGGCGCAGTGCATAGGACATCGTGTCGAGGTCGACCTGCTTCAGGAGCGTATAGACCGCCTCGGCGCCCATCTGTGCGACGAACTTGTTGGGGTCGCTGTCGTCGAGCGCCTGGTTGCCCTTCGGCAGGGCGGCCAGCACGTCGAGGTACTCCTTCTCCGAAAGCGTTGCCAGACGTTCGATGCCCTGCTCGGCAGCGGCACCGGCGTTGATCACGACGTAACGCTCGTAGTAGATGATAGCCTCCAGTTTCTTCGACGGGATACCCAGCAGGTAGCCGATCTTCGACGGCAGCGAACGGAAATACCAGATATGCACCACCGGTACGACCAGCGAAATGTGGCCCATGCGTTCGCGGCGCACCTTCTTCTCGGTCACCTCCACACCGCAGCGGTCGCAGACGATCCCCTTGTAGCGGATGCGCTTGTATTTGCCGCAATGGCATTCGTAGTCCTTGACAGGGCCGAAGATACGCTCGCAGAACAGACCGTCGCGCTCGGGCTTGTAGGTACGGTAGTTAATGGTTTCGGGCTTGAGCACCTCGCCGCTCGACTGTGCCAGGATCTCCTCGGGGGAGGCCAGGCCTATCGAAATCTGGCTGTAACCATTATTCGTCTTATTGTCTTTGGAAATTGACATATTTGTTCTTCGTTTTTCTTATCCTAAATACACCTTACTCGAGTTTGACCGACAGGGCCAGGCCGCGCAACTCGTGCAGCAGCACGTTCATGGCCTCGGGAATACCCGGTTTGGGCAGGTTCTCGCCCTTGACGATCGCCTCGTAAGCCTTGGCACGTCCCATCACGTCGTCGGACTTGATGGTCAGAATCTCCTGCAGGATATTCGCGGCGCCGAAGCCTTCGAGCGCCCAAACCTCCATCTCACCGAAACGCTGTCCACCGAACTGGGCCTTACCGCCGAGCGGCTGCTGCGTGATGAGCGAGTACGGGCCGATCGAACGGGCGTGCATCTTGTCGTCGATCATATGGCCCAGTTTGAGCATGTAGATCACGCCCACCGTAGCCGGCTGGTCGAACTTCTCGCCGGTGCCGCCGTCGTAGAGGTACGTACGGCCGCTGTGCGGGATACTCGCCTTGGCGGTGTACTCGTTGATCTGGTCGAGCGAGGCACCGTCGAAGATCGGCGTTGCGAACTTCAGGCCCAACTCGCGGCCGGCCCATCCGAGCACGGTCTCGTAGATCTGTCCCAGGTTCATTCGCGAAGGCACACCCAGCGGGTTCAGGCAGATGTCGACGATCGTACCGTCCTCGAGGAACGGCATGTCCTCGTCGCGCACGATACGGGCGACGATACCCTTGTTACCGTGGCGGCCGGCCATCTTGTCACCCACCTTCAGCTTACGCTTCTTGGCGATGTAGACCTTGGCCATCTGGATAACGCCGGTCTGCGGGAGCTCGTCACCGTTGGTGATGTTGTACTTCTCGCGTTTGATGACGGCATCGGCCTTCTTCCACTCGATGGTATAATTATTAATGGTAGCCTCGATCAACGCATCGGTATGGGCATCGCCCGTCCACTTGCACGAACCGAGGTTCAGGTAACCCATCACCACACCCGTCTTCTCGTCGGTCGACTTGCGGGCGATCTCCTCGAGCAGTTTCTGCGAGAACTTCGTGCCTGCGGGATAGAGTTCCACGCCGAAGTAGTCGGTGATACCCGTCGTGGCCTTGCCCTGGAGCAGCGTCCACAGTTTGGCGACCAGGCGCTTCGTCAACTCCGAAATCTCGGCTGCGAACTTCTCGTCGAGCTTCTCGAGCTGCGCCTTCTCAGCGCTCTTGCCTTTCTTACCCTCCTTGTTCGCACGGCTGTAAAGCCTCGTGTCGATGACCACGCCGTGCAGCGACGGCTGCGCCTTGAGCGAAGCGTCCTTCACGTCGCCTGCCTTGTCGCCGAAGATGGCGCGCAGCAGTTTCTCCTCGGGCGAGGGGTCGCTCTCGCCCTTGGGGGTGATTTTACCGATCAGGATGTCGCCCGGATGTACGTTGGCACCGATGCGGATGATACCGTTCGCATCGAGATCTTTGGTGGCGTCCTCGCTTACGTTCGGAATATCCGAGGTCAGTTCCTCGACACCGCGCTTGGTGTCGCGCACCTCCATGATATACTCGTCGACGTGCACCGACGTGAAGATATCCTCACGCTGGATACGCTCCGAGATCACGATGGCATCCTCGAAGTTGTAACCCTTCCAGGGCATGAACGCCACTTTCAGGTTGCGGCCCAGGGCCAGCTCGCCGTGTTGCGTCGAGTAACCCTCGGTCAGGATCTGCCCCTTCACGACCTTGTCGCCCGTCAGTACGGCGGGCTTGAGCGTGATGGAGGTATTCTGGTTCGTACGGCGGTAACGCGGAAGTTCGTAGGTCGTGACTTCCGGTTCGAACGAGGCCAATACCTCGTCTTCCGTACGCTCGTATTTGATCTGTATCTTGGTAGCGTCGGCGAAAACGACCTCGCCGTCGCCCTCGGCCACAATCTGGATGCGGCTGTCGGAGATCATATCCTTCTCGATACCCGTGCCGACGATCGGGGCTTCCGATGTTACCAGGGGCACGGCCTGGCGCATCATGTTCGAGCCCATCAACGCACGGTTGGCGTCGTCGTGCTCGAGGAACGGGATGAGGCTGGCCGCAATCGAAGCGATCTGGTTCGGAGCCACGTCCATCAGGTTCACCTCGTCCGCCGTAACCACGGGGAAATCGGCTCCCTGACGCGCCTTGATACGCTCGGGTTGCAGGAAATTGCCCTCGTCGTCGATCGGCATGTTCGACTGCGCCACAATCTTGCCCTCTTCCTCCTCGGCCGAGTAGTAGTGGATGTGCGAGTTGTCCAGGTCGATCCGGCCGTTCTCCACCGTGCGGTAAGGCGTCTCGATGAATCCCATCGGTGAAATCTTCGCATAAACGCACAGCGACGAGATCAGACCGATGTTGGGGCCTTCCGGCGATTCGATCGGGCAGAGGCGGCCGTAGTGCGTGTAGTGTACGTCTCGCACCTCGAAACCGGCACGGTCGCGCGAAAGGCCGCCGGGGCCGAGGGCCGACAGACGGCGTTTGTGCGTAATTTCGGCCAGCGGGTTGATCTGATCCATGAACTGCGAGAGCTGCGACGTCCCGAAGAACGAGTTGATCACCGACGACAGCGTCTTGGCATTGATCAGATCGACCGGAGTGAACACCTCGTTGTCACGTACGTTCATGCGCTCGCGGATCGTACGCGCCATGCGCACGAAGCCCACCGAGAACTGGTTCGACAACTGTTCGCCCACGGTGCGGACACGGCGGTTCGACAGGTGGTCGATATCGTCGACGTCGGCCTTCGAGTTGATCAGCTGGATCAGGTATTTGATGATGGCGATGATGTCCTCTCGCGTCAGCGTGCGGATAGCGGGGTCGATATCCAGATCCAGCTTCTTGTTGATACGGTAACGGCCCACGTCGCCCAGGTCGTAACGCTTGTCCGAGAAGAACAGCTTCTCGATGACGTCGCGTGCCGTAGCCTCATCGGGCGGCTCCGAAGCGCGCAGCTGCCTGTAAATATATACGACAGCCTCCTTCTCGGAATTGCAGGGGTCTTTCTGCAGGGTATTGTATATGATCGAGAAATCGATGCCCGAGAGGTTTTCCTTATGCAGGAGGATCGTCTTGGCGCCGCTTTCGAGGATCTGCTCCACGTGCTCCTCCTGGAGGACGGTCTCGCGGTCTACGATCACGTTGTTACGCTCGATGGAAACCACCTCGCCCGTATCCTCATCCACGAAGTCCTCGACCCAGGTCGAAAGGACGCGTGCGGCGAGTTTGCGGCCAACGGCCTTCTTGAGGTTGGCCTTCGTGACCTTCACTTCGTCTGCCAGGTCGAAAATCTCGAGGATCTGCTGGTCGGCCTCATAACCGATGGCACGCAGCAGCGTAGTGACGGGCAACTTCTTTTTACGGTCGATGTAGGCATACATCACGTTGTTGATGTCCGTAGCAAACTCTATCCACGACCCCTTGAAGGGGATGATACGCGCCGAATAGAGTTTCGTGCCGTTGGTGTGCATGCTTTGGCCGAAGAACACTCCCGGCGAACGATGCAACTGGGATACGATGACACGCTCCGCACCATTGATTACGAACGTACCGCGTTCTGTCATATAGGGAATCGTACCGAAGTACACGTCCTGAACGACGACGCCGAAATCTTCGTGCTCGTCGTCCGTGCAGTAAAGCTTGAGCTTCGCCTTCAGAGGGACGCTGTACGTAAGGCCGCGCTCGAGGCACTCCTCGATCGAATAACGCGGCGGGTCGATATAGTAGTCGATGAACTCCAGAACGAAATTGTTCCGGGTATCCGTAATGGGGAAATTCTCCTGAAACACCTTGTACAGCCCCTCGCTCTTGCGGTTTTCGGCCGTGGTGTCCATTTGGAAAAAGTCCCGGAATGATTTAAGCTGTACCTCCAGCAGATCCGGATAGGGCACCCGGTTCTTGACTGTCGAAAAGCTAATTCTTTGTTGTGTTTTTGCTGTGGACATCGTAAAATCCAAATTATGTTGAAGTGTAATTCTGGTGGGTTACGCTCCCCGAGTTGCTGGGCATCCGATTATCCCGCCAATGCCCCCGTTTGCAGGCGCAATTCGCCTCGGGAGCATCCATTTCCAAAGAGTGGACACAGCTCCTGTTCGGCACTTCCAGTCTTTAGACCAAGAAAAGGCATAGAGCTTACACGCCGGTAAGCCCTATACCTGATTCGTCTGAGCAGACTTAAGCAGCAATGCTACTTAAGCTCAACTTCAGCACCAGCCTCCTCGAGCTGAGCCTTGATCGACTCGGCCTCTTCCTTGGAGACACCCTCCTTAACGGCCTTGGGAGCACCGTCGACGAGAGCCTTCGCATCACCCAGCGACAGGCCGGCGATATCCTTAACGACCTTGATAACCTGGAGCTTGGCCTGGCCGGCAGTCTTCAGGATCACGTCGAAAGTCGACTTCTCGGCAACAGCAGCCTCGCCTGCGCCGGCAGCGGGAGCTGCAACGGCAACAGCGGCAGCAGCCGGTTCAATGCCATATTCCTCTTTGAGGATGGTAGCCAATTCGTTTACCTCGGTAACCTTGAGGTTTACCAGTTCTTCAGCAAGTTTCTTTACGTCTGCCATAGTTGTAAGCTTATTAAATTTCGTTTTTAATTCTTGGTTGTGATTAGTTGTTTCTCGATTCGAGCGTCTTCACGATGCCCGCAATCTTTTGGCCTGCATTAGCCTGCAATGCAGAAATAACATTCTTCGCCGGGGACTGGAGCAGGGCAATGATATCGCCGATAAGCTCTTCCTTCGACTTGATGTTGCACAGAGCGTCCAACTGATTGTCGCCCACGTAAACGCACCCTTCGGCGAAAGCTGCCTTCAGGACGGGTTTCTCGGACTTCTTGCGGAATTCCTTGATCAGAACCGCAGGAGCCTTTGCTACGTTCGCGAACATAATCGAGGTGGGACCCTCCAATACTTTTACCAGTTCAGCGTCAGCCTTCTCAACCTTCTCGAGCGCCTTGGCCAGCAGTGTGTTCTTCACTACGACCAGTTTGATGTCGCTCTCGTAGCACTTACGGCGCAGGGCAGCGGTCTGCTCGGCGTTCAGTGCCTCGATGTCGGCGATGTAGAAGTGAGGATAAGCCTGGAGCTGCTCGGCGATGGCGTTAATAACGACCAGTTTTTCTTCCTTTGTCATCTCTTCTCTCCTCCTTCTATTTGGTTTCTACTGATTTGGAATCAATCTGCAAGCCGGGACTCATCGTGGTCGAGAGATAGATACTCTTCACATAAGAACCTTTAGCAGCAGCCGGTTTCAACTTCAGGATCATACCCAGCACCTCTTTCGCATTGTCTACGATCTGGTCTGCCGAGAATGAAACCTTACCTACCGAAGTGTGGATGATACCGAATTTGTCGACCTTAAAGTCGATCTTACCCGATTTCACCTCCTGGACAGCCTTGCCGACTTCCATCGTAACCGTACCGGTCTTGGGGTTCGGCATCAGGCCGCGAGGGCCCAGGATACGACCCAGTGCACCGACCTTACCCATTACGTTCGGCGTACAGATGATGACGTCGACGTCAGTCCAGCCGGACTTGATCTTGTCGACATACTCGTCCAAGCCTACGTAATCAGCGCCGGCAGCCTGTGCTTCGGCCTCCTTTTCGGGAGTACACAGCACGAGCACACGCACCTGCTTACCCGTACCGTGGGGCAGCGTCACGACGCCACGCACCATCTGGTTGGCCTTGCGGGGGTCAACGCCCAGGCGGACGTCGATATCAACGGACGCGTCGAATTTCGTGAACGTAATTTCCTTCAGAAGAGCGGCGGCCTCCGAGAGCTTGTAAGCCTTAGCGGCTTCCACCTTAGCGTAGGCGATCTTTTGATTTTTTGTCAACTTACTCATCTTCGATTACATATTAGGAAATTCACCGACGACGTTGATACCCATGCTACGAGCGGTACCAGCAATCATACGCATAGCAGCTTCCAGGGTAAAGCAGTTCATGTCAGGCATTTTGTCCTGAGCAATCTCGCGCACCTGATCCCACGTCACCTGACCGACCTTGTCGCGGTTAGGCTGTGCGGAACCCTTCTGCACCTTGGCTGCTTCCTTGAGCTGAATAGCTACAGGCGGCTGTTTTACAACGAAATCAAACGACTTGTCGCTGTAAACCGTGATGATGACCGGAAGAACTTTTCCTGCCTTGTCCTGGGTACGCGCATTGAACTGCTTGCAGAAGTCCATGATGTTGACTCCCTTAGAACCCAATGCGGGACCAACCGGGGGCGAAGGATTGGCGGCACCACCTTTGATCTGCAATTTAATAAATGCAGCAACCTCTTTTGCCATAGTTTTCCTTGGTTAATTATTCTTTTTCTACTTGTGTGAAACCCAACTCCATAGGAGTTTTGCGCCCGAATATCTTCACCGATACCGTGAGTTTCTTGCGCTCGTTGTCGACGGCCTCGATGGTACCCTGGAAGCTTGAGAAAGGGCCATCAGTGACCTTAACGGTCTCGCCAACAAAGAATGGAACTTCGTTTTCCTCCTCCATGGCATTCATCTCGTCGACGCGGCCGAGGATTCGCGCCACCTCCTGCGGACGCAGGGGCGTGGCATTCATCTTGCGGCTATCCTCCTTGGTATCGCCGAGGAAACCCAGCACATTGGGAGTATTACGAATTATAATCGGAATCTGACCTACGAACGCGGCCTCCACCAACACATAGCCCGGATAAGAAACCTTCTCCTTGGAGACTTTCTTTCCGTTGCGGATGGTATAGACCTTTTCGGTGGGAATCAGTACCTGAGATATGTAATCCTCCAGGTGGTTATGGCGAATCTCGGCTTCGATATACTCTTTGACCTTGTTCTCCTTACCGCCGATGGCACGGACGACATACCACTGTTTTTTTATCTCGCTCATCGTTTCAGCAACAATTAACGGCCAAAACCACCCAGTACCTTGTAAATCAGAGCCATCAGGTTCTCGAACGACAAGTCCATCGCCAATACGACGATAGCGAAGATGACCGAAGCCACCATCACGACGATCGTAGAGCTCTGGAGCTGCGGGAACGTAGGCCACGTCACCTTGTTTACAAGCTCGTTGTAGGATTCTTTAACGTAATTAAACATATCTTCTTCTTTTACTTTTGGCAGGAGCAGAGAGATTCGAACTCCCATCAACGGTTTTGGAGACCGCTATTCTACCCTTGAACTATGCTCCTAAAAGCGGGAAGCGGTGCGGAACACCGCTTCCCTATGGTTGTGAAAATTATTTCACGATCTTCAGGATCTGACCGGCACCTACCGTACGGCCACCCTCGCGGATTGCGAAACGCAGACCTTCGTTGATAGCTACGGGGTAGATCAGTTTCACGGTGATGGTTACGTGGTCACCCGGCATAACCATGTCAACGCCTGCGGGCAGATGAACCTCGCCCGTTACGTCCATCGTACGCAGATAGAACTGGGGACGATAGTTGTTGTGGAACGGCGTGTGGCGGCCACCTTCCTCTTTCTTCAGGATGTAGACCTCAGCCTCGAACTCGGTGTGCGGAGTGATCGAACCCGGTTTGGCAACGACCATACCGCGCTTAACCTCCTTCTTGTCGATACCGCGGAGCAGCAGACCTACGTTGTCGCCGGCCTCACCCTCGTCGAGCAGCTTGCGGAACATCTCGACACCGGTGCAGGTCGAAGTCAGGGTCTTCTCCTCGAGACCTACGATCTCGACGGGATCACCTACGTGGATGATACCGGTCTCGATACGGCCCGTTACGACGGTACCACGGCCGGTAATCGAGAATACGTCCTCGACAGGCATCAGGAACGGCTTCTCGTTCTCACGCTGCGGGATCGGAATATAGGTGTCGACAGCATCCATGAGCTCCATGATCTTGTCCTCCCACTGCGGCTCGCCGTTCAGGCCGCCGAGTGCGGAACCACGGATAACGGGCGCGTTGTCACCGTCGTACTCGTATTTCGAAAGCAGGTCGCGAACCTCCATCTCGACCAGGTCGAGCATTTCGGGATCGTCGACCATGTCGCACTTGTTCAGGAAAACTACAATACGCGGCACGTTCACCTGACGGGCGAGCAGCACGTGCTCGTTGGTCTGGGGCATCGGACCGTCCGTTGCAGCGACTACCAGGATGGCACCGTCCATCTGGGCGGCACCCGTAACCATGTTCTTCACATAGTCGGCGTGACCCGGGCAGTCCACGTGAGCATAGTGGCGGTTAGCCGTCTGGTACTCAACGTGCGAAGTGTTGATCGTGATACCACGCTCTTTCTCCTCGGGAGCGTTGTCGATGGAGTCGAACGAGCGGAGCTCCGACAGACCTTTCTTTGCCAGAACGGTCGTGATTGCGGCGGTAAGGGTGGTCTTACCGTGGTCAACGTGTCCGATGGTACCGATGTTCACATGCGGTTTCGAACGGTCGAATTTTTCTTTTGCCATAGTATTAAGTATTTAAAGTATTGTTAAAAATTGCTTTAAAGTTTTAAAATTCATTTCGCAGAACAAGCGGGCGACACAAACGTCCCCGCCACGCCGGCTGGGGTCATCCGTATCACACGCGTCTGCGTCTGGAGCGGAAGACGAGGCTCAAACTCGCGACCCTCAGCTTGGAAGGCTGATGCTCTATCAACTGAGCTACTTCCGCAAAAATATACCGTATCAGAGTCAGCCCTCTCCATCCGCGATGCCCGCAGGCGGGCACCACTGGAAATCTTGCAACTCCAACCGGCACTTTTTTAGTGGGAAGTGATGGATTCGAACCACCGAAGGCGTACGCCAGCAGATTTACAGTCTGCCCCATTTGGCCACTCTGGTAACTTCCCAAATTGTCTGCCCCGAACGGACGGATTCCGCATTGCACCGAATCCCCTCTGAGGCTTTCGTCCTGCCGCTGCCCGGGCTGTGCGGAGATCTCTCCCCTTCCTCGCGTCGGCTTTCCGAGCCGATGGAGGGATTCGAACCCCCGACCAGCTGATTACAAATCAGCTGCTCTGGCCAACTGAGCTACATCGGCAAAATCAACCGTTTTGGATTGCAAAAGTAGGCATAAAAAATTTACCAGCCAAATAAATCCCGATAAATTTTCTACTTTTTTACTCTTCTCAAAGAACGTCATTCAGCCGCCGTTATTTCAGGGATGAAATCGGGTGCAAAGATAGGAAAAGTTTTATATTTTACAACAGCTTATCCGAAAAATATCACCCCGGCGGCCGAAGGTTACCACCTTCCCGCCCGGAACGGCTCCGCACCGCACCGCAAGCCCGGGCAAAAAGCCGCCGCACCTATTTATATATTAACAATAATATAAATCACGGGAAATTCGTTATCTTTGGCCGGACAAACACAATACGCCATGAACGCGATCCCCCTGCCCGAGGACTTCGGGTTACGCCCGCTCCGTGCGGACGACGCCCCGGACATCTTTACGGCCATAGACACGCAGCGCGAACACCTCGGGCGCTGGCTCCCGTTCGTGGCCGCGACGCACCGCGTGGAACAGACCCGCGAAGTGGTCGCCGCCATGCTGGCCGACCCGGCCAACCCGGTCTTCACGCTGCGCGTCGGGGATGCCTTCGCGGGGCTTATCGGGTTCAAATCGGCGGACAGCACCACCCGCACCATCGAGATCGGCTACTGGCTCCGCTCCGAATATCAGGGAAGGGGACTTATGACCGCAGCCGTGGAAGCGCTCTGCCGCACGGCCTTCGGGCAAATGGGCATGGAGAATGTCGAAATCAAATGCGCCGCAGGCAACCTGCGGAGCAACCGGATCCCGCTGCGCCTCGGCTTCAGGCTCGACCGCATCGAAGTACGCGGCGAGCAGCTCGCCGACGGGGAGTTCACCGACCTCAACGTATACCGGCTGCCGCGCCCCTGAAACAAAAAAAAACCGGGAAGGCGGTTCCTCCCGGTTCCAACTCCCGACAACACCCCCGCGCTGCCGGCACAGCCTCGTCCCAGTCCAGGCCGGGGGCGACATACAGGGACTACCCTTCCTTGATCGAAGCGATCAGCTGGGCAGGCGTCGCCTGCAGGTAATTCTTGCAGAAACGGCTGAACTGCGTATAGTGGCGGAACCCATACTTGTTCATCAGCGCCTTCGTGCTGTCTTCGCCGTCGCGTATGTCCGAGAAAATCTTGAGTGCCTTCTGGCGCATCATCCAATGGTAAACGCTGTCGTTGAAATGCTCGGCAAAACGACGCTTGAACACCGAAAGGCTCATGCCTGCAAGGGCAGCCAGCTCGGCTACGCCCTGTGCCTTGTCGTAGTTGTTGCACACGAAGACACGGAAATTGTCCTGCGGCTGAATCATCGACTGGAAGAAATAGGCATGCTCGGTCGGCGTATAAAGCACCTTGATCATCATGAAAAGCTCCGTAGCCTTCATCTTGTGGTAGCGGGAACAACCGCTCATCTCCGGGATCATGAAAAGCCCTTCGAGCAACCGCTCGATCGACGGATGCATCGCCAGCTTGGGCACGTCCTCATTGGGAATGACCGTATCATAGGGCATCACCTTGTCGAAAATGTCCTGTTCGCAGAATTCGATCCTGTGGATCAGCGACAGCACGACAATATTGGCCTCGTCCTGGGCCGTCGCAACGAATCTTTCGCCGCGTGCCAGGCACACATACTGCCTCGAAGTCACCAGGCGCATCGTCTCGCCATGCTCTATCATAAGCGACCCCGACATGACGAAAAGGATACGCACCATACGGTCGGCAGGAAAAGTCACGCCCTCGCCGGGTGTGAGGGTCATCTGTGCAAAACGGCAATAATTCGAATCGCCGATGCGGCGGAACGGCGCAGGAAACGTAGGACAACTACTACAATCCGCAGGACAATTCTCCTTTAATGCCAGCTCCACAAACTGCGGTTTGGTCTGATCCATATATTCGATTGATTGTTTAACTGTTCAAAGTTACACAAAAAAATCATAACCGACAAAAAACAAACACTTTCGTCCACCCTTTTTGCATACAAAAGCACCTCGCTGCCGTAAATTTCCGCTTCTACACAGAAGGCCGCAAAATTTCCAACATGCAAAAAAAGTGCGTAAACCTTGCCGGCAAGGCATATCGGCCCGAAATCCCAGTCCCATGTCACAGTAGCCTCAAACGGCCAAATACTGCCTTTCCACACAAAACAGTCCATCCCACGAAAAGCACCCGCACACCCGGACGGGAAACGATCCGCAACACAGCCGGACGTATAAAAAACGGGGTGCCGCGATAATTGCGGCACCCCACAGGTACTGCACAGCAAACGAATGCCGGCAGCGACGATATTATTTATAACTGATAATCAAAATCTTCGACGACTCCCAAAAACGCACGGGATCAGTAATAAGCAATTTCGTAACTATTTTATCCTTCTCGTCCCCCGTCACCAGTTGATAGGAATCCTCGGGCTGCGCCGTGACGACGGTCACCTTTTTCCGGCCGACGGGGATCTCGGATAGCAGCCGGGAATCGGCCTTCGTAAAACTCTCCAGGTTATTGGTGTTGTTCACCGTCAGCGTACGCCCGATAAAGCCCTGCTTGTCGATGATCTGCGCGTCGCGGAGTTCTTTTTCCGCACCGACGATATAGTAGACCGTGTGGAGCTGGTTCTCCAGTTCGACCTTTTCGCTACTCAGGTTTTCCGCCCGGGCATTCTGCTCGGCGACTTGTTCTGTCAGGCTCTCCACCTCGACACCCATCTTGTCCAGGCTCTCCCGCAGGCGGGCGATTTCGTCCTTCTTCCCGGCAAGCTGTTTATTCAGGTCTGCGATCATCTTCTCCAGCCCGTCGATACGCAGGTTCGCCTTGCGCAGCTGGACTGCAGCACGCTGCAACGAGGCGATCTTGTCCTTGTTCTCCTGCAACAGGTGGTCGATCGCCGCGATATCGTTGTTGATCTCCTCGACGGGACGGCGGCCGCCCTCGCTACCACCCGCCACCGAAATCAGGTTTTCACGGGTCTTTATCAGCACCAAGTTTTCGGAGATGGCGTTGATGTCCTCGAAAACGGCATTTATAAGCGAATCCTTGGCACTGACGACCGAAACGAGCGAATCCCGCTGGTCTTCCACCCTGACGACCGTCCCTTTGCTCACGCAGGATGCGAGGGCGAACGCCGCGCCCAGCGCCATGGCTGTAACGTACTTCATAACTTTCTAAGATTTAAGTTATTGTTTGCTTCTCGGGAGGCAAATATAAATATAAAAACGATACTCTGTTCAAAAATCTTCACGACACGCGGGAAATCTGCATTATCGGCAACGTGACATTCCGGCATGAAGGGCTCGAAGACGGCAAAAACAAAGGCCGCACCTTCCGGTACGGCCTTTATTCATGCAGGGAGGGAAGTCTTACTTCACGCCCTTCTTATCGTAGCGTTTTGCGTAACGGCTCATAAACTTATCGACGCGACCAGCGGTGTCAACCAACTTCATCTTACCAGTGTAAAACGGGTGCGAGGTGTTGGAAATTTCCATCTTATACACGGGATAGGTTTCGCCGTTCACTTCGATGGTTTCTTTTGTCGAAACGGCGGACCGACACAAAAACACGTGGTCGTTGGACATGTCCTTGAACGCCACTAAACGATAATTCTCCGGATGAATACCCTTTTTCATTTCGCTGTTTTTGTTTTTAATTGATGCTTAAGCGGGACAAAGGTACTAATTTATTTTCAACAAACAACATCCCGCCCATATTTTTTTACAAGGATCGACCGCCCGGACACCGCCGCCCGGCCGGAATCGGACACAGGGCGCACCATTTTTTTTTGCACACGGCGCCCCGAATGGTTGCGCATTCTGAATTGTTTTTTTATCTTTGCAACGCAAAAAGCGCTCATGCGCCGTGCAGGACCCATAGCTCAGTCGGTTAGAGCAGCGGACTCATAATCCGAAGGTCGTGGGATCATGCCCCTCTGGGTCCACGACGAAGGCGGGAGGTTGCGAACATCGCAGCCTCCCGCCTTCGTTTATTCATTCGGCCGCATCGCCCTCCGCCGGCGCCGTATCGTCCCTCCCGGGCAAAAACTCCCGCACAGGGCGGTATCCGGAGCAGGGAGATAGCTACCGCCCGGGCGGCGCGGGCTACCGGTTCTCGTCATCGGCACGGATCGCCTTGCGGCGGATCTTACCGCTGATGGTCTTCGGCAGTTCGTCCACGAATTCGATGATGCGCGGGTACTTGTAGGGCGCAGTGATCTGCTTCACATGATCCTGCAACTCCCGGATCAATTCCTCCCCGGCCCGCGGCCTGTATTTATCCCCGAGGATGATCGTCGCTTTGACCACCTGCCCCCGGATCTCGTCGGGAACCCCTGTGATGGCACATTCGACGACGGCCGGATGGGTCATCAGGGCGCTCTCCACCTCGAAGGGGCCGATCCGGTAGCCCGAACTCTTGATCACGTCGTCGGCACGCCCCACGAACCAGAAATATCCGTCCTCGTCGCGCCATGCCACGTCGCCCGTATAGTACACGCCGTCGTGCCAGACCTCGTGCGTCATCCCGTCGTTCAGGTAATACTCCTTGAAAAGCCCCAGCGGCTTCCCCCGGTCGGTACGGATCACGATCTGCCCCTGTTCGCCGTCCTCGGCCGAACGGCCGTCGGGCGTCAAGAGATCGATATCGTACTGGGGGTTGGGCACGCCCATGCTGCCGGGCTTGGGCTCCATCCACGGAAAGGTGGCGAGGGTCAGCGTCGTTTCGGTCTGCCCGAAACCCTCCATCAGACGGACGCCGGTCAGGCGTTTGAACGTGTCGTAAACGGCACCGTTGAGCGCCTCGCCCGCGGTCGTACAGTACTCCAGCGACGAAAGGTCGTATTTCGAAAGGTCTTCGCGAATCAGGAAACGGTAGATCGTAGGCGGCGCACACAGAGAGGTTATCCGGTACTGCCCGATCTTGCGCAGGATGTCGGCAGGCGTAAATTTCTCGTGGTCGTAAACGAAAATGTTGGCCCCGGCCAGCCATTGCCCGTACAACTTGCCCCAGGCGGCCTTCGCCCACCCGGTGTCGGCAATGGTGAGGTGCAGGCTGCCCTCGTGGAGGTTGTGCCAAAAACACCCCGTACTGATATGTCCCAGCGGATAGGTGAAATCGTGGGCGACCATCTTCGGCTCGCCCGTCGTGCCGGAGGTGAAATACATCAGCATGATGTCGTCGTTGGTATTCACATGCGGCGGCCGCACGAAAGGCGCCGCATGGCGGATGCCCTCGTGAAAATCGAGGAACCCTTCGGGAATCTCGGGGCCGACGCTTATCAGCAGCTTCGTGGTAGGGCTTTCCGGCATGGCCGCGGCGATATGGCCGGTTATCACCGGCTCGCCCGCGGCGACGATCGCCTTGATTCCGGCCATGTTGCAACGATAAACGACATCCTTCCTGGTCAGCAGGTGGGTCGCCGGGATGGCCACGGCTCCCAGTTTGTGCAAGGCGAGGATCGAAAACCAGAATTCATAGCGGCGCTTGAGGATCAGCATCACCATGTCCCCCCGGCCGATGCCGAGGCTCTGGAAATAGGAGGCCGTGCGGTCGGTTTCACGCTTCATGTCGGCAAAGGTGAACTGGATCTCGCCGCCCCGGTCATCCGTCCACAGCAGCGCCTTCTTGTCGGGTTCCTCCGCCGCATAGGCATCCACCACGTCATAGGCAAAATTGAAATCCGCGGGGACGCGGATGCGGAAATTCCTTATGTAGTCCTCCTGGGAGGTAAATACCGTCCGGGATAAAAATTTCTCCACCATACGCCTACATTATTATCGCCAGGAAACGCACCGGCTTGCCGTCGAGCGCCTTCATGCCGTGCGGCAGGCCGGAATCGAAATAAAGGCTGTCGCCCACGCCGAGCACCAGCTCCTTGCCGCTGACCGAGATCAGCAGGCGCCCTTCCAGCACGTAGTTCATCTCCTGCCCCGTGTGGCAGTTCAGGTGCATCGGGGCATCGGCGGCCGAAGGCTCCACCGTCACGATGAAGGGGTCGGCCCTGCGGTCGCGGAAACCCGAGGCCAGCGCCTCGTACTTATAGGCCGCACGCCGTTCGACCGATACACCCGTGCCGGCACGGGTGATGAAATAGGAGTTCATCTTGGGCTCCTCGCCGAACATCAGCACATCCAGGCTGATCCCGTAGCGGCGGGCTATGGTTTGCAGCACATTGACCGAAATATCGGCATCGCCGCTCTCCATATCCCTGTACTCGTCGACAGACAGACGGCAACTGTCCGCCACTTCCTGCTCCGAAAGTTCGAGCACCTCGCGCAATCCGCGCAAACGGGTTGCGATCGATTTAATCGGATCACACATCATTCTATAATTTAAATTATCGGATAGGTTCGGCATTTGCGAAATTCCACCGCGTAAAGTTACGATCCGTAATCGAATCGCCCCACAGCCAGCTTCCCATGCCGGAAATTATCACCTAACAACCTGGGCGTAAAGATAGTAAATATTATTAAAAACTACAACCATCCCCCTTTTCTTTCATTGTCCGCCGGAAAAACGCCCCGTCCCGGCGAAATCCGCAGGCGGCGGTGATATAGCGCAGGCACGGCAGCACCAGAAGCACCAACGGCACCGGCGGCACGGGAAACACCGGCGGCACAACGGCTTACGGGGAATGCGGGCATCTTGCGGGAAGTCTGCGGGAATAATGCAGGAACCTTGCGGGGACTCTGCGGAGCGCCCTGACGGCATCGCAGCGGCAAAACAAAAGGAAGGCCGTACCTGCACAGTACGGCCCCCTTTTCCAAACCGGATCGCCTATCGCACGCTGAAGCGGTAGATACCCGACCCAACGCCGAATACGCGGTACCCGTCCTCCGTACCGAGGCTTTCGACATCCTTGCACTGCGCGACTTCGAGCCCGCTTTCGCAAACCCGGCTGCCGGCAGGGGCGGGGACGTATATCCGCGCCGTTGTGTTGGCCGGCACCTCGACCAACAGGTCGAAACCGCCCTGTTCGGTCGTCCACTCGCTGCGGATCAGTCCATAGGGCGAGCGGAACGAGGCCTCGGCGCTGCGCAGGTCTCCCACGATCTCGGGCCTGACGATGAATTTCTTATAGGCCTGCACCGAATCGTCGCGGCGGATGCCGCCCACATAGGTATAAAACCATTCGAGCAGGTGTCCCAGCATCAGATGGTTATGCGACTTGCGGGGCAGTGCCTGCCATGATTCGGGCAGCGCCGTGGCGCCTTGGGCGAGCATATAACCGTAGCCGTATACGTCGTACCGCGAGTTCATGTCGAAGATCACCTGCGAATTCCCGCTCTGCTCCAGCGCCCGCAGCACGTAGTTGTATCCCACGTCGCCCGCCGTCAGCGCATTGCCGCGGCTGCGGATATCCAGCACCAGGTTCGCCAGCACGGCATCGCGGTTCTGCGGCTCGCAAATGCCTGAGTAGAGCGCCAGCGCATTGCCGGCCTGGCTGTTCTTATCATAACTCCCGGTCTGGGGATGATAGTATTTTTCGTTGTAGGCCTTGCGGATATCCTGTGCCAGCTTCCCGTATTTCGCGGCATCCTCCTTGCGCCCCATCTTCTCGGCCGCCTTGCGGATCGTCTCGGCGTCCATATAATAGATCGGTGTCGCCGTTCCGGCCAGGGAGGTGAGCTGCGCTCGGCCGGGGTATTTGGGCCCCAGGTCGCACCAGTCGCCGAGCCCGTGGGAAAGGATATGCCCGTCGGCCTTCGTGCCGAGGTAATCCACATAGCGCTTCATCGCCTCGTAATGCCGTTCGACCAACCGGAAATCACCGTAGTACTCGTAGACCAGCCACGGCGCCAGCACGAACGCACTGCCCCACTCGGGCGAATCGCGGAATCCGTCGAGGAAAGTGACATATTCGGGGCAGATATCGGGAATAAGCCCCTCGGGAGTCTGCGCGAGCTCCATGTCGGTCAGCATCTTGTCGTAGAGGGTATACACGTCGAACTTCGATTGCAGCGACCCGAACATCAGGTGCAGCTGCTCGATCCACGGCAGCTTCTCGCGGTGGGGGCAGTCGGTGAAATAGCTCACCATATTGCCCTTGATACCCCACGCGATAAGCTCCTCGGTCTTGTTGAGCAGGTCGTTCGAACAGTGGAACGTCCCGGCCATCCGGGTGGCGTTGCGCGTATGCAGGCCACGAAGGGTAACGATCTCGGGCAGCCCTTCGGGATTCTCCTCCCCGGCCGGGACGGCATTGCTCACCAGCACGTAACGCTGTCCGAAATAGGTGAACTGGGGGCGCCACGTCTCCACCTCGTCGCCGCGCAGGGTGTAGGTCAACCTGTATTCACCGCGGTAGCCGCCGCATTCGGTGATCGAGTCGCACTCGAAATTGAACAGCTCGGTGGTGTTGAGCTGCACGCTCTGCCCGCGTTTGCCGCGGACTTCCAGCTGCACCGTCCCCGAGAAGTTCTGGCCCATGTCGTAGAGCCATTTGCCGTGGCGGGTCTTGCGGATCGAGACCACGGGGAACTCTTCCATCACCCGCACGGGTTCGGCGACGGGGGAAACCAACTTCCCGCGCTGGGTCGTCACCAGCGGCTCGGCCCAGGCCGAAGCGTCGTAGCCGGGCAGCATCCATCCTGTCCGCTCGCGCGTCGCATCGTAATCCTCGCCGCCGAAGATGCTGCTGTACGTCACGGGGCTTTCGGTTACACGCCAGGCGCGGTCGCTGACAATCGTTTCGTGCGTCCCGTCGGCATACTCGATCTCGGCCTTGAAGATCATCTTGGGATAACCGAAGCTGATGAGCGCCTTGAAATAGCGTTCGCGCGGCACATTGTAGAGGCCGTTGCCGAGCATCACCCCGAACACGTTGCCTCCCGGCTGCAATTCTTCGCTGATGTCGAACGTCTGGTAGCACACCTGCCTGTCGTAGTCGCTCCACGCCGGGTCGAGGAAATTGTCGCCCACCTTCGCCCCGTTCAGAAACAGCTCGAACTGTCCCAGGCCGCAGACATAGACCGTCGCCCGCTCGACGGGCTTGGTAACCTTCACTTCACGGCGGAACTGCGGCAGCCGGTTGAGCGCCGTTTTCCTGTCGCCGATCTTTATTTTGTTGAACTCCTGTCCGGGCACCACGCGCAGGCTGTCGGGCAGCTCCTCGAAGGCGATCCACCGGGCTCCGTCCCAATCGCTGCCGCCGAGCAGGCCGACCGCGAACGACCGAATTTCGCTCCACGGCGAATAATTCCCCGCAGCATCGCTCACCCGCACGCGCCAGTAATAGCGCTGCCCCGGCTTCAGCGTCCGCCCGGCATAGCGCACATGCAGTGAAACATCGGATTTGCGTTGTTCGTCCCACAACAGCTTCCGGCCCCTGGCCAGGTCGGCGGGGTCGGACGCCACCTGAATCTGATACCCGGCCTGCAGGAATCCGCGGCCGACGGAAAGCGTCTGCCAACTGAATTGCGGCGTCAGCGTATTGATCGCCAACGGGTTGTCCCGGTATTCACACCTCAGTTCCGCCACACGAAACTCATCTGCGGCAATGCCCCACAGGCAGCTTAGCAGCAATGGGAACAATAGTAATAGTTTTTTCATAATCATTAAGATTTGGTTTCGTTTCAGGTTGTTTTTAATTTCCTTTGAAGCCAAAAATAATGTTTTTATTTTACTTTTACACGCTCTTGCAAAAAATACGAATCCAAAAAGTCATTTTTCGAATATAATAAATCATATTTCGAACTTTTCCGGCAAAGGTACTATTCCCGCACGGGCTGCCGGCCTGCCGCCAAAGCCCGTCAAACAACCGAATATCAGGCAGGCAGCGCACAATACCCAAGCTACCGGACAGCCGGGCATGCAGCGTGCAAAAATGAAAAACCCGCCCTTCGGGCAGGCCGGAAATCGCACAAAATCATCTTACCCGGCTGTACTGGCCGACCGGACAGGCAACCGAACATAGGGAGTCCGGCGTTGGCCGTGCAAAAAACAATGAAAATATGCAGGATGCGGGTGTTGCGGCATCAAATTGAGGTTTTTGGACTGCGAATCGGGGGAGATTCGGCCGTTACGCCCCGCCCGGCAAAAAATTCTTACGGCTTTTTCAACCGCTCCCGCTCCGAATGTCCCGATTTTTTTCCTACCTTTGTCACAAACAAATCTATCAACACATTTTACATCGATACCATGGAATTCGAAGGAACCGTTTACAAAATAATGCCCGTGACGAAAGGCACCTCCGCACGCGGCGACTGGCAGCGCCAGGACGTAGTGTTCGAGATGAACGAAGGCTCGTTCGCACGCAAAATCTGCGTGACGTTCTTCAACAAGCCCGAAGACGTCGCCCGGCTGAAAGAGGGTGCCGCCTACACCGTCTCGGTCAACATCGAGTCGCGCGAATACAACGGTCGCTGGTACACCGACATCCGCGCATGGCGCATCCAACCCAAGCAGGCCGAATCCGCCGCCCCGATGCCCGACATGCCGCCCATTCCCGAAGAGCCCTCATACGCCTCTTCCCCGGCAGAAGTGGACGACCTGCCGTTCTAAAACGGGCAGACACCATACACAGCGGCGGCCGGAGCGATTTCCGGCCGCCGTTGCTTTATACGCATAAACATGGAAAAACCTACCGACACCGCCATACGCCCCCTGCACGAAACGGAACTGCCGGCAGCATCCGTCCTCGCTGGGCGCGTCTTCGCCGAGTTCGAAGCCCCGGAATACAGCCCCGAGGGCATCGGCGCATTCCTCCGCTTTGTCACACCGGAAGCCCTCGCGGCACAGCACCGCAACGGGTCGATGCAATCGTGGGGCGCTTTCCGGCGGGGAAAGCTCGTCGGGATCATCGCCCTGACGCGACGCAGCCACCTGTGCCTGCTTTTCGTGGAGAAAGCCTGCCATCGGCAGGGCATCGCCCGGACCCTGTTCTCAACACTGCGCGACCACTGCCGCACGGCACCGGACACGCCCCGGATCACGGTAAACTCCTCGCCCTATGCCGTCGGAGCCTACCGCAGGCTGGGATTCCGCGCGACCGGCGACGAACGCACCGTCGACGGCATCCGGTTCACACCGATGGAATACCTATTTATATAAAAAAGAAGCGGGCTCCGCTCGGAGCCCGCTTCCAAATATCTTCCGGAAATGCATCCCGCTTATTTTGCAGGTGCCGGTGCAGGAGCCGTCGCGGTCGAATCGGCCGGTGCGGGCTCCTCGTAAGGGATTACTTCGATCACTTCCACATCGAACTGGAGCGCCTCGTTGGGGCCGATGTCACGGCCTGCACCACGCGTACCGTAAGCCAGGTCGCTCGGAATCCAAAGCGTGATCTTACCGCCCTCGCCCACGAGCTGGAGACCTTCCGTCCAACCCTTGATGACACGGTTCAGCGGGAACTTGGCGGGTTCGTCAGCCTCCTTGGGAGCACCCTTTTCATCGAACGAATCGGGGCTCTGCTTGCGCATCATCTCCTGCTGCTCTTTCGAGCGGTTCTTGAAGATCGAGGTGTCGAACACCTTGCCTTCACGCGTATATCCGGTATAGTGTACCCGAACCACATCGCGGGGATCCTTCGCCATCTTGGCAGCGTCGCCCTCCTTGGTAACCTTGTAGAGCAGGCCCGACTCGGTCTTCTTGACGCCCGACTTCTTCTCGGTCTTCTCCAGCCATGCCTTCGATGCGGCGGCATTCTCGGCAGGGCGCTTCACCATGAAATAATATTGCAGGTACTGGTTTACCTCGTCCTCGGTCATCTTGGCCTTGCCGTCACGTACGTCCTGCATGGCCTGACCGATCCAAACCAGCTGTATGGGCATACCGCTCTGGCTGATGTTGTAACCGATGTCGTTACCGAAAGCATACGAAATCTCGGCGCGCTCCTCCTCGTTCTCGAACATGGCAGGGTCGGCCGTGGGATATTCGACCTTCGTGCTGTCGCCTCCGGCCAGACGGATGCTGTCCTGCTCGGCACGTTTGGCGGCGATTGCCTGGGCGCGCTCGCCGCGCTTGGTCATGAAGTACTCGCGCAGCATTTCGAGCGATTTGTCGTGCTCCTGCGTAGCCTTACCCATCGCACTTTCCTTGATACCCTTGTCGATGGCCTTGAAATCGAAGGGGATGTCCCTCATTTCAAAATTTATACCGTTACCAATGTTCGCACCCAGCACATACGACAGCGAGTCGAATTCGGAAAGGCTGCCCATACGGACACCGCCGCCCTTGTCTCCGCAGGCGGTCAGGATTGCGGCACCCGCAAGCGCCGCGGCAAAAAGAATCTTTTTCATCGTTTTTTGAATATGTTTAATCTAATCGTTTGAGCCTGTTCGGGGTTCACCCGCGCAAAGTTATAAAATAATTACGATATCGCCCCAAATTACCGGCGTAAATTATTGCGCCGCGACCAATTCGTATATTTGTCGAGATCGACAAGCTCGATTTCGTAATAAAGCGTGGCATTGGGCCGGATCCCGAGCTCTTTGTCCCCCGCAGAGCCATAGGCAACCGCAGAAGGCATCCATGCATTGATCTTCCCGCCCTTGCCGATCAGCTTCACGCTCTCCTTCATCCCTTTGTTCAGGCTGCCGAGCGACGTGCGCAGCGTGTCGCGGCGCTCGTAGGAGGAGTAGACGTCGGCCCCGTCGGCCGTGCGGATGATGTAGCGCAGCGCAACGCTGTCCCGGTCGGAAACCGGAATCTGCTCCTGATCGCCCAGCACCTCCACGGCGTAGGTCACGCCCGACGGCGTGCGGGCATAGCTGCGGTTCGATTTGGCGAAGTCCGCGAGGAACTGCTCCTCGTAGGCACGCGCCTTTTCGGGCAGCACATAGTTCATGTAACGCAGGTAATAGACCTCGGCATCGTCCGCCGAGAGTTTCGCCCCGGCACGGAACACGTCGCGGATACCCTCGCATACGGCATTGACGTTGAGCGTCGAATCCATTTTGAGCAGGTTCATGCCCACGTTCATACCGATGATATAAGCTACCGAATCGGTGTCGGCCTTGAGTTTCACGCCCCCGCCCGACTTCCTGGAGCAGGCTCCGGCCAGCAACGCCATGGCTGTCAGGGCAAAAAATGTTTTACGCATATTATTTATTTCCGTTTCTTCGAAAAAACCAAAATCAGCAGACATCCTAAGACGGCCGCGGCCATCGAACCCATCAGAATCGCTATCTTGCCCCGGTCGACAAGGTCGGGTTCGGTGTAGGCCAGCGCATCGACGAACAACGACATCGTGAAACCTATGCCGCCCAGGCAGGCCACGGCCAGCAACAGGCGCCATGTAGCCCCCTCGGGCATCACGGCAAGGCCGGATTTCACGGCACCCCAGCTCGCAAGAAATATGCCCAAAGGCTTACCGACCACGAGCCCGAAGAAAATACCCATCCCGATCGACCCGATCTCGGACGAATAGTGAAAAATATTCAGGTACTCGGGCGAGGTGATCTCGACACCGGCGTTCGCCAGTGCGAAAATCGGCATCACCAGGAACGTGACATAGGGCGCCAGCGAATGCTCCAGGCGGTAGCTCATACCCACCGAGTCGGCCGCCAGCAAACGCATGCGGCGCATGTAGAACCGGTGGTGCTCGTTGGGAAAATCATCGCCCGACGTTCTCGCAGCCAGCATCAATTCCTTCAGGTGGCGCATCTTATGGGCGAAATACTCCTTGCTGTAACGGGGCGTCATCGGGATCAGCATGGCCATCGCCACGCCCGAAATGGCCGAATGCACGCCCGAATAGTAGAACAACCCCCAGATCACCACGGCGGGCACCAGGTAAAAGAACATGCGTTTTTCGCCCATCTCCTTCATGAAGTAGACCGCGAGCATGATGACCAACGCCGCCAGCAGGCAGCTTATCTGCACCTGCCCCCCGTAGAAGAGCGCGATGACCAGGATGGCCCCCAGGTCGTCGGCGATGGCCAGTGCCGTGAGGAATATTTTGAGCGAAACCGGCACGCGGTCGCCCAGCATCGAAAGGATGCCGATGGCAAAGGCGATGTCGGTGGCCGTGGGTATACCCCATCCGTTGGCCGCTATGGTGCCGTGGTTGAAGAACAGGAAAATGATCGCGGGGGCGAGCATGCCGCCTGCGGCCGCCAATACAGGCAGGATGGCCTGGCGTGCCGACGAAAGCTGCCCGCAAACGATCTCCCGCTTTATTTCGAGTCCGACGGCGAAAAAGAAAATCACCATCAGGCCGTCGTTGATCAGCTTCTCGACGGTCATTCCGCGCGGGAAAACCCAGTCGATCAGCCCGTCGGGGCTGTACACCATCAGCGAAAGATCCGTTTCAAGCAGATGGCGGTAATAGAGCGAAGTCCCGGGCAGGTTGGCCAGCAGCATGGCTACGATCACACAACCGAGCAGTACAACGCCTCCCGCCCAGGGGGCTTCCAGAAAATTGCGGCCGCGTATACCGATCATATGACGCTCACGTACCCAGCGGTACATTGAAAATAGTCGCATTTACCGTCCGTTTGATTTTAATGTCAAATTACACAATTTCCAGAGCATGCGCGCCCCGGTGATGGCATCCACTTTCGCTTCGGGCGCCGGAGCGACCTCCACGACGTCGAACCCGATGATGCGGCGCCCCGAACGCACGAGCGTATCGAGCAGCCACACGGCCTGATTGAACGTAAGCCCCCCGCAGACGGGCGTACCCGTATGGGGACAGTTCTCAAAAGTGAGGCCGTCGATGTCGAAGCTCACGTAAACCTCCTGCGGCAGCGCATCCACGATTCGCCGGCACAGCGCGTCCCAGGTCTCGCCGCGGAACATCGCGGCGGCGAGCGACAGGTCGTCGAAGGTGGCAACACGGGCGGAAGAAGCGGCCAGGGCGGCTTCCGTCCCGCTGAAATCGCGCACTGCGACCTGGGCGATTTTTTTCACCGAAGGCACGTCGCGCAGGACGTTGAACATGATCGAAGCATGCGAGAACTCGAAGCCTTCGTAAGCATCGCGCAGGTCGCAGTGGGCGTCGATATGCAGGATGCCGAACTCCCCGTGGCGGTCACCCAGGGCACGGATCAGTCCGTAGGGCGTCGAATGGTCGCCCCCGACCAGTCCCACGGTCTTCCCTGCGTCGAGCCACCGCGCCGCCTGCGCCCCGATGTTGGCGTTCATGGCGCGGCAGCCTTCGTTGATGCGGCGCACCTTGCGTACCGCATAGTCGTCCTCGGGACTTCCCCCGCCTTCGAGATGGGCAATCACCTTCTCCGCATCGCTGCGCAAGCGTTGCGACTCCTCCAGCAACGCATAGTCCACATCGGCCGTGGCGATACCGCGGCGCCACACGCCGGGAGCCAGCGGCTCATGGAAGTCGAGCTGCGTCGAGGCTTCTATCACGGCATCGGGCGCATGGGCCGTCCCGGCGCCGTACGACACCGTCACGTCCCACGGAGCCGAAACCAGCACCAGTTCGGCCGTTCCCGGCTCGAAAGGAAGCCCGAAATAGGTTCCGTTATCCACACCGACCCCGTCGGGATCGAAGGCGTTTAGTTCCATACGGTTGAATTTCATTCTCCATTTTCCGCGCCCGGCACAGATAGTCTGCTTGCAACCTCCGCCCCCGCTTAATGAAAATGTTCATTTTAAATGACAAAGGTACAAAAATTTTAATTTTTCCCTATATTTGTTTCCCGGAAAGAAAAGAAATCAGGAAAAAGCAACTATCCATGAAAATCGTCGCAGACAGTGCCATCCCTTTTTTGCAGGGGGTTCTCGAGCCGTGGGCCGAGGTACGCTACCTGCCTGGCAGCCGGATCGCCGCGGAGGACGTGCGCGATGCCGACGCCCTCATCATCCGCACCCGCACCCGTTGCGACGGGCGCCTGCTCGCCGGTTCGCGCGTCCGTCTGATCGCCACGGCCACCATCGGGTTCGACCACATCGACACGGCATGGTGCGCGGCGCACGGCATACGGGTCGCCACGGCAGCAGGCTGCAACGCCCGCGGCGTACTGCAATGGGCGGGTGCTGTACTGGCCCATCTCGCCCGTACACAGGGGTGGAAGCCCGCACAACGGACGCTGGGCATCGTGGGCGTCGGGCACGTGGGATCCCTCATCCGGGAATACGCCGGCCTGTGGGGCTTCCGCGTCGTCTGCTGCGACCCGCCGCGCGAAGAGCGCGAGCATTGCGGGTTCCTGCCGCTGGAAGAGGTCGCACGCGAAGCCGACCTGCTCACCTTCCACACGCCGCTCGACACCACGACGCGGCACATGGCCGGCGAGGAGCTGTTCGCCCGGCTTAAACCGGGCGCCGTGGTGATGAACTCCTCGCGCGGCGAAGTGGTCGACGGCGACGCGTTGTTGCGGAGCGGCCATCCCTGCGTGCTCGACGTCTGGGAACACGAACCGCACCTCGACCCGCAGTTGCTCGACCGCGCGCTGCTCGCCACGCCCCACGTCGCCGGCTACTCCGAGCAGGGCAAAGCCACCGCTACGGCCATGTCCGTCGCCACGCTGGCCGGCTTCTTCGGCCTCCCGCTCCGGGGTTGGTACCCCTCCGAAGCCGCCCCCTCCGTCCCGCGGCCGATCCCGTGGCAGGAGCTTTGCACGACCATCGGCGACGCCTATGACATCGAAGCCGAAAGCTGCCGCCTCAAGGCGCGGCCCGCCGATTTCGAGGCCATGCGCGACCACTACCGCTACCGCAGGGAATACTTTTAGCGAAATCAATTCTTTTTTAGTACCTTTGCGGCCACGGACAATGCCCTTAAGAAAATGTACCGGAGAATCATAAAGCCCATCCTTTTCTCGCTTACCATCGAGCGGGCACACCATGTGGCGCTTCTGTTGTTGCGCATCATCGGGCTCATACCCGGCGGGCGCTGGTTCCTGCGCAAATGTTACACCGTACGGCACCCGGCGCTCGAACGCGAGGTCTTCGGCGTAAAATTCGCCAATCCCGTCGGCCTGGCCGCAGGTTTCGACCACAACGGCGAAGCCTACCGCGAACTGGCAGCACTCGGCTTCGGGTTCATCGAAATAGGTACCGTCACCCCGCGCCCGCAGGCGGGCAACCCGCGCCCGCGCGTGTTCCGGCTGCCCAAAGACCGGGCTATCATCAACCGCATCGGGCTCTCCAACCGCGGGCTGGACAAGACGATCTGCCACCTGCGCCGCCCGCACGAAGGGCTCATCGTGGGCTGCAACATCGGCAAGAACACCGTGACGCCCCCCGAAAATGCGGCGGCAGATTACCTCCGGCTCTTCCGCAACCTCTACCAGTATGCGGACTATTTCACGGTGAATATCAGTTGCGACAACTCCTGCCGCGAAGGCACCACCTACACACGCACACACATACTCCAGATACTTGATCCGCTGTTCGACTTCCGCCGCGGGCAGAACCAGTACCGGCCGATCATGCTCAAGGTGTCGCCCGACATGTCGGACGAAGTCATCGACGAAATCAGCGACATCCTGCTCGAAACACCGCTCGACGGCATCGTGGCCACCAACGGCACCCACCGCCGCGAAGGGCTGCATACGAGCCACATGGCGCTCGACAAGATCGGCAGCGGCCGCCTGAGCGGCGCACCGCTCACCCAACGGGCCGTAGAGGTCGTGCGGCGCATCCACACCCGCTCGGGCGGCAACTTTCCGATCATCGGCGTGGGCGGCATCATGAGCCCCGCCGATGCCAAGGCGATGCTCGACGCAGGCGCAGACCTCCTGCAACTCTACACCGGTTACATCTACGAAGGGCCGGGACTGGTCGGCGAAATCTGCCGTTCGCTGATCGCCGATGCCGAAGCGGCCGCAGCAGCCAAGGCAGCCGCGGAGGCGAAAGCCCGAGAAGAAATCCGGGCGGCCGCAGAGTCCGAAGAAGCGGCAAAAACCGCCGCTGCGACGCAAACCGGCATACAGGCACCGGAAACCGAAAAGGCCGCACCCGGAACGGAAACCGCCGCGACAGCCCAAACGCAGGCCGCCGCACCTGCAGAATCGGTGCCGAACCCGTCACCGGAAACACAGAACGGCCCGGCACAACCTGCAGATAACGAACCGGACACCCGCAAGAAACAGCCCGCATCCTGAGTCTCAGATATTGCCATGAAAGCAACGATCATCACTATCGGCGATGAAATCCTCATCGGCCAGATCGTGGATACGAACTCCGTATCCATCGCCAAGCACCTCAACGCCGCCGGCATCGTCGTACACGAAAAGGTTTCGATCGGCGACGACAGCACACAGATCGTCCGGAGCGTGGAACGCGCCCTGGGAGATTCCAACGTCGTCGTCATCACCGGGGGGCTCGGCCCCACCAAGGACGACATCACCAAAAAGACCCTGGCCGGAATGTTCGGCTGCGAACTGGTGCCCGACCAACGGGTCGCCGACCATGTGAAACGCATGCTCGAAGGGCGCGGCATCGAGTTCAACGAACTCAACCGCGGGCAGGCGATGGTTCCGGCCTGCTGCACGGTGCTGTTCAACGCCCACGGCACGGCTCCGGGCATGTGGTTCGAACGCGACGGCAAGGTGGTAGTCTCGCTGCCCGGTGTCCCCTACGAGATGGAACACCTGATGCAGGACGAAGTGATGCCGCGCCTGAAAGCGCATTTCGAACTACGCCAGATCGTACACCGCACGATGATCACGGCCGGGCTGCCCGAGTCGATGCTCGCCGCGAAGATCGAAGCATGGGAAAACACCCTGCCATCCTACCTGAAACTGGCCTACCTGCCCAATCCGGGCGCCGTACGGCTGCGCCTGTCGGCCTATGAGGTCGAGGGCGAAAGCGTCTCGAAGGAGATCGAACGGCAATTCGAGGCACTGCGGAAAATCATCCCCCACAACATCATCGGGTACGAAACGGCCACCATGCAGGAACTGGTACACAAGCTGCTCACCGAGCGCGGGCTGACCCTCGCCACGGCGGAAAGCTGCACCGGAGGCAACATCGCGGCACGTTTCACGGCCATGCCGGGTGCTTCGGCCTATTTCCTCTGCGGCGTAGTTTCGTACAGCAACGCCTCGAAACACGATATCCTGGGCGTAGACCCGGAGGTCATTGCCCGCCACGGCGCCGTCAGCGAAGAGGTCGCACGGCGGATGGCCGAAGGGGCACGACGGATCTCGGGTGCCGACTACGCCATAGCGACCACCGGTATCGCAGGCCCCGCGGGCGGCTCCGCCGAAAAGCCGGTCGGCACGGTATGGATCGCCGTGGCGACCCCGCACCGGACGACCGCCATCCTCAAACAGTGCGGTTCCGACCGCGGGCAGATCATCGACCGGGCCAGCGCCTTCGCCATCAGCCTGCTGCGCGACGAACTCAACGGTAAATAATACATTCGTCCCATGCATAGAATACTTGCCTCAACCATCGGTGCACTCCTCGCCCTCACATCCTGCATGCGTCAGCTGCCCGAGGAACGGGTGCATAAACTCCTGACCGACCGCATCCAGACCCTTGCCACGGCGGAAAGCTGCACGGGCGGTACCATCGCGGCACGCTTCACGGCCATGCCGGGTGCCTCGGCCTATTTCAAATGCGGCGTAGTGACTTACAGCCTCGATGCCAAGCAGAACTTCGTAAACATCTGCTGCGATACGATAGCCCGCTACGGCGCCGTCAGCGAACAGGTCGTACGCCAGATGGCCGAAGGCGTCCGCCATCTGGCAAATGCACACTACGCTATCGCCACGACAGGGATCGCAGGCCCCACGGGCGGCACCCCCGAATACCCGGTCGGTTCGGTATGGATCGCCGTCAGTTCGCCCCTGCGCACCACGGCCCGGCTGATCCATGCCAAAGGCGACCGCACGCAGATCATCCGCGAAGCGGGAACGGCCGCCATCGAACTGCTCGAAGAAGAGTTGCTCGCCGCCCAACCGGGCAAATAGTTTCAAATTACGGCTGATCCGTTTGTTTTTGCAAGCAATTTAGCTTATTTTTGCAGCAATTCAGCCCAGCGCAAAATGAAAAGAACCTTATTCCTGTCGGTGTTGTTCGGTATGCTCCTCACCACGGCCCATGCTGAAAACGAAAGCCACCAACAAGTAGACAGTACACTTTACGCCTATTACCGCTGGTGCAACAACAACATACGCGACACGGCCGTCCTCAGCAAGGCGGACACGCTGTTCCGGCTCTCGGGCGAGAAGCACGACATCCGGATGCAGGCCGTCGCCCTGAGCTTGAAAGCCGACCATTACTATTTCAACAACAACCTCGACTCGCTCAAGGCATGGATTCCCCGCGTGCAGGATTTCGCCCGCAAGAATGACCAGATCAAGTATTACTACTTCACCTGGTCGCGGCTGATTCTCTATTATACCAAACAGGCGCAATACACGCTCGCCCAATACGAACTGGAGCAGTATATGTCGCAGGCCGAAAAGGACAATTACAAACCCGCAACCGCCGAGGCATACAAACAGCTCGGACACATCTACCGCACCCGCGGATTGAAAAAACCCGCTGTGGAATACTACCGGAAGGCAATCGATTTCATCATCCAAAACGGGCTCAACACATTCCATCTCTCGAACCTCTATTCGGAACTCGCGACCATGCTGATGGATCTGCAACGCTATCCCGAAGCCGCAGAAGCCGTCGAAAAAGGCAAGGCATGCATTCCGCTACCGGACTACATCTGGGGTCTGAAGGCCAAGGAAACGCACCTACTCGCCCAGACAGGCCAGACCGACAAAGCCAAAGCACTTTTCAACGAGATCAAGGACGGGCAGAACGGCAACCTCTCGGAGATCAAACTCGCTGAAATCGAGGTCGCCATCTACAACCATTCGCACGAATACGGCAAGATGATCGCCGCAATCGACAAATTGATCAGGTCGTTCGAAAGAGAAGGATACAAGGAATCCTATTTCTACTACCTCTATGAAAACCGTGCAGCCGCCTACGCCGCCCTCGGCAATTTCGAAGCCGCCTACCGGGACATACAGCATTACACCGAACTCTACCACAAACAAGTCAACGACGACAACGAGAAGACACTCGGGGAATTCGCCACGCTGCTCGATGTCAACCGGTTGAACATGGAAAAAGCAGAACTGCGCCAACAGGCGCAGGAAGAGCGCCTGCACCGCACCCAACTGGGCACGATCGGCTTGGCGTGCATTCTCTTGCTGGCCGCTGTCTTCATCGCGGTAATGCTCCGCATGAACCGCCACCTCGCCCGCGCGAAGAGAGCCGCCGAAGAGAGCAACCGGATGAAAGGCATCTTCATCCGCAACATCACGCACGAGATCAATACGCCGCTCAACTCCATCGTCGGATTTGCGGAGCTGGCCGCAGCCTCGGACGATGCCGACGCCGCCGAACGACAATCCTATATAAGCATCATCCAGGAAAACAGCGGCTATCTCCAAAAACTCGTGGACGACGTGCTCTACATCGCCGGACTCGAATCGTCGGAAACCCCGCCGGCCATGAGCCCGACCGACATCAACGAATGCTGCCAGGAGTGTATTCAGAAGGTCTCACAGTCCAGTTACCGGGCGGTGAGTATCCGTTTCGTCCCGGCACGCGAGAAATTCCACCTGCACACTTCGTGCATGCTGATATCCAAAGCCATCACCGAAATGCTGCGCAATGCCGTACATTTCGCGGCCGACGGAGAAATCACGCTCGCATATACGCTGGACGGCGGCAACCGCCGCATCACATTCACGGTAACCGACTCGGGGCCCGGCATCCCGGCTTGCGAGGCCGAGCATATTTTCGGACGCTTCGTCAAGCTCGACACCTTCTCGCAAGGGCTCGGGCTCGGGCTGACCGTGTGCCGGCTGATCGCCTCGGCCCTGGGCGGCACGATAAAACTCGACACAAATTACAGCGGAGGGGCACGTTTCGCACTTTCGATACCGTTACGTTAAACACTAAAAACCAATACAATAGACCACGCACCGGAAAATTAATGTGGATTATTAATCTTTAATTCTCATTTTTTCCTTATATTTGCACTCCCTTACGGGAATAACGAACAAATTTAGCGAAAACAACAATGAAAGTTTGCGAAATCACAGGCAAGGTAGCGATCGTGGGCAACAACGTCTCGCACTCGCACCACAAGACCAAACGCAAATTCAGCCCCAATCTGAAAACCAAGCGTTTCTGGTCCGAGCAGGAAGGCCGCTGGATCACCCTGAAGGTGTCGGCAGCCGGAATGAAAACAATCAACAAGAAGGGTCTTGCAGTAGCACTGCGCGAGGCTGCCGCACCCAAGTCCGTTTACTAAAACACCGAAGTAACAAATGGCAAAGAAAGGCAACAGGGTTCAGGTCATTCTCGAATGCACCGAACAGAAACAGAGCGGAGTTCCGGGAATGTCCCGTTACATCACGACGAAAAACAAAAAGAACACCCCCGACCGTCTGGAGCGTAAAAAGTACAATCCGTTCTTGAAGAAGGTCACCGTTCACCGTGAAATTAAATAGTTTTGAAGCTCTATGGCAAAGAAAGTAGTCGCAACACTGAAAACCGGCACGGGTAAGAACTTTACGAAGTGCATCAAGATGGTCAAGTCGGACAAGACCGGTGCTTACATGTTCAAGGAAGGCATCATTCCCAACGACCAGGTCAAGGAATTCTTCGAAGAGAAGAAATAAGTATTTTAAGAGCTAATCTTAAATACAAAGGGCATCCGATCGGATGCCCTTTGTGTTTCTCCGGCTCTCTCCCGGCGAATCAGAACTTGTGTACCGCGCGCACCAGAAAATTGTTATACTTGGGAATTTCGACGACATAGGGAGGTTCGATACCCATATGCGACGTAAAGGCCGACTTCTCGTCCTTCTCGGTCGAGGAGAAATAGTAGACCAGCCGATCCATACGCTTGCCGCCGTTATTCTTGAGGGCGTTGTTGAACCGGTTACGGGCCTGGCGGCTGGACTGCACACGCGTCCCGCCGCTGTAATTATGGCCGATGTTCAGCAGTTCGTCGATCGACGGAAGGTACCAGCCCTCACCCTTCTCGCGGCACCACTTGAATGCCGGGAAATCGTCCCACGAAAGGTTGTTCTCGGCAATGTAGGCCGCGACTTTCTCCATATTCACACTGCCGTCGGAACGGTTGTCCGTACCGATGACGCGCAGGTCGGGCTTGCGGAACTCGCTCCAGTGCAGGTAAATCTCGTCAAGCGAGATTACCAGCCCGTGCTGGCGGTCGTCGGAGAGCATACACACGACGCCCTTGATCCCGTCCTGGTTATAGAATTCGCCGATCTCGTACTCCTTGACCACATACTTCACCCCATCGGCAGGGCTGGCGGCAGGCGCCTCGACCGCAGCGGGAGCGGCGGGAGCGGCGGAAACCTTAGCGGGCTCCTCGGCCGGGATGGCCGGGGTCAACGGTGTTGCAGGAATGCTCGCGGCAGCCTTGAAATACTCCTTCTCGCCGTTTGCATATTGGATATAGCTGATTTCCGACACGGGCAGGACGTAAGTCGGGCCGTCGGGATTGGAGAAACGCTTGTAACGAACGGACTCGGGGGTTATCTCCGTCACTTTCGCTTCGACCTTCGAGGCGTCAGCCTTGATTATCAGGTCTTGGGCTGCGACAGTCAGTACGCCGCAAAACGCTGCCAACAGCAGCAGGATCGTTTTTTTCATCATTGCAGGAAATGTATATAGCGCAAATATAACGTTTTTTTCCAAACTTTCTTATTATCTTTGTCAGGATATATAAATATAAGTATGGGATTTTTCGATATTTTCAAAAAGAAACAGGATAGCGCCGCAGCGGACATTCCGGAGAGCCGGCAACAGCAGCAGGAAGAGCTTAACGCGGGGCTCGAAAAGACCAAGACCGGAATCTTCTCGAAACTCGCCCGTGCCGTAGCAGGCCGCTCGACGGTCGATGCCGACCTGCTGGACGACGTGGAGGAGGTGCTGATTACGTCGGACGTGGGCGTGGAAACCACGGTGAAGATTATCCGGCGCATCGAAGAGCGTGTGGCGCGCGACAAATACATGAATACGTCCGAGCTCCAGTCCATCCTGCGCGAGGAGGTCATGTCGCTGATGGAGGAGTCGCACGGCTCGGAGAAGCATTTCGGGCTTGACGCCAGGCAGGGCGAACCCTACGTGGTGATGGTCGTCGGCGTCAACGGAGCGGGCAAGACCACCACCATCGGCAAGCTCGCGGCACAGCTGACCAAGGCCGGGCTGAAAGTCTGGATCGGTGCCGCCGATACGTTCCGCGCCGCCGCCATCGACCAGCTCAAGGTCTGGGCCGACCGCGCCGGGGCGACGATGATCCGCCAGGAGATGGGATCCGACCCGGCATCGGTGGCGTTCGACACGCTGACGTCGGCCAAGGCCAACGGCGCCGACGTGGTGCTGATCGACACGGCAGGCCGCCTGCACAACAAAGTCAACCTGATGAACGAACTGACCAAAATCCGCAATGTCATGGGCAAGGTCATCCCCGGAGCCCCGCACGAGGTAATGCTGGTGCTCGACGGCTCCACGGGACAAAACGCCTTCGAACAGGCACGGCAGTTCACGCAGGCGACGCAGGTCACTTCGCTCACCATCACCAAGCTCGACGGCACGGCCAAGGGCGGCGTGGTGATCGGCATCAGCGACCAGTTCCACATCCCGGTGCGCTATATCGGGATCGGGGAAGGCATCGACCAGCTCCGCATTTTCGACCGCAGGGAGTTCGTGAACGCCCTGTTCGGCCACGAAACGAAATAAAGCGCCCCACGCCTGTGAAACCAATCCTCTGGGGCTTATTGCTCGCTCTGGGATGCAGCCTTCCGGGAAAAAGCCCAGCAACCGGCCGCGGGTGAGTAGCCGGGACAGGGACACCAGACCGCCCCGGTTTGCGCCGGAACAACGGACGACACACAGTAACAATATAAGTATCAGGCGACAGGCTCCGAAATCGGAGCCTGTCGCCTTTTTTGTGTCCGGTTCAACCGAACGGCCCGTGTAGGGAAGTCAATTATACGCAATCTGAGGATTCAAATACGCAAACCACGCCCAGCAAGAATTTCGATATACATAATTTTGAATATCGAATTTCCACATATTACAAATCGACGACAAACGCCCGTGATTATTTAAAATATTTTAATAAATCAAGCCAACCTATTCGGTGCAAACCGAGTCTCTATACTTATATAATACTAATATTAACCTTAACTCTATGAAAATGAATTTGACTACTTCGGAGAAGAACAGGGGCATCGTCCGCTTTCTTCTGATGAGTATGCTGCTGTGCCTGCTCATTCATCCGGCCCAAGCGCAAGACCGCGTCACGGTCACAGGGCGTCTGACCGACACCAGCCACGCACCGCTCATCGGCGCTTCGGTCATAGAACAAGGGACGACCAACGGCGTCACGACCGACGCGGAGGGCAATTACCAGATCTCCGTAAGCGGCAACGCGACCCTGGGCTTCTCGTTCATCGGCTACAAACCCCAGAACGTCGCAGTCATGAACCGCACCGCGATCGACGTCACGCTGGAGGAGGATGCCACGATGATCGGCGAAGTCGTAGCCATCGGCTACGGCTCGCAGCGCAAGGAAGACCTCTCGATGGCCGTGACGACCGTCAAGCTCGACGAAGCGGCCAAAAGCCGCGCCTCGAACCTGGCGACCATCCTCCAGGGCCGTATGCCGGGCGTCACCGTACAGCAGACCGGTGACCCGATGAAACCCGCCTCGTTCACGATCCGCGGCCGTGGATCGAAAGGCAACGACGACGACCCGACCTCGGGCGACGGCGTACTTGTCGTCGTGGACGGCGTGCCCAACGCCCCCTACATGATGGAGGACGTCGAAACGATCACCGTACTCAAGGATGCCGCCTCGGCGGCAATCTACGGAGCGTCGGTAGGTTCGAGCGGTGTCATCCTCATCACGACGAAGAAGGCCCAGAGCGGCAAGCTCCGCGTAGACGTGAATGTCTCGCTCGGTTTCGAGAAAGTGACCAACCTGCCGAACATGCTCACGGCGGAACAATACAACGAAGTGTGGGCAAGAACCGTGGAGAACAATCCCGGCAGCCAGCTTCCCAGCGCCGCCAACCCCGAGGTATATCCCTGGGGCAACGTAACCCGCACCGACTGGCTGGACGAGATTTTCCAGACCGGTTTCACGCAGCACTACGCCGCAACGATCTCGGGCGGCAGCGAGAAGGTACAGTCCATCTTCTCGGTATCCTACGACAAGAAGGACGGCGTGCTGCTCAACACGTACAGCGAAAGCTTCAACGGCAAATTGCAGACCGACTTCAAACTCACCAACTGGCTCAAGATTTCGGAGCGTGCGTCGTTCGTCGTATCCAACGGACAGGGCAACGTGGACACCAGCCACCAGGGCCCGATCATGGGCGCCGTATGGTATCCGCGCGCAGCCTCGGTCTACGAGATGAACGAGGACGGGACATACGCCCGCGACGAGAAGGGCAACCGCTATTACGGCGGTACGAGCCCCGAGTGGGCGGACGTGAACGGCACGCCGATGCTCTACAACCCGGTAGCATACCTCGAAAGGATGCACCGCAAATACCCCGAGCACAAAATCTTCTCGACGACCTCGATCGAAATCAAGCCCATCTCGTCGCTGACGATCAAGTCCGACTTCACCATCGACCTGCGCAACAAGGAGTCCGACGAGTTCTACCCCACCATGACGGAGAAGGGTTTGCGGCGCGACATCAACTACCGCGAACAGTTCTTCGACCGGGACAACCACTGGCTCTCGGAGACGATCGCGACCTATGCACAGGTATTCGGCCGGCACCACATCAGCGCGATGGCGGGCTTCACGGCCGACTTCAAGAGGCTGCACAGCCGGAAAGTATATTCGAGAGGGTATCCCGACAACGATATCAACAGCTCGATCTGGGATCAGGCCAACGACTGGACTTCGAACACGCCCAAGGAGAGCAAATACGAACAGACCATGGTGTCGTTCCTGGCCCGCCTGGGTTATTCGTTCGACGACCGCTATTTCCTGGTGGGCAGCGTGCGCCGCGACGCCTCTTCAAAGCTGCCTGCGAGCAAGAACTACGACTGGTTCCCCTCGGTATCGGGATCGTGGAAACTCTCGTCCGAAAAATTCTTCCGGAATGCAGGCCTCGACAAGGTTTTCGACCTGGTCAAGTTCCGCGCAGGCTGGGGCCGCATCGGTAATGTCGACCTCTATCCAAACAACGTCGCCACCGTCGAGCTCCTGAACTACCAATACCCGATCATCTTCGGCCAGAACCTCGACCAGTTGCTCCAGGGAACCTACCTCAACACGATTCCCAACTATTCCGCCCGCTGGGAAACCACCGAGCAGACCAGTGCGGGTCTCGACCTGACGATGTTCAAGAACAAACTGAACATCAGCGTGGACTACTACCACAAGGTAACCAAAGACCTGATCGACTACATTCCCACCCCCGAACAGATCGGCGTGGCGGATCCTCCCATGGGCAATATGGGCAACGTGCTGAACAAGGGCTGGGAATTCTCGGTGAACTACAACGGCAGCGCGGCACAGGGCAAACTGACCTACAACGTCTGGGGCAACTTCTCGACGAACAAGGGTTACGTACGCGAATACGGAGTTCGCAAAGGCGCCGTGATGCACACCTCGCCCAACCTGAACAGCAACCCGATCCTCTACTCCGACGCAGGGCAACCCTGGTATTCGTTCATGGTCTACCGCACAGCAGGCATCTTCCGTTCGCAGGACGAAATCAACAAGTACATCTACAAGAACCCCGAAACCGGAGAAGCGAAACTGCTGATGCCCGACGCGAAGGTCGGCGACCTGATCTTCATCGACACCAACAACGACGGCGTGATCAACGACGACGACAAGACCTTCGCAGGTTCCTACACCCCCAAGAACACCTTCTCGTTCGGAGGCTCGCTCAACTGGAAAGGCTTTGACTTCAGCTTCTTCTTCCAGGGCGTGACCGGCAACAAGGTCTACAACGGCCTCAAGCAGATGGCCATGAACGGCCGCAACGACTACGGCAACCTCATTTCCGACGTGTACAACAGCTGGGACTTCAACCCCCAGGGGAGCAAATACCCCCGCCTGGGCCTGGTAACGGGCAGCGATACGAACGGTAACTACAGCAAATTCTCCGACATATTCCTCGAGGACGGCGACTACCTGCGCCTGAAAAACATCACGCTGGGTTACACGCTGCCCAAGAGCGTCAGCCGCTTCGTCGGAATGGAGAACGGTTCGCTGCGCGTCTACATGAGCGTCGACAACGTATGCACGATCACCGGTTATTCGGGCGTCGATCCCGAGGTCGGCAACTACGGTATCGACCGCGGTGTTTACCCCGTATCGCGTTTCTTCAATTTCGGTGTGAACATTAATTTCTAACCAACACAAACTACAATAACGATGAAAAAGATATTGATAATAGCCAGCCTCGCCCTCTGCTGTTCCCTTTTGGCGAGCTGCGAAGACTTCCTCGACACCAAGAAATACGGAGCCAAGACGGACTGGGAGACCCAGGAAGACGTAGAGAAAGCGCTCGTCGCCCTCTTCTCCTTCAACACGAACGACTCCGAGGGCGTCACCGGCCGCGGCATCACGTGGTTCGAATGCTGCAGCGACGACATGACCGTAGGCCGTCCCCAGGGCGAAGCCGAAGACATCCGCAACTTCCGCATGTCGCCCAGCAACGGCCGCGACGTGAAGAACAACTGGAAGATCATGTACGAGGTCAACGCCAAGGCCAACAACATCATCAAGGTCGTCCCGACGATGAACCTCGACAACGCGTTCAAGACCAAAGCCACCGGCACCGCCTATTTCTTCCGCGGGTTCGCCATGCTGTGGCTCTCGCCCTACTACGGTGACAACGGCCCCAACGGCGGCATCCCGATCATCCTCGACACGACGGAGCCCGCAGCCATGGACAGCCCGCGCCCGGCCTCCGTATTGCAGAACTACGACCAGATCATCAGCGACCTGCGCGAAGCCGGCAAACGCCTGCCTCTCTTCTCGCAGCTCGCACCCGAAGAGTACGGCATGCCCCACAAGGCCGCAGCCTGGGCCCTCGCCGCACGCGCAGCCCTCTATGCCGCACAGTTCGACGCCAAATACTACGACACGGTCATCGAAATGTGCGACAAGGTGATGGGACTCACCGGCGCCGACAAGCGCGAACTGTTCGACGACGGCACGGACAAGGCCTTCGCCAACCTCTGGCGCAAGCAGCAGAATTTCGGCTGCGAATATATCTTCTCGCTGCTGGGCAACGCGGTCGACGGCCCGAAATTTCACGGCATGTCCTTCCAGAACGGCGGCTGGGGCCTGTACAACCACTGGGGTTATTTCCAGCCCACCCTTTCCCTGTGGAACGCATTCGAATCGGGCGACACCCGCCGCGACGCGACGATCATCTACCCCGGGCAGACGATCCGCTTCATGGGCCGGGACATCGTATTCGGCAGCAACTCCTATTCGATCTCCTCGGATACAGGCATGTCGTTCCGCAAATTCCTCTCCCCGTGGGAAGAGGCCGACTGCAAAGGCAAGGAGGTGAATTCCAACGGCGACAACGCCAGCAACACGCTCGGCACCTGCCTCATCCGCTTCGCCGACGTCCTGCTGATGAAAGCCGAGGCGCTGATCTGGAAGAACGGCGAAGGCGACGCCGAAGCCAAACAACTGCTCAACCGCATCCGCAAACGCGCCCGTCTCCCGGAGAACAGCCCGGCGACCAAAGCCGAGCTCAAGAACCAGCGCCGCTGCGAACTGGCGTTCGAGTTCATGCCGAGCCGCCACCTGGACATGGTTCGCTGGGGCGACGCCAAGGAGACCTACGCCAAACCCACGCAGCGCGTGAACTCGCACTGGGATTACGACCTGCAGCAGGTGGTCATCGACGCGCCGAGCAACTATGACAACGGGCGCACGTTCGATCCCGTCATCAACCAGGTTTTCCCGATCCCCGTAACGGCATTCAACGGCACGGTGAACCTGACCCAGAACCAAGGTTATTAGTAAACAACCAAGATCATTACCGAATATGAAACTGTTGAAACATATCATCCGTGCAGGTGCCTTATGCGGCCTGCTCCTTACGACGGCTGCGGCGAAGGCGCAAACCGTACAACTGAAAGTACTGGACTGGAACGTGCTGTCGTTCGAAATGACGGACAAGTCCAACCAGATCGACTTCATCGTCGACGAGTACGTCGACCTGATCAAGGCCCAGAATCCCGATATCGTCTGCATCAACGAGCTCGAGACCGGCACCAGCCGTATGGGCAAGGAGAAACTGACCGAACTGGCGTCCCGCCTGGACATGTACCCCTACTTCATCATGTCCTATCCCAAGGACGTAGGGTTCTACGGCAACGGCATCCTCTCGAAATACCCGATCGTAAGTTCCTTCTCCGCATTGCATCCCTACAAACATGCCAAAGGCGAGGGCAACTACCAGTGGAATACAGGCTATGAATATTATCTGTATGGTTATGACCAGCGAAGTATGGGCTACATCGACATTCTGGTACCGACCTCCGATTCGGACGGACAGATCGTACGCATTATCTGTACGCATTTCGACCATTGCGGAATAGATCAGGTCATCCAACAGCAGGAACAAAATGTTGTAACACAAGCCGGGCTGAACAATCCCGAATACCCGACAATCCTGATGGGAGACTTGAACGTCGGATGGGGAACAAACGTGCTTCCTGAATTCAGAAATTTAGGCGACCACATCGGGGTGTCTTGGGTAGACCACATCTTTGCTTTCCCCAAAGGTCGATGGACGAGCAACGATTTCAGATCTCTTCCTTGCCCCAGTGCCAGCGGTACGGCGTCGCTCTCCGACCACAATCCGATCACGGCAACCATGGTGCTCAAATAACCGCCTGTCGAACCCTAAAATGTCGAAAACATGAAAAACATACAAAAATATCTCGCAGCACTGCTCGCGCTCGCCATGGCAGCCCCGGTATTTACCGGTTGTTCGGACGATTACGAGTATTCGCTCAGTTCGGTGGTCGCCAAGCCGTCCGACAAGTTCAACGCCAGGATCCAGTTCGTCAGCCGCCTGAGCGACGGGGCGCTGATTACGGGCGATGCCGACTACACGGCTCTCAACAACTACATGGTCAACACGCTCAAAAGCCGCGAAGAGGCATGGCTCACGGTCTTCGACCGTTCGGACAACGCCAACCTGGACAAGGTGATGCAGATCTCGATCAACACCTACCGCTGGACGGCCTTCGCCTTCAACGGGCTGACCAACAGGACGACCTACAAGGGCAGCACGCTTTTCTTCAACCAGCCGACCCGCTCGGTCAAGGCCACGGCCTGCGGCAAAGGCTGCTACGTCACGGGCTTCTCCCCGCTGATGGAAGGTACGCGCACCGACAAGGATGAAAACGGCACCGTGACCGGCACCGTGGACATCGCCTACGACATCAATTTCCGCACGGTACGCTTCGAAACGAACGAGCAGATCAACGCCTTCGGCGGTGAAAACGGCGTCATGAACACGCTCAAGCGCGAAAATATGAACATGCTGATGATCGGCACGGTCAAGAACGACCTGCTCGGAGCGCTCGAATCGGCAGTACAGAATACGGACGGTTCATTCAAGGTCTACAACGTCGCGTCCGGAAGCGCGTATACGATCTTCATGCTCGCCGAAGAACGCTTCTGGGGCTTTACGGATGTTGCCCCGATATCGGTCGGAAACGGCATCGAGGCCTATACGATAAACGTCATGTGGTAAAGGTTGGTTTAATTTAGTTGGAAGGAGGATGCGGCTTCGGGGCCGCATCCTCTTTTTATGCACGGGAAACCGCCGCGGCTGGCGGCGATTCCGGGATTATTTCGTACTTTTGCAGCGGAAACCAGATACGGAATGAAAAAGATCAACGTCATAACGCTCGGTTGTTCGAAGAACACGGTCGACAGCGAGCACCTGATGGCACGGCTCGCGGCGGCAGGCTACGAAGTCCTTTTCGACAGCGACCGCACGGACGCCAAGGTCGTGGTCATCAACACCTGCGGGTTCATCGGCGACGCCAAACAGGAGTCGGTCGACATGATCCTGCGCGCGGCGGCCGCGAAAAACGCCGGCAAGATCGAGCGGCTGTTCGTCATCGGCTGCCTCTCGGAACGCTATGCCGACTCCCTGCGCGCCGAACTCCCCGAAGTGGACGGGTTTTTCGGCGCCCGCACATGGGATGGCATCGCCCGGGCGCTGGGAGCCGCCGAAGACCCGGCCCTGGCCACCGAACGGCACCTCTCGACGCCCAGGCACTATGCCTACCTGAAAATCTCGGAGGGTTGCAACTGGAAATGCGGCTACTGCGCCATCCCGCTCATCCGCGGCGGGCACGTTTCCGTGCCGATGGAGGAACTGGAGGAGGAGGCGCGCAAACTCGCGGCCGGAGGCGTGAAGGAACTGATCGTCATTGCGCAGGACACGACCTACTACGGGCTCGACCTCTACGGGAAGCGCCGCCTGGCCGAACTGCTGCGCCGCCTGTGCCGCATCGACGGCATCGGGTGGATACGCCTCCACTACGCCTATCCCACGGCATTCCCCGACGAGGTGATTGAAGCCATGGCATCCGAGCCCAAGATCTGCAAATACCTCGACATCCCGTTCCAGCACATCTCCGACGCACAGCTCTCGGCCATGCACCGCCGCCACACCAAGGCCGAAGCCTATGCGCTGATCGAAAAATTGCGGGGTGCGATCCCCGACCTGGCGCTGCGCACGACGCTGCTGGTCGGCTATCCCGGTGAAACGGAAGCGGATTTCGCAGAACTGGAACAGTTCGTACGTGACGTGAGGTTCGAACGCCTCGGGGTCTTCGCCTATTCCGAGGAGGAGGGCACCTACTCGGCACAAGAACTCAAAGACGACGTCCCGGAGGAGGTCAAACAGCAGCGCGTGGAACGCATCATGACGCTCCAGAACGACATCGCCCGCGAAAACAACCTGCGCCGCGTAGGCCGCACGGAACGGGTTCTGATCGATTCGCGGCAGGGCGACTACTATGTCGGACGGACGCAATACGACTCGCCCGAGGTCGACCAGGAGATACTGATCCCGGCTGCGGAACGGCGTCTTCTGCGGGGGCATTTCTACGAAATACGGATCGACGGCGCCGCCGATTACGACCTTTACGGAAAGGCCGTCAGGAAATAAAATTTGTTTTTTAGCGTTCCTTTTCATACCTTTGAAATGTAAATCGGACTTTACCCGAGACCCAATGGCCGAAAAAAGCGTGATAACGAATATCGAAGCCCGTATCCGGCAACTCATCGACGACCACAAAAGGTTGTCGGAATCGTGTGCGGAACTGACGGCGCAGCGCGACAACCTGAAAGCCGAAAACAGGACTTTGCAGGAGCGCATCCGCGAACTCGACGGCGAATTGTCACGCATGCAACTGACGGAGGGACTGGCGGGTGAAAGCCGCAACCGGGAGAAAGCGCGGGCGCGCGTCAACCGTCTTATGCGGGAGGTTGACAAATGCATCGCACTGCTCGGAAGGCCCGAATAACGGAAAGGGACGGCGAACCGGCAGTAACGCCGCAACCAGCACCCGGGCCGCAGATGAATAAGAGGCAGCAAGATAAACGAAACAAAAACGACATGGCACAACAGGCGATAACCCTCAAGATAGCCGGGAAAAGCTATTCGCTCAACATCGAAAGCGAAAAGGAGGAGGTATACCGTCTTGCCGAACGGGAGGTGAACAACTACCTCGCGGCGATAAAACAGAACAACTTCAAGAACTGGACGGATCAGGACTACCTGTCGATGGCCGCACTGAAATTCGCCATTGCAAACGTCGACATGCGGCAAAGCCGCGAACTGGGCGACGAAGACCTGAAACATCTGGGGCGGCTCGGCGAAGAGCTCGACGCCTACCTCAACACCCTGCAACGGTAACGGAGGGTAAAGGCCAGGCACGGGATTTGCCCGGGCAAACCGTAAAAAACGAGGTTCTTTAACATACGAAGGAAAAATCTACCCGCATAGATTCCTTACAGCTTTGCGAAACTGAACACTTTTTAAATTGGGGCAACTCAAGGCGCTTCAAAATCAGGCCTTGACCCTTCGGGGTGTATGCTACGGCGTACCGTTGGAAGATTGCGATTGTCGGAGCCCCCACACATGACTTATCTGCAGATTCGTCAAACAAGACTAAGGAATCCTATGCGGTTTTTTTTATGCACTACAACAAACCCTATAATAACAAATTCAAAACAGCAACAAAAACATGTATACCACCATTTTGGTTGCCTGCATCTCTGCCGTGGCCGCCGTCGGAATCTACGCGGTCGTCACGAACTTCGTAGCCAAGACCTCGATCCGCAAGCGGCGCGAAGCCGCCCTGAAAGAGGCCGAGGCCGAAGGGGAGATGATTAAAAAGGAGAAAATCCTCCAGGCAAAAGAGAAGTTCATACAGCTGAAAAGCGAATACGACCGCCAGGTCAACGAACGCAACCAGAAGATCGCCCAGAGCGAACAGCGCGCCAAGCAGATCGAGGGCAACCTGCAGAACCAGCAGCGCGAGCTGGAGAACAAACTCCGCGAGAACGAGCGCCTGAAGGAGCAGATGCAGAACCAGCTGCAAATCCTCGAGCACAAGAAGGAGGAAGTAGACCAGATGATGCGCGAGCAGAACATGCGGCTGGAACAAATCTCGGGCATGAGCTCGGAGGATGCCAAGAACATCCTCATCGAGAACATGAAGGCCGAGGCCAAGACCGAGGCAGCTTCCTATGTGAACGAAACCATCGAGGAAGCGAAGATGACCGCCACGAAGGAGGCCAAGCGGATTATCGTGGCTTCGATCCAGCGCGTGGCCACGGAGACGGCCATCGAGAACGCCGTGACGGTCTTCAACATCGAAAGCGATGAGGTCAAAGGCCGCATCATCGGCCGCGAGGGCCGCAACATCCGGGCACTGGAGGCAGCGACCGGCATCGAGATCATCGTAGACGACACCCCCGAAGCCATCATCCTCAGCGGTTTCGACCCTGTCCGCCGCGAGATCGCCCGCCTGGCGCTCCACCAGTTGGTAACCGACGGCCGCATCCACCCGGCACGCATCGAGGAGGTCGTAGCCAAAGTACAGAAACAGATCGAAGAGGAGATCGTCGAAGTCGGAAAACGCACCACGATCGACCTCGGCATCCACGGGCTGCACCCCGAGCTGATCCGCATGATCGGCAAAATGAAATACCGTTCGTCCTACGGCCAGAACCTCCTGCAGCACGCCCGTGAAACGGCCAACCTCGCGGGTATCATGGCCGCCGAGCTGGGGCTGAACCCCAAGACGGCACGCCGCGCAGGCCTGCTCCACGACATCGGCAAGGTACCCGACGACGAACCGGAACTGCCGCACGCAATCATCGGCATGAAACTCGCCGAGAAATACAAGGAGAAACCCGAAGTATGCAATGCCATCGGCGCCCATCACGACGAAGTGGAGATGACTTCGCTGATCGCACCGATCATCCAGGTCTGCGACGCCATATCGGGTGCGCGCCCCGGCGCCCGCCGCGAGGTGGTCGAAAGCTACATCAAGCGCCTGAAGGAGATGGAGGACATCGCCCTCTCATACCCCGGCGTCGTAAAGACCTATGCGATCCAGGCCGGCCGCGAACTGCGCGTGATCGTCGGTGCAGACAAACTCACCGACCAGGAGTCGGAAGGGCTGTCGCACGATATCGCCAAGAAAATCCAGGACGAGATGACCTATCCCGGCCAGGTGAAGATCACCGTCATCCGCGAAACCCGCGCCGTATCGTACGCGAAATAAGAACCCCGCCCGTAGGACAGGCTGCACACGGCCTGCCTGCCGCAAATTTATCACAGGTAAAAATCCCTCCGCAAAACGGAGGGATTTTTTTATCTACGGCTCTCTTACCGGTAAGCTCCGGCACACAACGACAGCTTATCCGCGACAGAATCCACACACAATCGCCCGATTCCCGCCACGGGAAGGGCCATAAGCCTCTCACCCGCCGGAGGGGGGGGGCAGCCAGCGGGATTATTTCCAGCTGTTACGCTTCCTGAAATCGGACGGAGTGACGCCCTCCTTATGCTTAAAAAAAGTAGAAAACTGCCCGGTATTCACGAACTTCAAGGCATAAGCGATATCCGATATATTTATATCCGTCCCCGTCAGCATCTCTTTGGCCTTCAGGAGCCGCTGTTGCAACTGGTACTGCGCGGGGGATATCCCGGTGTACTCCTTGAATGTCTTGCGGAACCACGAATAGCTGACCCCCAGTTCCCGGGCGATCGCCTCGACATCGCGGGGGTTATCCACATCCTTCATCAGCTCCCGCGCGGCATTGACTTTCTCGAGGATGAACGTATTGACATAGGAGTTATTCCGCTCCTTGTAATAGATGGAGCCCAGGATGTGCAGCACGATACTCGACATCATCTGCTGGCACCCCGCCTTTTCGGCCGACGCCAACTGCAGGATCTCCTCATAGAGACTCACGATCCCCGAACTTATCCCGATATTATGCAACGGCTGCTCGCGCACTAAAAAGCGGTTCGCTACCCTGTCGTCGATATAGGCACCCTTGAAACCTACCCAGTACTCGTCCCAGCCGGTCTCATCGTCGGGATGGTAGCTATGCCACTCCCCGGGAAACAACGAGATCACCGTCCCGGCCTTTACAGGCGCCTCGGGACAGGACTGCGAGGCGAAATACCCGGAACCCTTGGTGATATAGACCAACTGGTATTCGTTCAGTATCCGTCCGCCGCGGGGCATGAAAGAGTAGTTGTCCGGATGGGCCGACAACGGATACTTCGTCCCCGGCGGAATAAACTGGTACCCGATCGTCGTGACGACAACGCCCCATTTCTCGTCCTTATCCCCGATCGTCAGGTAACATAACTTGTCACGCTCCTGCTTCATGTCAGATTTGATAGGTTGGAAATCATTTTTCATAAGCAAATATAACTTTTTTCCGCATAATATGCAGATTTTAACACAATAAGATTTTCCGGGAGCGATTATTTCATTCCGGAAGCGTCTCCCCCCCCCGAGGCCGGGCTCCCAATCCCCACATCCGGCAACAACAGCCCCAGTCGCGCCGCAATCCGCCCCGCTACCAGTCTCCAAAGCCTCTTCACATCGTTCCGGTTATCCCGCACGGCATAAATCTGTATTGCTGCAACCAGCCTCCGACAAGGCGGCATATACCGATCCGGAAACATCGGGAGACACCTATACATACTTCAAAAAAAGCCCTTCTGCTGCCATATGGAACGGCTTGCGAGGGGATAATTATGAAATCTGATACCGAAATATTAAAAAATGAGAAGAATCGGACTTCCCCCGCGGAGGATTCTTAAAAATGCCCTGGGTTTTATACACGGGACACAATAACGTACTACAAATGCTCAAATTCGTACCTAACGGGGGGGGGAAATCCTCTATATTTGAATTGCAATTTTAACGTGTTGAAAGATACTTTTAACAAATCATAAACCTAAAAACAACCTAAAATCGTATAAGCCTATGCCAAAATGACTCCTTTCCCCTGAGGTTTCTATTATATATATGTACGAATCGTGCATATGGGGGAATTTCATTTTCAATCATCATTCATCTACTATGGACAAAACCAACCAATCTTTATGAAGAAAAATTTATCCATTTTTATGACAGCCGGAAGCTGGTTGCAGCGGGCGCTTGCGTTGTTTTTGTGCGTTGCTGCCCTCGAAGCTGTCCAGGCGGCACCCCAAGACACCAAAAGAACGATCACGGGTACGGTCGTCGACCAGAACAACCTGCCCGTCGTGGGAGCCACAGTCATGATTTCGAACTCGGCTAACGGTACCGCGACCGATTCCAACGGCCAGTTCACCCTTTCGGGTGTAACCGACAACGACGAACTGCAGATTTCGTTCCTCGGCTACAAAACCGTAACGATGCAGGTAGGCACGCGCACCGCCATTGCGGCAACGCTCGAAGAAGATTCGGGCTATCTGGATGAAGTCGTAGTCGTAGGTTACGGCACGACGACGCGGCGCCACATCATCTCGGCCGTTTCGACCGTGAAGTCGGAGGCAATCGAGAATCGCCCGGTAGCCAACATCCAGCAGGCACTGCAGGGTGCAGCAGCCAACCTGATCATCCAGACCAAGAATTTCAACCCGACGGACAACCAGATGAACATCTCGATCCGCGGTGTGAACACCATGGGTAACAACACCCCGCTGGTAGTCATCGACGGCGTTCCCCAGCCGGACGCAGGCCGTATGAACGACCTCAACCCGAACGACATAGAGTCGATCAACATCCTGAAGGACGCCGGTTCGGCCGCCATCTACGGTGCACGTTCCTCGAACGGCGTCATCCTGATCACGACCAAGAACGGCCGCAAGGAGATGGCTCCGCAGATCCGGTTCAGCGCCAAAGTCGGTATCGAGAACCCCGACATCCTCTACAAGGCCGTTCCGACCTACCGCAACGCGATCCTGCGTAACGAGGCCCTGAGCAACGTCGGCCGCGAACCGCTCTTCACGGCTGCCGAAATCCAGGATTTCTACAACCACGGGGACTGCGAGGCTGCCGTAGAGCAGGCCATGCAGAACGCGCTCCAGCAGAACTACAACGTAAGCGTCACGGGCGGTACGAAGACCACCACCTACATGCTTTCGGCCAGTTACTTCGACCAGGAGTCCAACTACGTGGGCCCCGATTACGGCGTAAAGCGCTATAACCTGCGTTCGAACCTGACGACCGAATTCGGCCGGCTGAAACTGGGCGCCAACGTCGGTTTCACCCGTTCGGAGATCAATTCCCCGTCGGATGCCAACGAAGGCTTCCTCTTCGCCGACCTCATCCGTTTCCCGAACTACTACTTCAACCGCCACGAGGAGAACGGAATCTTCTTCGGCAACAACTATAAGTACGGCGGCTATTCCGTATCGCCGCTGGCCGGCCTTATGGGCGGTGGCATCAACAAAAACGACCACGAATACCTCACCGGTACCTTTACGGCCGATTTCGAGATCATCAAAGGCCTGAAAGCCCGTGCCGTCCTTGGCGGTGAAGTCCGCCACGAGCACCGTTTCACCTCCCACAAGACCTACCAGTATGTGGTGGACAACGGCGCCGAACACTCGGATATCTCGACCGCTTCGACCGGCGGCAACACCAAGCGCGAAGCCGACGACTGGACGAAGAAAGTCACGTTCGTCACCGCACAGCTGATGCTGGATTATAACCGCACGTTCAAGGAGAAGCACAATGTAACCGGACTGTTCGGTTGGTCGGACGAATCGGAGATCGGCTATGACATCACGGCCGCCCGCCAGGGTATGAACAGCATCGACCAGCCGGGTGACGGCTCGATCGCTACGGAAGGCACCAAACTGTCGTCCCAGAGCAAATACCGCCGTGCGTTGCAGTCGTTCTTCGGTCGCGCCGGATACTCCTACGACGACCGCTACTATTTCGAATTCACCGCCCGTTACGATATGTCTTCGAAGTTCCTCAAGGAGCGCAACGGAGCCTTCTTCCCCTCGGTATCGCTGGGCTGGCGCATGTCGCAGGAGAATTTCATGCAGACTTACCGCGACCGTGTCGGCGACCTGAAACTCCGTGCTTCGTACGGTCTGAACGGTAACCAGCAGGATGTGGGCGATTACGATTTCATGACCACCTACGGCACCTGGGCCAACGCCTACGGTTTCAACGGTGTCCCGGTTCAGGGTCTGATGTTCACCATGGGTAACGAACTGCTGACGTGGGAGACCGCCAAGACTTTCAACATCGGTGTGGATGCGACGTTCTTCAAGAATACCCTGAGCGTCAACTTCGACTACTTCTACAAGCGTACGGAAGATATTCTTCTCTCCCCGATCGTCCCCGGAACCTTCGGTGCCTCGATCGCCAAGGAGAACCGCGGTATCCTCGACAACCAGGGCTGGGAGCTTACCATCAACTATAACCTCTCTCGCGGCGACTGGAAGCACAACTTCTCGCTCAACCTCGCCGACTCGCAGAACGAGGTCGTCCGCTACGGAACCCCGGCTATCAGAACTTCCGACAGCGCCGGCACCATCATCATGGAGGGCCTTCCGATCAATGCGCTCTACGGCTGGAAAACGAACGGTTTCTTCCAGAACTACGATGAAATCCAGGATGCAGCCCTGCCGACCGGCATCGACCGTTCGCAGCTCCGTCCGGGCGACGTGCGCTATGTCGACCTGAACGGCGACGGCAAGATCGACGAAAACGACCGCACCTACCTGGGTTACGCCTTCCCGCGCTATACCTACGGTTTCACCTACAATGTCAAATGGAAGGGCATCGACTTCAGCATCATGCTCCAGGGCGTGCTGAAGCGAGAGAACCCGGTTCGAGGCGAGCTCGTGCAGCCGTTCCACGGCGATTATTCGATGACCATGTTCGACCACCAGCTCGACTACTGGTCGCCGCAGAACCGCGACGCACGCTGGCCGCGCCTGGCAGTATCGGGCTCGGTAAGCGATACGAACAACTGGGGGCACACCGGTTCGGATATGATGCTGCTCGAAGGTGCCTACATGCGTATCAAGAACATCCAGCTGGGTTACACCCTTCCCAAGAAGTGGACGAAGAAATTCGGCTGCGAAGCACTGCGCATCTATTTCGACACCCAGAACCCGCTGACCTGGACTAAAAACGGGTTCGTAGACCCCGAGACCACGTCGTTCGGCAACAACATGAGCGGCGGAGCGGACAACTCTGTGCGCAACTACCCGACCCTGCGTTACTTCGGTGGAGGTATCGACTTGACTTTCTAACAATTAAACAATCGGAAAGAATATGAAAATCAAAAATATATTAGCCATCCTCTCCCTCGGTATGGTCAGCTGCGTAGGCCTTGAGCAATACCCGACGACCTCCTATACCGACGAGACTTTCTGGACAATCGAGGACAATGTCCGCACGGCCCTGTACCTGGGGTACAACCAGTGCTGGCACCAAGACTACTATTTCGCCAATAACCTGCTGTCGGACGACGTGTACGGCAGCCGCCACTCGACGAACGAAACCAGCATCGTAACGGGTATGGCCAATACCTCGAACGGCCGCTTCTCGGACGAATGGGACAAGTGCTACCAGGAACTGCGTACGATCCACACGGCGCTCGACGCCCAGGATCGCATGAATATCGACGAGACCTTCAAGACGCGCATGCTTGCAGAACTCCGTCTTATGCGCGCCTTCACCTACCTGCGCCTGGTAACATGGTTCGGCGACGTGCCGTTCTTCACGACCAACCCGACGCTCCCCGAATCGCGCGTGGTCAAGGTAACACCCGCCGCCACGATCAAGGAGTTCATCCACTCGGAACTTGCCGAGGTGGCCGAGATACTGCCGAAAAACACGGATATTCCGGAATCTGAAAACGGACGTTACACCCGCGGTACAGCCGTGGCGCTCAATGCACGTGCATACCTTTATGACAACGATTTCGAGAACTGCGCCATCTGGTGCGACAAGCTGATCAATTCGACGGAGTACGGCACCTACGCACTCGAACAGGACTACAAGAAACTTTTCCATGACCAGTCGTGCTGCTACGGCCCCGAGTCGATCATGACGATCGAATTCGCCACGCTCGGAGGCATTGACAACATCGTCAGATCCTGGAACAATTTCAATGCTTTCGTTCCCCAGTCCATCGGTAACAAGGGTGTAACCACCCAGTCGCCGACGCAGGAACTGGTCGATACCTACCGCAAACTCGACGGCAGCGTCGCCGATGACACGGACTACGAGAAGCGCGACAAGCGTTTCGAAGCAACCATCGCCTACAACAACTGCACCGTGGATATTCCGGAAGCAAAAACCCTGAGTCTGGCTGGCTCGGAAGGCACGGGTAAAGGCACTTACCAGGTCTTTACGAAGGCATCGGACGAGAGCCAAACCAGCGACAAGCAGCACCGTTTCGACTCGTACAACGGCACGCAGGATCGCACGGCTACGGGGTATTATACCCTGAAAAACTACAATGCCGACATGGTCGACAGCAAGGGCAACACCTACAAATCACTCATGGAAATCCGCTACGCCGACGTGCTGCTGATGTATGCCGAATCGATGAACGAACAGAGTAAAATGACGTCCGACATCTGGGACAAGACGATCAAGCCGCTGCGCGAGCGAGCCGGATTCGACGCCGCATACTGCTCCTATCCGGGCAGCAGCGACCTGCGCCAGGTTATCCGCGACGAGCGCCGCGTGGAGCTGGCCCTCGAAGGCCGCCGTGTATTCGACCTGCGCCGCTGGGCGCTGCTCGACAATCCGTCGCTCAAGAGCACGGGAGCCGCATACCTCACGACCCGCGCTACGGGTGCCCCCTTCCTCGACGATGGCAGTAACATCCAGTGCCAGAATGCCTACAACATGAAATACTGGTTCCCCATTCCGCAGAAGGAGCGTGACATCAACGCCAACCTGCCGCAGAACCCGGGATGGTAACAGCCAAGTTGTAAAGGAGATTAACTAACCAATCAAGAAAAACACATGAAAACCATATTGAAAAATATCATGTTGTTCGCCGCAGGAGCCCTCACCCTCGGGTTTACCGCCTGTGAGGAGGATGGCCAGGATCTGAATTTCAATATTCAGCCCGGCAACGAGCTCTACGCACCCGCGGACAATGCATCGGTCAATCTGGATCAGGGATTGAATACCAGTTTCGAATGGGCACCTTCCGTTGCCGAAGACGGCGGATACATCACTTACGAAGTGCTGTTCGACAAAGCGGACGGCGATTTCTCGGCACCGCTTGCCGTTAAGAACAGCCAGATGACCGGCTCCAAAGCCTCGCTGAGCATCTCGGCCAAAGAGCTGAACGAAGTGGCTGCCCTGGCGGGAATCGAGAATGCCAAGACCGGGCAGCTCAAATGGACGGTACGTGCCGGCAAGGGTTTGTTCGCCCAGACCTACACGCAGGCCAATGTGCTCACCGTTTCACGTATCAACCTGGTCGACCCGCTGCCGACGGCCGTTATGCTGAAGGGTGAAGCCGTGGAGGATGCCGCAGGCATCAAGCTGATCCCGGCGTACCTCGACGGCAAAGCAGTCGGTTCGGGTGTATACGAATGCTTCACGAAAATCTCGGAGGGCGAATTCACCGTAGTCGACGAACTGGATCGCTACTACTCGCTCAAGAGCAACGGCCGCATCAAGCATATCGTCGACGGCTCTTCGACCGCCAACACGCTGAAGGCCGGCATCTACTGGATCAAGATCGACTTCAGTGCGATGACCTACACCGCAGTTCAGGTCAGCATGATCGAATACTATGCCGCATCGTGGGCAGACAACTCGATGTCGACCGTCTACAAGACCCTCACCTACAAAGGGAAAGGCGTATGGGAGCTGCTCGACTACGATAACGAAATATCCGTCAACTCTTCCAACGATACGCGCCACCGCTTCAACATGACGACTGCCGACGGCAACAAATGGTTCCTCGGAACGACGTCCTCGCTGGGATCTTCCTACACGACCGACTATCTGAGGGTGTACATCTATACTTTCAACGATAACGATAAGGACTGGAACAAGACCTATAATTTCCTCGTTTCGGATTGCGGCCGTGATTTCGACTGCTACCTTTACCTGAACGGAGACAACAAGGCAGGCGGATTCTGGCATGAATACATCTTCAAATAGCAACAAGATACCGGATGGTTCCTCCCTCCGGGGAGGAGCCTCCCGGAACCTTTGCCGCGCAGTACGCAAGGCGTCACGCGCGGAAAGCTATTCGAAGCACGGATTCAGACACGGAACCGGAAACAAAACAGTATTGAATAAAAATTAAAATCAACCTATAAATTATGAGAAAATCTCTATTCAGATGGACTGTTGCCATGCTGACCCTTTCCGCAGCAGCCGTCTCGGGCGCCTGCTCGGAACAAGAATACGAGGATCTTACCAAGCCGGAAAAAGTAACGGGGAACACCCAGTACGCGCCCTACACGATCGATTGGACTGAGGCTGCGGACTCCTGCTCCACGGCTTTCATCGAGCGCTTCTACTGCAGTGAAAACCGCAATGGCTACGAAGGCGTGTTCTCGTACAGGGAATACAATGCGACCGGTAGTGCCAATTCCAACAACTACTGGCAGCAGGCACACGCCATGGCTGCCATGGTAGAGTACTACAACCGTATCAAGGCGACCGATGCCGAGGAGAAAGCCCGTATCGAGGGCTATTTCCAGAAATGGTACGATAAGCGCGGCAACAACTACGAAGGCAATCAGAACTGGCGCGGTTCGACGGGTTTCGGCAACGATTTCACCGACGACACCTGCTGGATCATTATCGCCTTGTTCCAGATGTACGACGCAACCGGCAACCAAACCTATTACGATGCAGCCAAACAGACCTGGGACGAGTGCGTATGGCCCCGTCACGAGTTGACGCAGTCCGGCTGGCTGCCTTGGAAATGGTCGGATCTGGGGCCCAACGAGTGCACGAACGGCCCTGCAGCCATCGCAGCCGCGACCCTGGCACAGTACAGCCGCGCAGCAGGCAACGAAGAGGCTGCCCAGGAATACATCGACCAGGCCTGCACCTGCTTCGATCAGAACATCGACGTGATGGCATCCGACGGCACGCTGGGTTCGACCCCGCTGAGCTACACGCAGGGTACCTGCATGGAAGCCGGCCGTCTGATCTGGAAACTGACCGGCGACACGGGCTACCTGCGCAAGGCCATCCAGGCGGGCCGCGGCCAGATGACCTCAACCCGCATGAACGAAGTTTACAACTATGAAATGGTATCGCGCGACGAGGGTACGGACGAGAACAACTCGATCTTCCACGCCGTGATGTTCCACTGGTTCACGCGCATGATCCTCGACACGGAAGTCGACTCGTTCGACGGCAAAATCCGCAAGGAGCTCTACGATTATCTCTATCGTCATGCCTCCTACTACTGGGCGACGATCGACAAGACGCCGGAAGGCTGGCCCGAGGCTTACTTCGGTGTGAAGTGCTACCAGCCCCGCTCGTCGATGAACGGCGACGTAGGCGGTTCGCTGGGTGCATATACCAGTGCTGCGCAGGCGATCGAATCCATGTGGATGATCAAGGATGTCAAGTTCTAACCCGTCAAAACCAACCGATTTATGAAGAAGATTATCATGATGCTGGTCGCCGGAGCCATGGCATGTGGCCTGGCCGCCTGCAGCGACGACGATACGACGCCTTCGGGCAATATCACCCCCGCGGATCAGCTTTACCTGCCGCGCAATAATGCGACGATCATGCTGGAGACCGGCAACACCACCCACTTCGAATGGGCGGTTTCCAAAGCGAGCAAGAACGGCTATATCACCTACGAACTGCTGTTCGACAAAGTAGACGGGGACTTCAGCCAGCCGCTTTATGTCCTCACCAGCGACAACAACGGTTACGAACCCTCGGCCAAGGTCGCAAGTTCTACTTTAAATACGGTCGCCACACTCGCAGGTGCAGACCTGGGCGAAACCGCCACCGTCAAATGGACGGTACGCGCCTGGTGCGGCCTCAACTCGGAGATTTACGGCAGCGAAGCCGGCGTACGCACGGTATCTCTCACCCGTATCAATTCCGTAGACCCGATGCCTTCGGAGATCAAGATTTCCGGAGGAATCACCGAGGAACAGAAAGAACTCACCCTGTTTGCCGCCAGCGTCATCCACACGGCGAAAGGCAAGTACACGGATCAGCGCGAGGCCGGGGCTTACGAAATCTTTACGAAACTGACTGCCGGCGAACTGATTATCACCGACGACCTCAACCGCCATTTCAGACTGGCCGAGAAGAACAGACTGGAACTCGTCAAGGACAACGAAGCGACGACTGCCGTAACTGTCGAACACGACGGCATTTACTGGCTCTACGTGAACTTCTCCAACATGACCTATAAGTTCAAGGAAATCTCGAAAGTCGAGCTCTTCATTTCCAGTCCGGGCAACAAGGCCGAACTCACGTACGAAGGCAACGGCGTATGGGGCATTATGGACTACGCATGGAACGTCAAAGAGGGCGGTAACACGGACTCCCGCCACAAGTTCATCTGTACCTATGCCGACGGCTCGTCCGAGTTCTGGGGACATTTCGAAGACGACTGCCGTGACTCGGCGAAGTCCGAGGCTGAAAAGAATCCGCTGTTCTACAACATCTTCCGTCATACATTCAGCAACCAGTGGGATAACACCTGGAAAGTGAATGAAAATGAAAAGGAAGGCTACGGAAAGAAAGTTTCGTTCTGGGTTCATATGAATAATACGGACGACGACCTCTTCCTGCTGGAGCGCTCGCTCGGGGTACCCCTCGCAGTCAACATGCAGGGTTCCGCCACCGAGAACCAGGAAGCCATCGCGCTGAACAAGGCACTGCCCGTCCTGGAGACCAAGGGTAGCGACGACTTGAAAGTCGGCCGCGAGGCGAGCATTTTCGAATGCTTCACGCAATTGTCTTCGGGCGATTTCAGCATTACCGACGACAAGGGCCGCTACTACAAGCTCGACGCAAGCAACATGACCTTCGCCATCGCTGAAAGCCCGGCAACGAACGTCGTTTCGAAAGCCGGTATCTACTGGGTCGCACTGGATTTCAACACCATGACCTACAAGATGCGCGAAATCGAGAAAGTGGAACTCTGGAACAAGCCCTGGTTCGGACATGATGTACCCGATACGGCAGAGATGACCTATCAGGGGCAGGGCGAATGGAGTATTTCCGATTATGCATGGGTCGTTTCGCATGAAGACGGAAGAAAGGACACCCGCTACTATTTCATCTGCACCTATGTCGACGGCTTCAAGGAGCGTTGGGCGTATTACAGCGACGACTGCCGGGAGCCCCAGAACAGCAACCCCGGAAATTATCCGAATTTCTACAATATCTACCGCTTCGACCACTCGAAGTTGGAAGAATGGGATGATTCATGGAAAACGCTGAACGACTCGGAAGGCGTAGGCAAAAAGGCGACGTTCCATATCTACATGAACAATACGTACGCTGCAGACTACAAGCACACGCGTTCGTTCAAATAACAGCACAAACCGACAAGGATAGCATCCTTATACAGAAAAGAAACGGTCGACAGAAACAGTCGGCCGTTTCTTTTTACAGTATCCCCGGTCAAACGAGCTATCCGGATAAATATATTACTTTTGCACCTATGAAACCATCCGAAGAACTGAAGGCCTACATCGAGGCCGAGATCATTCCCCGCTACGGGGCGTTCGATGCGGCACACCGCACCGACCACGTACGCACGGTCATTGCGCAGAGCCTCGTGCTTGCCGGGCATTACGAGGTGGATGCCGACATGGTCTACGCGATCGCAGCCTACCACGACACGGGGCTGGCATACGGACGGGAGTCGCACCATATCCGCTCGGGAGAAATCCTGCTCGGGGACTCTTTTATGCGGCAGCGGTTCACAGAGGAACAGATGGCCGTGATGCGCGACGCCATCGAAGACCACCGGGCCTCGTCCGACCACGCCCCGCGCACGATTTACGGACGGATCGTAGCCGAGGCAGACCGCTGCCTCGACCCCGAAACCGTAATCCGCCGCACGATACAATACGGGCTGGCACACTACCCTGCGCTCAGCCGCAAAGGGCAGTTCGACCGTTGCGTGGAACACCTGCAACGAAAATATGCCGAAGGCGGTTACCTGCGGCTCTGGATACCCGAATCGGACAACGCCCGCAAACTGGCGGAACTGCGTGCGCTGATTCACGACACGGCACGGCTGCGCGAAGCCTTCGGGCGGATTTACGAAGAGGTATACCGGAGCTGATCCCCGGGGACGGAATACCGTATTACGATTCCGGAAACAGCAGGCATCGGGTACGAAACCCCACCTGTAACGGCACACAGCAAGGCAAAACGAAGAGAGAAAGGAAGAGACCCATACCGGCGGATCCCTTCAAACGCAATATTCCCCGAAGACCTCAGCAGATCTCCGGGGAATATTTTACATGCGGCTGCCCGCAAAGGTTATTCGGCATCGTGCGGAAAATATTTCATATACTGCACGCGCTGGTACACGTCGCTTTCGGCGTTGCCGTAATCCATCCTGCCGCGGAACTCGCCCAGCGACTCGAAACCGTGGCGCTCGGCCCACTGGTCGATGAACCGGTTGATGTCGGCAATGACCCCGAAGCCCTTCTCGTGGATCGCCGAGCAGACCTGCACCGCATTGGCACCGCACAACAGCGCCTTGACGGCAGCCTCGCCGTCGTGCACGCCCGTCGATACGGCGACATCGAGCTGCGGCAGGGCCGTAGAGCAAAGCGCCACGCTGCGCAGGACATTGCGCAATTCCGCAGGTTCGCTGAACGGGTTGCCGTTGACGAACGCCATGCGCTCCACGTCGATATCGGGTTCGAAGAAGCGGTTGAACATCACCACACCCCGCGCCCCGCGCGCCAGCAGCGAATCGGCGACGGCAAGCACATTGGTCAGGCGCATCGGCAGTTTCACCGACACCGGGATCTTCACGGCAGCCGCCACGCGGCGCACGACATCGGCGTAGTCCTGCTCCAACTCCTGCGCCGTACGGTGGCGGTCGGTCGGTTGCAGGAAGATGTTCAGTTCCAGGGCTGCGGCCCCCGCAGCCTCCATGGCCACGGCGTAGTCCGTCCATCCGTCATCCGCCGCGATGCAGTTGATGCTGGCGATGACGGGTACCCCTGTCGTACGGGCATCGGAGACGAGTTTGAGAAACTCACCCTTATACGCATCGCCGAGGTAGCGTTCGAGGTATTCGCCCGAATCGCCCATGCCCTGCGACGGATAGTCCAGCGCGGCGGCATGACGGATGATCTGCTCCTCGAAGATGGATTTCAGGACGACAGCGCCCGCGCCGTTCGCTACGCATTGTCCGATATTGGCCACAGTCGCCGTATAGGGCGAACTGCTGACCACGACGGGACTCGAAAGGTCGAGTCCGAGGTATTTTGCTTTCATATCACAGAATTACATTAATTTTCAAAACATTCCCGAACCGGCCAGGCCGGAGTGCAATCCGGCCGGGCAGGTTAAACGAACGGGATCTTCACCACCTCGGCACGCAGGGGCTTCTCGCGGATAACGACGGCGATTTCCGTGCCCGGCTTGGCGTATTCGGGCTTCACGTAGCCCAGGCCGAAGCCAACCTTCAGGCAGGGCGACATCGTACCCGACGTAACATGGCCGATCTCCCCGCCACCGGCCGCAGCGATCGTGTAACCGTGACGCGGGATTCCGCGGTCGATCATCCGGAACCCGACAAGCTTGCGCGTAACCCCCTCGGCCTTTTGTTTTTCCATCAGCGCCCGGTCGATGAAATCCTTTCCTTCGGCGAATTTGGTAATCCAGCCCAGGCCGCCTTCGATGGGCGATGTAGTGTCGTCGATGTCGTTGCCGTAGAGGCAGAAGCCCTTTTCCAGGCGCAGCGTATCGCGGGCCCCGAGGCCGATGTTCTTCAGCCCGTACTCCCCGCCGGCCTCCCAGAGCGCCTTCCAGAGTTTGTCGCCGTCCTCGTTGGCCACATAGATCTCGCAGCCGCCCGATCCGGTATAACCCGTAATCGAAAGGATGGCATCACAGCCGGCGACCTTCATCTTTTTAAAGGTATAGTATTCCATATCCTCGACCGGCTCCGCGCACATTTTCTGCACGACCTTCATCGCCAGGGGCCCCTGTACGGCCAGCTGGCAGATTTCGTCCGAAGCGTTGTAAAGCTCCTTGCCGTGACCGGCCTCCATGCCGAACACCCGGCCCTGCTCGCAGATGTGCTTCCAATCCTTTTCGATATTGGCGGCGTTGACACAGAGCATATAGGTTTCGGCATCGACACGGTAGACGAGGATGTCGTCCACGATGCCGCCGCGCCCGTTGGGCATACACGTATACTGCACCTTGCCGTCGAAGAGTTTCGACACGTCGTTGGTGGTGATGCGTTGCAGCAGGTCGAGCGCCTTGGGGCCCTTGACCCAGATTTCGCCCATGTGGCTCACGTCGAAGACACCGGCGCCGTTGCGTACGGCCATGTGCTCGTCGTTGATCCCCGTGAACTCGATCGGCATATTATATCCCGCGAATTCGGCCATCTTGGCCCCCGCGGCAATGTGGTACTTGGTAAATGCTGTGGTTTTCATATAGGTACGGTTTTAGGTTTTACTCGCGGCGTTTCACCCCCAGGCGCGGACAGCGGTGGAACTCCTTCGTCCGGTCGAAGAGGTAACGGTAGGTGGTGTGTATCTTATGGCGCGTAGCGCAGACATAAGTCTCGATCATACGGTTCATTACGGGGTTGAAATCGCCGATCCAGGCCAGCTCGAGTGTCTTGTAACGGCTCTGCGTCTCCATCATGAAGTGCCAGTAACGTGCCATGATGGCCGACTCCACGCCCTTGCCGTGGAATTCGGGGGCGATGCCGAAGATGATGCCGAAGATACGGTCGCAGGATTTGCGGACTTTCAGCTCCCACATCAGGCGGAGCTTCTGGATCAGCCCGAATTTGCCGTTGAACTTCCCGATGATGCGGTTCAGGTCGGGCACGGTGATGAAGAATCCGATCGGTTCGTCGTTGAAATAGGCGAAAAAGATGATGTCGGGGTCGATAATCGGCTTCATGGCCTTCATCATCTGCATCGCCTCCTCCTGCGCCATGGGCCTGACACCCGAAAAGAGCGCCCACGCCTTGTTGTAAACCAGCCGGAAATTCTCGGCGGCGTCCTCCAGGTTGTTCATGTCGATATTCTCGACATGATACCCCGGCGTAGAGAGGAGCCTTTCGGCGCGGTCGAAAATCCGTTCGCTGGCCTCCGAGACATTGGCACGCCAGATAAAGCTGTGCTGGTTGAAATAGTTTTTGAAGCCGTAATTCTCGAACAGCTCCTTATAATAAGGCGGGTTGTAGGGATTCTTGTAGAGCGGCTGGAATTCGTAGCCTTCGACCAGCAGTCCCCACCAGTCGCGCCGCTGCCCGAAGTTGATCGGCCCGTCCATCGCCTCCATGCCGCGGCTGGCGAGCCACATGCGCGAAGCATCGAACATCATGTCGGCGACCTGCTGGTCGTCGATCGCCTCGAAGAAGCCGCAGCCGCCCGTGGGCTGTTCCTCGATGGCCGCCTTTTCGCGGTTGTAAAACGCCGCGATACGCCCCACGACCTCGCCGGCCTTGTTGCGCACCACCCAGCGGACGGCTTCACCGTCGGCGAAAAGTTCGTTTCGTGCCGGATCGAAGACCTCGGTTATGTCCTGATCCAGCGGGCAGACCCAGTTGCGGTTGCCCTTGTAAATCTTCTTGGGTAAATCGAGCCATTCGCGCTCCTGTGCGGAGGTTGTGACTTCCTGAAGGATATATTTGTCCGTATTCATTGCGAATCGTTTTTTTATCAGAACAAAGATAGAAATAAAAAACGAAAATCGCGCAGGCCCTGCCGGAAAGTCGCTGACAGGCAAAAGAAAGCCCCTGTAAATAAACCCCGTTCCGCTTGCGCGCGATGAAAAATATGCCTACATTTGTTTGTTATTGCGTCTTCAAATCCCACTACACCATGACGACATCCAGCTACAATGAATTCGGATGGCGCGACGCCCAGCCGATGTTCTACCACAAACTGCTCGGCAAATACATCGAGCGGTTACTGCCCACGGACGGTTCGCCGATTCTGGATGTAGGCTGCGGAAACGGTTACTTCGCCAATTACCTGGCTGGGAAAGGCTATTGCGTCTACGGCATCGACGCATCCGAACAAGGCATAGCGATCGCCAACAGGATGAAGGGAGGGGGAAATTCGAACCGGTTTTTCGTCTGTGATGTAACCTCGGGCGAACTCCCGCCCGAACTGCGCGGCATTCCCTTCAAAACAGTGATTTCGATGGAAGTCATCGAACACCTCTACCAACCGCGGGCATTCGTATTGTTCATCCGCAGCATCCTCGAAGCCAGCGGCGGAGGTCAGTTCATCGTCACCACACCCTACCACGGCTACCTGAAGAACCTCACCATCGCCTTGGCCAACAAAATGGATTATCACCTGAGCGCCCTGTGGGAAGGCGGCCACATCAAGTTCTGGTCGCGCCGGACACTCGCCATCCTGCTCAGGGACGCGGGATACCATCATCTGGTCTTTACGGGCGCCGGACGCATACCCTACCTCTGGCGCCATATGGTTTTCAGCGCCAGGGTCTGAACCCGGACGCCGCGCCCGGCACCCCGGCAACTCCCCTCGTCCGCCGGTATCACCTGCCGTCGGGAAATTTCTTTTTACCGGTTGGCGATTTTTTCCTATTTTTGTTGAAATAAACGAAGTCGCGATGAACAAGAATCTCGAAGAATACCTGCCGGACGGGAACAAGGCCCAGTACCGGTTCATGAAATACCGAATCCATAAGATCCTGCTGGTCTGCTGCAGCTACGACGGGTATATCCTCGAGGAGGACGGACACATCGAATCGCAGATCAACCAGGAATACCTCGACCTGAACATGTCGAATCCGCCGTCGTTCACGCGCGTGAGCTCCACACGCGAAGCATTGGAGCTGCTCGGCCGCGACGATTCGTTCGACTTCATCCTGACGATGTACAACGTCGGGGAGCTGGACGTCTTCTCGTTTGCCAAGATCGTCAAGGAACGCCACGCCCAGATACCGGTCGCGCTGCTCACCTCCTTCTCGAAGGACATCTACCGCCGTTTGGAGGAGCAGGACCGCTCGGGGCTCGACTACATCTTCGGCTGGCACGGCAATACCGACCTGATCATGGCCATCATCAAGCTGGTCGAGGATAAAATGAACGCCGAGGAGGACATCACCGACGGCGGCGTGCAGGCTATCCTGCTCGTCGAGGACTCGATACGTTTCTACTCGACCTACCTGCCCGAGCTCTACAAGCTGATCCTGCTGCAGAACACAGAATTCCTCAAGGACGCCTTCAACGAGCAACAGCAGATTCTGCGCAAGCGTGCCCGGCCGAAAATCCTGCTGGCCACCAATTACGAGGAGGCCGTGGAACTCTACGACCGTTACAAGAAGAACATCCTGGGCGTGATCTCCGACGTAGGGTTCGTGTTGCACCGCAACGACCCGCCCGAGAGCGAGAAACGCGACGCGGGCATCGACCTCTGCCGCCGCATCAAGGCCGACAACCCGCTGATGCCCGTCCTGCTGCAATCGTCGCAGACCGAGTTCGAGGTACAGGCCCGCCAGCTCGGGGCGGGGTTCATCGCCAAGAATTCCAAAACGCTGCTCACGCAGCTGCACGAATATATCGACAAGGAGTTCGCCTTCGGCGAATTCCTCTTCAAAGACCCCGATACGGGTGCCGTCATCGGCAAGGCCAAAGACCTGGTGCAGATGCAGGAGATGATCGCCACGATCCCCGACAAGGCATTCGAATATCACACGTCGCAAAACCACCTTTCGAAATGGCTCTATTCCCGGGGGCTGTTCCCGCTGGCGGCGGCGATCCGCCGGGGCAACAAGAGCCAGTTCGCGTCGACCCAGGAACATCGCCAGCGCATCGTCAACCTCATCAAGGATTACCGTACGCTGCTCGGGCAGGGCGTAGTGGCGCGTTTCGACCCGGAAACTTACAGCGACGCGGTGGCCTTCGCACGCATCGGCGAGGGTTCGCTCGGCGGCAAGGCCCGCGGGCTGGCCTTCATGAATTCGATGATCCTCAAGCACCGGCTCTACGACAAGCACGCCAACGTGCGCATCATGATCCCCCGCTCGGTGGTCATCGCCACGGACTATTTCGACGACTTCATCCGCCTCAACGGCCTCAAATACATCATTTCGCAGGAGTTCTCGGACGAGGAGATCCTCTCGGAATTCGTCAGTTCGACGGTGCCCGCCAGGTTGCAGCAGGAGCTGAAGGCCTACATCCAGACCGTCCGCACGCCGCTGGCTGTACGTTCGTCGTCGAAGTTGGAAGATTCGCACTACCAGCCCTTCGCAGGCATCTATTCCACCTACATGATCCCCTACGTGGACAACGGGGATCAGATGCTCCGGCTGCTGCTCAAGGCTGTCAAGAGCGTCTACGCCTCGGTCTATTTCGCCACGTCGAGGGCTTACCTCTCCTCGTCGCAAAACCTGATCTCGGAGGAAAAAATGGCCGTCATCATCCAGGAGGTATGCGGCACCGAGCAGGACGGCCTCTTCTTCCCGACCTTCTCGGGCGTGGCCCGGTCGATCAACTACTACCCCATCGGCGACGAGACCCCTGCCGACGGCGTCTGCAACATCGCCATGGGGCTGGGCAAACTGGTCGTCGACGGCGGCCGCACACTGCGTTTCTCGCCCCGCTACCCGCAGAAGGTACTCCAGACCTCGACCCCCGAACTGGCGCTGCGCGACACGCAGAACGAAGTGCTGGCGCTGAGCCTCAAGCCCGAAGAGTTCCGCACGTCGATCGACGACGCGGTGAACCTGCACAGGCTGGACATCGCACAGATCGCCGGCCTGCGCAACGCACGGTTCGTCTGCTCGGTATGGGACCGCGAGAACGAACGCATCTCGGACAGCCCGTTCGACCGGGGACGGAAAGTAATCACATTCAACAACATACTAAAATACAACACCTTCCCGCTCGCGGACATCATCGGCGATATCCTGAGGCTGGGGGCCGAGGAGATGCGCTGCCCCGTAGAGGTCGAATTCGCCGTCAATATGGACGTACAGGCCGGAGAACAACAGATATTCAACCTGCTCCAGATCCGCCCGATCATCGACAACCAGGACAACCGCCCGATCGACTGGAGCAAGGTGGACGTTTCCGACGCGCTGGTATACGGCCAGAACGCGCTCGGGATCGGCATGATGGGCGACATCGCAGACATCATCTACATCAAGAGCAACACGTTCGACTCGCTCTCGACCGAAAAGATCGCCGAAGAACTGCTCGAATTCAACAACCGGATGCAGGATGAAAAACGCTCCTACATCCTCGTCGGCCCCGGCCGCTGGGGCTCTTCCGACCCGTTTCTGGGCGTCCCCGTGAAATGGAACCACATCTCGGAAGCGAAGGTGATCGTCGAATGCGGCATCGAGAAGTTCGAGGTCGAACCGTCGCAGGGCACGCATTTTTTCCAGAACGTCACCTCGCTGGGCGTGGGTTACCTGACGATCAATCCCTTCCGCGGCGACGGTATTTTCCGCGAAGGGGAACTCGACGGCCGCCGCGCGGTCTACGAGGGAATGTTCCTGCGGCAGGTGCGTTTCGAAAAACCCCTGTGGGTCTGCATCGACGGGCGCTCGAACAAGGGTATCGTCAAGGAAGAGGGCGATAAATAATAATTCCGCGGAAAAATTCGTCCCGAAGTTACAATTTATAAGAAATAATATTATATTTGTAATAAAGAAACAACCTTTTAAAACTTCAGGCAATATGGACGTAAACAAATTGATGGCGGAACTTGAGCGCAAGCACCCCGGCGAAAGCGAATACCTGCAAGCCGTGCGCGAAGTTCTCATGACGGTAGAGGAGGCTTACAACCAGCATCCGGAATTCGAGGCCAACCGCATTGCAGAACGCATCGTGGAGCCTGACCGTATCTTCACCTTCAAGGTGGTCTGGGTCGATGACAAGGGCGATGTCCAGGTCAACCTCGGGTACCGCATCCAGTTCAACAACGCAATCGGCCCCTACAAGGGCGGCCTGCGTTTCCATCCCTCGGTGAATCCCTCGATCCTGAAATTCCTCGGTTTCGAGCAGATTTTCAAGAATGCGCTGACGACGCTGCCCATGGGCGGTGCCAAAGGCGGCTCGGATTTCAACCCCAAGGGCAAATCCGACCGTGAGGTAATGCGTTTCTGCCAGGCCTTCATGGTCGAGCTGTGGCGCCATATCGGCCCCGAGACCGACGTCCCGGCGGGCGACATCGGCGTGGGCGGCCGCGAAATCGGATACCTCTACGGCATGTACCGTAAACTGGCACGCGAGAACACGGGCGTACTGACCGGCAAGGGCATGACCTACGGCGGTTCGCTGATCCGTCCCGAGGCCACGGGGTTCGGTGCCGTTTATTTCCTGCGCCAGATGCTCGAAAAAGCCGGCATGGACATCAAGGGCCAGACCATCGCCATCTCGGGCTTCGGCAACGTGGCATGGGGCGCGGCGACGAAGGCTACAGAACTGGGCGCCAAGGTGGTGACGATTTCGGGCCCCGACGGCTACATCTACGATCCCACAGGCCTCGACGCCGAAAAGATTGCCTATATGCTCGAACTGCGCGCATCGAACAACGACGTCGTGGAACCCTACGCCAAGAAATTCCCCGGATCCCAGTTCTTCGCGGGCAAGAAGCCGTGGGAAGTCAAGGTCGACATCGCCATGCCGTGCGCCACGCAGAACGAGCTCGACGGCGAGGATGCCCGCAAACTGCTGGCCAACGGTGTGAAACTCGTGGCCGAAGTTTCGAACATGGGCTGCCGTCCCGAGGCTATCGATGCATTCATCGCGGCGAAGATTCCCTATGGCCCGGGCAAGGCCGTGAATGCCGGCGGCGTCGCCACGTCGGGTCTGGAAATGACGCAGAACGCCCAGAAACTCAACTGGACGGCCGAGGAGGTCGATGCCAAGCTGCACCAGATCATGTCGTCGATCCACCACGCATGCCTCGAATACGGCACCGAGAAGGACGGTTACATCAACTATATGAAGGGCGCCAATATCGCCGGCTTCATGAAGGTTGCCAAGTCGATGGTCGAACAGGGTGTCCTGTAAAAACCGACCGTAATACACAGAGAAGCGGGCTCCCGGAAAGAGGGGCCCGCTTTTTATTCGGGGACGGGATCCTGAAACCGGGGACTCCCTCCTAAAATACGGCACATGCAGCCAGTGAAAACGTCAGCATATGCAACCGCTGGCGGGAATCCTTCGCAAAAGGCGGCGCCATGTCGTAGTCGGTCGAGAAGCGGATCCCGAAATTCCGGGAGGCAAGGTAGGTGGAAGAGATGCCAGTCGCGAGCACAAAGCCGCCACGGTCACCCAATTTCTGCAAATCCGTGTTACACGATTTATAGTATCCGTACCCGCCGAGCAGTTTCGACCCGACCAGCCACCGGACGGAAAGCGGATAGGACAGGTAAAGGCCGGCAGCCGCCGAGCCGCTCTCCAGATTATCGTCCTGCGGCACACCGTTGACGGTCATCTCGAGGTTCGTCACGGCAAAACGCCCGCCCACGCCGACATAGGGCGAGGCGAACCATGCCCCCTGCGCCCCGACCGTAGGCCCGGCCTTGAACGAAGTCCTCATCCCCGGGTACGGCAAATAGGAGCCGGGCGAAGTGGTCACACCGACCGTAAAACTGAGGAACGAAGGCCGGCGGAAGCGGTCGTACACGAGTTGGGTCTCGCCGACATGCAGCCCTTTGTCCTTGAATATCAGGTCTGCGAGGAAATAGCCGAACTCCGTGGCGAGGATACCGATACCGGCGCCGACCATCACGTCGCTCATCCAGTGGCGGTTATTGAGCTGGCGCGTAACGCCAGTGACCGTCGCCACGGTATAGGCTCCGATGCTGTACCACGGGCTGCGGTGCCCGTACTCCTTGTGGAGCATCGTCGCCGTCATGAAAACCGTGGCCGTATGCCCCGAGGGAAACGAATTGCGGGTAGAGCCGTCGGGACGCATCACACGGAACGAATATTTCAGCGAATTGACCGCTGCGGCCATCAGCCCCACCGAGAACGCATCCGAGACGAGCATGCGGCCCCAGGAGCTGCGCCCCTTGACGCCGAAAGCCTTCAAGCCGAGCATCACGGCAGCGGGTGCATATTGCAGGTAGTCGTCGTAATCGTGGTGGAACGACTTTACGTAGCCGTTGCGCAGTCGCCGGAAATCGGTGTCGTAAACCGACATCACAGCACCGCCCACGATCAGCGGAGCCGCAATGAAGGTCATGCGGTAGCCCTTCGTGGAGGTGCGCCGGTCGATATAACGGGCGAAACCGCCCTCACCGGCAGCCGGGACAAGACAAACCTTCCCGAGGCTGTCTGTGATTTGTGCCGATACGGTGACGGACGCAACCACCGCCAGCAAGCAGCAACAAAAGAATTTCTTCATATGTGGGATCGGGGTGGGTCAACGCTTGCGGCCTATGGCCCGGATGATCTCGCCGCCGACAGCGATCAGCGACGTACTGCCGATGATGACTGCCCACTCCCGCCATGCCAGCGGTTCGGTACGAAAGACCTCGCCGCCGAATTCGACGATAAGCACCTGCCCCACGGCGATGGCCAACAGGATCAGGAAGAATTCACGGCACCCGCGCAGGCAGGAAAAGACCGAATGGCGTGTTTCGAAACCCTTGGCATTGAACATATTCCAGAATTGCAGGAATACGAACGTCGAGAAGAAGACCGTCAGCTGGCGCACGGTCAGCCCGCCGGTCGTGATCGTCCACCAGAACAGCATGCCCAGCAATATCGCGACCATGACAATGCCGCACGTGAAAAGCGTGCGTGCCATGGCCCGCGTAATGATGAATTCATTGCGCGGACGGGGTTTTTCGAGCATCACCTCGGGGTTCGGCGGCAGCGAGGCCATGGCCATCGCGGCGAAAGTATCCATGATGATGTTCACCCACAGGATCTGCACCACTGTTAGCGGCATGTCCGTACCGAACACGGCGCCGACGAAGCAGATCAGGATCGCCGCGAAGTTGATCGTGAGCTGAAACAGTACGAAACGCTGGATATTGCGGTATAGCGAGCGTCCCCACATCACGGCCGTGGCGATCGAAGCGAACGAGTCGTCGAGCAGCGTGATGTCGCTGGCATCCTTGGCCACCGACGTCCCGGAACCCATCGAAAGCCCGACGTTGGCGAAATTCAGCGCCGGAGCGTCGTTCGTACCGTCGCCCGTGACGGCCACCACCTCGCCGCACTGTTGCAACAGGCGCACGAGCCGCTGTTTGTCGAGCGGCCGGGCACGCGACATGATCTTCAGTTCCTGTACGCGGCCGAGCAGCTCCTCGTCGCTCATCGCGGCGAATTCCGTACCGGTCATGTGGTTGCGGTCGGTATTCCGGGCGTCGTTCCACAGGCCGATCTGGCGGGCGATCTCACGCGCCGTAGCCGGGGTGTCGCCCGTGACGATCTTGACGTCGATCCCCGCCTTCAGGCAACGCCCGACGGCTTCGGGGACATCCTCGCGCACGGGGTCGGAAATCGCTGCGACGCCCGCAAAATGAAGCTGCGCCGCGGCGACAGCCCGCTGACAATCGTCCTCGGCCGTCTCGGCCCATGCCACGGCCAGCGTACGCATCGCCCGCCCCTGGAACCCGAGCAGCTGTTCCGCCACCTGCTCGTCTTTTCCGTCCGGCGCACACATCGCACGCACGATTTCGGGCGCACCCTTCACGCAAACGATCCGGCGGCCCGAAATACCGCTCTGGATAATCGTCGCCATATACTTGCGCTCGGTGGAGAAGGTCAGCCGGTCGACGATCTTCGCGCCGGCACGCAGGGGTTCGTAGTCCTCGCCCTGCGCGTGCAGCCATTCGAGCAGCGCCCCTTCGGTCGGATTGCCGATCACGGCACCCGAAACATCGAGGAAGGCCGTCGAATTGGCGGCTACGATCTCGGCAAAATCGTGCATCGGCAGCGCATCGTAGCGCACCAACTCCTGCACGTGCATCCGGTTCTGAGTCAGCGTACCGGTCTTGTCGGTACAAATCACCGTCACCGCCCCCATCGTTTCGCAGGCATGCATGCGCCGCACGAGGTTATTGGTCTTGAGCATCCGCCGCATGGACATGGCCAGCGACAGCGTAATGCTCATGGGCAACCCTTCGGGAACGGCCATCACGATGATCGCCACCGAAACCATGAAGATGTGCAGCACGTGCTGCGAGATGGCGAGCCAGTCGCCTTCGAGCAACCCGTTGATGAAGATCGCCTTGCCGAGCATGACGCAGAAAATAGCGATGGAAAGCACGATGCCCGCACGGCCGATCAGTTTCGAAAGGCGTGTCAGCTGGCGGTTGAGCGGCGTCTGCTCTTCGCTCTGGACGGTCGCCTGTTCGGTAACGCGCCCGGCTTCGGTCGCATCGCCCACGGCCGTCGAGACCATCACGCCGTAACCGTCAGCGACCGTAGTGCCGCGCAGCACGACGTTCGACGGATAGGTGGCATCGGGGTCGAAGTGCGCCTCGTCCACCGTTTTGTCAACTTCCAGTTCGCCCGTGAGCGTGGATTCGTTGATCCTCAGCGACACGGCCTCGACCAACTCGCCGTCGACAGGCACCGTCTCGCCGCTCTCGATGTAGACCACGTCCCCGACCACGACGTCGCGGCGCGGGACTTCGTGCATCGCACCGTCGCGCATCACCTTGACCGGAATATCGTCGTTGACCTGGTTCAGCCGCCGGAAACGCCGCATGGCATCCCACTCGAACCAGAAACCGACGCAAGTGGCTAAAATAATCGCACAGATAATACCGATGGACTCGGTGAAATCCTTATGCACGAAACCGATGGCGAGCGAGAGCACCGCAGCCAGCAGAAGGATGCGGATGATCGGGTCGCGGAACTTATCGGCCAGCAGTTTCCATACCGAATCGTCCTTCGGCGGCGTAATGACATTGTCGCCGTGCTGCCGTCTGCTCTCGGCGACCTCGTTCGGAGACAAACCCCGGGGATTGTAACGGATCATGTGTGTCAGAATTTATTATTCAGGGAGAATTGCCGCGTCGACGCATCGAGCCGTACGGCAATGAACAACAGTATTGTAAAGGCAATGAGCGACGAGCCGCCATAGCTCATGAACGGCAGCGGGATCCCCATGACGGGCATCAGCCCGATGGTCATCCCCACGTTCACCAGCACATGGAACAGCAGGATGGCCGCCACGCAATAGCAGTAAATGCGGCCGAAAGGTTCCTGCTGCCGCTCGCCCATGCGCATCAGGCGCAGGATCAGCAGGCACAGCAGCGCCAGCACGACCATCGTCCCCACAAAGCCCCACTCTTCGCCCACGGTACAGAAGATGAAGTCGGTATGCCGCTCGGGCACGAACCCGTACTTGATCTGCGTACCCTGCAGAAAGCCCTTTCCCAGAAAGCCGCCGGAGCCGATGGCGATCTTCGACTGGTTGACGTTGTAGTCCGTCCCCAGCGGGTCGCTGATGATGCCCAGGAAGCTCAGGATACGGTCTTGCTGGTGGGGTTTGAGGATCGAATTGAAAATATAGTTGGTCGTAGGCAGGAAAACCACCGTGCAAAGGAACAGCCCGACCGTAATGAAGATATTGTTCAGGTTGGTGCGGTAGGCATAAACCACCACCCAGACCAGCGACAGCAGCGTCACGGTCAAGAGGCAGGCATGCAGATCCATGAAGCCCGGCGCGACAAGCCCCATCGCCATGCAGAGCAGGATGCTCCCCAGTGCCAGCGCGGCAAGGTAAACGAAGCATTGGCGCCAGTGGCCGTTCATCATCGCCTGCGAAAGGGTGCAGACCAGAATGATCGACACGAGCATCGTCATGGGCGAAAGCAGGAACGAGAAGATGAACAGCGCGGCGATCAGCAGCGCCGGGATGCAGAGCCACTTGTTGAGCCCTTCGCGGTAGAGCACGAAGAGGAACGACCCGAGCACGATGCCCGAACCGGTATCGTTCTGCAGGATGATGATAAACAGCGGGACGCAGATCACCATCCCGACCTTGAACAGGTCGCCCGGCCGGTTGATCGAGAACGAATAGGCGCTCATCACGCGGGCGAGCGCCAATGCCGTAGCGATCTTCACGAACTCGACCGGCTGCATGCGGAACGACCCGAACTCGAACCACGCCTTGGCTCCGTTGACCTCCCGGCCGAACAGCAACGCACCGACCAACAGCGCAAGGCCCGCGAAATAGGCCGGGTAAGCGAACATATGGTAAAACCGGTCGTCGAGCAACAGCACGACGACCGCCGTAGTCCATGCCACGCCGATCCACATCAGCTGTTTCATGTAGAAGTGCGAAAAGGAGAAGACATCGGCCGTACCCTCGTCGTACGAGGCCGAAGTGATCGACACCCACCCCGCCATCACGATCAGGACATAGAGCAGGACTGTCCAGAGGTCGACACCGTAGAAGATACTGTTATGGCGGTTAGCGGTCATACGCGGGGTAATTTATGGTCATGTTCCTGACATAATCCAGCAATGCCGGGCGGCGGATCGTATCCGTCAGGTAATACTCTTCCAGCAGGCTGGCGATGGGCAGCGCCGCCGAGGCGCCGAACCCGCCGTTCTCGACATAGACCGAAATGGCGATCTTCGGGTTGTCCTTCGGTGCGAACGACAGGAAGGTCGAGTGGTCGCGCCCGCGGGGGTTCTCGGCCGTACCGGTCTTACCGCAGACATCGAGCCCTTCGAGCCGGGCCAGCGTCGACGTGCCGCCGACGTTGACGCCCCGCCACATGCCCTCGACGATCGGCTCGAAATGCCTGGGGTCGACTTTCGTATAATGGCGCTCGTAGAAACGGCGGTCGAGCGAATCCCGCCCCTCGACCTTCTTGACGATATGCGGGATGTAGTAATAACCGCGGTTGGCGACAATGGCCGCGAGGTTGGCCAGCTGCAACGGCGTGCAGCCCAGCGCATCCTGCCCGATGGCGAGCGAAATGACCGTCAGCGAATTCCACGACCCGCGGTACTGGCGGTCGTACCAGCCCCGGTCGGGGACATACCCGTCGCGCTCGTCGAGGAAGTCGGAACCCAGCTTGCGGCCGAAACCGAAGCTCTCGACATACTCTTTCCAGGCATCGTACCCTTCCTTGACGTTCCCGTATTTGGGATTGTCCAGGATATCGCGGAAGACATAGCAGAAATAGGCATTGCAAGAAGTCGCCACGGCAAAACGCAGGTCGAGCGGCGAGGCATGCGAGTGGCACTTCATACGCCGGCGCCCCGCCTGGTAGCCCTCGTGGCAGACATGCAGATCCGACGGCCGGAGTACCCCCTCCTGCAAACCGATCAGGCCCTGCACCAGCTTGAAGGTCGAACCCGGCGGGTATTTGGCCCTCACGGCACGGTTATACAAGGGCTGGCGTTTGTTGCCCAGCATCTTCATGTAGTTGTTGCCGCGCTCGCGCCCCACCAGCTCGTCGGGATCGTACGTCGGCGAGGAAACCATCATCAGGATCTCCCCCGTGGAAGGTTCGATCGCCACGGCCGCCCCGACCTTGCCGCGCATGAGTTCTTCGCCCAGCAGTTGCAGGCGGGCGTCGATGGTGCTGACGATATATTTGCCGGGCTCGGGCAGCGAATCATAAACGCCGTTCATGTAGGAGCCCTTGATGGCCCCGTGAGTGTCGATCTCCTGGATCTTCACCCCCTTCGTTCCCCTCAGCAACGGTTCGTAGGCCGACTCCACGCCGCCCATGCCCACGTAGTCGCCGATCTTATATTCGGGATTCCGCTTGAGGTAATCGGCATTCACCTCGCTCACATACCCCAGCAGGTTACCGCCGATTTTACGCGGATAACGGCGGACGGTGCGGTAAACCGTATAGAAACCGCGGAAATTGCACTCATCGAAACGGAGTTTGTCCTCTTTCGAAATATAGTTGGTCACGACGCGGGGCGCACGGGGGCGCATCCGGGCATTGGCCAGCTCTTTTTCGAGTTTCCCGCGCGAAAGTCCCAGCACGTCGCACATGCGCACGGTATCGAACCCATGCTTGTCGATCTCGCTGTAAATCACCATCAGGTCGTAGCACTCGCGGCTCTGCACCAGGTATTCGCCGTTGCGGTCGAACACCTCGCCGCGCGGCGGGTACTGCACCACATGGCGCAGCACATTGGCCTTGGCCAGTTCGTTGTATTTCGAATCGACAAGCTGAATATAGGCCAGGCGGCCGGCGATCAGCAGGAAGATGAAAAGCACCACCCCCTGCAAGGTACGCATCCGCACGAAGCCCTCGGAACTTTTCATATGCGGACGGGGAGTTTGGCGGTGAAGATGCGGGCGATGACCCAGATGAAGGCCACCGACACGGCACCGCTCGCCACGGTACGCACGATCGTGCGCACGATATGCGCCCACGAAAGTGCTTCCAGCGAGAAAAATACGGCATGGTGCACCAGCACCAGCACGATCAGGTAATTCAGGAAGACCCGGTTCCCGAGCCGTCCGGTACTGGGGATGCCTCCCTCCCGAATATCGTCACGGGGGTACAGCAGCCCGAGCAGCGTCGGGCGGGCAAAGGCGATGAGCAGCGTGGCGATGGTGTTCACACCGGCAGCCCCCATGGCCAAGTCCATCGTAACACCCGTGGCCAGCCCCGACAACAGCAGCACGACAGGCGGCGTGTCGAGCGGCAGCAGGGCGATGAAAGCCACGTAGACGAGCGGATTGAGGTAAATGCTGATGGACAGGTTGTCGAAAAGGAAGACCTGCAAGAGCACCACAACGGCGAAGAGTGCGAGATATGGGAGCGTCCTGTGCATCTATCTGTTCTGTCGGGTATGTTGTTCTACTTTCTCACTGTTCTGCAATTCGCGCACCTCCGTGAGGTCGCGGTTCTCGACGAGGATCACGTCCGTCAGGCGCGTCATCTCGGCCGCCAGCCGCACGTGCACCCTGTAAGCCGTACGGGTCTCGTTCAGATGGGCGCTCTCGACCCAGCCGATCAGCACGTCGGCCGGGAAATACTGCGAAAACCCGGTCGTCACGACCTCCTGCCCGGGTTGCGGGTCGGCATACTTGGACAACTCATCCAGCACCACCGTATGCTGGTCGCCCCCGTCCCAGTAGATCGAGCCGAAATAATCGGAGCCGGCGAGCTTGCCGCTGGCCCGGAACGAGGTGTTGAGCACCGACATCGCCACGGCATAGCGCTCCGTGCAGTCGACGACATACCCCGCCATGGCCCCGTCGGACGACAGCACGGCCATCTCTTCGGCGACCCCGTCGCGGCGGCCGCGGTTGAGCACGATCAGGTTCTGTGCCCGGTTGACCGTATTGGACGTTACCGAAGCGGTCATGATGCGGTATTTCGAAACCCCGATATCCTGCATGTAACCGTCGAGCCGGGCTGCGGTCTCGGCCTCTTCGTACATTGCCAGTTGTTCCTTCATCCGGGCGACATGCGCCAGCAGCTCACGGTTCTCGCGCCCGAGCGAAAAATAGTGCCGGACACCCGCGAACAGCCCGTGGACGCCCCCGACCAGTTGGTTGGAACGTGCCAGCAACCGTGCCTGGGTGTAGTAGGTCGAGTGGGCGTAATAGCTGATGGCTATTGCCTCGAGCACCACGAACAGCACCACGACATAGACGCTTCGGATAAACTCTAAGAGCTTGCGCAAGGTTTCTCGTTAATTTGAGATTGCGGACACTGGGCCCGCAATCCGTTTATGTGACTACACACTCCCGTCCCGGCAAAGCGGGGACAGGCCGCAACTATTTCATCAAGAATGAGAAGCGGTTGATATTCTTCAGTGCGATGCCCGTACCGCGCGCAATGGCGCGCAGCGGGTCTTCCGCGACGTGGAACGGAATGCCCGTCTTTTCGCCCAGGCGCCGGTCGAGCCCCTTGATCAGGGCGCCGCCGCCGGCCAGGTAGATACCGTTCTTCACAATGTCGGCATACAGCTCGGGGGGCATCGATTCGAGCACCTTCATCAGCGCCGCGTCGATCTTGGTGAGCGACTTCTCGAGCGCATAGGCGATCTCGCTGTAACTGAGCGAAACAGTCTGCGGCAAGGCCGTCAGCATGTTGGGCCCCGTAACCACGAAATCCTCGGGTTCCTCCTCCAGGTCGGAGACAGCGGCACCGATCGAACACTTGATGGCTTCGGCCGTGCGTTCGCCGATACGGATATTATGCTGCTGGCGGACATAGCTCTGGATGTCGTTGGTAAAGACGTCGCCGGCCGTATTGATCGACTCGGAGCAGACGATGCCGCCCAGCGAGATGCAGGCGATCTCCGACGTACCGCCGCCGATGTCGATGACCATGTTGCCTTCGGGCGCCTCGACGTCGAGGCCCGCACCCAGCGCCGCGGCCATCGGTTCGTAGATCATGTAGACTTCGCGGCCTCCGGCGTGCTCGGCCGAATCGCGCACGGCACGTATCTCGACGTTGGTCGATCCCGACGGGATGCAGATCACCATCCGCAGCGAGGGGGCGAAAAGGCTGCCCGAGGTCTTGACTTTCTTGATCATGCCGCGCAGCATCAGCTCCGTGGCATTGAAATCGGCGATCACGCCGTCCTTCAGCGGCCGGATCGTCTTGATGTTCGGGTTGGTCTTTTCGTGCATCTGGCGTGCCTGGTGGCCGATGGCGACCACCTTGCCCGTATGCACGTCGAGGGCCACGATCGACGGTTCGTCGACAACGACCTTGCCGTTATAGATTATCAGCGTGTTGGCCGTTCCGAGGTCTATGGCCAGCTCCTGTGTCAGTGAAAAAAGTCCCATAATGTCACACCCAACTATTATTTTTCCTAATCATTTTATAATCAACTCCATAAACCCCTCCCCGCCCGAACCGGCGCGAAAAGGTTACATATCCGGACAAAGGTAGCAAAAAGCGAGGGATATTTTTACATTTTTTTATTATTTTTTTTGATTACATTTGTCCTGCGAAACAATCGATCCGCACATGGAATATAAAATCGGAAATGAGACCCGCTGCGCCGTGATAGGCTACGGCAGCTGGGCAACGGCCATCGTGGGACTGCTCACGGCCAACGAAACCCGCGTAGGCTGGTATGTCCGCAATCCCGAAGTGCTCGAAGGGCTGCTCACCGAAGGCCGCAACCCCCGGTACCTGAGCGACATGGAGTTCGACCGCGACCGCATCGCCCCCTCCGACGACCTGGACGGGATCGTCCGCGAAGCCGACATCCTCATCCTGGCCACCCCCTCGGCCTACCTCAAGACCTTCCTCGAACCGCTGACCGTTTCGCTCAAGGACAAGTTCGTCGTTTCGGCCATCAAGGGCATCGTCCCGGGCGACTACAAGACCATCGTCGAGTATATCCACGACCATTACGAGCTGTCCTACAAACAGATAGGCATATTCACGGGCCCGTCGCACGCCGAGGAGGTTTCGCGCGGAAAGCTTTCCTACCTGACGGTCGTCTGCACCGATCCCGGAAACGCACGGTCGTTAGGCGCAAAATTCGCCACGGACTACATACACCTGAGCTACTCCACCGACCTTTACGGCATCGAATATGCCGCCATCCTGAAGAACATCTACGCCCTGTCGGTCGGCATCGCCGTGGGACTGGGCTACGGAGACAACTTCCTGGCGGTGCTGATCGCCAACAGCGCGGGCGAGATGCGCCGGTTCCTGGAGGAGAGTTACCCCGCGGAACGCGACACGCTCGTATCGGGCTACCTGGGCGACCTGCTGGTGACCTGCTACTCGGTATACAGCCGCAACCGGCGGCTGGGACTTCTGATCGGCCACGGATGCACGGTCAAAAGCGCCCTCAACGAAATGACGATGGTGGCGGAAGGCTACTTCGCGGCCGACTGCATCCGCTACATCAACGCCCGCCACAAGGTCGACATGCCGATCGCCGACATGGTCTACAAAGTCCTTTACGAAGGCGCATCGGCCCGCAAGTGCATGAAAGAACTGACAACCAAATTAATCTGACGATAACATGGAAACGATTAAATTAGACATCTCCAAAACCGGCATTGCGGTCTCGGCCGAAATGCAGGCCAAAGCACAGGCCGCCAACGCCCTGCTCGAATCGGGCAAAGGCGCGGGCAAAGACTTCCTGGGCTGGGTACACCTCCCGTCGTCGATCTCGGCGGCAGAAATCGAAGCCATCGAAAAACAAGCCGCGAAACTCCGCGAAAAGGCCGAGGTTATCATCTGCATCGGCATCGGGGGTTCGTACCTGGGCGCCAAGGCCGTGCTCGAAGCCATGAGCGACCCGTTCAGATTCCTGCACAAGAAGCGGACGGCTCCCGTGGTGCTCTTCGCAGGCCAGAATATTTCGGAAGACTACACCTACGAACTGCTCGAAGCCGTAAAGGAGCACTCGATCGCCACCATCGTGATTTCGAAATCGGGCACGACGACCGAACCGGCCATCGCCTTCCGCCTGATAAAGGCCGAGATCGAAAAGCGCTACGGCAAAAAGGAGGCTGCGGAACGGATCGTGGCGATCACCGACAAGGCGCGCGGCGCTCTGAAAACGCTCGCCACCAACGAGGGGTATCCGACGTTCGTCATCCCGGACGACGTGGGCGGCCGCTTCTCGGTGCTCACGCCCGTAGGCCTGCTGCCCCTGGCCGCCGCCGGCGTCGACATCGCGGCACTGGTGCGCGGTGCGCAGGAGATGGAGCGTGCGACGGCCGACGGCACGCCTTTCGGACAGAACCCGGCGGCGGTCTATGCAGCCGTGCGCAACGAACTTTACAACGGCGGCAAGAAGGTCGAAATCCTCGGCTCCTATGAGCCCAAGCTGCAATACATCAATGAGTGGTGGAAACAGCTCTACGGCGAGAGCGAAGGCAAGCAGGGCAAGGGTATCTTCCCGGCCAGCGTCACGCTGACGGCCGACCTGCACTCGATGGGACAGTACATTCAGGACGGCGAACGCACGCTGTTCGAAACGATCATTTCGGTTGCCAAACCCGCCCACGAGGTGGTTATCGAGGCCGAGGCCGAAAACCTCGACGGCCTCAACTTCCTCGCAGGGAAACGCATTTCGGAGGTCAACCGCATGGCCGAGCTGGGCGTGCAGCTGGCACACGTCGACGGCGGGGTGCCCAACATCCGCGTCGAAATCCCCGCAATCGACGCACACGCCATCGGTTCGCTGCTCTACTTCTTCGAGAAGGCCTGCGGCATCAGCGGTTACATCCTCGGCGTAAACCCGTTCGACCAGCCCGGCGTGGAGGCGTACAAGAAAAATATGTTCGCCCTGCTGGACAAGCCGGGCTACGAGGAGGCATCGAAAGCCATCAAAGCACGGCTGTAAACAGCCCCGGATTATGGAAATGCGGAACCTCGCACGGGGTTCCGCATTTTATTTTGCCCTCCGGAAACCGGACGGGAGGGCACGCAGGAACGGTATGGCATAAAAAATGCACCCGGGCAATCAGCCCGGTACGGGTATCACCCCCACCGTAAAATTATGAAAGTACGTCCGTTATTGATTCTGCTGCTGTTCGTGGTATCGACAGGCATCCTCGTCTGGATATACTTCGCGGCACTGCGCGGGCAGCGGGCACCGCATCGCCGGCAATGGACGGAGACGCTGGCCGACCTGGACGCCTGCTGTCGCCAAAAACACATCAAATCGAAGCAGTACGACCATTTCGCAGAGACCGCCCGGGCGGAACAGCGGCCCGGCGCGGAACACCTGTTCCGGGCGATGGCCTTCTCGGCTCGCCTCCATGAATACAACTGCGCCAACGCGATCGTGCGGCTCGGCGGCCGCTACACCCCGCCGGAGAAGGTCACGGTTTTCCGCGGCACGACCGACCAGAACCTGCAACGGAGCATCGACTACGAACGCCGCACGCCCGACGCACTGCACGCCGGGGAGATCGACCGGGCACTCGCCGCAGGCAACCGCTATGCGGCCCGGGTGCTGATCTGGTCAAAGGCGGGGGATGTCCGCCATAGGGCATTGATGGCGAGGTATATTGCCACAGGCGAGACCGGGCATGAAGCCGGCTACCGGATATGCCCCGTCTGCGGCAATATCTATGCAGCGGAATATTGCGACCCGTTCTGTCCGCAATGCCTGACCGACGGCCGGGAATTCGTCCGCATCGGAGAGTGATACAGGCACTTATACGGCCGGCAGCAAGTTGCACATGGGGGGGGGCAGACATGCCGCGCCGACCGGCCGCAGCCGACGGAACCGGGGATGGAATCGGGGGATGAATCGGGGAGTGGAGCCGGAGGATGGAGCCGGAGGCCGGAACCGCAAATGACACCGGGGCGTGGCGGAACCGCAGCACAGCCACGAAAGGAGGGGCTGCCGCCACTTTACGGAAGCACCGGAAGCCGGGCGGCGGATGCCCGGAGGTAAGATTCGAACCGGTCGTCGAACCTGAACTGCCCGATGCCGATCAACGGCTTGGTCTTGCCGTGGAAATCGCTTCCGCACGTCATAAGCGCACCGCGCCGCTGAACCAGCGGGGCGAAATAGCCGACCTGCGTTGTATCGTGGTAGTTATTGAAGACCTCCAGCCCCTCGGCCCCGAAGTCGAGCAACCTCTCGGCGACACGCTCCCTGCCCCGGAAATTGAGCCCGGGATGTGCCACCACAGGCACGCCGCCGTTGTCCCGGATCAGGGCGACGACATCCCGGTAATCCATGAAATCGACAGGCACGAACGCAGGCCGCCCCTGCGCCCCGTAATCCAGGTAAAAGTTGATGTAGGGCATATCGCCCCGCGCTCCGCCTTCGCGGTAGGGAGCCAGCAACGGCGTGTCGTACGCCGCATCCGACAGCATCACTTCGGCGACCAGTTCCAGCGTGGGCAGCTTCCCGCCCGCAGCCGCAAGCACCGCCGCCCCGTCGACCGCAAACCCCAGCTTGCGGAGCCGGCGGATCGTCTCCCCGAATGCCTCCGTGACCTTCGCCGCAACGTCCTCCTCCAACGACGCGAAATCCCGGGAACGCCAGTCGATGCCGTATCCCAGCAGGTGCAGGTCGGTGCCTTCGAAATTGCAATCGACCTCGATGCCGGGCACAAATCCCAGCCCAGCCTTCGACGCGCACCCGGCGGCTTCGTCCAGCCCCCGCACGCAATTGTGATCCGTCAGCGAGAATATCGCCGTCCCCGAAGCCGCACACCGCTCCGCAATGCCCGCAACAGGGATTTCGCCGTCGCTGCTGTATGCGGAGTGGATATGCAAATCCATATTCACCCTGTTTTCCATGTTACTGTTCCGGAAGCCTGCTTATGCGCTTCCCGAGTGTAAAGGTAGGAAATAAAGCGGCACCGAAAAAAAATCCGCCCCGGGAAACAGGCTTCCGGGGCGAAAAGATATCGGGCATGAAACGGCGGCTACTCCTCGTCCACCTCTTTCATATTATGGTATACGTTGGTCACGTCGTCGTCCTCTTCGAGTTTCTCGACGAGTTTCTCGATCGACTCGCGCCCTTCGGCATCGAGTTCCTTGGTGTCGGTCGGCAGGTAGACCGACTCACCCGACACGATCTCGTAGCCCTTGTCGTCGAGCCACTTCTGGATCGCTCCGAAAGATTCGTAAGGAGCGTATACCGTCACACCGTCCTCCTCGGGATAGAACTCGTCGACACCCAGGTCGATCATTTCGAGTTCCAGCTCCTCCATGTCGGCGCCTTCGGCCGCATGGAACTTGAAGACGCATTTATGGTCGAACATGAAAGCCACGCTGCCGCTGTTGCCCAGCGTACCGCCGCACTTGTTGAAATACATGCGGATGTTGGCCACCGTGCGGTTGGTATTGTCGGTCGCAGTCTCCACGAGGAAGGCGATGCCGTGCGAGCCGTAGCCTTCGTAGATCACCTCCTTGTAATCGGCGGCATCCTTCTCGGTGGCACGCTTGATGGCACGCTCGACGTTCTCCTTGGGCATGTTCTCGGCCTTGGCGTTCTGCATCAGGATACGCAGGCGGGTATTGCCCGAAGGATCGGGGCCCCCGGCCTTGACGGCGATCTCGATTTCCTTACCGATCTTGGTAAACACGCGGGCCATGTGTCCCCAGCGCTTCAGTTTACGCGCCTTGCGATACTCAAATGCTCTTCCCATATGAATTTTTCGTTATTATTTTATTCGTGGTGCAAAGGTATAAAATTAAGCATTAAAAAATAAGAATTATAGATAAAATTTATATATACGCGGGGCGTATGCGGATTTCACGATAATTGTGTAATTTTGCAGCGTACAAAATTTGGGAACCATGGAAATCAAGAGCCGATTCGACCATTTCAACATCAACGTCACCGACCTCGCGAAGAGCCTGGAGTTTTACGGCAAGGCACTGGGGCTGAAAGAGACCGGCCGCAAGGAGGCTGCCGACGGAAGTTTCGTACTGGCCTATCTGGGCGACGGGCAGACGGGATTCCGACTCGAACTGACCTGGCTGCGCGACCACACCGGGGCCTACGAACTGGGTGAGAACGAGAGCCACCTGTGCATGCGCGTGGCGGGCGACTACGACGCCGTGCGCGAATACCACCGTGCGCTGGGCTGCATCTGCTACGAAAACCACGAGATGGGGCTCTACTTCATCAACGACCCCGACGACTACTGGATCGAAATCCTGCCCGCAAAATAACCGACATGCAGAACAACAACGAATTGCAGCGCGAGGCCGACGAGGCTGTCCGCGTGCTCAAAGAGGGCGGCATCATCCTCTACCCGACCGATACGGTCTGGGGACTGGGCTGCGACGCGACCAACGCCGAGGCCGTGGAACGCATCTACAAACTCAAGCGGAGCGAAAACAAGAAGTCGATGCTCGTGCTGTGCGCCTCGGCCGACATGGTCGTGCGCTACGTCAACCGTGCACCGGGCATCGCCTTCGAGGTGATGGAACTGGCGACCAGCCCCCTGACGGCGATCCTCCCGGGTGCCGTGGGCGTTGCCGGGAACCTGATCCCCGAGGAAGGGACGCTGGGCGTGCGCATCCCCGACCACGCCTTCTGCCAGCGGATGCTCCGCGGGCTGGGCAGGCCGATCGTTTCGACCTCGGCCAACATTTCGGGCGAAGCGACGCCCGCGGGGCTCGCCGAGGTGTCGCGCGAGGTGGTCGACGGTGTCGATTTCGTCGTCAACCCCCGTTTCGAAGGCAAGCCCACGAAAAAAGCTTCGGCGATCATCGCCTTCGGCGAAGGCGGCGAAGTGAAAATCATCCGCGAATAACGACAAATGGCAAAGGTACTCGAAACAGAGATCCAGAAACGGTTTTCGGACGTAGACCCGTTCCAGCACGTCAACAACGTCTCGCAGCAGATGTATTTCGACGTGGGGAAGATGGAATACTACGAGCGGGTGCTCGGCGACAAAGTGCTGCTGGGCGACCTGCGCATCATCACCGTTTCGACCACGACCTCCTACATGGGGCAGATCCGCCTCCACGACCGGGTGCGCGTCACCACGACCTGCGAGGAGATCGGCAACAAAAGCCTCACGCTGTTCCAGCAGCTCGTCGTCGACGGCCGGGTGCGCAGCGAGAGCCGCTCGGTGATGGTCGCCTTCGACTTCGCCAGGCAGCTGAGCATGCCCGTGCCCGAGGCATGGCGCACGAGGCTGCTCGCGGACTAAGCGCGCAGCCGCCCGTCGTGCCCCACGGGCGGGAGCCCGTGGCGGACATAGTATTTATACCCGATCACCACCAGGACGACCCCCGCGAAGATGAAGGCCAGCGCCACGATATTGGCGGCATCGAACACCGCCTGCCCGCGGACGATGGCCAGGATGCCGGCGATGACGGGCTGGATATAGCGGTACAGGGCCGTATGCACCGAAGTCAGTTTCTCGGTGCCCCGGTAGAGCAGGTACATCGGCAACACCGTCCCCAGGATCAGGATGTAGGCCAGTTCGGCCTGTGCCTGCAACGGCAGGCGCAGGAATTGCGTATGGTCGACGTATTTCCAGAAGAACGGCGCCGTCACGGCCAGCCCGACGATGTAATACCACCCCATCACGACCAGCGTTCCCAGCCGTTCGAGCTGGGGCTTGATAATGACCGTATTGATGGCGATCGCCACCACCGCAACGAGCACCAGCGCATTGCCGTAGGCGCGGCTGCCGTGCGTGAGCACGAAGCCGTGGTCGAAGAGCAGCACCGCAGCCCCCGCCAACGCACAGACGACACCCACGACCCGCGCCTTGATATATTTGTGCGGGTGCATGATGTGATCCATGATCAGCGTCACGGCCGGGCCGAGCGTCGAAATGATGGAGGCGTCAATGGGCGAGGTGTAGGAGGATCCCCAGAGCAGCATGTACATCCAACCGTAGACAATCAGCATGGTGACAACCAGTATGTTGCCCGCGTCGCGCCACCGGATGCGGAAAGACTGCTTCGAAAAAAGGGCGAACGGGATGAAGAAAATCGCGCCCGAAAGCACCTGCAACATGAATATCTGCTGGAAATCGAGGTAATTGCGCGTGAGCGAGACATAGAATGAAAAGTTCGCCCCGAAAAAGATGTTGGCAAATACCAGGTCGAGATTATAGCGCGTTTTACTCACAAAGATCCATCCGGGCAATTATTACACCAAATTTTACCTATATTTGCCGCGTCAATCCCGCAAACGTATGGACGGAAAACTGAAAGGGCATGCGGCTCTTTGGGTCGCGAATATCATCTGGGGCCTCAACGCACCGATCGGCAAAAGCGTACTCTGGTCGGAAACGCACCCGCAGGGAGTCAGTCCGTTCGCACTGAGCGTATACCGTATGCTGGGCGCCTGCCTGTTGTTCTGGACGGTATCGCTCTTCCTGCCCAAGGAGAAAGTCGCCCCGCGCGACATCGTGCTGCTGCTGTTCGCCTCGGTGTTCGGCATCCAGCTCAACCAGATGCTTTTCCTCTGGGGCCTTTCGCTCACCTCGCCCATCGACACCTCGATCATCGCCACCATCGTCCCCGTACTCACCATGGTGCTGGCGACGCTGTTCCTGCGCGAGCCGATCACCTGGCTCAAGGCGGGCGGCGTACTGCTCGGCGGCGGCGGGGCGCTGCTGCTGATCCTCGTCAGCAGGCACGGCACGGGCGGCACGTCGAGCGTGGCGGGCGATGTACTGTGCGTCGTCAGCGCTGTCAGCTATGCCACCTACCTCACGGCATTCCGCAACGTGATCGTCAAGTATTCCCCCGTGACGACGATGAAATGGATGTTCCTCTTCGCCGCCGTCGCCGCCGTGGCGATCTACTACCGGCCGCTCGCAGAGGTGGACTACACCGCACTCGCACCCCGCACCTGGGCCGGCATTGGCTATGTGGTGGTCTGCTCGACCTTTCTCTCCTATTTCATGGTGCCGGTCGGACAGCGTTACCTGCGCCCGACCGTCGTGTCGATGTACAACTACGTGCAGCCCCTGGTGGCGGTGCTGTTCACCGTCGCCGTCGGGCTCGACACCTTCGGCTTTACGAAAGGCGTCGCAGCCCTGTGCGTTTTCGCCGGGGTATGGCTGGTCACCAAGTCGAAATCGCGGGCGCAACTGGATGCGGAGAAAGCCGCGGCGGGACAGGCACCGGAGAATCGGCCCCGGGCATAAAAAACCGGCTGCCGGAAATACTAAATTACTGATTGTTCCCGTTTTGCAGAAAACCGACCTCTTACTGACATGAAATCCCTCCTGCTCCTCGCCGCAACGATCTGTTGTGCATGCTGCTCTTGCGTGCAGCCCAAACACTACCCCGACTATTCCGTCTCTTCGGGCTTCGCACTGGACTCCCTCGACGCCCGGGATCCGCAGGTCATCGAAAACCTCGGTGTCACCTGCCGTGTATGGGGTTACGTCAAGTACCACCATCCTGTTTTCGCCGATTCGACCCTCAATGTCGATTACGAGCTTTTCGGACTCTTGCCGCAAGTCGCCAAAGCCACACCGGAGGAACGAAACAGGGTACTTTACGAATGGGTAAAAGGGCTCGGACGGTTCAGCACCGACAAGGCGGAATACGACGAAGCCCTGAAAACCGTGAAATGCACCCGGACAGCCGACCTGCTCTGGATGGACGACACGGCGCGGTTAGGCAACGTCCTCCCGCGCCTCCTGCGGGAATTGCGCTACGCCAAACGCGAAGCAAACCGCTACACGGATTTTACAGCAAACGCAGGAAATTTCGTGATGCGAAACGAAAGCACTGCCGGGTCGTCCGATGACTGCGGTTACCGGATGCTGTTCCTGTTCCGCTTCTGGAACGTCATCGAATATTTCTCCCCCAACCGGAACCTTACCGACACCCCGTGGGACGAAATCCCGGAAAAATACATTCCGCTTTTCATACCCGGGCAAACACCCGGCAACCCGAACCAGGCCATGCTCCTGCGGGAGCTGTGCGATTCGCATTCAGCCTCGGTCAGATACAATATGTTCGGTTACAACACCGTTCCGGCGGAGGTGCGCAACGCCGATGACCGGGTCTTCGTAATCGCCGACGGCCCGCTGCGCAAGGGCGACGAAATCCTCTCGATCGACGGCCGCGGATGGAAAAGCACGCACGACGGGCTTGCCCGTTTCGAAGCCGCATCCAACGCCGAGAACCGCAACTACATGACCGCCATGTGTATGGTCTGTTCCCACCGGGATACGGCCGCCGTGGAGCTGGTGCGCGACGGCCGGCGGCTGACGGAACGGATTGCGACGCGCAGTGTCATGAATTGGAGCCCCTACATCACGGAGCGCATGCTCGACACCGCCAACATACGCATGGTTGCCGACGGCATAGGTTACATGACGGGGGTTAACTACACCAAAGCGGACGGCGCCCGGATTATGGAAAAATTCCGGGATACGAAGGCCCTGATCGTCGATCTGCGCTGCTATCCCCGCGAGTTCATGATCTTCGACTTCATCGGCCGCTACTTCATGCCCCGTACGTCGCCGCACGTCATCTGGCTTGCGCCGACCGGCGCACTGCCCGGAGTATTCCATGAGTTGCAGGACTCCCTCTTCGTAAACCCGGACAATCCCGCCGTCGCGGAGAATCCCGATTACTACAAAGGGCGCGTCATCGTGCTGGTAGACTCATCGACCCAAAGCCAGGCGGAATATACTGCCATGGCATTCCAGGCCACACCGCGCTGCACGGTCGTCGGCACGCAAACGGCAGGCGCCGACGGCAACATTTCGGCACTCGTAATGCCCGGGGGCGATTTCGGATATTTCTCCGGGCTGGGCGTCCTCTATCCCGACGGCACGAACACCCAGCGCGCAGGCGTTCGGATCGACGTCCCGGTTCATGCCACAGTCCCGGGCTTACAGGCCGGACGCGACGAAATCCTGGAAAAAGCCCTCGAAATAATCGCCACCGGGGCTTACGACCCGGCAGCCAAAATATAATCCGGCTAATAAAAAAGGCCGAGCGGAAAACTCGACCTTTTTTATTTAATACAACAACGTGGCGGCAGCGTTCCTACGGGTTCCGGGCCGCGGCTTTGGTCAATCCCTTTTCCGCGGCCAGCCGCTCCATCAGGGCATAGGCCGCGTCGTAGTCGTTGGGAATCTCCCCGTCGAGGATCGCGTTCTTGATGACCTCCTTGATGTCGCCGATCGCACGGCACGGCCCGATGCCGTAGGTCTGCATGATGACCTCGCCCGTGATCGGAGGCTGGAAGTTGCGGATACGGTCACGCTCCTCGAGGTCTTTCATCTTGCGGCGTACCAGGCCGAAATTGGCCAGGTAGCGCTTCACCTTGGCGTCGATGCCCGACGTGATGTCGGCCTCGCACAGGGTCATCAGCTTTTCCACATCGTCCCCGGCTTCGAACAGCAGTCTGCGCACGGCCGAGTCGGTGACCATATCCTCCGAAAGGATGATCGGCCGCAGGTGCAGGAAAACCATCTTCTGCACGAATTTCATATGCTCGTTCAGGGGCAGTTTCAACTGCCGGAAAATACCGGGCACCATCTTCGATCCCACGACCTCGTGTCCGTGGAACGTCCAGCCGGCCTTCGGGTCGTAGGCCTTGGTCAGCGGCTTGGCGATGTCGTGCAGCACGGCGGCCCAGCGCAGCCACAGGTCGTCGCTGTGCCGGGCGACGTTGTCCAGCACCTTGAGCGTATGGACGAAATTGTCCTTATGTGCATGGGCGCCGCGTTTCTCGACCCCTTTGAGGTTATGCAGCTCGGGGAATATCCGCTCCAGCAACCCGGTCGCCTCCAGCAGTTCGAAGCCGATCGACGGGACGGGTGACAGGACGATCTTGTTGAGTTCGGCGGCAATGCGCTCCCGGGATACGATCCCGATCCGCGGCGCATTGCGGCGGATGGCATCGAAGGTCTCCGCCTCGATCGTGAAGCCCAGCTGCGAGGCGAAACGCACGGCCCGCATCATGCGCAGGGGGTCGTCCGAGAAGGTGATGTCGGGGTCGCACGGCGTACGGATGATGCACTCCTCCAGGTCGTACATCCCGTCGAACGGGTCTACCAACTCGCCGAACGAATCGGCATCGAGCGACCATGCCATCGCATTGATCGTAAAGTCACGGCGGCGCTGGTCGTCTTCCAGCGTCCCGGCCTCAACCTGCGGCTTGCGCGAATCGTGCGTGTAAGACTCCTTGCGGGCGCCCACGAATTCGACCTCGATTCCCCCGGCACGGAGCATCGCCGTGCCGAAAGTCTTGAAAACGGACACTTTGGTATGCAACTCGCGCCCCAGAGCTTCGGCCAGGGCAATCCCGCTCCCCACGACGACCACGTCGATGTCGGTCGAAGGGCGGCGAAGGTAGTGGTCGCGCACGTAACCGCCGACGACAAAGGCCCGCACACCCTGCTCGCCGGCGATACGCGAAATTTTCCGGAATATGGGGTTCGACAGCGGCACGCGGCTATTTCACGTATTTCTCGATGACCTCTTTCCAGGCGAGATACCCCTCGCCCATCAGGTGCAGCCCGTCGTTCGTATAGCGCTGGTCGAGCATTCCCTTCTGATCGACCAGTGCCGAATAGACGTCGATGTAGAGCACATTCTTGCGGCCTTCGCAAAGCGCTTCTATCAGTTTGTTGGCTTCGATGATCTCGGCGCCCTTTTTCCAGTGGTTCTTGGCCTTAGCCTTGGTATCCACGCCGTTCACAGGGAGGATGCTCTGTACGTAGATCTTTGTCCAGGGCGACTCCTCGGCGAAGCGGTCGAGCAGTTTCCCGATGTTGGCGGCCACCTCCTCGGGCGACACGCCGGCCGCCAGGTCGTTGGTGCCGATCATCAGGAACAGTTTCTTGGGATGGCCGTTGACGATCGGATCGAGACGGTCGAGCAGCCATCCCGAACGGTCGGCGCTGATGCCGCGGTTCTTGATATGGCGGTTGTTGAACAACTCGGCCCACTCGCAGCCGTCGGTGATGCTGTTCCCGAGAAAAACGATGTCGTTACCCCGGATCGGCAACTGTTCGAAAAGGCTGCGTTTTTGATAGTTGTATTCGTTTTGGGCGAACGATGCGACCGCGACGAACAGAGCCGCGGCAAAGAGAATGGCTTTTTTCATATCCGGCTTCTATTTTTTTAATATTTAAGTTCACGTTTATAAAGCTGCACGGTGTTTTCCAGCCCGTAGTAGAGCGCATCGCAGATCAGCGCATGGCCGATCGACACCTCGTCCGTCCACGGGATGCGGCCGACGAAGAAGCGCAGGTTTTCCAGGCTGAGGTCATGCCCGGCGTTCAGCCCCAGCCCCTGGCGGCGCGCCTCTTCGGCAGCAGCCAGGTAGGGTGCCAGCGCGGCGTCGGCACCTGCAGGGTACTCGCGGGCATAGGCTTCGGTATAGAGCTCCACGCGGTCGGCGCCGCAAGCCTTCGCACCGGCGACCATCGCAGGGTCGGGATCGACGAAGACCGAAACCCGGATCCCCTTTTCGTGGAACCGCGCCGCGACCCCGGTCAGGAAATCCCGGTTGGCGAGCGTATCCCACCCGGCATTCGACGTAATGGCGTCATGCGCGTCGGGCACCAGGGTCACCTGGGCCGGGACGACCTCCAGCACGAGGTCGACGAAACTCGGGATGGGGTTGCCCTCGACGTTGAGTTCGGTGGTTAGCACACGCTTCAGGTCGCGCACGTCGTCGTAACGGATATGCCGGGCGTCGGGGCGCGGATGCACCGTGATGCCGTCGGCGCCGAAACGCTCGATATCAAGGGCTGCGCGAACCACATCGGGCATGTTGCCGCCCCGCGAATTGCGCACCACGGCAATCTTATTGATGTTTACACTTAACTTTGTCATAAAATTCGCTATATTTGCACGTAATGACGGCACAAGCCGCTTGTATAAAGCCCCAGGCGGAGCACGAACCATGCCGTCCCGATGTTGAACCCGACCGCGCCGGCCGATCCGCACGGGGGCACGAACGGCTCCCGGATGTCGTCTTGACGTGGTAAAGTTACTTATTTTTTCGAAACTCCGCCGATGAAAATCATACTTTTTTCCCGCAGGCAGCTCTCCCACACCGCAGCCGAGATATGCCAATTGTTCAATGCACTCCGTCTTTTCGGGTTCGACTACGCCGTCAACGAGGAGTTCGCCCCCCTCGTCACCGAACTCACGGGCATGCAGATCCCGCCCGAAAAAGTCTACGGGCAATGCATCGGGCAGCAGCCCGCCGACAGCCTGATGGTCTGTTACGGCGGCGACGGCACGCTGCTTGAAGGCGTACACCGCCTCTGCGGCGCCCCGATCCCCGTCATGGGCATCAATGCCGGGCACCTCGGGTTCCTGACCAGCGCCCCGAGCGCCGGGCTGAACCTGATCTTCGAAGAGGTCGCGGCAGGACGCCTCACCACCGAGCCCCGCTCGATGATCGAAGCCACGGGCGACTATGCCGAGCAGCCCGACACGGAGCTGGGGCTCAACGAATTCACCGTACAGCGTCACGGTGCCGGCATGATCTCGGTCGAAACCTACGTCGACGAGCAGATGGTGGCCACCTACCACGGCGACGGCGTGATCGTCTCGACCCCCACGGGGTCGACGGCCTACTCGCTCAGCGCCGGAGGCCCCGTCGTAGCCCCGACATGCGCCTGCCTGGTGATTTCCCCCCTGGCTCCGCACAACCTCACGATGCGCCCTGTGGTCATCCCCGACTCGGCCACGATCACGCTCCGTGTCGACGCGCGGCGCTCCGACGCATTCGTCACCCTCGACAGCCGTGTGTACGCCATCGGGCAGGAAGCGGCCTTCACGATAAAACGCGCCGATCAGAAGATTTTTCTGGCCGTACCGCACAATATATCATTTTATGACACGTTACGGAATAAAATGATGTGGGGCATCGACATCCGCAGTTGAAGCCCTTGTCTTAAATCGGTGTAAAGTTGTTCAGTAAAGTAGGTAGATTTTCATTTTAATTCCCTATATTTGTGCCCTAATATGAGCGAGCAGAATCGCATACCCCAACACGTCGCCATCATCATGGACGGCAACGGCCGCTGGGCCGAGCTGCGCGGCAAGGAGCGTTACGAAGGCCATGTTGCAGGTGTGGAGCCTGTCCGGGCATCGTTGCGCGCAGCGGCACGCTGGGGCGTCAGGTACCTGACGCTCTATGCGTTCTCGACCGAAAACTGGGGGCGTCCCGCACAGGAAGTCGACGCGCTGATGGAGCTTTTCTGCAAGAGCGTGGTCAACGAGACCCCGGAACTGATCCGCCAGGGGGTGGAGATCCGGATGATCGGTGACCGCACACGATTTTCGGAGAAGGTACAGCGCTACCTCTGCGAGGCCGAGCAACGGACGGCCGGGGGCAAGACGCTGACGCTGATCCTTGCGCTCAACTATTCGTCGCGCAGCGAGATCACGCGCGCCGCGCAGCGCATCGCCGCACGGGTCGCAGCCGGAGAGCTCGCCCCGGGGGAGATCTCCGAGGGGACGGTCAGCGCTTCGCTCGACACGGCGCCCTACCCGAACCCCGACCTGGTCGTCCGCACGAGCGGCGAATGCAGGTTGAGCAATTTCCTGCTCTGGCAGGCATCCTATGCCGAACTTTATTTTCCGGAGGTGCTGTGGCCCGATTTCACCGAAGAGGAGTTCGACCGGGCAATCGAGGAATACGCCCGCCGCGACCGACGTTTCGGGCTGGTTAAATAGATGAAGTAAAGATTAGATTAAAATAGATGAATTATTTCGGTAAGATATTCACGGCAGCCGTGACCTTCGTGTTATGCTGCACGAATATATTCGCCCAGGAACAGAATCCTGCAGACACCGCGGCCTCGTCGAAGCCCGCATTCCCGGAAAACGCCCCCATGATGCGGCAGGATGGCGCCCAGAAGCTCTACTACATCCGCGACATCAATATCCACGGTGTGCAGTACCTCAATTCCGACATCCTCAAATCCTCGGCGGGACTGATCGCGGGCGACTCGATCTACCTGCCCAGCAACTTCATCGCCAATGCCATTTCGCGCCTGTGGAGCCAGCGGTTTTTCTCCGACGTGAAGATCGGAGCCGAGATCGAGGGCGACAGCCTCGACCTTGAGGTCTTTCTCAAGGAGCGTCCCCGTGTCAACAACTGGGATTTCGAAGGCATCTCGAAGGGCAAGAAGAAAGACCTGCTGGAGAAGCTCAAACTCAAGCGGGGCAGCGAATTATCGGATTATATCATCGACAAGAACAAAAAGCTCATCAAGGCCTACTGGTCGGAAAAAGCCTTCCGCAATACGGAGGTGGACGTGCGCATCACCAACGACACGCTGCGCCCGCAGATGGTGAACGTCACGTTCCTCATCGACCGCAAGAACAAGGTCAAGATCGGCAAGATCAATTTCACGGGCAACGAACAGTTCAAGGACAAGCGCCTGCGCCGTACCTTCAAGAAGACCCACCAGAAGAGCATCAACATTTTCCGCGGGGCGAAGCTCAACGAAAACGATTACGAAGAGGACAAAGACCTCCTGATCGACTTCTACAACTCGCGCGGTTACCGTAACGCTACGATCGTGCGCGATTCGATCTACCCGATCAACGACAAGCGGCTGGGCATCGACCTCGAAGTCTCGGAAGGCAACAAATATTACATCCGCAACGTATCGTGGGTGGGCAACTCGGTCTACGAAACCAACGACCTGCAGCAGATGTTCGGCGTGAGCAAGGGCGACACCTACGACAAAAAGTCGATGCACAAACGACTGGGCATCGGCAAGGAAACCGACCCCGAGGCGATGTCCGTCTCGTCGCTCTACCAGAACAACGGTTACCTGATGTCGCAGATCGAACCCGCCGAGACGATCATCGGCCCGGACTCGATCGACATCGAGGTCAAGGTATTCGAGGGCAAGCAGTTCCAGATCAACGAGGTGGGCATCACGGGCAACCAGCGCGTCGACGACGAAGTCATCCGCCGCGAGCTGCGCACCTTCCCGGGCGAACTCTACGACCGCTCGCTGCTGATGCAGACCATCCGCACGCTCGGTTCGATGGGACATTTCAACCCCGAGACGATCATGCCCGACATCAAACCGGTATCCGACCGGCTTGTCAACGTCAACTGGCCGCTCGAGGAGCAGGCTTCCGACCAGTTCAACATCGCGGGCGGCTGGGGCTCCGGCACGTTCGTAGGTTCGGTCGGCATCACGCTCAACAACCTTTCGGTCAAAAACTTCTTCAAAAAGGGTGCATGGCGCCCCTATCCGATGGGGCAGAACCAGCGCCTGTCGATATCGGCCCAGACCAACGGCACCTATTACAAAGCTTTCGCCCTGAGTTTCACCGACCCGTGGCTCGGCGGCAAGAAACCCAACTCGTTCACGATCTCGGCGCATTTCTCCGAACAGAACAACGCCTACTACGTATGGCAAAAGAGTACGCAGTATTTCCGTACGTACGGCGTGGCAGCCGGACTGGGTAAGCGTCTGAACTGGCCCGATCCCTACTTCACGCTCTACGGAGAGGCCAGCTACGAACGTTTCTCGCTCAAGAACTGGAACACGTTCGGCATGACCAACGGTGCAGCCAACCTGCTTTCGCTCAAACTCGTATTCGCCCGCAACTCGGTCGACCAGCCGATCTATCCGCGCCGCGGTTCGGAATTCAGTGCTTCGGTGCAGTTCACGCCCCCCTATTCGCTCTGGGACGGCAAGGATTATAAGAAACTCGAGCAACTGGCCAACAGTACGAACAGCACGACCGCCGACAAGGCCAACCAGGAGCGTTACCGCTGGGTAGAATTCCACAAATGGCAATTCAAGGCACAGTGGTTCCAGGCGCTGACGAAAAACTCGAACCTGGTGCTGATGCTCAAGGCCGAGATGGGTTACCTGGGCAACTACAATAAACACAAGGTTTCGCCATTCGAGCGTTTCGAGGTCGGCGGCGACGGTATGTCGGGGTATAACATATACGGTATCGACATCATCTCGATGCGCGGTTACGAAGACGGCGCACTCGACCCCACGAGCGACTATTCGGTCGGCTACAACAAATACACGGCCGAGTTGCGCTACCCGGTCATCCTGAAACCCTCGTCGCAGATCTATGTACTGGGCTTCCTCGAAGGCGGTAATGCGTTCGAATCGTGGAAGAAGTTCTCGCCCTTCAAGATCAAGCGTTCGGCCGGTTTCGGCGTCCGCCTCTACCTGCCGGTGGTAGGTATGCTGGGCATCGACTGGGGTTACGGTTTCGACGCCCCGGCAGGTTCGACCAAGAAGAGCGGCAGCCAGTTCCACTTCGTACTGGGGCAGCAGTTCTAACCCGCGGCACGGCACGACGGCCAGAAGAGGGGCAATCCCTCACGATAATCCGTGCCAATATACGGGAAGCGCAAATAAAGCGCAGTGTGGCAATAAATTTGAAAGAAAATAGTTATATTTATAGCACCGTTCCGGGAAACCGGCCGAATATTAACTTAAAGCACAAAGGATTATGAAACGTCTGATTTTAATAGCGGTATTCGTTCTCACGACCGGCACATTGGCGGCACAGAACTACATAATCGTCAACAGTGAAAAGGTCTTCAAGTCCATCGACGCTTACAATACGGCGCTCTCCACGCTGGACAAACTGGCCGAACAATATCAGGATATGGTTGACGCGAAGTTCGCAGAGGTGGAGACGCTCTACAACAATTACATGAACCAGAAAGCCTCGCTCACGGCCGCGACGCGCCAGGCCCGGGAAAACGACATCCTGGCCAAAGAAAAAGCGGCACAGGAGTATCAGGAAACCCTCTTCGGCAACGACGGCACACTGATGAAAAAGCGAATCGAAATGATCGAGCCGATCCAGAAACAGGTCTTTTCCGCGATCGAAGCCTATGCCAAACAGGTGGGTGCCGACGTGGTGCTCGATTCGGCCAACAACCCGACGCTGCTCTACTCGAACCCCAGTGTGGATCGTACGCAGCAGGTTATCGACGTCCTCAAAAAATAGAATCATCAAAACATTAACTGATAATTTATGAAAAAAACAATCAAACTAACCCTTGCGGTTGTATTCGTGATGGGCGCCACATCGCTCTTCGCACAGAAATTCGGGCGCATCAACACCCAGGAAGTTATCTCGGTGATGCCGGAAATGAAGGAGATGCAGACCAACATCGAAGCTTACAGTAAGGATCTTCAGGAGAGCATGGAGAACATTGTCGTCGAATATAACAACAAGTATCAGGAGTTCAACAAGAATTTCTCGACCATGTCGGACGCCGTGCGCCAGCTCAAAGAGAAGGAACTGAATGATCTCATCCAGCGCCGCAACGATTTCGAACAGGTCGCACAGCAGGATCTCCAGAAGCGTTACAACGAGTTGCTGGCCCCGATCATCGACAAGGCCAAGGCCGCTATCGACAAGGTTGCGACCGCAGGCAGCTACCTGGCAGTCTTCGACACTTCGACAGGGTCGCTGGCCTATTTCGACGAGGCCATGCTGACCGACCTCGCCCCAGCCGTGAAGAAGGAACTGGGGATCACGGACGCCCCGGCAACTACGCCCGCCGCTCCCGCAGCACCTGCGGCAAAATAAGGTAAGACGAATAAACTCAAAATAAAAACTTAAAAAGTGCCGGCTCCCCGGCACTTTTTTCATGCCCATATCCGGCAAAACAACCGGAAAAATACGGAAAGGAGTCTATATTGTTCATTTCGTTCGATTATCGAACATAATGAACTTAAATTACTGTTTTTTTGCTATATTCAGCCCGACTATAAGGGATAAATGAACAGAAAACACACAGAAACTATGATCAACTCATTCACGCTGTCGCAGCTCATCGAAATGTCCGGGGACAACCGCCAGGGCCTGATAAGGGAGTGCTTCACGGCCAGCAGTGACAACCGTATGGAAATTTTCCGGTTCCCGTGCCGCATCGACGCCTTCGTCATCGGCGTCGGCACGGAAGGCGAAACCAGCGTATCGCTCAACCTGCACGAATATCGGCTGAAGAAAAATTCGATCTTCATCTTCAGCCCGAAGAATATCCTCCAGGTCAAGTCGGAGGAGTATTTCAAGGCCGACGTAATCGTCGTATCACCCGATTTCCTGCGACGCATCAACATCGACACAAAAAACCTGCTCCAGCTTTTCCTGCAATTCGCAGCCAACCCCTGCCTGACGCTCACGCACGAGGAAAGCCACTCGATACGCAGTTTCATCGCGCAGATCGAGCGTGAAACCCGGGGCAAAGAAACCCATTTCACGTACGATATTATCAACGGGCTGATTGCCGCGACGATCTACAAGGTCGGGGACGTCCTCTACAACTACCTCTCGGAGCATCCCGAAGTACAGAATCCCATACACAACCGGGCCGAAGAATATTTCAAGCAATTCACGCACTTGCTGGGCGAACACTACCGCACCGAACGCAGCGTGGGGTTCTATGCCCGCCAACTCTGCATCACGCCCAAATACCTCACGACGCTCATAAAACGGATCAGCGGGCTGTCGGTTTCGGAGTGGATCGACAACTACGTGATCATCGAGGCCAAGACACTGCTCAAATATTCCACCATGAGCATTCAGGAGATCGCCTACTACCTCAATTTCCCGAACCAATCGTTCTTCGGCAGCTACTTCAAACGCAATACGGGCATGTCGCCTTCGCAGTACAAGGCACAGAACTGACGGCACGGCATTGCCGCAGACAACGAAGCCTCCCCGGCCATACGGCCGGGGAGGCTTTATGCGTCGGGCTCCGAGGGTAATCCTCCGCCGGCAAAAAAGGAAAGGGCGGGGATCAGAAGGGATACCCCACGCCGAAATTGAGCGCCGTATTTTTCCAGCGCAGGTTGTGTATCCACTTTTCGCCGGAGGGATTGTTCGGATTATGGAGCTGCACGCCCCAGTCGAGGCGGAGTACCGCAAACTTGATGTCCAGCCGCAGGCCGATCCCCGTATTGAAACCCAACTGCTTGTAAAACTTGTCGAAATGAAAGACCGCATCGTTGGAGTAGTCGGAGCTCTGGCGGATATACCAAATGTTTCCCAGGTCGAAGAAGGTCGCGCCATGCACCATGCCCCATACCGGGAAACGCAGTTCGAGGTTGGCCTCCAGCTTCACATCGCCCGTCTGTATCGGGAAGGAGCTGTGAGGGTCGGGCACCGAACCCTGCCCCAGCGTACGGGGCGCCCAGCCGCGCATGCCGTTGCTGCCGCCGCAATAGAACTGGCGGTCAAACGGAACGGAGGCCGAATTGCCGTAAGCCATCGCCACGCCGCCATAGATGCGGCCGACGAGTGCCGTGGCGCCGCCCAGCATGATCTTGCGGCTGATGCTCAGGTCGGTACGGAAATACTGTGAATATTCGATCCCGAAGATCTTGGCCGGGCTTCCGTCTTTAGGACGTGCGTAGAACAGGCGGTCTACGGCGTCGATCAGGTTGCCCGCCGTCTCGAAATTGAACCGGATATTGGTCGCATTGCCCCCAAGGTTCTTGCGCTGGTTGTTGTACGAATAGCCGAACGTCAGCCCGCCGATGAACTGCGTCCGGAAACTCTCGAGCAGGTACTTGTTCGGAGTGAGTTCCTGGTGCCCCGCAGAGTCGGTCTTGTTTATCATCAGGAACGATTCGTCGAGGTTGTTGACATCGACCACGTTGATGTCGATGGGCCGCAGCGAGAACGACGAGTAACGGTCGTTCGTCCACTGGTAGGTGATGCCCGCGCTGGAAAGCGTGCGCCGGTAATAGGGGCGATCCTGGAAATTGACCGACAACTCGACCTTGGTCTTGGGCTGGTTGACCGAACGGAACCGCCGCGTGCGCCAGGGCATCAGGAAACGCGGGAAAGTCAGCCCGGTCGTTATGCCGAACTCCGTAGCCCGCTTCTTCTTGGCATCGGGAGCCTTCATAAACTCATAACCGGCCGTGAACGAAACGTCGAATGCTTCGGCACCCCGGAAAATATTGCGGTTTTGGTAGCCCACGGTGGCTTTCAGTCCGTAGAAGCTCGACGTGGTGCTTCCTTCCAGATCGACCTTGAAGCTCTGTTTCAGGGTCGGGGTACAGAGGATATTGCATTTCAGGTACCCTTCCCGCGTATAGCGGGTCTGCGTGGAATCGGCCGATGCTCCGATAAAGGAGACATAGTTGGTGACATCGGCACTCTGGGGCTGCTCCTCGAATTCGATTTTGGCGCTCTTGAAATACCCGAGCGACATCAGGTCGGTATACGCGCGGTTCACCTGTGCCGAATTGTAGACATAGTTCGGGTAGAGCGGCACCGCCTGCCGCAGGATCGCGGGTCGCAGGTTGGGGCGTTTCTCGTAGACGATATTCAGGCCGCGGTAATAGAGCGTGTCGAGCCGCTGCAGGAAGGTCGAATCGGTTCGGGCTACCGTAGGGTCGTAATTGGGGAAGACGTTGATCTGGTCGATACGGTAGACCATGTTGTTGTCCATGACCGGAAGGCCGCGCTCGTCATATCCCGTAAGGTTCTGCTTGACAACCAGTTCGAGCCCGACCTTATGGCCGCCGCCCAGCGTATCGGCCACATACTCGATGTTGTTGACCGTAAAGTTGTAATACCCCCGCTCCTTGAGGTAGGCCGCAATACGCTCGCGCTCGCGGTCGAGTACCGTGATGTCGAAGATGCCGCCCTTGCGGAGCAGCGTATTGGCGGTATCGGGAAGGATGATCTGTTCGAGGAACTTGTCCCGGAACTCATAGGAAACGGAGTCGATCCGGTAAGGCTCGCCCTGCCGGGTTCGGTAGGTGACCCTGGCGCGTTTGCGCCGCGAAGTGGTATCCACCTCGAAGGTCACCTGCGAGGCGCGAAATCCCTTCGAATCCATAAAGATCTTCAGGTTCTGGGCACTCCGCTCCGTCAGGCCCATGTCCAGCAATACGGGCTCCTGCCCGATCCGGCGCTTCCAGTTGTTCCACCAGTTCTGCTTGCCGGGATTGGCCTGCTCGTAGAGCCAGACATAGAAATTGGTACCCAGAAAACGTTTGTTAGGGGTCTGGCGCACGTATTTCTCGAAATCAGCCGCAGTGATACGCTCCTTGCGGGGCGTCGACTTGTCGGCGTCGATCTTCACCTTCTGCAACAGGTACTGACCTTCGGGGATCTTGCGCGTGACGCTGCATGCGGAGCAGATCAGGCCCAGCATGGCGGCAACGAATATACGACAGGCCCCCCGCACCCCAGCGTCAGTTGTTAAAGAACCCTTTTTCCTTCAGGAGCGCGAAATAGGAGTTCGAAATCGCGAGGTTGTCCTTGCGGACGTAGCGGCGCTGCGTGAAGACCTGCGCCAGGTTGGGCAGGCCGTTCTCCTCGAGGAGGCGTTTGGTGAGTTCCGACTCTTCACGCTCGGCCCACAACTCGTCGATTTCGGCGGCCGTATAGTCGGTATATTTCTCATAGTGCACCACGCCTTCGAGCGGCAGGCGGTCGGTCAGCCCGGGCGACTCGTCGGGATACCCCACGACGACGGTCGTCAGCGGAATGACGCCCTTGGGCAGTTCCAGAATGTCGGCGATCTCGCCGGCAGTATAGATCGTCGTTCCGAGATAGCAAATGCCCAGCCCCTTCAGTTCGGCCTCGACGCACAGGTTCTGGGCGGCGAGCAGGGCATCGGTCGCGGCATTGAGAAACCACGCGAAATTGTCATAGGCCGGGTCGGCATCGCGCTGCCGGCACCACATCGAGAAGCGGTGCACATCGGCGCAGACCGTCACCACGCACGGAGCCTGCGTCACCATCGGCTGGTTGAAGTGGCACGGGGCGAGCCTCCCGCGCAAAGCGGCATCGCGGGTCACAACCAGCGAGTAGAGCTGCATGTTGCCGCATGTCGAAGCACGCGATGCCGCTTCGAGAATCTCGTGCAGCACGTCCTCGGGAATTGGGGTGGAACGGAACTTACGTATCGAACGATGCTTGAAAAGCACACTTTTCATGGGAATTGTATTTATAGGTTTTCTGAAAAAACAATACGGGCGCCTGCCGGTACCGGCGAATACGCATATTTTCCACAAAAGTAGTAAAACTTTTAGAAGTTTTATTATTTTTGCGATGATATAACCACTATCGGAAGTGCTGGTAAAATTCGTCAAATACGAGGGGGCGGGCAACGATTTCATCCTGATCGACGACCGCGAGGGAGCATTCCGGCCGGATGCCGGACATATCGCCGCCCTGTGCGACCGTCATTTCGGCATCGGCGCCGACGGGCTGATGACCCTGCGCCGCAGCGCCGGGCTGGACTGCTCGATGCGTTACTACAACGCCGACGGGTCGGCAGGGGAGATGTGCGGCAACGGCGCCCGCTGCTTCGCGCTCTTCGCCGAACATCTGGGCATCGGCGGGGAAACCAAATATTTCGACGCGACGGACGGCGTGCATACGGCACACATCCGGCGTGCGCAGGGCCCCGCGGGCGAAATCGAGCTGGGCATGATAAATGTATCGGAAATCCACAGCGGCGACGGCTGGTGGTTCCTCAATACGGGGGTTCCCCACTACGTGGAAATGGTGCATGATGTCGACGGCATCGACGTAAACGGGCGCGGCAGGGGTATCCGTTACGATACGGGGCGGTTCCCGCAGGGTACGAACGTCAATTTCGTCGAGGTCACGGGCAACGGAGCGATCCGTATGCGCACCTATGAACGGGGCGTCGAGCACGAGACGCTGGCCTGCGGCACGGGTGCCACGGCTGCGGCGATCATAACCAACTATGCTTTGCAGCACGGAACGACAAAATACCGGATACAGGTTCCCGGCGGAGAGCTGATCGTGGGCTTCACGCACGAGGCCGGGACACAGAATTATACGAATATCAGGCTCATGGGCCCTGCCCGCAGGGTTTTCAGCGGGGTATTCGAAACCGACAATTTCTAAAACCAATCCTCTCCCACCCATGAAAACACCCAAGGGAATCCGCGAACACGACGCAGACGAACTTCGAAAGGCAAAACGCCTCGATCCGATACGCAAGAGCGGCAAAGAGCGGCACTCGCTCTACCGTTCGATCGACGAAGAGGACGACGAGGATCTCCTCGGCACGACGCGGCGCGAATCCGTACTCGACTACCTCGACGAAGGGGATGACGAGGAGGAATAATTCCCGGGACATGACCGAAAAATTCATAATGGCGGGGACTACGGCCCTGCATATCTGCGATTCACAGGCCGGTGAAAAGTGCGTCGTGCTGCTGCACGGCTATCTCGAATCGTCACTGGTATGGGAGGATTTCGTCCCCTACCTCTATAAAGAGGTACGCGTAGTGACGCTGGACCTGCCGGGGCACGGCATTTCGGTCGTCACAGGCGAAGTGCATACGATGGATTTCCTGGCCGACACGGTAGCCGACGCCCTCACGGTCCTTGGTATCGGGCGCTGTACGCTCGTTGGACACTCCATGGGCGGCTACGTGGCACTGGCATTCTGCGAGCGCCATCCGGAGATGCTCGACGGGCTCGTCCTGCTCAGTTCCACGCCCAATCGCGACACTCCCGAAAAAGCTGAAAACCGCCGCAGGGAGATCGCCCTCGTAAAGGCAGGCAAGAAGGAGATGCTCGCCCGGGTAGCTCCGGCAGCAGGCTTTGCCGAAGAGAACCGCGCGCGGATGCAGGATCATATCGAAGACCTGACCGAACAGGTTTTCCTTACCGAGGACGAAGGGATTGTCGCCCTGCTGGGCGGCATGATCGCCCGCAAAGACCAGAACGCGATGTTGCGCTCGTCGAAGGTGCCGCAGCTCTTTATCCTCGGCAGGAAAGACGGTTACATCCCGCCCGAAGCGGCCGAGAAAATGGTCGCGGAGCATCCGCAGGCGAAGGTCGTATGGCTGGAAAACTCGGGACACATGGGATTCCTCGAAGAACCCGAGGCGACGGCCCGGGCGATCCTGGATTTCGTGCCAAAATAACACCCCCACCCCAACACACAATCCCAAACAATAATGACAAGAAAACACTTTCGCCGGCTTATCAGCGGCATTTATCTGATTTCAACGGGGATAGGCATTTCAATCTCCCTCATAGCCCTATACTCCAAGTTGGGCAGCGACTACTCGACTCCTCTGACATGGCTCGCCGTCTTCGAATTCTGGACTCTCCTGCTTCCCGCACTGGTGACCTGCATAATCGTGGGGCTGGTGCGACTGACCAATAAAATAGAACCTCTTTCGGAAGAGGAGCGACAGCAGAGTTTCGTGGAGCGATTGTCGAAAACCCAGCTCTTTATACCACTGTCGCTGTTGCTGGCCGTACCGTCCGCCTTCTTAGCTTCCACAATACCCGACATCTGGATTCGGGGATTCTTCCGGGTATTCTCCATTTTCATTGCGGTACATCTTTTTATTACCTGGCTGCTGGTACTTCTCCTGCGCAGAACCACCCGTATCCGAAAAACCGGCTGGAAAATAGTGCTGATCCTGCTTTTCATGCTGTCGACCATCGCATACATTCTGGTCTCGACCATCGCATGCGACCTCGCCTCGACCGACGCATTCTATTTGTCGGAATCGCATCGCCGCTCGACATCGGACAACCGGGAATATACGGAATCGGACGCGCAGCGAGAAACCCCGGACTGCCCCGACGAAGAGGTAGTCGTGAGTGAAGAAACCGCAGAACGTCTTGCCGACGACGCTATGTATATCTACAACCAATACGATTGGGCAGCACTGGGTGAAGACTACGTTTATTCTTTTGTAATGGAGTGCAGCGAAATATTGGAATATAATCCGAATGCGATTTATACGCCTTGTATCCTAACGAGTCCCGAGGAGATAGGCGAAGAAAAATACAGGGAATTCGCGGCAAGGGACAGCATGCGCTTCGTCGTCAAACAGCGGTTAAGCCGCTTTTACCATCAGGTATTCCACTCGGACTATGAGGATTTCGATTCGGAGGATTTCGACACCATGCTCTGGTGGCTGAAAAAAGCGCTGCTGAAAAGAAAGGACGCTATCGATTATAATTTCTTTGCCAAAAGGGTCGACATGCTCGATCTGGCCTGGCGGGAGTTGAACGCACTGGGTGAAAAGAACGGCAGGGACGCTTTCACTGACATTTACAACTATGCAAACGAGGAAGACACGTATCTGCTTTGGCGAGAATACGGCGACTACATCACCAATCCCTATGTACGCTACACGGTCAACAGAAATTCCGACGATCAATATCTGTTGCTTTGGGCTTATACGTTCTGGGGGCGGCGTTCCAACGACGGAACCAGCGCCATGTGGCGCATACTCCTCGATCAAATACTCGACGTGTATCCGAACGAACTTTATCCTGCGGAAACGGTTCGCAGCCAGACCCGCAATATAGCCCGGGCCAAAGAGAGGGCTACCGAGTTTATCGACTGGTACAAAGCCAATTACTGGTCGTTCAAGGAGCTGAAAGCTGCAAAATACGATGACGAAGGCAAACTTGTAAAACTCGACCGGGATGAACTCGGCAAATACGTCCACGCACTGAAGCAAAGCAATTACCTTACACCCGACCTGCTCAAGAGTCTGGAAACGACTTTCGACCAGATGGCCGACAGTGTTAAAACAGGCAAAATAGGCAGCGGACAGGGCGAGTGGCTCCGCAAGGATCCGCTGATCGACAACTACTCCGCCATCGCCGAAGAGATGAACCCGATAACCTGGGAAGTGGACTTTATCTGGGATACCAGACGGCAGGAGATGCAACTTACCTCATCGGACGGGAATCTGAATGCCACGGTCAAAGGTATAGACGACCAATGGATGATCGACTGCTTTTGCTTTTAACCATGCCCGCGAATATATCCGGCAAATAAATTTGCCGGAAACGGGAATTGCCTACATTTGTAAAATGGATATTTCCGGCACAGACTAAACAGATCCTCGACGAACCGCGCCTCATCGGTTCCGGCAGGATATAAAACTTTAGAACGATGAACGAAGAGATGAAATTCTGCCAGAGCTGCGGCATGCCGATGCAGGCGGCGGGCGATTTCGGCACTGAAACCGACGGAAGCCCGAGCGGAGAATACTGCGTCTATTGTTACAAGGGCGGCACCTTCACCGCGGCATGTACGATGGAGGAGATGATCCGCCACTGTGCACAGTTCCACGAAGAGTTCCGCGACGAAAATGGCAAAAGCTATACTTTCGAGGAGTCCGTCACGCTGATGCGCGAATACTTTCCCACACTCAAGCGCTGGAAAAAAGACTGAGCTTCGCAGCACGGCAATAACATTCGGAACCGGGAAAACCGAATGGGCTTTACGTCTATAGCGGTTCCCGGATAATTTGCTATCTTTGCCGGGAAACTTAAAACTCCGTAAACGAAAATGAAGAAACTCCTGCTTTTATGTTCCGTCCTGTCCCTAAGCGTCCTGTTGCCCGGGGATGCGATTGCCCAGCTGAAAATCGGCGGCAAGAAACTCAACACGGCAAAACTGCTCGACGCCGGGAAGGATGTCGCCAAAGCGGTGACCCTGAGCGACAGCGACATCGCACAGTTGAGCCGCGAAGCCGTAGCATGGATGGACGCCAACAACCCCGTCGCCGATGAGACGACCGAATACGGGGCACGCCTCAAACGTCTGACCGAGGGTATCACCGAGGTCGACGGGTTACCGCTCAACTTCAAGGTTTACAAGGTGGCCGACGTCAATGCCTTCGCTTGCGGCGACGGTTCGATCCGCGTCTTCAGCGCCTTGATGGATCTGATGGACGACGACGAACTGATGGCGATCATCGGGCACGAAATCGGGCACGTAGTCCACGCCGACACAAAACATGCGATGAAAAACGCCTACCTGGCATCCGCGGCCCGCAATGCCGCCGGGGCTGCGGAAGGGAGCAGGCTGGCCAAGCTGAGCGGCTCGCAGCTGGGCGAATTGGTGACGGCCTTCACCGATGCGCAATTCTCGCAGAAACAGGAGTACGAAGCTGACGAATACGGATTTGAATTCTCCGTAAAACACGGTTTCAGCCCCTATGCGATGGGTAACTCGCTGAACAAACTGGTAGAACTTTCGAAGGGAGCCAAGGCATCGACCGTACAGAAGATGTTTTCATCGCACCCCGACAGCGAGAAACGCGCCGCCAGGATGAAAGAGAAGGCCGACGCACACGCGACCGCGCAACAACAGTAGAAGTAACACCAAAATAATACCGGCTCGCCCGGGACAGGGTCGTGCAGGGAGAGTCCGCACTATTCGGCAGCCCATGCGGCCAATAATCTATCTGCCGCACAATTACGCAAAAGCCGGGGAAATCCCCGGCTTTTGCCGTTCATTCTTTCGGCGGAACCGCAGACCGGGCATCTTTGAAAAACATATCCGCCCCCTCCAGTAAACCCGGTGCTATTTCAACGGCTGGCAATGCGGGCAATAGTAAACCGCCCCGCCCAGATAGGCCTCCTTGACAAGTGCACCTCCGCATACAGGGCACGGATCCGCATATGTATTTTTCGAGAGCACAACCTTATACCCACCGGGATTGCCGAAAAGATCCTTTTCCGTATCCCGGCCACCGGCCGCCGTCATTTCCGCCAGCGTGGATTTCACAGCGCCGAACAGCGCGTCCAGTTCACGCTCACCGAACGTCGCCATCTTCCGCTTAGGATGAATCCGGGCATTGAAAAGAATATCCTGCAGGACGCCGTTTCCCAAGCCGGGAATCCGCTGTTCCGTAGCGAGAAACGCTTTGGCGGAAAGATTAGGTTTAGCGCCGGCCACCAGGCGGTCGAAATAAGCGGCATCGAACCGGTTGTCTTGCGGGGAAGGTTTCGACAAGGCACCCAGGTAGTACGGATTATCCAGCTTATCCCGGAAAGCATTGATCCCGCCATACATGGCCACCGTGAAGACCAGGAAACTGTCATCGTCGAATGTTATCAGCAACTGGTATTTCGGCGGAATGCCCGCACCGGCCGGACAGTAGCGCATGTTCACCCCGTCCGAAAGCGCGATATGCACCTTATCCTCCAACAGCAGGTCGACAAATGCCCCATAACCTGCGGCAGACAGGAATTTCTTTCCGGCGAGCAAATTCCTGTATGCGGCCGGATCACCGGTATACCAGGTAAATTTATGAGGATACGTTGCGTTGAAAACATCGGTAACCGTACGTCCGGACAGCATATCGCCGGCTTGCCGTGCATACGCGTAAGATTCGGGAATTTCGATCATTTTTTTAGTTTCAGGTGTTGCAGCAAAGATAATCAAATTTCCATGCGATGCCGGAGATCGGCTTCGATTTCGGCTATTCCGATTTTTTATATATATTTGTAGTGACGAATTTTAAATCGCACTGCTTATGAATTAACAACAGAAGATCTCTAATTCAGATTATTACGCCCTTGCATTCAAAAAAAGCAGGGCATACATATAAAAAGCGTTAGCTTTATACCTTGCTTTTCGAAACTTAGGAACTTTCTGAAGTAGTACGAGGAATGAAGTTTGACGCTCACGTTTCCAACGTGGGCTTCATTCTATATTTGTACTACATGGTTTCCTAAGACCTCGAAAAGCAGATATATGAGTTTTGTCCCACGTTTTTTTATGATACAATCCCACTATCCCCACTTACATACGCCGAGGGACCGGCTGACTGATATTATGAATAGCTATCTACTGCTAATCTGCATCAGTTTCGTCCCTGCAACAGTCAGTATTTGCGCCACACTGCCGCTCTGGTTCTCGAAACACATGCAGAACAGGATCATCCGCCTATCCGGACTGACTGTACTTTCTTTGATAATGGCAGGCGGATTATTTTTTGCATTTGCCTGCCAGAATCCTTGGTTCGGATTGTCATGCATCGCCGTGAGCAGCATTAATATCCTCCTGTTCAGGCAATATGAACTGTTATTATCGACACTGCGCTGCTCCAAGTGCCATAATATTTCATTGCATCTCCTCTCCGTCCAAAACAACACTTACAAGTTGACATGCAGCCACTGCGGATTTCATAAAAAATGGAAGAAATAAAAAACAGAGCGCCCTAAAGGCCGTCCGTTTTCGACATGCGACTCCGGCCGTAAAAATCTAAACATAAAAAAAGGTCAGACCTAATGATCTGACCTTGAAGAGGCGGCTACCTACTCTCCCACGGGAAAACCGCAGTACCA
>OBXC01000034.1_pt1 | contig 149636 bp, 136 predicted proteins | sample 1538111 | NCBI WGS metagenome assembly OBXC01 (sample SAMEA2580137, study PRJEB22360) | human gut metagenome | biome: human gut; feature: human-associated habitat; material: faeces | place: Denmark | collected 2008/2010
AGTTCCACATTTTTTATTCGCCTTTTGAAAGTGGAATTTAACTTTTCACTTCAGCTTAGTTATTCATTTAAAGAAAAAGGATTCACATGATTTACAAACCCTATCAAAATTATTTTTCAAATGAACTATATCTTACGTCATTGATTTGATAAAAGGTGTTCATCTTTTGATTAAAGCTTATGCAATATTACTGACTCAAGCATTTCCATCAATTCATCTTTGCTTGCATAAACACGATAACCTAAGATAGAAACATCATTTTCTGTGCTTTCTCATACTCCTCTTTCAAATCAATGGAACCACTGAAAGGATATAACGTTTTCACCAATTTTTTTAAACTCACTATGATTATTCATCAGCTTTAATGTAGATTGATAATGCCTCAATAAAACTTTCTCATCATTGATTTTCTGCTTTAAAATCAGATCAGGATATGTTTCATTAAATTGTTCTTCAAACGCGTAGCCATAAGAATTAAACAAGGATATACCTAACTACATAGCACCATCAGCACGTGTTGCTGCATAATGAAATCATTGTTTGCATACTGTATTTTCAAATCCATGAAATCATTGATTGCAATCTTCTCTTTCAAACTGATTGAAACATCAAATCTAGAGGAAGCTGGCAATTCTGCAATTTCTGCATAATCTCTTTATTATATTCTATCTGTTTTGTCAGAAAATCTTTATCTGTGTGTGTTTCATAGTCATAGAATACATTTGCATACATCACAAAATTATCAATATTCAACTTTGATTTATTAACCGTCACTTTACTCGTATAAGCATTTTTATATTCTGCATTTCGAATTGATTGCGAAACATTCCTTCTAGTGTGTAATTAGCCCAGCCATGTTCACTATAATTTATTGAATAGCCATTATAGTTATATCCAGGTATAGTTAAATTGGTATAGATATACATTAATACATTGAATGCATTTACATTATTATTCTCTGCTTCTGGATTTATTCTACAAGGGTTCCCTACAGCGATTGAATTTGCTGGTACATTTTTGTAACTACACTTCCTGCACCAATAACAGCATTATCACCAATAGTAACTCCTGGTAAAATTACCACACTTCCTCCAATCCAAACATTTTCCCAATACTAACTGGCTTACCAAACTCAATGTTTTCTCGACGTTCTTTATAATCTAATGAATGGCATGCTGTATATATTTGCGTATTAGGTCCTATAAGTGTATAATCGCCAATTATAATTGGGCATACATCTAGGAAAATACAGTTAAAGTTTATCATTACATCTTTCCCAATTTGAATATTATATCCATAATCACAGAAGAATGGAGGTTTCATCTAAAAGTTCCCCGAAGTATTTATTAGTTTTTTCATCAATCTGTTGCGCATATTTACCTCATGAAATGTTTTATAATTATACTTTGTAAGAATTCTACTCGCTCTATCTCTATCTAATACCAATTGGGGAGACACAGGATAATAAACAAGTCCTTTTATCATCTTTTCTTTTTCTGTCATTTCACGATCCTCATTTCTTTGATATTCGAGATCCAATATACATACCAATGAAACTCAACACTCCATAAATCAAGGCATAAATCATAGCACTACTATTATAAATCAAAAAAACAGAAGGTATATATAAAACCACTAGCAATATAGAGAACAATGGTTGAAATCCGTTTTTAAGCCCATAAATTGATGAGCATATGAAAGAGATAACTGGTAATGCTATAAGTAATACTAACATTCCAGAACCTGTATTTTTTATCATTAAGGGAAGTAGATAAAAGCTTATTAAGATTATCAAAAGAAAACTCCATAATTTTTTTATTTTCATATTAACATATTCTCCTTCATCTTATACTAACACTGTAAAAAGCAAAGGAATTGTTAATATGAGTATGACTCCAATTACAAATATAGCAATAACATATCCTATATTTTTTTTACTATCTATATTATTAATTATATATGTGTAGACAAAAAGCCTAATAAGCGATATTGAAATCATTATCATAAATTCAGGTTTCTTTGTTGCTTCTTCAATACCATATAATATTACATTCACGAAATTATAAATAAATAATATTACTACAATACAAAAATAGCTGATTCTAGCAGATGTATTTACCGCCTGTTTTTGTTTTTGTAACTCGACTAGATTATCATCCACTTGATTCATATACTTTCCTTCTTCCACTTTTTCACCACTAAGTAAGTCATTAACAGTTATTTTCAATATATTGCACAAATCGATCATTCTTGATGCGTCTGGCAATCCCTTACCACGTTCCCACTTACTTACCGCTTTGTATGTTATATCTAAATTATCTGCTAATTGTGCTTGTGTTATTCCTTGTTCTTTTCTACATTCTGCAATAAATTTCCCTATTTTTTCTTGATTCATAATAAATAAACCTCCTATACAGATTATTATAGTTTATTTTTCAGAATATCACAGCTACTATGAGTAGAATCAAATAAATTCTCATCATATTTCTGTTCAATTTTGAAGAATTACAGGAAGCTAATTATAATAATACCTATGACATATTTCTAACAGATGTATATTGTTTTTCTAATCATGCTGATTAATATATTCAAATTTGAACATCAACTTTTTACTAATCCAAATCTGTTATAGAAAATACATTTTCTACCATAAAGATAAAAAATCTCCATATGCTGGAACCAACATTCTAGATTATATTATAGATATGCATTTCCGTATAACCTATACCAAAGATTTTATGATGTTATTAAATGACTTTATTTGTCATTGATAATCCCTTTAAATTTGGTCAAAAAAAGTTACGCCAGATTTTACGCCAAAAATTACGCCGAAAGTTACGCCAAAATCCTACGTAAAAATGCTAGATTTGTTACCTATTTGTTACCTATTATTGACCAACCATCTGTTCATGTACACTAACGCACGCTCATGAAGGCACTAAAAAACCCATAAAATGGGGCTTTGTGAGCACACGTAAGTGTACGTAAGCATAGAAAACAAGTACTTTCTATCGCTTAATTAGTTGCAAATCCTTATAAATAAAGGGTATTCTTAACTTTTAGAACCTAACTAGAACCTCACCAGTACTTATACACCTCTACACACACTCATAGATTACTTTTGCCTTAGTATACTTATGAAAAAGAATCCAATTTCTATTTGAATATTAAGCCGTTTTCTTACTATTCTTTCTCAATTTTCACCAGACTTGAAATTATGTTTTGATATGTCCCTCTTCACTTTGTTTATTACTTTTGATTATAACTTTTTAATTCTTATGAAGCTCCTTGATTATTTTTTATACATCATTTTTCAGTATTGATTGCCTATCGATAACTTTTCCGATTCTACCTCTCACCTGAATAGAAATTGCTGATTTTCTTTCTTCATCTAAGAAAGGATTTTTATCGAGTATCTCATAAACAGATTTATCAAAACCACATAATTTATCTTTATTCAGCCAAGACAAATCATCTACCAAATGCAGCTGTTCTTCTGCCTTTGCTTTGAATGGCTTACTCTTATATGTTGTTCCTATCAACTGTGTGGGTGTAGTAGCCCATAATGAACTACCACTATCATATATGGGCGCTATTCTTTCCCATTTTAAATCAAGGACATTTCTGATTGCGCCAAAATTACGATAATGGCGATCATAGTTTCCAAGTATATAATCACATACCAGCATCTTATTGACTTTTGTTCTTACATTAGGGATTCCAAGTTCACAGCATACTTTTATATAATGCTCATACAAAGATTTACTTCCTCGTAATTTCTTTGTGGCATCAATATAAAAGGCGGGTACTAATTCTTCGTTTTCACTGACCATCGTTTCACAACAGCAATAAGCGATTCCATTTTCTTCTATTAACCAATAAGGTACTAACTCATCTTCGTTTAAAATTCTCTCATACAGTTTGGTTGCAATGACTTCGTTATAAGGTTCCTGATTGTTTAGTGTGTTTCCGCTCTTAACCAGACATCTCTTGTCATTGATTATTTTCCATTTCTTTCTGAGATTTCCATCACTTGAATTATCTGGACTGAACATATCAATGCTATCAGTATATTCTATTTCACCCATCAAAAATTTTCCCATGTCTTCACTGAAATCATTGGTAAAGAAATTCACTTTTTTCCATGTTGCAGATGAACCCTTCTCTTTTATCCAATATTGATCACTTAAACTCAAGCCAAAACATCTCTCTAATAACTCAATCGAATTGGTGATATCTAACTCTTCCAACACGTCTTTAAATTTGCTTCGTGACGCAGGAATAGCTCTATCTCTCCACCAGTTATTGAAAGACTTTCTTGAGATTCCAGTCTTATAGTCTATAATACCTAAAGGTGCATATTCCGGATGGATCAAATTAGTTACTTTATCTATATTATGCGTTTCTTCATCATATAAAAAATCCAAGACCGCTGTATCTTTATTCATTAATCTGAATTCCATCTTTTCTCACCATCCTCTTAAATTTATCAAACCTTTATCGATATTATACCATATGCTATCTTCACTTTCATTACTTATTATCTTTCACATACTTCTACAGATATATTCGTTTGTTAATACTTATTTCTATCCGATTAACTATATGTTCAAATCGAACACCAAATATTTCCTATGAAAACATCCTATATTATACACAAAAACTTATGCCAGATTTTATGTTACAAAAACACGAAAAAGTATTAGTCTTATTTAATAATTGTCTTAATTAGCTGCATCATGATATTTTTATCTTCCAGTCTTGAAATTTTAAATCCTCTTTGATAAGCTTTTAAAAATACTAATATAGAATCACTTGTTTGCAGTTGACCACCAGCTTCTTTGTATTGCTCCAACATTTTTGTAACATATTTAATATCCTGAAAGTGTCTATCAGAATAACATACCCTTTTAATAAGTATTGTTTTAATTTAGTATTCGCCCATTTTCTTAAAAGAATATCTTTAGTTGAATTTGTTCTATAGCCAACAGCTAAATAACGTCCAAATTATAGTATTTTACATTATATTCTTGAACACCAAGTTTTCCCATATGTGCAGAATTTGCACACATGCTATTTTCAACTAGTTCACCTGATTTAAAAATATTTTAATATGTCTCGTAACGACACCTTCTATCAATCCCAAACAAACTAGCTATTTGCTTTTGATTTAGCCATACTGTTTCATTATCAGGTGAAGCAGTAACATCTAATACTAATTCTCCATCCTTAAATTGAACAACTTCATTTCTTTCTACTGTATCGTTAATAATGTTACCTTCTTTATTTATAATTTTATTGATTAAGCCATTATATCATTAACTTCCTCTTATTTCATCAAAAACAAAATTCATAAAATCTATAGATACCATAATACTTGAATAAATTTTATATCTCATGTATTTCATAAAAAAAAGAAGCATCTAAACTTCTTACAAAGTCTAAATACTTCTCTAATCTTCTCACAACGATTATTACTAACGTTTTGTTAGTTGCAACCCTTATAGATAAAGGAGATTCTCTGCTTTTAGAACCTAACTAGAACCACCGCAGTACTTATGCACACCTATATACACTCATTTACAAGAAAGTTATTAACATTATATTCATTTTATAACAGTCGTACTCTACAGTTCTCAAGGTTGCTAATTGATCAAAATTCTACGCTGAGAAGTATTGTATAAGAATCTATATTGTACAATGTCAGGCAATCTAAGCAGAAATTGCTCCTGATCCATGTGTAGATATAGAACTGATGGATCGTTTCACACTTATGTCTGGTCATGGCTCTGTTTCCATGTCTGGTAATGTACTCGATTCTTCTGACGTTTTCTTTCAATCACTGCTTCATCTGCAATCAGAGAATATGTACTTGCAGAATCAAGGGTATACATCAGTCTTGCTCTGAACCTACGCCAGTTGCTGTACCAGTTGCTTGTCCTCTTCACATTTATTATAATCTTATTTCTATTTTCTATCAGTTATCCAGAATTTTGGATAACTGATAGAATAGATGAATAATAAAATCAAGGTGTGCTTATTAGAAAGTCATATGGATTTAGAAATAAGCAAAACATGATAGATATGATTATGCTGTTTTATTCTAATCTTAACAATGTTATTAAGATGCCTTATGCTACTAGAAATGTACATGTTCCTGGATTGAATTAACCCACTCTTTCTGGTGAAGCCTCTAATCTTTTAATAATTACTATACTCCTTATCATACTAGTTATAGAATTCTTATACACCTATTTGAGTTATCCAATCTCTTATATTTATACCTATTCGTTCGATATCGCGTTCACTCAAATAACCACTATGCATTATTACATTTCTTGACCGCTCAATTGTAATAATAATATTTTTTGCCCATTCTATTGACACTATATAATCTGAGAATAACTCTAAATTATTTTGCATAATAGATCCTAAATCACCAAATTCTGTATAATTTATCAATGAATCTCCTCTCTGTGTATGCCATTTTATCTTATCTTCCTCATGTTTACGTGATTCTGCTTTCTTTCTTATTTTTTCTGACACACAGTCTTGCCACCATGTTTCACCATTATTTTCGATTAAAATCTTAATAACGAATTCTCTTACTGTATTTTCAAAAGCGGTAATTGCTGTATATACTGTAGCCATCAGTTCAGCATCTATAATGTATTCATCCCTAAACATATCCAAGCAAAGGCTTTCTATATATTTATTTTGTATTATTTGAGACCTAGAGTGCCTGCTTATTGTATCCGTTCTTTTTAATGAACTTTTTGCCAGTTCACCTCGCATTATAAACGAGTATAAATTATCCATTACCATATTATCACCTAATTACATTAAATGTCTTTTTATACTTTCAAATATAGCGTCATAAACCGCCATATTTGTAGTTTCTGGCAAATGAATCTGTATATTATAATGTAATCCTAAGTTTGCAGATTTACTTTCTGAAAAAGTTTATTTCTTAGTGCTAACCTCCTCCTTAGGCTCTTTAATTTTACTTTGAAGACTTTTTTCTTTTGAATCATTCCATTCAGCATAGTCACATAGTGTTTTGAATGTTCGAGCCATATTGTCAATAATTCGATCACCTTTCTTTCCTTGTGTTAATGTTTTTAATTTATTTTTCACTTCCTCCTGAGACAAATTTTGTGCATCTCTATTTATATTAAATAGATCTTCATACGCTTCTTGTATACCTACAGCTAGAATTTGTCTAGATTGAGTTTGATCTAAAAAGTCATAATATCTTTGTACTGGCTCACCGGTTTCATTTAAGAATCCTAATGATTTCAGTACACCTAAAATCAATCTATCATTACTACTTTTATATCCTAAATCCTCTAAAAATTTATTCGTAAATCTGTCGGGTGCTTTTGCTCCTAATATAGAATTCATAATCCCTTCAAAGTTTTTTACACTTGTTAAATACGCAGATGTTAATGCCATGATAAATCCTCCTTTTCTATTTTATTTTTGAACTCATTAACTAATATATCTATTGTAGTACATACTATCATTTTAGATGGTATTGTTAAACCATTTTGAATACACTGACTTCTTTTCTGTTGAGCAATCTTTATAGCATTTTCTTCGTTTCCAAATTCACATAATTTCTTATATAAATCTTTTTCTGCTTTATCATACTTTTGACCAGTTTTTCTCTCATACTCAACTGCAAATCTATTACAACAGCTAACAGAATCTTGAATATTAGGCATACTACCAAAATAAGCATACAACCAGATTTCAAGACACGGATTTGACCAGCCAGCATGAACTCCACTTTGTTCAGCATTCTTTATGATGCCATCAAAATCTTTTACCTGATCTCGATCAAAAACAATCCAAGGTTCACTGTATTGAGGATATAAAGATGCTCCCTCTTTACATGTTTTTACTAAATCTACTGTTCTTGATTTTGTAACCTTTATCACAATTTTCCCTTTTAATTCTTCTGGTATGGAATCTCTTAATCCCTCTAAGTAATTCTTTTCTGTCTGATCAGTATCAGTTACGATGTAATAATACCCTAATTCTGGAACTCTTCTTTTTCTAGATTGTTCTCTAGATTTCCTTTTACCTCGTCTATCTTCCCTTCCCATATACTAATCATCCTCCATCACCATCATTGGCTTCAATTCTGGAATTGCTCCATACTTACCTAAAAGATAATTTTTTTCATAATTCTCATCTTTCCTTATTTTTTGACCATCTTCATCTACAAAATCAGCCAAAGAGTATAGTGATGAAATGCCGTCATTATCTTTTTCTGTAAACCAAACTTCATCTCTTCTTAATAAATTATTTGATAATGTCCATGAATCATGAGTAGTAAAAATAATTTGAGCATGATTTTTATTGATAGTTGGATCAAGAAAATTGATTAAAAAGTTTCTCACAAGCAATGGATGAAGTCTAGAATTTAATTCATCCACAAATAAAACGCCACCTGTTTCCATCACTTCTTGTAAAGAAGGGTATAGAGCAAACATTTTTAATGTTCCTGCTGATTCCTCCTGCAAAGGTAAAGTAACAGTTTCATCAGAATTAATTAATCTGTGTACTGTATTGATTTTCAAATGCTCATTATCGTCTTCATCATCTTTTAACTTTTCTACCTTAAAGTCAATAATAGAATCATCAAAAGAAGAAAAGTAATCTACAACTTTTTTTCTGATGTTCTCATTATCTGAAAAACCTTCTGGTGTATATCTGGAAAGGAATAAGTTTTCAAATGGATCACCAAAATCAGCCATTTCATGTTTTAAAAACCAGTCACGAATATACTTAAGTTTTTCAACTTTTAATTTTGCACCTAAAGATACGATAAGAGTTTCATTCTGCAGTGAAGTTTTAATGTTATCATGAGTTTTCTTAGGCAAACCACTTAAATCTAATTCATCGCTTTCCCTATTTCTATAAAACAATGGTTTGAATTTTCCTCTTGCACTTTTCGCACAAACATTAAGCCATTCTTCACAAACGCCTTTACTATCCACACTAAATCCATAATTATATTGTCTACACTTATCATTTTCATCACCTATAAAATAAACTTCAAAGGTTGATGGTGCATCTTTGCTCGTAGTGTCAAATAAAAATGGTGTTGGCTGCATAAATTCACTTTTATTCTTTTTTTCATCAGCATCGCCACCAAATGCAAAAGAGCGCATAACATAATAAACCATATAGGAAAAAGCTTGCTGTATATTAGATTTTCCACTTGCATTAGCTCCAAATATTGCAGCAACTGGAAGTATCTTCTCATTTCCTAATTCTATTACTCTATCATTAAACTCACTTATCTTAGTTGCAGATAAGTCTAGTGTAGCATCATCTCTAAATGATTTGAAATTTTTAAAATTAAATTGGATCAACATTATAATCGCCTCCTATTTATATTATATGCCAATAAATAAAAATATCAACAAACAAATGAGGTTTTCTCTCAAATAATCGTTGATTTGTATTTACAATGATTTATATTCTATCTATAGCATCTATTAACTCTACAATATCATGATAAATATATGGGTCATATTTTCCTTGTTTATGTCCTAATATTTTTTGAATAACACTTAATTCAACTTCTGCATCTGAAAGTAATGATGCACATGTATGCCTGCAGCTATGTGGCATTAAATCTATATTCAACCTTTTCATAAATGGTTTATAATAACTAGAAATAAACTTTCCATATAAAATTTGCTTCATTTCATCATCATGTATCAAAAATGCATTTACATCATCTGAAGATCTATACCATTTTTCAAAAAACGGTAGTATTTTATTTGCTATTGGTACCACTCTAATTCCACTACTTGTTTTACTATCTTCTACTTTAAAATATCTCTCTTTTAAGTTAACATCTTTTTTATGTAAATTAAGTAACTCACAAATTCTAACCCCAGTATATATTAACATTAAAATAATTTCATCAAACTTATTTGTATAGTTGTTCCAAATTAAGTCAATTTGTTCACCGGTAAACCTTTTAATTTCTCTAGGTTTATAATTCATTTTATACATTCTTAAATCAATGTATTTTGAACGATTATCTGAAATATAATTGTAGCATAGAGCATAGCTATACAATTGCGTAAATAAGGTTTTAACCTGTTTCAATATTGGATAATTTTTTTCACATTCATCAATTACATTTTGTAAATCAAACACTGTTATATCTTCCATATACTTTGAATATAAAATGTCACACATACTATAGGCGTGTTCATAACTATAAATTCGTTGATTTTGTATATAAATGAAAATTATCCTTTTTCCACTTATTATATAAATTTTCAAATGTAACGTATTCTATTTCAACGCAATTCATTTTCTCATGAAATTGGGTTATAGCTTCTTGAGCTGCATAATAATTCGGAAAATACCCCAACAATCTTCGAATCTGTTTTTTATTTCCATTTCCATTAACAGTATACCCAGATGTAACAACTGCTCTATATGGCTTACGTCTACCTTTAATTTTGACAATTGACCCTGATCCATTTGGTCTTTTTCTCATACATATTCTCTACTTTCTATCTAAATGATTAGATATCATTATGTCATAATTTATCAATTGCATCAATAAGCACTTCTATCTCGGGATGGATATAAACTTTTTCTGTTATACTCATTTGACTTCTAGTGCCCATTAATTTTTTAATCAAAAACGGACTTACTTTTTCTTTTGCAAGTAATCTTCTAAAAGTATTTCTACAATACATTGGTGTGTAATTCCATCCCATATCCTTCATAACCATATCAAAATAAGAATCTATGAAATCTCTATATTTATAATTTCTCCCTTTATCTGTAGTAAATAAATATTCACTATTTTTATCCATTCTTATTTTTATATAAAGTTCAATTTTATGTGATATAGGTACTATACGTATACCTTTGCTTTTTTGTGATTTGGTACCTACAGTTTCTATATACCGTTTATCTAAATATACATTTTCCTTTTTTAAAGAAATAAATTCATCCACAGTCACACGAGTATAGATCATGATCAATATCATTTGGACGTAATTATTTTCTTTCATCGCCCACAATATATTTATATCATCAGTACTTATAACCTTATCCACTACTTTGTCCCATTTTCTATCCTTAAATTTCTGAGTATTTAATTTTAAGGATAAGTCACTCCTGCATATTTCGTTTTTCATAGCAAACTTATATAATTGTGAAAACGTTAATTGAATCTTTCTAACAGTTGGATAATTTTTTCCACTATTATCTAATACTTTTTGTAACTGATTTTCTTGAATTGCTGAAAAAACTACATCATATAACTCTTCACAACACTTATAAGCTGCTTTTGTAGCATTGATATAAGAAGGAGAAACCATTTTAAAATGTTCTTGTGACCACTTTTCATATATATCAGAAAATGTGAATCCTAAATCACATCTTCCCCTTTTATTAAAATCCTCTCTTATCTTTTTAGCTTCTTTTATTGTTGAAGCATACCCAATCACTTTAAAAACCTGTTCTTTTTTCCCTGTAACACCATTGATAATATACCCCTTGGTATAGCGAATCATATAAGGCTTTCTTCGTTTTCCGGCAAGTTTTACAATACCGCCCAATCCATTTTCTGCTTTCATTTAACTCCACCTTTCATGGAGGAATTATAACAGATATTATTCTACGTAAACATGACTATTTTGTTGCTTATTTGTTACCTATTTGGTACCTACCAATTTTATATTATAAAAATTTTCTCATTTTTTAGGAAAATCATAACAAAAAAGACCCTTTTCAGGGCCTTTTTCATAAAATCATTGCGATTTTGTAGATAAAAAACTGAATTTTTATCGTTTTGAGAACTGAGGAGCACGACGTGCCGCTTTCAGACCGTATTTCTTACGCTCTTTCATACGGGAATCACGTGTTACAAATCCTGCTGCTTTCAGTGCAGGACGATAATCAGCACTAGCTTCCATTAAAGCACGTGTGATACCGTGACGCATTGCACCAGCCTGACCTGTATAACCTCCACCTTGAACGTTGATTTTAATATCAAACTGACCTAAAGTTTCTGTTAATTCAAGTGGTGAACGAACAACCATACGTAAAGTTTCCAGTGGCAAATACTCGTCTAATGTTTTCCCATTAACAGAGATGTTACCACTACCCGGAGTCATAAAGACACGAGCAACAGAAGTTTTACGGCGTCCTGTACCATTGTAAGTTACTGTATTTTTCTTAGCTGCCATTTCTTATTCCTCCTAACCTTTGATTTTCAGCTCTACTGGTTTCTGAGCTGTGTGTGGATGTTCACTACCTTCGTAAACAAACAGGTGTCTACGCATTTTGTCACCCAGTTTTGTGTGAGGTAACATACCGTAAATAGCTCTTTCGACCCATTCAACCGTATAGTTGTCCTTCATGACACGTGCAGTACGTGTACGAAGTCCTCCTGCATAACCAGAGTGGTTGTAGTATTTTTTAGTGTCCAGCTTGTTTCCTGTAAGCTCGATTTTGTCAGCGTTTGTTACGATAACGAAATCACCACAGTCCACGTTTGGTGTGTAAGTAGGTTTGTGTTTTCCTCTTAATACTGATGCTACTTCTGTAGCTAAACGACCTAATGTCTTACCTGTTCCGTCAACAACGTACCAAGTACGTTCAACTTCAGCAGGTTTTGCAAATGTTGTTTGGCGCATGTTGATATCCTCCTATGTAGTTTCCGGGGCTACAAGGGCATAAGTGCCTAACTAATAGTTTATATTCAAACCGGCTGTAAGTCAACATTTATTTTTCTTTTTTTATCAAAAAATCCATCCTGCATTGCGAAATGTAAATGGAGTTGTCAAAACAATGCTATACCTATCATAAATCCAATCCAGCAAGCATAGAAAATGACAGCCAATGCTAGCTTTCTACATTTTGACAATTACTTAGAATAGTAATATTCAAAGCTGTGTATTCTCCAATATACTTAATCGTCTTTTTCATACGTTTGCAGCCTGACAAATCCCTGAGTTCTTCAGTCTTTTTTTCTTATCCTAAAGCTATTTCCTTCAAAGGAAGAAATCATTGTATTTACTCGTGTGGTTATACATCGTTGCCGATCTTTGTAAAGCTGCGATATTCCTGATAAAAAACAGAAGCCCACCTAAGTTAGCGTTCTTCTGTTTCTTATGTTAATTAAGCCTCATCCAGTATCTGTACACAGATTCCCAGCGTACCCGGACCGGTATGCACGCCCAGTACAGGAGATACCTGTTTCATGATAAATACATCAGTACCCGGAAGCTTTTTCATAATACAGTCACGAATCTCCTCTGCCACCTCCTGTGCATCCCCGTGCATAATAGCAACATTGTATCGCTTATGTCCCTGCGCAAAATCCAAAGCAAGCTCCTTTGTCTTGGTGATTGACTGCTTTCTTCCGCGAACCTTTGCGACCGTATAATAAATTCCCTCATCATTACAGGAGATGATTGGCTTCAGATTCAAGGCATTTCCAAACAGTGATGCGACCAGACCGATTCTTCCACCCTTTTGCAGGTATTCCAGAGTCTTCACTACAAAGAAAACTTTGCATTGATCAATACCGCGCATCAGCTTGGCTTTTATTTCATCAAAGGTCAATCCGTCCTCAATATAGCGGGCTGCCTGAATGGCATGAAATCCGCCGCCAATCGATATGTTTTTCGTATCCATGATGAATACTTCCATATCCTCCAGCTGATCCGCAATCAGATGAATCATATTATTCGTTCCGCTCAGACCGCTGGACAGTGTGATTGCAATTACCTTTTGAAAGCCGTCCGCACGAATCTGGTCAAAAATCTCTGTTATACGCTCTCCGCTTGGCAGCGAGGTCTTCGGAACCTCCCTTTCCAAGCCCTGATATACCTGCTCCGGTGTAATATCAACACCATCGAGGTATTCCGCATCCTTATATACTACCTTTAACGGGATGACATACATATGGTACTGCTCTACAAATGTCTGCGGGACATCACAGCAGGTATCGACGAGGACAGCAATTTTTTCTTTGTTCATAGGGTTACCTCCATTTTCTAAAGAATAAAACTAAGCATTCAAATTACATTTACAGTATAACATAATTAAAGTAATTGTACAATCTAGTTTAAATAACTATACTACAGTTTTCGCAATACCGTAAAGCCTTCAAAAAAAAGGTATCCCGTTTTCATGAGATACCTGATTTTTCTAAATCAATCCAATTCAAACTGTCCTGTGTATAACTGATAATACCTTCCCTTATCCTCCAGCAGCTCATCATGACTTCCGCGCTCAATGATTTCTCCATGATCCAGAACCATAATTGCATTGGAATTACGCACAGTGGACAGGCGGTGTGCAATCACAAAAACCGTTCGATTTTCCATCAGCCGGTCCATCCCCTTTTCAATCAGCTTCTCTGTACGTGTATCGATCGAGCTGGTTGCCTCATCCAGAATCAGAACCGGCGGATTAGCGATTGCCGCTCTTGCGATAGCAAGCAGCTGCCGCTGTCCCTGAGAAAGATTGGCTCCATCCCCGCTCAGCATCGTGTCATAGCCGTTTGGAAGACGCTTAATGAAGCTGTGTGCATTGGCAAGCTTTGCCGCGTTGATCACATCATCCATATCCGCATGCAAATTACCATAGCGAATATTATCCGCTATCGTTCCGGTAAATAAATGTGTATCCTGCAATACGATGGAAATGGAACGACGCAGGTCATCCTTGTGTATCAGCTTGACATCGATACCGTCATAGGTAAAGCTGCCGCTTTCGATGTCGTAAAACCGATTGATCAGATTGGTGATTGTCGTTTTTCCTGCACCGGTACTGCCGACAAATGCAATCTTCTGCCCCGGCTTTGCATACAGATTGATTCCCTTCAGAATTGTGACCCCTGGTTCATAGCCGAAAACGACATCATGAAAGCGCACATCCCCGCGCAGCTCCACAAGCTCTACACTGCCGTCCTCATGCGGATGCCGCCATGCCCAGTGCCCGGTATATTCCTGACATTCCTGCAATCTGCCGGTTTCCAGCTTTCGAACACGAGTCAGGGTAACACGGCCTTCATCCACCTCCTCGCATTCCTCCATCATTTCAAAGATACGCTCCGCTCCGGCCATTGCGGCCAGTATGAAGTTCAGCTGCTGGGTAAACTGATTGATAGGCAGCGCTGTCTGGCGTACATACACCAGATAGGAAGCAAGTGCCCCCAGTCCGATTTCTCCACCAATCGCAAAGAATCCACCGATACATGCGACAATGGCATAATTGAAATAGGAAATGCTGACAACCGTTGGAATCGTTCTGCCGGAATAGGTCAAGGCCTCCGTACTCGCCCTGCGCAGACGTTCATTGCGACGTTCAAATTCCTCATAATTTTTCTGTTCATGGTTAAATACCTTAACCACCTTGACACCGTCAACCATCTCCTCAATAAAGCCGTTCAGCTTTCCCATGGCGGCCTGCTGATGTGAAAAATAGTATTTGCTCTTTTTACTGAAATATTGAATCATCAGATACATGATAACCATGAAGAACATAACAATCAGTGACAGCTTCCAGTTCAGCAGAAGGATGGCAAGCAGTGTTCCGGTAATCATGACAAAGCTTTGAATCAGATTATCAAAGCAGTTGTTCAAGGCATCCTGTACCGTATCCAGATCATTGGTAAAATGACTCATGACATCCCCGTGTGTGTTGGTATCGAAGAAGCGAAGGGGGAGCTTTTGCATCTTGGAAAACAAATCCTCCCGAATTTCCTTAACAATGCTCTGCGCCGTATGTGTCATCAGCTGTTTGTATACCGCTGTGCATAAAACTCCTCCTGCATACATAAGTCCCATGAACAGAACCGCCCGCACAAGTCCGTCATAGTCATGAGGAAGAATGTAATTATCAATCAATGGATTCAGCAGATAGGTGCCGTACAGGTTTGCCCCGGCACTGGCAATGACCAGTACACCCACAAGCAGCAGTGCAAATTTATGATTACCCAGATAACGCAGAAAGGTACGTATGGTTTTCTTCATGTTCTTCGGCTTTTTGCCTGTAATCTGTTTAGCCATTATAAACCAGCTCCTTCCTGTTGGGAATAGTAAATATCCTGATAGATCGGATCCGATGCAAGCAGCGTATCATGCGTACCGATGGCATGTATTTCCCCATCGTCCAGAATAACGATCTGATCCGCATGCTGAATCGAGGTGACACGCTGTGCGATAATGATTTTCGTTGTATCCTTCAGGGATGCCAGACCTTCCCGGATACTGGCCTCTGTAGCGGTATCGACGGCACTGGTGGAATCATCGAAAATCAGTACCTTCGGACGCTTCAGCAATGCCCGTGCAATACAAAGACGCTGCTTCTGTCCGCCGGAAACATTGACACCGCCCTGTCCAAGGTCAGTATCATAGCCCTTGGGAAAGCTGCTGATAAACTCGTCCACGCATGCGATACGGCATGCCCATGCTATATCTGCATCGCTGGCCTGTGCGTCACCCCATAGCAGATTCTCACGAATCGTCCCGCTGAACAGCGTATTCTTCTGCAGTACCATTCCCACGGCATCACGCAGATGCTCCACCGGATACTCTCGAACATTTCTCCCATCAATGCGAATTTCACCGTCGCTGACATCATAAAGTCGTGGAATCAGCTGTACAAGCGTGGTTTTCGCAGAACCGGTACCACCGAGAATACCGACCGTGCTGCCTTTTTCAATGTGCAGCGTTATATCACTCAAAACGAATTCCTCTGCCTCCTCCCTGTACTTGAAATACACATGTTCAAACGCGATATCCCCATGCTGCACAGATGCTGTTGCCTGTGGCAGATCACGGATATCCACCTCCTCGTCCAGCACCTCAAGAATACGCTCACCGCTGGCAATGGATCTTGTCAGCATCAAAAAGACATTGCTGATCATCATCAGAGAATTCAAAATCTGCAATACATAGCTCAGAAATCCGGTCAGCTCTCCCACCTTCATCGTATCGGCAAAAATCATATTCCCGCCGAACCAGATGATACAGACAACCGTGGTATACATAACAAGCTGAAACAGCGGCAGATTCCATACAGAGGTGCGAAATGCGCGTTCACTTGCAGAGCGCAGACTGTCATTGACCTCTTCGAATTTTTCTTCTTCATAGGTACCACGAACATAGGATTTCACAACGCGGATTGCATTCAGATTTTCCTGTACGATGGTATTTACCTTATCGATGGATGCCTGCATCAGCCGATACAGCGGCCCCACCCTTCGCACAATTACAAACAGCGCTATTCCTAAAACGGGAATCGCAATCAAAAAGACGACGGCAAGCTGGGCATTGATGGTGAAGGTCAGCACCAGTGCGGTCAGCAGCATAACAGGGGATCGTACGATCGGACGAACTCCGTTACTGATTGCTGTCTGCAAAATCGTCACATCACTCGTCAGTCTGGTTATCAGCGAGGATGTGGAAAAATGATCCGTATTCGCAAAGGAAAAGCTCTGCACCTTCGCAAACTCATCCTTTCTCAGCTCTGCACCAAAGCCCTGTCCGGCGGTTGCGGCATATCGGGCATACAGTATCCCAAGCACCAGAGCAATCAATGCACAGGCAATCATCTGCGCTCCCTTTATAAGGATGTAATCCTTATCCGCATTCGCAACACCGATATCAATGATATCCGCCATGATGATCGGTATAATCAATTCAAATACTGTTTCCGCAACAACGCAGAAACAGCTGATTGCCAGATATTTTTTATATCGGCTCATATAGGGCCACATTCGTTTCAACATCTGTTTTCCTCCTTTTTTCCTTCCTTCATGATCAATCCAGCCGTTTACCAGTCAGATTATGATACATTCTACCCAGATATTCCCGGAACTGTTCCTTTTCCTGTTCACTAAAGCCCTGTAAGGACTCGGCTTCCACCTGACGACAATGTGTTTCCCAAGCCGCCAGTGCCTGTTCTCCCTTAGGCAGTATCTGCATGGACAAAGCCCGCTTATTTGTTTCCACAACGTGGCGCTTCAGCATGTTCTGTTCCTCCAGATTATTGAGAATCCGGGATACAGTCGCACATTCCACATCACAGGCTGCAGCGATTTCCTTCAGCATGCAGTTGCGATTCGCTGCCACATAGCGCAAAACCTTTGGCTGTCCGGGAGATAATCCGAATTCCTGCATATTTTGACGGATTCTGTTTCTCTGTGCATGAAATGTTTTAAACATCATAAAGTGAAATGCAGTTTTCATAGTGCCACCTCCATAATTAGCATCCTAATTATTAGCAACCTAACTATACTGCCCAAACGATCATCTGTCAATAAGTCTTATCTCTGTTTTACAAACGGCACGAGCTAAAATTGCAGGTTGCCTTACATGCCTTTATCCCCCTGCATGTTGCACACAGGTATCCTTTTTCATCCAATGTTGATTTTCAACCACTATGAAATACCAGCGGCTATTCCTCTACACATTCTCCCTTAAGTGTATTCTGCTTTGATAGCGCAGCTGTGTGCAATGACCTTTTCTTATCAGCTCAGGATTCTCCGCCTCCGCTTCTTTTATGTGCCTGTTTCCGGATGGCTTACCTCATAAAACATCAGAAAGCGGTCCCGATTGCGATGGTTGCATAGCTGTATATCCTGTAGGATAAGCCCCATCGTACAGCTTACACGCGCAATCACCACTTCAGAAGGAAAACATTCCTCAAACCGTCACTAAGATTGCCCTTAATGCACATGCACAGTACAAATCATCACCACTCATAACATTTTCCCCTTTCCTTTTGGTTTCCTTTTTGAAAGGACTTTCTCAAATAAAAATGAAAGGCCCCATATCAAAGGGCCATGTTATGTTCAGGTTATTTCGGTGTCCAATAGCACCATTCAGGAGGATGCTGAATATCCTTTTAGACACGAGGCTATAAAGGTGAATATTCAATAGAGCACATGCTTTGGTTGTCCTGATAAGCATGGTAAAAAGGAATCGACTTCATTTGAATGAAATTGATTCCTTATATAATACCAGTATATACTTTACAGTAAACGCCTCTTCTTCCAGATTATCCAACAGTATTGAGTATTCTACAATAGGAGGCATCTGTCACATATATTGCGGCTATCCTTTTACTGTACTCTGTATCTGTGTATTCCCTCAAAAACCTCTCCACCCGGCGATACCCTGCCTCATAATCTTTCCTCACCTAAGACCTTCCTCTTAGCAAAGTTACCTAAATCCGAAATTTTTTATAAATTTCATCGTACCGCAACCGAATAGAGGATCCGCCTTCTAAGGTATTCTCCGACTTCCACACATGAGCAAAGCGTTCAGGAGCAGCATGAAAGATATCGCATGAATCAGCGTATTGCGCTTAATAATCGGATGCTGTATCCGTCAAATCAGATAAAGGAATGGGAGCTGCTCCGCTAAGCTTACTGCTTCTTCTGCATGTGTCTTGGACCCTGCACCGCCATGCGGTATCCGTAATACGTAATCAGGAAATATGTCCCATAAATCAGCAGGACAATACCCGCAGTCATCAGATTTGTTTTCCACATATTCTGCAGTCCAAACAGGAAGGAGAAGGCACCGGATACCACCGGAACACCGACCATGGCATGCACAATGGCAAGGCTGAGCGGCAGCATAAAATATATGGCAATCTGTCCCAGAATGGAATGATCAATCATCCTTTGCGGTGTACCGATTTTACGCAGGATGTCGTAGTTCGATTTACTGTCATCTGCATCACTCAGCTGCTGAAGTGCCAGAACAGCTGCACTGGAGACAAGGAATACAATGCCCAGATACAGGCCGATGTAAACAAAGAGCATACCGGAGCCGAGAGAGCTTTCCCTGACCTCATCCCGTGTGATTCCGGAATACCGGTAATCCTGCATTCCTGTCTGCCTGGCATAATCCGTGATATTTTTTTCAACCCGTGCTTGATATGCGGAAACCTGCGCCTCCCTGGCAAGATCGATATTCCAGTAGGTCCTGACGGGTGCTTTGGATTGTACAACCGCATCCGGTACAACGACTGCCAGCATGATTTCCGGCATGGGACTGGTGCAGAGAAAGCTGGAGGTTTCCCGGGCGTTTACCAGCTTGAGCTTGTGACCATATACGGATATCGTCTTATGCGCATCACCGACGGCTGTGAGAGCATCCAGAATATCTTCCTTTGCGCTGATGAAGAATGCTTCTTTGTTATGAATGGATACGGGCTTATTTCCCTGTGATTCCATAGCTTTATTGTAGTCGCTCACGGATATATATTCCAAAGATGCCCCGGCATACAGCTTACCGGTATCATAGTCTTCCATAAGCGGAAGAATCGCCTTCAGTGTATCCCTGTCGGTATACACATTCACCCTGTTCCAGCGTTTGGCCTTTTGCACGTTCAGCAGCTGCTTCATATTTTCTTCGCTTATATTTTCGTCCTGCATGTACGTATACATATACGGTGTCGTCTGATCCACACTGTCAACCAGGCTGTGATGCAGTGAAAAGCCGCAGGACAATGCACCGATAGCAAGCAGCAGCATGAGACAGACGATTCCCATAGAGGTACTTGCAGAACTGATTTTCGCGTTGATCTGCCGCAAAACAACCATATGCAGGTTGCGGTAATAGGTACGCTTGCTGAGACGGATAAACTGTAACAGAAAGCCGGACAGAGACATAAAGAACAGGATCGTCCCGATACCGCCAATCACCAGAATCGGTACAAGCATGACAGCAAATGTCTGCAGCGAGGATGTTGCCAGATAATAGGCCGTTGCAAGCAGTGTCAGAGAAATCAGCAGAACAAGCACGGACATCCATGGTCTGCGGATTCTTGCCTTTTCCATCTTCTTTTTTGATTGCAGCAGATCAATCAGCTTCACCTTTGCGATCACTCTGGTATTCAACAGCATGATAATAACGAATATCACCGTAAAGGATATACTTGTTGTTATTGCACTCGGTATGGAAAATATTACACGAAAGCTCATCGATACCTGCAGCATTCCAGCGCTGAAGATTCCCAGCAGCTGGGAGCATAGCGCGCCCAGCAACAGACCGCTCAGCAGAGAAAGAAATCCGACTGCCATTGTTTCATATACAAGAATTCTGGAGATATCCCGTTTCGGCATTCCCAGCAGCATATAAATCCCAAACTCCTGCTTCCTTCTGCGAATCAGAAAGTTATTCGCATACAGAATCAAAAAAGCCAAAACGATTGCGACAAACACAGACAGTACATTCATAAACTGTCCGACCGTCTTCAGCACGGTTGACTGCGACGTACTCAGATTCAATACCTGCTCCTGAGAGGAAAAGGAATTGAAGGTGTAAAACAGACATACGGAAAACATTAGTGTCATAAAGTAGACAAAATAATCCTTATAGCTTTTCTTTACATTTCGTAAAGCCAATTTTGAAAATTTCATAGCAGCACCTCATCTCTACAGAAATTATAGAAAATTTCACAGAAGTGTGCCATGGATGTCCCTTACATTCACCTTTCATAATTGTAATACAGCAAGCCATCTTTGTAATTTATCTGATGGATTATCCTTTTATCCGTGTTTATACGTTTGTCTGAGGACAGCTGTTAACGCCTGTGAACAGGGGAAAAGTATGCGATGCCGGTATGGTTGCTTCTTACATCAAAAAAAGGGCCCAGATTCACCGTTTGAACGATGTACCAGCCCCTGTTCTTGATCATGATCCAGCTTATTGAGATCCATGCAGTCCATGCCATTTCTTTATTTACATGGAACACATATCACCATATGATTATAATAAATAATTATTCTCACGATCCGCAATTTGCAAGGTAACCAGCTGATAGGTGGCATATCCCTGGATAACCAGCGGCTCCTGTTCGCATAGCGCTTCCGCTTCCTCACGACTGTCTGTTTTCAGAATATACATGCCAGCCATTCCCGGATATCCCTTGAACACACCGCAGATTTCCAATTTTCCCGCATCATCCAGTCCTCTTATGTTTTCCACATGCTCCGTAACTGCCTTCTTTGTCATTCTGTTGTAGGTCTTGCTTTTTTTAAGCATCATCATGTATCTGTATTTTTCCATTCGCCTTCTCCTTTAGCCTTTGTAAAGACATTTATATCCTAAGCTTATTTCATACAGCTTGCATCAGCAGCACATGTGTATCCCGGGCACTGGGTTATCCCGTATGGATAGTCAGATAGCCGATAATATCCTCAAATTCAATATGTCTTGCTTCAAAAAATCTTCCGTTATAATATAAAGCAAGATGGTTCTTTGGTTTATCCCGTACCGTAACGATACAGCATTTGGGAAATGCAAAGGCCTTTCCTCTTGTGTAGGTCATCCTATCCTCATGAGATATACCAAAATAATGCAATGCCTCCATCACTCTCGATAAGGAACACTGCCATGGCTTCGTCTGCATGAAGTCGATAACCTCTTCTATAGGAAGACCGCTGAGCATAGCGATACAGATTTGACCGCAATATCCCGGTTTCGGATATACCACCTCCTGTATATGATCTATTTTTCGTACAGGACGGTCTGTTGTATAGGGACTGTTCTTGTTAATTCTGGTTAATTCACGGATGATTTCAAACGAAACAGGTATCTCACCATCGCTGTTAAGCTGCTGTGCAACAGCCTTCGATACCGGTATAAAATAAGTGCCTGCCCCTTTGGAAATCAGCTTGCATTCAAACACAGTATCTTCCACCGTTACCCTTACAGAGAGCATCCCCTTTTGATTACATGTCTCCCAGACATTGAAGGGGATCCTTATAAAATACCGGTTTCCCTGTCTGTATAGGTTTTCTGTGAATGTATACATCATACGTGAAATCTCCTCATACAGCCTTCAATGGCTGATCGTTGCAATGCTTTCTGATTTTTTGTATGACAGCGTCCTCCTGACAGGAAATCCTACCCTGTCCTCAAGCATACCGGCTCACAGTCTCGTGAACAACCTGAGACTTCATTATCAGGAAGCTTTTTTCTCTGCTGTGTGCAGCATTCATTCCATCCTTTTTGCATATAAATCATAATTGACCTGCCACTCCCCGTCTTGCTGTACCATAATATCCTGCCAGTGGAAGTGATTTTCTGCAATCTCAGCAAACACCCACTTTCTGTGCTCGTCTTCGAGACTGGAAAGAACGATCCTGTCTTCCTGCTTTCTCGCCTCAAAGCGCATGATTCTTCCGGTATAGCCATAGGCAATTTCCCATGTACGGGTAGCCGGATTATACATGCGAAGCGTTGTTCCGTATTCAAAGTGCGGCAATACAATCACATCCTGCACTGCCATTCCTTCCAGCACCCGGGAAAAATGCCATTCCCCTTTTCGCACTGCGCCTGTTGCATTGTCCATGTAATCGATATACCAGCTGCCAATCAGCATTCCGAAGAAATCATCCTCCTTGGGAATTGCTGCGTTTCTTTCACTGCTTGCAAGGGCTTCATAAAAATCCTTCATATAACATCCTCCTCTGGTTTCACATTATTCATCTATGAACAGGACATCACACTACAAATATTTCAAAGTGTGTTCTCCTTCAGACGTTGTTTTCCTTTACTTGTGCGTCCAGCAGCGGCTGATACATCATCATTGCGTGGTTTTCAGCAACCAGCTGCTCCTCCAGAAGCGTCCCCTCCTTTGACAGCATCAGACGGTAGAGCTGATTATGACGACTGTAGCCGCCCCACCATTCCCTACGCATTTCATGATTGCGCTCGACAATTTCATAGCGTACCTGCAGAGGATGCAGCATTCTCCATTCTCCATGCAGATGAGTCTTTCCCACATGAAGCCGCAGCTGAAAGGGCTGATCTGTCGGATTGCTGATCATCAGATCACCATAGGGATAAAAGCAGGTGGCCCCGCTGCCGAAGGGCTGTGTGCGATTGGCATCCGGGAACACATCATACCCATGACGGTGGCGCTCCACAACCTGTAGCGGTGTATGTATCGTAATCCAGAACAGCAGGTTGGACAGCTGGCACAGCCCGCCGCCGATTCCGTATACAATTGTTCCATCCTTCAGCATCATGCCTTTCTTATAGCCCTTGGATGCCGACGGTTTCCCTATTGTTTTCCAATAGCTCAGCGTTTCCTGCGGATAGACGATGATACCGTCCAGCTTCTCCGCCGCTAGGCGAAGGTTCACAATTTTATTCTCCTGATAAACCTCCTCTTCCTTTGTCAGATTTCGCTTCAGCAGACTTTTATGCTGAAAGCAGACATTGGGATAGTCCTCACTTCCATGTCCGCTGGCAAACTGCCGTTTTGATGTATACCATCCAATATATCTGCGCCACGTATAATACCAGCCTCCCAGCATCAGCCGAATATCCGAACGCTTCTTTGTACGCAGATCCTCCTGTTTCTTTTTCATAGCACCACTCCTTTTCCTTCTATACGATTACCCTTTTTACTTTATTTCAGTCTGCACAATCATCGTAAGCAGTTTTCAGAAAATAGCCTGCAGAAGGGCATGAAAAATACCAATCACGGCAATACCGCACAAAACCCCGCTCACAAATCTTCGCACATTCGTCGATGGAAGAACATCTGCCGCCTGAAGTCCCCAGTCAATCAGCATACTCAGCATAAACAGACCGTAAACAGCAAGCGGCAGCGTTACAGAAAACATCCACAGCAGAATGCCAAAGCCATAGCCGAGATACAGTCCGCTGCATCTTGCACATACGGGACACTGATAGCCGTGAATAAAGAAGCTGCGCTCTGCTTTCTGATGGCAGGAACGGGAAAACAGATGCATCAGGGAGAGCCAGATGTCATCCGGATTCATCGATTAAATCTGGTACCGCAGTCATTGCAGATACAGATGGTTCTTCTGCGCTCGCCATCGGCACAGCACAGTCCGCACAGCATCCCGATCGGACCAAAACAGATAGCCCCAAGAATGCCGCTTGGCAGATTGTAGCTTTCATTGTTTCGCTCCTCGATGATGCGCAGATTCCTGCTGCCGCACGATGGACAGCAAACATGATCATAATTCCGATACATATAGATACCTGCCTTTCTGGTTTTATTATACTATAGGAAAGCAAGCTGTGCGCATCAATGTGTTTTCCATCATGAATTTCATTTTTATTGAAAATAGAAACAAACTGTTTCTACATATATACGGTTCATTCGCAATGCTTACTTCCACACAAGACTGGTCCGCTCTTCCTTTATAAGGTATAGAAAAAAAGGAAGCCGAATTTCTATTTTGCAGAAAGGAATCTCTCTGCCGAATCCGGCTTCCTGAGCATCTATTTACAGATGGCTTTTGTGCTGTTTTTTTTTATACTTCTTCCTGTTTCATTTCCGAGTCGGGAATGGCTATGTTTTCTTTCTGACTCCATTTCTGAACGGTGGAAACCCGCTGGCCGTTTCTCTCATCCGTTGTCGCAATCAGCGTCGCATCCGCAACCTTGCTCAGATTGGATATCTTATCCGTCGGTGTTACGATAATTGCCTGAAAGCCGAGTGATTTCAACAGGTAAATGCATTCCTCGATTCGCTCATTATCCATTTTATCGAAGGCCTCATCAAAGATTGCCAGCTGCAGACCGTCGTTTCCTGCATCATATACGCTGAACAGCGATACCAGTACAGCGACATAAAACGGTGTCTGTGTTTCTCCACCGGAGCTGGAGCCGATCGTGGCACGCAGCGAGTTTCCGTTTTCCAGAATATCAAATTTCAGATAGGTGGTGAAGCGGGAAAGCAGCTGAACCTCTTTTTGCAGCTCCTGATACTTTTTGGGGTCCTGCATGGAGGATAAGGCAGAAATTTTATCAAACAGCTCATGAATCAGCTCCTCATTTTCCTCATACACCTTCGTGTTCAACAGATTGTGCCCGTTTAATTCCTTGTTGGTGATCAGATTGTAATACTCACGGTAATCCTCATTGCAGGTACACACAAATTCATAGCTGGAGCGGCCGAATTTATGCCTGCGGATAGAGCGGTTCAACCGGTCAATCTGCATTCGCACATTTTCGATTTTACTATTGAGCGCACTAAAGAAATTATTCTGGAAGCACTCATATGCCTTCTGCTGTGCGAGGCGGCATTTATCGATATAGTCCTCAACAATATTATCCGAATGCTTTTCATATTCCCGCTCATAATCATCGCATAAAAAATTCGGGTTGAGGGCAATACGGAAGGTATCATTGTAATGTGTTTTTTTCGTTATCAGCTCCAGCTTGGAAATTTCAACACGGCTGTTCAGCTCCCGCAGTGCTTCCTCCAGCTGTTTCTGTTTCCTGCGGATACCGTCTGCCGTGGTGATTGCCCCGATTGTGTCCGGTATGCCTTGCTCGGGCTTTTTCGCTTCCTTAACCTGCTGCTGAAGCTCCTGTATACGTGCATTGCAAAGCTTCATATCCTCTTCCAGCTGACGGCGCCGGCTTTCCTGTTCCACCTGCAGCATATACAGTTCGTTTTTCTTTTTCTTTGCCTCATCCAGTTTTTGATCCAGCAGCAGAAGCTCCTGCAGGGATTCCGGTGTCTGAGCGGCACGCAGCTCTTTGATCTTTTGTTCCAGCTGCTCCACCTCTTTGGCCTTGCACAGTCCATCCTCCAGCTGACGGATAAAGTCATCACTGATAACGGTTTGCAGCTGTACCGCCTGCAATGTCCTTGTGACTGTTTCCAGCTTGCGGCAGGTGGAGGTGAGCTTTTGCTGGCGGATAATCAGCTCCTGCAGCTGCTTTTCTATGGAATCGGCACCGATAAAGGGTACCTTATACAATTCCGGATTCATATGCGACACTGCATAGCCGCTGTACAGCATACAGTCGCTGGTGATGCTTACCGGATAGCTTCGCAGTGTCTCCTCCGCTTCACAGCATACGACTCTGCCCAGCAGATATTCCACATAGGGGCGCACATCCTCGCGTTCCACCTGCACGCAGTCATACAGTGTTTTTGCATCGGGACGTTTCCCCGGCTTTGCCTTTGCGATATCCACAATGGAATAGGTATGAATCTTTTTTTCTTCCTTAATGGAGCGGTAAATGCGATAGGCATCCATGAAATATTCTGCCTCAACCACCAGATTCAGCTTCTGGTTATGGATGTAGCCTTCGATCGCATTTGTCCACGCCTCCTCCTGAATGCTGAACAGGTCTGCGAGTATGCATACCTCTACCGGTTTTCCCACCTGCTGATAAAGCCGTTCCTCCAGCTCCTGCTTTAAAACGAGCAGCTTTTTCGGATATGTCTTTTTCCCGGCTTCCAGCGCACGGCGATTTGCCGCAAGCACCTCCTGCTCCTCCCTGCATGTCTGCAGGCTGCTTTGCATGGTTTGGCGCACAGTGGACAGGGTATTCTCGATGTCTCTCATCTGTCGCTGAATATCCATATAGGCATCCAGGTCAAACGCAGCCAGCCGCTGTGCCGCATGCACGGACCTTTGTATAGACAGCTTGACTCCGGACAGATCGAAGTCCTCCAGCTGCAAGCCGTCATAATCCTCGATTTCCTCCAGCTGCTCTATCTGTTCCTTCAGAAATTCTCCCTTCGTAACCAGCTGCTGCTGAACGGCGGTCGTATCTCTTTGCAGGGTGTTTCGCTGCTCCAGATGCGCCTGTATCTTTCGTTCCAGAATATCTGCCGCATTATCCCTGCGTGCATCCCGTAAGGCTTCCATGTTCTGTTCCAGCAGTGCCCGCTGCTCCTCGGTTTCCCTTGATTCCTTTGTCAGCTTCTGATAGCTCTTTGTATATACCTCATATTGTGCGGCTGCCTCATCATGTTCCACCAGCATACCGTGATATACAGCTGCCTTTTGCTCCACACGCAAGTTCGCAACACGCTCCTGTTCCCCGCAGATATCCGTATACTGTTCATGAATCAGGGAAAGCTGGGCCTTTTTCTGCTGTACCGTTTCCAGCTGTTCCTTCATCTGCCGGTAATCCTGAATTTCCTCCTGCATCTCTTCCAGATTCAGGTCTTCCTCCTCCTGACAGATATTTTTTACGATGAATTCGGAAATATTCATCATCGGTGTGTATGCAACTGCCATTTTAAAGACATCGAAAAACCGCTGGTCCTTGATCAGCATGCGCTGACGGAAATAGTTTTTGTAATCCATATGTGTGGTAAAGAAACGGCAGCTGCGATCCTGAAAGCTGTCCAGCAGCTTCTTCATACGACGGATATTGAATACCGTTCCCTCATCCGTAAAGCAATGCCTGGGAATCGGCTGATTCATCATATAGTATCGATGCTCCATGTCCCCCCGCGTAGGTCCGTTTACATCAAATACGATACCAAAGCAGTAAATCCTATGCTGTTCATCCTCAAATTCCATACACAGATGTGAGCTGAACATCCCTTTATCACGCTTAAAGGTACCATCCTTGTATTTGCCCTTCAGATATCCTATCAGATCACGGGTTGTTTTATCATTTGCGGATTTATTGAAAATGGAATTGTCGGTTCGACCGAGAATGACCAGCTGCATGGCATCAATCAGCGCTGACTTTCCCTCTCCGGTTTTACCGCTCAGAAAGACGATATCCTCAAAGCTCAGGATCGTCTTCTCGTAATACAGCCAGTTGACCAGCAGCATTTTCTTCAGCTTCATCGTCTTCCTCTCCTTCCTCATTACGCAGCTTCATCAGAATTTCCTCCACCCGCTTCGGTGTGAGAACACAGGTGATATAAGGCAGTACCCAGATCAGCTCCTCATCCCCTTGTGTGTATTTCTGAAGAATATTCAGTCTTTGCAGGGACTGTAATGCCGCATGGATGTATTGCATCGAAGGCCTTACGCTTACCATCGCATGCACATCCACCAGCAGCTGCAGCAGCTCATTGACAGAAATACGTATGGTGAGAGATGCATCCAGCTCCAGCATTTTCTCCTCATAATAATTACGCAGAATCAGCAGAAGCTGCGTTTCCAGCTTTGTCAGACGATAGCGGCAGCTGCAGTCCTCCCGCTCATTGACCAGATAAATCATCCCCATATAAGATGAACGCTCCCTGCACAGCAGCCATCCCGCATAGCGGAGATATTCCTCGAAGCAGTCCCAGTGATCATGGATAAACACATAGTCTGCATTTCGTTCCTTTTTCTCAAACTGTCTGATTTTCGCATACTGGTAAATGCAGTTTTCTGCCAGTAATATATTGACGATCCGTCCGAATTCCTCGCGGTCCTTCAGATCCAGTTGTTCTACCTTCATTTTGTTACCTTCCTTTTAATCAACAGATTGGGATAATGGAAATCCCCTTCTGTAATCCCTTCCGTCTGATTCGGAATCAGGGTTGCCTGCACATCCATTTTGCGGTCTCTTCCATATACATACACCAGAATGGAGCGGATATAGTCATCCATATCCTTTACCCCGATATCCTTCAGCTTTCCTACCGCTTCCCCATGCAGCTTCTCTGCATAGTAAGCCGATATGCTTTCACGGGTAAAGCGGGCATAGCGGTCAAAGCCAATGCGCTTTTCAAGCTCCTCCTGATTCTGGGTGCTCTCTTCAAAGGTGAAGGTCATCACTTCCCGCTCATCCCTACGCCTGCGTCGTTCAAAGGTGTACACCTCATCACGCTCCATGTAGCGGGTCTGCTGGATATTGATGGATTCACTGATCTGCTCACACACTCTCTGCGGCTCTTCCTTCATATGATGGATCAGTTCCACCAGCTTTCCCTTTAACCCCTGATCACTGTTGCACAGATACATAATTTTCTGCTTTGCCAGTCTGCGGTAACCCGCGTCGCTGTCCACCAGCTGGGCAGTCAGCGTTTCCACGATATTCAAATCATTGTACATGGCATACAGCATTTCCTCGATATGCTTTTTTGCCGTATCACGGCTGGCAACACGATAGTGACTTACCGCACTGTCTACAATTTTCTCCTTGACTGCTTCCTCCTGCAGAAGGGTTTCCAAAATACCTGCGACCGGGTTTTTAAACCGTTTTAAGCTGTCCTCCACAAGAGTTGGAAAAACATAGCCCTCCACAATATCACCATAATAAACATCAAAGAAATCATGATAGATTTTCGTCGATGCCTTTTTCACCTGAATCGCATAATAATCCCGTATTCTGGCATTGGTCTGTTCCAGTGTCAGAATCAGCTCCTTGAAATCGGCATAGGCATTGCGGATATGCTGATAGCTGTCTTCTATTTTCACGGGATCATCCATATCCTTCAGGGAGGCATGGATGCGAATCAGATAGCCGATCTGTTCCCGTTCCTTGATAATATCATTCACGAAGGAGATGAACACCCGGCTGTGATAGGGCAGAGACACCATTTTTTTCATCGTATCCATATGCAGATCGACATTGATCCAGGTATGCTTCTCAAACAGCCGTAACAGAAACTGGATATCCCGGTCATAAACATCCTTCTCACTGCGCAGCTCATTCTCGATATCGCTGTATTCCGCTTCCTCCTGAAAGTCGATTTCATATTTTTTATCCTGCACATAATCTTCCAGTAAATCCTGAAGCAGGGCACGCTCCATGCTCATGGTCTGATTGCGATAAATGCAGTCATGAATCTGCAGAAGCAGATCCACATAAATATCCCGGTTCTTCGATACCAGTATGGTAAAGAAGGATGGATCCATTTTCTCAAATAAGGACATGCAAGCCCACCTTTCAAACATTCGTTCCTTTATTTTACTATAAGCGAGGTAAAATATCCATGACTTTAGTGGATCGCAGAAAAGAAAAACAGCAGCTCCCTTCAAAAGGAGGGGAACTGCTGTGAAATGCTGCACATAACTATTTTTCAAATGTCATCCTATGTGGACCAGGTCTGTCCGGTATCCTGCTTATGCACTGCTCTTTGAAGCATATGGAAGCATGCGGCGGTATCCAAAATATGAGGTTGCGGATATCTCAAATGCCTCTTCCACCGATTGTATACCCGTTTCCCTGCATCTGTGAGTGTCTTTTTTCAGCTTCTATTCCACCGATTTCAGGGATTCCACCATCGGTATTTTTTTCAGCTTGCGATACATTACCAGATTCACAATGATGGCGAACACCATCGTGATTGCCACGGAATACAGGAAGGAAAGCTTTTCGATATTTCTTCCGAACATCACCGTATCCAGCTCTGCCAGCGACATAATCAAGGAGTGCAGGACGATTCCCAGCACCAGCCCTGCCAGCGCACCGATCAGTGTCAGGAAAATATTCTCTCTGTATACATAGGCACTGACCTCCTTGTCATAAAAGCCCAGTACCTTAATGGTCGCAATCTCACGCAGTCTCTCCGATATATTGACATTCGTCAGATTGTAAAGTACGACAAATGCCAGCAGTCCGGCTGAGATAATCAGTACAACAACAATGAAGGAAAGGGATGCAATCGTATCCTGGAAGGATGCTGCAATGCCGGAATAGAAGGATACAGAATCAATGGTATCCTTTTTCATAAAGGCATTTCCCAGCGCCTGTTCATCCTTTTCACTGCTGTCCCGCATGATGGCAAACATGCCGGTATTTTGCGGTGTCTTGTGATAGACACTCTTATAATAGGAGGGTGTCATATATACGATATGCCCCACATAGTTCTCTGTAATAGCCGCAATTTTCACATCCTTCTTTACACCGTCCCCATTGTCAATCGGGAAGGTATCGCCGACCTTCAGATGTTTATCCTTGGCGATTTTCTCTGTGATAACTGCTCCGTCATTGTTTAAGCTGATCGCTTCATTGGAGCCGCGCTGACGCAGGGAGATGTACGTATGCAGGCTTTCCACATCCTGGGGAACATACAGGTCGATTCCCTTATCCTCCCCCTCATCCGCATAGAAGCCGTGATATACCGCCATAGCAGTGGCAGACTTCACCCGGGAGTCCTTTTGCAGCTCGTTCAAATCCTGTTCCTTCTGGCTGAGCGTATCCTCACCTTTATATGTCATGGTGACATCAAATTTGAAGATATCCCCATACTGCTTCACCGCAATTTCCCCGATGGAATCCTGAATACCAAAGCCGGCTACCAGCAGGGCACTGCAGCCGCTGATTCCAATCACCGTCATGAGGAAACGCTTTTTATAGCGAAAGATATTCCGCGCAGTCACCTTGTAAATAAAATTGAATCGCTTCCATATAAATGGAATACGCTCCAGTAAAATCTTCTTACCGTTTTTCGGAGCCTTGGGACGCATGAGGAGGGCCGGCGTTTCAACCAGCTCCTTATAACAGGCCGCAAGTGCTGCAGCTACCGTTATCATGGAGGCAAGCCCGATGGCAAGGGCCGCAAGTCCGATATCCGCCTGCAGCTGAACATCCGGCAGTGTATACATAATTCCCCAGGCATTGAAAATCACTGTCGGGAAGACAATCATGCCAATTACTGCCCCGCAGATTCCACCAAGGATACTGGCGATCGCCGCATAGGCTACAAATTTCATCGCGATATCCGGCTTGGAATATCCCAGTGCCTTCAGGGTACCGATTTCCTGACGCTCTTCATCGACCATACGGGTCATCGTCGTCAGACATACCAGAGCCGCAACAAGGAAGAAGAACAGCGGAAACACCTTGGCAATCGCTCCCATGCGGTCCGCAGCACTTCCATAATCCATATAGGAGTAATGCGAATGGCGGTCCAGTACATACCATTTCGGCGTTTCCATGCTGTTGATGTCTTCCTCTGACCGATCCAGCTTTTCCTTGGCCTCCTGCAGCTTGGCAGCACCGTCCCTTTCCTGCTTCTCAAGCTCCAGCTTTCCCAGCGCGATTTCCTTTTGTCCGTTTGTTATCTTATCTTGTGCGGCCGCACTTTCCTGTTGTGCGCTCACTCTGGCGGATGCCAGTTGCTGCTTTCCCGTCTCAATCTGCTGCTGGGCAGTCGCAATCTGGGTTTCGAGTGCATGCAGCTGAGAGGCTGCCATGGTTACCATTTCCTGCATTGTTGATATCTGTGCTTCCAGCATCGTTAATGCAGGAGAAGCAACCTGCCGCGAGGTTTCCAGTGCTGCCTTCTTCTCCTGCAGCAGCTGTTTTTCCAGCTCTGTTAGATTCGGATCCTGCAGCTGAGCATCCACCTTTGCTATTTCCTCATCCAGTGAGGACAGCTTTGCTTTGGCTTCCGCTATCTGCTTTTGTGTCTGCGGCAGATTGTCATCCAGCTTTTTCTGCTGCGCGTCCAGATAGCTTTTCGCACTGGAGTACTGAGATTTCAGCTGGGACAGGGTCTGTTCACTCTGCTGCAGCTGTGCTTCCTTTTCCTGTATGGTTCTTTCCGCACTGCTTTTCTCTGCATTCAGGGTGGCCTGTCCAACAAGCAGTTCATCTTTTGCATTCTCCAGCTTGTCCTTGGCATTTTTTATTTCTGTCTCATATTTCTTTTTATTCTTCTCATATTCCTTACGACCGGCTTCCACCTTGGCAAGGGCTTCCCTTTTGATATCGTCAAAGCGCTCCTGTGCACGCTCCTCTCCCAGTGCAGTGATTGTGGTTTTCTTGGGATCGATGATATCAAAATAAGCATCCGCATAGGAGTTGGGCTTCTTTGCGCCGTCAACCGTCACATACACCTCCGTATAGTAAGAGGATTTGAAGTTGGTATCCGGAATCACCGCATAATTATCAATACTGCCACTGCCGATGGCGGAGCTGCCCTTTTCATAGGACAGATAATACGGCATCGTTACCTCTCCGACGATTTTATAGGTTGAGCGCTTTAATGACGCATCCAGTTTTTCGTCCGTACCGCTCGCAAAGGTTATCGTTTCTCCGATTCTGGAATCCGCTCCCTTGATATTGGTGTATTCGATAACGCATTCATCTGCTTTCCGAGGAAGCCGCCCCTTGATCAACCGCATCTGATTGATATAGTTTTCATCCTCTGCCTTCGCATTCATCGGATAAGACAACAGCTTGTAGACACGCTGCTGATTGTTATGCGTATTGAGTACATCCATGCTGTAGCTGCCATACACGCCGGCCACTCCATCCACCTGACGGATAGCGGAAACATCCTCCTTTGTCATGCCGATGGTCGACATAATCTTCAGATCCATGAAATTATAGTCATCAAAATAAGTATCCGCAGTATTTTTCATCACCGGTACACTGTCCCGTATTCCGGCGAAGAAGGCGACTCCGATGCCGACGATGGCAAAGATGGAAAAGAAGCGACCGAAGGATTTGCGGATTTCCCGCAGGGTATCTTTCAGAAGGGCTTTCTTTTTCATATCAGTATTCAATCCTTTCTACCGGTAAAGGATGCTCATTGATCGTGATGCTGTCAATTTTTCCGTTTCGTACCTTGATTACCTTATCTCCCATGGCAGTCAATGCCAGATTGTGTGTAATCACTACAACACTGACTCCGCGCTGCCGGCAGGTATCCTGCAAAAGCTTCAAAATCTGTTTTCCGGTATTGTAATCCAGTGCCCCTGTCGGCTCATCACACAGCAAAAGCTTCGGATTTTTGGCAAGTGCGCGGGCAATTGCCACACGCTGCTGTTCTCCACCGGACAGCTGTGCCGGGAAATTGGAGGCACGCTCCTTCAGTCCGACAGCTTCAATCGTTTCATCGATATCCAGCGGCTGCTTACAAATCTGAGTTGCCAGCTCCACATTTTCCTTTACAGTCAGATTCTGCACAAGATTATAGAACTGAAAAACAAACCCAATATCATAGCGCCGGTACGTTGTCAGCTGCTTGGCATTAAATTTACTGATTTCAGTTCCATCCACAAAAATATTGCCGCTTGTTGAGGAGTCCATGCCGCCAAGAATATTCAGTATTGTGCTTTTACCGGCACCGCTGGCTCCTGCAATTACTACAAACTCCCCTTTATCAATGGTAAAATCCACACCGGCAAGTGCCTGGATTTCCACTTCCCCCATTTTATATATCTTTTTCACATTCTGAAATTCAATATAAGCGCTCATACCGGTTCCTTCTTTCTGTGCTTTTCTATATTATACTAGAAATATATCGGAGAAGACAGCCATTTTCCATAAAAGCTGATGCAAAGTTTTCGCTGATGATACATTCATCCCCAAAGGGCACCTGGTGGACAAGTGCGAGGAAAGGCAGAAGGATGATGCGGTGTGGTAAAGTGCAGCGATCATGCAGATGAAAGAGACACGTTTCCGCCATATAACAACGCTGAAAACAGAGAATAAAGTCTTGACGGATGCACTATCTTGTTTTACAATATAGCTGTAGCTTGTATAACAAGATAGTGAGGAGGTGACGCCATGCTGCCAAGTCAGATGATGAAGGGTATTCTGGATAACTGTATCCTGATCGTGATTGCACAGGAGGATACCTATGGGTATGATATTTCGCAAAAGCTGAAGAGCTACGGATTTTCCGATATATCGGAGGGTACGATTTATCCGCTGCTTCTTCGACTGGAGAAAAACGGATGTATCAACAGTGAATTTCGCAAATCGGCTTACGGCCCCAATCGAAAATACTATACCATTACAAAAGCCGGTCATCTGGAAATACAGGATTTTATGAAGCATTGGAAGGAATTGCAGCAGGGTGTTGCCGCTGTGATGGGAGGATATGCATATGAATCGTAACATGCGAATGCTGCACAAAGAAAATAATCGTCTGGATAAGACTTTATGTGAAGATTACCAAAGGCTTATGACGGATATCGTATGTTATCTGCGAGGTGCCGATATCAGTGAGCTGCAGCAGGAAAAGGTCCGCTATGATTTGACACTGATGCTGCTGGAGGCACAGCAGCGCAATGCACCTCTGGATGAGGTGTTTCCCGAGGATTACAAGGCATTCTGTGACACGGTTATCAAAGAGCTGCCGCCGCGCTCACAGCTGGAAAAGCTGCGGGAGCGTTTGCAGATTGTCTTTCTCCTGATTGCCATTCTGGGCGTTATCAATCTGTTTCTTTCAAAGGACGGCCTTCATGCATTGCTGCAGCTCGATATACAAAGCACCTATCCGCTTTCCTTATCAACACTGCTGCTGGATATCCTGCTGGGCATAAGCGCCGTATGCATTGTGCAGTGGATTTGCCGCAGCAGCTTTGAAAATGACGATAAGGCAGTAAAACGGCGGTTGCTGCTCCTGTGGCTGTTTACATTATGCATCAGTGTTGGCTGTATGCTGCTGTTTCAGAATATCATCGTGCTGCGAATTCCGGTATGGCTGTTTGTACTGTTTTGCTTCAGCTCCTATCTGCTGTATCTGGCTCTTGCGTTTTGCAGCTGTAAGGATGTGGCTTCATGATTCTGGAAGAACTGGCCCTATATGCAGACTGTTCTCTATGCAGGGGACTTTGCTGCAGAGCACTTTATTTTTCAAAGCTGGATGGTTTTCCGCAGGATAAGCCTTGCGGTGTATCCTGCAGCTATTTATGCACCGATCATACCTGCAATATTCATCATGAGCTGAAGCAGAAGGGCATGAAAGGCTGTCTTGGCTACGACTGCCTGGGAGCGGGACAATTTGCCGTCCAAAAGAATGTACCTGCGGACCAGGATATGTTTGCAGTATACAGAAAGCTGTTTTCCCTGCACCAGATGCTCTGGTATCTCGGGGAAGCACTGCTGCAGAAGGAAACTGCTTCCTTCCATGGGGAATTGCAGATGCTGATTCAAACACTGGACACGGTACGCAGACAGCCCTGGAAAACGGTACTTACCGCTGATATCGACTCCCTGCATGAGCAGACCAACCGCCTGTTAAAAAAGACGATGCAGCAAAAGCAGCTTCGGCATCCTTCTCCTCATAAGCATCCAATGGGAAAGCGGTTCACCAATAAAAGACTGCGAAGCACGGATTTCAGTATGAAGTCTCTGCTTGCCGCTGATTTGTCAGGCTGCGACCTGCAGGGCTCCTGTTTTCTGGGAAGTGATATGCGGGACTGCCGCATTGCCGGCAGTGATTTGCGTAATTGTTTCTTTCTGACCCAGATGCAGCTGAACACCGCCATCGGTGACAGCTTGACAAGGCTCCCCAATCACCTGCACATACCCGCCCACTGGAACACGGTATCATAAAGCGGATGGCGTCAAGAAGGAAAGCCGATGCCTGATAAAACGTTTTTCGCACCTTGCCCTGTTATCTTTCTTTGGACATGCGGAGATGCTTTTATAAATGGCAAACAGGAAGTCTGCTTCATCCTGAACGGATATGTTCCGTACCCGGATGTTCACATGACTTCCTGTTTTTTTATCTGATTTCCATAAAAGCTGCAGGCAGCATGGCAGCCTGTCATCTACCGCAAAAGCTCCTCCAGTTTCTCGGGATGCATCGGTTTTCCAAAATAATAGCCTTGAATATCGTCCAGTCCCATGGTTTTTACCTTCTCATATTCCGCCTTTGTCTCCACACCCTCCAGCAGAACACGAATATTCACATCATGGCACAATCTGACAACAAACTGAATAAAGGTCGCATCAAATTCACTGTTTAAAATATCCTTAATGAAAATCCGGTCGATTTTCACAATATCCGCAGGGGAATTTTTCAAAACACCGAGAGAGGAGTATCCGGTTCCAAAATCATCCATGGCGATACGCACACCGATGCTTCGTATCTCCTGAAAGATCGCCTGCAGCTCCTCACTGCTTTTCACCATATAGCTCTCCGTCATTTCCACAATGATATTGCGGCTGGGAACATGGCACTTCTTCAGCGTCTCCTTCATGAATGTGATGAATCCTTCCTCATACAGCTGCAGGTAGGATAAATTCACACTGACACAGAAATCCGGACACTTTTTCAGCCATACTGCACATTGCCTGAGGGCTGTTTCAAATATCCATTTACCGATGGTGAGTATCATCCCGCTCTTTTCCAGCAAGGGAATGAACACCACAGGCGATACATTGCCATACATGCTGCTGTGCCATCTGGCCAGTGCCTCCGCAGCGATTATACGGCCGCTGTCTGCCTCCACCTGCGGCTGATACTGCAGGGAAAAGCCTTCGAAATCATGTTCCATGCTGTAACGCAGCTGTTCCAGCATATCCAGCTCCTGCAGCTCTGTTTCCGACATTTTCTTCTCATAGAACGTCAGTCTGTTCTTACCATTGCGCTTGCTTGCCTCCAGTGCATAACCGACGTTCTTCGTCAGTGACATCATATCATCACCATCCTTTGGAAAGCAGGCACAGCCGGCAGAAACCGTGCAGTGGTATTTCTTTCCGTTCAGAATGCGCTGATGCCCCAGCTCCTGCTGGAGCCCGTGATAAAAGCCAGCAATCTCGTTGGAATCGGTACAGCTCCTGAGCAGAACGATAAATTCATCACCATCATTGCGGTACAGCCTTGCATATTCCGGAAGAACAGACTGGATGATCTGCGCCGTCTTGGCCAGTACCTCATCTCCAAACTGGTGATTGTACAGCTTGTTGATGCTGGAAAAACCATCCAGATCCAGGATCATCATGAAGAAATGCTCCTCCTTGGCAACCATCATCTGCAGCGTATCCTCCAGCTCATATTTGTTAAACTGACCGCTCAGATAATCGATTTTATTCTTACGTCCCAGATTGGTGATAATGCCGGCAAACAAAACCGGCTGTCCATCCTCATCCCGCTCCACATGACCGCGGCATCTGAGCCACACCCACTCGCCTCTGCGGTTTCTGGCACGATACTCCACATTGTGAAAATCCACACGGCCATCGGCAATTTCCTGATTCCCTTCCAGAAATATCTTCTGGTCTGCCTCATGAATTCTTGCGCCCCATACATTTGCAGCATCATGCACGATTTCCGATGGGAGATCAAATTCCTCAACCATGGCACGGGAATATCGGAAGCAAGAAGGGTCCTCCTTCATATTGCATACATAGATATAATCATCGCTGCTCTGCATCAGGGCACTCAGCAGCAGATCCTTATCATAGGAAAACTGGCGCACCTCCTCACTTTCATGGTAAGGGCGCAGCGCAAAGGCTTTTCTTGACTGCTCCAGATGATAGCGGCGTTTTGACAGATACATTTCATCATCTGCACGCATAATGATTTTTTTCACTGACAGCTCCATATCCGCCATGATCTGTATAATTCCGAAACAGAAGCCCATGGTATAGGGAAACTCCCTGCTTTCTTCCTCCAGTTCATTCAGAATTTGATCCAGCAGGTTGCGTACCTCTTTTTTGGAAAGCTGCTGAAAAACAAGGAGAAACTCATCACCGCCCAGACGGATTGCGAAATCCCCGGTCTGCAGACTGCTGCGAATTTTTTCCGCTACCCTTTGCAGGATCCAATCCCCCTCCTGATGTCCACAGCGTTTGTTTATGGTATCCAGATCATTGATATCCAGAAGGACCGCAAGAAAGGAGGTACTCTGCGCTTTGGCTGTACGGATACAGGAATCCAGCAGCTCCTCCCCTGCCTCCTTATTCCACAGAGCAGTGAGATGATCATGCTGTATGTCCGCCTTACTGTTTGCCATGCCTTTGCTTTGCACAGACATCACCACCTTTTTGTTTCTTCTTTCATTGTACAACAAAAAGATGACGAAACAAATCAAAAACTGAGATTTCTGCCATATACTAGAAAGAAAACCGGCAGAGTAGGAACCTCACTTAATTTCTTACAATTTATGGAAGGTTCTTTGTAAAGGTAAAACCGGCATGGAAATGCTTACCTGACCATGGTAAAATAGAAACATAAAATGAGGAGGTGCTTGCTTTATGACAGATAAAAAGAAACTCTGGGGGATCGCCGGTATCGTTGCGGCAGTTGCAATCGTTGCGGTTGCGGCGTATTTCTTATTCAGCGGCGGTTCAAAGCCGGAGTCCGTATTGCTTTCCTATACTGATCTTTTGAAAGAAGGCAAATACAAGGACATGTATTCCCTGATCAGCAGCGACGCGAAAAAGAAATGGAAGGAAGAAGATTTTATTACGCGAAACAAAAATATTTATGAGGGGATCGACGCATCTGATTTCTCGATGGAAATCAAAGACAGTTCGGATACAGGGGATGACGGAAGCGAAATCAGCTATCATGTTCGTATGAAGAGTGCAGCCGGAACCATTGATTTTGACAATAAGGCGACGGTGGTTAAGGAAGACGGTGATTACCGTATTGTATGGGACAGCACGCAGATATTTCCGCAGCTGCATGATTCGGATAAGGTGAATGTGTCCGTTACCGAGGGGGAAAGAGGATCGATTCTTGACCGGAACGGAAAAGCACTGGCACAGCAGGGAAGTGTATTTCAGGTTGGCCTGATAGCAGGAAAGCTGGGTAATGAGGCGGACACGGTTTCTGCCATGGCCAGAGTTCTGGATGTCAGTGAGGACAGTGTCAAAAAAGCACTGTCAGCCTCCTGGGTACAGGATGATATGTTTGTACCAATCAAAACGATCACGGCAGCGAAGCGTGCGGAAATCATTGAGGAGCTTCGAAAAATTGACGGTGCCTTTGTACAGGAAACCACCGGACGCGTGTATCCGTATGGCGAAATGACAGCGCATATCACCGGATATGTGCAGAATGTCACCGCTGAGGATTTGGAAAAGCATAAGAAGGAAGGCTATACCGCAACCAGTATCATCGGTAAGAGCGGTCTGGAAAGTATTTATGAAAGCAAGCTGAGGGCAGTCAGCGGCTGTAAGATCATTATTGTGGATGAAAATGGTGATCTGAAGGATACCGTTGCCGAACAGAAGGCCAGAAACGGTCAGGATATTCGTACGACCATTGATATCGAAGCACAGCGCTCCGCATACAATCAGCTGAAGAAGGATGCAGGAAGTGCGGTAATCATAAATTCCCATACCGGTGAGGTTCTGGCAATGGTCAGTACACCGGCTTATGATCCCAATGATTTCGCAATGGGCATGGATAGCAAAACATGGGACTCCCTGAACAGCAACAAGCAGAAGCCGCTGTTGAACCGCTTTGTTTCCACCTATTGTCCGGGTTCTACCTTTAAGGCGATTACCGGAGCCATCGCTCTGGATTCCAAGACGATCACAGTGGAAACCACCTTTGAAAAAACAGACAAATGGCAGAAGGATTCCAGCTGGGGAAAGAATTATGTAACGACGACGCAGTCCTATGCAGAGCCAAGCAATCTGAAAAACGCCTATATCTATTCCGATAATATCTTCTTTGCACAGGTAGCGGATAAGATCGGTGCAGAGACATACACCAGCTATCTCGATAAAATCGGATTCCGCAAGCAGATGGATTTTCCGTTCACAGTTGCGAAGTCCACGTATGGGGATGAACTGGAGAATGCACAGAAGCTTGCGGCAACCGGCTATGGACAGGGTGATCTGCTGGTATCCCCGCTTCATCTGACGGCCCTGTATACCGCCTATGTCAATGACGGCAGCATCCTGCAGCCATATCTGGTATATGAGGATGGAAAAGCAAAAACCATGGTGAAGAACGCGTACAGCGCAGCTACTGCGAAAACAGTGTTTGAAGACCTGCAGGCTTCCATGTCCGGATATGGGGATAACCCTACCAAAGCAGCCGGGAAAACCGGTACTGCACAGGTGAATCACGGGGAACAGGAAATCGGCTGGCTGAGTGCAGTCAATGATAACATAGCGGTTACCGTTATGATTGATGATACCAAGGATATTGGTGAGAGTCATTATGTCATACCGAAGGTGCAGAGTATTTTAAACGAGGTTAAATAGTACGTGTGAGGTATCCGATGTTGACCGGATACCTTTTTGTATTCGAAGAAGCTTGTGACTACAGTATTGTTTTTTTGGCACTACTCTGTTCATTCCTGAAAGAACACGGTATAATACAGAGGTAGACGGAGGTGGAAATATGGCATTTCGCATTGTACACTGTAATATCAATGTAACGGATTTGAATAAGAGCATCGCCTTTTATGAGCAGGCACTGGGACTGCAGGTCGCCAGAAAGCTGGAGGCGGAGGATGGAAGCTTCACGCTTTGTTATTTGCAGGATGATACCGGCAGCTTTCAGATTGAGCTGACCTGGCTCAAAGATCATCCGCAGCCCTATGAGCTGGGCGAGAATGAGAGTCATATCGCTTTTGCAACAGATGATTTTGAGGCAGCACACAGACTGCATGAGGAGATGGGCTGTATCTGCTTTGAGAACAAAGAGATGGGAATTTATTTTATTCATGATCCGGATGACTACTGGCTGGAGGTTGTTCCGGCATAGGAACTTGTTTGGCTATACGTAAACATCTGCATTTTTTGCAGGTGTTTTTATATGCGGTTATCGATGAATTCCCGGTTGTTTTTCAGTAAATCCCCTGAACAGAGCCGCACGGTGACCGCTCTTTTAGTGACACAGACAGGCGATATTTTTTCTTTCATCATAGAGGTATCCTTTAAAAAAGAAAAAGTTCATAAAAACCATAACATTTTAGGAGTTTACCCCTTTTCATACAGAATTGCAGATGAAGGATGCGGCAGTCTATCTTCTGGAATGCAATACGTAGGATGCTGTAAAAGCCAGGCTTACGAATACAACGTCTGCATAATGTCCATATGAAAAAGCTGAGTCCTGTATCGGATTCAGCTTTTTAGATAGTGCGATTTTTTGTACAGTGAACGTGAAGCTTACTCTTTGCTTTCATAAATGGAAGCAGCGCAGATCAGCTGACACCGGATCATTTTTCTGTTGCCAGGTTTTTAACGGGATGTGTAGGCAGAGCCCCCTGCAAACATAAGCATTTTGCCGGTAGCACTACATATCTGCTTTCAGTTCCTGAAAGAGTATATGCATGTATGATCATTTCCATATCATATGGTGTGTGTCATTTGCAAAGCACATTTCTACAAATTTTCATTTTGCATGAGTATCTACTGTCGTGCTCTTTTTCTTTTTGCGGATACTGCCGCCATACCTGCACCGGATGTCAATAAGGTAACCAGCAGCAGACCCGTGGAAGTCGCATCCGCTGTATTCGGCGCTTCCTCCTGATTCGTTTGCGTGGATGCTTCCTGCTTCTTATCACCTATGGTAAACTTTGTTTCTGCATAATTTCCGTCATGATACGTAAAACGTACCGTGTAGCTTCCCTTTTCCAGCGTATTCAGATACTCCGGCTTCAGGGTTAACACCGTGCTTCCGGATGTGAGTGTATAGTAATCACTACTGAGTGCACTGCCGTTGATAAAAATACCATACAGATCTCTCAGCTCTCCGGAACAGATCAGCTCCAGGGGCTTATTGCTTCCCATGATATAGGTTTGGTTTCCTTTCGTGATCACAGGTGTTTTCGTTCTAGCTTGGATAAGCCATGTACTGCCGGCAGGATCAACCTTCAGGATTCCGTTATTGGAATTGGTGATGTATTGATCTTCTATCATGATATCAATGGAAGCATTGCTTAATTCCATCGGTTTTCCACAGAATTTTATTTGCATTCTCGTATCACCTTTTGCTACTCCATCCGCTGCAATCACCCGCATTCCTTTTGGTAAAGAGTAAAACCAGGAGGAAATATCGCTGCCCTTTGCCAGTTTATGGAAGGCTGCATTTGTCAACGTAATCGTGCTGTAGCTTGCAATTTCTTCATTTACATAACCGGTAACTTTGATCCTATCCAGCGTTCCTCTTGCCTCGGTAGAAGCTGCTGTACCATAAACCTCAATCGTGGTGTCTTTATGAATATTCATGATACTGAGAGTATACATCGTTTCCTCATCGGCAAATGATCTCATGGCACGCTTTTCACCATCGATGACAGCATACGGCACGGATTCAAATGCTGTTTTCTCATCTGCATTCAGCGTAAGAATTACATTATCCAGTGGGGTGACACCTTCATTTTTTTCCAACGTGGCAGTTGCATTTTTTAAGTTATCAGTATTCAGAATCAATTTGGAAGAAGTCAGTACGACTGCGTCCCCCTTCACTGAAATCGTGTAGGAATCAGTGACATCGCCGTATATAGAGACGTCATAGTTATAAACCATGGCGGTACTATCACTTTCCCTTCGTATTGTTACGTTGCTGTTATCGCTACGAGCAAGCGGACTGTCCGTAAAGTAATATCCGTCCTTCGCTCTGACAGTCAGGGTAAGCTTACCATCGGCTTCTGTCTTTAAGGTTGCGTCCGCATTTTTCAATGCCGTTGTGTCCAGTGATGCCGCAGGTGCTGCCTTCTCCTGTGCTGTAAGCGGTGTTTCGGCACTCACTTCATCCGCATGGATGCTTACACCCCCGCTCATCATGAACAGCATGGCCAGCGCCATACAGGATGCTCCTGTTCTTTCCAACAATCTTCTTTTCATATCCTTGTCCTTTCCGACAGCTACTCGCTGTCTGATCGCATCTGTTTTCCGTATCAGGTGTTGTATGAAGCTACAGTCTGCTCAGCGCTCTTCTTTATTTATATAGAACTGCAATACAGGCACCGGAAACCGTAAATGTGCAAAGCAGCATTCCAGCGGAAGTCGCAGCTGCTGTATTCGGTGCAGCGGCATTCGTTTTTTCATTTGGTGTCACAGCCCTTTTATCATTTTCCACCCGGATGGATGCCTTGCGCTCATGTCTTCATCCGCCTTTATCGAGTCCCCTGTATGCTCCTGTTCCTACGTTGTGCCTTTTGCCCCCTCATCCGCCTGTACCGAATTGTCATTTGCATGAAGCAGTGACATCGTACTCAGCAGCATACCGGCCGCCATGGCATATCCGCTACTCTTTTCATAAAAGCCCTCATACATGGTTTCTCCTCTCTTAGAAAAACAATGACGCTTTTGACATCACAATTCCCCATGTGAATGTTTAAATGCTACATACCCTGATAAAATTCTATATATATCATAATATCTCAGAAGAATAATAGCGATACGGCACGCCCTTTCTTGAACAAATCTTGAACAATTTATCACACAGAAGTCACGTTTTGCCAATATAAAGTACGTCTGCATGCATATCCTGAAAAATCCGCTTCATCATAAGAAGAGATGGATTCTTTCGAATCATTGCCGTGCGGCTGTATCACCGAAGAACAGACAGGTAAACATTCCTTGTGCAAACATCTTGAAAATTTAGTGTTCTGGTCCTATAATGTACAGGAAAAGCGAGGTTCTATGAAAAAACTAACACTGGAAAACTGGCAGGAGCTGCAGCCGTATATTGCACTTGCCGATTATCATGAATACAATTCCAATACCGTGACAATGCTGATGTGGACCAGCATGTATGAGGTCTATTTTGAAACTTATCCCGACTATGCCATCACCTATACCTGCATGCCGCACCGTGAACCGGTCTGGCTGATGCCATATTGCACAAGGGATCATCGTTTTGAGGCTGTTCATGCGATCCGCACCTATTCTCAGAAGCATGGAATCGCCTTTGAAATTCATTCCATGACCAAGGAATTTAAAAACTGGCTGGTGGATACCTATCCGATGGAATTCCTTATATGGGACTGCTATGACGCAAGAGATTATGTATATGACCGCAGGCAGCAGGAAACATTGTCCGGTAAAAAAATGCAAAAGCGCAGAAATCACTTCCACGCCTTTTTAAAGCAGTATGAAGGACGCTTTGTTTACCGGCAGCTTGATGAAAGCACCAGAGAGGATGTCTATGCCTTTCTGCGCTACTGGCAGTCCTTCAAGGATGTGGATGACAGCATATCCGCCGAGGATACCGGAATTCATCTTTTGCTGGAGCATATAAAGGAGCTTCCGATCGAGGGCGGCTGTATCTATATTGATGGCAGACTGGAAGCATTTAACATTGCATCACGGCTGTCGAAGGATATGATTCAGATCCATGTGGAAAAAGCGAACCGTGAAATTCGCGGTCTGTATATCGCAATTCTAAAGCTGTATCTGGAAACACTGGAGGAGGACATCGTGTATGTCAACCGCGAGGATGATATGGGACTGCCCAAGCTGCGAAAGGCAAAGACGGATATGCAGCCGGTATGTAAAATTCAGAAATTCGGAAGCGCACATCAGGCGTTGAAAATCCAGCAGGCAGATGCTGCCTGGACAAGGAAAATCCGCTCCCTGTGGGAACAGCAGTTTCAGGAGGAAACGGCAGAAAGCACCCAGTTTTATTTTGAGCGCCTCTACCGTGAGGAAAACTGCCTTCTGCTGGTCAGTGAGGAGGAGCTGATCTGCATGCTGCAGCTTCGCCCCATGACAATCGTTCTGGATGGAAAGGATGTCCGTGTACCGTTTGTTGTAGGAGTCGCCACCAATCCGGAGTATGAAGGCTGCGGCTATATGGGGATGCTGCTGCGGTATGCCTTAAAGACGGTACAAGGGAAGACTCCGTTTGTATTACTGCAGGCTTATAACTGGGATTTGTACAAGAGCTTCGGATTTATTGAGCAGTATCAACGGGTTCGCTGGAAGCTGAAAAAACAGAGTGACGCTGCCGACGGCGGCACATGGAAGCAGGCAGAGGATGCACAGGATCTCTTAACCCTGTATCTGCACTTCTGTGAACAGAAAAACGGCTGGCGGCGACGTGATCTGGCATATTATAAGAATCAGTTTCTTCCCAATGCGGCAATCTGGAATCAGAAAATCTGCATCTATTGGGAGGATAACCAGCCAAGGGGATACATCGTACAGGAGGAATCAGCACAGGAGCTCCATATTCGTGAGTGCATCTATGCGGATGAGGAAGCCCTGCAGCATATGATGCGGTATTTGGCACAGGAAGAAAAAACGGTTTATGTCGATCTGGATACAGAGGCACAGGTGGAGGGCCGCAGGAAGCCGGAAACCTGTATGATGGTAAAACAGCTTGGGAAGCAGACATTTCCACAGGATTGCCTGTTTATTCGGGAGGAATTGTAAACAAGCTGCCTATGCCCTTATTATGAATGCAGAATGACTTATCTCCTCAATCTGACACTGTGCCTGCCGGAAGCCAGCAGTGCAGGAAGCCGGACAATCTGTGCACATAATTACATAAGCTTTTGAAAAAACAGCAGAATTGATGTTCATCTGAAGAAAAAGGAAATCTCAAGCCAGCCTTTATACGGCATGGAAAGGGATTTCCTATTTTTTTGCTTACAGTCTGATTTTCTTACGCTTCCTTTAATAATTCTTTCAGCTTTTCCACAGCCTCCGCAAAGCTACGCACAAAATATCCGTGCTTCAGGATTGCACCCAGAACATAATGATTCATCCCCATCGTCGGTACTGCATAGCAGTTGGCAGACTGCAGACGGATATCACTGTTGATACCGATAATAATTTTCGTATCCGATTTGATTGCGATTCCCAGCTCCACCATGACACCGGCATCCTCATTTGTCAAATCCGCTATGAAGATATCACACGCTTCCACAGCCTGTGTATCTCCCTCATAAATCATTTCCGGTGTCGGCAGGGATTGCTTGTTTTCGTTAAACGGCTGATCGATCGGATTGAAAATATCCAGCTCTGGAAATTCTCTTCGTAACATGACCCCTTCCGCTTTACGCTGTGCAACCTCCGCCTCATTAAACAGCGACCCTGCTACATAAACCTTTAACATCTGTATCACTCCTCTTTTCAAACTGCATTATACTATAGGATGCAGCTGTCCGTAAACGAAAACACCTTCCTGTTTTCTGCGTGACTGCCGCCTCATAACTGCTATAAAATTGCTCATAGCATTCCACTATCTGCCTTTTTTTGTGTATTGTGCTGTTTTATGTTAGCTGTACCGCTGTCAGCTGCTTTCTTCTAAAAAGTATATGGCAAATATGCGCAGTTGCTTATTCCTCCTGCTTTTTTTATACTATATACAGGTCATGACCTACTGCCTGGATTTTCCGCACGGACGCCGTCTCCTTCCTTTTACACGTGTGGAAAACCCGGCAGTTCAGCAGTGTTCAGGACTCTATTTTGCAGAAAATATGTTTCTTTTGGACTTCCTATGTATATCCTGTATATTTTTTCATCAGCATATGTAAAAAAGTGCGCAAATTGCATAAAACCTATAAGAAACATGATACAATAATTTAAAGGAAGGTGGTATTGTATGAAAGGCTATCAGCTGAAAATCACCCTGAAGGGTACATCGCCTCCCGTGTGGCGCCGTATCTGGATTCCGGCAGATATGACATTCCGAAATCTGCATGAGGCGATTCAATATTTATTTGGATGGATGGATTATCATTTATACGATTTTGAAATTGCCCGGGAGCATGTGAAGATCCTGTGCGATGATGGAGAAGCCTTTGAATTTGAAAGAGATACGGTTTTTAAGGATATGGATACCCCGCTGCATACCTATCTGAAAGAAAAGATGAAGCTTGTATATACCTACGATTATGGAGATAACTGGGAACATGTCATTCTGGTTGAAAAGCAAAGTGAGGAGGCACAGTCCCAGATAAAGCTTCTGAAATGGAAGCAGGATAATCTTGCGGAGGATGCCGGAAATGTGGACGGCTATCAGGAAATCGTTGCGAAAGCGGCAGATGAAACAAACGAAGAGCATGAGAAAATGAAAAACTGGCTGGAAATGCAGCATATTCCCTTTGATGAGGAAATGGTGAGGGAGGATCTTGCCTCCATCACGCAGGAGGATATGTATTTCACATTGAGTCCGGAAGCCGGAATGGTTCTTAATGAAGCACTTGCCGCATTCATCGACCAGCTGGACAAGATGGAGCTTTGCGGTATGAGTCTGATAACAGCAGATGATCAGGAAACAAAAAAGGTGCTTGTAATCGCTCAGTATGAGGAAGGCTATAATATGCAGCTGTACGAGAATGAGACGGATTATATGCGCGGTGTGGAAAGTACACCTGAGCTGCCCGGCTATAATCTGTATGCCAACGGTGTAAGCATCATCTGTCTGGATCAGGGCTTTCAAAGGGGGGATGGCTGGGTAAGCGAGGATGGAACCTGTATTGTCAAAATCATGCAGACAGGCTATCTTCCTATGGATCCGGATGATGAGGCAGCTTATGAAATTGCGAATGACCTGCACGATTTTCTAGATATCCTGCAGTCCTGCGGCCACCGCAACCTGCCGGATTACAACGAGGGGCGAATGCTGTCGGGTATATGGAAAAAGGATGGCACGCTGGATATCAGTTATCCGGAAATCCGAATGCTGAATGAAAGCATCACACTGCATTTGCAACCGGATCAGGCTGCTCTGCTGAACAGAAAGAAAAAAACGATCAGGGAGCTGCAGGTCGATCTGATTGCGGATTTGTTAGAAACAGTAGCAGATATCCGCCTGCCCCTGTATCTGACTCTTGAAAATGAAGATTATCAGCTGAAAATACCGCTGGATGATGAGAGCTATCGCGGTTTTGAGGAGATGAGCAGAAGCGTCGTATCCTTACTCTGCGGATTTATGGAAGAGTATGGAAGGATTACCACAATCATCGTTAATAATGATAATATGGCACAGATGCTCAGCGGACTGTGTGAGGATTTATCAATAAAGCTGCGCATTGAAGACTTTATGAGTGAGGCACAAAAGCTCATGATGGAGGAGGACCTGCACCACGACTTTGAAATGCTGAATATGCTGGCAGGTATGAGTGAGGAGGAATTTTATCAGTTTCTCGATCAGCTCGATGAACATCAGCTGGAAGGTTTCAGTCAAATGATTGAGCAGTACATGGATAAATACGGACTGGACAGTGAGCATGACAGCCCGCTGCCGAAATTAAAAGCAAAAAAGCACTTCGATGCCTGAGTATTCTGTACGCAGAAGTCCTGTGACTGTCGAGAACAGAAGAAATGAAGCCAAGCCTTTTGATAAGAACAGAACAGTAAAAACGGAAAGCTGTATACATAACATACGGTGCCTGCTCTTCTTATGCAATGCATAAGGTATCTTTCAGAGTGTTGAAAGACATACAATAGTCACAAGAGTCTTATCCATTTGGTTATCATAAAGATTACATAAAAGGATCAATTCCATCGCTTTTATGAAAAGAAAACGATGAATCTGATCCTTTTTTGCTATGCATGAGCTGTATCTTTTCCATCTTTAAGCAAGGATTCATAATCAGAGTGCTTGCTTTGGTGTTCCTATAAGATAATAAGACACCTCATGTTTGCTTTCCTACGCTGTGACTGCAAATATTGTTCAAGATACGGCATTGAAGAAAGAAAAGAAGGAACACACTGATGTTCAAATGCGCATTCCATAAGCACTTTTTTCATGCTCGCGCTCAGCTTCCAACCGGCATTTGCATGTCATCATCTGTTTGAGAATTGTTTAAAACTTGAAGCTCTCATTATAGTAATCCTGCAGCTGCTTTTGATATTGCTGTGGGGTCACATTACAGATTTCACGAAAATCATGAATGAAATGTGCCTGATCATAAAAGCCGCACTGCTGGGCAATGGCAGTCAAAGTAAGCTTTTGTTCCTTCAAAAGACTAACAGCCTGATTGATGCGCTGTATTTTCTGTATGGTTTTCATACTGCAGCCAAGGCGCTGCTGTACCAGACGCTGCAGATGCCGGCGGCTGTAGCCGAAGCTGTCCATTACATCGGCGATACGCGGCTTAGCGGAAAGTCCCTGCATAAGAGCTGCCATTGCATCATCCTGTTTGTTCATCATGGATAGAAAAATGGTATCGAGCTGCTGAAAAAAGGACGCTTCCCCTTCTGCCTTGTCATAGGCTTCCATAATCAATGCATGACATCGGTGATTCACCTGCTTCAGCTCGATGCGCATATCACGATACGGATATTGGTCTGCCAAGAACAACGCATGGGAGCCCGAGGGACGAAATTCCACAAAATACTGGACCTGATCCTCCCCCTCCTCTTTCCAGACGGTCACCATTCTGGTTGTCGGTCCCCAGTATTTTAAATCCAGACCGCTATCCTGCTTCATATTCATGACAATACAGCCGCTGATATCCGGAACCAGATGCAGCTGCTCGGTTATCATGTTGTGGCTGTGGCAAATCGTATAGTGTGCAATATATGGTCGCAGCAGGGGGTGCGGCAACAGATACGTATGCGTATCCGTTTTCCACAGACAATCCTGAATATCCTGCTTCAGCTTCATACTATTTTTCAATATACTGTATCGCGATACAGTCCAGACCCGTATGCGCCGCAATTACGGCACTGATGGTATTGATTCTGATTTCTAGGCGGCTGTTTCTCTCCAACAGCTGTCTGCGGATATCCTCCGCTTTTTCCAGACAGTCGGAATGAATCACATACACATAGCCTTCTCTGCCTGCCAGCTTTTCACTAATCGTATCCACAGCATGAGCAGCTGCCTTTTTCTCTGTACGCACCTTTTCCAATACATCGATTTTTCCCTGTGTGGAAGGATCGATGATAAGCACAGGCTTGATTTTCAAAAGACTAGCCGCTGCGGCTGCCAGCGGGGTCAACCGGCCCCCCCGGTTTCAGATGCTGAATATCATTCGGCAGAATCAATGTTCCGCTCGTCCTGATCAGCTTACTCAAAAGCTCGCTGATTTCGGCACCGCTTTTTCCTTCATCTGCATATCGTTTTGCCAGCAGTGCTTCATGTCCCTGCAGATCACAGGTTGTAAAATCCTCGATATGAATGACTGGTATACCAATCTCTCTTGCCATTACCTGAATGGTGTTGAAGGTCGATGAAAGACCGGATGATAAGGGAACCGATACGATTTCTTCATAGCCCTGTTCCTTGATTGTACGTAGTGTAGCCTCGATAACACTGCCCACCGGCATACTCGTTTTCGGAGTATGCTGTTTACGCAAAGCTTCATATAATTCTTCCGTACTGATATCCACACCATCCTGATATGAGTGTTCCTCATCAATTACCTGTAATGGTAGAAGGAATATCCCATGCTCCTGTGCCTGCTGAATCGTCATAGCACTTCCGCTGTCCGTTAATATTGCTGTTTTCATATCCTGACACCTCTTTCATAAACTTACTTATTCATAACACACTCCTATTTTACACCAAATTACTCGGAAATGAAAATTAAAGTTTGTTTTGGTCTGTAAAAGAGAAAGCATATAAGCTTCTTAACTAAATATGTCATGAAATCGTGTAGTTTCTATAAGAAATTATCACACACCGAATGCTGTTCATTTGTTTCGACACAATGCTTCTGTGTACTTTACCTCTTGCACACATCACTTGTACTGACTTGCCTTATATATCAACCTCCTTACGCTGCATACTGAGGCCCTTTGAATGTGTGGTCGTGAAAGTGCTGTTATTTCTGTATGCTTTTTATCATCCGTAAATACTGTGCAACCATAACACAGGTAAAGGACACATAAAGAAAACAGAGGAACACATATCTTCTTCATGTGTGTGCTTTAACAGGAAGCACTCTACACTATTTTTCTTTTCAAAAAGCAAAAGTCTGCAAAAAAAAACGGGAAATTCCCGTCGCATTCTATGATTTATTATCTCTACCTTATATTCTGATGAAACCGATCCGGCAGCTCTTCTGCCTCATGTGCTTCCTGCAGCATTTCCACATATGCCGCAAAGGCCCGTTCAGCAGACTGATAGATACCGCTCTTTCGGATGATATTCGCCGGGTATGCCCCCTCGATCAGCCAGTATTCATTCCCTGTATCACTCTCCAGAAGCCATACCTCGCTATCGCCCGCTTCATCCGCAAAGCTTTCCACATACATGATGCTCTCCACAGTCTCCGGCTTCAAAATCCCTTCCGCATAGCTGCGCAGCTGTTCCTTCTTCACTGTTTCATTCATAAACGCTTCCCTCTTTCCTTAGTTTCTGTTATCTTATGATCTCTGCTTATGCCAGATACTGCAATGCATATCCCACAAAGACAGCCAGTGACAGCAGCATGGCATCCTCATCAATATCAAACTGTGCATGATGATGCGGCATTCCGGTATGACACGATTGAGAATTTCTGGAGCCGATAAACGCATAACAGCCCGGCACATGTGCCAGATAATCGGCAAAATCATCCGCCTGCATCATTTTCTCCTGATTATGAATTACCCTATCCTTACCAACCACTGCCTGTGCAACCGGTGTGAGTTCTTCAACTACCTGATTGTCATTGATCAGGGGTGCCGCAAAATCCCGGAATTCCACCTGAGCACTACCACCGTATAAGGAAGCTGTCTGATGTGCAATCTCACATACCCGCTGATTGATATAGGCTCTTGTCCGGGATGAGAAGCTGCGTGTTGTCCCCTCCAGCAGCGCTTCCTTTGCCACAATATTATACTGTGTACCGGCATGCAGCGTACCGATTCCGACAACCGCAGTATCCAGCGGAGATAGGGAACGCGATACGATGGATTGCAGATTTATCACGATTTGTGATGCGATATACAGCGCATCAACGCCCTTTTGCGGAGTGGACACATGTGCCCCTTTTCCCTGCACAACGATACGGAAATAATCACAGCTTGCATTGATTGGTCCCGGTGTCAGAGAGATTGTCCCGACATCCAGACTGCTGCACATATGGGCTCCATAGATACGATCTGCCCCATCCAGATATCCTTCCTCGATAAAGGTGCGTGCCCCCTGGCCGATTTCCTCTCCCGGCTGAAAAAAGAAACGGATTTCACCGGCGAATTCATGCCTTCGCTCCTGCAGCAGCTTCACCGCATGCAGCAGTACCGCTGTATGGGCATCATGGCCGCACGCATGTGCACACCCGGAATTCACACTGCGATAGCTTTTGTCCAGCAAATCCTCCATGGACAAAGCGTCCATATCCGCGCGTAAAACAAGAACCTTTCCACTTCCTTTTTCTCCGCTTATGCTGGCAAAAACACCGGTTTCTCTGATTCGGCGGTGTGCAACGCCAATCCGCGTCAGCTCCTCCTCTATTTTTGCGGCTGTCTCATATTCCTTCATGCTTGGCTCCGGATGCATATGAAACCAGCGGCGAAGTGCAATCAAAGACTCCTGCTCCTTTTTTATCCACGTATCTATCTGCATACCTGCCTCCTGTAATCTTTTGTTTTCTGTCATTTAATCGACTGTCGAACGAGCTTCCGGCTGTTCTGTACAGCGAAGAAGCCGTCTTGCGTGATAAAGCTTATCGGAGTTCTTTTCCTTCTGAATTATAAACGTATGATGGAAAAATGGCAAGTCGTGATTCTGCACAAGCGCATCAAACAATACTGTGTCTTTCCCTATACGCTCGCGTAGCAAAGGCTTCCGCAGGAGCTTTTATTCCACAATGCCAGCTAAACATGCCGTGTGCAACATGGCTTTCCACACGTAAAGCCAAAGCAGCGAACGCATAAAAAAACGATTTATATTTGTATAATTACGCAGGAATGTTAAAATAAAGAAAAGGATGATTATCATGAAAAAACAGCTACGCACGTATCCTAAACCATACATCTATACCCTGTATTCACCACATGCACCGCATGAGGCGCTTCTCTTTTACAAACGGGACCGCCGGAAACAGCATTCCCGGTGAAAACTACGATTATGAGCAGGATACGCCCCTTTTTTATGATTGTTCTCATCATCCTGAGCTCCTCATTCTTCCTTTCCTTTATCAACCGCTATGATAACAAATATTACAATGTACAGGCTCCAATAAAAAACGGACAGCTTTTAAGCAATCAGCTGAGGCTGGAGGATAATGCACTGTATTCTCTGGTGGATAACTGGCTGTTTTATCCACACATCTACCGCAATGCAACAGCCAATCAGGATGCCAGAGGTGTCTATACCTACCTTGGCCAGTATCCGGATTTCTCCATGCGTGATGCTGCACGCTCCCCTTACGGTGTATCCAGCTATCAGCTGAGCATTCCGGCGACAGAAAGCGGACAGACGATATCCATCTATTTTCCTGAAATCGATATTGCCTCTGAAATATGGCTGGATGATACCCTGGTTGCTTCCAATGGCAATGTGAAAACAGCTCCCATCAAGGCCCGCATACAAAATACCGTCATTACCTTTTCCACAGAAAAAACACATACCCTTTATGTCATTGCGGCAAACGACACGCATTATTACAGCGGTATGTATTATCCATGCATATTATCCACACCGCAGGGGATACAGAGCATGATTCTGCGAAAAGTCTTATTTTACGGATTCCTTGTATTTTCCTCTTTGAGCATTGGATTGTATTCCCTGAATTTATGGATCAGAAACCGCAGAGACAGCGTTTCCCGTTGCTTTGCGACAGCCACCCTTGCCTTTTCTCTGTTTGCATCCAGAGAGCTTCTCCGTATGTCTGGAATCTCTCATGTGACCATATTTTATGCCTTCATGGACGCGGCTTATTTTCTTATGATGTATAAGATTCTGGAAATCAATACCCTGCTTTCTCCTTTATCGAAGAAAAATCTGATTACCAGAGGAATGCGACTGCTTTCCATCGGTATGTGTATCCTGCCCTTTGCCAACCTGTTTATGCTCGGCAAAAATGCGGATGCCCTGCTTGCATATGGCTGGATCGTAGACGGCTTTAAATACATCAGTGTGCTTTATATTTTGTATACCACGCTGTATGGAAGCCGATACCGACGCATGGAGCTATGGCTGCTGGGAGCGAATACCTTTTATATTTTCGGTATACTCTACACGCTGCTTGGCGCAAATCTCTTTGAACCCCTTTGCTATGGATGGCCGAATGACTATTTTTCCTTTTTCATTGTACTGTCTCTGGCAGCCCTCATGATTCAGCGCAGTGAACAGATGGCAAGGGAAAACGAACGGCTGACAATTCATTTACAGGAAACCGTAGAACAGCGAACGGAACAGCTGCACACACTGTTAAGTGAAAGAAAGGCCATGCTGGCAGAATTTGCCCATGATCTGAAAGCTCCCCTCAGCAGTATGCAATCCTTTATCGAGCTGATCCGTATGCAGGATACCCTGATTGATGATGAGGTTGATGGGTGTTTAAAAATACTGGAACGAAAGGGAGCTGAATTACAAAATCGAATGACCGTCCTACAGAAATTCTCCTCTATGGATAAGGGGAGTCAGGATAAGCATGTTCTCGATCTGACACAGTTTCTGAAGCAGTTTCATGATTTTAACAAGGCAGATTGTGATGCGGCAGGAATCTACTTTCTGTATCTCTCTGCCAGGGAGCCCTGTCCTGTATTTGCGGATGAGAAGCAGCTAACGCGTTCGCTTGAAAACCTGCTGTACAATGCCTTATCCTTCACGAAGATGGAAGGAACCATCACCCTGTCCCTTTCCACAGAGGACAGCAATGCGCATATCGTTATGGAGGATACCGGCTGTGGAATTGCACCGGACAGACAGGAACAGATTTTCCACAAGGGTGTATCTCTGCGGGAGGATTCCACAGAGCGCGGTCTTGGTCTTTACATCACCAAAAGTATAATTGCCGAGCATAACGGCTCCATCTGGGTGGAGTCTGACGGTGAGCACGGCTCTGCCTTTCATATCCTGCTTCCGCTTGCCTACAGCAACCTTCAAGAATCTGTCAAACCATAAGGCAGAGACTGGGTATGTGTGACTTTTCTGTTATAATAAAGTCAACTTTTAAAGAATGATTACAATACACAGAAAGGAATGAACGCATATGAAATGGTACGAAAAGCAGAAAAAGCTGTATACACAGAATCAGGAGGAACAAAAAAACACCCCTTTTGGGGACCGTGCATCTATAAGGGGGAACGACGCAGTCGACCATGCAGCTTTATCGGCTGCTGTGCAGGAGTCTTTAAAGAGTCAAAACGAGCAGCTGCAAACCGGAAAGAACGATGAGGCAGAGAGTTTCAAAAACAAAGAAACCACGGTTATTCAGGAGCACACAACCTTACAGGGAGATATGAATACGGAAGACAATATCACCATACATGGTGTTTTCATTGGAAATATCAGCTGTGGCGGCGATCTGACGATCAGCGGCAGCGTGAAGGGAAATATAAGCTGTAAGAATGCTGTTATACAGCAGGCCAAAATAGAAGGGGATATCGTGTGTGATACACATCTGGAAATCAGTCAGGGCTCCTGTGTCCACGGCAATGTGAACGCCAAGCAAATACTCTGCGGCGGTCAGATCATCGGGGATACCCGAATCGAGGGGAAATCCCAGTTTCTGGCGTCCTCTGCGATTTCCGGTGACATTCAGACGCAGTGTCTGGAGGTGGAATGCGGTGCCGTGCTGCAGGGAAATCTTCAGGTACAAGCTTCCTGTTCTGCGTAACCATGACCCGGCTCATAATCGTTAAGCAGACAGGATTATCTATCGGAAACAACAGCTGACATGAAGTCATAAAGCGACTGCCCTGCCTATCGTAAAACGCAAGCCGTCATCAATATCAGCCTGAGGCTAGTACGCACAGCGTAGCAATCAAAGCTCGTAAAAGACACGATGTTTATGAATATTTGATATAAGCACAGCGCTTTGTTTCCATATCAAGACCACAGTAGATAACCACAGCCAAATTAAAACATCGTGTTTGTTTCTGAAACGTACACGATGTTTTTTCATCCTGAAACAGGTGGTTCCACGAACTTATAGCCCTTGCCCCAGACGGTCTGAATAAACATATGATCCCCCCAGGCCTCCTCCAGCTTTTTACGAAGATTGGCGATATGTACCTGCACTGTATGTGTGGAATTCATATCCGGCATCTTCCATACCCGCTGATAGATTTCCGATATGGTATACACATGCTCCGGTGTCTGTGCCAGCAGCACCAGGATATCGAATTCCGACATGGTTAACGGAACCCTGTTATCCTGAATCTGTATGGTTCTGGCATCCAGATTGATCCGGAGTGGGAAAAAATTCAAAATCTTCTGTCTGGAGGGTATTTGATAATACTGCCGTATCCTTGCCTGTATGCGAAGATACAGCTCTTCCAGAGAAAACGGTTTGGTAATATAATCATCCGCTCCCATCAGAAATCCATTTTTCAAATCCTCCTGTGAGGAAAGATTCGTCAAAAACACGATGGGTACAGAGCTGAAGCTGCGTATTTTCCGACACAGATCAAACCCGCTTTCCCCCTTAAGAAGCACATCCAGAACGATACAGTCTATCGTTTCCTGTTTCAGCACCCGAAGACCCTGTGAACCGCCGGTGGCAGTAAATACATCCTCATTGTTCTTCTGCAGATACTGTTCTGCAGCAAACAGTACATCTTTATCATCATCAATGATAAGAATCTTACTCATGATCCATCCTCCATGTCATTCTTATTGTATATTGTATCAGAAAAGTGAATGACAAAACATGGAAAACCGGATGGCTTGAAACTTTCTTGAACATTTAGGAAATTCGAAAAAAGGCTTTGGCATTGTCATAGAATACCTTTTGAAGTGCTTCTTCATCCAGACCGCTGACGATCACCTTCTGCATTTCCACGGACGGATGATGAAACGGGCCATCAGTGCCGAACAGGATACGATCTGCACCAACACTCTCGTATGCCTCTTTGATTTTTGTATGCATCGGCATACCGCTCATTTCCAGATACAGATTCGCATAGCGACGAGCCATTTTCAGGCTTGCGTCGATATACACACCGTGTCCGTGTCCCATATGAATCATCATCACCTTGACATTGGGAAAGCGCTCTGCGAGAAGCGCAATACTCCAGGGAAGGGAATAGGGTGGATGTCCGCAGTGAATACAGACAGGAACCTGATAGTGCTCTGCCATCTCCATGACAGGATCAACACATACATCGTCCGCCACAAAGGCATGCCTGAGCGGATTCAGCTTTACTGCCTGAAAGCCTTTCTCCAGATACTGCTTCAGCAGCTGTGTGCAGTTTTCCTTGAGCGGGTTAACATACACAGCACCGGCAAAACGATCCGGCCATTCGCTGATTGCCCGGTATACGGCCTCATTATTCTGGGAACAGATAACCGTTTTCTCAATCTCATACATATCCATCAGCTCAAGAAGCTGTTGTGGAGTCGCCGCTACATTTGCCCACCCGCCGATTTCACCGATATGCGCATGTGCATCTATTTTTTTCATATACGTTTCTCCTCAAAAAATGAAAGCATCTCCGTGCGGGACAGCATCGCAGACAGTACCGTAAAAAGGACAAGTCCGATGACTGTCTGCATACAGATTCTCGCAACAGAGGCGATTGCAGGTACAACCCCGGTCAGGGGTATTTTAACAAGTGTATAAGCAATAATCTGAAAAACGCCTCCCGTTCCCGCTGCGATCAGTCTGTTTTTAAATCGTGATTTCTCCAGTAAAAGTCCCATGATCCAGCCCATGGCATATTTTATAAAAAAGGTTGGCAGCACCCAGACAGCGGCACCGCTCAGCAAATCGGATAAAGCACCACCAAGGCCGCCGGCCAACGCCCCCTGTTTTCTCCCCAGAACCATCACCCCCAGAAAAATCATACAGTCCCCCATATGCGTGTACCCTCCGGTTGCCGGATTGGGTATCTTTATAATATAGGTTGCGGTAAATATCAAAGCTGTCATAAGTGCTGTCATTGCCAGCTCCTTTGTCTTTTCATGCTGCATACAAGCTCTCCTCTCTATGAAATTGTATACATTCTACCATTAAACTGTATATTGAAAAATGAACAGTTTTATAAAAATAAAAGATAACAGTTTTATTAGGATAAGAGATGAATTTGTTTGCATTCGATAAAAGCTATCCACTCATTAAGGGTAGCTGTTTTCAATATGTTTCATCAATGGGAAAAGCATGCACATTTCCTTACAGTATAAACATATAAGATACCTGCAGGTTTACAGTACGTTTCAGCATATAAGGTAATTGTGTTTGAAATCACACCACGATTGTATGCTTCTTGTCAGAGAATGCACGATTTACACCGCATATGAAAAAGCGATTTCCCATTGCATCAAGAGAAGGAAATCGCCTTTCATTATTTTTTACAGTGAACATTTTCTTATTTAAAGGATTTATTATTTTCAATAAAATTTATAAATGCCCTGCACTGCTCTGCCAGAAAGGGCTCGCTTTCTTTTAAAACCAGTTTCCCGTCTGTCACCTGTTCCAGTGCATTTGGTATCGTAAGCCGCGGCACATTCATAACCCTCATATTGAGAAAGCTCAACAGGGTGACCAGCTGATCCTGTGCAATCAGCGTACCGGACATGCCGGGTGTAATACCGCTTACGGCTGCCGCCTTTCCATTTAAAACCCGCTTCTGTACTTCATCCGGACGGGACATCCAATCCAGAAAATTTTTTAATACCCCGGAAATGCCATGATTGTATTCCGGTGAAAAGAACCATATGCCATCCGCCTCCTGAAGCTGCGTACGCAGGCGCTGTACAGCAGCAGGTGCCGGAAACTCAATATCCTCATTCATAAAAGGTAGATCCTGATAATCGAGTATTTCAAATACAAGCTCGTCACCGCAAAGAGCTGCGGCTGCTTCTGCCAGCTGACGGTTCAGGGATGCTTTGCGAAGAGAACCGACCACAGCTGCAATTTTTATTTTTTTCATAAGCTGCCTTCTTTCTATATCTGTATTCTAGTCCTGCGTGATGGAAAGTACAAGATATATGCCTGAAATCCTTTTATTCTCGCTTCAGTATATGCGATGATTTTATTTTTATGCGTATTCCTCAAATATGACATAGTATTGTCATATTATGTCTGATACAATGGAGTCAGAAAGGAGGGATCACATGCAGATACAGAGAATGTTTGAAATCGTCTATATCCTTTTACAGAAACGAAGAGTAACTGCCAAAGAGCTCGCAGAGCATTTTGAAGTCAGTACGCGTACGATTTACCGTGATCTTGACGCACTTTCCATGGCGGGAATACCGCTGTACACCAATAAGGGACATCAGGGTGGTATATTTTTGATGGAGGATTATGTACTCCACCGTTCCATGTTCAGTGAAGAGGAACAGCAAAAGCTGATGGCTGCATTGCAGAGCTATCATATTGCAGACCCGCAGGATGTGGATTCCCTGCTTACAAAATTAAGCTCCACCTTTTCCGCAAAGCTGACCAACTGGATTGATGTTGACTTTGTGGACTGGGGATCCGACCACAGTGCCAATCGCAAATTCCTTCTGTTGAAGGATGCGATTCTTGATAAACAGAGGATACAGTTTTCCTACCATTCCTCCTATGGCGCCAGCACTACAAGAACGGTTGAACCATTGCAGCTGCTGTTTAAGGGGTCCGCATGGTATCTGATCGGCTACTGTACAGAGAAACAGGCACAGCGTTATTTCAAGCTGAACCGCATGGAGAACCTGCATAACACAAAGGAACATTTTGAGCGGGAGCTGGATACATCCAGTCTGCCGCATGATCAGAATGAATATAAGAAGGATTTGATCCATCTGGTTCTGGAAATGAAGGAAAATGTCGCCTATCGCATCTTCGATGAATATGATTCCTCCTGCTTCCGGCGAAGAGAGGATGGAAGCTTTCTTGTTACCATTGATTTTCCAAAAAGCGAATGGATATACGGGTATCTCATGTCCTTTGGAGATTCCCTACGCATCCTGGAGCCTGCGGATATACGGGATGAGGTTATCAATAGAATGCGACATGCAGTCAAGCAGTATGAGTAATATGACATACTGATGTCCTATATGGTGTGATAGGATATAGAAAAAGGAGATGGAAGCGATGGAAAAGAATATAAAGCTTGACTATAAGAAAAAGTATAAGGACCTCTATCAGCCGAAAACCACGGGTATGCTGATCGATATAGCGGCAATTCCCTTTCTGATGGTGGATGGAAAAGGAAATCCGAATGAGGAGGATGGTGATTACAGCAAGGCGATGCAGTTGCTTTACGGTATCACCTTCACGATCAAAATGAGCAGAAAGGGGACCAAGGCTCTGGAGGGCTATCACGATTATGTGGTGCCGCCGCTGGAGGGACTGTGGGAAATGAAGGGAATCAAGGGAATGGATTATTCCCGTAAGGAGGATTTCCTGTGGACATCCATGCTCCGCCTTCCGGAATATGTAACGGAGGATGTGTTCGCATGGGCATGTGAGGAGTTTCATAAAAAGCACCCGGAGGCAGATATCAACCGAGTACGTATGGAATGGTATGAGGAGGGGCTCTGCGCACAAATACTGCACAAGGGCTCCTATGATGAGGAACCGGCATCCCTAAAGAAGCTACATGCCTTTATTGAAGAAAACGGCTGCTGTGTGGATATCGGCTCAACTGCAGCCAGCGGACAGCTTAGAAAGCATCACGAAATCTATCTGGGAGATCCGAGAAAGTGCAAGCCGGAAAATCTGAAAACGGTATTGCGCATACCGGTAAGAAAACAATAACGGAAACCATCCGTAAAGGAGAAAAAGAGCATGGAATATATACAGCTGACACAGGAAAATTTACAGAAGGAGCATATCTGCTGCAGTATGACAGAGAAAAAAGGGAATCACAGCGTCACGGATAAAAAGGCTTGGCTGAAGGAACGCATGGAGGAGGGGCTTGTATTTTATAAGGCCGATGTACGCGGTAAGGTTTTTATTGAATATATACCGGCTCAAGCCGCATGGTTCCCTATTCAGGCAGACAACTGGATGCACATCAACTGTCTGTGGGTTTCCGGAAGCTTTAAGGGCTGCGGCTATTCCGATGAGCTGCTGGAGCACTGCATTGCGGATGCCAAAGCGAAGGGAATGCATGGTCTTACGATTTTATCAGGAAAAAAGAAGCTGCCCTATTTGAGCGATCCCTCGTATCTGAAATATAAAGGCTTCATCCCTGCTGATGAAGCAGGTGAGTATGTTTTGATGCATCTACCGTTTCATGCGGGTGGAGAGAAGCCGCGCTTTGCGGATGGTGTATTGCGACCGCAGCTTCCGGAAAACACCTTTGTATTGTATTATACCGATCAATGTCCGTTTGCCAGTCAGTATGCGCTCAAATTCGCGGAATGGATGAACAGCTGGGAACAGGCCTGTGTTGTTCATCATATAACCACACGGGAAGCTGCCCAGAGCTGTCCGGGACCGGTGAGCGGCTATGCGCTGTTTTATGGAAATACGTATCTGACAAATGAAATCCAGTCGGAGAAAAAGGCTGAAAAGCTTTGGAAAACCTATGGAAGCAAGACTGTGCAGGCTTGATGATATCTTCCTGGTAGGCTGTGAAACAAAACTGGGAACATCCCTGAGCAGAAATGCCGGCATTTCCATGGCATTCTGGAAAAGGTTTAATGAACAGCTGAAAATGTATCATGTGAAGCAGGGAAAGCAGTTTGTGAAATATGCCCTCACCCGGCGCGGATCACAGGGTCTGACCTATGCATGCGCTGTTCCCAGTGCACAGCTGTATCCGGATCACTTTCAGATTTACCGTATTCCCAAAGGGGAGTATCTGTGCGTGGAGCATCATGGTGATATGGCAAAGCTTCCGGAAACCATCGATAGAATATTCAAGCAGGAGCTGAAGGACAGACAGCTGACACCTGCAAAGGGAGCGCTTGTTTATTTCGAAATGTATGATGAGCGGTTTCACTACCGTAAGGACGCTTCGGTTATTGAGTTATATATTCCACTCGCAGGAAATGCATGCAAGTCCATGGAGGAGATTGAGGCGAAGACAATTTTACAGGGGGGCGGAAATACCATCGGGCAGTTTTCCTGGTTTGGTATGGATTTTAATATGAATCTGTATAAGGGCTGCAATCACGGCTGTATCTATTGCGATTCCAGAAGCAGCTGCTATCAGGTACAGGAATTTGACCGGGTACGGAAAAAGAAGAATGAGCTGCTTATTCTGGAGCGTCAGTTAAAGGGGAAACGGAAAAAAGGAGTGATAGGCATCGGTGCCATGTCAGATACCTATAACCCTTTTGAAAAGCAGCAGGAAATTACAAGAGGTGCATTACAGCTAATCGACCGCTATGGATACGGTGTGGGAATCGATACCAAAAGCACTCTGGTGCTGCGTGATCTGGATTTGCTGGCACGCATTGCCTCACATAATCCTGTTATCATCAAGCTGACAATCACCTGTGCGGATGATGCTCTGGGAAAGATGATTGAACCGTATGCCCCAAGCTCAAGTGAACGCTTTCTGGCTTTGGAGGAATTGCACAGGGCCGGTATCTATGCGGGGATTTTGATGATGCCCATTCTTCCCTTCATCAATGACACACCGGAAAACATCACCGGTATCGTCGAGCTTGCGGCAAAGCATCATGCGAAATTTATCTACCCCGCATTTGGCATGACTCTGCGGGATAATCAGAGGGATTATTACTACTATCAGCTGGATCATTATTTCCCGGGAAAACGCAGACTGTATGAACAGCGCTATCATAATGTTTACAGCTGTGATTCTCCACATGCCGCAAAGCTGTATAAGCTGTTTCAGACAGAGTGTCGGAAATACGGTATCCGCTACCGTATGAATGATATAATCCGGGGCTATAAAAAGCAGCAGGTTCAGCAGGGGCAGCTGAAGCTGTAGAGCGATACAGATGCTATCTCTACTACGAATTGAGCAATAAGAGAATTTCATCAGCTCCCTCCATGTCCCCGACGATTGAAATACATGGACAAAGGGAAAACGAATGCTTGAAAAAGAAGATGGGAGGTATTTATGAAGCGACCGGAATTATCAAGAGCCTTAACACCGGAACAGTTTCAGGAAAACTATTATCTAAAGGAGGAGTTGCAGGCGTTTTTAAAGGCATGCGGTGTAACGGCAGCCGGCAGCAAGGCTGATTTAAACGAACGTATCCTTCAGATATTACATGGAAATGCGATATGTTCTGCCGTAAAGCAAAGAAAAGTAAAAAACAACCGCACAGACACGCTGTGTCTCGATTCTATCATTGAGAAAGATCTTGTTTGTTCACAGAAGCACAGAGCATTTTTCAAATCTGTGATTGGCAGTAAGTTTTCCTTCCATGTGGAATTTCAGGACTGGCTGAAAACCCACGCAGGACAGACATATCAGGATGCCGTGGATGCATGGTATGCCATACAGGAACAGAAGAAGCATAAAAAAACTGTTATCAGCCCGCAGTTTGAATATAACACATATATTCGAGCCTTCTTTGCGGATAATCCGGGGCGTTCTTTAAAGGAAGCTATCATGTGCTGGAATCATCGAAAAGCCATACCGGGACCGTACGTATATCAAAAAGAGGATCTTCTGGTTTTAAATGAGCAGGAAGATGAAAGATAGCCTAGTTTCATATAAACGTATTTCTGCAATTGCAGTTATGCGTTTTTTCTTTGATGCAGTTATGTTTGACATAAGGCTTACACCCTTATATTAAATAAGCACATTATTCTCAAAAACTGAGAAATACAGTATATGATACTTATCATAAAAGCATGTAAATTTGATACCAACCTTCTTTATCTCATAAGACTTTGTATGTAGAATCATGTATATATAAAATTTTCCAAATAAAAAGGATACCTTACGATACCCTATATATACTGATTTTCCTTATGCTACATAGCCGCTATCAGCACCAGCTCAACGATTGATATCCGTAATTTTCACAACACGCGTACCAACACGCTGGGCAAAGCCTTCATCATGTGTAATGATGAGAATCGCCATTTCTTTGCTTAAGTCTTTGATAATGGAGGTCACGGAAGCAATGGATTCCACATCCAGCGCACTGGTTGGTTCATCAAAGCACAGAACAGAGGGCTGCAGCATGCAGGCACGGGCTATCGCCACCCGCTGTTTCTGTCCACCGCTCAGAGTGGAGGGATAGGCATGCAGCTTATCACTGATCTGCAGCCGTTCCAGTAATTCCTCTGCCTTTTGAACCGCATCCTCATTACTCATCAGCTTATGATAAACGGGTGCCTCAATCAGATTCTGAAGTACATTGCGATGCGGAAACAGCTGGTAGTTCTGAAACACCATGCCGACCTCCTTGCGCAGCGCCTTTTTTGTTTCCTTATCCGCGTAGACACTCCTTCCGTTTTCCTCTTTCAGAAGGTAGCTGTCATTGATGAGAATTTCTCCGCTGTCAGCGGTTTCCAGATCACAGAGACAGCGTAGCAGCGTTGTCTTTCCACTTCCACTCAGTCCCATTAAAACAACGATTTCCCTTTCCTTCACATCCAGATCGACATTGCGAAGCACCTGATTATCGTGAAAGGATTTGCATAGATTTCGAATTTGTATACTCATACGGCCACCTCTACTTATAATAGTTCAGCCGTTTTTCCAGATAATTCAATCCGCGGGAAATCGGCATATTCAAGACCAGATAAATCACACCAACATAAATGAAAGGAAGTCCTGTCGCATAGGTACCGGCTGCGATTTTGGCATAACGCAGCAGCTCGTCGATTCCCAGAATGGAAACCAGACAGGTATCCTTCAACAGCGTCAGGCTCTCATTGATAAAGGAAGGAATACAGTTGCGCAGCGCCTGTGGAAGCAGGATATGCAGAAACGTATAGGAGTTGGAATAGCCGAGAAGCTTGGCTGCCTCCTTTTGTCCCTCATCTATGGATTGTATGCCGCCACGCAGAATTTCTGTGAAATATGCGGTATAGTTCAGAAGAAATGCCAGTATAGCTGACGTTGTCCGATCCAGACGGATGCCCAGATAAGGAAGACCGAAATAGACGAACATCAGCTGCAGAAGCAGCGGTGTACCTCTCATGATATAAATATAGAAACGAACGATGGTAGAGACAACCGCATTCCTTGACAGCCTGACATAGACCATGGGAAGTGCCAGAACAAAGGAGCCGACCAGCGTTACCACCCAGAAGAACAGGGTGATCTTCAGCCCTTCTACAAAGGCCGGAAGCAGCTGTATAAAGAAGTCCATAGCTTATTTAAACCAGGTATCCTTGATGTTATCGAAGGTTCCATCGTCCTTTAATTCCTGCATTGCCTTGTTGATATGTTTGCACAGCTCTGTATCATCCTTGCGCATTCCGATTGCATATTCCTCTGTACCGAAGTTTTCATCCAGTACCACATAGTTCACTCCGTTATCCTGCTGCTTCATATAGTAACGCGCCAGAGTCTCATCTACAACGATGGCATCGCTTCTTCCGGATTCCAAATCCATGAAACAGTCATTGTTGGTATCAAACTGGGTCGGCTTGTCATCCTTTAAGCCTGCGACAAAGTCCTTATCCTTCATGACCGCATCATACGCACTGGAATTTTTCTGAACTGACAAGGTTTTATCCTTAATGTCCGCCTTTGTCTTGATTCCCGTCTTATCCGTTGTGATAATTATCTGACGGTTTTCCATATATGGATCAGAGAACAGCACCTGCTTTTTACGCTCCTCCGTGATGGAATATCCGTTCCAGATCAAATCGATATTCCCGGACTTCAGCTCTGTTTCCTTTAAATCCCAGTCAATGTTTTGAAACTCAACCTTCTTACCGATTTTCTTTGAAACGGCTTCTGCCAGCTCCACATCAAAGCCGACCAGCTTCCCATCCTTTTTAAATCCCATTGGCGCAAAGGTGTCATCTATACCAATGGTCAGTACCTCCTTGTCATCCCCCTTTGCTGCATCTGATCCACAGGCAGTTAAAGTGAGTGTGCACAGCAGTGCGAGCATTGTTAAAGCTATCCTTTTCATACGTTTTTCCTCCTCAATTTCAAGCGTCTGATGAAAAAAAGCTTCCATCCTCCGGATTTTGTCCAGAGGACGAAAGCTGTTGCTTACGTGGTTCCACCTCAATTTATCAGCTCCTTGCGGAAACTGACCTCAGTAAGTGATGATCATGCTCATCGTCATGGAAGCATCACTTTGATCGGTAACGGAATCAACCGGCAGACACTACTGTTGTTTCGCATCTGCAGCTCCAAGACGTGTTCCACAGCCAACTCATGATTCCTTTCTCAGCAAACGGGAACTCTCTTTCATGCCTGGACATGTGTACTATTTCTTTTCATCGCTTGTATTGTAGTTACAGTATACGGGATGAAAAATGAAAAGTCAATGCATTTTGTAAGAAAATGTAAGAATGCGGTATCTCAATGAAATACATCAGAAAGCATTGAAAGAAAATGTAAAATTATATATTCTGCGATTCCTGCACCTGCCGCTTATAAATACAGGTCCCCTCCTTCCAGGTTTCCAGCACCTGAATATTCCGTATCTCCTCCACCGGAATTTCCAGCGGATTTTGATCAAGGACGGCAAAGTCCGCCAACTTACCTGCTTCCAGCGTTCCCTTTTGATCCTCCTCATGGTACTGCCATGCCGCATACTGCGTAATCGCACGCAGGGCCTCATAAACATCAATACGTTCCTTTTCCCCGAGAAGCACTCCGTTTTTTGTACGGCGAACAGCGGCACACCATACGGATTTCATCAGATTCGGTGCGATAACGGGAGTATCGGTATGCAGGGTGAACACAAGTCCAAGCTGCAACGCATCCCGCAATGGAGAAATCAGCGAAGCCCGCTGTACTCCGAAGTTTTCAATATGCACATCTCCCCAGTGCCATACATGTGCCGCAAAGAAGGAAGGAATCATTTGCAGCGGCTTCATCCGTTCCAGCTGTTCCTTTTGCACAAGCTGTGCGTGAATCATGACAGGACGTAAGGTATCCTTAGCATCCAGATCTCTTACAACCTTTTCAAACTGTGTCAGATACTGCTCAGCTGCTGCATCACCATTGCAGTGTGCGAGAAGCTGCTGATGCTCCAGCAGACTTTTGCGAATACAGGCAGCCACTTCCTCATCGCTCATCGTTCCATATCCGTAATAGTTGGAATCTCCCTGATAAGGTGTTTGCATCCATGCGGTTCGTCCCTGTGGAGAGCCGTCAAGAAACATCTTATATCCGCCGATGCGAAAATGCTTATGATACTGCACTCCCTTCGGCTTGCTTTCCTTTCGCAGTGCCTCACTGTCCCGGATTCCCACATAGCCGACCACATCCTGTTTCAATATATTACGAGCTGCGGCCTCTTTCAATATGGCATATACCGCCGCATTCATCATCCCGTCCTGTATGGTGGTAATTCCATAGCTGGCATATAGCTGCAAAGCATCCTCCAGCAGCCGCATCATCTCCTCCATGGATGGCATCGGCACATGATGCAGAAATGAAGTAAAGGCATTTTCCTCCATATAGCCGTTCAGCATACCATCCGTATTTCGTCCATATCTGCCGCCATCCGGATCGGGTGCATCAGGGGGAATATTGGCCAGCTGCATTGCTGTATATGATGCAACACCCATATGGGAGGATGCATGGGTAATCACGATTGGCCGCCTGCCGACAGCCTTTAGGACATCGGCACCCGGATGCCGGCGCTCCTTAAGCAGCGTATGATCATAGCCGACACCACTCACCCAGTCCTGCTCCTTCAAATGATGCTGCTGTATGAAATCAGTAAGTATGTGCTGAATATCCGCAAAGCTTCTTGCACTGCTTACATCCGCCTGACGGAATGTATTTGCACAGGATACCAGATGGCTGTGAGCATCTATGATTCCCGGGATGATGACTCTGCCACCCATATCCACACAATCTGCGGCTTTATATTCTTCCGGTATGTGATCACCGATGTAAACAATACTCCCCTGTTCGATGCACATACAGGATGCTGTTTGTCTGTCCTTCATAGTGAGTATACGTGCATTTAAGATTTGTATCATAAAAACACCTCCTGCTTATAGTGTACCACACGGTATGGATTTCATGAAATCCGGTTTGCCGGCGTAATTGATTCCCCTATGCAATTTATCCTTGGTTCACAGCACTGGCTGCATTTTCTTAGTCTGCCCTGCCTAACCAGGAACACTACCAAGTCCTTTTTCATGCAACGTCGACCACAGAAAGCTTTCTCTGTTAACAGGTCTTTATGCGTCCCCTCCCTTTCCAATCCGTATTGTTTCCATATACCCTACAAATGCAGATAACCTCCACGATATGGAAACAGTCTGAAAGTATCTGAACTTTATATTTATCGTTCATCTTCCTGTTTATCAAATTATCTTTCTCAATTCCTATGCCGAACACACTAGAAAATGGATTGATGCCTATCAGATGAGAAATGAGGAAGGCGAGATGGAAAGTAAGCGAAGCCTGATGAGGAGGATTTACATTTATCTCCCGGAGATAAATGCAATTGTTAAGTACAAGGGATTCGGGAAGCTGAATGACTTTGAACAATTATGCTAGGTTCTGCCCTTCGGGTACCTGTTAAAAATAATGATGAAGATGGTATACTAAAAACAGAGGAAAGGCTGGTGAAGAAGGTTATACCCAAAGGGCACCAAGTGGAAAAGTACAGAAAATTTCATGATGCAGAAGATCTCCGGTCGATAGCGATGGCAACGCAGATACAGGAGCAGCGCGAAAAAAATGCTATTTTGGATAGTTTTGAAGATGGTGTTGAACAGGGAATTAAACAAGGCGTTGAACAGGGAAAAAAAGAAGGTGAAAGATTGCTTTTAAATCGACTAATGAAAAGTAAATATCATCAAGACTGCTCAACATGGCTATGCTCTTTATCAATGGAACAGCTCGATCTTGTATCCAATTTATTATTCACTTGTGATACCTTACAAAAACTGAAAAATCAGCCTGCTGTTCACAAATAATACATATAAAGTACACAATAAAACTGTTTCAAATTCAGGTTCCTTCTTACTTCAGGGTGTATGCAACAGGAGACTTCAACACTATTGTATTTATCAATAGAAGTTAAAGTCTCCCTGTTTTGAGTTTACCCACATTCGAGAAAGAACCCAAATTCATAAAAACAGTTTTTCGACAGTTGCATATAGAAAATAATTGGTGTCTGCTGTTTTTATCAAGGTATAGAGCCTGCATAAATAGAAACAGATGTTCGCGGCACTTAATATTCATTTGTTACATATTCTTTATCAGTAAATTGTTTCATTATGTTGTAATAAAATGAAAATAATTTTGAAAATCTATTGACAAATCATGTAAATCAGCTTTATAATCAAGACTATACATTCGATTGATTCAGGAAGAGTAACAGAACCCTCGGATCCAAAGAGAGCTGATGACGGTGGAAATTCAGCGTGAAGAGATCTTGTGAATGGCCCTGAAGAGAAGCATCGGCGAAAAGTGATGAGTAGCTGATGACGCAATTCCCGCGTTATCTGAGGAAGCAGACATGTTGGTGTTTGTATAAGAGTGTTTTGCATTTGTCTTTTCGCAAAACGTATAGGTGGCTAAACGAAGATCCTTCGTCCTATGATACAGGGCGGAGGTTTTTATTTTTATTCTCACTCTTATACAGTAGCAGGAAAGGAAGATAGAATGGAAAATACAGAAGCAATTCTCTACTGTCACAGCAGACGATGGCGCAGCTTTTAACAGCCGCCTATGCAGAGGACAGGAGGAACCCTATGATCTATCCCGATTTACAAACTGTGCGTATTTACGCAGACACATATACACGAATTCCCGTTTACACAGCACTGGATTATGAAGCAGATGATATGCTTGATCTGTATGCAGCGCTGCGGGGACCCTATTCATTTTTTCTGGAAAGCGGTGTTCTGAACTCGTATGGCCGCTATTCCATCATCGCTTTGCCCTGTAGGAAACGCCTGGTAAGCAGAGGTGGAACTACAGCTCTCATTCAATACGATGAAACAATACAGCTGGATGGAAATCCACTGGACATCCTAAAGAAAGAAATGCAGGAATGTGCTCCCATCTATCCGGAGCTGCCGGTATTTACGGGAGGAGCAATCGGTCATTTCAATTATGATATGATTCGCTTATTTGAAGCCATTCAGGATAACCGGCTTCCCTCTCTAAAGCTTCCCCTGATGCAGTTTGCATTTGTGGAAGAGCTGCTGGTGCTTGATCATGAACAGCACCGGCTGTATGTCATTGTGAATATGCAGACACAAAACGGATGTCTGGACAACGCCTATGACAAAGCGGTTCAACGCATTTACGAGCTGCAGGCTTTCCTGTCACACAGAAAGCCGTATAGTGGAAAGCCACTTGCAAGGCGAACCGTCACAAGCTCCATGAATAAGCAGCAATTCATGGCAAACGTGGAACAGGCGCAGAAGCACATACAGGAAGGCGATATCTTTCAGGTTGTACTGAGTCAGCGTATGGAGGCTTCGTATACAGAGGATCCATTGGATGCGTATGTCCAGCTTCGTTCACTGGGGAAAAGCCCCTATATGTATTATCTTGATTTTGATGAATATGTCATCGCCGGTGTTTCACCGGAGCTGCTGTTAAAGGGTCGCGGACGTTCCATTATGACGATGCCGATTGCCGGCACCCGTCCCAGAGGAACTGATGAACAGGAGGATCTGAAAGCAGCACAATCCCTGCTGGAGGATCCCAAGGAGAATGCAGAGCACAGCATGCTCGTTGATTTAGGACGGAATGATATCGGCAGGGTATCGGATATCGGCAGTGTTCAGGTTCGGCATATGAAGCAGGTGCAGCGTTATTCCCATGTCATGCATATGACGAGCGAGGTACACGGGCGGCTGAAGGAAAGCTGTGATATCTATGACGCACTCGCCAGTGTCCTACCGGCAGGAACTCTGTCCGGTGCGCCGAAAATCAGTGCAATGAATATCATTGAACAGCTGGAGCCGGTAAAACGGGAAATTTACGGTGGGGCTATCGGCTTCTTAGGCTACAATAAACAATTCGATGCCTGTATCACCATCCGTACCTTTGTCTTTCATAACCATAAGGTCTATTTACAGGCAGGAGCCGGAATCGTAAAGGATTCCGTACCGGAAAAGGAATATGAGGAAACGCTGCATAAAGCTAAAGCCATGCTTCGTGCAGTACACGGTGAGGTGACGGTATGATTGTAATCATCGATAACTTTGATTCCTTTACCTACAATCTCTATCAGGCAGTTGCCGTATATGCGCAAGATGTCATCGTATTGCGAAATGATACAGTTGATGCCTCTATGCTGCAAAAGCTGAAGCCGACTGCTCTCGTGTTTTCACCGGGGGCAGGTCATCCCCATGCTGCCGGAAATATGGAATCTATCATTCAGCAGTGTTACAGGGATATTCCCATGCTGGGAATCTGTCTGGGGCATCAGGCCATAGCTGAGGTGTTTTCTTCCAGAATCACCTATGCAAGGGTGATTCGGCACGGTGAGTGCGATGCAATCACGCAAACAGCACCCTGCGCGCTGTTCGATGGTCTTTCCACCACATTTTTGGCAGCCCGCTATCATTCTCTGGTTGTAGAACAGCCGGGTGAGGAGCTCATCGTAACTGCCGAAAGCAGCACAAAGGAAATCATGGCGATTCAGCATCACCGCTATCCTGTATACGGCATTCAGTTTCATCCGGAATCGATTCTGACACCGGACGGTATGCAAATTATTGAGAATTTTATAACGAAAGCGAGGAGCTATGTATGTTAAAGGAATATATTAAAAAGGTCAGTGAACACCATGATCTGACAACAGAGGAAATGAAAACTGCCATGAATATCATTATGGATGGCAGAGCAAGCAGTGAACAGGTCAGCGCATTTCTGATCGCAATGAAGATGAAAAAGGAAAGTCCTGCGGAAATCGCAGCAGCGTCCAGGGTCATGGTAAGCAAGGCGACACCGCTTCCAACCGATGTGAAAGGCATTGTCGATATCGTCGGCACCGGTGGTGACTGTCTGAATACCTTTAATATTTCCACCACCTCCTCCTTTGTATTGTGCGGTGCAGGACTGGCAGTTGCCAAGCATGGAAACCGCGGCGTATCGAGTAAAAGCGGAAGTGCGGATACCCTGGAGGCACTGCATGTCAACATCACCCTTCCGCCAAAGGAAGCAGCCTATCTGCTGGAGAAGGTCGGCATCACCTTTCTGTTTGCCCAGACCTATCATGAAAGCATGCGGCATGTCGGTCCGATACGCAGACAGCTTGGATTAAAGACAATGTTTAATATTCTCGGGCCCTGACGAATCCGGCACATCCCGATACCTATGTCATCGGTGCCTACAATGAGGAAATGGCAGATGTCATGATTCATGTCTATCAGGAAATGGGTGTTAAACAGGCAGTTGTTGTGCATGGGGACTGCGGCATGGATGAGGTTTCCATGACCGGAGATACCCTTGTACATGAGTTAAAGGACAATCAGATTCGTACGTATACGATTTCTCCGGAGCAATTCGGCAGAAAGCGCTGTCAGCTGCAGGAGCTTGTCGGCGGAGACAGTGTGGAAAACGCCAAAATTCTCATGGATATTTTACAGGGAGAGCACAGTGCCAAACGGGATGCCGTTTTACTGAACAGCGGTCTTGCCCTGTATATCAGCGGACGTGCTGACACCATGGAAGACGGAATCAGGCTGGCTGAGCAGAGTATCGACAGCGGACAGGCGCTGGCGAAATTCAGGATGTTTCAACAGCTGTCACAGGAGGTAGGTGCATGATACTGGATACGATCATAGAAAAGAAAAAAACTACACTGGAGGAGGAGCTGATGCGGATGCTTCCAAGAGAACAGGGTAAGATCGCCAAGCAGATGAAGCTGTATGATTCATTATTCGTTATCGGAGAAATAAAAAAAGCAAGTCCCAGCAAGGGTGTCATTGTAGAGGATTTCAGCGCTGCGCGCTTTGCGAATGCGTATGATGAGGCAGGTATCAATGCCATCTCCATACTGACAGAACGCAATTTCTTTCAGGGCGGCTTGGAAAATATAGAAATTGCCCGTTCCGTGAGCGATCTTCCTATTCTGCGCAAGGATTTCATTATGGATGCCCGCGAGGTTGTGCAGACAAAGCGTATTGGCGCAAACATGATGCTGCTGATTGTGGCTATGCTGGATGATGCAACCCTGCGTGAATTCTATCAGCTGGCACACTTTCTCGATCTGGAGTGTATCGTGGAGGTACACAATGAAAAGGAGCTGGAGCGGGCATTGCAGCTGCAGCCGGAAATCATCGGTATCAATAACCGCGACCTGCATACCTTTGCAGTATCTCTGGAAACAACAAAGCGTCTGGCTTCCAGAATTCCTGCGGATATCAGTATCGTTTCCGAAAGTGGAATTTTCACACATGAGGATATGGAGTATGTAAGAAAAGCAGGTGCAGATGCTGTTTTAATCGGAGAGAGCTTCATGCGCTGTCCGGATATCCGTACCCACCTGCAGGAGCTGAAGTATGGCAGTTGTAAAGCTGTGCGGTATTAAAAGCGAAGAGGATGCGGCACTGATGAATGAGGTGAAGCCGGACTATGTCGGCTTTGTATTCGCTCCCGGAAAGCATCAGATATCCGCAGCCTCCGCCTGCAGGCTTTCAAATATCATCCGATACAGCAGGCTTGTCGGTGTTTTTGTGAATGAACAGCCTGCCGTCATAGCTAAAATCGCCAAGCAGACAGGTCTGGATGTTATTCAGCTGCACGGAGATGAAAGCGATGCGGATATCCGGCAGCTGAAAAAAAGCTGCAATTGTGAAATATGGAAGGCTCTGCGTATCGGTCAAATCGAGGATATGGATGCTGCAGCGTTTCCGCATGCGGATCGTCTGCTTGTGGACAGCTATGTACAGGGCCTGCGCGGAGGAAGCGGAAAGCGGATCGCTATGGAATTGTTACAGAAGCTGGACGTGTCCAGACTCATCATTGCCGGTGGAATCTGCAGGGATAACGTAAAGGAAATTCTGGCATTGCAGCCTTACGGCATTGATGTCTCCAGTGCACTGGAGACCAATGGCAAAAAGGATAAGGAAAAAGTGCGCACGTTTATGAAGCAGCTGAAGGGTTGAACAAAAGCAGACCAAGCACTGTAAAGGAATACTGCAATGGCGTGCATTTTACAAGATAGATGCCCGTAAAAAGCGGGAGATGGGAGGCAGTATGACAAAAGGAATGTATGGAGCGTTTGGCGGACAATATGCGCCGGAAACACTCATGATTGCTCTGGAGGAGCTGGAGAATGCCTATGAGCAGGTAAAGGATGATGCGGATTTCCAGCAGGAGCTTCAGTTTTATTTAAGGGAATATGCGAACCGTCCTTCTCTGCTGTATTATGCAAGGAAGATGAGCGAGGAACTGGGCGGTGCAAAGATATATTTGAAGCGGGAGGATCTGAATCATACCGGTGCGCACAAGATCAATAATGTGCTGGGGCAGGCATTGCTGGCAAAACGAATGGGAAAAACGAAAATCATTGCGGAGACGGGTGCCGGGCAGCATGGGGTTGCCTCCGCAACAGCGGCGGCTCTTTTCGGTATGGAATGTGAGGTGTTCATGGGGGTTGAGGACATGCGCAGACAGTCGCTGAATGTATTCAAGATGGAGCTGCTGGGGGCAACGGTTACCGGGGTATCCAGCGGCACAGGCACCTTGAAGGATGCCTGCAATGAGGCCATGCGTGCATGGGCTTCCCGCTGTGATGATACCTTTTATGTTCTGGGCTCCGCTGTCGGACCTCATCCGTATCCGATGATTGTCCGTGATTTCCAGAAGATCATATCAGAGGAAATGAAGGCGCAGTGTCTGGAAAAGGAAGGACGTCTGCCGGATGCAGTCATCGCCTGTGTGGGCGGCGGCAGCAATGCTATCGGTACCTTTTATGATTTTCTGAAGGATGAGGATGTTGCCCTGATCGGATGTGAGGCGGCGGGAAAAGGGATTCATACCGAACAGCATGCCGCAACCATTGCACGCGGCAGTGTCGGTGTCCTGCATGGCATGAAATCACTGTTTCTACAGGATGATGACGGTCAGATCATGCCGGTGTATTCCATTTCCGCAGGACTGGATTATCCCGGAATCGGACCGGAGCATGCCGACCTTGCCCAAAGCGGGCGCGTGCAATATGTGCCAGTCACAGATGATGAAGCGGTTGCGGCTTTTCTGTATCTGACAAAAACAGAGGGCATCATACCGGCAATCGAAAGCAGTCATGCGCTGGCCTATGCCATGAAGCTTGCCCCGACCATGTCAAGGGACAGCATACTCGCAGTCACCCTGTCCGGACGTGGTGACAAGGATGTAAAAAGTATTGCGGAATATCTGGAGGTGGACATTAATGAATAGAATTGATGCAGTATTCAAGAGATTGAAGCAGGAACAAAAAACGGCCTTCATCGGCTTTCTGACAGCAGGTGATCCGGATATTCCCACATGTATGGAATGTGTGAAGCAGCTGGAACAAAACGGCTGTGATATCATTGAAATCGGAATCCCCTTTTCCGATCCGATTGCGGAGGGACCCGTCATTCAGGAGGCAAGTCTTCGCGCCTTACAGAATGATATCACAACAGAGACTGTTATGCGTATGGTGTCGAACATTCGCGAGTTCTCCCAGATTCCTCTTGTTTTCCTCCTGTATTACAACCAAATCTTCAAATATGGGGCAGGCCGGTTTCTCAGAGAAAGCGAAGCTGCCGGTATTGATGCGCTGATCATTCCCGATCTTCCCATGGAGCACCGTGAGGAATTAAAGCCGCTTGCGGATGCACATCATATACAGCTGATTTCCCTGGTAACACCTGTTTCCAGTGTCCGTAAGAAAAGCATAGCGGAACAAAGTGAAGGCTTTCTGTATTGCGTGACATCCCTTGGTGTAACCGGCGAGCGAACGGAATTTCAGGCGGATTTGAAGGCATTTCTAAACGAGCTTTCCGCTTACAGCGATACGCCAAAGGCACTTGGCTTCGGTATTTCCACTCCACAGCAGATTACCGAGATGAAGTCCTATGCGGACGGTGTGATTGTCGGCAGTGCCATTGTGCGGCAGATCGGGCGACTGGCGAAGCAGGAAATCACGCTGGAAGAGATCGGCAGCTTTGTGAAAACACTTGCGGATGCGGCACATGCCTAGAAAGGGACAATGCGTCCTTTTTTTGTACCGATTGCAACGAACGCTTCACCACTTCTACAGATGTACCTCCTATACCAGCCACCTTCTTCAGCTCCCGTAAACCGGCGGCTTCTCTGCCCTGCCGTGATGATTTTTCAGCTAAGCACTAACAGAATACATGCAGGAAGCAAAAATGCATAATTTATTTCCGCTTTATGGCAGTATTCCCTGTGCCTTGGGATAAAAAAAACCCTTATTTCAAACAATAGATTTGTTTCATCCGACTGCCTGTGAATAAGGGATTTTTTACAGTATGAATTTCATAGTTCCTTTCTCGATTATGGATAAACTCAAAACAGGAGATTCAACATTATTGTATTTATCAATAGAGGTTGAAGTCTCCCTTTTGCATACACCCTAATGTTAGAAAGAACCTTTACATCATGCTATTTGCTTTTTCTTTCATCTTTAAAAACCGTTTTTTCTGCCTGTTCCTTGATAGTTTCCAGATTTGTTTTATACTGCTTGAATTTCTCAAGTGCCATCGCATCCGTCTTTTCATCCTCATAAAGGTAAATTGAATCTACATTTATCATATCAGATTCCTCAGACAGATCCGTTTCCTTTGCAGAGCTGATACCGGTGATCTTCACATCGTAATAATCTGTATTCTTTTCTGTGGAATACTTACTATCCTCTGTAACCTTTGTGCGATAAACATAATGTGCTGTACCGGTATGATCGTAGGAACGATATTCATAATACACACCGATCAGCGCGACATGTTCAACAGTTACCTTGGTTGAAGAGAAAAAAGATGTGCTTCTGTCTTTTATATAGGCTTCCAATGCTGCTTTTGCCGCTGCCTCGAATTTATCAGAGCTTGCCTTTGGAATCTCTGCGAAGGTTTTATATACGATTTCCAATCCCTCTACCTTTACCTTCTTCTCTGGATTTTCCACCTTTACTTTACAGCTGTCTGCGGTAGCCTGACTGTATTCAGCTTTCAAAACTGCATCATCGCCGTTTTTCAGTTCGCCATCCTTTTCCACCTTATAGGTAACATCGCTCATAAACATACGGATATCCTCGTTTGTATGATCATAATCCGGATTACAATTGATATCCGCCGTTCCTTCACCGGATACGCCTTCAAAGGTAACGGTACATGCAGCGGTCAAATCAATCGGAGTCTTCTTTACACTCTGATAAATACTGAATCCAGCAATACAAACGATAGCGACTGCCGCCGCAATACCGCCTATGATTGTATTCCGTCTGCCTTTTTCCGTCTTGTAATATGCCTTGCATCTCTCAGAAAGCTTAAGAGCATGATCCTGGGCTGCTGCTGATGCCTTTGATACAGCTTCTCCGGCAGCTTTTGCGCCCTCACTTAAATCCTTCATTGCCTCCTCGGCTTCTACCTGCTCATTCCTTTTCACAAACAGGATATAGATACTGATTCCTGCTGCTGCAATTTGTGCAAGCACCATAATGACGAGCATGATTCCCTTGTTATCCATACTGCCGGAATACGCCATCGCGGCTGTGAAATCACCACTTGCCAAAGCATGTACAGCCCGTATTGCCGAAAAGCAGAAAAGCCCCATCAGCAATGCAGCACCATTGCAGCCAAGCAAAAGCTTTCCCATAAATGAAGCATCCTTCAGATAACCGATTCGAAACGCATATCCTCCAACCAGTATTACAAGGATGACAAAATCGATGTAATACAGCACACACAGACTGCGTAAGGAAGACAATGCACTTGATAATCCGGATAAGCTGTCCAGTCCCTGTCCCGCTGTGAGGTAAATAATCAGCATAATTACTGCCAGAATACCTCCCGCAATACTACCATACATCAGATATGTTCTTGTTGCATACTTTTTTAACAATTCCATTTCATTCCCCTTTCAAACAGCAAAAAAGCTATTCCTGTAAATTATTATATCACACAATATCACATTGTTTAAAAAAACATATACATTTTATGAATAACCGCCGCTTATTTTTCAAGATTCAAACCGCTTGACATCTGTATCGGAGAAGTTCATAATGAACAGTGTTCAAGTTGGAGGTGGTTTATGAATAAGGTTGTTACCTCAAAGGAGGAGCTTCTGGATACTGCCAGACAGATTGTATTTCAAGAAGGCATTGATCAGCTCAGTATTCGGGCACTTGCTAAAAAACTGAATATTTCTGTTGGTGCTGTTTACAATTACTTCCCGTCAAAGTCCGACCTGCTGCTTGCCATTGTGGAAAGCTTCTGGAAAGGAATTTTTCACAAGGATATCTGCATTCTCAGTGAAACACTTCCCTTTGCGGATTTCTATGAGGTTGTATATCATCGGCTTGCAGAGCATATGGAGGATTTCTTTTCCGTACTGCTGGGTCAGCTGGATATATTGCGCAATACTGAAAAAGAGCGTGGAAAGCTGATGGAGGAACGTTATCAGCAGCATATCCGCGAGGGATTCCTTTATGCCCTGCAGCAGGATTGCGATATCCCTGAGCATATCTGGAATGCTACCTTCACAAAGGCTGCCTTCATCGATTTTCTGATGGAGCATATGATGAATGATTTATCGCACCAAAGAAGGAGCTGTACCTTCACAAAGGAGCTTATCTGCCGGCTGCTTCAGGTAACGCACGGAACAACTACTCACGGCACAAAATGAACCATGTTCATATAATAAGGAGGAAGTCACATGCAGGCTGTTATGGAAACTGCTTTTGATATTTTATATTTATGCACCGTATGTATACTGGGAATCACCATGATACGAAAGGCAAGAGGAAACCGTATGCTTTTCTTATTTGGCATCATGGCGGTAACCCTCGGGCTGGGAGACGCCTTTCATCTTATCCCCAGAGCCTATGCATTATGCACTGACGGACTTGCGGCTCACACGGCAGCATTGGGAATCGGAAAATTTATCACATCCATTACGATGACCATTTTCTACCTGCTGCTGTTTCGCATATGGGAGCTGCGTTATAACAGACACTGTCCCCTGCTTCGCACAGGCATGTATCTGCTTGCCTTGCTCCGCATGGCACTCTGCTTCTTTCCGCAGAATGCATGGACAAGTCCGAATGCACCGCTTAGCTGGGGTATCCTTAGAAATGTGCCGTTTGCATTGATGGGACTTTGGATCATCGTGCTGTTTTATCAGCAGGCAAAGCAGAAGGAGGATTTCATTTTCAAATACATGTGGCTTGCCATAACCCTGAGTTTTCTGTTTTACATTCCGGTCGTCTTATGGGCTGATACCCTGCCAATGATTGGAATGCTGATGATTCCCAAGACACTCGCCTATGTATGGGTTGTATGGATGGGATATCAAATGATGAAAAAGGAGCTGAATTATTTATGAAAAAAACAATCAATCTTGCATTTTTATATGCGATTCTCGCCATGATTGGCGGAGTCTTTTATCGAGAATTTACAAAGCTGAGCGGCTTTGATGGACGCACGGCATTATCCTTTGTGCACACCCATTTGTTTCTGCTGGGAATGGTTATGTTTCTGATTGTCACCTTTTGTATCAAGCTGTTTGCCATTCAGGAATCAAAGAAGTACAGGGCGTTTATCATCGTGTATAATATCGGTGTTCTTCTGACCTCCCTGATGCTGGCGGTCCGTGGTGTTCTTCAGGTAAATGGCAGCACACTGACTTCTGCGGCAAACGGTATGATTTCCGGCTTTGCAGGTATTGGACACATTCTGGTTGGTATCGGTATGATTCTCCTCTTCCTGATGCTGAAGGAGAAGGTGAAGGAATAATGCACGTAGCGAAGAAATATCTGCTTCTGACAGCAGGCATTGTATGGGCAGCCGCAGGCTTCAATATTGTCAGGATCGGTTGGCTGAGTACCAGCTATATGAGCATAGCAACTGCTGCTGCCGCGGTTATCACCTTCCTGATTTTCTACCATATGATTTTTAAAAAGCTGATTCATAAGCATACAGAGCGCATTCTTGCCAATACAGAAGATCGTATGCATATCCTGCGCTTCTTTGATGCAAAATCCTATATTATCATGATCTGTATGATGAGCTTTGGTATTGCCCTGCGTGCATCGCATCTTTGGCCGGATGTATGTATCAAGTCCTTCTATACCGGTCTTGGCTGCGCACTGCTTGCGGCCGGAATCGGCTTCATACGACAGTATGTAAAAACCAGTACCTTCCGATTGCATGCGAATTAGTCAAAACGATACAGCCTGTTTTGCACCGCACTACAAAAAAGAAGAGAATTCAAATTTTACGTAAGGTATCTTTGAATTCTCTTTTTCATTTGTAATTGCTTTTTCTGGACAACCAGTTGTTTTATACTTAACGGCTTTCTATTCCATCTTTTTTATTATACAGGTTTTCTTGTAGAAGGCGATGCCGTACCCGAGAATGTCGGTATAGCCCTTTCTATGCAGACCCTCGATATACTGCTTTTCTTTTATCTGCTGTATTGCCAGCTCTGCACTCTTTTCCACATCCTCTTCACGCTTTGCCACCTTTATTTCAAACAGCAGTCCTCTGTTCTTGTTATACGCCGGTAGAACTGCAAGGTCGCACCTTCCAAATCCGGATTCCTGATTGGAAACAATGCGATAGCTGCCCTTCCCCTGCAGCATGCCGTTTAGAAATCCATGATAATACTTCTCGTCATAGTCAAAATAGCTCATAGATTGAAATAATACGGTATTCAGAATTTCATTCGCTTCTTCCACATGCTCCTGCAGAAGTGCTTCCAGAAACGATGCCTGATAGCTTCTGATCTGCTGCTTAAACCATTCTTCAAAAATGGTCGTGTAGATGTACTGTATTTCTTTATTGGGAATCATAAGCTGATAGGTGTTTGTGTCCGTTTTGCTTATAGCCTTCAGATAGCCGGTAAACAACAGAAAGCTGTATAAATTGTCTGTATCATCCAGTTCCCGATACGTCAGCTCCGGTTTGATTGTTTTTTCAATCATGCCGCCGCTGGACAAGATGTCAAAATCCTGTTTCATTTCCGCATTCCTCCGCTGTATGAAACGATATATCACATCATTACCACTCGTATTTGCCCAGAAGGATTCAGGTTCATCATCCTTCTGAATGATTTTTTTTACATACATCAATACACTCCAGGGATTATAAATATCCTGATTACCATATCGATAACCATCGCGCCACGGGCGGGCAGCGCCTACCATTTCTTCACAGTACGTTCAAACTTTCTAAGCTCATAGTCATTCAGTAGACACATCACTTCTTCAGGTGTAAAGCCAAAATCTGAACTGGACTGTTTGTCAAAAACAGAATAGACATTAAAATTATTAAGACCTGTAAAAATCGATTCTTTTGCAATCCTCAGACAGCCTGTTAATACCCCTTTTTTCAAGGCATCGTTTGTTTTTAATGCAGCACTGAAAACATTTCTTAAAAATTCCACCATTTGATCATAGTAGCCATGCAGATAGGCACTTTGCAAGGGTACATCGCGCCATGGGCGGGCAGCGCCTATTCGTCAATCAACAGGATAACGTTTTGATGATAATGCTGCTGAAGACACTCGCAAAGGAATTTCAGCGCTGTCTGCAGGCTGACTTCATTCTTTGTTCCCATATAATATGCAGTCAGCAGTTCCTTGTCGATTGCATTGATCTGTTCACTTTCCAGTAATTCCTGATTTCGGCGAATGATATCACGAATGAAAACACTATACATTTCCAATTGCTTTTCGAAGGTGGTTTGCTTCATTTCCTTAAAGAAATCATGATGACAGGATATTTGTTTAGATGCTCAACAGCATCACGCCGTTTCATAATATTTAAGCCGTTAAAGAGATAGGCGTTTTCTTTTTGCTTAATGGAAAAGAAGTAGTACAGCGTGCTCATATTCAGTGTCTTACCAAACCGGCGCGGTCTTGTATATAGGACCACCTTTTCCTCCAGAACATTTTTGATAAACATTGTTTTATCCACATAGTAATACTCTTTTTCTATCAGTTCTTTAAAGTCCTCGATTCCTATCGGCAAGCGCTTCATGATCATCAACTCCTTGTTTTTATTATAGGAAATCGTGCCGATTTCCTATAATGGGTTAGAGCTGCGCTACTATGTTAAATCGTCCCGATTTCCCATAATAGCTTTATAACACGTCCCCTGTTTTACACCAAAAGATTTCGCCATGATGCCAGCTAAGGAATACTTGCGCCTTATTAAGCTAGAAGAGTATGAACAAGGGTGCTTATCATACAGCTACTTTTGTCTGGTATGTCCTACTTTATTTACGATATACAAATACATAACAGTTCCAACAAATATAATCCAGCCATACCCCATACTATAGTCATATACAGCATGGAGTAAGATAGGAATCCATAACGTTTTAGATTCAAATACATAGATAAAGCCATATCCGATAAACAGACCAAATCCTATATTCGATATGCAATCTGTCAGAAATACAGACAGATCACCACCAACCACTACCGTTGGATATACGGCATGTGTGATTCCCCAGAATAAACTGCTCAATACAATTGCCAAAGCTGTATTCTCTTTTTTCATTATGGAATACATCACACCCCGATACAAATACTCCTCTGAAAACCCGATGATGATTAAATCCTGTATAAACAGATAGAAGCCAGTCATGTGAAATTGCTGATGTACAACAAAAAAAAACACAATACATAATGCATAATAACAATAACAGATACGTATGTCTGATTCTGAAAAGCGAACCTGTATCCTTTCGAAATACAAGTAAGCAGATAATCGGGAGCAGCAGCACCGCTATCATTTGTGTAATTACTGATGATATGGATAAAACACGCAGATCAACACCTGCCACTTTTGCAAAATACAAAACAACATATAGAATCCCTATTTCCAAGCAGCCAATTATAAACGCCGTACATATGTTTTTCATTATTCACCTCATAACAGTAATTCCTGCTGGTGTTCTCACCTAATGCAGGCTATCATTCTAAAATAATCAAGCAAGCGGGAAAATCGTATGAATGGCCAGCCGATGCGCTTCCTTTTGCGCGAACACAGTACCCTGCATTCCTTCGCACAGCTCCTTTACTATAGCAAGCCCAAGACCTGTATCTCTGCCACTACCACCATTGTCCTTTGTATAAAAGCGTTCAAAAATCGCCTTTGCATCTACATCATCCACAAGGTCATTCTCAAACACAAGCTCGCATGTGTTGTCTGTTCGTTTTGCAGAGATAACAAAGGTCCCAAAGCCGTGACGCAGTACATTGACACACAGATTATGCAGCATTCGCTTCAGATATACCGGATCACCTGTCAGCATTGTCATAGGATCGACCTCCAGTTGAACCTGCAGCTCCTGCTGTTTGAAATCCTTATAATAATGCAGCAGTACTTCACTCAGTATATCATGGATACGAATCGGCTCCGGATGAAACTCAATGCTGGCACTGCTCAGACGGGTATACAAAAACAGCTCCTCCAGTAAATCCTGCAGATATGTCATACGTGCCCGGATCACCTGAAAGCAATGCTGCCGTTCCTCTTCGCCCTCTGCCGTTTCCAGCATTTGCAGATACCCGCTGATACTTGTCAGTGGAGTGCGGATATCATGTGATATATTGGTTATCAGATGTTTAAAATTATGGTCCATCCGCATCGCCTTCACACTTTCCTGCATATAATATTCCCGCAGCTTCTGCATTTCCTCGCATAGTGCCTTCATCTGCGGATCCATGGATGCTGAATAAAACCGGAAGGTGCTATGCTCCCGGTTGGTGTAGGTCAGCTGTTCTCTGATACAGCGGACATTTTTATGCTGAAGGAAGAGAAGCAGTAAAAGGAACAGACACAGCAATCCTAATACAAGCACGATAATTTCCAGCATATTGTTCCCTCTCTTCCTTATTTCAAATCTTTTTTCCGCAGCAGTACATAACTGCCTATATTATACAGGATTGCACTGGTAATTGCCACCATAGCAGCCCGGCTGTAGAATACAGCGTCCCAGGAATACGGCAGCTGACCGGATATCGCATATAGAATATAATCCGTATACTCCACCTTCAGTAATGACATAATCCCGGCATGCAGCATAAATACCGTCATACTGCCATAGCCTACAGACACCAGAATAGCAAGCACTTTGCTTCCGGTCGCATGAATGAGCAGATTCAGAAAGGATGCAATTACAGTCAGTATCAGCATCTGCATCAGGGAATAGCATATAAACTGCAGGATGGAGAAGGAGGCAAAGGAATCCTGCTGCCACAGATTTTCCACTACAACCATGACAATGATCACAGCCCAGTATATAAACGCGGTGATAAATGAAAACACAAAGCGTTCCAGCAACAGCAGCTCCTTACGGTGCATCATCGGATAGATATTCTTCACGAAGCCGCTGGCATATTCCTCACAGAAAAACAGAGACAGAAAGATCAGTACCGCTATCTGATAAAAAGAGCTTTTAGGAAAGTAATAAAGAAAATCAACAAGTGTATCCTTTCCCTGATGAAAGGTCGCAAACGGTGTATTGTTCTGCAACCCCACAGCAGTCGTCAGCCATAAATACAACAGCAGCATAACGGTCATCGAAATATAAAAGGACTTCTGCCGCACCATACGATATAAATCCATTTTCAGATTATTCCACATGTTCTTCTCCCTCCTTCAGGAAATAGGCTTCCAAATCCTGATGATGATCCTCCATGCCATAAAGTGCCACATCATGCAGTACCAGCTGTCGTGCGATATGGGAGGGGTCCTCATAATGATCATACAGACGCAGAATCCCCTTTGGCAGCACCTCATAGGTTTGAACAAAGCATGTTTCCTCCAGGATAACACTTGCCTTTTTCACATCATCCACCCGCAGCTGAAAGCAGTCCCTGCAGCGTTCCAGCAATTCCTCCTTTGTGAACTGCTCAATAATTTTACCAGAACGAATCACAACGAAATCCGTAGCAACCTTATCCAGCTCCGCCAGCATATGGGAGCTGATCAGGATACTCATGCCGCGTTCCTCCTGCAGACGCTTCAGCAGATCACGCATATCGCAGATTCCCTGCGGATCGAGTCCGTTTGTCGGCTCATCCAGAATCAGCAGCTCGGGGTCCCCCAGCAATGCCATCGCAATTCCCAGACGCTGCTTCATTCCCATTGAGAAATCGCCTGCCTTTTTCTTTCCTGTAGTCGAGAGTGAGCAAAGCTTTAAAAGCTCTGTTATCAGCTCATGGCTGCAGCACCCAAGCATAAGTGCCTTCATTTTCAGATTATCATACGCATTCAACGCCGGATACAGTCCCGCATGTTCTATCAGCGTCCCTACACGCCGGAATACAAACGGGTCCTCACCGGGATGCTTGCCAAACAGCTTCAATTCTCCCTGTGTTTCATGCAGCAAACCGCTCATCAGCTTCATAAGCGTGGACTTTCCTGCACCGTTTGGTCCGATCAGACCGGTAATCGATCCTTTTTTCATATGAAAAGATACCTGATCTACTGCTGAGAAATTATGAAATTTCTTTGTCAGGGCCTTCGTTTCTACGATCCATTCCTTCATATTATCATTCCTTCCTTGTACATGAAGATTATAGCAAATGAAGTTTCAGAAACTGTCTGGAAAAGGTTAAGAAAGAATAAAGAAAAGGACCTTAGTCCTTCCATTTGAATCCGATGCCCCATATCGTTTCAATATATTCCTGTTTCGAAACTGCATGCAGCTTGCTTCGGATATTACTGATGTGAACATTGATGGTCTTGTCATCTCCCAGATAATCATCTTCCCATGCATATTCATAGATTTCCTTTTTCGTACGTGCCCGTTTTACATCCCGCATCAGCAGCTCCAGAATCCTGTATTCATGTCTTGTCAGACGAATTTTCATCCCCTGAATTTCCAGATGACAGAAATCCGGCAGAAGAACAACACCATCTACAGCAATGGCATGCTCCTGCTTCGACATTCGTTTGCGCAGCTGAACCTGAATTCTGGCCTTCAGCTCCTTTAAATCAAACGGTTTGCATAAATAATCATCAGCACCCTCATTCAGCAGAGCCACGCGGTCGTCGATTCCATCCTTTGCGGATAGCACGATAACCGGAAGCTGCTTTTGCTTCAGCTCCCTGAGAAGCTGTTCTCCACTGACTCCCGGCAGCATCAAATCAAGCAGTACAAGCGATACTTCGGTGTGCTGCAAAATCAGACGTGCCTCTGTTCCGGAATATGCGTCCACACAGATATAGTCCTTTTCCAAATATTCATCGATCATATTGTGGATGGTTTCGTCATCCTCCACAATCAATATATGTTCTTCACTCATAGCTTTGTAAAGTCCTTTAAGGGCAGTGTGTCGGTTATCTTCATGCCAAGGCCCGAAAGCAGCGCAATGCCTTCCTCACGATATGTATCTGTCTCCAGTGCAGCCGGCTCATGAGCATCAACTCCGATGATTGCCGTATTGCCAACCTCTGCCGCAGTCTTCCAGAAATCAATATGCGGATACTGCATGGTATGCATGATGTCATTATAGGCAGCACCTGCCAGATTGTATTCCAGTGGTATATGTAATTCCTTTGCAGCCTGACACAGACGTATCGATTCGCGCTTTGCGACTTCATCAAACACACGACGGCCCCGCATGAACAGATCCGGATGACACAGGTAGGAATATAGATTGGTCTTCATCCCGGCGATGGCTTCATCCACATAGGCGATCAGCCATGCCTCCTCCTCACATGCGGTCCCAAAGTACACGCGTTCCTCATCCGTTTTAAAATAATGATTACCGAAAATGATATAGTCAAGCTTTTTGTCAATCAGAAACTGCTTCAGCCAATCGATATATTTTGGGAAATATTCGCATTCCAAACCGATTTTAATGGATATGCGATCCTTATATTTCTCTTTTAAAGATAAAACGGAGGCATAGTAGTCATCGAACTTCGACAACGGCATCCGCATATTCGCCACAAAATCGCTGTCATATTTCCATGGGGAATGATCGGAAAATCCAATTTCCTCATAACCGTTTTTTATGGCACTTATTACATATTCCTCATCCCTGCCTGAGGCATGCATACAGCGCCGGGTATGCATGTGATAATTTGTTTTACGCATAGCTGCTCCCTTCTTTTCTCAACAGGTATACTATACCACAAGTTAAGAGGGAATAACAAAAAACCGACTGTATTTTATGCTTTTACATGCAATACATATAGCCGGCTTGCAAGTTTTGAAGTAGGCTGCCGTACAAACAACAGCCTGATTTCTACCTTTTTCCTTTGCCCTGTAAAGTGCCTGATCACTTCGTTCATACACATCATGAAAGCAGACCTGTGCATGTTCAACGAGACAGCAGCCTATGCTTATGGTCAGCGTTTTCTGCAGCTGTGGCAGGCGGATGGTACGAATACGCTCGAGCAGGGTATCTATAACATGCTGCAGCTGTGCCTCATCCTGTATCCCGTTCAGATATATGCTGAACTCCTCCCCACCGATTCGTCCGGCAATATCACCCGGGCCCAGCACATTTTATATTTCATGCCTAAACTCAAAGCTTGCTGCAGATACCTTTTCCGTGAAGGTATCGTAAAAGCAGTTTCTATTCCGTAAAGATATAGAAAAAAAGGTCAAGCCTATCATTTTTTAAACACGATATCCTCGACCTTTTCATTACACTGTTTTGCTTATATGACCACAGGTAAGACAATTTCCGATAACCACTTAATTAAAGTACACGAGTTCGTCATCCAGCGGCAGCACCTCGGTCAGCTGTTTTACATATAGAACCGGGACATCTCCCTGATATTCCTCATCAAATTCGACTGCAATCTGCGCCGTGATGCTGACCCAGTCCTTCGGGATCAGATTACTCGCATGCTCATAATGACACAGCAGCCCGATCAGTGAGGTATCATCTGCGCAACAGACCATGGCATAGCGTCCAAAGACAAACGCATTCGGTATTCCATCCACATGCGTTGCGATGACCTTTCCTTTCAGCTCTACGCTTTTTCCCTCATATTTACGGGGATGCTCGAGAGCGTCCATATACCACAGACCGTAATCGCCGTCCGCTATGCGTATTACATCCGCATGTAGATTAAACGGCATTTCGTCATCGCCAAGCTCCACGATCTGCCCATCTCTCGTCTCATAAATCAGCTGCGCACCCTTATTGATTGCTTTTATATTGTTTCTCAGATACAGCTTTTTCGTTGTTTCATCACAACGATTAAAGATAATCGTTTCCGAATGCAGCAGCTGATCGTAAATCAGGGAGCGCATATTATTCAGATAAACTTCAAACGTGGAGGCATCCACAGTAGAAAGAATCTGAACCAGCAGCCAGTCAAAGGGGTATTCTATATCCATAAAGCTATTTAAATTCCAGGTTCCGTTAAATTCAATCATCACTCGGTCAGGTTCAATCAGACTGTCACATTTCTTTAAAAACTCATAGCTCATCGCCGCTTCATTATCCACAGTAACCAGTGCGGTATTTGTTTTTGTCAGAAAATCATCATCGTAGTCTTCCATACCTTCTTCACAGGCGATCAGCAGTGTGCGCTCTCCAGTATTGAATCCTGTATCAAGCAGTGTTTCCTTAATCAGTGTTGTTTTACCGCTTTCCAGAAATCCGGTAAACAGATATACAGGTACTGTCATAGCCTTCTCCTATTCCGCATGAAACAGCTCTTTCAGCTTATCTTCTTCAAGCTTGGAGCCGATGACACAAAATCTTCCGGTATAGGTTGGCTGCCCTTTTCGAATTTCATATTCTTCCGGAACCAGATCAAAATACAGCCATTCCTTACTTTCAGTTTTCAGCATTCCCTTAGCACGCAGGATGATACCGTATTCCTCACTATTGGAGAGTTTCTCCAGAATTTGGCGAAGCTCCTCTTCCCCATAGGTGCGTACGGTTTCCATTCCCCAGCTGGTAAACACCTCATCCGCATGATGATGGTGATGATCATGATGATGCCCACAGCTGCAGCTTGCCCCATGCTCGTGATGGTGGTCATGGTCGTGACTGCATTCCTCACCATGCTCATGATGGTGGTCATGGTGCTGATGGCATGTCGGACAGATGTCCGCTTCCTCCAGCAACTCCTTTTCCAGTGATTTCTTTTGCTCCATTGCCTCCAGAATCTGTTCTCCGTTCAGCTCATCCCATGGTGTCGTTATCATGGTCGCATGTGCATTATGCCCTCTAATATCATGGGTTACACTTTGCAGCTTTTCCTCACTCAGATTCTGCGTACGGCTTAAAATAATCGTATTGGCATATTCAATTTGATTGTTGAAAAACTCACCGAAGTTTTTCATATACATGCGGCATTTCTGTGCATCCGCAACCGTCGTAAAGCTGTTCATACAAATTTCGGATTCTTCCGCCACTCCCTGTACCGCTTTTATTACATCCGACAGCTTGCCGACACCGCTGGGCTCTATGATGATCCTTTCCGGATGATATTCCGCAAGCACCTTCTTCAATGCCTCGGAAAAATCACCAACCAGAGAACAGCAGATACAACCGGAATTCATTTCCCGGATTTCTATTCCTGCATCCTCCAGAAAACCACTGTCAATACCGATTTCACCAAATTCATTTTCAATCAGAACAATCTTTTCCTTATGTAATACATCCTTGATCAGCTTCTTGATCAGCGTTGTTTTTCCAGCTCCCAGAAAGCCGGAGATAATATCGATTTTCGTCATTCCAATAACCTTCTTTCCTGTTCCTTTGCAGTATTCCCAACGTCTGTTAGTATAACACCAGGATGCGAAACTTTCAAATACAAAACCATCCTCCTCGTAATGCTGAAAGGAAATGTTAACTCCATCTTTGCCCTTCCTTATCATAAAGACCATATTCCATGACAATTGGAACTATACTCTTTATCAGCTGATTCTTACCGGTACAAAAGGCATCCGCGTTCCCAGTCAAAATATTTAATGATGGCTCTGTCATTTTTACTATCCTATTATTTGAAGCAGCATCTTATAGAATTAGCATCACGACCTTTCCTATATATTAAAACCCCTGCATTTGCATACGCAGAAGCAGGGTGTTTCCATGATTTTCTTATGTAAGGAACCTCCAGCTATAAATACCATCAGGATTCTTTATATTCCTCGTCGATGCCCTCCCAGCATTCCGCATGCCGGATCCCCAGCTTTTGCGGTTCAAACAACGGGTCCTTCCCCTGCTTTTTCTGCTTCGTGTAATCCTTCAAAGCAAGGAAAGCAACATTGCCCAGCAGAAGAATCACCAGGATGTTTTCTATCGCCATAAAGCCCATCAAAACATCGGCCAAATCCCATATGGTGGAAAAATCCGCCTGTGCCCCGAAAAAGATTACGGCAACCGTAAGCAGTCGGAATACAAGAAGTGCCTTCTTATCGTTGATGATAAATTTCAAATTGCTTTCCGCATAGCAGTAATTGCCAATCAGGGAGGAAAAGGCAAACAGGATAATGGAAATCGTTATGAAATGAATACCCCAGGTTCCTACCTCTGCGGAAACCGCTGTCTGCACATACGGCATTCCCGTCAGTCCGTCCCGAATACCGAAATTCAGCAGCATGAACGCTGTTGTCGAGCAGATGAGGATCGTATCTATAAAAACGGATATCGTCTGTACAAGCCCCTGTTTAACCGGATGGGACACATCTGCTGTTGCTCCGGCATTTGGTGCAGACCCCATACCCGCTTCATTGGAAAACAGTCCGCGCTTGATGCCATACATAACACAGGAGCCTGCAAAGCCTCCGAAGATAGCCTGCAGATCAAAGGCTTCCTGAAATATCTGTGCGAATATTGCCGGCAGTCCGCTGATATTGGCTATCGTTATGTAAAGTCCCAGCAGAATATACAACACTGCCATGATGGGAACAATCGTAGAGCTGATGATACCGATGCGATGAACACCTCCGAAGATGACCGCTGCGGTAGCACCCGCAAGAACAAGACCTACCAGCATGGAGGCAGTCTGTGTATCCGTTACATAATACTCCAGAGCACTGCTTACATTATATGCCTGCAATCCGTTGAAGCCGAAGATGAAGCAGGCAATCAGCAATACCGCAAACAGAATACCGAGCCATCTCTTATGCAATGCCTTCTCTATATAATATGCAGGACCTCCGCGAAACTGATCACCATCACGCTCCTTGTAGATCTGTGCCAGCGTGGATTCCACAAAGGCACTGGCACCTCCAATGAGTGCAATCACCCACATCCAGAAGATAGAGCCTGCTCCTCCTGCAGCAAGAGCGGTTGCGACACCGGCGATATTACCGGTTCCTACACGGGAGGCCGTTGATATCATAAGTGCCTGAAAAGAGGATACACCGTCATGGTGATGTGCCTTCTCCCCAAGCAGACGAAGTCCCTCCCCCAGCATGCGAAACTGTACAAAGCCTGTCCGTATACTGAAATACAGTCCTACTGCGACCAGCAGAATGATCAATATATTACTGTATAAAAATGTGTTTAGATTTCCTAATAGTTCCTGAATGAAATTCACGCATTCACTTCCTTTCTTCTTATCGTACCCCGCATCCATCGCCTCATTCGCTGAAAAGCCCAAATAAAAACACGTTATCGGCGTGTTTAGAATGGAAATACCCGTACAAGTATACCATACTTATATAAAAATTGAAATCCTAGAATTTTAGTGATATATGATTGTATGTCGCAAAACCTTTTCCATCGTGTTATACTTATACATATAAAATAACATTGTAAAAAAGGAGACACACATGAAATATCCGGTATTGCGAACCAGGTTTTTACCTAATTTATATAAGCATTGTAAAAAAGTACAGGTGCTTCATGTCAGCTATGAGGACCGGGGCTTTCTTTCACAGGATGAACAGCGCGGTATCTGGCTGCAGGATACCAGAGAAAAGCTCTACGAACAGATTGAAGGCAACTTTACGACCTGTCAGGCCACAAGAATATTCTCCCTCCATAAGGAAACCTTTATCATTTTCAAGGATAATCTGACAAAGAAGCTCTTAATAGAATTTCTGGAAAATCTGCTCACCGAAATCAGCTATTACTGTGAAGATCAGGTGCAGTTCAATTACCAGCTTCTCACTGCTGTATTGTTTCAGGATGGCTGTGAGCCGAGAATGACCATGGCGAATAAGCTTGGCAGGGATATTGAAGACAGTGACGAAATCAAACAAAGCACCGTCCTTCTCAAGCCGGGCAGGCCGCCAAGAGGCAAGTATTTCAAAAGCTGGAAGGATTATGAAAAGCAGATGAACGAGCGGAAGGCTGTGCACAGCCCTATCGAAAAGCCGCAGCCTCAAAAGGAAGCACCCGTTGATACAGGTGATTATATGTATTACATTTAGGAGTCCTTCAGTATATGGTGTCCAGAAAAGCGATGAAAGCATCGCTTTTTTACCATTTGATAAACTATCACTTCTGTCACCTTTTCTAATTTATTCTTTCATCGTGCTATAATAGAACAGGAGGTATGTTCTCATGTCTGTATATCTGATTCCCCTGCAGTCAGCACTGCTGCTGTTTCCATTTCTTGCGGCAATTATCACGCTGCCTTATATCATTATTCAATATCGAAAATACGGATCGATACTACCGATTCGTGTACTGATCGTGTATTCCTTTATATTTTATCTGCTGTGTGCATATTTTCTCGTTCTGCTTCCCCTGCCGCCAATGGAAGAAGTAGCTAGCTATACAAAGCCGATTATGCAGCTGATTCCATTTGCCTCTTTAAAAGAGTTCACCATGAACAGCTCCCTAATCTGGAATGATCCCGCCACCTATCTGACAGCATTGAATGAGCCGAGTCTGTATCTGATCATCTTCAACATTCTGCTTACCGTTCCCTTCGGTGTTTATCTTCGCTACTATTTTCAATGCAGCTGGAAAAAGACTCTGCTGTTTACCTTTCTTCTGACCTTATCCTTCGAATGTCTGCAGCTGAGTGCACTGTTCGGTTACTATCCACGCCCTTACCGTCTGTTTGATGTTGACGATCTGATTACCAATACACTAGGCGGCATGCTGGGATATGCAATCACACCGGTATTTGCTCATTTTCTTGTTTCACGAAGCCGTATGGATGAAAAAGCATATGACCGCGGTAGAAGCGTATCCCCACTGCGCAGAGCACTGGCATTTTTCTTTGATAACCTCATCATCCTGTTGACAACAGCCATCATCACTGCACTGATTCTGTTATTACGTGATGAGTTCCTGCTGACAAGCCCTGCCATACGCATCTGTCTTTTATATCTGGCAGTCGTATTTCTGTATCTGTTCATTCTTCCGATACTTATGCATGGCAGAACGCTGGGTAAGGCAGCTGTGAAAATCAAGCTTGTGACCATGGATGGGCATCCACCGCACTGGTATCAGTATCTGCTTCATTTTATGATTCTTTACGGTCTCATCCTGCCTGCACCGTTTTATATTTTTCATTGTGTGCTGGCCTTTCTAACGCAAAGCGCTGCAGCGCACTGGATGTACGGAGGAGCTGTACTCATTCTGGCTGTCTTATATATGGTGACCATGTATCAGTGTATCCTGTCTTTGTTCGATAAGGATGCCATTCCCTGGTATGACCGATTCCTGCCGATAAAAAATCAATCCGGCATACAAGGGCTTAAAAAGGAGGTGACAGGTTCAGATACTGCCTCAAACACAGAGGATGATACCAGCACAGCAAACAGCTGACTTGCTTCCTTGAGAATTGACCATAGGATCTATTGGGAGGAATCCGCATTGGCACACATCAGAATGAATTCGTACGGAATTTGTGCACTTACGCCAATATACAGGAAGATTCCCTTAGAAAGCATACAAAAAATCCTACATAGAGTCCATACAGATTCTGGTAAAAACATAACACGTAAAAGCAAACAGCGCTGTTTTGACAGATGCTGTTTTTTTCACTGGCTGCCATATGTCTTCGACTTTGCGGCATCCCTATTCTCATGAACAAATTGAAAAATGACATCAGCTGTGCATAGGCATTGCAGGATTCTTTGCTTCCATATAAAAACAGGCAGACTACATCCGCTATGCTTCCTTTCATCATAAAAGCACAGCAGCCTTCCACAGACTGTCTGCTTTTGCGCCTCGCGAACAGTTTGTCAGCTTACGGTTGAAAAGATGCAGTCTGCTTCATACATCGACTGCATCCATATAGTGTGTCAGCTTCTGAATAAAGGAATCATAATCCTGACAGGTTACCAGCTCATTGAGAAAGGAGGGCTCACTTAAAATCTCAATCAGATGATCGAATATCTGCGCAAACAGCTTTCTGGAATCATCATGTACCCCCAGCAGTGTGACAATATGAACCTCATGCGTTCCCCATTTCATACCCTGCGGACACAAAACCACACTGATAAAGCTTTTCTTTGCATTGCTTGCCAGTGAATGCGGTACGGCGGCATCCTCAAAAGCTGTCGAAGACATATGCTCACGCGCAAAGACATCCGTTGTAAAAGAAGCATCGGCATAGTCTAGACGGATGGCATCATTGCACAGCGTCTGAATCAGCTGGGTGCGATCCATGTTCATATTTGTATAAAACAGTCTGGGATCAAATAGATCAAATAAAAACTCCTTCAGCTTATTCTTATTTTTTTCAGCCAGCATTTTGGTAATTGTGTTTTCAAGCTGATTCATATCCTTTTCAATTAAAAAGGGATGAATGATGATGGATGGCTGAGGGAATGGTGTTTCTACAGTCGATATAATCAAATCCGCATGCAGAAGACTCGGCTGATATGAATGGATGGACATCGCATACTTGATCGTCACCTTGTCCTCAAAGCGGCGACTGATCTTTTCCAGCGTGTTTTGATGAAGACTGTAGTAATCCGCATAGAGAAACAATACGGTCAGCTTATTTTTTGATTGTACATTATTTTCAAAATAGCTGCCGATATGGAAGGAGATAAAAGCAATTTCATCCTCATTCAAAATGATGTCATACATATCCTTAAACTGCTGTGCGATATAAACGGCAATATCATAGATCAGGGGATAGGTCGATTTTATCTTTGCCGTCAGCGGATTTTTAGCATAGTAATTATGCTCTACGCGATTAAACAGATTCTTGACATGAATCGTAAACTTTGCGATAAATTCCTCATCAAAGGGGTCCAGAAGATAGCATTCCTCCACATTGTGTATAACGGTATGGGCGATATCTATATACCTCTGTTCAATGAAGGAGGAAATGTTGGAGCCGTTAATGAAGGAATAATCGATCATCGTGGTGTTATTCATAATAATCAGGGTAAGATTATATAATTCCGCATCATTGATCTGTATCGCATATGCCTCTTCAATATATTCCCGGATTTCTCTTGCCACCGTATACTGCGGCGTTTCGAAAAACGGTGTGAGGTCCACCTGCTCATGCAGGATACAGCTGCTGCGGATGCGATCGATCATCACAAACAAATGCAGGGCTGTATTGTTCAGCGTATAGTCATTCGCAAACAGATTGTTGCGTGAAAAAATATCGGAAAGATTCTTCCGGAAATCCCAGAAGTGATAATGATAGGTCAGCAGCCGCACCTCATCCTTTAAAACAAAATTATCATAGGAATCACTGGTAATCAGCCGGCTCATCAGCTGGCGCTTTTCTTTTTCGCTGCCGTCGATAAACAGCACATCCTTTTCCTTGCGAATACCGATCTGATACGCGGATATCATTTTGCGAATACTGCGGATATCGTTATCCACTGTAGATTCACTTACATAAAGCTCCTGTGCCAGATCAAAGATATCAATGCCGTTCTTGGAGGAAATCAGCTTCTGTATTATCAGATTCTGCCGTGTCTGCGGGGTTTCCAGATTATGCTTTCCGCTCTCCCGATAACGCAGATACTGCTCCGTGCTGCTTAGCTTATAGCCCTTGTTTGTGGAAATGACCAGTGGTTCTTCGACATGCTCTTCATTCAGGATACTGATGTATTTGCGAATCTGGCGGGTGGAAACGTGAAGCAGTTGGGAAAGCTCAGCTGCGGAAATCCAGCTTTCATAGTGATGCCATAAATAATCCAGCAATGTCGATATATTATCTTTCATGTTCAATCACTCTCCTGCCTTATCCCCCTGTAAACAATGATAGTATTACATGATAAGTATACGTGAATTCGAAAATCTGCTCAACTTAAAAAAGTTCCGTGCACTAGGAACTTTTAAAATTTGTCTGTTTCGGCTGCATTCGTTATACTGAGGGTGTCGATAAGAAAGGAGGGCAGTCACACTGATTGGTATAAGAAAAAGAGACATATCACACGCTGAATTGCTTCAGCCAAGTACAGGAATACTTTGATACATCTCTTCTATATTCTAACACCAATCCAGAAAAATTTCATTCATTATTAAAAAAAGTCCGTGGAATGTTAAAAAGCTTACGGACACAAAGGAGATCATTATGAAAAACATTTTATTAGTTTGCGGTACAGGAGCAAGCAGCGGCTTTATGGCGAAGAACATCCGACAGGCCGCAAAAACCAGGGGTTATAACATTTCCATAAAAGCACGCGGAGATGCAGAAGTAGAAGATTACATTGAAGAAATTGATGTTTTACTTGTAGGCCCACATTTAAGATATATGCTTCAGGATTTGGAGGAAATCGCAGATCCGTATGATGTTCCCGTTCGTATTATTCCGGAAGAAGCTTATGGTTCATTAGATGGAAATGCTGTGATTGATTTCTTATTAAGTGAATTCAAAGAGATTTAGTAAAAGAAAAGAAAGGTTTATGAAATTATGAAAAAATTTATGGATTGGATGACAAATGTTTTTGCTCCAAAAATGAATAAGCTAGCAAGAAACCCATGGCTGGCCGCAGTTCAGGAAGCTATCTTGGCAGCTATGCCGGTCATCCTGATTGGTTCATTTGCCACTATATTCAGCATTCTGCGCGATTTTATACCACAGTTGCCCGATATTTCAAAGCTCAGTGATTTTTCCTTCGGGTTACTTTCCATCTTCCTTGCGTACCTGATACCCACAACGGTCATGGAAAAGAAAAAGCATAAGAAAACTTCAAAACAGACAGGAATGGCCGGTATTGCCTTGTTTCTAATGGTTATTTACCCAACCTTTGATGAGGGTGGAAACTTCATTGTTCCTTTCGCAAATTTCGGAACAACAGGTATGCTGGCTGCACTAGTTGCAGGCCTATTTGTAGCAGCAGTCATGAATCAGTTCGCAAAGCATTCCTTCTTTAAAGAAGATACAGCGCTTCCTGATTTTATAACTGTATGGTTTGATACCTTACTGCCTATCACATTATGTTTGATTGTAGGCTGGTTATTCACCTTTGTTTTGGAAATCAGTATATTTGATGTTGTTTATCAGATATTTACTCCGTTCCTCGCAATCGGTCAGTCCTTCTGGGGATTTGTCATTCTAAACTTTATTGGCTATGCTTTTCTTTATACGTTTGGTATTTCCACATGGATCATATACCCTATAACCTCTGTAATCTGTCTTCAGGGAATCGGTGATAATATGTCAGCTGTGGCTGCAGGAAATGCTCCTGTATTTATCAATACGGGTGAAGCAGCAAATCTGTTCCTCATTGGAGGGGGAGGTACAACGCTTGCATTGGCAATTATGCTGTTATTCGCAAAATCAAAGAAACTGAAAATCATTGGTAAATCAACTATTGTTCCTTCCATATGTAACATCAACGAACCACTGGTGTTTGGAGCGCCTGTTGCATTTAATCCTATGCTGATGGTTCCTATGTGGATCATGGGCTTACTGGCACCGATCATTACATGGTTTGCACTTGACTGGGGATTGGTTCCGATACCGGCACAGACCTTTAATTTCTGGTATCTGCCAAGCCCAATCGTAGGTTTTCTGGTAACAGGTTCTATCGCAGGAACGATTCTCGTTTTGCTTATATTCGCAGTCAGCTGGTTTGTTTACTATCCTTTCTTTAAGATATATGATAAACAGTGTGTAACAGAGGAAGAAAAAGAATTTGAAAAGAAAGAAAAGGCGCTAAATAAAAAAAGGAATAGGAAATCAGAGCTGGAAGATTCTATGGAAGGAGAAGTGTAATTATGGCAAAAAAGACGAATGAAGAACTGAATGCAGCAGCTATGCAGATGATTTTATTTGCAGGTAACAGTCGCAATATGATTACGGAAGCGTTACAGGGATTAGAGAATGGAATGGATTTGGCTACAGTGAACGCAAAGCTGAAAGAGGCCAAGGACGAAATAACAAAGGCACATAAAATTCAAACAGATATGATACAAAGTACCATAGAAGAGGATGAAGCGGGAACAACATTATTATTCACGCATGCACAGGATACCCTGATGACTATTTATTCCGAGTTAAATATGGCGAAGCACATGACGAAATTATTTTATCTCTTGAAAGAGCAGGTGTGTGCATAATGTGGAAAACCAATTCTGGATTCCCTAAAGATTTTCTATGGGGAGGAGCTATCGCAGCAAATCAGGCGGAGGGTGCATGGAACCTGGATGGGAAAGGGCCTTCCATTGCAGATATAGAAATTCTGCCGGAGCAGTATTCTCGCACAGAAATCGTAGGGATGAAGCATACAAAAGAGGATATTGAAAAAGCCCTGAAGGATGAATCCGGTTATTATCCTAGAAGATCTGCCATTGATTTTTATCATACGTATAAAGAAGATATCGCACTGCTTGCTGAAATGGGATTCAATAGTTTTCGGACCTCTTTTAACTGGACAAGAATATTTCCTACTGGAATAGAGGATCAGCCAAATGAAGCAGGCCTGAAATTTTATGATGATCTGATTGATGAGATGTTAAAATATAATATCGAGCCTGTGATGACGATTACACATTATGAAATGCCGGTTCATCTTGTAACAGAATATAACGGATTATTGAGTAAGAAAACAATCGATGCTTATGTGAAATATGCAAAAACACTGTTTGATCGTTATCATAAAAAGGTAAAATACTGGATATTGTTCAATCAGGTAAACTGCCTTGGCGGATGGGGAGAGTTTTCTTCTTTGGGATTATTGCAGGGGTATCGTCAAAGCGATGTATATCAGGCAATTCATCATCAGTTTGTTGCCGGAGCACAAGCAACAAAATATGCTCATGATATGTATCCTGATCTACAGATTGGGATGATGCTGGGTGATGATACCCGTTATCCGAGAACATGCAAACCCGAGGATGTATTTGCATGTACACAGAAAAATCAAATGGATTTATATTTTTTCTCAGATGTGACCCTACGCGGAGAATATCCAGGATATGCAAAACGGTATTTCCACGATCACGATATCCAAATTGAAGCAAGTGAAGCTGAATTGGCCTTATTGAAAGAGAATACTGTGGATTTCTTATCCTTCTCATATTATTTTACACAAACGATATCCGCACAGTCACAGGATGATGCCAATGCCGGAAAGCCGGTAGAGTCTACAGCAAATCCCTATCTGGAAAAATCTATCTGGGGCTGGGCGATTGACCCATTAGGATTTAGAAATTCTCTGAATCTGTATTGGGATCGCTATCAGAAGCCGATTTATATTGCAGAAAACGGTCTTGGAGCATTGGATGAAGTCGTTAACGGAGAAATTCATGATGATTATCGGATTGCATATCTTAGAGATAACATCGCTGCCATGAAGGAAGCCATTAAAGACGGCGTTCAGGTGTTCGGGTATGCTTCCTGGGGTCCGATTGATATCGTGTCCTGTTCGCAGGGTGAAATGAGTAAACGCTATGGTTATATCTATGTTGACCTCGATGATCGCGGTCATGGAAGTGGTGAACGTTTAAAAAAGGACTCTTTTTATTGGTATCAGAAGGTTATATCCTCGAATGGTGAGAACCTGTCATAAGTATGTAGCAGGTAACAGAAACAAAAAAAGGATACAACCTATATGAAAAAGCAGCTGCATCCAAGAGAATCATGATGCAAAGCTTCATTGTATCTAACGTACGCTCCTGTAGAAATACATGTGAATTTCTATGGAACACCTCGTGGCTTAGTCGCGAGGTGTTTCCTTTGGTTCCATCACCCTCTGCTATGCACACCGCCTTTCATCAACAGCTCCTCAATGTCACGATCACTTTCCAGATCATAGTCGCCGATCAATTGCCCTGTATGATGATACCGTATCCCCGCCTCCTCATTGCGTTTTAAACAACGCATGATTTCTGCCGGTCCGCTTTTTTGCAGGCATTGATTAAAAACACGCACTCTTCTTTTCTTCAGCATATCCTCATCGCAGGGAAACTCGTCACACACATAACAGCCGTCCATTCCTTTTCTCAGGCAGCAGGCCAAAATACCGCACATATCCTTATGCTCACAGCCCCTCGCATGACAGCCTGGGCAATCTGATTCCGAGCACACACAGCAGGCAAGACCGCAGTATGCCATTCCTCTATCCTCTCTCATAAAGCACCTCATTTCCTGCTTTATCATACCAAAAAAACTACGACAGCACTATGTCATAGTTTCCTGTTTATTTCTCATACTGCTTCAGCATTGCCCTGCAGTCTGCTTTTATGCGTTCCACCAGCTCCTCCGGCTCCAGCACCCGTACAGTATTTCCCATGCCGAGTAAGCTTGCATACCAGAAATGCTCCTGCTTTGGTACCTGCATGCAATACAGAAAGGATGTGTCCGCATATACCTCCATGATGGTTCCCTGAAAATATTCCAGCACTCTGCCTCTGGCCTCCGGTTGACAGTGCAGCTTGATCGTCCAGATAACCTGCGTATCCGTCTCATCCAGCTGCTTCAGAATTTCACGCAGACAGGGATGCTTACGATTTGTATGTTCAGCTTCCTGTAGCTGTTCCATCCGTACCAGCTTATACATCCGATAGGCCTGCTTATCCACATCCCAGCCGACCAGATACCAGGCATACCAGCGAAAAATCAGTGCCACCGCCTCGCAGAAGCGTTTTGTCTGCTTCCCCTGAGCGTCCGTATATTGAAAAGTAACGCTGTGCCTTGCGGCAATCACAGACTGTAATAGCCTGCGCTGTTCGATAGCCGTTTCATTCGCAACGGAAAAATCAAGCTGCACCCCCAAGGTGTCTTCCTCATGCTTTGGAAAAAGCAGCTTCGCGGTTTGTACCTCCTTATGCAGACCGGCACTCTCCATACTGTCCAGAGATGCCGCAATGATCGCGTGATCCTCTTCCTTTACCAGAGCCGCAGGCAGCTTGTATCCCTCCTGCAGCTCATAGCCTCCATTCACGCCGCTATACGCAATGATGGGGACACCTGCCATGGACAGGGTATCCATATCCCGCTGAATACAGCGCAGAGACACCTCAAAGGTATCCGCAAGACAGCGTCCGCTTGCCCGTTTGTGATTCAAGAGATACAGGGTTATCCCGTACAGACGATCTGCCTTCATCCTAAGCTATCCTGCACACATCCACCCATGAGGCCTGCGGAAGCAGTGTCTCCAGCTCCGCAATGGTCAGCCTGATTGCGGAATTCGGTGTACCGCAGGCAGGATATACAAAATCAAACCGCTTTAACGAAACATCCAGATATATGCGGGTATCCGCAGGTACACCAAACGGGCATACACCGCCGATGGCATGATTCGTATAGGCTTCCACCTCATCCCCCTTCAGCATTTTCGCCTTACAGCCGAAGGTTTCCTTATATGCATGATTGTCCACCCTGCAATCACCGGCAGATACCACGATAACAGCATGCTCCCTCACCATAAAGGAAAGCGATTTTGCGATGCGCTCCGGCTGTGTTCCAAGGGCCTGTGCCGCCTGTTCCACGGTCGCACTGGATGCGTCCAGCACCAGTATGTCCTGTTCCTTATGATACTGCTTCAGGTATGCTCTTGCCTGTTCCATTGCCATTTTCTTATCCTCCTGATTTTCTAATACTCCACGCCCTTGCGTGCAGCTATGCCTTTTTGATAAGGATGCCTGTGTTCCACCATCTCCGTATGATAGTCACATATATCCAGCAGCTCCTGCGAGGGATTGCGGCCGGTGAGGATGATTTCCAAATCCCGGTGCTCCTGTAAAAAATGCAGGAGTTCTTCCTCCTTCAGCAGTCCCAGCTGTACAGCATCCAGAACCTCATCCAGAAAGATGCATGTGCATTCCTTTGCCCTGTCCTTTACCCATGCGAACAGTTCCTGTATGCCCTGTCTGGTTGCCAGCTGCTCCTGCTCCTGCATTTGAAAATAAAACCCCTGCGGCATTTGTGTCGCACGCACCTTTACACAGGATAAAGACTGCAAAGCACGCAGCTCCCCGCTTGTGCCATCCTTTAAAAACTGCGCTACCGCAACACGCCTTTCATATCCCGCCTGACGCAGAACCAGGCCGAAGCCGGCAGTCGTCTTTCCCTTTCCGTTTCCACTGTATATATGCAGCATACCGTACATCCTCCTTATGCCATCTCATCCGCTATTATACCATAGCTGTGCATATTGTGTAACGGTTTCAGCTATAAATGCAAATTTGTGAAACTTCGTGGTAAAAATGTGAAAGTTTTTCATGAAAATATTGATTTTATGTACAAAACAAGGTATCATCATAATATCATATAGAAAAGAGAGGTTAGTCTTATGAAGAAAAAATTATTGGGAGGACTTGCACTGGCACTGCTTCTTGCAGGATGTGGAAACAGTGGCGACAGCGACAAAGAAAAAACGGATGATGGAAAGAAGACATATAAAATCGGCATCATCCAGCAGATGGAGCATCCTGCGCTCGACAGTGCCAGAGAGGGACTGGAGAAATATCTGAAGGGTAAGAGTGATGCGAAGTTTGAGATTACGGTAAAAAATGCACAGGGGGACAACGGAACGGCAGATACGATTGCCAAGCAGTTTGTTTCCGATGATGTGGATCTGATTTATTCCATTGCGACCAACGCATCACAGGCTGCCGTAAATGCGACCGGTGGAACAGATATTCCGGTTGTATTCAATGCAGTAACGGATGGTGTGGAAGCAAAGCTGGTCACCAGCAATGAGAAGCCGGGCGGCAATGTTACCGGCGTCAGCGATGCCGCACCGCTGGAAAAGCAGCTGGAGATGATTCGTGAATTCCTGCCCGAAGCAAAGAAGATCGGTATGATCTACAATATCGGAGAAGTAAACGGTAAGCTTCAGGTGCAACAGGTGGAAAAGCTGGCTTCAAAATATAACTTTAAAATCGTCAAGAAAGGCGTCAGTGCTACTACAGAAATCGCAACCGCTGCAGAACAGCTGGCAGGCGATGTTGATTGTATTTATAATATTACCGACAATATGGTCGTTTCCGCTACTGCCTCCATTACAGATAAGGCAAATGCAAAGAATATTCCGGTATTTGCGGCTGAGGACGGGCAGATGAAGGCCGGGCTGCTGGCAAGTGATTCCATCAGCTATGAAAAGCTTGGAGAGCAGGCAGGCAGTGTTGCCTACGATATTCTTGTCAATGGTAAAAAAGCAGGCAATATCCCTGTGGAAACCGCAAAGGATACCACTCTGTATATCAACAAAAAGGTCGCAGAGCAGCTGGGTATTAAAATCCCGGATTCACTGGCAGAACGTGCAACGTTTGTAGAAGAATAGAGTAAGGTGTGAATACGTATGGATTTTATATTAGATGTTACGGCGCAGGGTCTGGCTTACAGTATCCTCGCCATCGGAGTCCTGCTGACCTATCAGGTTCTGGACTATGCAGATCTGACCGTTGAGGGCAGCTTTCCTCTCGGTGCTGCTGCGGGTGCCATGTGTGTAATGCATGGCATCAATCCGTTTCTTTCCCTGATTGTGGCATTTATTGCAGGACTTGCGGCCGGTTATGCGACCGGCTTCCTGCATGTTAAATTCGGTATCTCCAGCCTTTTAAGCGGTATTCTCGTCATGACGGGGCTGTATTCAATCAATCTGATTGTAGCCGGAGATATGAGCAACATTCCATTGTTTACCTATGACACGATTTTCTCCTACGGGGCGCTGCTTGGCAATTCCGCAGGAGGATCACTGAGCACCTGGATCGTGAAGCTGTGGCCGATTTTCATCCTGCTGGTTCTCGTTTTATTCCTGAAGCTGCTGATGGACTGGTTTCTGGATACGAAATACGGCTTTCTTATGCGTATTGCAGGAGACAATCCGCAGTTGATTGCGACACTGGGAAAGGATATCGGACATATCAAAATGAACGGTCTTGCCATCTCCAACGGCTATGCCGCTGTGTCCGGTGCAGTGGTTTCTCAGTTTCTGAAATATTTTGATATCACGCTGGGTACCGGAATGATCGTTATGGGACTGGCTTCTGTCATCATGGGGCTGACGCTGTTCAAACGCTTTACATTCATCGGCTTCACAACAAGTGTAATTCTCGGTGCCATCACCTATCGGCTGACGATTGCGGCTGCCTTAAAGGTAGGTCTGCCGCCAAGCTATCTGAAGCTGATTATGGCTGTCATCTTTATCGCGGTGCTTGTTCTCGGCAATGGTGTGATGGGGAAATTCTTCCATCGCAAGGTTCAGGAATCGTGAGGTGAGAGTATGCTGAAACTAGAACATGTAAAAAAGACCTTCAACAAGGGCAGTGCCAATGAGGTCATCCTGTACAGGGATTTGAATGTGGAAATCAACGACGGTGAATTTGTCACGATTATCGGTTCCAACGGCAGTGGAAAATCAACGTTTTTCAATGTTATCAGCGGGAATATCCGACAGGATGCAGGAAGTGTCTCCTTTAACGGAAAGGATGTTTCCCGTCTTCCTGAGCATAAACGCTCCCAGTTTATCGGACGTGTATTTCAGGACCCGCAGAAGGGAACCTCCCCTTCTCTGACAATATTGCAGAATATGGCAATGGCCTATCATAAGGGAAAAAGCTTTGGTCTTACAAAGGGAGTGGATAAGGCTTTGATTCCACTGTTTGAAAGAGAGCTTGCAGATATGCAGCTGGGGCTGGAAAGCAAGCTGCATGTCAGTGTCGGTTCCCTGTCCGGCGGACAAAGGCAGGCATTATCGTTATTGATGGCAACCCTGATTACACCGCAGCTTCTGCTGCTGGATGAGCATACGGCTGCCCTTGATCCGAAAACAAGCGATCTGATTATCCAGCTGACCAAGAAAATTGTGGAAGAAAAGAAAATGACTACCATCATGATCACCCACAACCTGAAGCATGCCATCACCTACGGGGATCGTCTGCTGATGTTTCACAAGGGGGAAATTATTATGGATATACCAAAAGAGGAAAAGAAACAGCTGACAGTGGAAAAGCTGATTGAGAAGTTTAATTCCCTGAATATGCTGGATGCTCTCGATGATGAGCTGGCATTCAGTGCACAATAGAATACGATAGCGATAGACTTTTGCGGGAACGTATCCTGTGGAAGTCTTTTTCCTGTCCGAAGGGAAGGATACCGGCTGCAAATGTCACACATAGCCGTGGAATGTGCCCATGCTTCACTGCTTGCGCCAAGAAAAGAAAAACGTGCAGCCCTATTGACCTCACGTTTTCCCTGCACTATTCAGCCGTTCTGTATGGAATCAGTTTCCACCTCGTATATCCGCTTTTCGCTCCGGCTTCAGTAATACCTTTTCAAAGATAAAATCTCCGCCGTCTCCCAGCGGGCTCTGCGCCACCAGACCGACCTTTAATTCTTCTTCCATTTCCATACGTAATATGCGATGCATCCTCCAGTGCAACCCATCCAGAGAATAATGAATCGCAAATATATGATCTTTGCGGCATAGCTGCAGCCATATAGAATCGCTGTCTGTTTCCACTCCATTGCAGTCATCTGAGGTTGTATCCGTTATAACAGATACAACAGCTCTGGTATGCAGATCGGTATACTCAAAGCAGGCCTTCACCCAGCGTGTTTCAGACTCCATTGCCATAAGAGCCGGTGCATCATAGGTGGAAAGAAAGCGCTGGGACACCTTTGCCTGCAGGACGAAATCCCCTTTCACCCGCTGAAACAGAAAGGCTGCACTGGCATGAGCCTTTCCAGTAATCGGACTCACTACAAAGTCGCTTTTCGCGCTGGCATGCAGGATAATCGCTCCATCCTCCTGCCTATAGGATGCATCATTCATTGTTTCAAATGTCATGTTTCCTCTCCTTTATTCGTTTCCATACGCTTCATCCCAGATTCCTCCTTCGCCTTCAGCCGGCATACATGATAGGCACGGTCTCTATGCTCGATATTTTTCTCATAATTCTTCTGGTAGATAACGGAATAAACAAGATCAAGCAGATATTGTGCAGATACATGAGAGGAAAAGGTTGTTATTTTCTGATAGGAGGATTCAAAGCCGCAAAGATACAGACGGCAGGTGGCAAAATAATGCAGTGTCTTATCGTGTCTGCTGGATAACAGCAGAACGGTTACCTTATTCTCATACAGCTGCTTTACACATTCCTGCACATGATCGGAGATTCCCGCGTAGGAAAGGATGATTGCCACATCCCCCTGCTTGGCGGAGGCACAGTACAGACGCTGCTGCAGCAACTCCCCCGCGACATGGATATGCATGCCGATTTCCTCCATCTTGCGTGCAAAATTCTCCGCTGCCTGCAGATTGGTATTCGTCGTAAGAATATAGGTGAAGCGTGCCTGATAAATATGCTCTGCGAACGTTTCCAGCTGTGTGATATCAAGCAGCCGTATGGTTTCATCAATCGAGGTTTTATACAGACTGCCCAGTGTCTGAATCAGCTGTGCGGTGGATTCCTTTTCCGTAAAGGGGTAATCGTAATTCACCTCACTGGGACTGCTCAGCTTCTCGTTCAGCTCACTTGCCAGCTGAATGCGAAAGGCAGAAAAGCCCTCAAAGCCGAGCTTATGGCAGAAGCGATAGACACAGGAGGTACTGACTGCAGCTGCCTGTGCCAGCTGTGTGCCGTTCATATGTATGACCTCTATGCTGTTTTTTAGAATATAATCACACAGGGCCTGCTCGTTCACACTCCAGCTGCGGGTATTCTGTAAGGTTTCCCGTATATGCATACACATCCATCCTTTCCTCTTCATTATAGCGGTATGACAAAACTTTGTCATTCCTCTTTCGTGCTTTGACAATTTTTTTTCATATTTTCCGTTTTCCACAGCAAATCCGTGTCAACCTTTTTTCAACCGTTCCCCTGTCTGTTTACAGGATAGGAGTTTCTGCGTTACACTGCATATGTCAAAAGGAGGACAATCTTATGTATAAACTGATCGTCTGCAGTGTCGATGATACACTGCTAACCAACAATCACACACTGAGCGAGGATACAAAGGAAGCACTGCTGCAGGCCCAGCAGGCCGGTGCACGTCTGGCTCTGATCTCACGCCGTTCTCCGCAAAATCTGAAAAAGATCGCAGAAAAGCTGCAGATGAATACGTATAAGGGTTATATCGCCGCCTGTCACGGAGCCTTTCTGCAGGAAATGGGCAGTGAACGCGTACTGCGGAAGAAAGAGGTTTCGCTGAAGCTGGTGGATAGAATCAAGGCACTTGCCGAAGGACAGGATGTCACACTGTCGATTGTGGAAAACGGCTGTCTGTATGCGAGTGGCATTGACCCTTATGTACAGCTGGAGGCTTTACTGAACGATATGCGGCTGTGTCCCTGGGAGGCATTTGAGGACATCAGTGATACGGTATTGAAGCTCTATGTTACCGGAGAAAGCAGCGCCTTGAACGGCTTTATCAGCTGGATGCCGAAAACCCTGGAGGAAGAAATCAAGCTGATTCGCAGCGGCAGAAATATGTGCAGCATTGTCCATGGTGATGTGGATAAGGGAACCGCATTACAGTGTATTATGCAGGATATGGGCATTCAGAAGGAGGATGTGCTGTTGATTGCGGACAGTACCAATGACAAGGCGATGGCACCATATGCAGGCTGTGTAAGCGTTATGGCGAATGCAGAGGATGAGGTGAGAAGGGATGCCGCCTTCCTTACGCACAGCAATGAATGTGATGGTATCGTACGGACACTGGAGGTACTGACACAGGATGTGGAGGTCATATAACAGCGGCAGTATGTAACAGCAATTGATAACACCAGACATAGAAACGGGAATTCTTTCAAAAGCAGTTGGAAAAGTTCCCGTTTTGTTTTATACTGAAGGAGATGTAACCGTTAACAAGTTATGGAGGAATGCTATGAGCAGATTAACGATTATGACCGCTACCAATGCGCAGCGGGTCATAGAAGATCTCTACAAGGATCTGGAACGAAGAATCATTGCCAGTCCGCCGGGCCTCTGTCCGGTTGATATGGCAAGTGCTTTTCTGAAGCTGTGTCATGCACAGACATGCGGGAAATGCGTGCCCTGCCGTATCGGTCTGGCACAGCTGCAGATGCTGCTGGAGGATGTACTGGAGGGAAGAGCTGCGCTTTCCACGATTGATCTGATTGAAAAGACTGCACAGAATATCTCATGGAGTGCGGACTGTGCAATCGGACAGGAGGCTGCCGACATGGTGCTGAAGGGTGTGCAGGGATTTCGGGATGATTATGAGGAGCATATCCTGCACGGACGCTGTACGGCCAGTCTCAATCAGCCGGTTCCCTGTGTTTCCATGTGTCCGGCCGGTGTGGATATTCCCGGCTATATCGCATTGGTGAAGGAAGGAAGAAATGCGGATGCTGTCCAACTGATACGGAAGGATAATCCCTTCCCTGCCGTCTGTGCCTATATCTGTGAGCATCCGTGTGAAGCGCGATGCAGGAGAAACATGCTGGATGATTCCATCAATATCCGCGGTATCAAGCGCTATGCTGTCGATCATGCCGGCTCTGTGCCGCCAGAGCCCTGTGCAAAATCTACCGGAAAGCGGATCGCCATTGTCGGCGGAGGACCCGGTGGTTTGAGCGCTGCGTATTATCTGCAGCGAATGGGGCATCAGACAGTAGTTTATGAAAAACGAAAATCCCTGGGAGGCATGCTCCGCTATGGAATCCCCAACTACCGGCTGCCCAGAGCACGCCTGGATGAGGAAATCGAAGTAATAAAAGCCGCAGGTGTGGAAATTCATACCGGTGTGGATATCGGTAAGGATATCGCCATGTGTGATCTGGATAAGGAATTTGATGCTGTTTATCTCGCCATCGGTGCACAGACAGATAAAAAAGTGGGTATTCCGGGAGAGGATGGAGAAAATGTCATTTCAGCGGTTACAATGCTGCGGAAAATCGGTGATGACATCATGCCGGACTTCAAGGGAAAACGCGTGCTCGTCATCGGTGGCGGAAATGTTGCCATGGATGTTGCCAGAAGCAGTAAGCGGCTTGGTGCAGCCTATGTGGGAATCGCCTATCGCAGACGACAGGAGGATATGACTGCCCTGCCGCAGGAGGTTGAGGGTGCACTCGCGGAGGGCTGTGAGCTATTGCCTTTACAGGCACCAACGCGCATTGAACTGGATGAGGAACAGAAGGTCGCGGCTTTATGGGTACAGCCGCAGATGATTTCTTCCTATCGCAAAGGACGTCCTTCACCGAAGCAGGCGGATACAGAGGAAAAACGGATACCCTGTGATATCGTCGTTGTAGCCATCGGTCAGGGTATAGAATCTCAGCATTTTGCGGAAGAGGGTGTCCCGATCCGCCATGGTGCTATCGACGCGCTGGATCATTCCGGTGTGGAAAACATGGAAGGCATATTTGCCGGGGGAGACTGTGTAACCGGTCCGGCTACCGTGATTCGTGCCATTGCGGCAGGTAAGGTTGCGGCTGCCAATATTGATGAGTATCTCGGCTATCATCATGCGATTGAATGCGATGTAATCATTCCTGCGGCGAATTATGCAGATCGTCCAAAATGCGGCCGTATACAGCTGAAGGAGCGACAGACCACCATACGAAATGCTGATTTTGAGCCGATTGAATATGGTATGAGCAGTGAGGAGGCACAGCAGGAATGCGGACGATGCCTGCGCTGCGACCATTACGGCTTCGGTGTATTCAAAGGAGGAAGAACGACAAAATGGTAACGATAACGATTGATCATCAGCAGATTGCCGTCGATGAGCAGCTGACAATTCTGGAAGCCGCAAAAGAGGCACATATCGAAATTCCTCATCTTTGTTATCTCAGGGATATCAATGAAATTGGCGCATGCCGTGTCTGCGTAGTAGAGCTTCAGGGTAAGGATAAGCTGGTCATCGCATGCAACACCGTAGTCCAGGAGGGGATGGTCATTTATACCAATTCCCCAAAGGTACGCTATGCACGCAGATGTAATGTGGAGCTTCTGCTTTCTCAGCATGACTGCGAATGCGCCTACTGTTCACGAAGCGGAAATTGTTCACTGCAGAAGATAAGCAACGACCTGGGCATCACTTCCCTTCCATATGAAAAAAAGGTGATGTATACCCCATGGAATCAAAGCTTTCCTTTGATTCGGGAAAGCAACAAATGCATCAAGTGCATGCGCTGTATTCAGATATGCGACAAGGTACAGAACCTGCAGGTATGGGATGTGCAGAATACCGGCTCCCGTACAACAGTGAATGTATCCCTGAACCGCAGTATTGAAGAGGCGGAATGCAGCTTATGCGGACAGTGTATCACACATTGTCCGGTGAATGCCCTGCATGTGCGCGAAGACAGCGAGCGTGCCTTTGCGGCATTTAACGATCCGGATAAAATTACCATTGTGCAGATTGCTCCGGCTGTCCGTGCCGCCTGGGGGGAATCGCTCGGGCTGCGTCGGGAAGAGGCAACGATTGAAAAGCTGGGAGATGCCTTTCGCAGAATGGGTGCTGATTATGTTTTCGATACGGATTTTGCAGCGGATCTTACCATCATGGAGGAGGCCAGTGAATTTCTGGAACGACTGCACCATAATAAGGAGCAGGAAATGCCGATGTTCACCTCCTGCTGTCCGGGCTGGGTACGTTTTCTGAAATCGCAGTATCCGGATATGGTTTCCCATTTATCCACATCAAAATCACCGCATCAGATGTTTGGTGCTGTTACGAAAACATGGTTTGCGGAAAAGCTTGGTGTTGATCCATCGAGCATTTATAATATTTCTGTCATGCCATGTGTCGCAAAGAAGCATGAAATTGATATTCCGGTCATGAATGATTCCGGTTACCGTGATGTGGATGTCGTTTTGACAACCCGTGAGGTAGTCCGTATGATCCATGCCGAGCATATCGATGTCGGCTATCTGCAGGATCATCCACTGGATGACCCGCTTGGAACGGCCAGTGGAGCCGGTGTGATCTTTGGAGCTACCGGCGGTGTCATGGAAGCTGCCCTGCGCAGTGCCTATTATTTTGTGACCGGTGAAAATGCAGCTGCGGATGCATTTGCGGATGTCCGCGGTATGGATGGCTGGAAGGAATCCACATTTGAAATACAGGGAATCCCGGTACGCTGTGCTATCGTCAGCGGACTCGGAAATACCCGCAGACTCATCGAGGCCATGCGCAGGAAGGAAGTAGCCTATGATTTCATCGAGGTTATGGCTTGTCCGGGCGGCTGCAGCGGCGGAGGCGGACAGCCGATCCATGACGGGGAGGAGCTTGCGGCTGAGCGTGCCGATACGCTGTATCATCTGGATCGCAACGCCAAGCTTCGCTATTCGCATGAAAATCCCTCCATTCATGCTTTGTATGACGAATATCTAGGAAAGCCGCTTTCAGAGCTAGCGGAGAAGCTGCTGCATACCGATCATGAAGCCTGGCAGATGCCGCATTTTAAGCGTTAGGTATCTGAACCGTAAAACGGCAGAAACAGCTGCTTCATCAAATTGAAAATGAGGAACGGCTGCTTCGATTATTTGGTTCTGCCCGGATATGGTATCCTGAAGATAAGCATAACACAAGGCACAAGATCAGCTGTATGGCTATCTTGTGCCTGCTTGTCAAGTACGGTCATATCCTATGTAAAAGACCTATTGCATCTGCATAGATAACTGCATCCTTTGAAAACCACCGGCCCCGACAGGAATGCTGCGATAAACATTGCAAGCTATATCCATATACCTTTGTTGAAAAAGCATCAATAAATACACGTCTAAAATAAAAGCAGTAAAATAAATGAGATTACATGTTAAGGATGAAACCGCCTGTCCAGCAGTATGCAGACATATCCGTGATACTAATACAATCTCTGATACCTTCAAAGAAATAGATCATGGTGTTAAAATTGTCTGCTACAATCATCAGCTCCTAAAAAACCAGAGAGAAAAGAAATTTCGATTTCTCTGATTATGAATGTCCTGATCAAGCATAATATCTAACATTTCGATATCAAATTGCGAATAAATAAAACCACTACTATAAATAGTATGACTAGTTATTTTTATGTATTTTTCAAATATATTCTGTAGTATATTTTTATTATGAGAGAATCATCCAACCTTGGAAAATAAGAAAACAAAGGAATTATCTTTTAATGTTTTTTTGAACGATATCTTGTAAATATCAAATAAAGATTATATGAAACAAAGATATAAAACGTTCATGCTTAGAATTTAGATCATCATCATGATTATTGAATTAAATAAACAGTTTTCCATCTACGCTATTTTGTATCCATTTTTTCATTAATACAGTAAATATCCTAAGAAAGAATTTAAGCAAACATAGTGATTGTTGCACTAGTTAATTCCTCGATAATGTCTAGAATTGAGCAGAGGTCCCCATTATATCTAATTGAAGCTTAAAATAATAGAAGATCGGTGAAATAAATAATAAAGCAATTCCTACATCGCGTTGTTTTAGTGCGTACCGCATAATTGAAAACACTAAGATGATCAGTCCACAAAAATCTAATCACCTTGCATTGTACATATATGTTTAGGTCGTATAATCTTCTTAATCAATAATTGCTGAATATGAAAGTTTTAATCCTAAATCAGAACAAAATTTGCTGCTCTTTTAATCCATAATGCCCATTATGTCAGTCCCGTAACAATCAATTCAATGATATCCTGATTAGAAAAAAGCACGATCAATTGTATCGTGTTTTTTCTGGTATTTATCAATATCAATAACATTGGCTTTTACGGTATTGTCTAATCCCTGACGCTTCTTATGTTTCATATATTGTTTTTCAATCTTTCGAATTTTCTAAGACCCATTCATATCACTTCGACTTTGTTCCCAAGGATCAATGATGCCCTTATGTATATTAGATGAAAGTCCATTACTTCATAAATTTCATGAATTTCTGTTTTCAATCGAAGCTGATCCTTATTCCATCCTGCATAGTAAGATCTACGATAACATCGGAAGTGAATATGACGTCTTGACACGGTCCTTATCCTTCATCGTTCTGTTACAAATCACTCCTCACTCAATGGATAAGTGATATTTAGATTTTCTTTTAAGCAGTCTAACACTAAAACCGCCTACCTCAGCAGACGGATTTATTAAATACATCTAATATCTGGCAAGAGAGTATCTAGAACTCAATGTCATTAAGTTAAGAGGAAGAAAACTAACAGAATGCGACATTATTTTATCTTATCCTAATAGGATTAAGAGTATTCTGAAAAAAATGCATGACAAAAAGAAGATTTTTGAAGCAATTTATAAACTTTTGAGTTATAATAATATCGTATTAAGAAAAGCGGTAGTTGAAACATACTAGCGTTTGTGATTTCACATGCCTCTTACATTTTCGATTTGGGCGGATTGGTAAGATATCTTGTGAAATAAGAGTTTCAAGATCAGGCGGATGACCGCCTTTTCTTTTACGATGCCGGATATAATTGCGACAATGATGTATCGCCATTTTTTTGTTTATTGCATAAAAATACTTTCTATCCTTACCTTTTACCTTTGGTTTATGATTTACTACATGATGAGCCATAATAAAGGATATATTATACAGTATCATTCTTGCCCATATCTCCTGCTGGATGCTTTCTCGTTTTTTCGCATGAACAGCACACAGATCCGCTGCATATTTAAGGTCACGGAACGATAATTCTATACCCCATCGAGTATTGTATATTTCTTTTATTTCATCCTTACGAAATCCATCCCGACTTAAATTTGTGATAATCGATTCATATTCTTCACTGCCATCCAGCTTAAATCGAACTACACGGAAATGAAGTTCATACGCAGGATTATGTTCATCAATAAAATCAAACGTAGATGTAGTAGATAAGAAACGATATTTCTCTGGTTGAGATTTTATATCTTTCGTCTGTTTTCTTGTCAATGTAATATGTAAATCCAAATCAAATTTTTCATCTGGCAGATTAAATTTTCTTAAAAGACTGGAAATCGAGTGTATATCTTTCACACGTATCAAAAAGGACTTACCTGAATGTATGATATGAGCCATATTATTCCAGGTTGCATAATTTCTATCTGCGATAAAAATAGCATTATCCTCGTGAAAACGTTCAACTATTTTCCACATGGCTTCGACCTCGTTCTTACTATGAATCCCTTGAACGATCATATCCAAATAACGATTGTTTAAAATATCAAAGCTAGCATTAAGATGAAAAGCAGATAAAAATTTTCCTTTCGATGCACTTTTATGTAACGTATCGGGATCACTAAAATCAAGCGGTATTTGCAGTTCAGACCCATCAACCGCAATAAGATGATAGCCCTTGTATAAATTGTCAGTTGGAAATGCTTTATTCAGTTCATTTAAAATAAATTGAAAAACACGTGAAGAAATCTTAGAATGTGCCTGGACAAGTGCAGTTGGGGTATTATTTGAGTAATGGAAAAAAAAAGTAGTTCTTCCCGAATAGGCTTACCCGCCATTGACAAGATGAATGAAATAGTATCTTTAAAAGATAGCTTTCTAGATTTGCGAGTGAAGTCAGAACCTTCATGTGTGACAAAATGTTGATCATATTTCAAACGACCCGCCTGATTTAAAATCTTATCCAAAGAATTGAAAAGTGTTTTATGGATAGAAATCATACCACAATCCCCTCAATTCTTTTATCAAATATGAAGGTAGAACAAGCATTGGAATTATTTCTAAGGATCATATAAGATCACCTCCTACACTTGCAAAAGCGCGTAGTGTAACGGAGCGCACGATTTTTCTTATTTTGTCAAGCCTAAATAAAAAAGACACCTATACTACTTTTTGTATAAATGTCTCTCATCTATATTTCTTTAACTTAATGACATTGATCTAGAACTACTCTATCTGCAATATGTGAATATCAGAAAAAGTTATAACTTTTTCTTGATTGAATTAAGAGTATATGCAATATATATTAACACTATTGGTGCGATTATAATATTAATTATTTGTATAAATGTAAGTATAGTAATCATTTAGCATCATCTCCGTTAACTAATTCCAGTTGGTAGTCCAAATTCCGTATGTGCTATAGGTAGTACGAGCTACAAGAGTACTACTAAAAATTATCAGAGATGATCGATCAAAAGTAGTACGTGCATAAGCATCATTACCTCTCCATCCTTCTGAGTAAGAACTTGTCTCAGTGCACGTACCTATGCCACTATAAACGCCGTAAACATCAATAATTTCTACTCTAATATCTGAAATACTATTTGCCCTTTGATTATATCTAATGTATTGTATCCATTCTGAAGTCATTTCGGTATGTTTGGATGAATGAAGATAACTTGCACTTGTAGTATTTTCACTAAGAAGATTAACTGGATTTTTTTCTATTCTCTGAGTATCAATTGTAGAAATTGGAAGCTTTTTATTCTCATCTAAATAAACAACTCTTTCATTTTTGATAATAATAAAATCACCCATATCTTCTTCAATAATAGTTGGTTCAGTATTATTCAAAAGTTCTCGTTTTTCCTTAAGTAATTCTACAGAATTATATTTTTCAACATAATCAATAGGCACTCCATATTTTGATGATATAAATGATACTTCTTCGGTATTAAAAGCTGTATCATTTTCTTCAATATATGCACCATTTGCATGAATATGTAAAAAACTACAAGTTAGACAAAAGCATGTCGATAAAGCAATTAAGACCTTAAATATTTTTTTCATTCAAATTCCTCCTTAATAGTTATAATCATGGTTAGTATTCATTTTAAGGTATTAATGTATCCACTCGGTTTTCCATGTGCCATAAGTATTATATGATGTATTTGCAATAAGATAAGTGGTTGTTAGACCAAAAGAATCATAAGTCAAGAATGAAGTTCTTGCCCATGCATCATTTCCTCTCCATCCAGTAGAATGAGCTGAGCTATGAGTAGCAGAATTCATACCGCTATAAGTACCATAAGTATCAATAATCTCTACTCTAATATCGCTTAGGCTATTAACTCTATTGTTATAGATTACATTAGTAATATATGTTCTCATTAATTGATTATATTGAGAAGTGTACTTTAGATTATTTCCCATAGTTGAACGTGTGTTGACATTTGAAGTATTATTTGGCATTTCTTGAGTATCAACAATAGAAATAGGCAGCTTATTATTTTCATCTAAATAAACTACTTTTTCATATTTTTTAATTATATAATTCCCCATGTCCATCACTGTTATAGTTGATTCCATATTATTCAATATCTCTATTTTCTTCTCAATAAAATCTAATGAATTATATTGTTGAACGTATTCAATAGGAACATCATATTTAGAGGATATTAATAATATTTCTTCTGTGGTGAATGCTGTATCATTTTCTGATTCTACTGGAATATCACTTGCCAAAATAGTTAATCTATTAAAACTTAAACAAATGCTTGATAACAATATAATCATGAGTTTTAAGCCGTTTTTCATATAAACTTCCTTTCTGCCTGTAATTTAAAGATTTACAAAATCAAAAAATCACTTTGTTTCCACAGGCTATTTTTTCAACTGAATATATACAATCAACAAAAATGTACAGAAAACTTAAAAACTATAATTTTATGTTTAATGCTAAATATATCTTTATTTATTAATCTAACTTAATTAACCATTGGCCTTTACCTAGCTTATCTATTTTATAAGCCCCTTTCCCTATCTATAGTATAATTTGTTTTTTATAAAACAACAAGACTGTTATTTAATAGAATATTATGATAAAATAATACTATAGAAAATCAAATGATTTATATATTTTTCGTTCTTTAAAAATACTACTTTATGTTTATTCTGACTTCTAATATTTTAGATTATTACACAATTAAGCGATTATTTATAAAGAAAAAGAATACATAAAAGAAGTCCTAAAACCAACACATATAAAAAAGACGTCAAACAGAAACCTGTACTTGTTGAGCTTTTCATATATGTAGAGAAATTCAAAAGTGAATATACTATAAAATGGATGAGGGAAAAGAAATTAACTTAAATCAGTGAAAATATTTAATAAACTATTGAAATAATGGAGAAGCAGAAATACCAAATAATAGAGGAGAGAGGAGTATCAAGCCATTTGTGATGAAAAGAAAAGCATAGCTATTCAGTAATACAAAAAGCGGAGCAAAAATGAATTCCGTATATTACAGCCTAATAGAAATTGCAAAGTAATTTCATTTAAATATCCACAATTATATGGAGCATGTGCTTACTGAACCACAGAATCATCCTGATAATATATAATATCAAACTTTACTGCCATATGCCAAGAATTACCTGCTTCACGAAGAGTATATTAATAAAACCGCCTCCTATGGACTTATGAATCATGGGGTCCGGTTTTTTATAGATATACTAAGTTTGACGCTTGCAAAGTAAGGATATTTATGTTATCAAACTTATCCATACTCAGTAAAGGATAGCAGGCAGAAGCTGACAAATAACATCAAGGTAGAACATTTAAAATCCATATAATATAAAGTATATACATGATTTGTATTTTTGAACATTCAATTTAATACTCATGCAATTTTTCGTACAAGAAAAAGTACGTATTTTCCTTTCGCTTTCCCTTCACCTTCAGTATAATAAAGGTAACAAAACGGAGATGATACCATGACAGAAGCCCTTCAGAAGCAGGCAGCCACGCTCTATAAGCTTCCTCGCTTTCGCACTGCATTTCATAACGTCATTCTATACTCACTGCGCAGCAACGGGTATTATGATTTCCACTATATCAGCAGAAGCATCACCCGCGCAGATGTTCTGGTTGCGGACACCCCTGCTTCACAGCTGCAATATCTTACCGAGATATCCGATCAGACACTGCTGCACTACACCTTAAAGCACGCGGCGGTGATGGAGAAACGCCATCTGCTGCTGCTGGAGCTGTTGAGACAGGCAGGGTATGAAAAAGACATAGCGGTTAAGGATGCTGTTCTATATGAGAAGGATGCTGTGCAGCTAGTGGAAATCACCTCCCTTCCGCAATATATGGAAACCATCCTACAGTATCGTAGGGCGCATGTTTCCTTCTATTTCCGCGGACATCAGAATATGAATTATAAGATGACTCCCTCCCTGTTTCGCGATCCTGACATGGCGGTGCGGGAGGATGCAATCTATAAGCAGACGCTGATTGAATATCCGATGGATTTTTATAACAGCAGAAGCCATTTTGAAAAGCTGGTGAAAATGCAGCACTATCAGGTGTGCACCCGTTTGCTCGACCTGACAACCAATCCTCTTGTGGCACTGTTTTTCGCCTGTGAGGATGCCACAAGGGATACCGGTCAAGTTCTTGTATTTGAGAGCAGGGAAGCCCCGTTGTTTCCGGACAGTGATAAGGTCTGTATGCTTTCCAGTCTGGGCTTTTTGAAAGAGGATGTCCGAAAAGCATTACGTGAGGAGGACGCAGAAGCATTTTCCGGAAGCGTGAGTGCCGCAATGCTCCTGCATGAAATTCAGCGGGAATTACCGGCCTTTCAGCCCTATATAAAGCAGCGTGACCTACGGCAGGTTTTGCTTGTGCAGGCAGCTATGGATAACATTCGCATACAGCGGCAAAACGGCTTGTTCTTCCTGTGTGGAAACTATGCCAGTGATGATGAGGAGCTGCAGAGTGTCCTGCGGAATAAGCTGCTGCACCATGAGGGGAAACAGATGGTCTTTTACATCAAAAAGAAGGAACAGCTGCTGGAGGAGCTGAAGCTGGTACATATGTCACATAAAGACCTGTATGGAAATCTGCAGGAAGCTGCATGGGATATCATGCACAACGCTCGGTAGAATTGGAGAAGTTATGGAAACCTATAAAATTTCACAGATAGCAAAACTGCTTGGATTGAGCAGTGACACAATTCGCTTTTATGAAAAAAAAGGTCTGGTACACCCTTCTGTGAATCCGGACAACCTATATCGGGAATATGATCTGGACAATATTCTGGAGCTGCTGGATATCATATATTACCGGCATCTGGATATATCCTTACAGGATATTCAGTCCATCTGCACCAGCAGAAGCAGGGAAAATATGTATGAGCTGCTGTTGAAAAAGAAACAGGAAACGGAAGAAAAAATACGGTATGAGCAGCAGCTTCTGAAAAAGCTCACCTGCATATCCGAGACGTATCAAAGAGTGGAATCCAATCAGAACATCTGCAGTATCAAAGCCTTTCCGGCATCTGTCATTCTGTTTGAAAGTGAAAAAACAAGTGATTTTTTCACACAGCAGATTGCCCATCTGACACAGGATCAGTTTGTCTTCTGCTCCCTGTTTAAAACCTATCATATCGACAACTGTGACATACAGCCGAGAAAAACCATCATTGCACTGGAACAGGATATCATGGAGGAGCTGCACATGGACTACCCGCCGGCACAGCTGATAAAACCGCATAAGCAGCCATGTGTGTTCCTTGTGATCCACATGCTTCACAGTCAGATTCACCCTGAGGATATTGCACCGCTGCTCACCTATGCCGCAAAGCAGAAGCTAACCCTGCAGAATACCCTGTATCTGCGGGAGATACCCCTTACCAGCTATCAGGATGATCAGAATTATTATGCAGAGCTGTATATTCCCATATGTGAGGACTAAATCCTCATTTTTTTATGATTTTTCCTTGACCTTGGAGCTGCTTCAGGGTTTATACTTACATCCGCACGGAGGTGAAGTCAAAATGAAAAAAGATTATATACACAAGCAGTTCTGGAACTATGTGCTTCCTTCCATGTTCACAATGCTGTTAAGCGGCTTCTATGCGATTGTGGATGGGTTGTTTGTAGGGAATGCAGTGGGGGATACTGCTCTGGGGGCTATCAACCTCGCTTATCCGATACAGGTGATATTAAATGCTACAGCAATCGGACTGGGTATCGGAGGCTCTGTTGTGATGTCACGCAGCCGTGGTGATGGAAAAGAGGACAAGGCACGCCATGCCATGGGATCGACACTGGCACTGCTGCTTGTCTGTGGAATCATATTGTCTGTAGGACTGCTTGCACTGCACCCGATGCTGCTGCGTATGCTGGGAGCGAAGGGAGCCATGTATGCACAGGCCCGCTCCTATATCATAGTTGTACTTATGGGGGGACTGCTCCCTGTTCTTGGCAACGGATTGAATCCACTGCTGCGCAATTACGGGAAAACCTTTCTGGCAACGGCAATCATGAGCAGCGGACTGATGACGAATATCATCCTCGATTATTTATTTGTCTTCCGTTTTCATATGGGACTGGCAGGTGCGGCTTGGGCAACCATCACTGCACAGGGTGTCGTCGCTGTCCTTACGCTGCTCTATATGTATGCCAGAGAACTTAAAAGCTATTCCCGAAAGGATATTGTGCCGGACGTACCGCTTGTGCAATCCATCGTCCGCATCGGACTTTCCCCCTTCGGACAGACAATGGCACCTTCTCTTGTTATCGTATTAACCAACTGGATGTGTCTGCGTTATGGCGGTGATGCAGCGGTTACCATTTATTCTGTGGTTTCCTATGTACTGTGCAGTGCACAGCTGCTGCTTCAGGGAATCGGCGACGGTGTACAGCCTTTGATCAGCTTTTATTACGGTGCCAAAAAGGAGGATAAGATTCATATTCTGTATCGAAAAGCCTTTTTTGTAACGATTGCGGTTTCTCTGATTCTCTGTATAGCGGTAGTCCTCTTCCTGAATCCGCTGACCGCTCTGTTTGGAATCAGCGATGCCATCTTTGAAGGAGCGAAGACTGCTATTTTGATCACTACGCTGTCTTTTCCCTTTCTCGGTATTACCAGAGTTACATCAGCCATTTTTTATGCGACAGAAAAAACACGAAATTCCACTTTTCTGGTCTACATGGAGCCCTGCTTACTATTACCCTTAAGTCTGTTTGCTTTATCCTTCCTGTTTCAGCTGAACGGAATCTGGATGGCCTACCCTGCAGCACAGCTGATTCTTTGCGGAATCGCCCTGTTTATGAAAAATCCCCTGCACGCACCTGCCGCACTGCCGCAGACACAGGAACAGACGCTGTGTTAACGCGAACCGCCCCAGAATTACAGACGACGGAATGCTGTATTTGCGTGCTTTCTGTAATACAATTATTAAGATGCAGCACAATGTAATAAAGCACGGTATGCCACTGTTGTATCTAACTTATATTACGACATGCAATACACAAATAAAATAGAAGAAGTAAATTCCAATGCGGTTCTTACTCATGGAGAAAATCAAAAAAGGAGAATTCAACGCTATTATCTTTCATAGATAAGTTTGAATTCTCTTTTTGCAAACGCCCTGAAAATAACATGATGCAGGAGCTTTATTACTTTCCTCATTTTTTCAGGTTTTCCCTTATTTCTTTACTCGATTTTCTCAGGTTTAGCAGCTTCCCTTATTAGAGAAGAATTCAGCTGTGTATATCGGCTTTTTCTTTTATAAAATAATTATCTCCATATTACGATTAACGCTTGATTGCAGCTATGAGCAGCATCATCGGTCTGCGCATTTCATCCCGCATGCCTTCAATATCCAGCATATGCTCCGGAGGCTGCGGCTCTATGATGTGCTGAAGCTCAAAGCCATTGCACAGCAGTGTATCGAGATAGGTGGTTAGCGTACGATGGTATTTAACCACTCTTTCCCCCAGAAAGTTCGCCTCCCGCTTTCCTTCGTAATAATAATTATCCACAGGAAAATGCAGGATTTCCCCATTCTCAGCATAATACCAGTCCTGCGTACCAAAGGCTGTGAAAACCGGATGCTCAACCGAGAAGACAAAGCTTCCTTTCGGTGTCAGCCATGTGGAAATAACGGCTGCAAGCTGTTTAAAATCCTTTACATAATGAAATGCCAGAGAGCTGATAACCACATCAAAGGATGCCTTGGGGAATTGCAGATCCTCCATTGCGCTGCATTGATAGGTGATAGCGTAATCTCTGCTTTTTTCTTCCGCAACTGCCAGCATTTTTTTTGAAATATCCACACCATGCACGGATGCAGCTTTCTGCTGTGCAGCATATATACAGTGCCAGCCATAGCCGCATCCAAGATCAAGAACGCGTTTACCTTCGAAATCCGGAAGCAGTTGTTTCAGCTGTGACCATTCACCGGCTCCCTCCAGTCCCTGAACAGAACGGTTCATTTCCTTATATTTATTGAAAAATACTTCGTCGTCATATTTATTTTCTTTCATATTCATGTCCTCCCATGCGAATTATGCATTGCTTATCTGATTGGAATTCACATGGGTCTATGCAATCTTCTGTCCAAGGATGCCTTTTCTCACAGGACAACACTCCTTCCTGAAGCCATATATTTCTGTATTAAGTATAGCATACGGCATCAAATCCTGCCATCCTGTAAACGCTGTATTTCCATAAGAGAAAAGACAAAAGGGCCGCAGTCACCAGCCAAATTCACATAAATCAGAAGCATTACACTGCTCATAGCACAGCATCTGTTTGCAGCTTTATCAATGAATCACAGCGCAAAAAGAAAAAGCCTTCTGCAGACTGCAGAAAGCCGTATTCTTTCCTATCTTTCGTTGTTCAGACTGGAGAAGAAGGAAAGCTGATAAATACCACAGATACCTACCAGAATATAAACAGCTCTGGAAAGAATCGATCCGGTACCAAACAGCATATCTACCAGGTTGAAATCAAAGAGTCCAATCAGACCCCAGTTGACACAGCCGATAATACTGATAATCAAAACGATATAATTTATGACTTTCATATACATCCTCCTTGCTATTTAGTCTGGACATTTTCCTGTGGTTTATACCGTGATCTTTTCGACGAAAGACAGAAGAGATGCTATAATAAAAAGAGAGGAGTGTTATTTATGAATATCCCGCTATGTGTAAAGGACAGCTCCGTTCGAATATTGTTTACAGAGGGCAGAGACAGACGAATGATGGAGGCAGCGATACGGCTTTATAACGAACAGATTCTCACTCCGCTGCTGTATGGAGATACCCGGCAGCTATATGAGCAGGCAGAGGCATATGGTCTTTCTCTCACCGGAATTCAGATTGTAGATCCAAAGCGGTTTACACAGCGTGAGGACATGATTCGCCGCATGCTGGAGCTGCGTAAGGGAAAAACAGATGAACAAACATGCCGGGAATGGCTGAAAAAGGATACGTATTTCTGTACGATGTATGTTGAGCTGGGATATGCCGACGGACTGCTCGGTGGTTCTGCCAATTCTACTGCCGATACCTTACGTCCGATTATGCAGCTGATTAAAACACGCATGCCGCATACCATCGTCTCCAGCTGTTTTCTTATGAGCAGAAGGGATGAGCATTATATTTTCGCAGATTGCTCTTTAAACCGAAATCCCAACACGGATGAGCTGGTGGAAATCGCATTGCAGGCAGCGGAGAGTGCAAAGACCTTTCAGCTGGAGCCAAAGGTAGCCCTGCTATCCTATTCCACACATGGAAGCGGGAGCGGAACAGATGTTGATACTGTACGTGAAGCCGCACAGCGATTACAGCGCATGCCGCTGGATTATGATGTGGATGGCGAGCTGCAGGTGGATTGCGCATTGTCCAGACGGGTAGCTGAGCTGAAGGCAGTGGATTCCACAGTCGGAGGAAATGCCAATGTTTTGATCTTTCCGGACTTGAATGCAGGCAACATCGGATATAAGCTGGTCGCCAATCTGGGTGGATTTGAAGCACTTGGTCCGATTCTGCAGGGTGTACGGCTGCCGATGAATGATCTTTCACGCAGCGCAACAACAGAAGAGATTTATAAAATGGCAATCATAACAGCCATGCAGAAGGAAGCAGGAAACAAGATGAGGAGGCATGGAAATGCAGACAGCATCGATTTGGGAATGTAAGGGGTATACCATGCGCTCATCGCGGATTGAGGATAAAGACGCATATTATTTAGCCGGATTCACAGAATGTGACAGCGAGGTTGCATGTATGACCGGCAGTAAAATGCACTATAGCAAAGAGGAGGTGGATGCATATTTTGTAAACTGTCTCAACGATTCCACACGATATGATTTTCTGATATTTGATCCGCAGGGCAGCCTGATCGGTGAGAGCGTAATCAATGAAATTGATGAGCAGGCACGTTCTGCAAATTTCAGAATCTGTATTTTTAAAAGCAAAAACTGCGGAAAGGGAATCGGCAGCTGGGCGATTCAAACAACAAGAGATTTCGCCTTTTGCGAGCGAAAGCTGCATAGACTTTCACTGGATGTGTTCTCATTCAATATACGGGCCAAAAAAGCCTATGAGAAAGCAGGGTTCCGCGTGGAGGGCATTCTGCGGGATGCCATTTGGGATAACGGTGTATATGCCGACGATATCCTGATGTCCATATTGGAGGAGGAATGGAAACAAATCGCATAAACAATCACTGGAATTGATAAAAGGTATCCGCAATATGCAGTGGAACTGTTTCCATCCACTGTTCTAATGCGAATACCTTTTTTTCTATGCCTTTATCAAATCATGTAAAATTTATGCGATAGCTGAAGGAATCCCTATGAATTCCCATTCCTCATCAGGCTGTAACGCTTTACCTCAATGCTTATGCATGTAATACTGAGCTACAAAGCTGCTGAATGATTGATAAACACCTTTTGCACAGGACGCTTTTCTTGAATTCCGGCTTATCCGTGCTTTCGCTGTAAAGCTCTGTGTATCCATTTTTCAATTTCCACGATTGGAATGATGGAGACAGACATGAGCAGCGCAACAGCAAATTCCGCAACGGAAATATGTTCAAACGCAAACAGCTCGGATAAAACAGGAATATAGATGACCGCAATCGTCAGGAAAAGTGCACACACGACAGAACCGATGAGATACAGGTTCTGTTTTTTCATATGCACAACGGACTGCTTCAGGGAACGCATATTGAATGCGTGAAACATTTCTGTCATCGACATGGTCAGAAATGCCATGGTCATACCGTCTGCACTCTGTGTGATTTCCCAGACACCGGCTTCCATAAAATGACCGACAATATAGGAAAAAAGGGTAATCAGTGTAATAGCACAGCCCTGAAATATGATTTGCATGTGCAGGCCGTTGGCAAACAGCCCTTCACTGCTAGGACGCGGAGGCCGCCGCATCAGATCCTCATCCCCCTCCTCCATGCCCAGCGCGAGAGCAGGAAAGGTATCCGTCAGCAGATTGACCCATAGAATATGCACAGGCTTTAATATCGTAAATCCCATCATCGTGGCAAGGAATATGGAAAGCACCTCACTAATATTGCTGGATAGCAGAAACTGAATGGCCTTACGGATATTATCATAAATCCTACGCCCTTCCTGAACTGCCGACACGATCGTCGCAAAATTATCATCCGCAAGCACCATATCTGCCACATTCTTTGTAACATCAGTTCCTGTGATTCCCATACCGACACCGATATTTGCACGCTTGATGGCGGGAGCATCGTTAACACCATCTCCGCTCATCGCAACAACATATCCCCTGGATTTCCATGCATCCACAATACGTACCTTATGCTCCGGCTTTACACGGGCATATACAAATGTCTGATCAATGCGGGCAGTCAGCTCCTCCTGTGACAGCGTATCCAGTGTACTGCCGCTCATCGCCTGTGAGGTATCCGTTATGATAGTAAGCGATTTCGCAATTGCCACCGCAGTATCAATGTGATCACCGGTAATCATGACCGGACGGATGCCAGCCTTACGGCACTGGGCGATCGCCGGCTTCACCTCCTCACGTACCGGATCCATCATGCCGCACAGACCGAGAAATACCAGACCGGACTCTGCTGTTTCCATATCTGTTTCAATATGCTCATTCCATTTGCAGGCAGCACATAGTACACGCAAAGCACGATCTGCCATGCGTTTATTCATCCGGTTCAGCTCTTCGCGATCCTCTTCCCGCATCGGTTCTATTTTCTGATTGCGCCAAATGCCCGTACAGCGCTGTAAAACAACATCCATCGCTCCTTTGGTGAATTGCAGAACAACACCGTCAGACTGCCTGTGCATCGTGGTCATCATCTTGCGCTGGGAATCAAACGGAAATTCATGAATACGCGGATACTTCTGCATTTCCTCATTGATATGAAACAGCGTTTCCCCATATGCGCTCAGCGCAACCTCTGTAGGCTCTCCCTGCATGGTTCCATCCGCATGCACCTGCGTATCATTGCACAGGCTCATTGCCAGTGCAAGCAGACGCTCATCATCACCGAAATGCTCCACCACCTGCATACGGTTCCGTGTCAGGGTACCGGTTTTATCCGAACAGATTACCTGTGTACAGCCCAGTGTTTCCACAGCGGTCAGCTGTCGTATGACTGCATTGCGCTTTGCCATGCGCGTCACACCGATTGCAAGCTGCACCGTTACTACCGCGGCAAGGCCCTCTGGAATAGCCGCAACAGCAAGGGAAACAGCCAGCATGAAGGTATCCAATAAAGATTCTGCACGCAAATCACCATGACGTAACAGCTCAAACAGAAACATAAAAGCACAGATTGCCAAAACCAGAAGACTCAGCAGTTTGGAAAGCCGGTTCAGCTTCTGCTGCAGAGGTGTCGCTTCCTCTCTGCTTACCAGAATCGCATCTGCAATCTTTCCCATTTCTGTATGCATACCGGTTGCAGTGATCACTGCACGTCCTCTGCCATATACCACACTGCTTCCCATATAGACCATATTTCTGCGGTCACCCAGCGGTGGATTGTCTTCCTGCAAAGCCTCTATTTGCTTTTCCACCGGAAGGGATTCACCACTCAGGGCAGACTCCTCCACCTTCAGGCTGGCACATTCCAGAATCCTGCCATCTGCCGGTACGGCATCTCCTGCCTCCAGTACGATTACATCCCCGGGAACAAGGTCTTCACTTGCAGTAACCCGTATCTCACCATTTCGCACGACCTTGCAGGCAGGCGCATTCATGTGCTTTAAAGCTTCTATCGCCGCCTCCGCTTTTCCCTCCTGATACAAGCCGAGCATCGCATTTACCATGACGACAAACAGGATGATAAAGGTATCCGCATAGGATTCATGTGCATATGCGGAGGTGATTCCGGAAATGAGCGCAGCCCCAAGCAGTACGATGATCATCGGATCGGAAAGCTGCCTGGCCAGCCGTTTCAAAAGGGATGCTTTTTTTTCTTCCTGTAATTTATTCAGACCAAATACGCTGCTTCGTTCCTGTGCCTGTGCTTCACTCAATCCATGCATGCTGCTGTGCTGTTCCTGTAATGCTTCTTCCACTGTTCTCTGATAAGCTTCCATAGTACCGCCTCCATTGAAAAAAACTCCTATACAGCTGTGCTGTATAGGAATTGTACGTTTATTCAGCCAGCCTGTGACTTCATACGATGCAGACATCCGTAAATCGCGATTCCTTTCTGCATTTATTTTTCATGGTTATCTCTACCTGTATTGTAAAGCATACAGACCCTTCTGTAAACAGCCCCTTTTTGCAAATCGGACAAAGTCATGAAATTGTCTAGCGAAACAGCGTCCCCTCCTCGAAGATTCCCCACACAGCCTGTGGATCTGTCTGTGTTTTCTGTATGGAAAATACCACCTGTGCATCCTGAAAGGTAAAGCTTCCATTTCCCTGTGTTCCGTATCCGTCATCCGAAAAGCTGAATGATGCTGTATCACCGTTTCGCTGTGCAGTGCCGGAAATAGTGGCAACCTGCTGCGCATCCTCCGGATTCAGACTTGTCAGAGTATAGGAAAAGGTGGTATCTGTTACATCGGATATTACAAGTGTACTGTGATTTCCACTATACGTTCCGGCGATATCCTCCTGTTTCTGCGGCTTTTCTTCCTGTTGCGGAGTCTGCCCGTTGACACCACCACGGGTAAAGATGTCCTTATTATACGGACCACAGTTAATCGTTTGTCCCACATACTTCAGCTGATTGCTGCTTCGAATCGCAAAGGTATAGGTCCCCTGTGTACTGGTTGCTTTGATGCTGTGATCCGAAATGCTCCACGTTCCACTCACATCCTGCATTCCCTCACAGCTGTTTTGTGTGAAAACAAAGGAACCATCGCTCCTGAGTACAATTGCAGATGCAGCACCGTTATGAGCATTTTCGTCCGTAAAGGTACCTGCCATATCCTCCATACGGTATTCCTGCTTCTGTGAAAAGAGCTCATCTCCGTATTTCCAGTAAAGGAAACCGCCTCCAGCCGCCAGACCAGCCACAAGCAGCAACAGGACCAGAGCCAGCGGCCATGTACTTCGTTTTTTGACAACGGTTTGCTTCTTTGTTTTATGATCGGTTCTATGCTTTGTTTTCCGCTTGGTCTTTTTTCTGGTTTTGCCTTTCTTCGCCTTCTGTTTCTTATTCTTTTGATCAGAAGGCTTTGACTCCCTCTGCTTTTTCATGACTGATCGCTCCTTCGCATCAATCAGCTCGCTGCTGTCAACCTGAAAAAGCTGGGCAAGTCGCTCCAGCTGTTCCTCATCCGGAACACGGATGCCTGCCTCCCAATCGAGTAGCTCCTCCTGCTCTATACGCATATATGCAGCAAGCCGCTGCACGCTGATTTCATATTCCATGCGCAGCTTTTTAATATTTTTACCAGACATATGGTTTCACTTCCTATCTTATGCTAGTATTATCCCCGACACGGAAGAAGAAAGTCAAGAAAACCGACAGAATCGTAAGAATCTGATAATAGAAAAAAAGACTCCTTTTATTCACAAATATAAGGAATCATGAGCATTTCAACAAGATTCGCATCCTTATGGTCTTCAAAGGTTCGATATACAAGCCGCTGGAAGACAGGACCTTTCTGAATGAGATGTTCTCTTTGAAAAAAGGTACGGATGCGCTCCCGGGTTAAAGCTGAACGCTTGTCATTATATTCAAACGCATAGATTACCACAGCACACCCCGGTAGATATGAGAAGCCGAATTCCTCACTCACTCCAATTTCAGCAGCACAATCTTCATAAATGCCAAATCCGCAGATCCTTTTACGGTCATCGTCTTCTTCCTTTGAGATAAGGGCACATTGGAAAAACATATCCGCATTTTTCTGAAACAGATTAAATTGGATGGAATCGTGCGCATCCTCCTTGATGTTCAAACAGTCCTCCTGTGAAATAAAGAAGATACCTGGTCTTTGGATATAAATACAGTTGTACAGACAATAGGCCGTCATTTTCAATACGCTGATATAGTGGTCCAGGTTCATCAGCTTCTGCTGCAGCCGCTGTATCTCCTGCACATAATCATTGCGCTTCTGCTGTACCATTTCACGATGCGTCTGTACATTGCCGCGAAGAATATTTTCACGTATATTGGATAGCGAAATGCCCATATGAGAAAACCGCTGAATATATAGCAGCTGATCAATCTGTTCACTTGTATAATAGCGATAATTCGTTTCCGGATCTTTGAAGGGTACAATCAGCCCCAGTCGTTCATAGTGCCGGATTGCCTCCGGTGTCACCCCCATGATTTTTGCAATCTTTCCGATTTTATATTGCATATCATCACCCCGCCCTTTGTATTATACTATACAAAAGGAATTTGTAAACAGGGATTTTAAGAATACGAGAATGTCTGTCTCAATTTTGCCATACCACTTTTATAGAATCCGATTTTTCCTGTCTTTGGCTGCTTTAACGGCTGTTGATGAAATCGCATATATGAATTCAGATGATGCGTGAATGCCAAGGTCCCATGTGGATGTAACCATATATTCAGCAGTTTTAACCGGATTCTATGATAGATAAATCTGCTATTCCGGATGGCCATGTATCTGACAGCTGTTTTATATTGCATTGGATACGTACACATTCCTTGGAAGGAATGCAAAAATCTTTGTAAAATATAAGCAAAGGATATGCAAAGCAGAGGCTGTTCATCAGAATGAATAGAAATCAAGAGACCATATATACGCACGCCGTCATAAGGATGCTGTTAAAATTTCCATATATTTCTATATTTTGATTACGATATGTTATTCTGCAAGATTTATTTTGTATATTTCATGTTTTATATATAATATGAAAACGAAACATGTTATAATCAAAGTGCAGAGATCATAAAGAAAAACAGCATAGAGCATGTGTACAGGAGAAGGCAGGAAATCGATTGCCTGTAGCAGTTAGGATAAAGCATGTATGCCGATCAGAAAGATGTTCTGTCGTACAGCATGTCATCATACAATGCTAAATAGAGCGATTGCACAAGCGGATCATGCAAAATGAGAAAACTGGGAGGAAAAAACTATGGCAGAGGAATTTAGAAGAATATGGTCATTCATTGAAAAAGCGGAGCCGGCACAGGAGATGCTGTCTGTTCTGGTACCTGGTGAAGAGATTCTGCAGTGCTATAAGACAAATCGAGATATGTCAGCACTGACGAACAAAAGAATCATTATTTTTGACAGACAGGGTCTTACCGGAAAGAAAATCGAGATTTATTCCATTCCTTATCGTTCTATTGACATGTGGTCTACAGAGAATGCAGGGAAATTGTTTGATATCGATGCCGAGCTGGAGCTGTGGACAAAAGCCGGACATTTCAAAATCAATGTGGATAAAAAGTGTAACATCCGTGAATTTGATACCATATTGGGAAACGCGATACTGGATTAGTTCTTACTTATATCTTATGTTAGCATGAAAATATACCAAAGCTTTGATATCGTTTATATGACGATATCTTTTTTATCATGCTGTGTTCCTATGTTTAAAGGAATCAGGCAGGTAAAGGCTTTATCGTATGTAACGGATGGAAGACCATCCGCTGGTATCAGTCAAAGGCAGGGTTGCACTGATAATAGTTTTCCGCATCCAGCTGACTCTGAACATAGGCAAGTGCTTCTCCAAACCTCTGGAAGTGTACGATCTCACGTTCTCTTAAAAAACGCAGGGGGGCAATGACATCGGGGTCACTGGCAGCCCGTATCAGATTTTCATAGGTTGTCCGTGCTTTCTGTTCCGCAGCCATGTCCTCAAACAAATCAGTGAGCGGATCGCCTTTGGATTGGTAATATGCGGCAGTAAATGGTGCTCCGCTGGCTGCCTGTGTCCATATGCCGGTTGTATGGTCAACATAATATGCATCAAATCCACCTGCTTTTATTTCCTCGACACTGAGATTTCTGGTCAGCTGATACAGGATTGCGGATACCATTTCCAGATGAGCAAGCTCTTCCGTTCCGATATCCGTTAACATCGCACGTACACTGTCATACGGCATGGCATAGCGCTGATTCAGATAACGCATTGAGGCAGCCAGTTCTCCATCCGGACCGCCAATCTGCGAAATTACGATTTTTGCGAAAGCAGGATCCGGTTTTCTGATATTCACCGGAAACTGCAGCTTCTTTTCATATGTCCACATACATCAATCCTCCCTTTCCCATGGCCAGGGCCCTTTGCTATACTCCCAGCTATCCGAATGATTCTGCCGATTTGTCAATGGTCCGCAAAGATGTTCATACTCCTTTGCAGCCTTCTCACGTTCCTTCACGGCAGACTGATAATACTGCATTGCCTGTCTGTCATCAGGGTGTGAGTTTAAAAACAGTGCTGTTTCCTGAATCGCAAAATCCAGCATTTGAAGCTTTCTCAGCAGTTGCTTTCTATTCATCATCAGCACGCCCCCTCATCACCGAGAAAGGGTTTATCAAGAGCATGAAAAATCGTTCCTCTTTGAAACCCAATCTCTCTTTCATACGGTTTTTTCCATACCTGCATCGGTACATAGGCCATACCAGGCATCTGTGCCTGCTGCCGTTGATGTTTAGGCTGCTGCTCCATAAAGTCCACATCATCATAGCAGTATTCATTATCAGCTACGCGCTCCCTGGGAATCCATGGACAGCACGCACCATTCGCATACTTCATATAAGTTCCTCCTAACCTGAGGCTTTCACCTCACTGCATAATATGAAAATACTGATAACAGGCATAGGACAAGCATATAGAAGATGAAAAATTCATTTCTCTATGCATGGAAGCAGATGAAAAAAGACCTATCGGCCGCAAAGTAATCAGAACGTTTGCATCGCTTCGATAAGTCCCTTTTCAGATTGCTTATAATATGTTCAAAGTAAGCTGGTTTACATAAGCACTAATGAAACTGCGCCAGCAATGTCTTTTCAAAATGCTCTTCACTGACACTTGTTTTCCAGCGATAAAACAGAATGGAAAGAACAGAGAAGACTACAAGCATACCTGCAAAGACAAGAATATCCGGTGTAATGGATCCGCCGATTGCCAACGTATTGCGGAATGCATGCACACTGTAGCTGAATGGCATAAACGGATGAATCGCATTATAAAATCCGGAGGATGTTTCAATCGGATAGGTACCTGCCGCTCCCCCCAGCTGCAATACCATGAATATCAGAACAATAAAGCTTCCGATTTTTCCACAGGTGATGTTAAAGAAAACGATCATGGACATGAAGCCTGCGGAAACCAGTGCTGCCATGGCAAAGGTAAGCAGCGTCTGATAGGGAGACAGGCCGTTAACCAGCATCAGCACACCGATCATAATGACTGCCATCAATGTGGAGACCGTATACATAACAGAAGCCTTGCAAGCCCACATACGCAAACCGGACGTCGTTTTACCTGTGTTTTTCAACAGCGGATACATAAGAGTAAAGGCCATGCAGGCAACATACAGCCCGACAGACATCATATAGGGCGCCATCGCTGTACCATTGTTTTCCACATTGCTCAATTCCTGATGAGTTGTGACCACCGGCTGTGCCAGCATTTCCTTTGTATTCTGTGTTGCTGATACCGAGCTTTCTTCAGCTCCCTTATGCAGCGAGCTTGTCAGCGTATGGGAACCGTCCTTCAGCTGTAACAGACCGCCTCCCAGTGTATTGGAGCCCTGCGCAAGCTGCTGAGCACCACTGCTGATTTGAGAAGCGCCGCCCTGCAGCTGAGCAGAGCCGTTTAATAATGTCGGACTGCTGCTGTTTAATGCTGAGGCTCCCTGATTTAGAGAATCACTACCCGTTAGCAGCTGTGTGATTCCGCCCTGTAAAGCAGGAATCGCAGAGTTCAGTTGTGTCGTACCTGTTTGTAATTGAGCTGCACCGGCTGTTAAAGCCGTAGATTTCTGTGATAAGGTGGAAAGACCGTTTCCAATCGTATCTACGCCCTTTGTATAAGCATGAATCCCCGAAGCCAGTCCCTGTTCACCAGATAAGGCTTTATCAGCATCTGCAAGGCCGCTTTGAAGCTGCTGCATCCCCTGTATCAGACCCATGGCTTCCGCGGTGGAGCCCTGTGCATCCAGTGAACGCTGTACAGTGGAAAGACCCTGCTGCAGCTGCGCCAATGCCTGATCGTTTCCGCTGAGAAGTCCTGTCATCTCCTCACTTCCTTTGGAAAGCTTAGAGAGCCCTGTCTTGAGCACAGCATATTGCTGATTTAAATCATTCATATCCGCTGCCGCTGCTTTTAGCTGATTCACAGTATCCTCATAAGCATGCAAATCCTTCAATTTCTGTGCGGCTGCATTCAATCTCTGACTCGCATCTGTATTCTTGTTTATGATTGTCTGCAGCTGAGCCTCCAATGCCGCCGCCCCTTGTGTAACCTGCTTCAGACTATCTGCACTGCCGGTATTTTTTTCGTGCAAATAAGCAAGTAGATCAGCATGACTGTCGGTACTTGATTTTATTGCAGTGGATAGCTCCTGCATACCAGACAGAACACGAGAGCTGCCCTTATGCAAATCGGAGGTTCCCTGCGCCAGAGCATTCACCCCCTGATTTAAAACTGCAGAGCTTTGCATTAACTGCTCACTTCCCTGTTGCAGGGCAGCTACACCGGTTGTATACGCCTCTACCCCCTGCTGCAGCTCACCGCTTCCTGTGTGCAGCGAGGATGCGCCGTTAACAAGCTGTACGCTTTTTCCATTCATCGAGCGGATACCGCTTCGCAGCTGCCTGCTTCCCTGTTGCAGCTGTGCCACTCCATCGGTATAAGCCTGCAGTCCCTGCTTCAGTGTTTCACTTCCGTCTTGAAAGGTCAGTGTACTGGAGGCAAGAGTGTTCAGATTATCCGTGATGGTCTGATTCCCCGCAATACTGTCGGATAATCCGTTCTGAATTTTCTGACTGCCCTTACCCGCTGTTTTCAAGCCGCTGCTCAACACCTGAACGTTGGAGAATAATGTATCGGCATAGGTTTTTGTCACAGTAGCGGAAATCTGTTCCCGTATCTTAGCAATCGCTGTCTCGTCCATTTTCGAGGCGATATAATTGGTACCGGGATTCGTTGTATACCTGAGCTCCATTTTTTTCGGATGTTTATCCATGAGCGTTGTTGCATTTAATGAAAAATTTTCAGGTATCGTTATAATCATATAATAAGAGCCATCCTTTAAGCCCTGGCTGGCTTTTGCGGCATCGACAAAGCAGAAATCCATTTCCTTTGCCTTTTTCAGATTCGCAACCAGATCCTCCCCGATATGAAGGCTGGAACCGTTATAGGTAACCTTATTGTCTTCATTTACTACTGCAACCGGTATTTTATCCGCATTTCCGTAAGGATCCCACATAGAACCCAGAAAAATACCTGAATACAGCATGGGAATCACAATAATCGCTGCCAGCACAACCTTGATCCATGTACTGCCTGCTATATTTTTCCATTCTTCCTTCATAATATCCTCTTCTTTCTTTTCTATCCATGGATACATCATATCCACGGAATACTGGAATTATAGTACATTATATGCTTGTGTCAACGCTCTTTACAGAAAGTTTAGAATTGTTATGAAAAATTCACACGAAAAAGACGGCTTGATTTAAGGAAAAGGCTTGCAAAGACAAAGAAAAAACAGCTATACTATACATGATAGAAGGTGAGAGTATGAGAATACGCGGCAGTCTGGAGCAGGCAATCTGTATCGTGCTGCTGATAAGTACAAGCAGCCGGCCGGTAAAAAGCAGCGAGCTCAGTAAAAAGCTGAACGTATCAGATTCCTATTTAAAAAAAATCATGCGGCAGCTGGTCAAAGCGAAGATCGTTTCTTCAATCGCCAGTAAAAACGGCGGCTTTGTATTATTGAAACCCCCCTCCTGCATCACCTTTCTGGACCTGTTTAATGCCATCGAGGGGCAGGAGCAATTTGCTATGAGTACAAGCCTTGTCGATCGGGTGTTTGATTCCAGAAAGCAGGTAAAGGAAAAGGAAGAAAAAATCATGCATTATCTGCATGGTGCGGAATTGGAATATCGAAAGAAATTAAAAGAAATCACCATCCAGCAAATTTTATCCGATGTCTGATAATAACAGCCGCAAGACATGTTCATGCTGCTGTATATCATATCAAAGACGATAATATTTCTTACATAAACTATTTTATAAGCTTGCTTTAAAAAGAAAATAAAAAAAAGCTACAGCCGGGACTTTAACACTGGCAGAGTCATTTGCACTTTACTAACCATGTATCAGCCATAGGTAATCCAGGCAGCTTTCTTTGATTGTTAAGCTGCTTTTCTTTTTTCCTTTACGCGATGTCCTAACGTGATAAGAAAAAGACTGAATCTTCCGGTATAGAAGGCTCAGTCTTTCCTTTTTCTCAATTTCCGCCGGGACCGTCCTGACGATCTCTTTCATCCGGATAATACTTCAGGTTATTGTTCGTCCATTGATTGTTGCCGGCTGTTTTCTTTGCTTCCTCACCATGCAGCAGCTCTTCGCTGTCACAGCAGGATTTTTTCTTCTGTTCCATGTTCATCACACTCCGTTCTTAGTATGTGTCCGGAAGGGATTGACTATACCGATTCTTTGCCTGAAGCATACGGCCCGGTTATTTCCAAGACATTTCCTTCGGGGTCTGTGATATTGAAATACCAGTAAGGCATCGAGATTGAAACATAATATAAGGGAGAGAGCGGTCCGATCTGCAGATTTTTCAAACGCGTATATTCTGACTGCAAATCCTCACAAACATAATTCTGAACCATTATATCATTCCCTTGGTTCACCGTCTGTATGCAGTCTTCGACATATGCATCATTATAGTGTTCGTCCACATCCTGTTCTTTCTGTACGCATTGCGCATCATATTCCGCATGCAGCACGGCAAGCGTATGCCCGTAGGAAAACTCCACCCATCGCTGTGCAGTAACTTCCTTCCCTTTTTGCTGAAGCAGCTGCTCGTAGAAGCTTACCGTATCACGGAAATGCAGTGCATTGATATATATACAAGCCAGCTTCATCGTGGTTCCTCCTTCATCCAGATATCCTGTTCCTTCTCATGCTTTTTCATCCAGGCAAGTGCATAGGGACTAAATGCCATACATTTCCAGCACTTCTTCCTTATCACAGCTGCCGCCTCCTTCATCAGTGCTCCTCTTATCCCCTGTCCGCGCAGGGATACATCGGAAAATGTATGATTGATATCCACAACCTGCTTGTCCACAAAGGGGAATGTAAGCTCTGCAGGCAGTTGTCCCTGTTCCTCTATAAATATACGGTGATCCTCTCTGCTTATCTCCATAACAGTCTCCTCCCCATGCCATACGCACGACGATTACAGCTTCATTGTACCATAAATCATTTCTGCATTACTGAAATTAACTACCATTTTTAACTACCGTTTTATACCCGTGTCTTAATTCAGGAAGCAGATTTTATAAAACAGAGCTTTATCCGCTGTTATCAGTTATAAACAAAGGAACCAGACTCATCGCACGAAGCTGATAAGCCTGATTCCCAATCTCTCAAAGTGTTCTGGTCTCGCTGCTTCCAAGTAAGAAGCAGAGCGCCCATAGCCTGCTCCTTAAGTGATGAACAGCTGTCACTGTTGTTGTTATTACAAACTAAGCGTATTTCACTCGCCTTGTTTTTATACAAACAGCGGTACAATCTCCTTCTTTAAAACGTCAATCAGTCCAAGATCAGACATTTTCGCCTCCGGGATAACCGGTAAAGCAAGGGTTACGATTCTCAGCAGCGGGTTTTCCATATCCACAAGACCGAGCGCACGATTCGCATCCTTCATCAGTGCATTGTCAACTGCCAGCTCCTCTGCAGGCTTCAGCGAAATCAGTCCTGCCAGCGGAAGCTGCAAGGTATGAAGCACAGCTCCGTCCTTTACCGCACACATGCCGCCTCCACAGGCAATCAGCTCATTTGCGGCAAGCAACGCGTTCTCTGCAGTATCGTATACAATCGTCAGATTGTGTGAATCATGAGAAACCGTTGAAGCAAGAGCTCCGGTTGTCGTACCAAAGCCGCGCACAACACCAAGTGCAACTGTATCGTGCCCCTCATGACGGTTTACGACAGCTACAAACTTCAAATCATCATCATTCAGCTTTAGATAACCGTTTTCCACAGGAAGCTCCTCACAGCTTACCAGTGTGCTGGACAACAGCAGATCCTTATACTCCATCAGATTCACCTTAACCGTCCCGTTTTCCACAGGAGCCTGGATACGGAAATCCTCAACGCTTAGCTTCTTCACATGCATGGAATTACGATGCTCAATAGCATAGCTTTCATCCTTAATGTCTGCCAGCAGCTTTCCATTTTCCGCTACCAGCTCACCATTGTAAAATACATGACTCGGCTTCAATTCCTCCAGGCTTTCCACCAGCAGCATATCTGCCACAAAGCCAGGTGCAATCGCTCCCAGGTTTTCGATTTTGATTTCACGTGCCGTATTATAGGTAGCACTCTTAATAGCTGTTACCGGATCCATACCGCATCGAATGGCATTGCGGACTACATCATTCATATGTCCGTTGTTCAGAATATCATCCGCTTCGCGATCATCCGTACAGAAGCACAGGTGATCGAAGAATTTCACCTGCTTAACACCCTCCCAGATGTCCTTTACATTCTTTGTGATGGAGCTGTCTCTGGCATCCACATACATTGCACTGCGCAGCTTTTCCAAGCCCTCATCCGATGCCCGTGTTTCATGGCAGGTATTCGGACCACCGCACAGATAGGCAGACAGCATCCGCCCGCTGACATACGGTGCATGTCCCTGCATATACAGTCCGCGATCCTCCGCAACCTTCAGAATATCCATCATACGGTCCTCACCATGGATAACGGCAAGGAAATCCATAACCTCCGCAAGTCCGATGACACGCTTTAAGCCGCAAAGCTCTTCAATCTGTTCTGCCAGAAAATCCGCTCCCGCATTCTCCAGACCGGGTACGGCAGGCACACAGCTTGGAATATCGATCAGCTGACGCATGGGGAGATCTTCTCCGCTGTCATGCATATAACGCACGCCCTCCATGCCCCATACATTGGCAATTTCATGCGGATCGGTAATCACGGTCGTTGTCCCGTGAGGAAGAACTGCCTTTGCGAAATTACGCGGCGTCATCATGGAGCTTTCGATATGCTCATGCGCATCCAGAAAGCCGGGAATCAGATAGTGTCCCTGTCCATCCACAACGGTCGCTGCCTTGTCCAGATCCGCATCCAGATTCTTATATTCCACATGTGCAATCATACCATCATAAACAAATACATTGGCCGGATAGATTTCTCCGGTAATCACGTTGACCAGCTGAACATGTTTGATCAGCAAATCGCTTGGAATTTCACCAAGAGCCGCCTTGAGCAGCTGTTTCTTATTCTTCGGCTGCAGCTTCATATACAACACTTCCTTTCTCAAAAAGATGCACTCTCATGCATCTTTTGCTTTACCCGTATATAAAATAACAAATCAGTGGTATCGCCATAACATACATGATCGGATGTACTTCTCTGAATTTACCGGTTGCTGTTTTGATGAGTACGAATGCCAGAATACCGGCAGAGATACCGCTGGCGATAGAGCCTGTAAACACAGTGAACATAATCATGACAAACGGTCCGAAGGATTCTGTGAAATCTGCGAAATCAATATCCTTAAAGCCGCTGATCATCAAAAAGCCAACGAAAATCAGAGCCGGTCCGGTTGCCGCATTGGGAATCATCAGCACCAGCGGGGAGAGAAATACCATTATCATAAAGATAACGGATACCACAACACTTGTAAATCCCGTACGTCCGCCTGCTTCCACACCAGCACTGGATTCCACAAAGGTGGTGATGACCGTATTACCGGTAAGCGCACCGACACAGGTACCGATGGCATCTACCAGAAACGGCTGCTGGATATTCGGTAAATCCCCGTTTTCATCCAGCATGCCGGCTTTTGCACTGACACCGAGAATTGTCCCCAGCGTAGAAAAGAAATCTCCGCAGAACGCCGTAAAGATCAGAATGACGGATGAGAAACTGAATACGGATTTAAAATCCAGATTAAACATGACATTGCCCAGCCCTGTGAAATCAGGAACCTTGGCAAAGGTAGACGGCACTGTGGTAACCCCTGCCGGTATTCCCAGAAGCGTAACGATAACGATACCGATCAGAATAGCACCGTTCACCTTATACGCTGTCAGAATAGCGATGATAACAAGTCCCAGAACGGCCAGCATAACAGCAGGATCAGTAAAATTCCCCATGCCCATGCCGCTTTCCGTAAAGGCTGCAATCCCTGTATTTTTGAATCCCAGATAGGCGATAAAGAAGCCGATTGCGGTACCAATCGATATTTTAATGTTCTTTGGTATCGCCTTAACAATCAAATCACGGATACCGAAGATTGTCAGCAACAGAAAAATAACACCTGAAATCAGAGTCATTGCCATAGCACCGCCAAAGGACAGCTGCTGGCTCTGAATCAGTGCCCCGAACATGAAGTTGCTTCCCATACCGGTTGCCAGTGCAAACGGGAGGTTTGCATACAATGCCATCAGCAGCGTAATCAGTCCACTGATAATGGCACAGGTGACAACAATTGCCTCCTTCGTAATCATGACGCCGTTGGCATCAATGATAAATGCGGCATCCCCATAGCCGACGATTGCCCCGGGCTGTACAACCAGAACATATGCCATTGTCATAAACGTGGTGATACCGGCAATAAGCTCTTTTTTATAGCTGGTATTGCGTTCCCTAAATTTGAAAAAATCTGCGATTTTGCTCATATTTTCCTCCTTAACCATGTCCTCACCATATTCCATGATATCCATGAAAGAAGAAGCACCATAGTATCTCATTTACGGTGAGATGTAGAGACTGTCGGCCATATCCCGACATTATATGGTGAGCACAACAGTGTTCATTATACCAAAGAGGAAGCAAAACTGTAAACGTCTATGCATAGGTAATTGTTTCCTGAATGCTTACAAATACTTCCGGAATGCCTCCAGCAAAAGCTGACACCCGTCTGCACAGTCCTTTTGTGTACTGTATTCCTCTTTACAGTGGGAGGCACCTTCATGCTGAGAGCGTACAAAGATCATCGCTGTGGGACAAATGCCCTGAAAGTTCATACAGTCATGACCGGCACCGCTGGCAAGTCGCAGAATCGGCAGCTGCAGTGTTTTACAGCAGACCTCCAGCTCCTGCTTCAGGCCTTCATCACATATCGCCGCCGGCAGCTGCTGTTCCAGGCGGCGTTCAATCCGTACTCCCTGTTCCTGTTCGAGCATTTCTTCAAACTCCTGCATTACATCCAGTATTTGCTGTATGACAGCATCATCCAGAGAGCGCAGATCCAGAGAAAAGCTCACACGATCACAAATGATATTGCAGGCGCCGGGGTAGGTATGAATTTCCCCGATTGTAGCCACCGTATGCGGCTGCTGCTGCGCAAGCTGCGTCATGTGCAGAATCCAGCGGGACATGGCGGTTACCGGATCATGACGACGATGCATCGGTGTTGCCCCCGCATGTGCACTTCTGCCATATATTGTGACCGTATATCTCACCAGCCCGGCAATCCCCTCAACAATTCCCACGGAGAGATTCTGTGCTGCCAGAACATCAGCCTGCTCAATATGTACCTCATAAAAAGCTTCCAGCGACGACAGCTGGCAGGTCGCATAACACGCAGGATGATAGCCTGCCTGTGTCATTGCCTGTGCAAGTGTAATTCCCTCATGATCCACAGACAGCAGTCCGTCTTTTTCCACATTCCCGCAAATCGAGCGGCTGCCAATCATGCCATATCCGAAACGGTTTCCTTCTTCATCCCGAAAGCCAATGACCATGATGGAACGCTGCGGCTGTATTCCTGCTTCCCGTATGGTCTGCAATACCTCAATACCTGTCAGCACTCCCAGACAGCCATCGAATATTCCGCCTTCCTTTACCGTATCGAAATGGGAGCCGCAAACAACAGGAGGCAGGTTTGGTTCAGCTCCCTTCAGCGTACCTATGATATTACCACAGGCATCAATCGTTACGTGAAGACCGGCTTCCCGCATCCATTCCGTCAGCTGAAAAGCTGCCGCCTCATCCTCTTTCGTGAACGAAAGCCGTGTTACACTTCCATCTTCTGCTTTTCCAATCTGCCCCAGTGTCTGTATATGATTCCATAAACGCTTCTCATTGATTCTCATAGGCTACCTCCTGATTATGAACATTATAGCTGATTGCTTCAAAAAAGCCAAGACAGCAGAAAAGACACCATCAAACCGGTGTCTTGTTCTTTCGGTGCTAACGATGAGAGGAGTTGAAGGATTTGGTAATACTTATGAAATCAAGCGTCAGACGCACCTGTGATGTTTCATCCCGGATACTGCGCAGCTCCCGCATCAGATTCAGCTCTATCGGCATCAGCACCTGCTCAGTCTGAATACCGCAGATTCTGCTGATATCCATATTCAGATAATTCGCTATTTTCAAAGCGACATGCAGAGGCATCGTCCGTTCCTTTTTCAGATATTTTGTTACAGAGTTTTTATCCAGCCCGACACTTCTTGCAAGAGAAGACTTCGTCATATCCAGATCCTCAATTCTGTCATTCACATAATCTATAAATTTATCAGTCATCACGTCATTTTGCATACTATCACCACTTATATGTTCATTATAGTATAAGTGTTACCATAACATCTAAATTTAAACTTATATTATGCCATATGTAATATTTACACGGTATTTTAGAATCTTTTTAGTTACTACATTATAAATAAATGATTGCATTTTATGCAAAATTCGTTTATAATAACGATACCGTCATCAGAATACCTGACTTTTAACTTCATTCTCACAAATCAGTATCTGATGACGGCCTGCCTAGGTATCTGACAGTAAAAAGCTGTCGGATTTTTTTATTTCACTGGTAATATTTACATACAAAAGCATACGATTTCCTGCACCAAACCGGATAAAACATGATATGATAAACAAAAGGAGGCGTTTTCTATGAAAAAGCTGTTATTTGTCTTACTTGCAGGAATGCTTATGCTTACCGGATGCGGTGGAGGAAATGATGATAAGAGCGGGGAAGCACCAAAAAGCAATGATGAAAGCTCAACAGAATTATCTACAAAGGAAGTGAGTGCCAAGCTGCGTGAAATCAATGACTGGTATGTTACAGATATCTGGAATGTCGGCTTATGTGATATCGGGTATTACACTTCCAGCGGTACTTCTGCGACAGGAGAGGAGCTGGACATCGAACTGACATTAAAGCAGTATAACGAAGCTGTTGCAAAGCTTGAGGAATACAACACCTTTGTGAACGGATTAAAGGATAAGAAGTACGATGATGTGAAGTTTGCATGGGAAAAGCTGTATAAGGGCATCAAGGAATCCGATAAAATCGTTCAAAGCAATGAAATTAAGGCGAAATCCGGTCTGGATTTAAAAACAGACAAGCTGAGCCAGTATCAGACAGCATTCCAGAAATATATCAATGCTCTCAGTGAAAGCTGACAGCCTATAAATTCAGCAGCATATAATGGTGTTTCAGCGAATTCCACAATCATTTTAGTATTGGCAAAACAAAGAGCCCATGTTCTGCCTTCCTTCAATACGTTGAAGGACGCATAAGGTAAGCCGGAAAATATCCATTGAGATTAGAAGATCAATCCCTTTCGTGTTTAACGACAAGGTGAAATCTTCTTTTTTTACCTTAACGCACCAGAAAACGCATTATCCTGTACACAAAAAAAAGGGGTATTCACAACCATTGCACGGCAACGATCATGAGCACTCCTTTTGTATGCTTATGCTTTTACATCCACCGGCTGCGTTTCTTTTACAGCTTGGTGAATCCTTTACTAACATGAAAGTATAACAGGTTCATGAATTTATAAGTATGCCTGTACAGCATCACCGCCGAATAATCGGAATCCATATTTCCATGTGATAATCCTTTGCCTCACATGATCCTTCTCCATACAGCTCCACGGTCGGCATGCTTTCATTTCGGTCATATCCGCTCGCTGGCAGCACTTCTGCATAAATAGTTTTCCACAATGCAGGCAAGCCCTTAGCTATCGGTCCGGTGTTCTGAAATATCATCCAATCTGCCGCGGGAAGCGCAAAGGCCTCATACTCCTCTGACAGCATACCTTCCACCGCAATCATATAGCGGTTATTGCCGTACATATCATATCCGAAGCACAGGCCGTAGGAAACTGCCGTAGCTGCTTTCTGCATCATACGCTGCAATGTGCCATCTGCCTTTACATCCGACCAAAATTTTATTGAGCGATTTTCATTTTGTGTAGAAATCACAGAATGACCGGACAGATGCATACCGGCTTTCCTTTTTATTTCATATTTCATTTCTGTATTTCCGTGCACAGTGATAGCAAAGGATCTCGGAAGAAACAGCGGAAGCTGCAGATTCTGTTTTCTGGCCTGGCTTGGTGAACAGCCGAAGGCTCTGCGAAAAGCTGCCGCAAATACATCTGCGCTTTCATAGCCGTATTCCAGTGCAATATCCAGTATGCGTTTCCTGCTGTGAATAATTTCAACAGCAGCCTGCGATAGCCTTCTCGCTTTGACATATTCCAGATAACTCATATGATTCAGTAATGAGAATACTCTTTGAAAATCCGCATAGGAGCACCCGCTAAGCTGGGCAAGTTTAGCGCAATCCAAATCCTCCTTCAAATGTTGCTCCGTATAAGCCATGACCCTGTTGATTCCTGTAATCAGCTCCATCACCATCCTCCTTTCATTCAAAGTATAACCGGAATCGCATAAGAAAACCCGATGTTTAGAGAATTGATTTTATCGGGTTTATATTTTGTTTTTACAGCACCTTTTCCATTAAATCAACCTGATCATCAACAGCCTGTAATTGTTCTTTAAGTGAATAAAATCCATTGTGTTTCCAAAAGGAAGCAGCTTCCACATTCCCGTGTATACAGCCAAGACGCACACAGGTGATTCCCTGATTCGCAAGCTGTTTAAAAACTCCCTTCATGATATTGGAGCCTGTTCCTTTTCCCTGCTCTGAAACATCCAACATAAACAGACCGATATATGCAACTTGTGGTTTCGGATAATCGAAGATCAGATCCAGAATCGCAATAAGTGTCTGATCCTTTTGAAAAAAGCCGAGGAAGTATTTATCGTCTGCAGTCTTTCCCGGTGGAGTGCGGGATAAGTCCTCCATGATATTTTCATGTGTTGGCGCTGTTTTGAAGTATTTGTAATAGGTTTTATTTGCCTTGCATAGCGCATATATGTTTTCCACATCCTCTGGACAGAGTCTGCGGACGTGAAATGTATCAGAAAAATCTGTGAGCTTCATAAGCATCCTCCTTATCGCATGGTATTTCGACAACCGCTGCAGCAGCTATATCACAGTCTGAGAAGAAACCATTTCGGTAGCCGGTATGCTAACTAGTCTTAATAAACTCAGATTTCAACAATATGTACCGGCTCTTGACCGGATTCTGTAAGGTAAAGCCGCAGGATAGCAATGTTTTTTCTGAAGCATGATTCTCCCTATCGATGTCAGCAGTAATTCTATAGGCGTCTGGAAAAGAAAATATCCTGTTTACCAGCAATTTCAGCATATCTTTTCCAAGGCCTTTACCAATATAGTCTTCTTCACCGATAAGATAATCAATGCCATATGTTCCAATGCGTGGTAGTGTACCAAAATCTTCTTCACTATCAGTAGCCTTGTAATACTGACATAGACCAATCGGTTTTTCCTGCCACATAACAATGAGATGTGTGATCCATTGATATTTTCCGTTTCGCTCTTTATATTCCATCATCCAGTCTTCGAGCGTAACACCAAGCTGTGGAATTTCATACCATTTTCTTACATGAGCCTTATGCAGCCAAGCCTCGGCCAGTACAAGGTCACTTTCTGTGAATTCTCGTAATTGCAACATGTTTTTTTCTCCTTTTATATGTAATCTATATATATGTAATAGATAATAACCCCATGATTTCTTGTGAAATGTATGCTGTTTTTAGCCTTTTGATAAGGAAGGCACAGAAATATCCCATCCTTTTCCCTTATCATCCTGATAAAAATATCATAGCATACTCTGTGCTTATCTACAATGAAAGATGGATGTATCAAATCCTGCTTCGTTTTCTATCGGGGAAGAGAAGTATAAAATGCGGATTCCAATCAAAAAAGTTGGACAAATCATCAAATAAGCCTTTATTTATCGGCTTTTTTTCGATGACATCCAACTTGGCACTTTTATTTGGTGCGGGTGACCCTTTTCAGACGCCCGTCCAGAAATCTAAATAGTGACTTGCACTTATAATCTAAATTTTTCCCTTAACCAAATCATATGTTGATTTTCTATAATCAATATATGTTAATCATAGCACATATTGTCAAGGGTTGCAAGGTGGAAATATTTCCACCTTATATAAAATGGAGCTCAGAAATAACAACAAGTTTCACTTCATACACAATGTTTTTTTCCCAGCAATTACTTCTATTAACAAAAGCTGCCATTTTCCATAAAACACATCTCACTTGAGATGATAAAACTATTTCTTAAATCTTATTTTATGTGAATTATTTAAGATTACACAACCGATAACTTGAATAATAATAGAAACCGATAGAATCTGCATACCACTAGATACTGTAATATTTAAATTAGAAAATTGCTGAGCAAGGCTTCCATCTGCTACACTGGCACTATTCATATATGTTGTCGGCAATAAATGTGAATACTGTGTTAAACCGCCTACAAATGTTGGCAGGTATGCAAGTCCTAAAATCATTAACAATGCTACGATAAGCACAAACATATCCTCACGAATAAAGTAGGATAATATGTACATAAAGATACTTAAATTGACAACAAACAAAATGCCGATTATAAACCATCCTTCAAACATTGAAATCATGCTAACTGCATACCAAACGCCTTTTGCATTTTGCATCATCAAAGGCTGTTGCAGCCCTGCATTACCCGTAAATAAAGTTGCTATTAAAAATATAGATAGCAAGATCACAGAATACATGGCTACAGAAAACACGATTCCCAAAATGATTTTTGTAATAAATGTTTTTCTTTTATCAAACGGGTATAGTATGCTAATATCCAATCCCTTAACATACTCCAGAGTATAAAATTGAGCTAAAAGATATATACAACAAGCTGTGATGATTACAGGTAAAATAATCTTTGCAAGTGATGTGATAAAACTTAAACCATAGATCGGGAATTCTGGATTTTCATATTTTAAATCATGTTCTTTTAAATACTTGAAAAAGGTAATCTGTTTTTGCTGATTTTGAACTATATCTTCCGTATTACTTTGAGCACTGATTTCTTTATATTTCTCTAATATTTTGGGATAAGTATTATAGACCTCTGTCCAATCATTGTTTTCAATATTTATTAACAGCTCTTTATATTCTTCATTTTCACTTTGTAGTTCTTCTATATGTTGTTTATAAATTGCATATTCCTCACTATCCTTTTGATATTTAGATAATTGTACTTCATTGGTTTCTATGGATTCATTGTTTGTCACAATTTGTTGTTCCATATTCTTTCTAAGCAGCGATTGATTTCCTAAATTCATTATAAGGAATATAGATGAAATTCCAATCGTCAATAAAACCAAAATAATATTAGACTTTCTATAAAATACACGCTTACTTATGAATTTAATATAACCAAACGTTCCATTTAAATTTTTACCATTGCGATATGTATCATCTACAACATAAGAAGATGAAGTAAAAACTTTTTTTCTCTTCCTAGAAAAATCTGATAAAAAATAATAACTCGTAAACAAAAATGCATTACTCACACATAGAACGATCACACCATTCAAAAAATTCACATTTGTTATTCCAATGTCAAACATCATTTCTCCAGTAATGACTTTTAACGAGCTAATATATGTTGTTGGTAACAGATATGCAATATTACGAAATGGAGCGATATTTGTCGAAACCCACATACCACCTAAAACAACTGCTAGTGATATGATCAAGCATACGATATTCCTTTTTGTAAAAGAGGAGATAATAGAAACTAAATTTATGATAAACAGGATAGCCAACATTCCTAATATTATTAATTGCGGAAGGAGTGTCATAAAAGACACAAAATTATTTTCGCCTTTTATTGTATAAGTTAAAACTGGAGAGTGTATGCTTCCAAAACCTTCTATCATAGTACAATAGATAATTATTAAAGCTGCAAAGAATATAAATAAACCCAATCCTAAAACTACTCCAGCGAAAAGCTTTGAGCCTTGCTTTTTAAGCCTACCTAGCGGCAATACATTATGTATATTTATATGATCTATATAAGAAGAACAGTATACGTTCGATGCAAGAAATATAATCAAAACAGCAAAAATCAATGGAAAATATGCATTTATCATGTTGATTAAAAAAGATACACCATGTATGGAAGCAAACCGTGTTTCAAAATATGGGGAATGTGAAGAATTATGTGTAAGTAAAAATCGACAGTTTAGATAGTAGATGACGAATCATGTCTAATCATCATCTGTTTATGTATTATCA